>OUNM010226180.1_pt1 | contig 134265 bp, 123 predicted proteins | sample 1769961 | NCBI WGS metagenome assembly OUNM01 (sample SAMEA3914820, study PRJEB12502) | metagenome | biome: forest; material: soil | place: USA | collected 2012-03-12 | depth 0.3 m
GATGGCGGCCGGCAGCGTCAGCACCCAGGCCATCAGCAGGTTGCGCACCGTGCTCCATTGCAGGCCCGAGCGGTTGGCCGCCATGGTGCCGGCCACGCCGGAGGACAGCACCTGGGTCGTCGACACCGGCAGGCCGTAGATGTCGGCCGCGCCAATGGTCAACATGGCCACCAGCTCGGCCGAGGCGCCCTGGGCATAGGTCAGATGGCTCTTGCCGATCTTCTCACCCACGGTCACGACGATGCGCTTCCAGCCCACCATGGTGCCCAGGCCCAGCGCGATGGCCACGGCCACCTTGACCCACAGCGGGATGAATTTGGTGGCGTCGTCCATCTGCTTCTTGAAGGCCTTCAGGTTGGCATCGGCCTGACCGTCGAGCTTGACCGTCGGCTCCTTGCCGAGATGGCGGATGGCCTCGGACGTCAGGTACATGTCATTGCGCACGTTCGCAACGGCTGTCGCGGGCAGCCTGGCCAGGCTGCCGGCCTGGCGCACTTGCGCGCCGATGCTGTCGGCCATGGCCGCCACGGCTCCCACGACTTCGGGCGTCAGCGTGCGGGTGCGCACATAGTCGGCCAGCACGGTGCGAGGCTCTGTCGGCACGACGAGGGTCGCCGTCTGGCGCAGCGACTGGGCCGTGACCTGGGCCACGGCGGCGAACTGCGTCGCCTGGTCGGCCGGCATGGCACGGTTCAGCGCATAGGCCATGGGCACGGTGCCGATGAGGATCAGCATGATGAGGCCCATGCCCTTCTGGCCGTCGTTGCTGCCATGGGCGAAGGACACGCCGGTGCAGGTCAGCACCAGCAGGCCGCGGATCCACCACGGCGGCGGCTTCTTGCCGGCCGGCTCGCGGTACAGGGCCGCGTTCTTGACGAAGGCGCGCAAGGCCAGCAGCAGCCCTGCCGCGGCGATGAAGCCGATCAGCGGCGACAGCAGCAGCGAGTAGCCGACCTTGGTGGCCTGGGCCCAATCGACACCGCTGGTGCCGTCGCGACCATGCATCAACGCATTGGCGACGCCGACACCGATGATGGAGCCGATCAGGGTGTGCGAGGACGAAGCCGGCAGGCCCAGCCACCAGGTGCCGAGGTTCCAGATGATGGCGGCGATCAGCAGCGCGAACACCATCGCGAAGCCAGCCCCCGAGCCCACCTGCAGGATCAGCTCCACCGGCAGCAGCGAGATGATGCCGAAGGCCACCGCGCCGCTGGAGACCAGCACGCCGAGGAAGTTGAAGCAGCCCGACCAGATCACCGCCACATTGGGCGGCAGGGAGTGGGTGTAGATGACGGTCGCGACCGCATTGGCGGTGTCGTGGAAGCCGTTGACGAACTCGAAGGCCAGCGCAATCAGCAGCGCCACGCCCAGCAGGATGTAGGGCAGCCAGGTCGTCGTCAGCGCGCCGGTGTCGGCCACATCGCCGATCAGGCTCCAGCCGGCGAACAGCAGGCCGGCGGCCAGCAGGAAGATGAAGACGATGCTGGTCAGCGGGCCGGTCTTCTGGTCCAGCTTGGGCTTGGCCGAGGCGGCGTCGGCGGCGAGGGTGGCGGTGTTCATTCGGAAACTTCCGGCTCAATAGACTTCAGGCACGACGATGTCGTCGGGCACGGGGTGGCGGATGTAGTCCTCGCGGCGCTCGCGGGCCGGCAGCTCGATGTCGGCATGCACCACCTCCTGGTAGGGCATCTGCGACAGCAGGTGGTGGATGCAGTTCAACCGCGCGCGCTTCTTGTCGTCGGCCTTGACGACCCACCACGGCGACTCGGGCGTGTGGGTGCGCTCCAGCATCACTTCCTTGGCCCGGGTGTATTCCTCCCAGCGGCGGCGCGACTCCAGGTCCATCGGGCTCAGCTTCCACTGCTTGAGCGGGTCATGGATGCGGCCCAGGAAGCGCACGCGCTGCTCGTCGTCGCTGATGGAGAACCAGTACTTGATGAGCTGGATGCCCGACCGCTGCAGCATGCGTTCGAACTCGGGCGCGGAGCGGAAGAACTCCTCGTATTGGTCGTCGGTGCAGAAGCCCATCACGCGCTCGACGCCGGCGCGGTTGTACCAACTGCGGTCGAACAGCACGATCTCGCCGGCGGCCGGCAGATGCGACACATAGCGCTGGAAATACCACTGCGTGCGCTCGCGGTCGTTGGGCGCCGGCAAGGCCGCCACACGGCAGACCCGCGGGTTCAGGCGCTGGGTGATGCGCTTGATGACGCCGCCCTTGCCGGCCGCATCGCGGCCCTCGAACAGGATGACGACCTTGTGGCCGGTGTGCTGCACCCAGTCCTGCAGCTTGACCAGCTCGCTCTGCAGCCGAAACAACTCGCGGAAGTAGCGCTTGCGCTCGCTCGAGGCGTCAGCCGGCGCGTCGCTGGGCATGGCGCCGTAGTCGCGGTCCTCGAGTTCGAGCTCCAGCTCTTCGTCGAAATCGTCCTGCAGGTCGCGGTGAATGCGCTTCACCAGTTCGTCTTCGATGTGGCTCACAGGGCTCTCCGGCCGCGACGGCGGCTGAACACGGGATGCTGGAGCGCGGATGTGGCGGTGTCATGACAGCGGGGGCTTGACGCCATCGTTTACAGGCGTAATCATTCGCCATCGTTTACGGATGTAATCAATGACGACACCGCCCGCCATCAGCGACGCCGAGAGCCTGGTCATGCGCCAGCTCTGGCAGCGCTCGCCACAGACCGCCGAGGACCTGGCCGCCACGCTGGGCAGTGCCCAGGGCTGGCAGCCCGCCACAGTCAAGACGCTGCTGAACCGCCTGCTGAAGAAAGGCGCGCTGACCGCCGAACGTGACGGACGGCGCTTCCTGTATGCCCCCGCCATCCCCGAGGAAGCCTGGGTCGCCGACACCGGCCTGTCGCTGATCGACCGCCTGTTCGGCGGGCGCCTCGCGCCGCTGGTGGCGCAGTTCGCTTCGGAGCGCAAGCTCAATGACGACGACATCGCGGCTTTGAAGGCATTGTTGAAGGAGCAGGACCGTGGTTGAACTGCTGATGCAGGCGCTGTGGCGCCAGGCGGCGCTGCTCAGCGTGGGCGTGGCCGTGCTCGCACTGCTGCGGCCGGTGTTGCGGCGGGGTGGCGCCGGTCTGAGCTATGCCGCCTGGAGCCTGCTGCCGCTGTTGATGTTGACGCCGGCCCTGCCCAGACCGGTGCATGAGCCCCTGCACCTGGTGCTGCCCGCCAACGCCTGGCCGGCGACGGTCGGCGATGCGCTGCCGGTCCTCGCGGCGCCACTGGTGAGCGTGGCGAGCGCCTGGCTGGCCCTGTGGCTGGGAGGCGCAGCCCTACTGCTGCTGCTGCAAGGCGCGCGGCAATGGCGGCTCACCCGCCACGGCGGCAGCCTGCCCGCGGACAGCAGCCCGGCCCTGGTCGGCCTCTGGCGCCCGCGGGTGCTGCTGCCGCTGGACTTCGAGCAGCGCTTCACGCCGGCCGAGCGCGACCTCATCCTCGCCCACGAGGCCGTGCATCGCGCGCGCGCCGACAACCTCTGGAACGGCCTGGCCACGCTGATCGCCTGCCTGCACTGGTGGAACCCGCTGGCCTGGTGGGCGCTGGCCCGCATGCGGGCCGACCAGGAGCTTTCCTGCGATGCCACCGTGCTGCGCGCCCGGCCCCAGGCCCGCGCCGACTACACCCAGGCCCTGCTGGCCGCCCACGGCCTGAAGGCCACCGCTGCCCCGCTCGCCAGCCGCTGGGGCTCTGTTCACCCCCTCGTCGAAAGGATCGCCATGCTGAACCACACCCGCACGCCCCAACGCCGCCATCTGCTCCTGCTGGGCCTCGCCCTGCTGGGCGCCGCCGGCGCAAGCTACGCGCTGCAGGCCACCAAGGACGAACCTGCCGTGGTGGAAGGCCTGGTGCAGTTGCGCTTCGACATCCGACTCAGCCTGGACGGCAAGGAGATTTCCCATCCCCGGCTGAACACCTTCCCCGCGGCGCCGGCCTCGCTCTTGTTCAGCGAGCCGGACGGCGCGCGGCTGTGGAAGCTTGCGCTGACGGGCCGCTTCTCCGACACGAATCGCGTGATGATTGAGACCGAGCTGGGCTTGAACGACGACGCGCCGGCCATCCTGGCCTGGCGCCAGTCCAAGGGCCAGTCGACGCCGCCTCCAGTGCGCCCCATGGCCGCGCCCCGGCTGCTGATCCAGGACGGCAGCAGTGGCCGCGTCGAGACGACGACGCCGGACGGCCATCGCCTCGTGATGGAGATCCGGGTCAGCTCCTTCCGCAACACCTCACCGGACTACAGCCCGCCCAAGCTCTGAGCCGCAGCACGACGGCATTACAGTCGCGCCCTCCCGAATCCGCCCTTCCCTGTCCGATGAGCCTTGCCGACGTGCGTTCGGCGCTGGATGCCGAACTGTCGGCCACGCCCGAGTATTACGACTTCAAGGTGCTGAGCAGCGAGCGCGAGGGTTCGCTGTGGCGCGTGACGCTGGAGGCGGGCTATGTATTCGCCGAAGGCCAGCGCCCCGGCGCGGCTTCGGCCCAGGCCCTGCTGGACGACAGCCTGGACGGCGCCAGCGCCTGGTGGGGCGCGCCGGCCAAGGGCGGTGCCAACGTGCTGGCCGTCGTCGCCGAGGACGACCAGTTGGTTCTGCAGAACGCCAGCGGCCCGCCGCCGCCGGCCGGCCACCTGATCCGCCTCTACCCGACCCGCTTCCTGAACGCCGTCGCCGACGCCTGGTGGGACACGCACTGGGCGGAGCGCGCCCTGGACTGCCTGCCCGATCTGGGCCAGCCGCAGGCCGTGGTTGCCGGCCCGGTGCTGACGGGATCACCCTTTCGCTGGCTGCGCCCGGCCCAGCGCGAGGCGCTCGCCCTGGTCGGCCACAGCAGCGCCTTCCTGTGGGGCCCGCCGGGCACCGGCAAGACGACGACGCTGGGCGTGCTGCTGGCCGAATACCTGGAAAGCCGGCCGACAGCGCGCGTGCTGCTGCTGTCAACGACCAACCACGCCGTCGACCTCGCGACGCTGGCCGTCGACAAGGCACTGGAGAAGGGCCGGCGCGAGCATTGCCGCGCCTTCGTGCAGCGACTCGGCACACGCTTCGACGCCACGGCCTATGCCGGCCGCGAGCACCTGATCCCGACCGAGGACACCGACCTGATCGCTCGCCTGGCCCGTGCAGAAGCGGCGCGCCCCTCGGCACGCGACGCCGTCGCGCTGAAGGCCTGGGCCGACCGCGTCGCTTCGCTGCGCGACGAGTTGCGCGCGGCGTCGGTGAAGGTGCTGAGGCGTTGCCGCCTGGCCGCCATGACGACAACGCGCGCCTCCTTCACGCTGAAGTCGCTGCGCGAACTGGGCAGCGACGACGAGCCTCCTTTCGATCTCGTCGTGTTCGACGAGGCCAGCCAGGTCAATCTCGCCCACGCGCTGGCGCTGATGCCACTGGGCCGCGCACGGCTGTTCGCGGGCGACCCGCAGCAGCTGTCGCCGGTGCTGCGCAGCGAGGACCGGCTCGCGCAACGCTGGCTGGGCCGCTCGGCCTTTGCCGGCATGCCACGCTGCGGCCCGTCGGTCGCCTTGCTGAACGAGCAGTCGCGCATGGCCGCGCCCATTGGCGACCTCGTCAGCCAGTTGTTCTACGACGGCGCCCTTCGCGTGGCAGCGGACACGTCGGCTGACTGGCGAGCGGCGCGCCGGCGCGCGCTGGGCAGCATCGCGCCGGATGAGCATGTGCACCTGTTTCGCATCCAGCGCGATGGCGGCTGGTCGGCGGCCCAGCGCGGACCGGTGCGGCGCGAATCCGCCGAGGCGATCGCCGAGCTGATCGCCGCTGCCTTGGAGAGTGGCGACTGGCAGGCCGAAGAGCTCATCGTGCTGACGCCCTTCCGCGCCCAGCGGGCGCTGATCCGCCAATGCCTGCGTGCCCGCGGCCTGCCCGAGTCGCTGCGCGTCAGCACGGTGCACCGAGCGCAGGGCAGCGAGGCGCCCGTCGTGTTGCTCGACCCGGCCGACGGCGCCCAGCCTTTTCTGCACGGTGAGGAGGCCCAGCGCCTGCTCAACGTCGCGCTGAGCCGTGCCCAGGCCAAGCTGGTGGTGTTCGTGTCAGCGGCCGACGCGTCCAGCCCCTTCCTGGCGCCACTGGTGCAGAAGCTGCGGCTGGCTGACGACGACCGTGCCGCCCAGCCCTTGATCGAGCTGGCGCGAGAGCCGGGCTTTCCGGCCAATGCCGTCGGCCGCCGCGTCACGGCGGGCCGGCACGTGGGCGAAGTGACGCGGGTCAGCGCCGACGGGCGCCAGTTCTGGCTCGTCAACGCCGGCACCGGCGTCGAGCATGTGTTCGACGTCGAGTTCTGGCGAAGCCGTGCACTTACACCGCGGCCGTGACGACGATCTCCACCTTCCACTCCGGCCGCGCCAGGCCGGCGATGACGGTGGCGCGCGGCGGGGTGTGGCCGGCGGCAACCCAGGCGTCCCAGGCGGCATTCATGCCGGGGAAGTCGGCACGGTCGGCCAGGAAGATCTGGGCCATCAGGATGCGGCTCTTGTCGGTGCCGGCGCGCGCCAGCAGCTTGTCGATGGCGGCCAGCACCTGTGCGGTCTGGGCGGTGATGTCGACCGTGGCGTCTTCGGGCACCTGGCCGGCCAGATAGGCCACGCCGTTGTAGACGGCCATCTCGGACAGGCGGGCGCCGATGTCGAAGCGTTCAACGGGGGTGGAGGCGGTCATGATTTCTTCCGGGCGGTTTTCGATGAGGTGGGTTTGACGGCTGCCGCGGCAGCGCCGGCCTTGGCCCCAAGCTTGCTCTCGGTGCCGGCCAGCAGCTTCTTGATGTTGGCCGAATGGCGCCACACCAGCAGCAAGCCCATGATGATCAGGGCCACCGCGGTCGGTCCGGCTTCCCAAATGAGCAACTGATACATCGGCGCGAAGGCGGCCGACACGATGGCGGCCAGGGAGGAGTAGCGGCTGAACCAGGCAATGATGAGCCAGGTCGCCAGCGTCGCAACCCCCAGCAGGGGATTGAGGCCGAAGATGACGCCGGCCGCCGTGGCCACGCCCTTGCCGCCCTGGAACCTGAAGAAGACGGGCCACAGGTGGCCGAGGAAGGCCGCCAGGCCCACCAGCGCCGCCGTGCCCTCGCCGAGCCCAAAGCGCGGGCCCCAGATCAGCACGGCCAGCACGGGGAGGTAGCCCTTGAGCGCGTCGAAGACCAGGGTCAGGATGGCCGCGGCCTTGTTGCCCGAGCGCAGCACATTGGTGGCGCCGGGGTTGCCCGAGCCATAGCTGCGCGGGTCCGACAGGCCCATGGCGCGGCTGACGATGACGGCGAAGGACAGGGAGCCGATGAGATAGCCGGCGAGCGCGGCGAGCAGGGGAAACAGAGAGTCCATGCCGGCATTGTCGGGCCGGCAGACAGGTGCCGTGCGTGCGGCCGGCTCAGGAAGAACCCCGGTGGGCCGGCCAGGGCTGCGGGCTAGCGGGGCACGTGGACCGTCGCCTTGACGTGCTTGAGATTGGTCACGATGGTGAAGCTCATCAACACCAGCAGCGACCAGGCGCTCCATTTGGACAGATGCACCGCGGCCCAGGCGCCGAGCTGGTGGGGATAGGCCCACAGGCCGAAGAAGGTGCCGATGTTTTCCGCCAGCCAGATGAAGAAGCCGATCAGCACCAGCGCGACGGCCAGCGGCATGCGGCGGTCGACGCGATGCGGCCGGAACACGACCTGGGCGCGGGCATAGAGGCCCAGGGCGCCGGCGGCCAGGTACCAGCGGTAGTCGCCGATGTAGTGATGGGTGAAAAAGTTCAGGTAGAGGGCCGCCGCCATGACGCCGGCCATCCAGTACGGCGGGTGATGCTCCACGCGCAGCTGGAAAAGCCGCCAGGCCTGGATGATGTAGCTGCCGACGGCGGCGTACATGAAGCCCGAAAACAGCGGCACACCGAACAGCTTGGTGTAGGCGAAGTCGGGATAGGACCAGGAGCGGATGCCGCCGGACGTCTTGAAGACCTCCAGCGCAAAGCCCAGCACGTGGAACAGGCAGATGGCCCTCAGCTCGTCCGGGCTCTCGCGTCCGGTCCAAAGCATCCAGAGCTGCACGACCAGCGCGATCAGCAGCAGCGCGTCGTAGCGCGGGATGCCCAGCACGCCGGCGCGCGGCACGCACAGCACTGCGGTGAAGAACAGGCCGGCGAACAGGCAGGCCTTGGCCTCCTTCAGCGCGAACTGCGCAAACTCCACCAGCAGTCCGCGCCAGGTCAGCCGTTCGGCACCGACGTCATGGCCGCCGTCGCCGGCCAGCAAGAGATGGGGCGTTGGCATCCGGTGCCGGCTCAGTTCGCGCAACTTACCGACCGCGCGCCCAGCAGCTCCGTCAGCACGCGAGGCTCGATGCCGACGAGATAGCCGCGCCGGCCACCATTGATGCAGATCTTGGGCAACTCCAGGATGCTCGCCTCGACGAACACCGGCATGGCCTTGCGCACGCCAAAGGGCGAGGTGCCGCCGACCTGGTAGCCGCTGTGGCGCTGGGCCACCTCGGGCTTGCAGGGCTCGACCTTCTTGCAGGGGATCTGGCGCGCCAGCTCCTTCAGGCTGACCGTGCGATCGCCATGCATCAGCACGATCAGCGGCTCGGCCTTTTCGTCCTGCATGACCAGGGTCTTCACGACGGCGTGTTCGTCCACACCCAGTTGCTTGGACGACTCCGACGTGCCGCCGTGCTCGACGTAGTCGTAGACGTGCTCGGTGAAGGCGATGCCGGCGCGCTTCAGCGCCTGGGTCGCCGGGGTCTCGCTGACGTGGCTGCTCTTCTTGCTCATTCCGGCATTTTCAGCCCCTCGCCCGGTCCCCCGAGGGGACGGCGATGCTCGCGGCATTGAGCCGCAAGCACATCGCCTGCGGGCCGGCTTGGGGCGGCCCGGCACCGATCCGCTTGTGAAAATTCTGCTCTACGACAATGAATTATTGTTTTACAGTAAGTTTTTCTTGTCTCACGAAGAGCACCATGCCCGAATCCTTCTCCGCCGACGGCTTGCGACGCATCCGCCGTCTGGCCTGGATCGTGCGGTTGCTCTGCCTGCTCGGCGTGGTGGTCATCGGCACCCTGCCCTTCATCTTCTGGGCCGATGCCGTCTGGGTCGCCGAGGTCGCGGCGCGCACCTGGAGCCTGGGCAAGGTGCAGCTGGACATGAGCTCGCGCCTGTGGGGGCTGGCGGCGTCGATGCTGCCGACCTCGATGAGCCTGTTCGCGCTGTGGCAGATGTGGGCGCTGTTCGGCTGCTTCGCCGAAGGCGAACTGCTGGCGCGCCGACCGGCCCAGCATCTGCGCCGCCTCGGCCTGGGCCTGTGCGCGCTGTCCGCTGCCCAACCGCTGAGCCACACCCTGGCCATCCTCGCGCTGACCTGGGGCAACCCCAAGGGCGAGCGCCAGCTCTGGTTCGGCCTGTCCGGCGATCACTACCTCGCCCTGCTGTTCGGCCTGCTGCTGCTGGCCTTGGCCCAGGTGCTCTTTGAAGCCGCGCGCGTCGCCGACGAGAACGCCGAGTTTGTATGAGCCCCTCGTCCAAGGACTACCTTGGCCAGTCCCCCGCGGGGACGGCGATGCTTGCCGGTTCGACCGGCAAGCACATCGCCATGGCGGGCCGGCTCGGGAGCGGCCCAGCGCTCGGCCCGCAAATCACCCGCCGCCTTGCGAGGGAGTGCCGCTAGATGCCAATCGTCGTCACCCTCGACGTCATGCTCGCGCGCCGCAAGATGCGGTCGCGCGAGCTGGCCGAGCGCGTGGGCATCACCGAGGCCAATCTGTCGCTGCTGAAGAGCGGCAAGGTGCGCGGCGTGCGCTTCGACACCCTCTCGCGCATCTGCGAGGTCCTGCAATGCCAGCCGGGCGACCTGCTCGCCTGGGAGCCCGGCCCCGAGCCCGAGGGCAGCGACGATGTGGGCTGAACGCCGCGCGCCATTGGCGCCCGCCTGGCTGCTGATCCTGGCGCTGCATGCGGCGGTGGTGCTGCTCTGGCAGGCGCGCACCGTCCCTCTCGATTCGCCACGCGCCTGGACCGAGCTGCGCATCATCCCGACCCGCCCCCCTGAAGCGCCGGTCGAGCCCTCACACCCGCCGCGCGAAGCCAGCCTGCCGGCAGCGCATTTGCCGGCCTCACCGATCCCTATCGACATCGAGCCGCCCTCTGCTGCTGACGCCCTGCAGCCGCCGGCCATCGAACCACCCCAGGAGCTGCCGCCGCTGCGCCTGACCCTGCCCAGCGACCTTGCATCGCGCCCGCTCGCCCTCGACGACCCGCGCGGCAACACGCCCATCAGCCGCTTCGGCGCGCGCATCGCCAACGATCTCGGCGGCGACGGTCGCTGGGTCGAGGAGCGCATGGACGCCGACTTCGTCCGTCTGCGTCGCGGCAACACCTGCATCAATCTCCACCGCAATCGAACGGCTGGTCGCCAGCCCTTCGACGAAGCCTCGGCGCCAACCCCTTGGGGCGCCACGCCGGCCTACCGCTGCGAGCGCCGCTGAATTTCCCACACCCTTGCGACCCATGCGCCTGTTCCTGCTGTCTGCCTTGCTGCTCCTCACCGCCGCCGCCCATGCCGCAGAGCCCGAGGTTCTGCCCCCCGTCAAGACCGAACTCAAGCGCGATGGCGGCGTGCTGCCCTATGGCCAGATCAACAGCCTGCTGAGCCGCCTGCGCCAGCATGGCGAAGGCCTGTTCCGCATGGACTTCAGCGTCGACGTCGAGAAGACCAAGATGCCCCTGGCCGACATCCGCCTGGCGGTGCGCAGCGATGACGCGGACTACCCGCTGAAGATCGATGCCGCTGGCGGCTTCGTGCTGCCCATCCTCGCCGAGGCCGAGGCCAAGACGGCCGACCTCGCCACCAATGTGCCCAAGGGCCAGATGGCGGTGCGCGGCAGCCTCGAGCTGAACACCCAGCCCGAGGAGCTGACGATGGCCAGGGTGCGCCAGATCATGCGCGTCGCCCGCACGTTGCGCGAGGAGCTGCTGCCCTGGTATCTGCGCTGGCTGTTCCCGCGCATCGAAGCCGTGCGCGTCTGCAGCGCCACGCCCACCTGGCAACTGCAGTGGCAGGAGAACGGGCAGTTGCTCGGCCTGCCCCTGCCCGTGGCCCCCGGCGAGCGCGACCCTGATGCCAAGAAGGGTGAGCCGGGCCGGCCCTGCACGCTGCTGACCGGCCAGGAGAACTGGCCCGACGCGGCCCGCCTGGTGCCGCCGGCCAACAGCAAGGTCAGCGTCAAGCTCTAGGCGCCATGGACCATCGCTGGATCGCACGGGGCTTCGTCGCGGCCCTGCACCTCGGGCTGCTGGCGGCGCTGTGGATGCACAAGCCTCCTTCACTTGGCGAGCACACCGAAAGGCGGGTGACCACCGTGCGCCTCATCGCGCCGCCACCACCGCGCCTGTCGCTGCCCGACGTGTCGAAGCCGGCACCGGCTGAGCGGCGCACCACCCCGCCTCCCGGCCTCACCATCGCGCCGTTGCCCTCGCCCGAAGTCGCGGCCGCTCCGGTGCCGGCCGCGCCGCCAGCTGTCGCCACGCCGCCCGCCGATCCCCCACGCACGACGCTGCGCCTGAGCCTGCCGCCGGGCTATGCCGCCTCCAGCGCAGCGGCACGCAACCCGGCCCTGAGCGACCCGCGCAGCAACACAGCGCGCGCGACACTGGAAGACCGCATCGCCGACGCCACCGGCGGAGCCGGCGCCTGGGTCGAAGAAAACGCCGGCGAAAACCGCTTGCAGTCCGTCGGCGCCCAGGGCGACCACCGCACCGTCATGCGCCGCGGCAACACCTGCGTGGAGATCCTCCGCTCCCGCATCGCCGACATGGACCAGTTCAACGGCAACGTCGCGCCGCGGAGCATCAGCATGGTGGGCAAGCCCTACAAGTGCAAATGAGCGGCGTCGGCGGCCAGGCGGACGCGCAGGGCCTGCCCGCCCGCCCCGCCCTGCCGCCGCAACTGGCGGAACAGCGTCTGGCGTGAACCCAGGCCGCTGCGCGCGGCGATCTCGTCCAGGGACAGGCTGGCATCCGCCAGCAGCCGCAGCGCGACGCCCGTGCGCCGCCGAGCCAGCCAGGCCATGGGGGTGCAGCCGTGCAGGGCCCGGAAGCAGCGCACGAAGTGGTATTTGGACAGCCGGGCTGCGGCGGCCAGCTCGTCCAGCGCCAAGGGCTCGGCCGGGCCGCTGATCATCAGGTCCATGGCGCGGTCGATGCGGGCCAGCACCTCCGCGTGCTGGCTTCGGCTGAGGCTGGCCAGGACCTGGCTGCGCCCGCGCCAACCGGGCTCGGCCTCCAGCATGCGCCACAGCAGCGACTGCAGACGCTCTTCCAGCCAGGCCTCGTCGCCGGCCTCACTCAGGCACTCGCCGCGGCCGGCGAGGATGGCGTCCCGCAGCGCGGTCAGCTCAGTGCCCAGTCGACCGTCGGCCGGGCGCAGATGCTCGGCAAAGCCCAGGTTCAGCGCGCCGGTCTCGCCATCGGCCGCCAGGGCCTCGGGCAGGGTCTGGTGCGCCGCATGGGCCACCTCGGCCGCCATGCCGGGGCGGAAGAACACGCCGAAGCTCAGCACCGGCTCGGGGCTCTTGATGCGGGCGCCGTAATGAGCGCCCTGGTTCAGGATCAGGCAATGGTGGGCGTCGACGCGCAGCCGCCGGTTGGTGAGCAGGTAGTCCTCGCCCTCACCGCCCCAGGACCGCTTGATCGACAGCGTCTGGGTGTGCGGCGGGAATTCGACGTCGCGGGACCAACCCATGACGACGGCATTCTCCCGCCCCCAGTGCTCGGCGAACCACTGCCGGAAGCCGGCGTTCGCGGCCGTCAGGGGCCGCGGCGCCAGGTCGGGCAGCTCGCGCAGGATCATGCGCCGAGTCTAGGGCGACATGGGCCGCGATGCCGGACCGCTGGCCGGCCGCCCCGCCGGTGTGCCATCGCCGCCGCTGGGCTGCATGGCTCGGCCCGAATGGCCGTCGGCGGCCTGACCGGCCGTCATCGCCCCCACGGCGGGCGGTGCCTGGGAGTGGTCGGAGGCCCCTTTGAGGTCCTCGGCCGGCGTCACCCGCGGGGTCGGCTCGGCCGGCGGCACCGGGGGCGGCGGCACTTCCTTGCGGCAGGCGGCCAGCAGCGCGGCCACAAGGGCCAGGGAGAGTTGCAGACGGACGGGCGAGACGGTCATGGCGGGCTCCTCAAGCGCAAGCCCCGACGGGGCAATCGGCATGCCCCTCGATCACGCAATTTCTGCAACACCCACCGGCGCCCACTCCGCCTAGGCTGGCGCCCTCACCACTGCCACCAGCCGCCATGCGCTCCCTGCTCGCCGCCATCGCCATGCTTGCCACCCTGCTTTCGCCCGCCCATGCCGCCACGCCCGCCGAATTGTTCGACTTCTGGGTCGGCGATTGGGTGGTCACCTGGAAGAACGCCAACGGCAGCCCGGGCCAGGCCCGCAACCGGGTCAGCAAGATCCTGGAGGGCAAGGTCATCGAGGAGGACTTCGCCGGCGACCCGGCCGTCACGCCGCGCCTGCTGGGGCGCTCGCTGTCGGTGCTGGACAACGCCGGCGTCTGGCACCAGGCCTGGGCCGACAACCAGGGCGGCTTCTTCGCGCTGACCGGTGGCAGCGAGGGCGAGACGCGCTTCTTCGCCACCGCCTTCCAGCCGGTGGGCGAGCAGCTCAAGGGCCAGCGCATGCGCTTCTACGCCATCCAGGCCGACAGCTTCGACTGGGATTGGGAGGGCAGCAGCGACGGCGGCAAGACCTGGACGCTGCTCTGGCGATTGCACTACCAGCGCGCTCGGTCTTGAAGGCGCCCCTAGACTGGCCGGGTTGTCATCTCCCGGCCCGACCATGCCCTTCTCGACCTGGCTGCTGTTCTGCGGCGTCGCCCTGCTGACCTGCTTCTCCCCGGGCCCCGGCGTGCTGCTGGCCATCTCCAACTCGGTGGCCGTCGGGCCGCGGCACACGGCCTTCAGCTCGCTGGGCAATGCGGCCGGCCTCTTCATCGTGTCGGGCGCGGCCACCGCCGGCATGGGCGCCCTGCTGGCCGTGTCGGCTTCGGCCTTCCTGGTCGTCAAGCTGGTCGGCGCCGGCTACCTGATCTATCTCGGCATCAAGCAGTGGCGCAGCGCGCCGCTGCGGCTGGATGCCGCGACCTCGGCGAACCAGCCGACGACGCCGGGCAAGCTCTTCCTGCAGGGCCTGGGCGTGGCCGTCACCAACCCCAAGGCCATCCTGTTCTTCACGGCGCTGTTCCCGCAGTTCCTGGTGCCGGGCGAGTCGCTGCTGTGGCAGACGGTGCTGCTGACGATCACTTTCACGGCCTTCGCCCTGCTGTCGCACGCCTTTTACGTCAGCCTGTTCCGCACGCTGCGCCGCTTCCTGACCGAGGCCCGGCATCTGCGGCTGTTCAACCGCATCTCGGGCGGGCTGTTCGTGCTGCTGGGCCTGAGCCTGCTGAAGCTACGCAACCGCGCGGCTTGAGGCCAGTTCCTCTTCGCGCAGGCGCAGCACACGGCGCTGCACCTTGCCGGTCGTCGTCATCGGCAGGGCGGCGATGAACTCGATTTCCTTGGGGTACTCGTAGGGCGCGAGGCGGGCCTTCACATGGGCCTGCAGGGCCTCAACCAGAGATGGCGTGCCCGCATGGCCCTCGGCCAGCACGACATAGGCCTTCACCAGCGCGCCGCGCTCGGCATCGGGCTTGGGCACGACGGCCGCGTTGGCCACGGCCGGATGCTTGAGCAGGCAGTTCTCGATCTCGCCCGGGCCGATGCGGTAGCCCGCCGCCTTGAAGACGTCATCGGCCCGGCCTTCGTACCAGAGGGTGCCGTCGCGGTCGCTGCGGGCCAGGTCGCCGGTGCGGCACCAGTCGCCGGTGAACTTGGCCTGCGTCGCCGCGTCGTTGTTCCAGTAGCCGAGGAAGAAGACCGGGTCGGCCACGCCATGGCGGTCGAAGGCATTGACGGCCACCTCGCCGGTCTCGCCCGGCGCACAGACCCTGCCCTCGTCGTCGATGACGGCCACGCGATGACCGGGGTAGGCCCGGCCCATGCTGCCGGGCTTGGCCGGCCACAGGGCTTGGCAGTTGCCGACGACGTAGTTCATCTCGGTCTGGCCGAACATCTCGTTGACCGGCACGCCCAGCGCGTCCCGGCACCAGCTGAATACCGCGTCGCCCACCGCCTCACCGGCGCTCATCAGCGCGCGCAGCTTCAGCGCGTGGCGTTTGGGGCGAGGCTCGGCCTTCATCATGGCCTTCAGCGCCGTCGGGAACAGGAAGGCGTGCGTGACGCCATAGGCCGCCATCAGCTCGAAGGCCTTGGCGGCCGAGAAGCGGCCCTGCCAGGCGACGATGGGCCGGCCGAAATAGAGCGTGGGCAGCAGCGCGTCCATCAAGCCGCCGGTCCAGGCCCAGTCGGCCGGGCTCCAGAACACGGCGTCAGACGGCTTGCTGGCGTCGAAAGGGTCGAAGCCGAACCAGTTCTGGCTGGCGACAAAGCCGGTCAGGTTGCCGATCAGCGCCTTCTGCGGAATCAGGGCGCCCTTGGGATTGCCGGTGGTGCCGCTGGTGTAGATCAGGATGGCCGGGTCGTCGGCCTGGGTGGCGACGGGCTTGAAGCGGGCTTCCTCGGCCTGCAGGGCCTGCATCCAGGACAGCTCGTCGCAATCCACTGCGCATTCGCCGACGACGAGGATGCGGCGCAGCGCCGGGCAGCGCACCTTGACCTCGCGCAGGGCCGGCAGGGCCTCGCAGGCCGCGATGGCCAGCACGGCCCCGCTGTCCTGCAGCCGGTACTCGAGCGCCTCGGCGCCGAACAGCATGGACAGCGGCATGGCGACGGCGCCGATCTGCTGGATGGCGATGTGGGCGACGGCCGTCTCGAAACGCTGCGGCAGCACGATGGCCACGCGGTGGCCGCGGCGTACGCCCTGGTTCAACAGCGCGTGGGACAACCGGTTGGCGGCGCGCTGCAACTGGCCATAGCTGTAGTGCGCGCGGCAGCCGCTCTCGCTGTCGAAATGGATGGCCGTCGCATTGGGCGTCTCGCGCGCCCAGCGGCCACAGCAGGCCTCGGCGACGTTGAAGTCCGCCGGCACCTGCCAGCGGAAGGCGCCGTGCAGCTGCTCGTATCGGTCTTCCGCCATCGGCCACCCCCGGTTGGGACAAGGGGGCGAATGCTAGCCAGCCCGTCCCGGGTCGGCCTAGTGGATTGCCCGGAGGGTCAGAGGCCCAACCAAGCCGAAGGCGACCACATGCTGGGGCGGTCGCCATCGGCATAGCGCTCCAGCGCCTCGCCGGTCAGGCGGCAGATGCGCCACTCGGGCATCACGTCGGCGCCCAGCTTCTCGTAGAAGCGGATGGCGTCCTCGTTCCAGTCCAGCACCGTCCAGTCGAAGCGGCCGTAGCCGCGCTCGCAGGCCGTCTGGGCCAGCTGGATCAGCAGGGCCTTGCCCAGGCCGCTGCGGCGGTGGGCGGGGCGCACGTAAAGGTCTTCCAGGTAGAGCCCGGGCTTGGCGAGGAAGGTCGAGAAGTTGGTGTAGTACAGGGCAAAGCCCACAACTTCGCCGTCAATTTCGCCGACCATGCACTCCGCGACGGGGTTGTCACCGAACAGATGGGGCTCGAGCTTCTCGGGCGTCACCTCCAGCAGATGGGTCAGGTGCTCGAACTCGGCCAGCTCGCTGATCAGCTGGACGATGGCTTTCAGGTCGCGCGGCTCGGCGGGACGGATGTCGTGGGGTGAAGGCATGGTGCCCCATTGTCAGCGGACTGCCGTGTCCTAAAGTGCGGATATGCCCGATGTCTACACCCCGCGCCGCGACCATCGCAGCGAATTCCTGCCCTTGCGCGGCCTGCGCCACCACATCCTGCGCTGGGGTCAACCCTTGACGGGCCAGCCCCTGCTGGTGATGGTGCATGGCTGGATGGACGTCGGCGCCTCTTTCCAGTTCGTCGTCGACGCCCTGCAGCAGGAGCGCGAGGTGGTCGCCCTGGACTGGCGTGGCTTCGGCCTCAGCGAGACGACGGGCGCCGACTGCTACTGGTTCCCCGACTACCTCGGCGACCTGGACGCCCTGCTCGACGCGCTGAGCCCGAACGCGCCGGTGGACCTGCTGGGCCACAGCATGGGCGGCAATGTGGCCATGAGCTATGCCGGGGTTCGCCCACAGCGCCTGCGTCGCCTCGTCAATCTCGAAGGCTTCGGCATGCCCGACGTCTCGCCCGCCGCCGCGCCCGAACGCCTGGCCAAATGGCTGGACGAGCTGAAGGACCCGCCGTCGCTCAGACCTTACGCCACGCTGTCCGACGTCGCCGAGCGCCTGCGCAAGAACAACCCGCGCCTGGCCGCCGACAAGGCCGGCTGGCTGGCCCAGCACTGGTCGCGGGAGACGGCAGACGGCTTCCAGCTCAATGCCGACCCCGCGCACAAGCTGGCCAACCCCATGCTCTACCGCAAGGCCGAGGTGTTGGCCTGCTGGCAGCGCATCGCCGCGCCGACGCTGTGGGTGGAAGGCAGCGACGACCAGCTGACACGCTTCTGGGGCACGCGCTACCCGCGCGCCGACTTCGAAGCCCGGTTGGCCGTCGTGCCGGACCTGAAGCAGACCGTGCTGCAAGACGCCGGCCACATGCTGCACCACGACCAGCCCGAGGCCCTGGCCGCTGCCATCGAGGCCTTCCTGGCCTGAGCATGAGGCTGGCCCGAGCCCTCTTCTCCCTGCTGGCGCTGGCCCTGGTCCAAGGAGCGACGGCCTGCTCGCGCGAGCTCGTGGTCGGCGTGTCCGAGCTGGGCTATGGCGCCTACCAGCGCGACGGCCTGTGGATGGGCATCGTGCCGGAGCTGATCGGCGAGCTGTCCCAGCGCAGCGGCTGCAAGCTCAAGCTGGTGGGCCGGCCTCGCGCCCGCGTGCTGCTGGAATTCGAGCAGGGCCAGCTGGACATCATCACGTCCGTCATGCGCGCCGCCGACCGCGAGCGCATCGGCCAGTTCCTGCCCTATGCCTATGCCGAGCAGGACCTCATCGTGCTGGGCGAGCCCGTGCCGCGCACGCTGGACGAGCTGCGCCGCATGCCCGAACTCAAGCTCGGCGTCGTGCGCGGCGTGCGCCTGAGCCCGAAGCTGGATGAGCTGATCAACGCCATGCTGGCCTCGCGCCAGGCGGAGTATTCGCCCGACTTCGACAACCTCGCCGTCAAGCTGAGCGCCGGCCGCATCCGGGCGGCGCTGATCCCCAGCGTCATCCACACCAAGCAGCGCCAGGACGGCATCCTGCCGACGCAGATCACCGTCGTGGACCTGCCCGAGTCCCAGCCCGAGCCCATTGGCATCTATGTGAACCGCCAGCAGGTCGCCGACGACGACCTGCAGCAACTGGCCCGTCATCTGGAGATGCTCAGGCGCGAGGGGCGCGTGGTGGCCATCTACCAGCGCCATGTGGGGGACGCCGAGACGCGGCGGCTGTTCAGGAGCGAGGCGGCTCGCTGATTTCCATGGGTGGCTCGGCCTCCATCGCGTCCATCTTGCGGGCGTAGATGACGACGATGGCGCAAAAGCCCAGCAACGCGCCCTGCGAAGCCAGCCAGAAGGCCAGCGGCCAGCCGAACACCTCCACGCTGAGCTCGCGGGCGAAGAACACTGGCGCAAAGCCCACCACCGCCCAGGCCAGCAGCAGGCCCACCGTCAGGCGGCGCGTGCGGCGCCAGTAGGTGTCGCTCACTCCAGCAGGCCCCACTGCTGCAGCATGAAGGCGGAGGTGCGCGCGGTCTCGCGCAAGGCATCGAAGCGCCCCGAGGCGCCGCCATGGCCGGCCGTCATGTTGATGTCGAACAGCACCGGGGCGCTGCCCGTGTTCAACGTGCGCAGCCTGGCCACGTACTTGGCCGCCTCCCAGTAGGGCACCTGGCTGTCGTTGATGGCCGTCTTGGCCAGCACCGCCGGATAGGCGGCGGGCTTCAGGTTGTCATAGGGGCTGTAGGCCCGCATCCAGGCGTATTCGTCGGCCTTGTTGGGGTTGCCCCATTCGATGTACTCCTCGGTCGTCAGTGGCAGGCTGGCGTCCAGCATGGTGTTGATGACGTCGACGAAGGGCACCTGGGCGACCACGGCCTTGAAGAGGTCCGGGCGCAGATTGGTCACCGCCCCCATCAGCAGACCACCGGCGCTGGCGCCATGGATGACGAGCTGGCTGGGCTGGGTGTAGCCCTGGGCCACCAGGGCCTCGGCGCAGGCGACGAAGTCGGTGAAGGTGTTCATCTTCTTGCCGAGCTTGCCGTCCAGGTACCAGCGCCGGCCCAGGTCGCCGCCGCCGCGGATGTGGGCAATGGCGTAGATGACGCCGCGGTCCAGCAGCGACAGCCGCGAGCTGGCAAAGCGCGGGTCGTTGGGGAAGCCATAGCTGCCGTAGCCATAGAGCAGCAAGGGCTGCGGGCCGCTCTTGCGCTTGTCCTTGCGGTAGACCAGGCTGACGGGCACCTTGGTGCCATCGGTCGCCGTCACCCAGACGCGCTCGCTGGCATACAGGCTGGCGTCGTAGCCGCCCTGCACCGGCGCCACCTTCAGCAGCTCGAGCTTGCCTGTCGCCAGGTCGGCTTCATAGGTGCTGGTCGGCGTGGTCAGGGAGTTGTAGGCAAAGCGCACCCGCGGCGCGTCGAACTCACGCTGGAGGCTGAGCACGGCGTTGTAGGCCACCTCATTGAAGGCCACCTCGCGCGAGGCGCCACCGGCCAAAGGGTAGACGCGCAGCTTGACCGACCCGCCCTCGCGGATCTGGGCCACGGCATGCGTCTTGAACGCCGCCACCTGCTCGACCATGGCGTCGTCGCGATGCGGGACCAGTTCGCGCCCGCGTGCCAGGTCCTTGGCCGTGAACAGCGCGCCCTTGCCCGGCCGCATGCTCAGGCGCAGCAGGCGATAGTTGGGGCCGCGGTCGTTGATGCGCAGCATCAGCTCGCCGCCGAAGGGCGTGACGGCGTACTCCTGGCCCACCTTGCGCGGCAGCACCGCGCGCCAGGCGCCCTCGGGCCGGTCGGCCGGCAGCACGCGCCAATCCATCGTGTCCTTGGACATGGAGCCCAGCATCAGCGTGCGGCCGTCCAGGGACTTGATCAGCCCAAGATTGAAGAGCTCGCTGGGCTCCTCGTGCACCAGCACGTCGCCCGCCGTCGCACCGAGGCGATGGCGCCACAGCTGGTGGGAGCGCCGGGCCTCGTTGTGGCGAATGTAGAACAGCGTCCTGCTGTCGGCCGCCCAGACGAAGGCATCGGCATGCGGCGTCGTCGACACCACGCGGTCCTCGCCGGTCGCGATGTCGCGCACATGCAGCTCGAAATCGCGGGCGCCGCTGCTGTCCACGCCATAGGCCAGCAGCTTGTCGTCGGGGCTGACGACCATGCCGTTCAGGTTGACGAACTTGCGCGTCTTGGCCAGCTCGTTCATGTCGAGCAGCAACTGCTCGGGCGCCTGCGGGTTGTCGGCCCGCTCAGGGCCCTGCGCCGCGCGGCGGAAGAAGATGGGGTATTGCAGGCCCACGTCGGTGCGGGAGCTGTACCAGTAGCGCCCCTGGCGCTGGGGCGTGGCCGTGTCGCGCTGCTGCACGCGGCCCTTCATCTCCTCGAACAGCTTCTCCGTGGCCGCCTCATGGGGCTTGAACCAGGCCTCCGCGTAGGCGGCTTCGGCCTTCAGATGGGCCTGCACCTCGGGGTCGTCCTTCTCGCGCAGCCAGAAATAGTCGTCGATGCGGCGGTCTCCATGGACGCTGACGTCGCGCGGCTTCTTGGCCGCGACCGGCGGCGCGATGGTGTCGGCCAGGGCGGGGCTGTTGGCCCAGACCAGGCAGGTGGCAAGCGCAGCCGTCCGGGCCAGCGCGCGACAGGTGGACATCAGGTGCATGTTGTTGGAGCTCCCACCGGGCGCTGCCTGCGGCAGTCTCGTCCCCGGCGGGCGGAGTGTGCCTCCAGTCCACCGCGCCGGGGAAATGGCACCCCCGCGAGTGCCCAGCGTCGGCCCAATCTAGGCGCAAGGCGCAGCCGGGGCCATCCCCGGCGAGGCCTTGCAACAACGAGTGGGCCGACGCTGGGCCCCACCCGAAGGGCCGGGGCGTGTCATTGCCCCGGCGCGGTGGGCTGGCCATGCGAAAATCTCCCCCTTTTTGACCCGCGTGCCCGTCATGGACATCGAACACATCAATCAAATCGGCAACAACCTCGCCGACCTCTCAGCGCGTACCGACGCGCTAAGGGGGTATCTTTGACTTCGATCGCAAGGCCCTGCGCCTGAACGAAGTCAACGCGTCGCTCGAGAACCCCAACGTCTGGAACGACCCCAAGCGCGCCCAGGAACTGGGCAAGGAAAAGCGCACCCTGGAAGCCGTGGTCGAGACGATCACGCACCTGACCTCCTCGCTGGCCGACAACGCCGAGCTCTTCGAGATGAGCAAGGAGGAAGGCGACGAGGCCGGCATGCTGGCCATCGAGGCCGACGCGGCCGCGCTGCAGGCCAAGGTCGAGGAACTCGAGTTCCGCCGCATGTTCAACAACCCGGCCGACCCGAGCAACTGCTTCATCGACATCCAGGCCGGCGCCGGCGGCACCGAGGCCTGCGACTGGGCCGGCATGCTGCTGCGCCAGTACCTGAAGTACTGCGAGCGCAAGGGCTTCAAGGCCACGATGGAAGACGAGACGCCCGGCGACGTCGCCGGCATCAAGAGCGCCACCATCAAGGTGGAAGGCGAATACGCCTTCGGCCTGCTGCGCACCGAGACCGGCGTGCACCGCCTGGTGCGCAAGAGCCCGTTCGACTCGTCCGGTGGCCGCCACACGTCCTTCGCGTCGCTGTTCGTCTACCCGGAAGTCGATGACTCGATCGAGATCGACATCAACCCGGCCGATGTGCGCACCGACACCTTCCGCGCCAGCGGCGCCGGCGGCCAGCACATCAACAAGACCGACTCGGCCGTGCGCCTGACGCACATCCCGACCGGCATCGTCGTGCAATGCCAGGACGGCCGCAGCCAGCACAGCAACCGCGACGTCGCCTGGCGACGCCTGCGCTCGCGCCTGTACGACCATGAGATGAAGAAGCGCATGGAAGAACAGCAGAAGCTGGAAGACACCAAGACCGACGTCGGCTGGGGCCACCAGATCCGCAGCTATGTGCTGGACCAGAGCCGCATCAAGGACCTGCGCACCAACTACGAGACCTCGGCGACGCAGAAGGTGCTGGACGGCGACCTCGACCCCTTCATCACCGAATCCCTGAAGCAGGGCGTCTGATGAAGCCCGGTTTTGCCCTGGCCATGGCTGTCGCCATCACCGGTCAGGTGCTCTACCACTTCATGCAGAAGCAGATCGCGCCCGATGCCCATCCGGTGTTGTCGCTGATCGCCTTCTACCTGGGTGCCGCCGTGCTCAGCCTGCCGCTGTTCCTGCTCTTCCCGTTGACCGCGCCGCTGGCGCAGGCCACGGGCGAGCTGGGCGGGGCGGTCTGGGGCGTGGCTGTCGCCATCGTGCTGATCGAGCTGGGCTTTCTGCTCGCCTACCGCGCGGGCGGCACCCTCTCCAGCGCCTTCGTGCTGTCGGCCGCGGTCGTCACGGGCGCGCTGCTGGTCATCGGCATGATGGTCTTCAAGGAGGCCGTGAGCCTCAAGCAATTCGCCGGCCTGGTGCTCTGCCTGGCCGGCATCTGGCTGCTGTCGGGCAACCGAGCGGCCCATTAAAAGGAAAACCTCATGCGTGAAGGTACTGCCCCCGTGATCCAACGCCTGGACTACCAGCAGCCCGCGTTCTGGATCCGCAAGGTCGACCTGACCTTCGACCTCGACCCGGCCAAGACCATCGTCACGAGCAAGATGCAGGTCGAGCGCAACCGCGCGGTCGCCCACGGCCCGCTGCGCCTGCATGGCGAGGAGCTCAATCTGCTGCGCGTGCTGATCGACGGCAGCAGCGTGTCCTTCCGCCAGGAGGGCCACGAGCTCATCATCGAAGGCGCGCCCGATGCCGACTTCGCCCTCGAGATCCGCAACACCACCTGCCCCGACAAGAACACCGCCCTGTCCGGCCTCTACACCTCGGGCGGCAGCTTCTTCACGCAGTGCGAAGCCGAGGGCTTCCGCCGCATCACCTATTTCCTGGACCGCCCGGACGTGATGGCCGTCTACACGGTCACGCTGCGCGCCGACAAGGCCCGCTTCCCCATTTTGCTGGCCAACGGCAACCTGACCGACAGCGGCGATCTCGACAACGGCCGCCACTTCGCGGTCTGGAGCGATCCCTTCCCCAAGCCCAGCTATCTGTTCGCGGTCGTCGCCGGCGACCTGGTCGCGCGTGAGCAGCGCATCCGCACCCGCGCTGGCAAGGACCATCTGCTGCAGGTCTATGTGCGCCGTGGCGACCTGGAGAAGACCGAGCATGCGATGAACTCGCTGATCGCCTCCATCGTCTGGGACGAGGCCCGCTTCGGCCTGCCGCTGGACCTGGAGCGCTTCATGGTGGTCGGCGTGTCCGACTTCAACATGGGCGCCATGGAGAACAAGGGCCTGAACATCTTCAACACCAGCGCCCTGCTGGCCTCGCCCGCCACCGCGACGGATGCCGACTTCGGCCGCATCGAGTCCATCGTCGCGCACGAGTACTTCCACAACTGGACCGGCAACCGCGTCACCTGCCGCGACTGGTTCCAGCTGTCGCTGAAGGAAGGCCTGACCGTCTTCCGCGACCAGGAGTTCTCGATGGACATGGCCGGCACGCCGTCGGCACGCGCCGTCTGCCGCATCCAGGACGTGCGCCAGTTGCGCGCCATGCAGTTCCCGGAGGACAGCGGCGCCATGGCCCACCCGGTGCGCCCGGACAGCTACAGCGAGATCAACAACTTCTACACGGCCACCGTCTACGAGAAGGGCGCCGAGGTCGTGCGCATGTACCAGACCCTGGTCGGCCGCAAGGGCTTCGAGGCCGGCATGAAGCTCTATTTCGAGCGCCATGACGGCCAGGCCGTGACCTGCGACGACTTCGCCCAGGCGATTGCCGATGCCAACCCCGGTTCGGCCCTGGCCACGCGCCTGGACACCTTCAAGCGCTGGTACTCCCAGGCCGGCACGCCGCGCGTGACCGCTCGCGGCGAGCATGACGCCGCCGCCCGCACCTTCACGCTGCGCTTCACGCAGACGACCCCCGCAACGCCGGGCCAGAGCGACAAGCAGCCCCAGGTCATCCCCATCGTCATGGGCCTGCTGGACCGCCACGGCGCCGCCCTGGCCGTGAACGCCAACGGCGACACCGAAGGCGTGGTGGTGCTGGACCAGGCCGAGCAGACCTTCGTCTTCGAGAACATCGACAGCGAACCCGTGCCCTCGCTGATGCGCGGCTTCTCGGCGCCCGTGGTGCTGGAAGACGGCCTGTCCGACGCCGGCCTGATGGTGCTGATGCGCCATGACAGCGACGCGTTCAACCGCTGGGAAGCCGGCCAGCGCCTGGCGCTGAACCGCATCCTGCACGCGCTGCGCGCCGGCCAGCCCCTGGTGCTGAGCCCGGTCTTCATCGAGGCCATGCGCGGCATCCTCAACCACGCCGAGCTGGACCCCGCCTTCAAGGAACTGGCCCTGACCCTGCCCGGCGAGGCCTATATCGCCGAGCAGCTCGACGTCGTCGACCCGCAGGCCATCCATGCCGCCGTGATGGCCGCGCAGGCCCAGCTCGCCAGCGCCTTGCGCGACGACTGGGCTGCCGCCTTCGAAGCCAACCAGATCGCCGGCGGCTACACGCCCGATCCGGTCTCCTCCGGCAAGCGAGCTCTCGCCAACCTGGCCCTGTCCATGCTGGTGCTGGATGCGCAGGCGACGGGCGACACCGTCTGGCCGGGCAAGGCCTACCAGCGCTTCAAGGACGCATCCAACATGACGGAACGCCTGGGCGCCCTGGCCGCTCTCGTCAACGCTGGCGCCGAACTGGCCAAGCCGGCGCTGGAGCGTTTCCACGCGCTGTTCAAGGACGACGCCCTGGTGGTGGACAAGTGGTTCGCCCTGCAGGCCCGCGCGCCCGAGGTCGACGGCCGCGTCTTCGCCCGCGCCAAGGCCCTGACCAAGCACGCCGACTTCACGCTGAAGAACCCCAACCGCGCCCGCAGCCTGCTGGCCTCGCTGTGCATGTTCAACCCGGCCGCCTTTCACCGCGCCGATGCCGCCGGCTATGTGTTCTGGGCCGACCAGGTGCTGGCCATCGACGCCATCAACCCGCAACTCGCCAGCCGCATCGCCCGCGCCATGGACCGCTGGGCCGCGCTGGCCGAGCCCTATCGCGCTGCTGCCCGCGAGGCCGTCGCCCGCGTGGCCGCCAAGCCCGACCTGTCGCCGGATGTGCGTGAGATCGTCGAGCGTGCGCTGGCTTCGGAAGCTGCCTCGTGAGCCGCGTCTCCCTGACCCAGTACCTGGTCGAGCAGCAACGCGAGCACGGCCACATCCCGCAGGAACTGCGCCTGCTGATCGAGGTCGTCGCGCGCGCCTGCAAGCACATCGCCATCGCCGTCAACAAGGGCGCCCTGGGCGGCGTGCTGGGCTCTGCCGGCAGCGAGAACGTGCAGGGCGAGGTGCAGAAGAAGCTCGACATCATCGCCAACGAGGTGCTGATCGAGGCCAACGAGTGGGGCGGTCATCTCGCAGCCATGGCCAGCGAGGAGATGGACAGCATCTACGTCGTGCCCAACCGCTATCCGCAGGGCGAATACCTGCTGCTGTTCGATCCCCTGGACGGCTCCAGCAACATCGACGTCAACGTCAGCATCGGCACCATCTTCAGCGTGCTGCGCAAGGTGGGCCATTCGCGTGGCGTCAGCGACGAGGACTTCCTGCAGCCCGGCAAGCAGCAGGCTGCGGCCGGCTACTGCGTCTACGGCCCGCAGAGCATGCTGGTGCTGACGGTGGGCGACGGCGTCGCGATGTTCACACTGGACCGCGAGACCGGCTCCTGGGTGCTGACCCAGGACGAGGTGCGCATTCCCGAGGACACCAAGGAATTCGCGATCAACATGTCCAATATGCGCCACTGGGCGCCGCCGATGCGCCGCTACATCGACGAATGCCTGGCCGGCGCCACTGGTCCGCGCGCCAAGGACTTCAACATGCGCTGGGTGGCCAGCATGGTGGCCGATGTGCACCGCATCCTGACCCGCGGCGGCGTCTTCATCTACCCCTGGGACCAGCGCGAGCCTGACAAGCCCGGCAAGCTGCGCCTGATGTACGAGGCCAACCCCATGGCCTTCATCGTCGAGCAGGCCGGCGGCGCCGCTACCAACGGCAGCGATCGCATCATGAGCCTGCAGCCCACCAAGCTGCACGAACGCGTGGCTGTGGCCCTGGGTTCCAGGAACGAAGTGGAGCGCATCACGGCCTACCACCGCGAAGACGCCCACGAAAGCGCTCAAAAATAGTGGCTATAATGGCGGGCTTGACGCAGAACACGTCATTGCCGGCATAGCTCAGTTGGTAGAGCAGCGCATTCGTAATGCGAAGGTCGGGGGTTCGACTCCTCTTGCCGGCACCAAAAATCAAATAATGACAAGGGCTTGGCTTCGGTCAAGCCCTTTGTTTTTGCGCGGTTGAGGCCCATGTGCCCCACTTCCTGGTGCCCGAGCGACCGAAGCACCGCGGGCACTCTCGCAGCGACAAGCCTGCCTGGAACTGCACCCGGTTGGTCGGCATGCTGACCTGTTGGGTCACATGCCGCCATCTCCGACTCGCCTCGCGCATCAATGAGCCTGGCTGAGCCTGGTTCCTGATCGACAAAAAAAAGCCACCGCTTCGGGTGGCTTGATTCATCAGCGCGAAGGCGCCTCAGCTGGCACGGCGGCGCTTGGCCATCCAGCCCAGCATGCCCAGGCCGCCCAGCAGCAGTGCATAGCTGCTCGGCTCGGGGACGGGTGTCGAATTGATCTGCACGCTGAGCGGCGTGCTGCCGTAGTAGAAGCTGCCGTTGTTGCCGACGGCGAAGTCGACGTGGGCTCCTGCGGCCAGCGTCAGCGTCAGCGGTGCGAAGACGGACGCGTCAGTGGTGTTGCCGAAGACCTGCAGCGGATGCGTTGCGTCGTCGTTCAGGATGATCAGGCCTTGCATGCTGCCGATGTCACCGGCAAAGAACTGCCCCGTCACCGCATAGCTGCCCGCCGTGGGGGCCGTGAAACGAAGGATGGCCACGTCGCCGTTGGCCAGCGGGCCGGGATGCAGCCCCAACTGGCCGGTGGCCACGCCGTTGGCCGACGCACCGGTGTTCACGAACGCGGCCGGGGTGCCCAGCGTGTTGTAGCCACCCATGGACCAGACCGAAGCACTGGCCGTGTCGAAGAGGGTCAAGGCATAGCCGACACCGGCGGACGACGAATATCCATAGCTCCAGACGCTGCCGGGATTGCTCAGGGTCTGGAAATCCGCCGTCGCGTCATAGCTGGCCGCCTGAGCCGAGGTACCGGTCAGGGCGGCGGCCAGCGAAACCACGGCGAGGACATGCTTGCTCTTCATTTCTGCTCCCAAAAAAGACTGGCCGCAGTGTTCCGCAACTCCGGCGCGTCCGCTATACCCGAACAAGGGGACGGCCGGATGTCCGGTTTTGTGAATTGGCGGCGCCACGCGCCGGCCGACGCATGGCGATGGCGATAGCGTCTCCATCCGATCTGATGAACCAGTGGGAGAGGTCAAAAAAAAAGCGCCGGGCAAGACCCGGCGCTTTGAACAGGAGTTCGCTGTCCGTCAGAGCGACTTCAGGAAGGCCAGCATGGCGTCGCGGTCCGACTTGCTCATGGCCTCGAAGCGCTGGCGCGACTTCTCGCCCTCACCACCGTGCCACATGATGGCCTCGGTCAGGCTGCGGGCGCGGCCGTCGTGCAGATAGCCGACCTTGGCGGCGTTGCCCATGACCTTGTCGGTATAGCCGATGCCCCAGAGCGGCGCGGTACGCCACAGGCCGCCCTTGGCCTGGCCTTCGACGTAGCTGTCGGCCAGCCCCGTGCCCATGTCATGCAGCAGCAGGTCGCTGTAGGGCTTGATGGTCTGGTTGCGCAGCTCGGCCAGCAGATGGCCAGGGCCGGTCTTCAGCGTCGCCGTGTGGCAGGCTGTGCAGCGCGCCGTCTCGAACAGGCGGCTGCCTGCCGTGACCTGGACCGGGTCGACGCGATGCTCGTCCAGCGGCGCCACGCCCTTGGGGAAGCCGCTGGCCAGGCTGCGCTGGGCCGGCACGGCCAGCAGGGCCAGGTAGCGCGACACCTGCTGCAGGTCGGTCTCGGAGATGCCCGCCTCGGCCTTGCCCGCCGCGCAGGCCGTCGGGCCGTTGTTGCAGGCACGGCTCGGGTAGACGGGCGAGGTCACGGCCATGTCCTGCAGCAGGGCCGCGGCGGCCTGGTGGCGCAGCGACACCTTGGACGCCTTCCAGCCGAAACGGCCCAGGCGCACCGCGCCGGTCTCGGGGTCGAAGACGTAGTTGGGCACGCCCTTCACGCCGTCGGCATCCGGCGTGGCGCGGGCCAGGGCCAGGATGTCGGCTTCGGGCACGGCCTCCAGCAGGCCGGTGCCGATCATCGGCTGGGCCGCGCGCAGCGACACCACGGCTGGCACCGGGCCGTCGAAGGCCAGCCTGGGCTTGCGCAGCTCCACCGCCGTGCCGTCAGCCAGCTTGACGGTCTGCGCGTCAAAGCCCGCCACGCGCACGCCATTGCCCCAATCCTGCGGCACGCCGGTGGCCGACTGCGCATTCATCTGGATGGAGGTGCCGTAGTGCGGATGCGGCAGCTGCTGCCCATTGGCGTCCAGCATGGCGGCACGCACCGACATCATGTCCAGCCGCTGGTTCACGGCCATCGGCGCGGGGCTGCGGCCATTGTTGGTGTGGCAGGCGATGCAGGCCGACTGGTTGAAGCGCGTGCCCTGCAGGCCCACTGCGCCCAAGTAGCGGTCGTTGCCGGGCTCGTTGTGGTCGCCGGTCGTGAAGTTGGTGTGCACCAGACGGCGACCCTCGACGAAGCGCTGGATGTTCTGCATGCCGGCGTTGTTGTGCGGCTGCTGGAACATGAAGAGGCCGTTGTCGGAGTAGTTGTACGACACCGAGCCGTCACCACCGGACAGCGTCGCCACAGGCAGCGGCGCGTTCATCAGCCGCGGCTGCACGCCATAGGACGGGCGCAGGCCGACGCCGACCACATAGGTCCACTCGCCGGCGTAGTAGCGGATGCCGCCGTTGTCGCCGATGGCCTGCATGGCCTGGGTCGTCGAGAAGAACGACGGCGAGACCTCGATGACGTCGCCCACCACCAGCGGCCGTGCCGGCACGTTCCTGCCGTTGGGGAAACCGTCGGCGCCGATGTCGTCGTGGCCGGGGTATTCCTTGACCGTCAGGCTGCAGCCGTTGTTCAGCACGGTGGTGGGGTTGAGCAGCTTGCCATTGGGCGGATAAGCCACCGGCGGGCAGAGGGTGATGTTCTGGTCAGCAAGCTGGCCGGGGTTCATCCAGCCATAGCCGGTGACACCCACGCGGTCGAAGGCACGGAACCACGCCACGCCACCCGGTAGCTGCGGTTGCGTGAAGTACTGGTTGACGCGCAGCGTCGGTTTGGTCACGCCGGCCACGCGGCTGTTGTCGATGACCTCGAAGCCCCAGGTGCGGTTCTTGAAGTACTGGGGCACGAAGGTCAGGAAGTTGCCCGGGCCCTTGTCGACCGGGTTGCCCAGGGCGTCCACCGTCTCGTTCGGGCCGTAGCCGATCTCGTTCCAGTCCTCGCCGCGCTCGCGGCCGTGGCGGGCCAGGCCACGCACGCCGAAGCGCGTGACCAGGGTCCCGTCGGGCAGCGTGAATTGCAGCGACTCCAGCGGTTCGGCGCTGGTCGGCAGCGGCACCATGCCGGTGCCGCTGGCCGGGAACCGAACAGCCGAAGTCGCGACGTCGGTGATGGTGTTGTCACTGCCTGGCGACTTGAACTCGACCTCGAACAGCGAATAGCCGTATTGCGTGGCGCGTGCGATGCCCTGCAGGCGGATGAAGCGGGCATTGGCATTGAGGTTGAAGAACTCCTCGGTGCCGCCGCGGCCGTTGCCGACGTTGCGCAGCTCGGTCCAGTTCTGGCCGTCGTCGGACACGCGCAGCGAATAGGCCTTGCCGTAGGCGTTCTCCCAGACCAGCTTCATGTAGCCGACCGCGGTCTTGGCGCCGAAGTCGAACTGGATCCAGGCGCCGTCTTCAAACGTGCTGGCCCAGCGCGTGCCGGGCTTGCCGTCGATGGCCTGCAGGGCGTTGTTGCCCTGGTTCTCCACGGCCGACGAGGTCGCCGTCACGGGCTTGACTGCAACACCCGGCTGGCCCGGGTTGGGCGCGGGCGCGGGCGACGGTGCGGGCGCGGGGCTGGGCGCGGGCGACGGCGCCGGCGCGGGCGCGACACCCGAGAAGGCCTGGATCTCGAAGATGGAATAGCCGTAGCCCGAAGAGCGCTGGATGCCCTTCATGCGCAGATAGCGACCCTGGCCGGACAGGCCGGTCCAGTCCTCGCTGCCGCCCTGGCTGTTGGGGACCGACTTGATCGTCGTCCAGTTGGCACCGTCAGTCGAAACCTGCAGTTCGTACTGGTTCGCGTGGGCGCGTTCCCAGTCGATGTGCACGCGGCTGATGGTGACCGTGCGGCCGTAGTCCAGCACCAGGAACTGGTCGTCGCTGAAGCCGCTGCTCCAGCGCGAGTTGTCGTCGTGGTCGATGGCCTTGGCCGGGCCGAGGTCGGCGCGCTCGGAGGCGCTGGCCGTCACGTTGACGGGCGTCAATGCGGCCTCGGACTCGCCCGCGCTGGCGGCCAGGGCGCGCATGGTCGGGCTGGTGTCGCTGCTCTGCGCCTGGGGCTGGGCCGTGTCGCCGGCGCTGCCCGAACCGCCGCCGCAGGCCGAGACCAGCAGGCTGACCGCGAACGGCAGGCCGAGGCTTGAAAGATTGCGTAAACCGTGTGGCTTCATTGATCCCCCTTCGTCGTGTTTGAGATGACCCGCCTAAGATGACATCGTCGTCATCCGCGGCCGAACGGCCTGTGAACGACGCGCATGCTGCCTACCCCCTAGTCCGCGGTCGCGGGCCAATTCAGCTGTCACAGACCAAACCAATTCGAGACCGTCTTGCGCCGCGCCGCTGAACATTGCCTGGCCCTCGGCCCCCGCCCTGTCGGCGTCACGCTGCAGCAATGGCTGCATGCGGCCCTTTGTGAAGCGATTCGCGATGGCCGCTTGCCCGCAGGCAGCCGGCTGCCGACCAGCCGCAGCCTGGCCCGCGACCACGGCCTCTCGCGGTCCACCGTCACTGCGGTCTTTGAGCGACTTCTTGCTGACGGTTACATCTCTGCCCATGTCGGTCGCGGCAGCTTTGTCGCGCCGCAAGTGCCGCTGGCGTCTGCCTCGGAAGCCCCGCCGCAAGCCCTGGCCCCCGCGCTGTCGCGCCGCGGCCGCCAGATGAGCGACGCCGGTGCAGGCGTCATGCACCGCAATGGCCCGTTGCCGCGCACCTTCGAGGCCGACCGCGTCGATGCCGGCCTCTTCCCGACGGCCGTCTGGACCAAGCTCGCCGCCAAGCGGGTGCGCTGGTACGAGAGCCGCATCGTCCAGGGCATCGAATGGCAAGGCCTGGCACCGCTGCGCGAGCTGCTGGCCCAGCAGCTGGCCCTGACGCGCGGCATCCGCTGCGAGGCCGACCAGATCGTCATCGTCCCCGGCACCCGCCAGGCCCTGGACCTGCTGGCCCGGCTGCTGCTGAACCCTGGCGAGGAGGCCTGGGTGGAAGACCCCGGCTCGCCCGCCGTGCAGGCCCTGCTGACGGCCGCCGGCGCACGCGTCGTGCCGATACCGGTGGACGACGAAGGCCTGGACGTCGATGCCGCCCTGCGCATGGCGCCACGCGCCCGCCTGGCCTGCACCACGGCGGCGGCCCAGATGCCGCTGGGCCACGTCATGTCGGCCTCACGCCGCCAGTCGCTGCTGTCCTGGGCGAGAGCGTCCTGCGCCTATGTCGTCGACGAGGACCGCGACGGCGATTTCGTCTTCGATGGCAGCGGCGCCGGTGCGCTCAAGGCCGACGACGAGGGCGACTGCGTCATCCACCTCGGCAGCCTGGCCTTCAGCCTGGCGCCCTGCCTGCGCCTGGCCTATCTGGTGCTGCCGCGCCGCCTGGTCGAGCCGGTCTGCACCAGCCTGGCGCTGACCCAGTCCCAGCCCTCGCTGCTGGACCAGGCCGTGCTGCACGACTTCATCGCCGACGGCCACTGGGCGCGCCATCTTCGCGAGCTGCGCCTGGTCTACGGCGCCCGCGCCGAGGCCCTGCGCCACGGCCTGGACAAGCATTTCGGCCAGTGGCTGCAGTTCACGCCCTCGCGCCGCGGCCTCAACCTGACGGCCTGGCTGCCCGGCTCGGCCCGCGACGCCGATCTGGCCGGCCGCGCCGCCGCAGCCGGCGTCATCGTCGCGCCGCTGACCGCCTATCGCCTGCAGCACCCGGCACCGGCCGGCCTGCGCTTCGGCTTCGCCGCCTTTTCCGAGGCCAGCATCCGCAGCGGCGTTCACAAGCTCGCGCAAGCCCTCATTTGAAGTCAGGCTAGTTGAACCTGCCGGCCTCGAGCCGGCACCCACGCCGAACTCCAACTCAAGGAGAAGGCGTGCTCTCCATCCTGGTCGGCCACAGTTTCTTTTTGCGCTTCGACGCCAAGCAGTTCGACCGCGCCAAACCCTATCCCCCGCTCGCCACCCTGCAGGTCGCCGAGCTGCTGCGCCGCCAGGGCCACGAGGTCGCCCTTTTCGACGCCATGCTGGCCACCGGCACGCAGGACTTCGACCGCCAGCTTGCCGCCGTGCAGCCGGCCGTCGTGCTGCTCTACGAGGACAACTACAACTACCTCAGCAAGATGTGCCTGGCCAAGATGCGCGAGGCCGCCTGCACCATGATCGCCAGCGCCCGTCGCGCCGGCGCGCGCGTCATCGTCGCCGGGTCGGACGCCAGCGACGCGCCCGAGACCTATCTGTGCGCCGGCGCCGACGTGGCCCTGCGCGGCGAAGGCCTGGATGCGCTGCCCGCGCTGCTGCGTCGCCTGGAGACCGAGCCCTCGCGGCCCGGCAACGAGCTACTGGCCGGCCTGGAGCAACCCGTCACGCTGCTGCCGCGCGGCGACCACGCCGAGCTGGAAGCCCCGGCCGCCTGGGACCTGGTCAACATGCAGAGCTACCGCGCGACCTGGGTGGCGGCCCATGGTTATTTCAGCCTCAACATGGCAGCGTCCAAGGGATGCTCCTTCCGCTGCAACTGGTGCGCCAAGCCGATCTGGGGCCAGCGCTACCAGCAGCGCGGCGCCGCGGCCGTGGCGGCCGAGATGGTGGAGCTGAAGCAGCGCTTTGCACCCGACCATGTCTGGTTTGCCGACGACATCTTCGGCTTTCGCGCCGACTGGGTGCAGCGCTTTGCCGACGAGTTGAAGGCGCGCGGCGGCGGCCTGCCCTTCACCATCCAGACGCGGGCCGACCTGGTCAGCGAAGCCATGGCCCTGGCCCTGTCCGATGCCGGCTGCCGAGAGGCCTGGATAGGCGCCGAAAGCGGCAGCCAGCAGGTGCTGGACGCGATGAACAAGGGCACGACGGTGGCCGAGATCCACCTGGCCCGCGAACGCCTGCAGGCCGTTGGCGTGCGTGCCTGCTTCTTCATCCAGCTCGGCTATCTCGGCGAGGGCCTGCCCGAGCTGCTGCAGACCCGCCAGCTCATCGAGGAGGCGCGGCCCGACGACATCGGCGTCAGCGTGTCCTATCCGCTGCCGGGCACGCGTTTCCATGAGCAGGTGAAAGCCCAGCTCGGCGCCAAGACCCACTGGGACGACAGCGCCGACCTGGCCATGATGTTCCGCGGCACGTTTGGCAGCGAGGTCTACCGCAAGGTGCGCGACCTGCTGCATGCCCAGGTCGATCTGGGCCGTCTCGACGCGTCGGCGCGCCGCCGCGCCCGCGACGAGATCAAGGACCGCTGGAACCGGCTGATCGCCGAGCTCAGCCCGGCCGCCGCCGTCACGCCATGAGCAAGCGCTTTAAGGCCAGGGCGCCCAGGCGCGGATGGCTGCCGCGGCGCAGCTCCCAGCCATGAAGCCGGCCGCAGCCTTCGACAAAAACGTCCCAGCCCGGCTGGCCTGCGGCGTAGGCCTGGGTGATGTGCAGCCGCTCCAGCAACTCGTCGACGGGCAGCGGCCGCAGCAGGGCGTCATCGGCTGCCACCTCGGGCGACGCGAAGACGAGATGTGCGAGCTGCAAGGGTTCGGCCGCCAGCGGTGCCCAGCCGCCGCGCAAGTCCAGCTCGCGTTTCTCGACACCGCTGCGGCGCCGGATCACCGGCGATGCCTGCACGCGCTCCCGCAGCGCCGCGTCGTCCACCCATCGCAGCGCATCGAAGCGCAGATGCAGGAAGTTGGCGATGCCGGTCGCGCGCAAGCTGTGAGGCTCGACAAAGCTGGCGTCCTCGGTCAGGAAGTCCAGGCCCTCCAGCATGGCGTGCAGGGCCAGCGTGGATTTGCCTGCGCCGCTCTCGCCAACCACCAGGGCGCCCGCACCGCCCAGCCCCACGCAGCCCGCATGCAGGGGCACCAGGCCCTGGGCGCGGCAGGCCAGCGTGAAGACGGCGAACTCGATCAGCTCGTAGCGCGCGTGGTAGGGCCAGGCCAGCAGCGCGCGCGACATCTGCACCACGGCTCGGCCCGCTTCGGAATTGACCAGCACGAGATTGCTTTCATCCATGGCACCGCCGCACAGGCCGGCCCCCCCCAGCATGCGCGCGGCCGGCGGCTCGGTATCGAAGGCCATGCCGCCTTCCACCAACCTCAGCTCGACCTGCAGGCCTGGCCCGCCCAGGTCGTGAGCCGGCAGGCCGTCATAGGCCGCCTCGGCCAGCGCCAGCAACTCGGCGCTGTCGCTGCGGAATTCGATCTCGCCACCCAGCAGCGTGAAGTCGCACCGCAGCGCCAGCGGCACGCGTTCGCCAAAGGGGTCGGCAATCTGCCGGGGATCGGCGCGCCAGGTTTTCATGAAGGGGAGCTCCCGTGAAAGAAATCGAGTTGCCCGGCCCGGCGGTGCTGAGAGCCGCCTTGCGATCGACGACGGACCGCCTGGCCGCCGAGCTGGCGGCCCCCATGCCCATCGCGCCGGCCTGGAACGAGTTCGAATGGCGCACCGCCATGGCCGTGTCCGTCATGCACGGCATCAGCGCCCTGCTGGCCGACCGGCTGAAATGGGGCGGGCCGGCGCACTGGCAAGCCTTCATGGCCGAGCAGGCCCGACAGGGCCGCCGCCGCGAAGAGCGCGTGCGCGCGCTGCTGGCCCGCCTGCATGACTCGGCCACGGCGGCCGGCCTGCCGCTGCTGGCGCTGAAGGGATCGGCCTTGCTGCGGCTTGGCGTCTACGCGGCAGGCCAGCGGCCGATGAGCGACGTGGACCTGCTGGTCCAGCCCGATCAGATGCCGGTCGCAGACGCCCTCATCACCGCCGGCGGCTATGGGGCCGGCCTGGCCAAGCGGCGTCACGTCGCCTACGAGCCGCTGCAACAACGCGGCGCCCCGGCGTTTGGCGAGCATGAGGACAACCCCATCAAGATCGAATTGCACGAGGCCGTGCGTGAACCGCTGCCCGTGCGCGAGCTCGACATCACGGCCCAACTGCTGCCCGCCGCGCCGCGGCCCGGACTCCATGGCTACGTGAGCACCGCCGCGCTGATGCGCCATCTGCTGCTGCACACCGCCGGCAATCTCTGCCACCGCAACGTGCGGCTCATCCAGCTGCACGACCTCGCCGCCCTGGGCGCCCGGCTCAGCGCCGCCGAATGGGAAGAAGCGCTGGCCCCGGCCAGCGACGGCCTCGCCGCCTGGTGGGCCGTGGCGCCGCTCGCACTGGCGCAGCGCCTCTTCCCCGGCCAGCTGCCGCCCACCCCCTTGGCGGCACGCACGGCCTGCCCTGGCTGGCTGCGCCGGGCCAGCAACGGGTACCGGCTGCCCGATGTGTCCTTGTCGCGGCTGGGCATCCCCTTGCTGCCGGGCGTCGAATGGTCGCGAGGCCCGGTCGATGCGCTGGGCCTGGCCTGGCAGCGCCTGCATCCCCACGAGCAAGCCGTCACCGCCCAGGTCGTGCGACGCGAACACGCCGTTGCCGGCTCCGCCTGGACGCACCGGCCACGCTGGCAAAAGGCCCTGAGCTTCCTGCTTGGTGCGCCACCGCGGGCGCAGACGCTGTATGCCGTACATCGCGCCCTCGCCTACCGACCCGCCAGCTCGGCATGAAGGCGCTCGAACCGGTCATGGCAGAAGTCTGCATCCTCGGCCAGCGCGAGGCGCTGCGCCTGCACGGCCAGCTGCAAGCGCAATGCCTCGTCGCCCTCCAGCTGGGCGATCAACGCGGCCAGCCCGGCCGCGTCACCCGGCTCGACGACTCGCGCCGCCGCCGGCGCCCACTCGGCCAGATGCCCCACCGCCGTACCGACGCTGGGCACGCCAAGAGCCGCCGCTTCCAGCACCGCGATCGGCCCCGCCTCGTGGCGCGAAGTGACGACGTACAGATGGGCGCGCGCCAGCAGGGGCTGCAACTCGGCCTGCGTCATGAAGCCATGGCAGCGCAGGCGTCCGCCCAATCCCAGACCTTCGGCCAAGGCCTGCACCTCGCCACGCAAGGTGTCCTCGCCGACAAGATCCAGTTCGACGCCGGGCAGCTGTGCCAGTGCGCGCAACAGGCAGGCCTGGTCCTTCACGCGGTTGAGGCTGGCCACCTGGATGAGGCGCAGTGGCTCGCCCGCCTCACGGCGCCGCGGCGCGCGCGGTGGCCAGATCGCCAGATCGACGCCCAGGGGCAGACGCCGACCCACATGACCCAGGGCTGCCAGTTGGTCGAGCACGGGGCGGCTCGCAGCCGTCAGCGCAGTGGCACCGCGCAACACGCAGGCCTCGCGCAGCCGGCCGCGCCAGTCCTGGCGGCCGCCGTAGCCGATGTCGCGCAGCGACACGAGCTCGCCGCCGGCCACATGCACCGCGCTGCGCAGGCCCAGCCACCTGGCCGCGGCCACGGCCACCACGCCGCAGCTGCCCGACCAGATGGCCTGCACCAGGTCAAAACGGCCGCGGCCGTGCTCCTTCACGATGGCCCGCACCGCTCGCAGCACGGTGGCGCGGCCGCCGATGTTGTGCACGTGGGTGCCGCACAGCCACCACTCGCCGGCCTCGGCCTCCTGCCGCAGCGCGAACACATGCACCTCATGCCGCGCCGCCAGGCGCTTGAGCAGGGCCAGCAGGGCCGGCACCACCCTCACCTCGCCCGAGCGGTCCACGCCGCCGGGCACGACGACCGCGATCTTCAAGACGACACCACCCCATGAACACACAGACCCGTTTGCTCGACACCCAGGAAGCCTTCGACAGCGTCGCTGCCGACTACGACGGCCCCCGCGGCAACAACCTCGCCATCCAGGACATGCGCGACGAGATGTGGCGCTGGCTGGACCAGAGCTTCGCGCCCGGCAGCCGCCTCATCGACCTGGGCTGCGGCACCGGCCTGGACGCCGTGCACCTGGCCGAGCAAGGCCACCACGTGACGGCGACGGACTGGTCGGAGCGCATGGTGGAGCGCACCCGTGACCGCGCCCGCGACGCCGGCCTGCAGGTCGACGCACGCGCCATTGGCGCCCACGAACTGCAGCGCCTCGAAGGCGATGCCGCCTTCGACGGCGCCTATTCCAACCTCGGCCCCTTGAACTGCGTGCCTGACCTCGACGCCGTCGCGAGCCAATGCGCCCGCCTGCTCAAGCCCGGCGGCCGCCTCGTCTTCACCGTCATCGGCCGCTACTGCCCCTGGGAGCTGGCCCACTATCTGCGCCAACGCCGCTGGAAGCGCGCCGGCATCCGCTTTGCGCGCGACACCGTCGCCGTCGGCATGAACGGCCGCACCATCTGGACGCGCTACTACACGCCCGCCGAGTTCTATGCGCCCTTCGCCGAGCACTTCGAGCTGGAGGTGCAGCGCGGACTGTGCGTCTTCGTGCCGCCGCCCTATCTGACGTGGCTGGCCGAGCGCCATCCGCGCTGGCATGAACGCCTGTGGGCCCTGGATCGCCGCGTGGCCGGCTGGCCGCTGATCAATCGACTGGGTGATCATTTCCTGCTCGTCATGCGCCGCCGCGCCAGCAGCTGAAGGGCTTCGTCAAGCAGGGGGTGGCGCGTCCAGCGCAGGACCGCCAGCCAGGCCAGCGGTGCAACGCTGAGGGGCACGGCCAGCACCGCCAAGGTCGCGAGCGCGCTGCCGCCCAACGCGCCCAGCAGTGCGCGCGGCGGCAGGCCCAGGAGGCGGGCGGCCAGGCCAAGCTGAACCGGCAAGGCGACCAGGGCCGCCGCGCCCATTGCCCAGGCGAAGGACGCCAGGCTGCCGTCGAAAAGCAGCAGGCCGAAGGAGATGCGCGCCGCCAGGCTCACGGCCGTGGGCCAGGCCGCCAGCTCGGGCCGCCCCACCGCGGCCAGCGCGGCGTTGAACTGGGTGAAGGCCAACAACAGCGCGGCCACCAGCGCCAATGGCAGCAGGGCCGGCACGCAATCCAGCCAGGCTGGCCCGTAGAGCAGCCGCACCAGCGGCTCGCCATAGGCCACGGTCAGCGCCAGCAGCGGCCAGCCCAGGCCCGTCAGCAGGGCCGTCGCGCGCCGCAGCACCGGCGCCAGCGCCTGGCCGCGCGCATGGCGGTCCGACAGCAGCGGCAGCGCGCCGAAGTTCAGCGCCTGGCCCGCAACGACCTGCAGCAAGTTGACCGTCGCTTGTGCGCGACCCAGCAGGCCCAGCTGATGAGGCACACCGAGCCGGCCGAGCAGCAGATCCGGCAGCGCAGCATGCAGTCCGCCCAGGCCGCTGGCGAACAGCGAAGCGCCCCCGAACCGCAGCACCTCACCCCAGCCCCGCGCCGCCGGCCGCCAGGCCAGGTGACTCGGGCGCCATCCGACATAAACCAGACCGCAGGCGACGGCCGCCGCCACCTGGGCCCACGCCAGGCCGAGGGCGCCCGCACCACCGGCTGACAAGCTCAAGGCCACGGCCGCCTGGCTGATCACGCCCAGCCAGGACACCCTGGCAATGCGCGCCGCCGCCAGCTCGCGCAGTTGCAAGGCTGCCATCACGCTGCCAAAGGCCGAAACCGGCAGGCCAAGGGCCAGCACGCGCAGCAGCGGTGCCAGCCCGGGCTGGCCCAGCAGCCCAGACAGCGGTTCCGCCAGCAACAGCAGCCCCAGCAGCACTGCCAGCGTCGTGCAGGCCAGCAGGCCCAGGCAGGCCGAGAAGCGCCGTGACGTCAGCACCGGCTCTCGCTGCAGATAGGCCGAGACGCCGAAGTCGCGCAGCAGTTGGGCGATGCCGAACACAGCTGTCGCCATCGCGAACAGGCCGAGCTCGGCAGGCCGCAGCAGCCGCGCCAAGGCCAGCCCCAGCAGGAAACGCATCGCCGTCTCACCGCCTGACGCGGCAAGGTTGCCCAGAAAGGCGCGCCGGACATCGGTGCGCTCCAGCGACAGCGGCAAGGCGCTCATGCCCGCAGCGCGTCCATATAGGCCGACATCAGGCTGCGGCTGAGCGCCGCGGGCGAGCAATGCGCGTCAAAGCGTGCCCGCACCGCCGCACGGCGCTCGGCTGCGGGCGTGCCATCCAGGTCGACGAGGGCTTCGGCCAACGCCGCCGCATCGCCCGTCGGCCACAGCCGTGCCGCACGCAGGGCCGACAAAGGGCCGAGCAGGTGCCGGAAGGACGGGATGTCGGTCACCACCGGGCTCAGGCCGCAGGCCAGCGCCTCGATGACGCTGTATCCCGAGCCTTCGCGGTGGCTGCCCTGCACGAAGGCATCGGCGGCCGACATCAGCCCCTCGATGCGCGCATGCGGCAAGGCGCCGAGCAGTTCCACGCGCCCCGCCAGCCGCGGATCGCGCAGGCGCTCGCGCACGGCGTCGTAGAGCGGCGCCTTGCCGAAGCACATCCAGAGCTTGACGCCAGGCAGCCGTGCCGTGGCGAGGGCGACACCTTCCAGGACTGTCAGCGGATCCTTGTTGGCATCAAGATGGGCGACCCAGAGCAGGCAGGGACTGCCCGACAGACCCGTCGCGCGTCGTGCCTCGTCACGCTCCTGCGGGCGGAAATCGCAACTCGATTCGGGCACCTCGTAGATGCGCGTGCGCGCCGTCACCAGGCCGCGCCGCACGAAGGGCAAGGCCTGCTCGCGGGCATGGAACATCAGGCCGCGAGCGCTGGTGAAGGCGCGGCGCCAGCGCAGCCAGGCCAGCGGGCGGCGCGGCGGCCGATCGGCATGATCCTGCAACAGCAGCGGCACGCCGGGCATGAGTTCAGCCAGCCAGCGGACCTCGCGCGCAAAGCCCAGGCCTTGCAGATGGATCACGTCGGGTTGGAGCCGGTCCAGCAGCTCGGCCAGCTTGGGCGAAAGCCGGCCGTCACCTGCATCGAAGGGCAGGAAGTGGTGGTCCACGCCGTCTCGCCGCATGAAGTCGCGCCGCGCGCAGCACTGCACCACGTCGACGTGGGCCCCGGCGTCTGCGGCTGCACGGGCGCAATGGCCCAAGGTCGGCCAGTCGCGCAGCAGCTGCTCGGGCGCCCGATCGAGCGGATCGAGGAAGGGGTTGATCTGGGCGACGCGCAGCATGGAGTCCTAGAGCGCATGCAGCTGCGGGTCCCACAACTTCACGGCACGTTCCAGCCAGCGCAGTTCGCGCGGCCTGTCGTAGCGTGCGGTGCGGTAGCGCCAGGCCGAGGCGGCGCGCAGGGCGGCCTTCTGCCAGCCCGGCGCGCGGATGTCGGTCAGCGTCGGGAAGCGGCAGCCCAGCACGGTGCGGAAGTCGCGGATGCGCTCGCGCAGAGCCGGGCTCAGCCAGGGCGCATCCTTGTGACACCAGTAGTCCACCCAGGCCTGCTGCGCCCAGCCGTCGGCGCTGTCAGGGAAGGCAAAGCCCTTGGGCAGGGCCGGGTCGCGCGGTGTCCAGCGGCCCTCTCCTGAGCCTCCGAGGCGTCTCGGCGGCAGCGGCGTGTGGATGTGCAGCATGATCTCGGCCGCCGGGTGCAGGCGCTTGATCTGGCGGATGAACGCGAAGGTCCGCTCCGTCTCGCCCTCGGGGTCCACGGCCGGCGCCAGCATGAAGGACAGCTCGGGCACCACGCCGTTTGCGCGGCAGGTTTCGACGACGGCCAGGGTCTGGTCGGAGCGCGTGCCCTTGCGCATGTCGCGCAGCAGGCTGTCGTTGGGCGATTCGGCGCCGATGTAGGCCATGCGCAGCCGGCTGCGCCGCACCAGCTTCCAGGAGGCTTCGGACATGCCCTGCAGCGCATCGGCGCGGGCATAGCACCACCAGGGCATCTGCAGCCGCGCCAGCACCTCCAGAAGCGGTTGCATGTCGATCTCGCGATCGAAGAAGTTGTGGTCGTAGAACTGCACCGAGTCGGCGCCGAAGCGCGTCTGCAGGCCACGCAGGTCGCGCTCCAGCCTTTCGGCCTCGGGCAGGGCTGTCTTGCCGCGGAACATGGCAGCCACACCGCAGAAGCTGCAGCGGTAGCGACAGCCCAGAGCCGCCTGATAGCCGGTGGTGCGCCGGCCGAGATAGGTGGGGCCGAGATAGCGCTGCGGGTCGTCGACCTCGTCGTAGCTGACATCCATGCGCAACGGTGCCGTCGAGAAGGCGCGGTCGGCGTTGTGCACGACCTCGTCGTTGCGACGCCAGGACAGGCCGGCCACCTCCGCCAGCGGCTTGCCTTCGGTCAGCGCGTCCAGCAGTTCCATCAGGCCCTGCTCGCCCTGGCCGCGCAAGGCGTAGTCGACGCAGTCGCTGTTCAGGGCCGCGTCCGTGCACAGTGTCGGGAAATAGCCGCCCCAGATGATGGGCAGCCCGGGCGCGACGGCACGGATGGCGCGCGACACAGCCAGGGCCGCCGGTAACTGCGGCCCACCCATGACGGACAGACCCACGGCCACATAGCCGCCTTCCCTCACGGCTGCGGCGGCCGTCTCGGGCAGATGGCGGTCGAGGTTGCCGTCCAGGATGCGCACCGCATAGCGCTCCTTCAGCGCCGCAGCCAGATGCATGACGGCCAGCGGGAAGCGCGCGTTGGACGTGATGCGCGGGTTGATCAGCAGCAGGCGCTTCATGCCAGGGCCTCTTCTTCGTTCAACAGTTCCAGGCCGGGCTCGGCCATCCGCAGATGCGGCGCGAGCGCCTTGGGCCGGCCGTCGATGCGCACCGGCACGAGGCCGAGTGCCTCGCCCAGGTCGGCGTCCGCATGAAGCGGCCGACCGCCCACGACGACGAGGCGCAGGTCGGCCCGCGTGGCGCGCGACAGCGGCAGGCCGGGGGGCAAGGCCATGAAGTCGGCGCGCAGGCCGGGCTCCAGGCGACCGCGGTCGTGCAGGCCCAGCAGGCGCGCGGCGTCTTCGGTGACCCAGGACTCGAGGGCGGCTTCACGCCAACCGGTCAGCTCGCGCACCAGGGCCAGTTCGGCCAGCAGGTCGCGGCCACCGCTGATGCGGGAGTCGCTGCCCAGCAGCAAACGGCCTTGCGCGAACAGCCACGCCGGCTCCAGCGTGCGACCGAAGAGATGCAGGTTGGAGCCGGGGCACCAGACGACGGCGGCGCCCGACTCGACGGCGCGGCTCTGCTGCGCGGCGCTCAAGCCCAGGCCATGCACGAGCACGGTTCCGGGCGCGATGCAGCCCAGGGCTTCGAGGCGGTCGAACTCCAGCGCCGCCGCCGTGTCGACGCCTTCGGCGGCATGGATGACCCACGACTGGCCGGCTGACATCGCCTGGTGCGAGGCGCGAACGGTCTCCTCGCCTTCCAGGGCCAAGGAATGCGCCCAGCCGCCGGGCTCGGGCACGTCCACCGGGAAGTCGGGTTCGTCCAGCACGGCATGACGGGGGTCGTGGTGCAGCACCGTTGTCACGCCGCTCAGCAGGTTCTTCAGGCCTCCGGCCAGCAGTCGTTCGGCGCGCGGCCGGGCCCGGTGCGCGAGCAGGCCCGGGTCGGTCGACAGCCGGGGCGTGATGTCAGCAATCCATTCGCTGGCGTTGCGATAGCCTTCACGGAACTTCAGCCGCTGCAGCGCGCCGTTGAGATGCAGATGGTCGTGGGCGTTGATGAGGCCGGGCAGCAGGCGGGCACCACCGAGGTCGACACGCTGCTCGCCTGACGTGGTCACGATGCGATCGCCGCAGGTGTTCAAGGTCACCCCATCGGCCGCATTGAAAAAATGAAAGCTCATGGCTTGACCAGCTTCAAGGCCAGGACGACGGCCAGGCCGGTCCAGCGCCCATAAAAGGCCTCGGAGCCGGTGAAGGCTTCGCGCAGCTCCTGGCCGACATGCACTTCGCGCTGATCCTCCAGCACCAGGCCCGCACGCCAGGCGGCTGCGCGGTGGGCGTCCAGATCGTGCAGGGCGTGCAGCAGCTCGTGACGCTGGCCGTTGGCGTCGTTGAAGCTGCGTGTCATGCCGGCACGTGCGGCATTGGGGTGGAAGTCGGAATAGACCAGCACGCCGCCCGGCGCGAGCACGCGGGCGACCTCGGCCATCCAGGTATCGAGGCTGGACGCGTGGCCGACGGCCAGACCGCTGACGATGAGGTCGAAGCTGCCCGAGGCAAAAGGCAGGCTCGTCATGTCGGCTCGCACGCGATGGGGCAGCGGCGCACGCGAAAGCATGCCGGCCGACAGGTCGCTGCCGACGACGAAGGCAGCACCCCCCTCCTGAAGCAAGAGGCCATAGCGCCCGCTGCCACAGGCCAGGTCCAGTGCACGCAGCCCCGCCACATCCGGCAGCAGGCCCAGCACCGCGGCCTGCTCGGCTCGCATCAAGGGGTTGTGCGGCAGCGGCGGATAGCTCTCGGCCCAGAGGTCGTAGGCGGCTTCGTTGGCGAGGGCACTCATGACGTGAACCACTTGGAGCAGACGCAATGGGCGCACTCGGGCCGCTGGCCGGCGCCGATGCCGGCGCGCAAGCGGCGCATGGAAGTCGAGTTCAGTCCTTCGCTCAAGCCGCCACCGCCCAGCCCGGCATTGCCGGCGATGAAGAAGCAGGGCCGCAGCCCGCCATCGGCCTCGATGACGACGGAGTGCTCGGGCGCATTGCAGCGCACCGGTGGCGGCGCGCCCAGGCCCAGTCTGGCCCGGTAGTGGGCCTCGATGCGGCGCAGCTTGGCCGGCGACTCGGCGATGAAGCCGCTGGCGAAGTCGGCCGCGTCCAGCGCGTCGAGACTGGCGGCCAGCACTGGCAGGTCTTCGGCCCGCAGCGCCACGCCATCGACGGCTTCGCCGTGGCGGCCAAAGGCCTCGGCATGGCTGACGTCGGCGGCCAGGAAGGAGATACCCGCCACGCCGAGCTTGTGCGCGAGCTTGACCAGTTCGGCCAGCTCTGCCGCATTGCCACGCTGCACCGTCACGCGCAGGGTCACATCCAGGCCCTCACGCACCGCCGCGCGGATGCCGGCGCAGACGGCTTCGAAGGCGTCGAGGCCGCGGATGGCCGCATAGCTGGCCGCCGTGCTGCCGTCCAGCGACACGGTGACCTGCTCGAACCAGCGCGCCACTTCCGCCGCCTGCTTGGCCAGGGCGAGGCCAGCCGTCAGCAGCCAGAGCTGGTGGCCCTGGCCGCGCAGCAGGGCCGCGATCTCGGCCCATTGCGGATGCAACAGCGGCTCACCGCCCGACACCAGCACCGTCTGCGTGCCGAGTTCGCTCAAGCCCGGCAACAAGCGCCTGACGGTGTCGATCTCGATGTCGCGCCGCCCATGCCGCCACCAGTCGCAGCTGACGCAGCGTGAATTGCAGCGCTCGGTCAGGTAGAGCGTGGCCAGCGGCAGCCGCGCCAGGGGTTCGGCGAGGGCGATGGGCCGCTCGATGACGCTAGAACAGGGCATGCAGCTCGGCGAAGCTCTGGCGCCGGTTGTCGATGGCGTTCTGCGGGATGCCGCCGAACTTGCGATAGCCCGCACGCAGCTGCACGAAAGCCCAGGGCGTGTACTCGTAGACCAGGCTGTAGCGCACCTTGTTGTCGTGGGCCACGCGGCGGTCGGGGTCGAGGTATTCGCCGGTCAGCTTGAGGTTGTGGCCCTGCTGCACCAGCCAGTTGGCCTCCAGCAGCGTCGCGTACTGCTTGCGCCGGCCTTCTGGATAGCCGGCATCGCTGACCATGTCGAGCTCGGCCAGCCAGGTCACCGGTCCCGTCGTCGTGCCCGCGAAGAGGCCATAGGCCTGGCGATCACCCGCCGTCGACTTGACCTGGGCCGCCGCCGCGCCGACACGCCCCCAGGGTTGCATCCAGATGGCCTGGGCCGTGGTCTGGTGGCCGGTGGTGCCGCCCTTGTTGCCGGGGCCGTTGCTGCGCACCAGCTGGATGGACCATTCATCGCTCTCATGCCCCAGCTCCAGCCCCTTGTCGGGCACCGTCATGCTGACGCCGCTCAACTGGCGCACAAAGGCCAGGCTGTCCTGCAGCCGCCAGCCGAAGGGCAGGTAGAACTGGCCGGCCTTGGCATACCAGCCCAGGCCCGGCGTCGACAGCCGCACATAGGCCTCCTGGCGCTCGGACTTGCCCGGCGCCACCTGCTGGTCGAGGTAGGCGCCGAGGTAGTCCTTGATGAGCTGCACGTCGGCATACAGACGCGTCTGCTCGGTACCGCCGATGCTGCTGGTGGGTTGGCCCGAGACCGAGGTGCGCGTCGTCGCGGTGCGCAGGTCGCCACCCAGGCGCAGGCGGTCGTCGAAGAGCGAGCCGTTCCAGCCCTGCAGCGCGTCGGGAAGTCCATTGGCCGGGATGACGTTCTGCGCAAAGGTGTTGCCCACCGCATTGCGCAGGCCGCCGCCCGTGGGATTCACATGGCAGGCCACGCATTTGAGGCCGGACCGAATGGCGATATACGGTTCAGCTTTCGCCAGCGACATCAGCGCCAGCAGCGCCAGGCCCAACCACCATCGCAGCAAGCTGGTGGTGTTTGCGGTGCGACGTATTGCGTGCCGAGCGCTGGGCCGCTCCCGAGCCGGCCCGTCCTGGTGATGTGCTTGCCGGTCAAGCCGGCAAGCATCGCCGTCCCCTCGGGGGACCGGCCAAGGTACTCCTTGGACGAGGGGCTTCATTTCTGCGCTCCGTTGTCGATCCACTGGCGGATCAGGTTGATGGTCTGCGCGTCGAGGTAGGGGCCGCCAAACGGCATGCGCGCACCGACGGACTGGTGGCCTTCCAGCTTGTGGATGAGGTAGCTGTTGGCCGCATCGCCAGGTGCCACGCGCTTGAGCCCGGGCACCTCGGCGCTGGACACGCCGACCAGCATCGTGAAGCTGTTGGCTGCATCCAGCCGCAGGCCCTGGGGCGCCGCGCCACCGGCATGGCAGGCCGTGCAGATCGGCGTGAAGACATGGGACTGGATGGAGCTGAAGCTCGCTGTCATCGGTCCGCCGGGATCGTCGCCCTCGCCCAGCGGTCGGCCGTTGGCATCCAGGCCCGCGCCGCTGCCGCCACCACAGCCCGCGACCAGCGCGGCCGTGGCGGCCAGCGCACCCCAAAGCAATCTCGACCTTCTCATCAGCATCTCCTGCAACTCACTGCGCCGTGAGTGCCGGCCCGCTCAGCGCGGGTTCAAGAGAAGCTAGGGGTCAGAAAGCTGTCGTCAGACCCAGCACCACCGTTCGGCGCCGTGTGGCGTCCGTCCAGGTGTAGGGACCGCCGCGGCCGGCCGCGATCCAGACGAGCTGCAACTCGCTGCTCGCACCCCATTGCCAGGACGCGCCGACGCGCAGGTCCAGGCGCGTCGAGCCGCGTGACTCGACATAGGAGGGCGGTTCTCCCGAGCCGTGCAGCAGGCCGACGTGGCCCAACGCCGCGAGCCGCGGCGCCAAGGGCCAGCGCAGGTTGAACTCGGTGTAGACGCTGCGCTGGCCGATGCCGTAGTAGTCGGGCGAGAAATAGGCGCGCAGATTCCAGCGTTCGCCCAGCAGGCCCGCATAGACCTCCTGGTAGTCGTAGCTCGACACGTTCTCGTAAGCGTGGGCCACAACGCCCGCCTCGCCATCCAGGCCCGGTGCCACGCCGAAGACACGGCCGCCATAGAGTTGCAGCGCCGCCCCCTGATGCTGAGAGAAGCGCGCATGGCCCAGCTGCGCGCCGCCATACCAGCCCGCGTCGCCATCCCAGGCCAGCCCCAATTGAGCGCTGGGCCGGTTGGCGCTGTAGGACATGCCACGTTCGCGCGCATCGGTCTGCAGCGACAGCGTGCCGCCGACATCGGCCCAGGCTCCGCCCGCGCAGGCCCACAGCGTGGCGACCAGCGTCGTCAGTCGGGCCAGGTGCGCGGGAGGCATCAGTCGGGAGTCGGTCCTTGCGTTGTCGTGCAGAGGGGACTGCGTGTACCGGCGTGGCGGGCCAGTGTGGCGCAGCTGTCGATGCGCCCTTGCGCGGCCGTGACCAGGGCCGTCTTCAGCGCCAGGGTGCCGCGCGTGCCGTCCAGCTCGCGCACGAGAGCGAGCAGGCCGGCCGCATGGGCGGCCGCGAAGGAAGAACCCGTCACCAGCGACCAGCCGCCACCGACCGCGGTGCTGGGGATGTCGCGGCCCGGTGCAATGACGACGCCCGCCGGCAGTGGCGGTGCGCTGCCGACGACGAGGACGCCCGGATGGTTGGCCGGAAAGGGACCGTTCTCGCCGGGCATGGCCGCGACAACGGTGGCGCCGCGCGCCTGGGCCTGGTCGATCAGCAGGGCGAGCAGGCGGTCGTCGGGGCCACCCAGGCTCATGTTGATGATGTGGGCGCCCTGCTGGATGGCCGCATACAAGGCCTTGGCCAGGCCGAGGCTGGTGCACAGCGTCTGTGTGCCCGAGGCCTGCCAGCACGCACGCAGGGCCAGCAGCTTGGCCTGGGGCGCGATGCCGGCAATGCCCAGGCGGTTGTCGGCCCGGGCCACGATGATGCCGGCGATGGCGGTGCCGTGGCCCTCGGCCGGCGGCGCCTTGTCGTCGACAAAGTTCTCGTTCGCGGCCAGCTGGCCGGCGAGGTCGGGATGGCTGGCCTCCACGCCGCTGTCCAGCACCGCCACGCGCACGCCCTTGCCGGTGGCGAGCTGGTGCAGTTCGGCCAGATGCCATTGGCGCGCCGCCGGCTGGGCGGGGTAGAGCGGCTCCTGCTCGCTGCCCTGGGCGCGGTAGAGGCTGACGGGCTGGGCCCAGGCGACGCGCTTGTCCGCACCCACGGCCTCGGCGACCTGGGCCGGGCTGCGCGTATCGCCCTCGGGCAGGCGCATGACGAAGCAGTCCACGCCGGCCAGCGGCATGGCCCATTCGCTGCGCATCTCCAGCTTGTGCGCCTCGGCCAGGGCCTGGGCGACCTGCTGGCGCGACTGCCGGCCCACGCCTTCGCCATAAGTCCCCGCGTAGCTGCCGTCGGGCCGGTAATGGGCCTTGGGCAGTTGCAGCATGACAAGGACCTGGCGCTGGGCCTCCTCGGCCTGGGCGTGCGCGGAGCTGGCGAGGCAGCTCAGCAGCAGGGCCAGCAGGCTCAACCAGAGTCTCATCGCGCCGGCCCCGGCTGCAGCGACTCCGCCACCGCGACGATGGGCGCCGTGCGCAGCTCGGCCAGGCCACGGGCGTCGATGCGCAGCAACCAGGCACCCGTCTCCGTCGGCCCTGCGACGATGCCGGCGCCGTGGGCCTGCAGCAGCTCGCGCACCGCCTGCTCGGTGGTGCCGGGCTTGAACATCACCAGCGCATCGGCCACCACCGGCGCCGTGCCGGCCGCCGACAGGCCTTCATAGACCGGCTCGGCCTGGCGGTCGTGCAGCCACAAGCCCAGCAGCAGGACGCAGGCCGCCCCCTGCAGGCCCAGGGTCCAGGGCATCCAGCGCGGCGCCGCCGCCTTGGGCCGGACCGGCTGCATCAGCGCGTGCATCCTGGCCAGGCCGGCTTCGACGTCGCCGCCCGCCACCGGGGCGCCGGCCACACCCAGCAGGGTCTGCATGGGCTGCTCGGCCGCCAGTTCGTTGCGGCAGGCCTGGCAGACCAGCAGATGCTGCTGCACCTGCTGCATCTCGCCCCCGCCCAGCTGCCCCCGGGCATACCAGGGCAGCAGGGCCTGAATGGCGGCGTGCTCGTCATGGTCCATGGGGATCACCACACTCATCATTGTTCTCCTTGCTCCAGCCCGGCGAGATCGTCGAGCAGGAGCCTCAGCCGGCGCCGCGCGTAAAACATGCGCGTCTTGACGGTCTCGGCGGGGCAGCCGACCACCTCGGCGATCTCGGCATAGGCCATGTCATGGAAATAGCACAGCTCGACGACGGCGCGGTGCTCGGGCGACAGCTCAGACATGGCCTGTCGAAGCCGCCCCCGCAGCTGGGCCAGGCCCAGTTGCTGTTCCGGCCCCGGCCCCGGGTCGGACGTTTCTTCCACCTCGTCGCCGTCCACCGGCAGGTCCTGGCGGCTCAGGGCTTTCAACCCCTTGCGGTAGGCGATGCCGAAGATCCAGGTGGACAGCTTGCTGCGCCCGTCAAAGCCCTCGGCGCGCTGCCAGACCACCATCAGGGTGTCGTTCAGCGCCTCCTCGATGGCGTCGGGCTGGCGCATCAAATGCGAGAGGAAACGCCACAGCCGCGGGTGGTAGAGGCGGTAGAGCGCGTCGAATTCGGCCCGCTGGCCGCGCTTGATGCCCTCCAGCAGGGCCAGCTCCAGCGCCTCGGCGGCCGGCCCACGGACAGCGCTCGCCGGCGCCACCGGGGCGTCATCGCGCTTTTGCTTCCTGATGCTGGGCCACTTCAACATGCTCGCCTGCGGGTTTCCATTGCCCATGAGTCCCGGCCGGACGCCCGGAGGTTCAAAAGCGATGGTAGCGAGCCCCCTCTATCCCGGGGATTCCTTCACGAAAGATCCGCCAGCTTCATCTCGTTCAACCAGCGGGACTCGGCAAAACCCTTGGTGTCATAGAGCTTTTTCAGCCTCGCGGGCGGGATCGCCACCCTGCAGGCGGCCAGGGTGAAGTTCTGCTCGCCCTTGCCTTCCTTCCACGCCGACTGCCAGACCGTCGCCAGCGTCAGGGCGCCGTCGGCCATGCGGTTCAGGGTGCGCTCGCCCAGGATGGACCACATCGCCGCCGCCTGGCCGCGGCCGTGAACGCGCTCGAAAACCTCCAGGATCTCGGCCGGCGGCACTTCCGTGATGGTGCGGTTCATCAGCTGCACGATGGCATCGGCCGCAGCCATCGGCCCCTTGAACAGCGGGCGGACCGGTGCGTCGGCCACACGCTGCTTGATGCCAGCCACCACCTCGTCGGCGGCCTGGTCGAGCATGTCGTCCTCGTAGACGGCATGCACCTTGTCGTCGTCGGGGTCGTCCGATTGGCCATGGTGGAGCTGGGAGATGTGCAGGGACTGGCAGGCGTCGCCGATGTAATGGGCCAGCACGCCGGCGGCGCAGACATAGGCGTCCAGCTGCTTGGCGGCCGCGGCCAGCACCATGACCTTGTAGAGCTCGGCCACGCGGAACGGCAGTGCGCCACGGTACTGGGGTTTGCGGGTCGGATCGATGCTGCTGTAGAACTGGTCCCAAACCTCGGGGTCGCGCGTGGCGGGGGCCTGCTGCCAGAGCTGCATCAGCGTCTTGCCGGCAAAGGGGCCGCTGCCCGCCTCGTCCATGTCGGCGAAGTGGTTGGCCTTGTCCTTGCCGCGGGTGCGCCGCCACACCAGGTCGGGCACGTCGGCCAGGGCAATGAACTGGCTCGTCTGCGTGGCGCCGGGCAGCTTGCCGGCCACGATGTCCTCGTTGCTGACGCCGATGGACGTCGCATTGGCCTGGAAGACGGCCTTGGCCTTGCTGGTCTGCAGCGCGAAGCAGGCGGCAAACCCGATGCTGTAGTGGCCGACCTTGCCCCAATAGCGGCTCTGGCCGTTGCGCCAGTCCTCGACCAGCTCGACGTTCAGGGCCTTGCACAGCGAGCTGAAGCCGGTGGCCAGCGCGAACTCGGTGGCGCGGCTGGAGTTCAGCGCGCCGAAGCCGTGGCCGCCCCATTGCACCGCCAGCGGGCGGAAGGCCGTGGGCGGCGGCAGGCCGGCGTCCTTGGGACCGCGGTCGGCCATCTCGTCCCAGAACCAGGTGACGCCGGAATCGCCTGGCCGCGTCTGCACGGTGTCGCCGGCACGGCGCGGGCCGATGAGGAATTCGGCCAGCGAGTCCACGCCGCCCATGCTGGCATGGCGGTAGAACAGGCCGTGCACGCAACCCTCGGTGCGGATGCCGCCAGGCAGCACCGTGAACAGCGGGCAGCCGATGAGGTTGAGGCTCATCTTGTCGGAGCTCAGGTCGATGACGGGGCCGAAGCTGCCGACCCCCAGGTATTGGGAGTTGGTCGAACCGATGCTGTCCAGCTTGACCAGGGCCGCGTCCAGCGTCAGCTTGGCGTCGCGGCCGGCAAAGCCCGGGTAGATGTCGGCCAGCGGCAGCGAGTCGACACCGCGCTCGGTGATGTGACCGATGCCGAGCTTCTTGCCGCGCGGCAGCGCATACACCGGCGCGCCGGGCTCGGTGCCCGAGGTCAGGTGGCGGCTGACCAGGGCGAAGGCGCAGGCGCCGTCCTCGACGATGGCGGAGGCCACGCCCATGCGGGTCGCGCCCTGGTCGGCCACATGGACCTGGAAGTTGGGACCGAAGCGGTCGGCCGCATACAGCGCCGTGTCGGCGGGCGGCAGGTTGGACACGCGGCGTTGCACGAGCACGGGACAGGTGCGCACCTGGCGGCCGTCGGGCAGGTAGAGCACCGGCGGCACCGCCAGCTCGGGGTGGCGGGACAACGTCGTGCGGTCCAGCCATTCGCTGACGAAGACCAGCACGCAGGGCCAGGACCAGGGCCGGAAGTCGCTGTTGGCCAGGGTGCGGGCACCCAGCTCCTTGCCGGTCTGTTCGGTGTGCTCGTCCGTGTAGTTGGGATCGCTGAGCCGGATGCGGTAACGGCCGATGGCCGTACCGATGACGGTGGGCAGGTTGGCGATGTGGACGTGGTACTGGTCGCGCGCCTCGAGCAGGTCGCGCACGCTGAGGGTGCGCGGGTCGGCACGGCGGATGAAACGGTCCATGGAATCTCCGAAAAGCGAAGGCGCGAACGGCAGGACGTTATCAAGCCCCGGACCACATCGCTTCATCAAGCGCTGGGAGGCGCTATCGTTGCGCCATGAGCGAAGCCGGTGCCCTGCCCCTGGACAAGCCTGCCCTGGTCTGGGCGGGCGGCAGCAGCGACGCCGAACCCCAGCTGCAGTCCGGCGGCGGTGCGGTGGGCCTGACCCGCGAATGGCATGTCAGCGGCGACTGGACGGTGCTGGCCCTGCGCGAACGCTACGAGGAGTTCCGCCAGCGCGTGGCCACCGCCGTGAAGGAAACGCCCGACGCGCTTTGGGACCTGCGCGCGCTGGGCCGCCTGGACACGGCCGGCGCGCTGACGCTGTGGCAGGGCTGGGGCCTGAAACCGCCGCAGCGCCTGCTGTGGCTGCCCGAGCATGTGACGCTGTTCTCGCAGTTCATGCAGCCGGGTGCCCTGCCCCGGCGCAAGCGCAGCCTCAAGCCCGGCATCGAGCTGGCCAACCTCAGGGTGCTGAACTTCACCCACCATGCGGTCGACCTGGTCGCCCTGGTCGGCCGCCTGCTGCTGGACTTCGTGCAGATGCTGCGCCAGCCCTCGCTGATCGGCTGGCGCGAGATCTCGGCCAACATCTACCGCACCGGCGCCCAGGCCCTGCCGATCACGGCCCTGGTGGGCTTCCTGGTCGGCCTGACCCTGTCCTACCTGATCTCCAAGCAACTCAGGACCTATGGCGCCGACATCTTCGTCATCAACATCCTCGGCCTGGCCGTGCTGCGCGAACTGGGGCCGCTGCTGGCCGCCATCATCGTGGCCGGCCGCTCGGGCTCGGCCATGACGGCCCAGATCGGCGTCATGCGCGTCACCCAGGAGCTGGACGCGCTGTCCGTCATGGGCATCTCGCACACGGTGCGCCTGGTGGCGCCCAAGGTCGTCGCGCTGGCCATCTCGCTGCCGCTGGTGGCCCTGTGGACCAGCGCCATGATGCTGCTCGGCGGCATGGCCGCCGCCGCCGCGGAGCTCAAGCTCGACCCCATGCAATTCGTCCACACCCTGCCCAGCGTCGTCGAGCCGGTCAACCTCTGGCTGGGCTGGGCCAAGTCGGTGCTGTTCGGTGGCCTCATCGCCCTGCTGGCCTGCCATTTCGGGCTGCGCGTGAAGCCCAACACCGAGAGCCTGGGCCAAAGCGTCACGCAGTCGGTGGTCACGGCCATCACGCTGGTCATCGTGGTGGACGCGATCTTCGCGGTGCTGTTCTCGAACATCGGAGTCTGAATGGCCGACACCGAAGCCATCATCGTAGTCGACAACGTGACGACCGCCTTCGGCGGCCATGTCATCCATCGCAACCTCAACCTGACCGTGCACCGCGGCGAGGTCGTCGCGCTGATCGGCGGCTCGGGGTCGGGCAAGACGACGCTGCTGCGGCTGCTGCTCGGCCTGGAGGTGCCCAAGGCCGGCACGGTGAAGATCTTCGGCCACCCGCTGGGCGCCTGCGCGGTGCGCGACCTGGAGCGCGTGCGCTACCGCTGGGGCGTGCTGTTCCAGGCCGGCGCGCTGTTCTCGGCGCTCAGCGTCTACGACAACATCGCCCTGCCCTTGCGCGAGCTCAAGAGCGTGCCGCCGGACCTGGTCAAGCCTCTGGTCATGCTCAAGCTCGCCCAGGTCGGCCTCAAGCCCGAGGACGCGCTGAAGCGGCCCGCCGAGCTGTCGGGCGGCATGATCAAGCGCGTGTCGCTGGCGCGGGCGCTGATCCTCGACCCGCAGTTGCTCTTCCTCGACGAGCCCACCGCCGGCCTGGACCCCGACAGCGCCAAGCAGTTCGTCAAGCTGCTGCGCCGGCTGCGCCAGGAGCTGGGCCTGACCGTCGTGATGGTCACCCACGATGTCGACACGTTGTTCGCCGTCGTCGACCGCGTCGCCGTGCTGGCCGACCAGCACATCATTGCCAGCGGCCCGCTGTCCGAAGTGGCGCGGCTGCCCCACCCCTTCGTGCGCAACTTCTTCCTCGGCCACGTCGAGCGCTGCGCCGAGGATGATGTCAAGCGCTTCCGCCTGAGCCTGGATGACACCAGCGACGAGAGCGGCATTCCGGCCGTCCTCCGCGAAGAACAAACTGCCTGAAATCCTATGAATCAGCCCCCACGCCCGCTTCGCTCGCTGCCCCCCGAGGGGGCGCGTCAGTGCCTACGGGCGGCCGGGCGCCACTGACATGGAAAACAAAGCCCACGCCCTGGTCGCCGGCCTCTTTCTGCTGCTGCTCGGCCTGGGCCTGGCCGCTTCCGTCGCCTGGTTCCAGGGCGACCGCACCGAGCGCGTCCACTACACCGTCGTTGCCCGCGGTGGCGTGCCGGGTCTGAACCTGAAGGCACCGGTCAAGCTGCGCGGCGTCGAGGTGGGCTGGGTCGAGAGCATTGGCTTCGATCCCAAGGACCCGCGCCAGATCCTGGTCGGCATCGCCGTCGACGCCGCGGCTCCCGTGTCCACTGCCACCTATGCCCAGCTCGGTCTGCAGGGCGTGACGGGCCTGTCCTTCGTCGGCCTGGAAGAAGCCGATACGAAGTCACCGCTGCAGCGCGCCGAGCCCGGAGCCCGCCTGGCCCTGCACCCGACGCTGCTGGACCGCCTGGCCGAAAGCGGCCCCGGCCTGGTCGCCGGCTTTGCCGAGACGGCCGTGCGCATCAATGCCCTGCTCAGCGAGGACAACCGCGCCCAGCTCGCCCGCACCCTGGCCGGCCTGCAACAGGCCGCCACCGACACCAGCCAGCTGATGGCCGCCCTGCAGCCCGGCGCCCGCCAGCTGCCCGCGCTGCTGAAGGACGCCGATACAACGGCCCAGCGCGCCCAGGCCGCCCTGACGCGCATCGAGGCCCTGGCCATCGATGGCCAGCAATTGGCGCAGGAACTCAAGGCCCGCGCCAAGGCCCTCGACGATCTGCAGGCCGCCGCCGCCCAGGTGCAGGCGACCAGCCGCAACCTCGAACTCGCCCTGGTCGGCGAGACCTCGCCGCGCACCCGCCCCGTGCTGGCCGACGTGTCGGCTGCCAGCCGCAGCATCGAGCGCGCCGCCGACGCCCTGGGCGAGCAGCCGCAGAGCCTGATCTTTGGTCGCGGCGCCCAGCCGCCCGGCCCCGGCGAGGCCGGCTTCGCGGATCGAATCAAGAAATGAAAACCACGCTCCTCCTGTTTGCGGCGGTCCTCACCTTGAGCGCCTGCTCGCTGGCGCCGACCGTGCCGCCCAAGGCCGTCTACGACCTCGGCCCCGCGCCCGCCGCCACGGCTGCGGGCGGGGCTCTCGCCTGGCGCATCGCCGACGTGACCGCACCGCCGCAGCTGTCCGGCGAAGGCATCGCCTACCGCCTGAACTTCCAGCAGACCCAGCGCCTGGAGCACTACCGCGACAGCCTCTGGGCCGCGCCGCCGCCGGCGCTGTTGACGCAAAGGCTGCGCGAGCAGCTGGCCGGCACGCCCGGCTGCGCCGGCAAGCCCGCCGCCCTGCTGACCGTCAACCTGGACGAGTTCGAGCAGGTGTTCACAAGTCCGACCATCAGCCAAGCCGTGCTGCGCCTGCATGCCACGCTGTGGCCGGCCGCAGGCAGTCCGGTGCAGCAGCACTGGCGCGTCGAGCGCGCGGCCGCGCCGGACGCCCCCGGCGCCGTGCGGGCCCTGGCCGAGGCCGTGGATGAATGGACGCCGCAGCTCGCCACCTGGCTGACGACTTCAGCCTGCCGCTGAACTCGCCCTGCCTCGATGAGGCGAGGCTCACGCCAAATGCCGGATCTGGCCTGCGGCGGTCGTCAACGCTGACCACTTCCGCCACGAAGGCCTGCGAGGGGGCTGTCATGACCAAAGGCAGAGCGCGCCATCGAGCCCATCATCCCGAGCCATGGAAGTCCTCTCAGCCCCGCGCCAAGCCGAGACTTGCGGCTGCAGGCCGCGCCGCTGACTGTCATGCGCACCCTGCTCGTCGCCCGCTCCGACAGCCCGGCCTGTACCCTGGCGCAACGCCTCATCGACGCCGCCGCGCTGAAGTTGCTGGACCACGCGCACAACGCCACCGAGGCCTTGACGATGGCGCTGGCCCTGCAGCCAGAGCTGATGCTGCTGGACCCCGGACTCAAGCCGGTGGGGGCGGCGGAACTGGCCGCTTCGCTCCACGACCCCGCCCCTCGGATCGTCTGGCTGACGCATGACATCGTGCGGCGTTGCCTGGCCGCCGAGGATTCGCAGCGCGTCAACGCCGCGTTGATGCGGCTGCCGCGGCGCAGATTGGGCGTCGAGGTGCGCCGGCTCATCGTGCTGGAACATGGCTTCTTCACGACCCTGGAGCTGGACGACATCCGCTGGCTGGAGCTGCCCGACGCCCGCCATCCGGCGCTGCTGCTGCATGGCTTCAACGGGCAGCATGCGATGCACCGCCGCCTCGGCGGGCTGCTGGACGACCTGCCGCCCGGCAGCATGCTGCGCTGCCAGAACCGCATCGCGGTGGCGCCGGCCCATGTGCTGGAGGCCATGCCCAACGACAAGCACGGCGCAACGCTGCTGCTGGACAACGGCACCCGGCTGGCCTGCGGACCGCAGTTCTGGCCGGCGATGCAGGCCGCGCTGCGCCCGCTGGACGCCGTCGTGGCATCGGCCGACGAACCGGCGGCACCCAGCCGCTGGAGCGCACCGTGGCGGCTGGACACGCTGCCGCAGCCGGACGACGGGTCCGCAAGCTGACGTCTGGCAACACCGTCGGGTTGCGCAGTCAGCGCCGCATGCGCTACCTTCGCGACAGAGCGCAATCGCGCCACCCAGGTGAGGCATGGAGACAGATCCCTCCGATTTCCCCGCAGGGCCAGCCCGGCGCCGGCTGCTGGGCGCGGCCCTGCTCGGCCTGGCCCTGCCGCGTGACGCGCTGGCCCTGGAGACCCTGGTCGTCACGGCCGTCAACAAGAGCGGCAGCAGCGCCGTTGCGGCCAGGCTGCTGGCGGAGATCTACCGCCGCGCCGGGCTGGGCCTGCAGATCGACGTGCTGCCGCCGGCCCGGGCCAGCCTGGCCAGCCAGTCCGACAACACCGACGGCGAGCTGATCCGCATTGCCAGCTATGGCCAGTCCTATCCGCAGCTGCTGCGCATCGACCCCGCCTACTACCGCGTCAACGTGCGGGCCTATTCCCTGCCGGCGCGCGCCGCCAGCGTGCAGTCACGTGACGACCTCAAGCACTATTCGCTGGGTTCGATTCGCGGCATGGCCTATGTGCAGGAGCTGACCGAAAGCCATCCGGCACTGACGCTGACGCAGAGCCCGCTGCAGCTCTTTCGCATGCTGGCCGCCGGCCGGCTGGACCTGGCCGTTTGCACGACGCTGGCGGCGCAGTCGGCCATGGTCGGCCTGGGCCTCAAAGACCTGGACGCTTCACCCGACCTGGCGCGCTTCGACCTGCACCACTATCTGCACATGCGTCGCAAGGACCTGGCGCCGCGCATCGCCGATGTCATCCGCCGCATGCGTGACAGCGGCGAGCTGGAGCAGCTGACCCAGCAGTTCGAACTCGCCGCGGTGCGCGCCGACACCCAGCTCAGCTGACCATCAGCGAGGTGATGCCGGTCTGCCCCGGGCTGTAGAGGCGCAACCGCACGTGGTAGCGCCGCCCGGCGAAGAGCTTGTAGGCGATCTGCGCATTGCGGTCCTCGCCGCTGTCGTCGTCGGACGCGAGGAAGCGGGCCACGCCGTTGACCTCTTCGAACAGGCCCAGCAGGGTGTCGGTGGCGCCCGTGGTCGAGACGACGTATTTGCGCGATTCGGTGGGCTTGAAGAGATAGTCCACCTGCTGGCCGGCGGCCAGGGCGACGGACACCGCCTTGCGCGCCTCCAGTACCGGCGGCTGGGCGGCCAGGGCCGGGTACCACTTCAGCACCCATTCCTTGTCGGCCTTGGACAGCTTGCCGGGCGGCACCAGGCCGTTGACGTCGTATTGCTCGGGCTCGTCGATGAGGCCGGGCTCGAACTCGTACTCCATGATGGAGTCGGGATCCCAGCTCGAGCCCTGCACCTGGCTGGTATCGAGCTTTTCCAGGATGTTGTGGAAGGTGGTCTCGCGCGACCAGCTGTTGGGCGGCTTGCCCAGCGAGGTGTAGACGGCTTCCTCATGCCACTTGATGCCGGCGAAGGGGTTCTGGTGCTCGTGCTCCATGCCCAGCACATGACCCAGCTCGTGCAGGGCCGTGCCGCGGCCATAGGGCGTCGTCAGGTCCCAGCCGTAGACGGTGGTGGGTTCGGTCGCCGGCACATGCAGCACGTCGCGGCCGACGGCGGAGGCGGAACTGCCGTCGGGCTCGGAATAGCCGATGCGCACCTCGGCCTCGCTCATCTGCGTGACCTCGGTGAACACCAGGCCGATGCCGACCGCCTTCCATTCGGCAAACGCGGCGCGTATCGCGTCGGCCTGCTTCTTGGCCACGGCGTAGTGGCCGGTCTTGAAGAAGCAATAGTGCAGCACCGTGCCGTTCAGCCACTTGCCTTGCGTATTCAATATGGCACGGGCGCGGCGCGGGTCGTTGGCGATGGCGGCCGGCAGGCTGGGCTTGATGCGCGGCGGCGTGCTGCACAGCGGCTTGGGGGTCGGCCTTGCGGGCGCCTTCGCCTTGTCTGCCTTGGATTTGGTCTTGCTTGCCATGGATGTCTCCACCGGGCGGTGCTGCCAATCGCAGCCCGCACAGCATGAACCCGGCGCCGCCCAGGACCAATAGTGTTCTTGAGGATGCCCCCTAGGTCGTCAGGCCTGGGGCCTGTTAGCGCTACGGCAATGGGCCGCGTTGTAGCCACAAAGGCCGCAGGCACGACAGCAGACCGCAAGCTGGGTGTCGCCCCAGCGAGGATCTGCAACACAGCATGCGGCCTTTGTGGCCACAACCCTTCGGGAAGGTCCGCCGCAAGGGGCCACTCGTTGTTGCAGCCCTGGCCCGCACGCGAGTGCGGGCGGCGCGCTGCGTCTAGATTGGCCCCTTGCGGCGGGCCTTCGCGACCCATTGCCGTAGCGCTAACAGGCCCCTGCCGCGATGCACTCGATCTCGACCCGCGCACCCAGGGCCAGGCCGTTGCAGCCCAGGGCACTGCGCGCCGGCAACGGCGTGGCGCCGAAGAACTCGCGATAGACCTCGTTGAAGGCCGGCCAGTCGGCCATGTCGGCCAGCATGACGGTGCAGCGCACCAGGTGCTGCAGGTCCAGGCCCTGGCCGCGCAGCACGGTGCGGATGTTCTCCAGCGTCTGCCACGCCTCGGCTTTCAGGCCACCTTCGACGAGCTTCAGTTGCCCCGGCACATTGCCGAGCTGGCCCGACAGGTAAAGCATGGGGCCGACGCGCACACCCTCGGGAAAGGGCACGGTGGACGGCACGACCTGGCCGCTGTTGAAGCGTTCGATCTTGTTCATCGGGGACTCATTCCAAGAGCTTGTTCCAACGCGGCCGGGTCATAGACCTGGCCGCCCTTGATGGTGCGGTGGATGCGGCGGATGTCGCCCATGTCCTTCAGCGGATCGCCGTCGACCAGGATCATGTCGGCCAGCTTGCCCGGCTGGAGGGTGCCGCGGTCCTTCTCGACGCCGAGCACGCGGGCCGGCACCAGGGTCGCGATGCGCAGCACCTCGGCGTTGGGAATGCCGGCCTGGGCGTAAAGCTCCAGCTCGCGGTGCAGGCTGTAGCCGGCAAAACCGTCGCTGCCGGGCATGATCGTGACGCCGCCCTCGTGCAGCTTCTTCAGCATGCGCAGCAGCCCCGGCAGGGCCTGGGCGTAGACGGCCTCCTTGCCCGGCGGCACGGCAACGGCGCCGGACAGCTGGCGACGCTTCACCACCACGGGCAAGCGCTGCACCACGGGCCGCAGCGCCGGCGCGGCCCGCGCGGGCTCGCCGGAGAACAGGCCTTCCAGCACCACCAGGGTCGGGTCGAGCACGGTCTGGTGCTCGCGCAGGAAGCTGACGAACTCCGCGAAGCGCCCATCGTTGAGGTCGAACTGCGCGAGCCGGTCGGCCAGCACCGTGTAGCGGTCGCGGCTGCGCGTGTCCTTCACGTCGGGGAAGAAGTTCAGCAGGATGAAGTTCAGGTGCTGGATCTCGTCGGCACCGGCCTCGACGAAGGCGCGCGCATAGGTGAAGGCCGGCACATGGCCGCTGACGCGCAGGCCGCGCTCGTGGGCGCGGTCGGCCACGGTCGCCACCAGGGCCGGGCTGAAGGACGAGTAGATCTTGACCTGGGCATAGCCGTTGTCGGCATACCAGTCCACGGCGGCGCGGGCCTTCTCGGGCGTGTCGACCTTGACGTCGGTCGGGCCGGCCAGCGGGCCCATGCCTTCGATGATGCCGGCCAGCGTCACGCGCGGGCCCAGCTCGGTGCCGGCATCGAAGCGCTGCACGCGGGCCAGCATGGGCAGGTTGTCGTTGGCCATGTCGCGGGCACTGGTCACGCCGGCGATCAGGTCGAAGACGCCGTGCACATCGGCGAAATGCTGGTGCACATCCCACAGGCCCGGCATCAGGAAGCGGCCGGCGGCGGCGATGACCTCGGCGCCGGCCGGCGCTTCAAGATCGGCATCGGGCTCGACACGCACGATGCGCTCGCCGCGCACCAGCACGCTCATGCCGGCACGCACGCTGCCGCTGACGGGATCGAACAGCCGCGCATTGCGGATCAGCAGGGCGCCCTTGGGCTTGTGGGTGTGCTGCTGGGCGAGCCGCGCATGCCAGGCCTGGTCGGCGGCCTGTTGGGCGCGTTGCAGTTCCGCCAGCGCCGGCAGCAGCGGCGCTTCCAGCACTTCGAACCAGTCGTCGATGACACCGGCTGTCTCGCTCTTGTCGTCCAGCCAGACCGGCACCGGCACGAACTCGATGCCGCTGATGCGGTACAGGGTCAGCTTTCGGCCCGCCGCGTCGACATCGGCACCGCCTTCCAGCCAGGCCTCGCCGGCCGGCAGCAGCTTGAGCCGCCGCCCCGGCGCCTTCAACAGCGCGCGTGCCAGCACGCCCATGAACTCGGGCGGCGGGTTGGCCGGCAGGTAGAAGCCGGCCGCCTCCGTCTCACCGGCCTCGATGCGGTTCTTCCAGCGCGCCAGGCCTCGGGCGTCACGGTCGAAGCTCTCGCTGAACTCGACCTTCCAGTAATCGTTGCCCCGGGCCTCGTAATGCACCGGCAGGCCCTGGGCGTCCAGCCGCCAGCGCGCCTGGATGACGTCCCCGCGGCCGCGGTCGTTGTAGCGGTAGTCGGCGGCTGTCACGCCTTTCTCGGGCGACGTGAGGGTTTGCGTGCCGGCGGCATTGCCGTGGATCTGGACCTGGTCCTCGCGCGCCTGCGCGGCGCCGGCCAGCAGCGCCAGGATGAGCAGCAGTCGCTTCATTGCCAGGCCTCCTGCATCAGACGGCGGAAGTTGCCGCCCAGGATCTTGTCGATACGGGCGGCAGGATGGCCACGTGCGGCCAGCAGCTCGGCCAGCTCGATGAACTGCGTCGGCCCGCAGAGGTCGGGCAGGAAGAGAGAGACATCGGGTGTCTCGCCCGGTGCGCCTATGCCCATGCTGCGGCGCAGCTCGGTCTCGGCGGCCAGCATGGCGCGGTAGGCGGCCATGTCGTCGATGGCGGTCGTGCCGCCGTCGGTGCCCAGGCCCACATGGTCTTCGCCGCAGACCTGGAGGGCGTGTTCGAGGTGGTTGATGAGGTCGGAGGCCATCGGCTGGCCGGCCAGGCGCAGATAGGGCATGAAGTACAGGCCCACGACGCCGCCCTGGTCGGCCAGCAGGCGCAACTCGGCGTCGCTCTTGTTGCGCGGATGGTCGGCCACGGCGCGGCAGCCGCTGTGGGTGATGGCCAGCGGGCGGCGGGCGATGCGCAGCGTGTCCAGGCAGGTCTGCTCGCTGCTGTGGCTGAGGTCGACCAGCACGTTCTCAGCCTGCAGGCGCTCGACGACCTCGGCACCGAAACCGCTCAGACCGGTGTCGTCCGGCACGGTCGCGCCACAGCCCACGGCATTGCGGCCGTTGTAAGTCAGCTGGATGACGCGCACGCCGAGGTTGGCGAACAGCGCTATGCGGTCGACATGGCTGCCCAGCATCTCTGTGTTCTGAAAGCCGTAGATGACACCGATCTGGCCCGCCTCGCGGGCGGCGTCGACATCGGCCGCCTGGTGGACCTTGCGCAGCTGCGTGGGCCGGGCACGGATGAAGGCGTCCCAGCCGGCGATGTCGCCCACCGTCGCCTCGAAGGCTTCGGCGCTGCCGGCCACATGGCCCAGCGTGATGTTGACAGCCGTGAGGCCCGCGGCACGGGCGTCTTCCAGCGAGCGGCTGTCGACGCTCTGGCCCGTGCTGGTGTAGGCCATCGCGCTGCGGTCGCCGGCGCTGGGCTGGATGCGGATATTGGGGTTGTCGAGGACGCCCAGGGCGTTGATGACGAGGTTCATTTGGACTTCGGTTTCAGCAGAGGCAAGAGGACCAGGCCGGTCAGGCCGACGAGGGCATCCACCCCCAGCGTCGTGGCATAGCCCCAGTGGTGGGCGGCATAGCCCTGCCAGACGGCGCTGTAGGAGATGGACAGATTGGTCATCGCCATATAGGCGGCGAACTGGGTCGCGGCGACGGCGGGTTGGGTCAGGTCGATGAAGATGGCGCAGCGGGCGCCGTAGATGAAGCCGAACAGCAGGTGGTAGGCGATGGCCGCAATCCAGAAGCTCCTGACCAGCTCCGCTGGGGCGACCTGCCCGGGCGCCCAGCCATGGCGCTGCAGCTCGGCCATCAGGTACAGGCCCGGCAGGCTGAGCAGCAGCACATAGACGGCCAGGGCCTTGCGGCGGTCGATGCGGTCCGACAGCCAGCCGCCGAGGATGCAGGTCAGCGCCGTCGTCGCCTGAGAGGCCGCGGCCAGCCAGCCGATCTGGTCGTTGCCGAAGCCGAGGTCGACGGCCAGGTTGGCTTGCAGGGCCAGCGACAAAGCCATGGCGGCGATGGGCAGCATGCCGAAAGCCAGGCTGGCCAGGGCCTGACGCGAACCCAGCAGCGCGCCCAGGGCCGTGCGCAGGAAGGCCAGCACTTCGCGGCCCGCATCCGACAGCGCGGCCCGCTGCGCCTGCGGCAGGGCCGCCGTGTCCTCGCGCATCGGCAACACGACGAGCACGACGACGGCCAGCACGATCAGCGCCAGCGCCACGATGCTGGGGCCGAAGCCGATGCGGCCCGACAGCAGCAGGGCACCACCGCCGCCCATCAGCACGCCGAGTGACTGGCCGCCGAACATCATGCCGCTGGCAAAGGCTCTCTCGTCTTCGTGCAGCGTGGTCACGGCCATGGCATCGACGGCCACGTCCTGCACGGCGCCGAACAGGTTGTGCACGACCAGCACCACCGTGAACCAGCCCAGCTGGCCGGGCAGGTCCAGCAGCGGCAGGGTCAGCAGGGTCAGCACCATCATCAGCTGGGCGCCGAGGATCCAGCCGCGGCGCGGCCCGAGGCGCTTCGAGCCGATCAGGTCGATGAAAGGGCCATAGGCCCATTTGAAGGCCCAGGGCAGCAGCACCAGGCCCAGGAAGGCGCCGATCTCGGCCGTGCCCACGCCCTGGCGGCGCAGCTGCGTCGCCACCGCCGTCGTCGCGAAACCGATGGGCAGGCCCTCGGTCAGGTACATCAGGAAGAAGGCGGCAATCCGCCCCTTTCGGGATGCCAACAGATTGGGCAGTCGCATCGATCCTCCGGTTCCGGCTCGAAAACGATTCTAGAATTTCGTTCTAATGAGTCGCCCCCGTGCTTCTACTGCCCTCGATGTCGCGCTGGAGCGCGCTTGCCCCGGCGCGCGCGGCGCCAGCCGGCGGGCGGTGCTCAAGCATGCGCTGGCCTGCTTCAACGCCGGTGGCATCGAGGCTGCCACCATCGAGGACCTGCGCGCCGGCAGCGGGCAGAGCGTGGGCACCATCTACCACCACTTCGGCAACAAGGAGGGCGTGGCGGCGGCCCTGTTCTTTGCCGGCTTCGACGACCAGAGCCGCGCGATTGCCGAGCGCACCGAGGCCACGGCGGACGCCCACGCCATGGTGGCGGCGCTGGTGGCGGCCTATGTGGATTGGGTGACGGCCCTGCCCGAGCTGGCGGCCTTCCTCTTCATGGCCCGCGAGACGGTGGCCCAGGGCCCGCACGGCGACGAATTGCGCGCGCGCCTGGAGGCACGCTATGACCCCATCGACGATCGCCTGGCCGAAGGCGTGCGCGCCGGCCTCATCACCGAACTGCCGACCGAACTGATCCCGGCCCTGGTGCTGGGCGGCGCCGAGTCCTATTGCCGCGGCTGGCTGGCCGGGCGACGGGAGGCCAAGCCGACGGCCTATGCGGGGCTGCTGGCCGAGGCGGCTTGGCGGGGGATCTCCGCCTGACGGCCCAGGCTGGAGCGCGCCGGCCCATCGCTCAACCGCATGAGGATTTGCGGCGGCATCACCTCGCCTGGGTAAACCATGTGATCAAAATGAACCGCGTCGTATATCTTTATTGAACCAATGTTTCATTTTTGAATCGTGACCACTTTCCCTTCGGACACCGCCCGGCCGATGTCCATTGCCGCCCTGGGCGAATGCATGCTGGAGCTGCAGGGCCAGGCCTTCGGCGCGCTGCGCCAGAGCTTTGGCGGCGACACGCTGAACACCGCGGTCTACCTGGCCCGCTGCGGCGGCGCGGGTCTGCGCGTGCACTACGCGACGGCCCTGGGCGACGACTCGTTGAGCACCGGCCTGCTGGAGCGCTGGGCGGCTGAAGGGCTGCAGACCGGCCTGGTGCAGCGCCTGCCAGGCCGACTGCCGGGCCTCTATCTGATCGAGCTGGACGAAGGCGGCGAACGGCGCTTCCACTACTGGCGCGGCCAGGCGGCGGCGCGGGCCTATTTCGAGACCGCGGCGACGGCGCTGGAGGAGCAGGCCGACGCGCTGGACGCCCTCTATCTGTCGGGCATCAGCCTCGCCATCCTGCCGCCGGCCGGCCGCGAACGCGCGCTGGCACTGATGGCTCGCATGCGAGCAAACGGCAAGCTGGTCGCCTTCGACAACAACTACCGCCCGCGGCTGTGGGAATCGGTGGCCGATGCCCGCGACTGGTACCAGCGCGCCTTCGCCGCCGCCACGGTGGCCCTCATCACGGCCGACGACCACCAGGCCCTGCACGGCCTGCCCGACCTGGACGCCGCAGTCGCGGCCGCTGAAGCCCTGCCGGTGGCCGAGATCGCCATCAAGCGCGGCGCCTTGCCCGCGCGCGTCGGCCTCCACCAGGTCTGGCAGGAGGTGCTGACCGAGAACGTGCCCCGCGTCGTCGACACGACGGCGGCCGGCGACTCCTTCGCTGCCGGCTATCTGAGCCGGCGTCTGCGCGGCGCCGCACCGGCCGAGGCCGCGGCCTTCGGCAACCGGCTGGCCGCCCGCGTCATCCAGCATCCCGGCGCCTTGATCCCGCGCGAGGCCATGCAAGACCTGATCGGCTAGGGTCTGTTCACACGACGGGAATCGGATGCGTTGCCACTCAAAAGCCCGCGAGCAAGGCGTGAAGTCGAAGCTGGGGTCATCCCCAGCGAGGCTTTGCAACGCCCCGCGCGGGCTTTTGAGTGACAACCCTTCGGGAGAGGGTCTGCGCGGGCGCATGGCGTTGTTGCGCGCCTGGCCTGGGCACGAGCCCAGGCGGCGTCGCGCGTCTCGCCCTGCGCCCGCGCAGACCCTCTCGCACCGATTCCCGTAGCGTGAACAGGCCCTCACCCATGCGACTGCTCTGGACCCTCGCCCTCGCGGCCGGCCTTTGTCATGCCGAGGGCAATGGCCCGCTGCACCCGGCCACCTATGTCCACGCCGGTTGGGCGCAGACCACAGGCGGCCAGGGCGGCAAGATCCTGCGCGTGACGACGCTGGCCGGCGATGGCCCCGGCAGCCTGAAGGCAGCCCTGGACACGCCGGGGCCACGCACCGTCGTCTTCGAGGTGGGCGGCGTCATCGACCTGGGCGGCAAGAGCTGGAAGCTGCGCGAAGGCCGCATCACCATCGCCGGGCAGACGGCGCCCGACCCCGGCATCACGCTGGTCAAGGGCGAGCTGGAGGTGTTCGCCAAAGATGTCGTCCTGCAGCACATCAGCATCCGCCCCGGCGCCTTCGGGCGCGCCAAGCGCAGCGGCAACGACCATGACGGCCTGTCCACCGGCGACGGCGCCGAGCGCGTCATCGTCGACCACTGCACGTTTTCCTGGGCCACCGACGAGAACCTGTCGGCCAGCGGCAAGCGCTTCGAAGGCGCCACGCCCGACGACTGGCGCGCCCATACGTCGCATGCCATCACCTACAGCCACAACCTCATCTACGAGGGCCTGAACGAGGCCGTGCACATCAAGGGCGAGCACAGCAAGGGCTCGCTGATCCACGACAACGTCACGCAGATCCTGCTGCTGGGCAATGTCTATGCGTCCAACCGCGAGCGCAATGCGCTGTTCAAGGGTGGCGTCTGGGGCGCCATGGTCAACAACCTGATCTACAACCCTGGCTGGCGCGCCGTCCACTACAACCTCATCGCCCACGAATGGGTGGGCCGGCCCTACCAGGTCGGCAAGATCACGCTGGCCGGCAATGTCTATCGCGCCGGCCCGGGCACGGAGCGCAACCTGCCCTTGTTCACGCTGGGCGGCGTGGGCGATGTGCAGCTCTACGAGCAGGACAACGTCGCCGTCGACCGCCAGGGCCAGCCCTTGCCCATGACGGGCAAGTACACGACCAGCGCCGACATCGTCCCGGTGCGCCAGCCCTATCTGCCGGCCGGCCTGAACTGGCTGCCGCCGCGCGAGCTGGAGAAGCTGCTGCCGCTGTATGTCGGCTCGCGGCCCTGGGCGCGCGATCCGCTGGACTTCAAGCAACTCTCCGACATCGCCGAAGACCGCGGCATGCTCATCGACGACGAAACCCAGAACAACCCCGACGGCCTGCCCAAGCGCAAGCCGACGCAACGCGCCTTTGTCGAGGCGGACTGGAACCTGGCGGACATGAGCCCCAAGGCCGGCTGGGCCTCGCTGTTCACCCAGGTCTCCAAGTGACGCTGCTGCGCCGCGAGCTGCTGGCTCTGCTGGCGGCGCCACCGGCTCTAGCTGTGGACTGCGCCGACGCGCCCGGCCAGCCCTATCTGCCACCGTGCACACCGTGGCCAAAAGGTCTCGAAGGCCAGCGCAAGGCGGATCTGGGCGATGGCCGTTACCTGAATCCCGTCCTGGCTGGCGACCATCCCGACCCGTCGGTGCTGAAGGACGGTGACGACTATTACCTGACCCACTCCAGCTTCGAGGCCGTACCAGGTTTGCTGATCTGGCACTCACGCGACCTCGTCAACTGGCAGCCCACTGCCAACGCCCTGCATGAGGCGGTCGGCAGCGTCTGGGCACCGGACCTGTGCAAGCACGGCGGCCGCTACTACCTTTATCTGCCGGTCAAGGCCCAGCCCAACGACATCCTCGTCATGTGGGCCGACCGCATCGATGGGCCCTGGTCCAAGCCTGTACCGCTGGGCCTGCCCAGGCACATCGACCCCACCCATGTCGCCGACGACAACGGCCAGCGCTGGCTGTTCCTGAGCGGCGGCGACCGCGTGCGCCTCAGCGACGACGGGCTCAAGCTCGCCGGCCCCGTCGAGCATGTCTACGACCCCTGGCGCTATCCGGACGACTGGGACGTCGAGAGCTTCTCGCCCGAGGGCCCCAAGATGCTGCGCCACGGTGGCTGGTGGCATATGTTGCTGGCCGTCGGCGGCACGGCCGGTCCGCCCACCGGCCACATGGTCACCGCCGCGCGCAGCCGCACCCTCGAGGGCCCCTGGGAGCAGGCGCCCCACAACCCGCTGATGCGCACCCGCTCGCCCCGCGAACGCTGGTGGTCGCGCGGGCACGGCAGCCTGGTGCAGGGGCCGGCAGGCGATTGGTGGATGCTGTATCACGGCTACGAGAACAGCTTTCATACGCTGGGCCGGCAGATGCTTGTGGCGCCGGCGCGCTTCAGTGCTGAGGGCTGGTTTCATGTCGATGCCGATGACGGGGCGCCACTGCCCAAGCCCGTCGGCGGCCAGGCCCTGCCGCACGGCCTGGCGCTGTCGGACGACTTCGTCGGCAAGACGCTGAAGACGCACTGGCAATTCCTCGGCGGCAGCTCGCAAGCCCAGCGCGTGCGCGTCGCCGACGGCAGGCTGCACCTGACCGCCACCGGCAAAGGCCCGGCCGACAGCCCGCCGCTGGGCTTCATCCAGGGCGACCCGGCCTTCGAGGTCGAGGTCGAGGCGGACTTCGACGAAGACGTGCAGGTCGGCCTGCTGATGTTCTACAGCCCGCGGCTCTACGCTGGCATGGGCGCCAACGCGAAGAGCCTGCAGCTGCACCGCTACGGTCAGGACATCCGCGCCGTGCCCAAGCCCGCCGGCCTGATCCCATCCGCACGCCGCATGCAGTTGAAGCTGCGCTGCGTGCGCCACGTGCTGACGCTGTTCACTCGCGCCGACGCCACCCAGCCCTGGAGCAAGTTCCCGGTGCAGATGGACGCCAGCGGCTACCACCACAACACCGCGGGCGGCTTTGCCAGCCTGCGGCCGGCCCTCTACGCAGCCGGCACCGGCGAGGCGCGCTTCGCCAAGCTGCGCTACCGCGCCGTCGACTAAGGAGACAACCATGAAGACCCTCGCCCTCTGCGCCGCGCTGCTGGCCACCTCGGCCAGCGCGCTGGAGCTGAAGTCCGCCGACGTGCACAACAGCGACGACTACCCCACCGTCGTCGCCGTCAGGCATCTGGGCCAGTTGCTGGCCAAGAGCAGCGGCGGCGCGCTGACGGTCAAGGTCTTCAACAAGGGGGCTCTGGGCAGCGAGAAGGAGACCATCGACCAGGTCAAGCTCGGCGCGCTGGCGATGACACGCGTCAACCTCGCGCCGCTGGCGGCCATGTGCCCCAAGACCCTGGTGCCTTCCCTGCCCTTTCTGTTCCGCGACACGGCCCATATGCGCAAGGCCTTCGACGGCCCGGCCGGCGAAGAGATCCTGAAGGCCTGCGAGCACCAGGGCATGGTGGGCCTGGCCCTCTACGACTCCGGCTCACGTTCCGTCTACGCGCGCAAGCCCATCAAGACCCTGGCCGACATGAAGGGCCTGAAGATCCGCGTGCAGCAGACCGACCTCTGGGTGGCGGCCATGACGGCCCTGGGTGCCAACCCCTCGCCCATGCCCGTCGGCGAGGTCTACACGGGGCTGAAGACCGGCCTCATCGACGCGGCCGAGAACAATGTGCCGAGCTACGAGGGCTTCCGCCATTTCGAGGCGGCGAAGTTCTACAGCCGCACCGAGCATTCGATGACGCCCGAGGGGCTGTTCATCAGCAAGCGCATCTGGGACAAGCTGACGGCCGGCCAGCAGCAGCAGCTGCGCGAGGCCGCCAAGGCTTCGGTCGCCGTCGAGCGCGAGCGCTGGGACGCCCAGGAGGCCAAGGCCCTGGCCGCCGTCAAGGCCGCGGGCGCCGAGATCGTCGAGCCCGACCGCGCGGCCTTCCGCCAGGCCGTGCAGCCGGTCATCTCCAGATTCGTCAGCACGCCCGAGCTTCAGGCTTTGGTGAAGTCCGTCCAGGACACGAAATGAAGTCCTACACCCACCTCTGCGCGGCGCTGTCGCGCTGGTCGCTGCGCGCCGCCGTGCTCGGCCTCGTCGTGTTGATCATCTGCGTGCAATGGCAGGTGCTGGGCCGCTATGTGCTGAACGACTCACCGACCTGGACCGAGCCCTTCGCCCTGCTGCTGGTGCTCTATATCACGGCCCTGGCCGTTGCCGTGGGCGTGCGCGACGCCGGGCACCTGGGCATGGAGTCCATCGTGGTGTTGCTGCCCAAGGCCGCCCAGCGCGTGGCCGAAGCCCTGATCCATGTCTGCGTCATCGCCTTCGCCGTGCTGATGGCCGTGGCCGGCTGGCAATGGCTGACGCTGAAATGGGAAGAGCCCAAGCCCATGCTGGGCGTGCCCGAAGGCCTGGACTACCTGCCCTTGGTCATCTCCGGCGTCCTCATCGTGCTGTTCTGCATCGAGCATCTGCTCGCGCTGTGGCGCGGCATTGCGATCGAAGAGGCGGGGGTCTGAGGTGGAAGGACTCGAACTCTGGATCATGTGCGGCAGCTTCGTGCTGCTGCTGTTGCTGGGCGTGCCGGTGGCCTTTGCCATCGGGCTGTCTTCCGTCGCCACCGCCTTTGCGGCCGACCTGCCCATGGCTATCGTCTTCCAGAAGATGGTGGGTGGCATGCAGGTCTTCTCCTTCCTGGCGATTCCCTTCTTCATCTTTGCCGGCGAGTTGATGCTGCATGGCGGCATCGCCGAGCGCATCGTCAACTTCGCCAACCGCCTGGTGGGCCATGTGCGCGGCGGCTTGGGGATGAGCAATGTGCTGGGCTGCACCCTCTTCGGCGGCGTGGCCGGCTCGCCGCTGGCCGACGTATCGGCCATGGGCTCGGTGATGATCCCGCTGATGAAGCGCGAGGGCTATGACGCCGACTACGCGGTCAATGTGACGACGCATGCGGCCCTCGTCGGCGCGCTGATGCCCACCTCGCACAACCTCATCATCTATGTGCTGGCCACGGCCGGCATCGCGGCGGTCAGCGTCTTCAACCTCATCCTGGCCTGCCTGATCCCGGCTCTGCTGCTGACGTTGTCCAACCTCGTCGCGGCCTATGGCGTGGCCCGCAAGCGCGGCTACCCGACGCATGGCGCCTTCCCCGGCTGGCAGGCGGTCTTCGCAGCCTTCATGGCGGCGCTGCCGGGGCTGTTCGTCATCGTCATCATCCTGGGCGGCATCCTCAGCGGCGTGTTCACGGCCACCGAGTCGGCCGCCACGGCCGTCTGCTGGGCCTTGATCGTCACCGGCATCGTCTACCGCTCGCTGTCCTGGCGCGGCTTCCTGGAGGCCTGCGCCAAGGCCTGCAAGACGACCGGCGTCGTGCTGCTGCTGATCGGCATCTCGGCCGCCTTTGGCTACTTCATGGCCCTGTACGAGGTGCCGCAGAAAACCGGCGAATGGCTGGAGCAGATGAGCGGCAACCAGCCCTGGCTGATCTTCCTGTGGGTGAACGTGCTGCTCTTCGTACTGGGCACCTTCCTGGACATGGCGGCCACCATCCTGATCTGCACGCCCATCTTCCTGCCCATCTGCATGAAGGCCGGCATGGACCCGACACAGTTCGGCGTCGTCATGCTGCTGAACTGCGCCCTCGGCCTGAACACGCCGCCCGTGGGCAGCACGCAGTTCGTCGGTTGCGCCATCGGCGGCGTCAGCGTGGGCCAGGTCATGCGCTCGATTGCGCCGTTCTACGGCGCGCTGATGGTCACGCTGCTGGCGGCCACCTACATCCCGGCGCTGTCGATGGCGTTGCCGAAATGGGTGGCCGGCTAGAGGCCGGGATAGCGGGCCAGCGCCTGCGCCCACTCGGGCTGCTGGCGGGCCCGTTGCAGGCCCTGGTTGAGCCTGGCCAACAGGTCGGGCCGCCCTTCCAGTGCGCGCTTGGAGACCAGCAGGTGCACCGGGCTGACCGCCAGTTCCAGCACGATCTCCAGGGCTTCGCCGGGTTCGCGCGCAGCACGCAGCAGCAGGGTCGCGGGGTCGTCGATGACGTAGTCGACGCGACGCCCCCGCAAGGCCGACAACGTCAGGTCGTTGGCATACAGGGGCTGCAGCAGGCGCGCCAGCTCGGGCTCGTCCATCTCGTGGCGCACGGCGGCCGGAAAGGCCACGCCGCGGATGAAGCCGATCTTGACCGATCGCCCCTTCAGCTCTGCCAGCCGGCGCACCGGCGGCGCTCCGGTCAGAGCCAACAGGGCCACTCTTTCGTTGCGGTAGGGCTGGGTGAATTCGGCAAAGGCCAGGCGCTCGGGCGTGGGCGTGGCCGAGGCGATGAGATCCAGCTCGCCCTGGGCGGCGTCCGTCATCTGCCTTGCCCAGGGCCGGCGCAGCCATTGCAGGCGCTCGCCGGCGGCCTGGGCCAGCATTTCCAGCAACTCCACGTCCAGGCCCACCGGCCCGGCCGCCCCGGGATGCTGGAAGGGTGGATAGTCGCTCCAGCCGATGCGCAGCGGCGGCCTGTCGTCGCCCCGCGCACCCACCCAGGGCAGAGCCAGGGGCATCAGGCAGACATCGCGACGGCGCAGCATTACGGCTTCTTGGACGGGGAACGCCTCCGGACTCTGGCACAGCCTCGCCGGCTTGGAACTCCAGTCAGACCATGAGCTCGACCGTTCGTCGCCGCCTGCTCGCCGGCCTGGCGTTGTGGCCCCTGCTGGGCCACGGCGTCGGGCTGGATGACACGCTGGTCCGGCAGCAGCAAGCCTGGCGCCCTCGCCTGGCCTGGCGGCCCGACCCGGGCTGGCGGCGCGAAGCCCTGACCACGGCACGCCGCCTCATGCTGCTGCCCGGTGACGACGGCAGCAGCTTCGCGACCGAGGTGCTCGCCGAGCAAGACCGCGGCAGCCACACCGCCCAGTCGCTGAATTTCCGCGGCGCCCTCGGCGAGCGGGTGCCCGCCCTCTTCCTGCGGCCCCAAGGTCCCGGCCCGCATCCAGCCGTCCTCGTGCTGCACGACCACGGTGCGCGCTTCGACATCGGTAAGGAAAAGCTGGTCCGGCCCCTGCAACCCAGCGCGGCGGCTGACGCCTGGGTTCAGCGTTACTTCGGCGGCCGTTTTGTCGGCGACACCCTGGTGCAAGCCGGCTTTGCCGTGCTGGCCATCGACGCCCTGGCTTGGGGCGAACGCAGCCGCCCCGGTTTCGTGCGAGACGACCAGCAGGCCCTGGCCAACCACCTGCTGCAGCTCGGCCAAAGCTGGGCGGGCCTCATCGCCAGCGACGACCTGCGCTCGCACCGCTGGCTGCGCGAGCGCTCCGACGTGGACGCCGGGCGCGTGGCGGTGCTGGGCTTCTCGATGGGCGCATTCCGCGCCTGGCAGCTGGCCGCCATCTGCGAGGAGGTGTCGGCCTGCGTTGCGGCGCACTGGATGTGCACGCGCGAAGGCCTGCTGCGGCCGGGCGAACACACGCTGGTCGGGCAGTCGGCGTTCAGCATGGCGCACCCGGGGCTGGCCGCGGCGCTGGACCATCCCGACGTGGCGGCCTTGATCGCGCCCCGGCCGTTGATGCTGTTCGGATCGCCGGATGATCGCCTGTTTCCGTGGGACGGCGTGCAGCAGGCCTGGGCGCGGTTGCGGCCGGCCTGGGGGCCGGGCGCCGACTTGCAGACACGGGTCACGGCCGGCGGTCATCGGTTCGATGTCGATCAGCAACGGGCGGCCACCACGTGGCTGGCGCGCTTGAAGCGGTAGTCGCGCAGGCGAGTTTTCACCTCGCGGCCCGGCTGGGGTGCCGACTTTGTTGGCATAGTGCTTCCAACATCCACGCACACATCGGCGTCATGAAGCATTTGAACCATCGGGGGTCGGCCGGCGTGCTGGCCTTCGCTCTGCTGCTGGCAGCACTGATGATCCTGTCCACCCTGGGCGTCAACGGCGATTGGAAGCCCAAGACCACGCCGTGGCGACTGGTCAACGAGCCCTTCATCGGCTGGGCGCTGCTGGTCTTTCTCGGCGCGGGGCTGGCTTTCATCCGCGCCGGCACCGAAACGGTCCAGTGCGTGAATGCGCTGCTTTTCGTCGGCATGCTCTCCGGCCTGGGGCTGGCCAGCGGGCTGTTCTGGGACGCCTGGCTCTTCACGGCCCTGACCGCCACCGCCATGCCGGTGCTGCAGTCGGCCCGCCAGACCCTGCAGTCGTCAAGCCCTCCACTCGACGCCCGCCGTCGATCCACACAAGCGCGATAGCTTTCCGCCCACCGCGGCGCCACACTCCGCCTATCCGCGCCGTCTACCACTGCCGCCATGAACGAACTGCTCGCCGCCTACCGCTACACGACCAACAACTACGCCCAGATCGAGAAGAGCAAGCGCTGCGGCTGCTGCAATTGCGTGCAGATCTTCAAGCCCGACACCATCGTCGGCTGGACCGGGCTGACGATGCAGAACATGGACGATCCCAAGGCGATCGCCGAACAGACCGCCATGTGCCCGCACTGCGGCAGCGAGGCCGTGATCGGTGATGGCTGCGGCTTCCTGGTCACGCCCGAATTCCTGGCGCGCATGAACGAGGCCTGGTACCAGAGAACCATGATCCATCGGCCAGCGGCCAAGAAGTAAGCGCGCCAGTGCTGGCCGCCATCGCCTTTTCGGTGCTGGGATTGACCATGCTCGCCATGCTCGCGGGAGGCCTTGCCCTGACTGCCCGGCAGTTCGCCTTCGTGAGACAGTCCTACAGGGTGCAGGGCAAGGTGATCAGCGAATGGCAATACCGCCACAGCGGTCATATGCACAGCTACTACCGGGTCGAATTCCATCTTCGCAATGGTCAGCGCGCCGAACTCCGCGGCCAGAGCGGGCGCCCTCCTGTGGGCGCGCCCATGGGCGTGCTGGTGAGGGAGGCACCGGGTCAGGACCCGAAAGCGCAGATCGACGATTGGTCCGAGCTGTGGTTCATGCCTGCCGTGATGCTGGGCATGGGCACCTTTGGCCTGGTGATGCTGGCCATGATGCTGCAAGCAAAGCCCGTATGACGCATCAGGAACTTCTGGCTGTCTTCACCACTGTAGCCAACCAGGAACAGGTCGACACCCTCGCACGTGCGGCCATCGAACAGCGACTGGCGGCCTGCGTGCAGACCGAGGCCATCTTCAGCACCTACCGTTGGCAGGGTGCGATCGAATGCGAGGCAGAAGTGCGGCTTATGTTCAAGACGAAACGAGGTATGTATCCAGCGCCCGAGGCGCTGCTTCTGGAGTTGCATCCCTACCAAGTGCCTGCAGTCTTAGCGTGACCATAGCAGCTGCTTCGTGCGAGTACGCAACCTGGATCGCAACTTCGCTGACCCAAACGAACGCGTCGTAGGCGGTCTCAGTGCCAAGTCAGATCCCGTGGACAAACGGCGGTTTGGCACTTGAAAGCTACCAGCGATAAGTAGGATCTTCGTCGCCGTCAAACGTGTACCAGCAGCTTGCCGCACCGCTGCCAGTTTCTCGTGTGTCCTTCTTGAAATCGAATTCGCCCATACAGGCCAAACCCAATTCCAAGGCGCCGCGAAGGTCAGGCCAAGCAGCTTGCAGGGCTGCGTCGGCGAGCACCGACGGCGGGCTGTTTAGCCGCAGGATTTTCTTAAATGAGAACGACGGCAAGCGCCGCCGGTCGAGGTCAAATTTCTTGTATTGAATGTCGACGAATTGGTGCGTAACAGGCCCGAGGCTGATGCAATTGTCCCGCAGCAAGATTTGCAGTTGCGGCGCAAGAGCGTAGACCGCAATATTCAAGGACTTCCCTTTGTCGGCAGCGTCATCGACCACCGGCTCGTCACGCAGCCGGACCAGCCCGCCCGCTGCAACAAGACGCTCCACCATCGGCAACGTCTTCGCAACTATTGCATCTGAGCTCGGCCGCTGTGGTTTGTTCAGATAGATGCCGAAGGTATAGCGGTCGCCGGGAAAAAGCTTGTCAACGGGCAGCTTTCCGCTTCCCGGCAGCGCCAGGCAAATCCGCTCTGGGCTCAAGGACAGCTTGCCCTCCAGTTCTGATCTCGTCGGGTCAGGAAGATCTGCGTAACTCTGAGCCCTACGCCTTGCTTCCGGCGACAGTGAAGCAAAGCGAAGGCCAGGGAAGTCGCCCTCATCCACGCTCTTCCATCGACCGTCACGCCTTTCCAATGTCATGCGGATGACTTGGCCGTCTAGTTGTCGTGCAATTTGTGGAAACGCTTGCTGAACGCGTGGTTTTCGTGCCCAGAGTGGCAAGGCGTTTGGCCCCGAAAGACCGACGCGCACCACTCTTTGGAAGGAACTCTCCACGTAGAGCCCATCGTCGCCGCCAACGAATCCCAGAACCGAAGCCTTTCCATAAGGAAAGCAGCTACGACGATCGTCCAGGTGTGCCCAGCCTTTGGCGGTTAGCTGATAGCGCCACGCCGGCTGCGGCAATGAGCCTGCAATGGCAACGGAAACCTCTCCCTTTTGCAAGAGGCCGACTGCCGCCAGCGCATCGAGCTCCATGAGTTGCTTGGCACCATCTGGTCCGCGCGCAGCGTCCTTGACATAGTCCGCGTGCCAGCCGAATTTGCGAAGCTTGCTCCGCGTTGTGGGTGGTGGATAGTCAACGGGCAATCCCAAGCAATAGTCGATTCGGGTGCTTTGGTCATGCTTGACCGCTTCTACAAAATCCGCCTCAACTGGAAGCTGCACTGAAGACTCTGCGGACCTGCAGTCCGACCAGCATCCAATCAGCACGATGCTCACAATCACCGACAAATGCCGTCCCATAGCCGACCTCCCTGTCGGCAGTCTAATGACGTCGACAAGACATGCTCTCGCTACAGAAAGAGGAGACGCTGTTCAGGTATTCGCACAGCGTCCGAAATTACCGCGCACGCTTACGGCACCAGCGTCTTCGCGCCCGCCAGCTCCGGCCTGAGCTTTAACAAGCCCTCCATCACCTGCTCCGAAAACAGCGCTGCCCCCCTGGGTCCGAGATGGGTGCGATCAAAGCGCGGCGGCGCTTCGGCCAGCGTGTCGGCGGCCGGCTGCCCCATCGCGGCGACGGCCACATGGCTGACGGCATTCAGATCGAACACCGGCACGCCCTGCTCCCCGCCGACCTTGATGACGGCTTCCGCCCAGGGGCGCAGGTCATTGGCCAGTTCGCCATTCTTGAAGGTGCGCCGCGTCAACGGCGTGAGCAGCAGCACCTCGCCGCCGGCGGCCTTGACCTCCTTCACATAGCCCGCCATGTTGGGGCCGAACTCGGTGGCGAGGTCGGTCGAGCGGCCGGGCTTGCCGGGCTGGTCGTTGTGGCCGAACTGGATCAGCACCAAGGTCTTCTGCTTCGCACCGTTCTCGCCGCGCTCGTTGAGCAGGGCCAGCACCGTGTCCCACAGGCCTTCGGCGCGGAAGCTCTTGCTGGAGCGGCCGCCGCGCGCGAGGTTGATGCAGGCGACCTGCTGCAAGCGCGCGCACAGCGCGTTGCCATAGCCGCTGCGCGGCGCGATCGTCGAGTCGCCGACCAGGATGAGGCGGGGCCCGGACGGCGGTTGACCCTGGGCCTGCGCCAGGCCGACCACCAAACCAAGAAAGACGGCCGCCCACCTCACGGCGCGGGCACCCAGCCGCCCGGCGCCCCGGTGGCAATGGTCGAGTTCTGGAAGATCTCGGCCCGTGTCGTCAGCCCCACGGGAGAGCCCAGAGGCTTGGCCAACACGAGGTTGGTTGCCACGTTGTTGACCTTGACCGAGGCCAGCGCCAGGCGCGCGCCAACATCCAGCGGCGCACCGCTGAGGTCCATGCTGCCGAACTCGCGCCAGCCCACCGTGTCGGTCGTGCCGCCGTCGGCCGTGCCGGCCCACGAGGGTGGGTTGCTGCCGCAGGCACCCGTACCCACGCCCGTCTTGCTCGTGCCCGTGCCCACGCACCAGCCGACGGGCAGGATGTGCGATCCCATCCGCGTGTTAACAAAGGCGATGTGGTCGATATAGGCCGTCGCCGTGGTGCCGCCGCTGCGGGCGAGGTAGGCCTGACTCACCGTCGGGTCGGCCGTCAACCGGCTGTTCAGGAAGACAAAGCCCTTGTCGCCAGCGGTGGCGCGCGACTGCAGGATGTAGCCGGCCGAGCTGCTGGCCGTGTCGGCCACGGAGCGGATCTCGCAGTCCTCGAACAGGCTGGCCATCACGCCGCCCCAGATGAAGTCGACGTTGCCGGCGACGAGCGACTGGTAGATCCAGTTGTAGCCCTTGAGCTGCAGCGTGTCCTGCTGGCTCAGGAAGTTCATCTGCTTCGCGACGAGACGCGCGGCCGCGACCGTCGTGCTGGTGTTGAAGTAGAGGGCCTCGGCCTGGTTGTCCCAGCTGGTGCTGCGCACGTGCGGATTCTGCAACGTGAAGTTGCTCAGCGTCAGCAGGTCGGCCGTCTCGACCAGCAGCGCTGCACGCCCGCCACCCAGCACGCGGTGGCCCAGGGTCTTGCCCGAGGTGCTCAGCGCCGTGCCGGCCGAGACCGCGCTGGCGCCACTGCCTGAGTTCAGCGACTCGAAATTGACGTCGCCCACCACCACGCCGTCGCGGCTCTCGCCGACGATGCTGAGGTTGGACACCTTGCGCAGGATGTTGAGCTCGGGGTAGCTGCCATTGGCGAGATGGATGGTCTTGGCCGTCGCGACCGTGTTGCAGCCATTGGCGGCCGGGCTGTTGGTGGAGCAGTTCTTCATGACCCAGTTCAGCGCGCCCTGCAGGGTGCGGAAGTCGGCCGTGGTGCCGCCGTCATCGACGCTCAGGTTCGTGAAGCTGGCCGGCGCCGCGCGGGTCGTGAACTTCCAGCCATCGGCCTTGCTGATGCCCGCGAAGGCCGCGCCCTTGATGGTGCCGGCCAGCACCGAGGCGTCCATCGTCACGTAGTAGCCGGTGCTGAAGTCCAGCTTGTTGCTGTGCAGCTTGACCGAGGCCGTGCTGTTGCTGACGCTGACGGGCCGGTACCAGACATAGCGCGCAAACGTCGCGCCATCGGGCATGGCGCCCAGGCCCAGCGCGTCGATCTCGAGGTTGGTTCGGGCCAGCACGGCCTGGGTGTCGCTGGCCGAGGGGGCGGTGCTGATGTCGATGCTGTCCACCAGCCGGTCGTCGCTCGTGCGGTAGACATTGATCTTGCCGGTGCTGCCGATGACGGGTGGCGAGTCGAAGGACAGGGACAGCCGCGTGTCGGTGTGCACGCCGGTCTCGTTGGCGGCCGGCACCTTGGTGCCGCCGACCTCGCTGACATTCCCGTTGCCGCTGATCTGCGTCGAGATCTTGCCGGCGCCGGCCAGGGCCAGGTTGTTGGCCTTCACCAGAGCCACCGGCCGCGGCTTGTAGGCATACGGCGGCACGAAGGCCGTACCCGGGCGCACAGTGCAGGCGCCCAGCGGCGCGCCATTCAGCGTCGAACCGCTGTCCTGGAAGACGCCGCTCTGGTCGCTGCTCGGATACATGACGACGCCGTCGCAGCCTACCGCGCCGTCGATGGCGAAGACGTTGTTGTGAGAGATCACATTGGCCTGCTTGCCCAGGCCGATGCTGTACAGATGAGGATAGGGATTGGCCGTCTTGCTGCCAACGAAGTAGTTGTTAAAGACGTGGACCTGGCCGAAGCGCACGCGCGGCACGCGCTGGGTGGTGCCGTCGAAGACGTTGTTGGCAATGGTGATGCGCAGCTTGCCGGCATCACTCGTCAGGCTGTCCGAGCCGCCGATCAGCATGGACTTGTCGTGCCGGGTGACGACGTTGTAGCTGACCGTGATCAGGTCCGCGCCCTTGGTGATGTCGATGGCACCGTCATGGCACTGCCTGGTCTTGCCGTTCTCGACAGGCAGCGTGTCGTCGGTGACCGGCGCATCGGTGATGGTGTTGCGGTCGATCCAGACCTGGGTGGCGGTGACGATGCCGATGGCGTCGTACTGCGAGTTCCAGTTGCCCAGCGCACCATCGGTCGGGTCCCAGATGGGGCCGACGTCGCAGGGCGCGACCAGATGCAGATTGCGCACGATGACCTGGCTGACGCTGGTGATGTCGATCCAGGCGTTGACGAAGCCGGCGCCCGGGCCTTCGCCGATCAGCGTGGTGTTGCTGGTGAGCCTGATGCGGGCGCGCACCTTCTGGTCGGCCGTGTTCGCGAAGGGCGTGCCCTCGGTCATGTCGATGGTGCCAGCCACCTTGATGATCTTGGCCGCGTTGCCGCCGTTGGCCAGCGCGTTCAGCAGCTCAGCGCGGCTGTGCACGGTGTAAATGTGCTCGGGCGTGGCGGCGCTGCCGCCAACGGTGCCGGCACCCCAGCCGTCGGCGGGCGCGGTCTGTTGGGCGAAGTCCAGGGCCTGGGCTTGCAGACTGACGGCGAGCGCGAGGCCGCCCAGGAGATGCAGGCGCTTCATGCTTCAGCCCTCCTCATACGGCGCAAGGTCACGGCGCCCAGGCCCGCGACGAACAGCACGAGGCTGGCGGGTTCAGGCACGGCGGTGACGGCGAGCTGGGTCGTGAAGCTGCCGAACTCGCTCGCGAAATTGACGTTGTTCAGCGTCAGGCTGACGGTGTGCGGGTCGACGAACTGCAGGCTGACGCTGCCGCCGGTGACGCCGCTCATGTCAAGCGTCGTGAAGCTGGCGAGGGGTTGGCTCAGGCCGGCAAAGCTGAAAGTGAAGTTGTAGCTGCCGGCCAGGCTGGCGAGGCCGGTGTTGTTCCAGATCTGGATGTGGCCGTCGCTGAAGAAGTCGATGCCGACGGCGGCGTCGCCGGTCAGGAATTCGAGATCGGCCGCGGCGAGGGCCGTGATGTTGCTGCCCGTCTCATCGGCGAAGCCATGGTCCAGGCCCAGCAGCGTCGTGCTGGCGCCGCTGACGGTGCCGGTGATGAGGGTGCCCGCGGGCAGGCTGGTGGCAGCCCAGGCCGAGGCGCTCAGCCATGCGGCGGCCACGACCGCCAGGGTCTTGAATGTCTTCATGTTGTCTCCGTGTTTGGGGGCGGAGACCTGCAGGGTTCCGCAAGCAAAAAAGGGCACAGACGCAGGCCTGTGCCCTTTGCTTTCTTCTCGGCGTGATTCGCCTTAGAACTTGTAGCGGCCGCCGATGATGAACTCGCGGCCGGTGTAGTTGTTGACGACGACGTTGTTCATCGCACGCGAGATGAACTGGTCGTTGGCCTGGTTGGTCAGGTTGGTGGCCTCGAAGGTCAGCTGCAGTTGCTTGCTCAACTGGTAGCCCATCGACAGGTCGACGTTGAAGGTCTTGTTCTTGCCCGCCACGTCCTGGTTGTTGCCGGCCGGGATGGTGGTCAGGAAGGCCGAGCGCGCCGAGGTGGACACCCGGCCGCTGAAGGTGCCGTCGTCATAGTAGAAGGACAGGTTCCAGGAGCGCGGCGAGAGGTTGACCAGGTCTTCCGTGACGGTGGCCGCGCCGACGGCCGCCGAGATCACATAGTCCATCTTGGACTTGACCTGGGTGTAGTTGGCCAGCACACCGAAGTTCTTGCCCCAGCCTGGCAGGAAGCTGAAGGGCTGCTGCACATTGATCTCGAAACCGGTGAGCTTGCCGCCCGGGCTGTTGACCGGCGCGCTGACCAGGAAGATCTCGTCGCCGGTGAAGTTGCTCGGCAGCAGCGACATCGGCAGGCCGGTCTGGTTGTAGGGCACGTTGCGGCCCACGGTCAGCACATAGCTCTTGATGTCCTTCTGGAACACACCCAGGCCGATGAAGCCGTTCTTGGAGTGGTACCACTCGCCGCTCAGGTCGAAAGTGGTGGCGCGGAAGGGGTCCAGGGCCGGGTTGCCACCGGTGTAGCTCAGCGACCCGGTGGTGCTCAGCGTGCCGCCCGGGTTCAGGTTCTGCAGCGGCGGGCGCGACATGACCTTGGCCGCCGCGGCGCGCAGGATGATGTCCTTGGTCAGGTTCAGCGAAACGTTGGCCGAGGGCAGCCAGTCCTTGTATTCGCGTGACGCGGAGACCGGGCTGCCGCCTCCGGTGGCCAGATAGCCGCTGGCGACGATGGCCGTCTTCACATAGCGGGTGCCCAGGTTGCCGCGCACGGCCATGCCGCCCAGGCGGGTCTCGAAGTCGGCCATCAGCCAGCTGCCGGTGTCGGTCTCGCTGATCGCCCGGTTGCCGCCGCGAGCCGAACCATTGGTAATCGAGGTCAGCGTGTAGTCGCCGGGGCCGCCGGCCGGGCCGGTCTTCAGGCAGTTGCAATAGATGTCGTAGGCCTTGGCGATGGCATCCAGGTTGGGGATGACCCAGGACGTGATGGAGCCGGCCGTCAGGTTCTCGCCCTTGCCGAAGCCCGTCAGCGTTGTCGTCAGACTGCCCGCGCTCACGCCGGCTGGCAGCGTGTTCATGGTCTCGACGGTGCGACGGATGTCGTAGCTGGTGAACTTGAACTGCTTGTAGTTCACGCCGCCCTTCAGCGTCAGCGCGTCGGGGATGATTTCCCAGGCCAGGTCGGCTGTCAGCACGTCCTGGCGGTTGGTCACACCATTGGGACGGATGCGAATCTCACTGGGCGTGAAGTTGGCGATGCTGGTGGCGCCTACCGGCACGCCGTAGATCTTCAGGCCGCCGTTGGGGTCGGCCGGGTTCAGGTTGCCATAGCCCAGCAGCGGCGCACGGTCATCGCCGCGGGCGTCGAAGACATAGCCGTCGACGTTGGGCGCGTCCAGCGTCGTCGTCGTCTGGATGGGGTTGCGGAAGCGCGAGGTGGCACGGCCGCCGCGCAGGGTCAGCTTCAGCGTGTCGGTGATGTCCTGCTCCACCGTCAGCGAGGGCTGGGTGAATTCCGTGCTGAGCTTGTCAAAGCGCGACTCGGCGCGCACATCAACGCCGTTGAACTTGCCGTACAGCATCTGGCCGCTGGGCGCGAACTGGGCCTCCAGCACGCTGGTCTGCTGCTTGCCGCCGGCCGACAGCGCACGGCTGAAGGAGATGGCTTCCAGGAAGTCTTCCTGGCGGGTCGCGTCCAGCTTGCTGTAGAGCATGTCGAAGGTGATCAGCATGCTGTCGGCCGGGCGCAGCTGGATGGCGCCGGTCATGCCCAGGCGCTCCTGGTCATGCGTGAGGCGGCCGTAGCGTGGCAGGCGCGGGTGGAAGTTGGTCGCCGACGAGGCCGCGTTGTAGGCGGCCAGGTATTCCGGCATGTTGGGCAGGCGCGGCACGCCCTGGGCGGCCGGGCCGCAGGTGGTGGCGGTGGAGCCGGTGGGCAGGTTGGCCGTCACGCCCTGGGGCGGGCACCAGCCGCTGAAGGTGTTGCCGCTGGACGGGCCGTTGTCCCAGCGCACGGTGCTGAAGCCTTCTTCGTAGACCTTGCGCTTGGAATAGGCGCCGGACAGCAGCACGCCGATCTTGTTGTCGGCAAAGGTGTTGGAGATCAGGAAGGAGGCCTTGGGCGTGGCCTTGCCGGACAGGTCGTTGTACGTGCTCTTCAGCGACACCGCGGCCACGAAGTTCTTCATGTCGAAGGGGCGGGCCGTCTGCAGGTCGATGGTGGCGCCCAGCGACCCTTCGTCGACATCGGCCGAGCTGCTCTTGCGCACGGTCAGCGAGTTGAAGAGGTCGGCCGCGAAGACGTTGAAGTCAAAGGCGCGGGTGCGGTTGGCGCCGCCGGAGCTGTCGGTGCCGCCCGTGGTGGCCAGGGCCTCGATGCCGTTGATGCGGGTGCGGGCGAAGTCGCCGCCCAGGCCGCGCACGGTGATGTTGCGGCCTTCGCCGGCGTCCCGGTCGATGACGACGCCCGGGATGCGCTGCAACGACTCGGCGAGGTTGGTGTCCGGGAACTTGCCCATGTCCTCGGCCTTGATGACATCGACGATGCCCTTGTCCTGGCGCTTGGCGTTCAGCGCGCTTTCCAGCGAGGCGCGGATGCCGGTGACGGTCACCGTCTCCAGTTGCTGAGAAGCGGCCGGGGCGGTCTGGGCCCAGCCGGGGGCGGCTGACAGCGTGGCGAGGGTGGCGGCCAGAGCCACCGGGCTCACGGCGAGGCGGCGGGGCGGACGGAATGCGGGCATGGGATGTCTCCTGGTGCAGGCCATCTGAGCGCGCTCCGCGCCGATGGCTCTCGGGTTATGCAAGGCTTTTGAACCCGGGCGCACGCAGGGCACCCGTTGATTTCCAAGGCCGGAGACGCTGCAGTGCGTGCGCCGGGTCGGTCACCGCGATGGTTGGAAGCCGTCGCAGCGAGGTGAAAGGGGTCGGGCAGCGCTTCTTCGATGAAGAAACAACCGCTCAAAGTTGTGCGCTCTTGTCTCGCTTGTGAACGATGATAGGGGGAAGATGCAAAAATCGGAACATCGGTTCACTAATTAGAAACCATGATTCCGCAACACTTGCAGCCTGCCTAAAGTCGTAGCATCGGCAAAAGTGGAACTGCGTTTCAAGATTTTGGACCACCCTACCAAGCCTTCCCCGCGCAGATCGGACGCAACAAAATGGTGCTCAACAACTTCAACCTGGCCGGCAAGACCGCCATCGTCACCGGCTGCAATACCGGCCTGGGCCAGGGCATGGCGCTGGCGCTGGCGCAGGCGGGGGCCGACATCGTCGGCGTCAACGTCTCCGAGCCCGACGAGACCCAGGCCGGCGTCGAGGCCCTGGGCCGGCGCTTCCTGGACCTGCGCGCCAACCTGGGCAATGTCAGCTGCATCGCCGGACTGGTGGCCCAGGCCAAGGCGTTGAACGGCGAGGTGCACATCCTCGTCAACAACGCCGGCATCATTCGCCGCGAAGACGCCATCAAGTTCTCGGAGGCCGACTGGGACGACGTGATGGACCTGAACCTGAAATCGGTGTTCTTCCTGTCGCAGGCCGTGGCCAAGGGCTTCATGGCCCAGGGCAAGGGCGGCAAGATCATCAACATCGCGTCCATGCTGAGCTTCCAGGGCGGCATCCGCGTGCCCTCCTACACCGCCAGCAAGAGCGGCGTCATGGGCATCACCCGCCTGATGGCCAATGAATGGGCCCAGCACGGCATCAATGTGAATGCCATCGCGCCGGGCTACATGGCCACCAACAACACCGCCGCGCTGCGCGCCGACGAGCAGCGCAACAGCGCCATCCTCGAACGCATCCCGGCCGCGCGCTGGGGCAAGCCCGAGGACCTGGCCGGTCCGGTCGTGTTCCTGGCGTCGACGGCGTCGGACTACGTCAACGGCTACACACTCGCCGTCGACGGCGGCTGGCTGGCGCGCTGACACCATAAGAACGAGGCCCGCAAGAATGCGGGCCCAAGCCACGGACGGAGACACCGGGCGATGTACGAGAACAAAAAGCTGGGCTTCATGTTCGTCCTGCCGTTCGTGCTGGGCGTGCTGCTGTTCAAGCTCTTCCCCTTCGTGATGAGCTTTGCGCTCAGCTTCACGCAGTACGACCTCATCGATCCCCCCGAGTGGATCGGCCTGCGCAACTACGAGGAGATGCTGACCGGCGACCCGCTGTTCCGCAAATCCCTCGGCGTGACGCTGACCTTCGCGATGCTGGCCGTGCCGCTGCGCGTGGGCTTCGCCCTCGTCGTGGCCCAGGTGCTGAACTTCCGCCTCAAGGGCATCAACGCCTTCCGCGCGGCCTTCTACATCCCGTCCATCCTGGGTGGGTCCATCGCCGTCGCGGTGCTGTGGCGCTTCGTGTTCGCCAAGTACGGCCTGGTCAACATCATTCTGGGCAAGCTGGGTTTCGAGCCCATCCCGTGGCTGGCCGACGAGCACTACTCGATGTGGACCATCGTGCTGCTCTTCACCTGGCAGTTCGGCTCGGCCTGCGTCATCTTCCTGGCCGCGCTGCAGAACGTGCCCAAGTCGCTGTACGAGGCCGCCGAGATCGACGGCGCCAGTGTCAACCAGCAGTTCTGGAAGATCACCGTGCCGCTGATCACGCCGGTCATCTTCTTCAACATGATCATGCAGATGGTCCACGCCTTCCAGGAGTTCAACGGGCCCTATCTGATCACCGAGGGTGGCCCCCTGCACTCCACCTATGTGCTGGCGCTCTACATCTACGACCAGAGCTTCCGCTTCTTCAACCTGGGCTATGGCGCGGCCCTGAGCTGGGTGCTGTTCGCCCTGGTCGCCGGGCTCGCAGCCATCTCCTTCTGGAGCAGCAAGTACTGGGTCTTCTACGCCGGCGAAAAGGACGTCAAGCAATGAGCGCCGCGGCAGAAATGAATGAACGCGCCGTCGGCGACGACGGCAAGACGCCCTGGCTGCGCTATCTGCTGCTGGGCGCCACGGCCATCGTCATGCTCTACCCGCTGCTGTGGCTGGTGGGCGCGTCCTTCAAGAGCAACAGCGAGATCTTCACGTCGGCCGGCTTCTGGCCCTCGAAGTTCTCGCTCGACGCCTATGCCAAGGGCTGGAAGACCAGCACCGAGTACACCTTCGCGACCTATTTCCTGAACAGCTTCCTCATCACCATCCCGCGCATCATCGTCACGGTGATCTCCTGCGTGCTGGTGGCCTATGCCTTTGCCCGCTTCGAGTTCTGGGGCAAGAAGATCCTGTTCAGCATCATGGTCGGCACCATGATGCTGCCGCTGATCGTGCTGCGCCTGCCCCAGTACCTGGTCTTCCGCGAACTGGGCTGGCTGGACAGCTATCTGCCGCTGATCGTGCCCTCGGCCTTTGCCACCGACACCTTCTTCGTCTTCATGCTGGTGCAGTTCCTGCGCGGCATCCCGCGCGACATGGAGGAGGCCGCGCTCATCGACGGCTGCAACGCGCTGCAACTGCTCTGGCACATCATCGTGCCGCTGCTCAAGCCCGCCATCATCAGCGTCGTCGTCTTCCAGTTCATCTGGACCATGAACGACTTCATGGGCCCGCTGATCTATCTCGCCTCGGTCGAGAAATACCCGGTCAGCCTGGCGCTGAAGATGAGCATCGGCGCCACCGAGGAGGTCGAGTGGGCCAATGTCATCGCGATCTCCGTCGTCGCGCTGATACCGTCCGTCGCGGTGTTCTTCGCGGCACAGAAACACTTCATCGAGGGCGCCACCAGCAGTGGCGTCAAGGGCTGATCCATGGCTGCCGTATCTCTGCGCAAGGTCGAGAAGACCTACCCCAATGGCTTCAAGGCCGTGCACGGCGTCGACCTCGACGTGCGTGACGGCGAGTTCATGGTCTTCGTCGGCCCCTCGGGCTGCGCCAAGTCCACGCTGCTGCGCATGGTCGCCGGGCTGGAATCCATCAGCGGCGGCGAACTCGACATCGGCGGACGCATGGTCAACGACCTCCCCCCCAAGGCGCGCGGCATCGCGATGGTGTTCCAGAACTACGCCCTCTACCCGCACATGACGGTCTATGACAACCTGGCCTTCGGCTTGAAGCTGGCCAAGACGGGCAAGGCCGAGCTGGACCAGCGCGTGCGCCATGCGGCCAAGCTGCTGGAGATGGAGCATCTGCTGGAGCGCTACCCCAAGCAGCTGTCGGGCGGCCAGGCCCAGCGCGTCGCCGTGGGCCGCGCCATCGTCAAGAAGCCCGAGGTGTTTCTGTTCGACGAGCCGCTGTCCAACCTCGACGCCAAGCTGCGCGCCGCCATGCGCGTGCGCCTGACCGAGCTGCACCGTTCGCTGCGCGACGCCGGCCAGCCGGCCACGACCATCTACGTGACCCACGACCAGACCGAGGCCATGACCATGGGCGAGCGCATCTGCGTGCTCAAGGCCGGCGTCATCCAGCAGGTCGACACGCCGACGGCCCTCTACGAACGCCCGGCCAATGCCTTCGTCGCGAGCTTCATCGGCTCGCCGGAGATGAACATCGTCAACGCGACGCTGAACGACGACGCCGTGGTGTTGGGCGGCGTCAGCCTGCCCCTGTCGCACGGCCGCTTTGGCCCCCTGCCGCAGGGTGCCGTGCAGTTCGGCCTGCGGCCCGAGCACATCGGCCTGCAAGCCAAACCCGGCAGCGTCGCCGTGCAGGCCACGTTGAAGTTCTGCGAAAACATGGGCGCCGAGGTCTTCACCTATTTTGACGTCGGCGGCGTGGCCTTCAGCGCCCGCATCCCCGCCGAAGAGGGCCTGGCGCTGTCCACGCTGCCACGTGGCTCGGCGCTGAGCTTGCACTTCCAGATGAACCACGCCCATCTGTTCGCGGCGGGCGACGACGGCTTGAGCTACCTGGCATGAGCATCCATCGCCGCCTCGTCCTCGCCAGCGGCGCCGCGCTGGCGGCGCCCTTCGTCCACGCCCAGGAGCGGCCCGTGCTGCGCTTTGCCTGGTGGGGCGGCGCCAGCCGCCACCAGTCCACGCTGGCCGCGCTCAAGGTCTTCGAGCAGCGCCACGGCGTCAAGGTCAAGGCCGAATACATGGGATTCAACGGCTATCTGGAGCGGCTGACGACCCAGATCGCCGGCCGCTCCGAGCCCGACGTGATGCAGATCAACTGGGCGTGGCTGGCCATGTTCAGCAAGCGCGGCAACGGCTTCACCGACCTGAACGGGCTGACCAAGGACCTGGCCCTGGACCAGTTCACCGAAGACGACCTCGCCTACGGCCGCGTGCAGGGCAAGCTCAATGCCCTGCCGACGTCCTTCAGCGCCCGCGTCTTCCTGTGGAACCAGACCGCCTTCGGCCGCGCCGGGGTCAAGCTGCCCGAGACCTGGGACGAGCTCTTCGCCACCGGCCCGGCCTTTCGCGCCAAGCTGGGCGACAACGCCTACCCGCTGGATGGCGAGCTCTACGACATGATCCTGCTGTCGCAAAGCTTCATCCAGCAGAAGCACGGCACGCCCTTTGTCGACCCGGCCAGGCCGCATGTGGCGATGAGCCCGGCCGCGGCGCTGGAATGGGTGCAGACCTACAAGCGCGTCGTCGACAGCCATGTCGCCACGCCGCTGCCGTTGCGCGCGTCCCTGGGCGGCGCCGAGAAGCCCACCGAGCAGCAACCCGACTGGGTCGCCGGCCACTGGGCGGGCAACTACACCTGGGACTCGGTCATCGGCCTGCGCGGCTCCACGCTGGCGCCGGGCGAGAAGCTGGCCCTGGGCGCCTTCCCGACGCTGGCTGGCAGCAAGGAGAGCGGACTCTTCGGCCGGCCCACGGTCATGTACACCATCGGGCGCAACTGCAAGCAGCCCGAGCTGGCCGCCAGGCTGATGAACTTCCTGCTCACCGACCCCGAGGCCGCCCGCATCCTCGGCCGCACGCGCGGACTGCCGAGCGCGAAGAACGCGCTGGCCGAACTGCAGAAGGCCGGCGGCCTGCCGCCGCTGGAACTGGCCGCCCACGACCAGATCCAGGCCCAGCGCGACGCCGGCCGGCTGATCCGCCCGGCGCCGCTGTTCGAGCACGCCCGCTTCCAGAAATTCATGCGCGAGGTCTTCGAGACCGTTGCCTACAACAAGACCACCGAGGCCGAGGCCGCGCGCCGCCTCGTCGAAGAGGGCAACGCCCTGCTGCAGAGGATCCACTAGATGAAGTCCACCGAACGCAAGTTCCAGTTCGTCACGCGCGAGGACCCCGATACCGGCGCCCGCGTCACACGCCTGACGCCGCCGGATGTCACCTGCCACCGCAACTACTTCTATCAAAAGTGCTTTACGAATGACGGCAGCAAGCTGATCTTCGGCGGCGAGTTCGGCCCCCAGCCCAGCCCGAACTGGAATCTGCACCTGCTGGACCTGCCCTCGCAGACGGCCATCCAGCTGACCGATGGCGCGCGCGAGAACACCTTCGGCGCCTTCATGAGCCCCGACGACCGCTTCGTCTACTTCGTGCGCGGCGACCGCAACCTGATCCGCCTGGAACTGGCCACGCTGCAGGAGGAAGTCGCCTACGTCGTGCCGGACGGTTGGGTGGGCTATGGCACCTGGGTGGCCAACAGCGCCTGTACCAAGATGGTCGGTATCGAGATCGCCGCGGCCGACTGGTTCCCGCTGAACACCTGGCAGAAGTTCAACGAGATGTTTCACAAGAAGCCGCTGTGCCGGCTGTTCAGCGTGGATCTCTCGACAGGCCAGCGCACGGTCATCCTGGAGCAGCGCGGCTGGCTCGGCCATCCGCAGTACCGCCCCTTCGACGACAACACGGTCGCTTACTGCCACGAGGGCCCGCACGACCTCATCGACGCGCGCATGTGGTTCATCAACGAAGACGGCACGAATCGCCGCTGCGGCAAGGAGCACAGCGACGGCGAGAGCTGTACCCATGAGTTCTGGGTGCCGGACGGCAGCGCCATGATCTATGTGTCATACAACGAGAAATCGCCCGAGCGCTGGATCTACAGCCTGGACCCGGTGACGCTGGAGAACAAGCTGCTGACCGCCATGCCGCAGTGCTCGCACTTGATGAGCAACCATGACGGCACGCTGATCGTCGGCGACGGCTGCGGCAAGGCCAGCAGTGGCGACGCCAGCAACGAGATGCTGGTGGGCGACCCCTATCTGCATCTCTTCGACCTGAAGGCCGGCAAGACCCGCCCCATTGCCCGCCACGACAGCGGCTGGGACGTCTACAAGGACAGCCGCCAGGTCACCCACCCCCACCCCAGCTTCACGCCCGACGAGAAGCAGGTGCTGTTCAGCTGCGACAAGGAGCGCGCGAACGGGGTCGAGCCCGCCCTCTACCTGGCCGACCTGTGAAGCTGCTTGCGCTGGCCCTGGCCTGCTTGTCGATGTCGGCGCATGCCCAGCGCCCGCAGCTGACGCCTGAGCAGGCGGCCGCGCACACGACGGCGGCCTATCTGGGCGATTGGAAGCCCGCGCCGCTGGCCGACCTCGCCGCCGCCCTGCCCGACTTCGTCGTCAGGCCCGGTGAGTCCGTGCAGGCCGCCATCGACAAGGTACCCGCTGACGGCGCCAAACGCTGGGTCATCCACATCCAGCCGGGCAGCTACCGCGGGCCGCTGTGCATCCAGGACAAGGCGCCCGTCGCCCTGATCGGCTCGCCGCTGGACGCCGCGGCCGTCGTGCTGGTGGACAACCGCTTTGCCGGCAAGCCCAAGGGCGAGAACGAGGCCGCCCATCCCTGCGTGCCGGAACTCGGCAAGAGCACCATCGGTACCAGCGGCAGCACGACGATGCTGGTGCAGAGCAACGACGTGCAGCTGATCTCGTTGACCATCGCCAACGACGCCATGGACGGCGTGCGCCGCGGCGAGACGTACCCGCCCGGTGCCGGTGAAAGCGGCGGCGCCCAGGCCGTGGCGCTGACGCTGGCGGGCGACCGCATCCAGCTCGACAACGTGCGCCTGCTGGGTCACCAGGACACGCTGTTCGCCAGGCGCGCCGCGCCCGACAAACCGGCCCGCCAGCTGATCCGCCACAGCCTCGTCGCCGGCGACGTGGACTTCATTTTCGGCAACGCGGTGCTGGTCATCGAGCGCAGCACCATCCTCACGCGGGTCCACCGGCGCACGCCCGGCCACGGCGGCATCATCCTCGCGCCCAGCACGGCGCCGGACGTGACCCAGGGCTTCCTCGTCACGCACAGCCGCCTCGTCGGTGAGCCCGGCATCGCGCCCGGTGCGACCTCCATCGGCCGCGCCTGGGATGCCGGCGTCAAGGCCGGCGCCTGGCAAGCAGGCGTCAGCCCCAACGGCGTCGCCGTCGTGCGCGACAGCGAGATCGGCGCCCACATCGGCCCCTGGTCGGCCAGCACTTCGCGACGCCCCTTCGACCCCGCCTTGAACCGCCTGAACGAGTTCAACAACAGCCGCCCATGAAACGCCGCCACGTCCTCGCCCTCGCCGGCCTGCCTGCACTCGGCGGCTGCGCCAGCACGCCGCACACTCCCATCGAGAAGCCGCTCGGCTGGGCTGGCGTCGGCAACGTCACCGGCGGTGCCAAGGCCATCTCCGAGCACATCTTCGACGTGCACGATCGCGCCGGCCTGGACGCGGCGCTGCGCCTGGGCGACAAGCCCAAGATCATCCGCGTGCACCGCTTCATCGACCTCTGCCCCGCCGGGCCCGAGGCTTTCATCGAGCCCGGCTTCAGCTTCGATGCCTTCGACCGCACCTACGACCCGGCCACCTGGGGCCGCGACGACCCCAAGGGCGCGCTGGAAGACGCTCGCAAGCGCTCGTCAAAACGCCATGCCGAAGTCGCCCTGGTCCACCTGCCGTCCAACACGACGCTGATCGGCGTCGCGCCCGGCGCCGGCTTCGAGCGCGGCGGCTTCATGCTGGACAAGGTCAGCAATGTCGTCATCCGCGACCTGCGCTTCTCCGACGCTTACGACTATTTCCCCGAATGGCAGCCGCGCGACAACGGTCATGGCGAGTGGAACTCGGAGTACGACAACGTGTCGCTGCGCGGCGCCGACCGCGTCTGGGTGGACCATTGCCATTTCGACGACGGCAACCGTCCCGACAAGCTCGAGCCCATCCGCCTCGGCCAGCGCGTGCAGCATCACGATGGCCTGCTGGACATCACCAACGGCAGCGACCTCGTCACGGTGTCCTGGTGCCGCTTCCAGGCCCACGACAAGACCATGCTGATCGGCAGCAGCGACAGCAGGGCGACCGACGAGGGCCTGCTGCGCGTGACCCTGCATCACAACCATTTCCACGCCTGCAAGGAGCGCACGCCGCGGGTGCGCTATGGCCGCGTGCATGTCGTCGCCAACCTCTTTAGCGCCGACCGCGCCGAGGACTTCGGCTATTCCCTGGGCGTCGGAATCCGCTCGCGCCTTTACAGCGAGCACAACCGCTGGGAGCTGCCGGCCGGCATCACGGCAGACCGCCTGATCCGCCGCCTCAAGGGCGATGCCTTCTTCGACAGCAACAGCCGCTTGAACGACCAGCAGGTCGACATCCTGTTTGCCTGGGCTGCCGCCCACCCCGCGGAGCCCCTGTCCGCCGACGTCGGCTGGAAGCCCGACGAGGCCTATGACGCAGCAGCCCTGCGCCCGGCCCGACCCGATCAACTGCTTGAGCAAATCCGCACGGGTGTCGGGCCCCGCCGGGCCTGAGTCAGAATCCACCCTTGAAACACGCACCCGAAAGAATCGAAACGATGGACGAAGACATTGGTGATTCAAAGCAGCCGGAATCGGTTGCTGCGGTGCTCAAGGTGTTCGCCATCCTGAACGCCCTCGGCGAGCGCAGTGACATCGGTATCACCGATCTTTCGGTGCGCCTGGCCATGCCCAAGGCGACGGTCTACCGTTTCCTGCAGACCATGAAGGGCCTGGGCTATGTGCGCCAGGAGGCCGACAGCGAGCGCTACGGGCTGGCCATGCGCATGTTCGAACTGGGCGCCAAGGCCCTGCCCTCGCCTGAACTCGTCGACCTGGCCAAGCACCACATGCAGATGCTGGCCGATGCCACCGGCGAGACCGTCCACCTGGGCAGCCTCATCGACAGCGAGATCATCTACATCCACAAGGTCGACTCGCGCCACATGCTGGGCATGTACTCGCGCATCGGCCGCCGCGCGCCCCTGCACTGCACGGCCATCGGCAAGGTGCTGATGGCCTGGGAGCACCCCGAGCGCCGCGACCGCATCCTGGACGGCGCCGAGTTCAAGCGTTTCCGCGACAAGACCATCGTCACCCGCCCGGCCTTCCTGGCCGAGCTGGAACAGGTCAAGAAGCAGGGCTTCGGCGAGGACCGCGAGGAATTCGACGACCACATCCGCTGTCTGGGTGTGCCCATCTTCGACCGCCTGGGCCAGCCCATCGCCGGGATGAGCGTGTCCTTCCCCACCTTCCGCTTCGACGTCGAGAAGGCGCCCGAAGTCGTCAGGATGCTGCAGGCCGCCAGCCGCGACATCTCGGAAAAACTGGGCTGCACCAACTTCCCCATCGCAGTCTGAGTCGGTGGGACCGGCGCGCCGGATGCAGGACGCGGCACCGCAGGCGGACACACCGACGCTCGACCAGTTCCAGGGCTGCCTGCTTGGCCTGGCCCTGGGCGACGCGCTGGGTGCGCCACGCGAGGGCGGCCCGGTCGAACGCCTGCTGTGGGCGCTGATCGGCCGGACCGCGCGCGGCGAGATGCGCTGGACGGACGACACCCAGATGTCCATCGACGTGGCCGAGTCGCTGCTGTCACGGTCCGCGATCGACGAAGACGAGCTCGCTCGGCGGTTCGCTCGCAACTACAGCTGGACCCGAGGCTACGGCCCGGGCGCCGCGCAGGTGCTCAAGCGCATCGCCAGGGGTGCCGACTGGCGCCAGGCAGCCCGCTCGGTCTACCCCGAAGGCTCGTTCGGCAATGGCGGCGCGATGAGGGCGCCGGTGATTGCGCTGTTCTTCGCCCAGGCGCCGTTGGCGCTGTCAGATGCGGCGCGGCGCATGGCCGCCGTCACCCACGCGCATCCGCTCGGTGTCGAAGGCGCCGAGCTCGTCGCCCTGGCCACGGCGCAGGGGCTGCGCCGTTCTACGGGCCTCGAACTCGGCACCCGCTGCGCCGCTGCCGCCACCCAGCCGGCCATGGCATCGCGAGCCGCCGTGGCCAGCGCGTGGCTGCGCGCGCAGGCGTCGCCCTCTCCCCAAGAGGTGGCGCGGCAGCTGGGGCACGGTATCGCGGCGGCCGAATCCTGCATCACCGCGATCTACCTCGCCGCACGCTTCCTCGAAGCGCCCTTCGAGGACTTGATCCACTTTGTCGCCCGCGTCGGCGGCGACGTCGACACCATCGGTGCGATGGCTGGCGGCATCTGGGGCGCGTCGCGGGGTCGCATCGACCTGCCAACCGCGGCGCTGCAGAAGCTGGAGGCGCGAGACCGGTTGACCGACCTCGCCACGGCCCTGCATGCCGCCGTGGCACACGGACCCGACCTGCGGCGCAGCCCCTAGAAGGTTGTCGCCCCTGGGACGCGGGGCCCCAATCCGCAATGCTTCAATGGCGGCTGTTGTTTGAACCTACCGCCGCCATGAGCCCAATCAATCGCCAGATCGTCCTCGCCTCCCGCCCCAAGGGCGAGGTCACGCCCGACAACTTCCGCCTCGTCGAGGCTGCCCTGGCCCCGCTGGCCGACGGCCAGGTGCGCGTGCGCAACCACTACCTGAGCCTGGACCCGTACATGCGTGGCCGCATGAACGACAGCAAGAGCTATGCGGCCTCGCAGGCGATCGACGAGGTCATGATCGGCGGCACGGTCGGTGAAGTGGTCGAGTCGAAGAACGCCAACTTCCAGGTCGGCGACAAGGTCGTCGGCATGGGCGGATGGCAGGAATACCAGACCGTCGACGCCACCCAGCGCGGCGTGCTGAGCAAGGTCGACACCACCCACATCCCCCTGTCCGCCTATCTTGGCTCGGTCGGCATGCCCGGCGTGACGGCCTGGTATGGCCTGATGAAGATCATCAACGTGAAGGCCGGCGAGACCGTCGTCGTCAGCGCCGCCAGCGGTGCCGTCGGGAGCGTGGTGGGCCAGCTCGCCAAGGCGCGCGGCGCTCGCGCGGTCGGCCTGGCAGGTGGTGCCGACAAATGCCGCTATGTCGTCGAGGAACTGGGCTTTGACGCCTGCATCGACTACAAGCAGCACCCCGACGTGAAGTCCCTGTCCGCCGCGCTGAAGGCCGAGTGCCCGCAAGGCATCGACGGCTACTTCGAGAACGTCGGCGGCATGATCCTGGACGCCGTGCTGCTGCGCGCCAACGCCTTCAGCCGCATCGCCATGTGCGGCATGATTTCCGGCTACAACGGCGAGCCCATCCCGCTGACCTACCCCCAGCTCATCCTGACCAACCGCATGAAGGTCGAGGGCTTCATCGTCTCCGAGCACATGGAAGTCTGGCCCGAGGCGCTGAAGGAACTGGGTGGCATGGTGGCCACCGGCAAACTCAAGTTCCGCGAGTCCGTGTCTGACGGCATCGCCAGCGCGCCCGAGGCCTTCATGGGTCTGCTCAAGGGCAAGAACTTCGGCAAGCAACTCGTCAAGCTCGTTTGATGCGCTGGACCTGCGTTCCCTTTGCCGAGCTGAACGTCGACCAGCTCTACGACCTGCTGGCCCTGCGCTCCGAGGTCTTCGTCGTCGAGCAGAACTGCGTCTTCCTCGACATCGACGGCCTGGACCGCCAGACCTGGCATCTGCTGGGCCATGGCGATGACGGCCGGCTGCTGGCCTATCTGCGCCTGATCCCGCCGGGGCTGAAGGCGCCGGATGCGCTGATCGGCCGCGTCGTCACCTCACCCGCGGCGCGCGGGGGTGGCAGCGGTCGTGTGCTGATGGCGGAAGCCCTGGCGCAATGCGAGCGCCTGTGGCCCCGCCACCCCATCACGCTGCATGCCCAGGCCCACCTGGAACGCTTCTACGCCAGCTTCGGCTTTGCTCCCGTCGGGGATCTCTATATGGAAGACGGCATCCAACACATCGAGATGCGCAAGGAGACATGAACATGAGCACCAAGAAACAAACCGCTGTCATCACCGGCGCCGGCTCGGGCTTCGGCCTGGAGGCCGCCCGCATCGCCGCCGCGCGCGGCATGAACCTCGTGCTCGTCGACGTGCAGGCCGATGCGCTGGACAAGGCGGTGGCCGAGTTCAAGGACGTCGGGGTGCTGTCCCGCATCGTCGACGTCGCCAAGGCCGATCAGATGGAAGCCCTGGCCACCGCGGTGCAGGAGCGCTTTGGCGCCCCGCACTTCGTCTTCAACAACGCCGGTGTCGGCTCGGGCGGCCTGATCTGGGAAAACGCCCTCAGCGACTGGGACTGGGTCATGGGCGTCAACGTGATGGGCGTCGTGCACGGCGTGCGCCTGTTCACGCCCATGATGCTGGCCGCCGCCAAGGCCGACCCGACGTATTCGGGCCATATCGTCAACACGGCCTCCATGGCCGGCCTGCTGGTGCCGCCCGTGTCCGGTGTCTACAACGTCAGCAAGGCGGCCGTCGTGGCCTTGAGCGAGACCCTGCACCACGACCTCAGGCTCGTCACCGAGCAGGTCCACGCCTCGGTGCTCTGCCCCTTCTATGTGCCGACCGGCATCAGCCAGAGCCAGCGCAACCGCCCCAGCGACATGCCCGGCGGCAAGCCCACCGTCAGCCAGATCGTCTCCCAGGCCCAGACCGACAAGGCCGTGTCCTCGGGCAAGCTGACCGCGGCCGACGTGGCGGCCATGGTTTTTGATGCCATGGAGCACAACAGGTTCTGGATCTTCAGCCACCCCAAGGCGCTGGCCGGTGTGCAGACGCGCATGGAAGACGCCATGCTGCAGCGCAACCCCACCGACCCCTACGCCGCACGGCCGGACATTGGCGAGGCCCTGAAGGCCAAGCTGCGCGCCGACTGAGGACATCGCCGCGGCCGTGCAATGCTTGGCATTGCACGCCGCCGGCCACCCCGCCAAAAGCCCTGCTGCCATCGACACTTACGGGATGTCACAACAAGCAGCACAAAGCCAGGGCGAAGCCATGCCCTTGGGGTCCCTGGTGGCCGAACATCCGATCGGCGCGGCCGGTCCCGCTCTGCTGGCCCTCGGCGTCGGGCTGCTGGTCTGCACCGCCCTGATGGCCTACGAATGGCAGGACATGCCGCGCCGCGCCGCTGCCAGTGCCGCCCTGATGTCCCAGCTCTTTGTCGTGGCCATGGTCATCACGACATCGCTCGGCCTGTTCCTGCTGCGCCGCTGGCGCCGGGGCCGTGGCGCGTATGTGAATGTGCACGAGGGCGGCATCCAGCACGCCTTCGCCGGCAAGAGCTGGACCCTGCCCTGGGAGGATCTGGACCACGTCACGGTGGAGCGCCGTCAGCTGAGGTTGAACGGTGGCGCCCTGCCCAAACGCACCTATATCGCCGTCACGACCAAATCGGGCACCCGGCTGCAGTTCAACAACTACCAGCGGCTCGATGCCCTGGGCGACGCCATCAGCCTGCGCCTGGCCGAGCATCTGTCGCCCGGCACCCTGGCCGACCTGCGCGCCGGCAAGACCCTGGATTTCGGCGCCTTCAAGGTGAGTTCCAAGGGCCTGCAGGCTGCGCGGCTCAGCGTCGGCAACTGGCATCTCTTTGCCGGGCGCAAGTTCCTGGCCTGGCAGAAGCTGGGCTCGTTCAAGTTCGACAACGGCTGCCTGCTCCTGCTGGACAAGTCCGGCAGGACCTGGGCGCGCGTCTTCCACTTCCATGTGAAGAACATCGTGCTGCTGCTGGACATCATGCAGAGCATCCAGGAGCGCAAGGCGCCCAAGGACTGATCGCCGGCGCGACTCCCTAAAATCGCGCATGCCTTCTTCTCCTCTGGTCGCCGTCATTGGCGGCGGCCCCGCCGGCCTGATGGCCGCCGAAGTGCTGGCCTCAGCCGGCCACGCCGTCACCGTCTTCGATGCCAAGCCCAGCGTCGGCCGCAAATTCCTGCTGGCCGGCAAGGGCGGGCTCAACCTGACCCACTCCGAGCCCTTCGAGCCCTTTGTCGGCCGCTTCGGCACGCGCACCGCGCAGATCGAACCGCTGCTGCGCGGCTTCGACGCCGACGCACTGCGCACCTGGGCGGCCGAGCTGGGCGTGCAAACCTTTGTCGGCACCTCGGGCCGTGTCTTCCCCACCGACCTCAAGGCCGCACCGCTGCTGCGCGCCTGGCTGCAGCGCCTGCGCGCCGGGGGTGTGAAGTTCGCCATGCGCCATCGCTGGACAGGCTGGAGCGCCGACGGCGCCTTGCGCTTCGACACACCCGACGGCGAACGCCTCGTGACACCGCAAGCCACCCTGCTGGCCCTCGGCGGCGCCTCCTGGCCACAGTTGGGCTCGGACGGTGCCTGGGCGCCATGGCTTGCCGAGCGTGGTGTGGACGTTGCACCGCTGCAGCCCGCCAATTGCGGCTTCGACGTCGGTGCCACCGCCGCGCATGCGGGTGGCCCGGGCTGGAGCGAGCGCTTCGCGACCGAGTTCGCCGGCCAGCCCGTCAAGCCCGTGGCCCTGGAGGCCGAGGGCTTCAAGTGCCGCCCCGGTGAGTTCGTCATCACCGCTACCGGCATCGAGGGCTCGCTGGTCTACGCCGCCAGCAGCGCGCTGCGCGACCAGATCGCGCAAGACGGCCAAGCCACGCTGCACCTCGACCTGCTGCCCCAGCTGACGCCCGAGCGCGTTATCGCCGAGGTCAAGCACCCGCGCGGCAGCCGCTCGCTGTCGTCCCACCTGAAGAGCCGCCTGCATCTGAGCCCGCTGAAGATGGGCCTGCTGCACGAGTTGCTGACGCGTGAGCAGATGCTCGACGCGGCGACGCTGGCCGCCGCGCTGAAGCGCCTGCCGCTGACCCTGCAGGCCGCGCGGCCGGTGGCCGAGGCCATCAGCACGGCTGGCGGTGTGCGTTTCGAGGCGCTGACCGACGGCCTGATGCTGAAGGCCCTGCCCGGCGTCTTCGTCGCCGGCGAGATGCTGGACTGGGAAGCTCCCACCGGCGGCTATCTGCTGACGGCCAGCATGGCCAGCGGCCGTGCCGCGGCGCATGGCGTCCTAGATCGCCTGGCCGCCTGACCCCTCGATGCGCTGGGCGTTGACCCAGCGGTTGTCGGCCGACAGCAGATTGGCGACCATGGGCCCGATGTCGTCCGGCACGCCGGCTCGACCCAGGGCCGTCATGCCGGCGAAGAGCTGGTTGACCTCGGGGTTGTCGCGCACCGCGCCGCCGCCGAAGTCGGTCTCGATGGCGCGCGGCGCCACCGTGTTGACGGCAATGCCGCGCGCACCCAGTTCCTTGGCCAGGTAGACGGTCAGCACCTCCACCGCGCCCTTGACGGCCGCATAGGCGACACAGCCGGCGAAGGACATGCGCGTCAGGCCCGACGACAGATTGACGATGCGGCCGCCGTCCTCGATCAGCGGCAGCAGGGCCTGGGTCAGGAAGAACACGCCCTTGGAGCGCCCCGAGGCTCTGCCGGTGCTGCAGGCCCCGCTGCTGCGCGAACTGCACTACTGGCTGCTGGCCGGCCGCCACGGCGCGGCCATCCGGCAACTGGGCTGGCCGGGTGGTCACGCCGAACGCATCGCCCGCGCCGTGGCCCGGCTGCGCACGGAGTTCTCGCGCGCGTGGGCCATCGAGGAGCTGGCCGACGTGGCCGGGATGAGCGCTCGGCCTTCCACCGCCACTTCCGCGCGACGACCTCGCTGTCGCGGCTGCAGTTTTTGAAGAACCTGCGCCTCATCGAGGCGCGGCGAATGATATTGGCCGAGGGCGCCAGCGCCAGCAGCGCGGCCAAATGCCGTGGGCTACGAGAGCGTGCCGCAGTTCACCCGCGAATACGGCCGGCTGTTCGGCCAGCCACCGGTGCGTGACGTGGCCGCGGCGCGACTCAAGGCCGCTTAGCCCCCAGCTGGGCCTCGAGCTGGGCGACATCCTTGCCCAGCTCGGCCAGATAACGGTCGCGCTCCTCGCTCGCCCATTCGGCATCCGAGAAGGACTTGGGCGCATAACTGGCGCTCTTGTAGACGACGCCCTCGCGCCGGGCCAGCATGGCGCGGTCGGGGAAGCGGTCCTCCATCAGCAAAAAGCCCTGCACATCGCGCAACTGCAGCGGCATGGCCGCTGCGCCATCCCGAATCAGCTTGCCGAAGACACGCAGCCGCGCGGTCTGCGCCCCGCTGCTCAACTCCTCGTTGAAGCTGACCAGGGCGAAAGGCTGACCCTTGGCATCGTCGACACGGGCATTCACGACATAGCGGCCGGCCTGCTTCACGTTGAGGCCGACCAGGAAGTCCAGCGAACCGTCGGCCACGCGCTCGGCGATGGCGCCCCATTCGGCCGGCACCTGCGGCTGGTAGACGACGTCGAAGTTGACGACGCCCTGGCGGCCATCCTGGCTCAGCGTGGCCTGCAGGCGCAGCGTGCCGGCAAAGTCGGCGAAGGCCGTGCGCGAGGGCTGGAACTCGGCGCTGTAGACGCCTTCAGTGCCGCTGAAGTTCAAGGCCAGCTGCGGCCGGCCGGCCGCCTGGCGCGGGTCGGGCAGGTCGAAGGCGACGGCGCGCGTGATCAGCAGCGGCAGCGTCTTGCCGCCGTCGTCCTGGGCGCTGACGCTGATCCTGACGACCTCGTCACCGCTCATGAAGACACGGTCCTGGGTCGTCAGGATGCGCACACCGGGAATCGCGCCCTTGGCTCCGGGAAAGCGCAGCGGCAGGCTCTCGCGGATGGGGGCGAAGGGACGGACCTGGTCGGGATGCTCGGCGATGGGCCGCGACTCGTGCGGGTAACGGGTCTGGTCACGGTAGGTGGCCAGCGACAGCCTGGCACGCTCCAGCCGCTGCAGCAGCAGGTCGCGCTGGGTCATGCGTTCGCGCAGCGCGGCCTCCGTGAACGGCGAGCCCTCGGGTCGCGAAGAAGCCGCGGACGCCGGAGCAGGCAGCGCGAGATGGCGGGCTGCCGCGGCCGCCCGGGCTTCGGGCAGGGCCGCATCACGCGGCCAGGCCCACCAGGCGATCAGGCCGGCCAGCGCAGCGCCCGCCAGCCAGAAGCCGGGCTTCACTTGGCGTAATTGACCATGTCGGCCCGCACCAGGCCGACCGTGCCCTGCCAGTTGCCGTTGGTGTAGTGGTTGTAGGCCTCGGCATCGTCACGGAAGACGACGCTGTGGTTGCTCCACTTGGCCGTGCCGCCTTCGGCTGCCGCCGTGCCCAGGGTCAGGTCGTTGCAGAACCAGTCGCTGGGGTTGCAGTAGCTGCCGCCGCCGCTGCCCGAGATACCGCCGGCCGAGTGGTAGGCCACGGCCTCGTCGTCCTGGCCCGGCAGCACGCCCGAATACAGCGTGCCCTTGGCACCGGCCCACAGGTAGAAGATCTTGCTGCGCGTGTTGTTGTGGTCGTACATGGCGCGGGCCGTGCCGGTCTTGAGGTCGCTGACCAGGGGCTCGCTCAGGGCCCAGTCGCCGGCATTGGCCAGTTCGCTGCCGCCCGCGGCACCGGCGGCCACGTCCACCCATTTGATGTTCCAGCCGGTCTGGGTCGTGCCGTCGCTGTTGGCGCAGCTGCCATCGCCGCCGGGCGTTGCGTTCTTCTTGTAGCGCGCCGTGCCGCCGTACAGGGACAGCGTGTAGCCGATCTGCAGGTTGCCGGCACTGTGAACGGCGATGTAGCACCAGTTGCTGCCGGTGCAGAAGCAGTCCAGCGCGTTGCGGACGAGGTAGTTCTTGTCCGAGACGTGGCTGTAGCCGTCCCAGTTGACGGCCTTCTTGTTGACGCCGGCGGCCGTGCCGGCAGGGCCCCAGTAGGTGAAATCGGCGTAATTGCCGGCCACACCGCCACCGGTGCGACCGTTGATCCACAGCGAGTAATTCGTCGCCAACGCAGTTCCGGCCGCGAAGGCGATACCGAGAACCACCAGAAACCCGCGAGAAAGCATCTTCCGCATCTTGTCTCCTGTCGTTGTTTGTCTATCGGTACTGCGCGGCGGACTGTATTGAGACCACCGCCCAGGCAAACCCTCGGTAACCCGCAGAAATCACGAATCCCGGCAACCTTGCCAGGGTGAATCGGGGCCCCGCACCTAGACTGAAATCCTCCCGAGTCCTGCCCCGTCTCCGCCATGCGCCGGCGCGATCTCCTGATTTTCTCGACCCTTGCGCTGGTGGCCGCGGCATCGCCGGCGCAGCCCTGGGGCGAGCTGAAACGCGTCGTCATCGGCGCCGAGAACGACTGGTATCCCTACTCCGGCGAGCGCGAAGGCCGCGCCCAGGGCATGACGGTGGACATCGTCACCGCGGCCTATGCGGTCGTGGGCATCGAGGTGCAGTTCGACCTGCTGCCCTATGCGCGCTGCATGGCCCAGACCCGCAGCGGCGTCGTGCTGGCCTGCTTCAACACCACGCGCACCGCCTTGATCGAAAACGATTACCTGTGGCCCGCCAAGCCCATGTTCAACGAGCGTTTCCTGATCTATGCCCGCACCGACGACGCCCACTCGGGCGCACCGCTGAAGGTCAAGGACCTGGAAGGCGAGAAGGTCGCCGTCACACGAGGCTATGAGTACGGCAGCGAGTTCGACGCCAACCCGCGCGTGCAGCGCGTCGTCACCAGCCACGACGAGAACAACTTCGAGCTGCTGCTGCGCGGCCGCGCCCGCTACACGCTGGCGCCCGACGCCAACACCCGGCTGCTGCTGCAGCGCCGCCCGGAAATGGCCGGTCGCTTCAAGGTCGTCGGAGCGCTCAGCTATTTCGGCATCTACACGACCTTCTCGCGCACGCATCCCGATGCGCGCCAGGCGTTGGCAGCCTTCGACGAAGGGATGAAGCTGATCCAGGCGAACGGCACATTCCGGGCCATCCAGGAGCGCTGGAAGCAGCCGCGCTAGCCCTGGCAAAATCGAGGGCTTTTCCGCGTATTTCCAGAGCCCGTTTTGGACACCAAGCTGATCGTTTCCCAGATTGCCGCCGAACTGAAGGTGCGGCCCGCCCAGGTGCAGGCCGCCGTCGAGCTGCTGGATGGCGGGGCCACCGTGCCCTTCATCGCCCGCTACCGCAAGGAGGCCACCGACGGCCTCGACGACATCCAACTGCGCGAGCTGGACGCCCGCCTGGCCTATCTGCGCGAGCTGGCCGAGCGCCGCGAAGCGGTCCTGAAAAGCATTGCCGAGCAGGGCAAGCTGACGCCCGAGCTGGAGGCCGCCATCCGCGCCGCGCCCACCAAGCAGGAGCTGGAAGACCTCTACCTGCCCTACAAGCCCAAGCGCCGCACCAAGGGCATGATCGCCCGCGAGGCCGGCCTGGAGCCGCTGGCCAACCAGCTGTTCGCCGACCCGACGCTCGTGCCCATGGACGAAGCGGCGAAGTTCATCAACGCCGAGGGCGGCTTTGCCGATGCCTTCGCCGTGCTGGACGGCGTGCGCGACCTGCTCAGCGAGCGCTGGGCCGAAGACGCCGTGCTGGTGGGCAAGCTGCGCGAATGGCTGTGGGAAGAAGGCCTGTTCCAGTCCAGGATCATGGACGGCAAGAGCCCCGACACGCCGGATCACGCCAAGTTCCGCGACTACTTCGACTACGCCGAGTCCATCAAGACCGTGCCCTCGCACCGAGCGCTGGCCGTCTTCCGCGGCCGCACGCTGGAGCTGCTGGACGCCAAGCTGGTGCTGGACGAAGAGCCCTTGGCCGGCAAGCCCGGCCTGGCCGAAGGACGCATCGCGAGCCACCTGGGCTGGCGCCATGCCAACCGCCCGGCGGACGAGCTGATCCGCAAGACCGTCGCCTGGACCTGGAAAGTCAAGCTGAGCCTGAGCCTGGAGCGGGATCTGTTTGCGCGTCTTCGGGAGTCTGCCGAGGCCACCGCCATCAAGGTCTTCGCCGAAAACCTGCGCGACCTGCTGCTGGCCGCGCCCGCCGGCAAGCGCGTCGTCATGGGCCTGGACCCGGGCATCCGCACCGGCGTCAAAGTGGCCGTCGTCTCCGACACCGGCCGCGTGCTGGACACCTCCACTGTCTACCCCCATGAGCCGCGCCGCGACTGGGACGGCGCCCTGCACACCCTGGCCAAGCTGTGCGCCACACATGGCGTCAACCTGATCGCCATCGGCAACGGCACGGCCAGCCGCGAGACCGACAAGCTGGCCGGTGAGCTGATCAAGAAGCTGCAGGCCCTGGATGCCAACGTCAAGATCGAGCGCGTGGTCGTCAGCGAGGCCGGCGCCTCGGTCTATTCGGCCTCCGAGTTCGCCTCCAAGGAGCTGCCCGACCTCGACGTGAGCCTGCGCGGCGCCGTGTCCATCGCGCGCCGCCTGCAGGACCCGCTGGCCGAACTGGTCAAGATCGATCCCAAGAGCATCGGCGTGGGCCAGTACCAGCACGACGTCAACCAGAGCGAGATGGCCCGGGCCCTGGACGCCGTCGTCGAGGACTGCGTGAACAAGGTGGGCGTGGACCTGAACACCGCCTCGCAGGCCCTGCTGGCGCGCGTGTCGGGCCTGTCGGCTTCGGTCGCGAGCAGCATCGTGCGCTGGCGCGACGCCAATGGCGCCTTCAGGAACCGCCAGCAGCTGCTGGACGTGACGGGCCTCGGCCCCAAGACCTTCGAGCAGTCGGCCGGCTTCCTGCGCATCCGCGGCGGCGACAACCCGCTGGACTTCTCGGGCGTCCACCCCGAGACCTACCCGCTGGTGGAGAAGGCTCTTGGCCTGCTCAAGCGCACGGCCGATGAGATCGTCGGCCGCAGCGAGGTGCTGCGAACGCTGAAGCCCGAGCTTCTGGCCGACGACAAGTTCGGCCTCATCACCGTCAAGGACGTGCTGGCCGAACTGGAGAAGCCCGGCCGCGATCCGCGCCCCGACTTCAAGGTGGCCCGCTTCAACGACGGCGTCGAGGACGTCAAGGACCTGCAGCCGGGCATGCTGCTGGAGGGCACGGTCAGCAACGTCGCGCAGTTCGGCGCCTTCGTCGACCTGGGCGTTCACCAGGACGGGCTCATCCACGTCAGCCAGCTGAGCAACAAATTCGTCAACGACGCCCGCGAGGTGGTCAAGACGGGCGACATCGTCAAGGTCAAGGTGCTGGAGGTCGACCTGGCCCGCCAGCGCATTTCGCTGACGATGAAGCTGGATGCACAGGCACCGCGCGGGCCGAAGACGGACAACGGCTTCCGCCCGGCGGCCCGCAACGAGCGCGGTCCGCGCGAGTCGCAAGCCCCGGCCGGCGGCAACGCCATGGCCGCGGCCTTTGCCAAGCTCAAGCGCTGACACAAGCGCCGAAAGCCTGACCTTCGTCATTGCAACAAAGCTTTGCCATGATCGCGGCCCGCACCACGGGCCGTCGCTTGGCGCCCTGAAACCCGCAACTGGTCGCAGCAGCGCTGCGCCACGACAGCGCTGCCGTTATGGTGCGCGCCGCCTCGAAGCATCCCCGGAGTTCGTCTTGAAAACCCCCGCTCTCGCCTCCCTGCTTCTGCTCTGCCCGGCCCTCGTCCTGGCCCAGCAGGAGGTCGACCGCGCTGCCACCTCGCCGTCGCAGGGCAACCAGCTCGAGCGTGTCTCCGTCACTCGCCAGCAGACCGACACCGACCTGCGCCGGCGCGAGCCCGTCGCCAAGCAGCTCTACGGCCGCGACGAACTGGACAAATACGGCGACACCCAGCTCTCCGACGTGCTCAAGCGCCTGCCGGGCATCAATGTCTCGGGCGGTCAGCTGCGCATGCGCGGCCTCGGCGGCGCCTACACCCAGATCCTCGTCAACGGCGAGCCGGCGCCCCCCGGATTCAGCCTGGACAACCTCAACCCCGCCCAGGTCGAGCGCCTGGAGGTGACCAAGGCCCCGACGGCCGACCAGAGCGCCCAGGCTATCGCTGGCACGCTGAACATCATCCTGAAGGACGCCCCGCGCGTCGTGCAGAAGGACCTGCGCCTGGGCGTGGCCTATGCCAGCGAGAAGCCCGTCATCAACGCCGGCTTCACCTACGGCGACCGGGCCCTGGGCGGCATGGGCTTTGTCATCCCGATCTCGGTCTACCAGTGGAACTTCAAGAACGACGTGGACGGCGAGCGCCTGACCAACGCCACGCCAACCCCGCCGCTGGCGCTGCGCCAGCACGTCAGCAACGAAGGCTATGACCACAACCATGGCCGCGGCTTCAATGTCTCGCCGCGCCTGAACTGGAAGCTGGGCGACGACGAGACGCTGACCCTGCAGGGCTTCTTCGTCAACAACCAGTTCCGCACCGACGGCGCCAACACCGTCACCCGGCTGCCGGACAACGACCCGCTGTACACGCCGCGCACCATCGACGAGACGACCTACAACAAGGGCACCTTCGCGGCCAACCGCGTCAACCTGCAATACAACAACCGCTTCAACGAGGACCGCCGCATCGAGCTGCGCGCCGGTGCGGGCTCGGGCGGTGCCGATTTCGACTTCGATTTCGAAGGCCGCAACGGCGCCACGCCCATCTCGCGCCGCACCACCGGCAAGAACCGCAACCATCAGGCAACGCTGGGCGGCAAGTACAGCCAGTACGCCGGCGAGGCCCACACCGTCACGGTCGGCAGCGAGCTGGAGCGCCGCGTGCGCGACGAGAACCGCACCACCATCGAGAACGGCGTCGAGCTGCTGCCCGGCATCGAGGGCCAGCCCTTCAACGCCACCATCACGCGCACGGCGGTCTATGCCCAGGACGAGTGGGAGATCAACAAGCAGTGGTCGGCCTATTTCGGCGTGCGCCACGAGCAGATCAAGACCGAGAGCGAAGGCAGCGGCACGGTCGGCAACAGCGATTTCCAGAGCACCAGCAAGGTCACGACGCCGCTGCTGCACCTGAACTTCAAGCCCGATCCCAAGGGCCGCGACCTGGTGCGCGCCAGCCTGACGCGCAGCTACAAGGCGCCGGACGTGCAGCAGCTCATCAACCGCCCGTCCATCAACACGACGGAGCCCCTGACCTCGGGCAACACCCGCACCACGCCCGACCGCATCGGCAACCCCAACCTCCAGCCCGAACTGGCCACCGGCCTGGACATCGCCTACGAGAGCTATCTGCCGGCCGGCGGCCTGGTGTCGGTGGGCGTCTTCCACCGCAGCATCACCAACCTGATCCGCACCGACCAGCCGCGCCTGCAGACGGTGGCCTGGGCGCCGACGCAGCGCTGGGTCATCACGCAGATCAACCTGGCCAAGGCCACGACCGATGGCCTGGAGCTGGAAATCAAGGGCCGCGCCGGCGAGCTCTTCCCCAGCCTGTTCGAGCCGACCACGGCGTTGAGCCTGCGCGCCTCGCTGAACGTCTACCGCTCCAAGGTCCAGGACATCCAGGGTCCGGACAACCGCCTGGAAGGCCAGCAGCCCTGGCAGTTCAACTTCGGCGCAGACTACCGCATGAAGAGCATGCCGATCAACATGGGCTTCAGCGCCCAGATCGCGCCGCGTTTCAATGTGCAGCAGAGTGCCATCCAGGCCCAGCAGACCTTGCCCTCGCGCTCGCTGGACGCCTTCGCGGCCATGCAGCTCAGCAAGCAGGACGGCGTGCGCCTCAGCGTCAACGGCCTGTTCCAGCCCAAGCAGGGCACGCGGGTGACCTACAACAGTCTGCAGGACTTCGTGCTCAACGAGCGCAAGCCGGTGGCCTGGTGGGCGGTGAACTGGGAACACAAGTTCTGAGGCCGCACCGAGCACAGGCCCTGCGGCCTGTGCGACGGCAGCCGAAGGACCCGGCGCCTGCCAGCGACGGGGCATGAACTTGCCCGCCGTCCCGGCCGTGTCACGTGACGCGGTCGGTCTCGGCTATCTTGTAGGGCAATGAGTTCTCCCGCCCTTCAAGTATTCGCCGGCCCCGCTGCCCGCGCGCGCCTGGCCGAACGCGGCCTGCGCGCCGAGGACGTCGGCCTGATGCCGGCCGCCGCCGGTGGCCCCAAGGGGCTGATCCTCAACGGCCTGGACCGCTTCGTCTTCGGCGACTGGCTGCCGCAGAGCCGCCAGACCGTGCATCTCATCGGCGCCAGCATCGGCGCCTGGCGCATGGCGACGGCCGCCCTGGCCCATCGCGACGTGGCCGAAGCCTTCAACGTCATGGCCGAGGCCTATGTCACGCAGGAGTACGACGTGCTGCCGGGCGAGAAGCGCCCGCGGCCCGAGGGCGTCAGCAAGCGCTTTGGCGAGATCCTGGGCGAGATCTTCCAGGGCCGCGAGTCGGAAGTGCTGGCCCACCCACGCCTGCGCCTGCATGTGGTCACCTCGCGTGGCCGCGCCGGGCTGCTGGCCCGAGAGGGCAAGCTGCGCACACCGCTGGGCTATCTCGGCGCCTTCGCCGCCAATGCCGTGTCACGACCGTTATTGGGGCGTTTTCTGGAGCGCGTCGTCTTCTCCGACCCGCGCGACCGCCTGCCGCTGAAGCTGTCCGATTTCACCAGCCGCGAGGTGCATCTGTCGCGCGCCAACCTGCGTGGCGCGCTGCTGGCGAGCTGCTCGATTCCATTCTGGCTGCAGGCCCAGCATGACCTGCCCGGCGCGCCGCGCGGCGCCTACTGGGACGGCGGCATCACCGACTACCACCTGCACCTGGATTACCGGGCCCTGCAGTCCTCGGGGTCGCCCTTGGTGCTGTATCCCCACTTTCAGCGCCAGGTTGTACCCGGTTGGCTGGACAAGGCTCTCAAGCATCGCCATCGTTCGACCGAGTTTCTCGACAACGTCGTGCTGCTCTGCCCGACGCCGGAATTCATCGCCCAACTTCCCGGCGCCAAGCTGCCGGATCGCAACGACTTCATGGCCCTGGCGGCCGACGAGCGCCGCAAGCGCTGGCGCGTCGCCGTGAGTGAAAGCCAGCGCCTGGCCGACGAGTTCGCTGCCTTGACGCAGCTCGACAACCTTCAGGCACTGCCTCTCTAACGGCGACGGCGCAGCACCACCACACCCAGGCCCGCCAGCATCAACAGCCAGACACCGGGCTCGGGCACGGCGGTCACCGCCCAGTTCTGCCCCGAGGCGGATGTGATGCTGAAGCCCGCCACGTTCTGGCCACCCAGCATCAGGCTGGCGCCATCGAGATAGCTGGTGAAGGACAGGCCGCTGTTGGCCATCCAGCCCGGAAAGCCGCCCGACGCGCGCTGCCCGGCATCGGCCTGGGTGTAGATGCCGACATCCATGCTCTGTCCGATGACGACCGGCAGGCTGAAGGTGATGACCTCGTTGAGGGCCAGGCTGGAGTCGGGCGCCGAGCCCACACCCCAGGCGCCCACCTGACGGTCCGTGGCCCAGAGGTGATTGGACGTGCCGTCGTCATAGCCCGGGTTGGCCGCGCTGAGCTGGGCCTGGTTGACATACGGCACGACCTCGAACCCGGTTCCTCCGGCCTCGGCCGTGGCCCACATGGTGCCGATGACGGCAACGCGCAGCAGCAGATAGCCCGACTCCCCCGCGTGCCCGGCCGCGTTGACCGACAGGCTGTCGGTGTAGCCGCCATTCACGCCGCCGTGCGCAAACCAGGTCGCCGCCGGCGAATGGTTCTCGGCGCTCATCTGCACCCAGCCCATGCGGGCGGCGCCCGCGGCGCTGTTGCTGATCTGCACGCCGCTGGAGCTGGCCGTGTCAGACACCGTGCCGCTGCTGAAGTAGTGGGTGTTGCAGACGCCGCCGCTGAACTGGCTGCTGATGTCATCCCCAGCCCAGAAGCCGCTACCCCCGCCAATGGGGGAGGCGCAGACGTTCAGGAAACCGCCCGGCGGCACGACGTCCAACTGGCGCGGCGCGGCTTGAACACCGACCGACAGCAGGGCACAGAGAGCGATGGCGGCGAAGCGCATGGCAGGACTCCAGCTGGCAACAATGCGCCGCAGGCTACGCTTCGCGGCCCCAGCGCAATAGTCTGCAAGCTAGGGGCAGGTAGAATTGCCTTTCCCTCCCCTCAAGACTCCTTCAACAAGAGCGAGAAAGGCACCCTGGTTATGACACCGCGAACTACGACCACCTTCACCGGCACCACCGGTATCTAGTCGGCCGCGGCTCGTCTCGCCAGCCCCTCCCGGGGCCACCAATCAAGCGCGGCAAGTGGCCGCGCTTTTTTGTTTATGCCCCTGATGGAGCACCCATGATCTCGATTCAACTCCCCGACGGCTCGCGCCGTGAATTCCCGGCCGCACTGTCGGTCGGCGATGTTGCCGCCAGCATCGGCGCCGGCCTGGCCAAGGCAGCCCTGGGCGGCAAGGTCGACGGCAAGGTCGTCGACCTCAGTCACGTCATCGACCACGACGTGCAGCTTGCCATCGTCACCGAGAAGGATGCCGACGGCCTGGAGCTGATCCGCCACTCGACGGCTCACCTGCTGGCCTACGCGGTCAAGTCGCTCTACCCCGAGGCCCAGGTGACCATCGGCCCGGTCATCGAGAACGGCTTCTATTACGACTTTGCCTACAAGCGCCCCTTCACGCCCGAGGATCTGGCCGCCATCGAGGCCAAGATGACGGAGCTGGCCAAGAAGGACGAGAAGGTCTCGCGCCGCGTGCTGCCGCGCGACGAGGCCGTGGCCCACTTCAGGGCCATGGGCGAGGCCTACAAGGCCGAGATCATCGAGAGCATCCCGGCCGACCAGGATGTGTCGCTGTACGCCGAAGGCGCTTTCGAAGATCTTTGCCGCGGCCCCCACGTGCCTAGCACGGGCAAGCTCAAGCATTTCAAGCTGATGAAGGTGGCCGGCGCCTACTGGCGCGGCGACCACCGCAACGAGATGCTGCAACGCATCTACGGCACGGCCTGGGCGACCAAGGACGATCTGCAGAAGTACTTGGTCCGCCTCGAGGAAGCCGAGAAGCGCGACCACCGCCGCCTCGGCCGCGAGCTGGATCTTTTCCACATCGACGAGCACTCGCCCGGCACGGTGTTCTGGCATCCCAAGGGCTGGGCTGTGTGGCAGGAGGTGGAGCAGTACATGCGCCGCGTCTACCGCGACAACGGCTACCAGGAGGTCAAGGGCCCGCAGATCCTGGACAAGGGCCTGTGGGAGAAGTCCGGCCACTGGGACAAGTACCGCGACAACATGTTCACGACCGAGTCGGAGAAGCGCGACTACGCGCTCAAGCCGATGAACTGTCCCGGCCACATCCTGATCTTCAACCAGGGCGTGAAGAGCTACCGCGACCTGCCGCTGCGCTTCGGCGAGTTCGGCCAGTGCCACCGCAACGAGCCCACCGGCGGCCTGCACGGCATCATGCGCGTGCGCGGCTTCACGCAGGACGACGGTCACATCTTCTGCACCGACGAGCAAATCCTTGAGGAGTGCGCCAACTTCACGACGCTGTTGAAGAAGGTCTACGCCGACTTCGGCTTCACCGACATCGTCTACAAGGTCGCCACGCGCCCGGCCGCCCGCATCGGCACGGACGAGTACTGGGACCGCACCGAGCAGGTGCTGATGGAGTCGCTGCGCCGTTCCGGCTGCGAATTCGAGATCGCCCACGGCGAGGGCGCCTTCTACGCGCCCAAGATCGAATATGCGCTGAAGGATGCCCTGGGCCGGCAGTGGCAGTGCGGCACCATCCAGATCGACTCCAACATGCCGGAGCGCCTGGGCGCCGAGTTCGTCGACGAGGACGGACAGCACAAGACGCCGGTCATGCTGCACCGCGCCATCGTCGGCAGCCTGGAGCGTTTCATCGGCATCCTGATCGAACAGCACGCCGGCGCCCTGCCCGTCTGGCTGGCTCCGGCGCAGGTCGTGGTGGCCAATATCACCGACGCGCAGGCCGATTACGTGTCTGAAATTGTGAAATCGCTGCAAAAACAAGGGCTTAGGGCCTCGGCCGATTTGCGCAACGAGAAGATCACCTATAAAATCCGCCAGCATTCCATGCAAAAGCTGCCGTACATCCTCGTCGTAGGCGACAAGGAAAAGGCGAATGGCAGCGTTGCGGTCCGCGCCCGTGGCAACCAAGACCTCGGCGTGATGCCCCTGCAGGACTTCCTCGATCGGATCTCCGCAGACATCACCAACAAGGTCTGAAAGCCACCCGGGCGCGATTTGTTTTTGTTGGGGCCCCATCGCCTGGGGCCCGCTGAAAGGTCCACACCATCGCTACGTTTGCCGACCGTCGTGCGATTCCGGAGCGCAAGCACCGGTTGAACCGCGAAATCATGGCTCCCGAAGTCCGCCTGAACGGCCCCGAGAATGAACCCATCGGTGTCGTCAGCATCCAGGAAGCCCTGCGTATGGCGGGCGAGCTGGATGTGGATCTGGTCGAGATCTCTGCCACCGCCAATCCGCCGGTCTGCCGGCTGATGGATTACGGCAAGTTCAAGTACCAGGAGCAAAAGCGCGCTGCCGAAGCCAAGTCCAAGCAGAAGATCATCGAAATCAAGGAAGTCAAATTCCGTCCGGGCACGGACGAAGGCGACTACCAGATCAAGATGCGCAATCTGCGCCGCTTCATCGCCGAAGACGGGGACAAGGGCAAGGTCACGCTGCGCTACCGGGGCCGTGAAATCACCCACCAGGACATCGGGATGCGCCTGCTGGAGCGGATCCGCGACGAACTGGCCGACGTGGCGATCGTCGAGAACATGCCGAAGCTCGAAGGTCGGCAGATGATCATGGTCCTGGCGCCCAAAAAGCGTTGATTTGGCCAGGGGATAGACCGCGAAGCGCTCTGTCCCCTCTGATTGAAAGAGTTCAACGAGTCGGTTTGGTCGCCGGCCCGTTCACAAGTCTCCTGAGGCCAACAAGCGTGTCGGACTCTCCGGCACCGCCCCAGGGACATACTTAAAAGGAGCATTCACATGCCCAAGATGAAGACCAAGAGCAGCGCGAAAAAGCGTTTTCGCGTTCGTCCGGGTGGCACCGTCAAGCGCGGTCAGGCGTTCAAGCGCCACATCCTGACCAAGAAGACCACGAAGAACAAGCGTCACCTGCGCGGCGCTGTGAACGTGCACGAAACCAACATGGGTCACATCGCTCAGATGCTGCCCTTTGCTGGTCTGTAATCCACTAAAGACTCAAGGAGAAACACATGCCTCGCGTCAAACGTGGTGTAACCGCTCGTGCCCGTCACAAGAAGGTCCTGGCTCTGGCCAAGGGCTTCCGCGGTCGTCGTAAGAACGTCTTCCGCATCGCCAAGCAGGCGGTGATGAAGGCGGGCCAATACGCCTACCGTGACCGCCGCACCAAGAAGCGCGTCTTCCGTCAGCTCTGGATTGCCCGTATCAACGCTGCATCGCGTGGTCTGGGTCTGTCCTACAGCAAGTTCGTGGCGGGTCTGAAGAAGGCCCAGATCGAGATCGACCGCAAGGTCCTCGCCGATCTGGCCGTGAACGACCCGGCTGGTTTCGCCAGCATCTTCGCCAAGGTGAAGGCCGCGCTCGCCTGATTGCGAATCATCCCGACCCGTCGGGATACGCAAACTTTCAGGGCCGGCCCCACTGGGTCGGCCCTTTTTCATTCCAAATTCCTGATGTCTGATCTCGACGCCCTGTTGCAAGCGGCCAAGGCTGATTTCGCCTCCGCGCCGACGCCCGCCGAACTGGAAAACGCCAAGGCCCGCTTCCTCGGCAAGTCCGGCCGTGTGACTGAACTGATGAAGGGCCTGGGCGCCCTCAGCATCGAGGAAAAGAAGACCCGCGGCGCCGAGATCAACCAGACCAAGGTGGCCATCGAGGCCGCCCTGACCGCCCGCCGCGACGCCCTGGCCGCCGCCGAGCTCGAGAAGCAGCTCAAGGCCGAAGCGCTCGACGTCACCCTGCCCGGCCGCAGCCGCGGCACCGGCGGCCTGCACCCCATCACGCGCGCCATGGAGCGCATCGAGGCCATCTTCGCCTCCATGGGCTTCGACGTCGCCGACGGCCCCGAGATCGAGACCGACTGGTACAGCTTCTCGGCGCTGAACAACCCCGAGAACCACCCCGCCCGCTCGATGCAGGACACGTTCTACGTCGACATGAAGGACGAGAACGGTTCGTGGCTGAACCTGCGCCCGCACACCAGCCCGATGCAGATCCGCTACGCGCAGGCCCACGCCAAGCGCTACGCGGGGCAGGACACGATGCCTGAGATCCGCGTCATCGCGCCGGGCCGCACCTACCGCGTCGACAGCGACGCCACCCACTCACCCATGTTCCACCAGGTCGAAGGCCTGTGGGTGGGCGAGAACATCTCGTTCAAGGACCTGAAGGCGGTCTACCTGAACTTCATCACCGCCTTCTTCGAGACCGACCAGCTGCAGCTGCGCTTCCGCCCCAGCTACTTCCCTTTCACCGAGCCCAGCGCCGAGATCGACATCATGTTCGAGAGCGGCCCGCTGAAGGGCCGCTGGCTGGAAGTGTCTGGCTCCGGCCAGGTGCACCCGCAGGTCATTCGCAACATGGGCCTGGACCCCGAGCGCTACATCGGCTTCGCCTTCGGCTCGGGCATCGACCGCCTGGCCATGCTGCGCTATGGCGTCAACGACCTGCGCGCCTTCTTCGACGGCGACCTCCGCTTCCTCTCGCAGTTCAAGTAATCCGACGACCGATATGCAATTCCCCGAGTCCTGGCTGCGCGAGTTCTGCAATCCGCCGCTGTCCACTGAAAAACTGGCCGAACTGCTGACCATGTCCGGCATGGAAGTCGAAGAGCTGCGCCCGGTCGCGCCGCCCTTCCACGGCATCGTCGTCGCCGAAATTCTCGAAGCCGAGCAGCACCCCAATGCGGACAAGTTGCGCGTCTGCAAGGTCAACGCGGGTGGCGCCGAGCCGCTGCAGATCGTCTGCGGCGCACCCAATGCCCGCGTTGGCATCAAGGTGCCGCTGGCCACCGTCGGAGCCGAACTGCCGCCGGGTGAAGACGGCAAGGCCTTCAAGATCGGCGTCGGCAAGCTGCGCGGTGTCGAGAGCTTCGGCATGCTGTGCTCGGCCCGCGAGCTCAAGTTGAGCGAAGACCATGGCGGCCTGCTGGAGCTGCCGGCCGACGCCGTCATCGGCGAGGACATCCGCAAGCATCTCAACCTCGACGACACGCTGTTCACGCTGAAGCTCACGCCCAATCTGGGCCACGGCCTGAGCGTCTTCGGCGTCGCCCGTGAAGTCGCCGCGCTGACAGGTTCTCCATTGCTGAAGGCCGAGTTCCCGGCCGTGAAGCCGACGCTGGACGACAAGCTGCCGGTGCGCGTGGAAGCGCCCGACTTGTGCGGCCGCTTCTCCGGTCGCATCGTCAAGGGCATCGATACGAAGGCCAAGACGCCTGCCTGGATGGTCCAGCGCCTGGAGCGCTGCGGCCAGCGTTCGGTGACGGCCCTCGTGGACATCTCCAACTACGTGATGTTCGAGTACGGCCGCCCGTCGCACATCTTCGACCTGGACAAGATCAGCGGCGAGCTGGTCGTGCGCTGGGGCAAGGCCGGCGAGCAGCTCAAGCTGCTGAACGGCAACACCATCACCGTGGACGAGAAGGTCGGCGTCATCGCCGATGCGCGCGAGGTCGAGTCCCTCGCCGGCATCATGGGCGGCGACCACACCGCCGTGTCCGACGACACGCGCAATGTCTACGTCGAGGCCGCCTTCTGGTGGCCCGAGGCCGTCATGGGCCGCGGCCGCCGCTACAACTTCTCGACCGACGCCGGCCACCGCTTCGAGCGCGGCGTCGATGCCTGGCAGACCGTCGAGCACATCGAGCGCATCACCCAGCTCATCATCGACATCTGCGGCACGGCCGACACGAAGGTCGGCCCGATGGACGACCAGTCGCCGAATGTGCCGGTGGCCAAGCCCGTGACGCTGCGCGTCGCCCGCGCGGCCAAGGTCATCGGCATGCCGCTGACGCAAGCGCAGTGCGAAGAGGTGTTCTCGCGCCTGGGCCTGCCCTTCACGAGCGCTGACGGCACGATCACGGTGACCCCGCCGAGCTGGCGCTTCGACATCCTCATCGAGGAAGACCTCATCGAGGAAGTCATCCGCGTGCTGGGCTACCCGACGCTGCCGTCGACCGCGCCGCTGGCGCCCATCGTCGGCCGCACCGGTTCGGAATCGCGCCAGGCCAAGCATGCGCTGCGCCGCGCCGTCGCTGCGCGCGACTATTTCGAGACCATCAACTTCAGCTTCGTCGAGGAACGCTGGGAGCGCGAGCTGGCCGGCGTCACCGACCCGATCAAGTTGCTCAACCCCATCGCCGCGCCGCTGTCGGTGATGCGCACCAGCCTGATCGGCAGCCTCGTGCAGGTGCTGCGCCACAACCAGTCCCGCCGCGCGACTCGCGTGCGCGTGTTCGAGCTGGGCCGCGTGTTCAAGCGCGACGCTTCTGTGGCCAACGGCCCGCTGAGCGTGGCCGGCATCGAGCAGCCACTGCGCCTGGGCGGCCTGGCCTGGGGCCCGGCCGATCAGCAGCAATGGAGCCAGCGCGACCGCGCCGTCGACTTCTTCGACGTCAAAGGTGACCTGGAGGCCCTGTTCGCGCCGCAGACACTGACGTTTGAAGCGGCCGAGCACCCGGCCCTGCATCCGGGCCGCAGCGCCCGCGTGAGCCTGAATGGCGCTGTCATCGGCGTCGTTGGCGAACTGCACCCGCGCTGGCGCCAGGCCTACGAGATCACGGGCGGCGCGCCTGTCGTCTTCGAGCTGGACCTCGACGCCGCCCTGACCCGCACCCTGCCGCAAGGCCAGCCGCTGCCGCGCCAGCAGGCCGTGCAGCGCGACCTGGCCCTGGTGGTGAAAGACAGCACGCCCCACGACGCGCTGATGGCTGCCATCACGACGGCTGGCGGCGCCCTGCTGCGCTCGACCAAGCTCTTTGACGTCTTCAAGCCCGCAGCCGGTTCGACCACCGATCTGCAGGCGGATGAACGCTCCCTGGCCGTGCGCCTGGAGCTGCTCGATGACGACGCCACGCTGACCGACGAACGCATTGAAGCCGCCGTGGCCGCCATCGTGGCCGCCACCAGCACCCAGCTCGGCGCCCGCCTGCGCGGCTGACCCCAGGAACAGGAACACGACGCATGGACGCGAACGACGCCAAGAAACCCGAAGGCACTGCGGTCGTCATCGGCAGCCTGGAAACGCCCACCCTGACCAAGGCCGAACTGGCCGAGCTGCTGTTCGACAAGCTGGGGCTGAACAAGCGCGAATCCAAGGACATGGTCGAAGCCTTCTTCGACATCCTGCACGACAGCCTGGTCAAGGGCCAGGACGTCAAGCTCTCCGGCTTCGGCAACTTCAACATCCGCCGCAAGGCGCCGCGACCCGGCCGCAACCCGCGCACCGGGGAATCCATCCCCATCAAGGCACGAAACGTCGTGACTTTTCACGCCTCCCACAAACTCAAGGGGGTCGTGCAAGGCGATGCGCCCGCTGGGGAAGACTTCGAGTAGAGTCTGCCTTCCCCTCGCGAACTTGTTGATTTGCAATGGAAAAGGCGCTTCCCGCCATCCCCGCCAAACGCTACTTCACCATCGGTGAGGTCAGTGAGCTGTGCGGCGTGAAGCCCTATGTGCTGCGCTACTGGGAACAGGAGTTCACCCAGCTCAAGCCCATGAAGCGGCGCGGCAACCGGCGCTACTACCAGCACCACGAAGTCCTGCTGATCCGCCGCATCCGCGACCTGCTCTATGACCAGGGCTTCACGATCAGCGGTGCGCGCAATCAGCTCAGCGAAGGCCTGCCGCCTACCGGCGCCCAAAACTTCCGCGACGAAGCCGAGGCCGCCATGGCCATGGACGAAGCGCTGGACAGCGAGCTCGAGGCCGACGACGACCTCGATGTCGCCGTCGAATTGGCTCACGTACCTGCCACGCGTCATGTGGCCGCGCACGCCCAACCGCTGAAGGCCGTAGAGGCGTCCATCACTCTACCCGTGCTGGCGATCGAGAACATCACCTCGCTGGAACAAGTGCGCGCCGAGCTGCTGGCCATCAGAGCCACTCTTCTCAGCTGAAGGAGCGAGAAATCGGGCCGCATCGGGTCCGAGGCTCTGAATCCTGGGTTATACTGCTTGGCTCAGTCGGGGCGTAGCGCAGCCTGGTAGCGCACTTGCATGGGGTGCAAGGGGTCGCGAGTTCGAATCCCGCCGTCCCGACCAAAAACAAGAAGAGATCAACGGCCTAGCAGCTTCGGCAGCTAGGCCGTTTTCCTTGGTGCGCGCCCGCCGCCCATGCGGGCGACCCTAGCGCCTCGCCTCGCAGTTTTAGGACCAGCCGCAGTTGCCCCGCCAGGGGCGCGCCCGCTCCAATGAATTCGCTGAAACGGATTCATCAGGGAGCGCCCCATGAGGCTTGAGAACTACAGCGTCGCCGCCTTCGAAGACGTCGGCGTGATGGCCGACGAACCGGTTGCCGAAGCTGCTGCGGCGGCGCTCACACCGGCTCCCGAAACGCCCAGCACGCTGTTGAGCGAGATGGCCCAGCGCCCGCCTGGGTTGACGCTGACGCCACCGCCGGCCCCCACCGCGGACGACTTGGTCAAACCCCTGACCAGCGCTGCGGAGGCCCCCGCCTCCGCCTGGCAAGGCATGAAGCTGCCCACCGCCGCACCCTCGCCCCCGGGTGCCGCACCCAGCCCCGGGCCCGGCATCGACGCTGCGACCTTCGCGCGCATCGAGGCCGCGGGCCGCATCGAATCCGCCGGGGGCCCGGGAGGTGGCAGCTTCGACAGTTTCAGCGCCGGCGGCTTCGGCGGCGGCGACGGGACCGAGACCTGGGACTACACCTTCGAAGGCGCCGACGGGGCGCCCGACACGACCGTCTCCGTGACCTACCAGGGCGACACCCCCATCAGCTCGCAGACGACGACGACACTGCCCGACAGCGGTCCCGCCGTGAGCAGCCTGCCCCAGGAAGTCATCGCACTGCCCACCCCCGTGGACACCTCGGGCATCAGCGTGGACCTGCCTTCCATGCCTGACAGCGCGCCCGGGCCCGTCGGCGCGCCGGCTGCCGCTTCTCCGGCACAGGTCTGGAACGCTGACGCGGGTGGCGCTTCCATCGACACGGCTGCACGAGGCAACACAGACGGCGGCGCAGCCGGTCAGGCATCGCAGGGCGGATCCGCCGCTGCCGCCGCACCGGCGACGGGCGATACCTCACCGTCGAACGGCGCCCAGCCCCAGGAGTCGCAGCAAGACAATGTGGTGGGCAGAAACCGCAGCGGCCAGGAGATCCGCGTCGTGGGCAGCTACCAGGCCCAAGGCGAGGTGAAGGTGGTCACCGACGCGCCTGCGCTGCGCGCAGGTGACGTCAACATCGGCGCCGACGCGACCGGCGCGACGCCGATGCGTGACGAGGCCGGCACACTGCTTTACCGCATCGACGGCGGCCAGGATGATGGCGCGATCCGCCAGATCGTCCCCCCGGGCACACCGACGTCCGCGGCCCAACCCGCGCCCGTGGAGCATCTCGACACCGTGGTGGTCACCGGTCGTCGTGACCCGAACGCGCCCGCCGGTGATGGCCCGAACGAGGCCAATGCGGTCACGCTGACTCTCAGCGGGTTGGGGGTGGCCTCCAACACGGCCCGTTCATCCTCGGCGATCAGCAGCGCGATGGCGAGGCTGGCTCCCGCTGCCCGCGCAGCATTGGCGGCAGAGTTGGAATTCGGCCCACCGCAGCTGAAGGCACTCGCCATCGGCAGCCTCACCGCCGGTGCTGCACTGGCAGCCTGGCAGGCAAGGAAGGGCGCCACCGAACGCGACATGCTGACGCCCGAGGAGCAGGCGAACGCTAACAAGCCGCTGATCAATGTCCCGGCTCCTCCGCAGCCCAACGGTCCACCGCCGCTGTTGCCCGTCACGACCCAACCGGATGACGGGATATTGGCGGGGCAGCCGATCGACCAGCCACGCGGCCCCACGATTGAAGTTCTGCCCGCGCATCAGCAGAATTGGCACGACCTCATAATTACCAGCAACGCCCTCAATGAGGGTGATCGCTACGGAAACATCCCCAGCGAGGATCGCTGGCGCTACGACAGATACCTGAACGAAACCACGCAGCCCAACCCGCTGGGACCCGATGCGTGGTACGACAAAGCGCAAACCGCCTGGCAAAACAATGCCGCCGGCAACGACTTTGAACTGGCGGTACGCACAAAGCTGGACACTCCCCTCGGGCTCGGCTCCAAGCCAGTCAACATTGATGGATATGTCCCAGACTTGCCGGTGGGGCCGCGCTTCGGCGTCACCGACGTCAAGAATTGGGTGAACCTGAACAACAGCGACCAGCTGCAAAGCTTCTACGAGTACGCCAAGAACAACGACATGCCGTTCAATGTCATCGTCAGCCCTCGCACCGAAAGCATCTCGGCCCCCCTGCTGGACAATATTCGCGCGACCGGCGGCTCGGTCATTCAGTATGACCCGGCGACAAACGAGTTGACTCCCATTGACATTGGCAAGTCCGGCCCCTGGACACGAGGAAAACCATGAGCTTCGCGATGTACGCACTGCTGAAAGAGGGAGTGCAGCCGCATGGCATCGAAGAATTGATGGCTCGCGTGGACGCCCAGTTCTCGCGCGCAAAGGCGTTCTCGGCGCGACTCGAATCGCAGCCATTTGCCCGCGACAAATCCATCCGGCTGGAGTGGGATACCTGGTCGGCGGACTTGCATTACACGGCCGGCAGCGCCGCCGCGGAAAATATCGGTGAAATTGCCAAACGGCTTCGCGATTCGGCACCCAGCGCGACCGAGGGTGTCAGCCGCTATATCTACGCGGTTTTTGCCAGCGATCCGGATCGCAGTCACACCACTCAAATCGTGGATCTGATGCAGTTCCTGCAGGATCTGGATGGTGCCGTGGTGTTTGATCCGCAGCAGAACAAATTGCTGTCCAACTGACACGCGCCCGGCCGTCGGCTGCACCCTGATGCCGCGCTCGCGGATTCAGGCGGGTGCAGGTCGCCGGGTGCCAGGACTGCTCGGACCGCACGAATCCACCTTCGCCTCGCTGCCTGAAGCATGCCGAGCTCGCGCGCCAACTTTCAAATGCTCGGCCAGACCGCCGACTGCGCCTGGCGGATGGGCTGCGATGACGCCCTCGGCAGCTGGACCCAGGCCTTTCGCGACAGTTGCGAGGCTGGTCTCGAATGGGCCGATTGGGATCGCCACGGCCGCTTCATCGGCCGGGCGCGCGTGCGGCGCGAAGGGGCCGATGCCGTGCTGCTCGACGCCTGGCTGCCGCGCGGTGGCCTGCGGCCCTGGGCCGGCATGGTGGCCACGCGACTGCGACGATTGGGCGTCGAGCGGCTCGACGTGCCGGGTCGCAAGCTGCGGCGTCCGTTGACGCTGGACCGCCTGGCCGGCTTGGCCGCGCCCGAACCCGATCGCACCCAGCCTCTGCACCCCGTGTTGGCGGGCATGGCCGACGCGGATGCTCAGGAAACGGTGACCCTCGGCCAGGCCCTGGCCCTGCTGGCCGCCGAACCGCGCTACGCAGCCCTGCCCGTGGTGGAAGCCGTCGATCGCATCAAGCGGGCAAGCGGCTCGGGCCAGCTGCGGCTCTGGACCCAGGCCGATGGCGAGCCCCGCGGGTTGCTGATCTGGGCCCGGCCTTCGAAGGCCCTGCTCGCGGCCTTGCGCCAACGCAGCGCGCAGCGCTTTCACGCCGCTGAATGGAACGAAGGTGGCGAGCCGGCGGTACTGGAACTGTGCGCAACGGACACTTCCACGGCCGGCGAAGTCGCTGCAGCCGCCATTGCACTGCCCGAGGTCGACGAGGCAGGGCTGCATGTGCGCCTGGACGACGCCCGGGGCCGGGCCACCCTGGTTTCCGTTCACGGGGCCGAACTGGCCGCCTTCTCCGACTGGTTGGCCCAGGCGCTGAGGCCCGCATGCTGCTGACCCGCGCACAGGCCGACACCTGTCTGGGCAGCGCCTGCGGGCATGTGCCCGTGCCGGTGCGCCGCGCCAGCGCGGCACGACTGCTGTGGCTCAACGAAAGGGCCGCAGCCGACGACCCCGAGTTCGCGCGGCTGGGGCGTGAAGCCGGGCGCTATGGCGAACACCTGCTGGCGCAATGCGCCTGGCAGGTCGCGGAGCCGGGTGAGGCCGCCGACACGATCGCTCACGCCGATCGCTACGGCGGCAGCGGCATTGGCCACAACGGCGGCAGCGGCCGCGCGCTGAACCTCCACGGCTACAACATCAAGGGCGTGGGCCGCACGCCGCTGGTGAGCGCCCTGACCGGCCGCTCGCATGCAGCCGGTGGCGCCTATCTCGAGGAAGCGGTGCGGGAGACCCTCTTCGCGGAGATCGTCGCCCAGGGCTTTCCGCATGCGGCCGTGCCGACGCTGGCGCTGATCGACCTGGGCCAGGTGCAGGACTGGCACACCGACTGGTCGCCGCGCAGGGAGAGGCGAGTGCTGCTGGTACGACCCGCTTTTCTGCGGCCAGCGCACTTCGAACGCGCGGTGGGCTTTGTGGCGCATGACGGGCTCGGGGCCCGCGGCGACAGCGAGCGCGTGGCAGCCATGTTCGAGACCCTGGGCGCCGAGAACCTGCCAGGCCTTTTCGAGCGCTTGTGGCTGCGCTGGGCCGAGCAGCTGGCACACGGCTTCGTCTTCCAGCTCAGCCACGGCAACAACACCTCGTCCAACATCGCGCTGGACGGCCGTCTGGTGGACTTCGGCGCCGCCACTGCCCTGCCCTCCTGGGCGCGCACCGCGAGCACGCGTTGGCATCAGGGCGTGCATGAGCACTTCGGCGACCTGGCGTCGGTGATCCGCTCCCTGGGCCATCACCTCGGCCGCCATGTCGATCCGGCCCTAGGTGCGGCAGAGGCCATCGAGGCCAGTGTCCGCCGCGCAGGCAGGCACTACGAGCACGCCCTGTGCCGCGCTCTGCTGCGCCGCGTGGGCCTGGACGACAGCCTGCATGACCCGGCCGCCGGCCAGCGCCTGTGGGTCCTGCTCAGGCGGGCCCTGGCGCATTTCGACGCCGAATGCTTGGACATGCTGGAGCACACGCCGGCGCCACGCAGGGCGATGGCCTGGCAAGGCTTCTGGTCTTCAACGGGCGCATCCCACTGGCAGGAATTGCGCACTGAACTGGCCGCGCATCGGGCGCCGCATCAGCCGCCGCCGGCGATGCCGGACGAGAACGCCTGGCGCAGCCTGTGTTTCCCGGAGCTCAAGCGCGCCCTGTTCGCGGCCCTCGATGCCTCGGAACGCAGCGGCCCGGCGCCCACCCAGGCCGCCGTGACCGCCGTCATCGACAACCACGTCGCCCTGGGCCTGCGAGGCCTCAAGCCTCATCCTGCAGCGGCGCCAGCAGCAGATCCAGTTCCGGCGCCGTGAACTTGGCAAGCATCGAGCCGTCGTCGCTGCCTAGCAAGCCATCGGCCAAGGCCTTCTTGCGCGCCTGCAGCTCCAGCATGCGCTCCTCGATGCTGCCCTGGGCGACGAGCTGGTAGACAAAGACCGGCTGATCCTGGCCGATGCGATGCGCCCGCGCGCTGGCCTGGGCCTGCACCGCCGGGTTCCACCAGGGGTCGACGTGGATGACGGTGTCGGCGGCCGTCAGGTTGAGCCCCACGCCGCCGGCCTTGAGGCTGGCCAGCAGGATGGGTTCCTCGCGCGCCTGGAAGCGCCGCACAACCTCGCCGCGCTGTGACGCCGGCGTCTGTCCGGTCAGGCGCAGATGCGCCAGCTTCAGGCGGTCCAGTTCAGCGGCAATCAAGTCCAGCATCTCGGTGAACTGCGAGAACACCAGCAGGCGCCGGCCCTGCGCAACAAAGTCGGGCAGGTGCTCGCGCAGCCATTCGAGCTTGGCGCGCTCGACGCCCGGCGCCGTCTCGACGGCCTTGAGCAGCAGCGGGTCGCAGCAGACCTGGCGCAGCTTGAGCATGGCGTCCAGCACACTGATGAGGCTGGTGGGCGTGAAGCCATCGCGTGCCAGGATGCGCCTCACCATGTGGTCGGCCGCCACGCGCACGCTCTCGTAGAGCTGCTTCTGCTGGCCCACCAGCGTGACGCGCTTGACCAGCTCGGTCAGCGGCGGCAGTTCGGTCGCGACCTCGGTCTTCAGCCGGCGCAGGATGAAGGGCCGCACCCGGGCCGCCAGCAGCCGTGCACGCGGGCCGTCGCGGTTGATCTCGATGGGCTTGCGCCAGTGGCGGGTGAAGTTGCGCGAGTCGCCGAGGAAGCCCGGCATCAGCAGGTCGAACAACGACCACAGCTCGCCAAGGTGATTCTCCAGCGGCGTGCCAGTCAGGGCGAGGCGATGCCGGGTGTTGAGTCGCCGCAGAGCACGGGCGGCACGGGCCTGGGCGTTCTTGACCGACTGGGCCTCGTCGAGGATGAGCAGATGCCAGGGCTGGGCCGACAGCGTGCGCAGGTCGCGCCAGACCAGGTTGTAGGTGCTGAGCACGACGTCGGCGTCAGCGAGTTGCACTGCCGTTCTGTCGGGCCCGTGCCAGGTTCGCACCTTCAGCCCCGGTGCGATGCGCTCCGCCTCCTGCTGCCAGTTGAAGAGCAGCGAGGTCGGGACGATGACCAGGGCGGGTCTATCGAGCCGACCGGCCTGCTTCTCGGTCCAGATGTGGGCCAGGGCCTGCGCCGTCTTGCCCAGGCCCATGTCGTCGGCCAGGATACCGGCGAGATTCTGTTCGCGCAGATATTGCAGCCAGGTGAGGCCGTGCAATTGGTAGGGGCGCAGCGGCAGGCCCAGGCCGGGGGGCTGGGGCATCGACGTCGGCGCGCCGGCGACCAGCAGGCGTTGTCCGAGCGCCTTCAGGCCGGCGTCGCCATGGATTTGCCAGCGCCCTCTCCCCTCTTCCTCGAGGCAGCGGATGCGATCCGCATCCCACTCGCCCAGCTTGAGCGGCTTGCCCTTCTCCAGCTCCACCGGCTTGAGCAGGTCCAGCAGGGCCAGCATGATGGCCTTCAGCGGCGCGGCGATGGCGTGATAGCGGCGGCCGCCGGGCGCTCGCAGCGAGACGATGGCATCGTCCTCGATGGCCGCGATGGCCACCGCGTCCAGCCATCGTTTGTCGCGGCGCAAGAGGTTGGCCATCAAGGGCGCCAGGTCCACGCGCTGGCCATCGACCTCCATGCCCAGGCTGACCAGCCAGGCGCCGGTACGCCTCTCCAGGCCCAGCCCTTCGACGCGACGACTGGGCTTGGGAGCTTCGGGCGCTTCTTCTTCGCTCAGACCGAGCTGCCAGCCGCTGACGAACTGGCTGTGGTGGGCAAAGCCTGGCTCCGTCGTGACCTGCCAACCCATGGCGAGCAACTCGGGCACTTTCTCGGCGTGAAAGTCGCCGAAGAACTCTTCCTGGAACAGGGTCCATAGGGATTCACCGCCCAGCGGCGGCGCTGTGCCACGCCATTGCAGCAGGGCCGGGTCCAGGGCGATCAGCCCCGACTTCAGCAGGGTCTGCTCGGCGTCGACATCCCGCCGCGCCAGTGTCGCCACCGTCACCTGCTCACCCCGTGGGCCCAGCGGGCCGCGCGGGCGCAGGCCCAGCAGGCCGTCGCCGCGCGTCAGCGTGCGCAGCGTGAGGTGGGGAGGCGAAGCAGGCATCGCGACAGTCTCGCAGCCCGCGAGACCGCCGCGACCAAACTCAGGACTTCAGGACAGTCTTGATGTGCGACGCGATGGCGTCATCCTGGCAGTTCGTGAAGAACAGCTCCTGGAACTTCTCGCCCGACACGGCGGCCTTCAAGAGGTCCTGGTCGACGCTCTTCAGCACCGTCAACATGTCCTTGCACGAAGCGGCCTTCAGGTCCTTCAGAATGCCGCGGTTCTTGGCCATGATGGCGGCGCGCTCCTTGGGGTAGCCGGCGCCGCGCTCGTTCTCGAGCAGCTTGCGGTAGCAATCCTGCAGGTTCAGCTCGGCGGCCCAGCCGAAGCCCTTGGCATAGGGCATGGACATGCAGTTGCCGTCGTTGATCTGGCCGAACAGGAAGGCGTCGGTCGGGTCGATGACCAGGCCGCAGAACACGCCGGGCATGCTGTTGCAGGCCAGCATGGAGCCCATGCCGGTGCCGCAGCCGGTGACGACGAAGTCGGCGGCCTTGGAGTTCAGCAGGATGCCGGCCAGCAGGCCGTTCATCACATACGTCAGCGAGGCCTTGTCCTCGGGCGTGTACATGCCGTAGTGGTGGACGCTGTGGCCCAGCGGCTCGGCGACGGTCTTGAGGGCGTTGTGGACGATCTCGGACTTGGCAGCCTGGCTGTTCTCGATGATGAGGGCGATCTTCATGGCGGGTGGCTTTCGATGGCGAAATGAGGGCTGGTGCGGCACAGCTCAGGCCAGAGGGGCCGGAGCGCATGCCGTCATGCCAGGCGTCATCCTCGAGAAGGACGGGACTGCATGGTCCCGCTTGATCGACCTGGCCAACCGCGCACCTGGCAGAAGGTGCTGGCGCACGCGCCATTGTGCCCGTTATTGAAACGGCGTTTCAGGATTTGCCAAAAACCCGCCAACCGGGCGGGATTTCAGTCGCCCTCGCCGCCCAGTGGCTTCAGCTGGCGTCCCGCCGGCAGGGCCCGCAGGTATTTGAAGGTGCCGGTGGCGTGCGCGCAGAGCTTGCCGTCCGCTGCGAAGACTGAGCCCTCGCAGAAGGCCATGGTCGTCGAGCGGTGCAGCAGCTTGCCCACCGCGCGCAGTTCGCCCTCGCCGGGGCGCATGAAGCTGGTCTTCATCTCCACCGTGACGACGCCCGGGCCGAGGTCGGGCCCGGTTTCCAAATCTCGGCGGTTCACGCTGCGCGCCGCATGGGCCATGGCCACGTCCAGCAGCGTCATCACGACGCCGCCGTGGGCCACGCGCCAGGAGTTCAGGTGCTGCTCGCTGATCGTCAGCCTCAGCTCGGCTTCGCCGTCGCCGACGCTGTGCAGCTGGAAGCCGAGCTGCTGGACGAAAGGAATGTGGACCGGGAACTCCATCCGCCCATCATCCGCCATGAATCGCGCTGACGCCGCCATCCACCGCCAGGATCTGGCCGGTGATGTGCTTGCCGGCGCGCGACGCGAACAGCAGGGCCGCGCCCTTGAGGTCGTCGTCGTCGCCGATGCGGTTCAGCGGCGCGTGCGAGGCCATCTTGTCCTCGCCGATGGTGGCCAGCAGCCCCTTGGTCATCTTGCTCGGGAAGAAGCCCGGCGCCAGTGCATTGACGGTGATGCCGTATTGGCCCCACTCACCCGCCAGCGCGCGCGTGAAGTTCACGGCCGCGCCCTTGCTGGTGTTGTAGGCGATGGTCTTCATGACGGCCGAGTTGCCGCCCAGGCCGGCGATGGACGCCACGTTGATGATGCGGCCCGACTTGCGCGGGATCATGCTGGCCTTGGCCACCGCCTGAGCGAACACGAACAGGCTGCGGATGTTCAGGTCCATGACCTTGTCCCAGGCCTCGATGGGATGTTCCTCAGCGGGCGCGCCCCAGCTGGCGCCGGCGTTGTTGACGAGGATGTCGATCTGGCCCAGGCGCTCCATGGTCTCGGCGACGACGCGCTGGGCGTCCTCTTCCTTGGCCGCGTCCGCAGCGACCCAGCGCGTGTCGATGCCGCGCGCCTGCAGATGGGCGGCGGCCTCTTCCAGGTCGCCCGCCTTGCGCGAAGTCAGCATGATCTTGGCGCCGGCTTCGCCGAGGGCCTCGGCGATCTGCAGGCCCAGGCCGCGCGAGCCGCCGGTGACGAGGGCCACCTGGCCACTGAGGTCGAAAAGGTCTTGGACTTTGGTGCTCATGTTCAGGTCTCCTTAGAAGTATTCGGGCTTCATCTCGCGGCACAGCGGCTCGCGGCGGGCAACGACGTCGAGCCAGGCGCCAATCTTGGGCAGCTCGTAGGCAAAGAAATAACGGCCGGCGGCGCGCTTGCCTTGGGCGAAATCGCTGTCGCCCTGGACGGCCAGCATCACATCCAGCCAGATCCAGGCCAGCACCGTGTGGCCGAAGGCCTGCATGTAGGGCGTCGCATTGGCCAAGGCTTCCTCCGGCTCGCCGGTGCTCCAGGCCTTCTTGGTCGCCCCGCCGACCTGGGCCAGCGCAGCAGCCAACTGGTTGGCCAGCGGCGCCCACTCGGTCTGCATGGCACGCTCGATGGTGGCTTGCACGCGAGTGGCCAACGCCGCGAGCGAGGCCCCGCCCTGCTGCACCACCTTGCGGCCGAGCAGGTCCAGGGCCTGGATGCCGTGCGTGCCCTCGTGGATCATGTTCAGGCGCTGGTCGCGCCAGAGCTGCTCGACCGGGAAGTCGCGCGTGTAGCCATAGCCGCCCAGCACCTGGATGGCGAGCGAGTTGGACTCCAGGCACCACTCGCTCGGCCAGCTCTTGGCGATGGGGATGAGCACGTCCAGCAAGGCCTGTGCCTCGGCCTTGGCGTCACCGGTGTGCAACTCGTCGACGAGGCGGGCGCAATAGAGCTCGAAGGCCAGCGCGCCTTCCACATAGCTCTTCTGCGCCAGCAGCATGCGGCGCACGTCGGCGTGTTCGATGATGGGCCGCTGCGGGCTGGCGGCGTCCTTGCCGGCAGCCGTCATCGGCCGGCCCTGCGGGCGCTGCTTGGCGTACTCCAGGCTCGCCTCGTAGCCCGCATAGCCCAGCATCGTCGCACCCAGGCCGACGCCGATGCGCATCTCGTTCATCATGAAGAACATGCAGCGCAGGCCCTCACCGGGCTTGCCGACGAGGTAGCCGACGGCACCGGCCTTGCCATCAGGCTGGTGGCGCCCCTCGCCGAAGTTCAGCAGGCAGTTGGTGGTGCCACGGTGGCCCAGCTTGTGGTTCAGGCCCGCCAGCGCGATGTCGTTGCGCTCGCCGGTCAGCTGGCCATCGGCACCCACCATGCGCTTGGGCACGATGAAGAGGGAGATGCCCTTGGTGCCCGGCACCAGCTTGCCGTCCGGCCCAGGGATCTTGGCCAGCACGAGGTGGACGATGTTCTCGCGCAGCTCATGCTCGCCGCCCGAGATCCACATCTTGTTGCCACGCAGGCGGTAGCGCGGTCCGAGGGCGTCGTTCTCATCCTCCAGCTCGGCGCGGGTGACCACGTCTGACAGCGACGAGCCGGCCTGCGGCTCGGACAGGCACATGGTGCCGAACCACTGGCCGGCCAGCAGGGTCTTGGCGAACACCTCGCGCTGGCGCTCGCTGCCATGCTCCATCAGCAGATTGGCATTGCAGGTCGTCAGCACGGCATAGGAGCCGGCGTGGACGTTGGCCTTGCTGACGAAGGTGTTGGCGGCCGTCTCGACCAGGCAGGGCAGCTGCATGCCGCCCACGTCGTAGTCGTGGGTGGCGGCCAGCATGCCGGAGTCGACCAGCGCATCGACCGCCTCCAGCGTCGCCGCCGGCAGGTGGACACGCTCGCCATCGAAGCGCGGCTCCTCGGTGTCCATCAGCCGGTAGTGGGGCGCAAACTTCTCGCGGGCGATGCGCTCGCAGGTGTCGAGCACCGCGCCGAAAGTCTCGCGGGAATGGTCGGCAAAGCGCTCGCGGGCCGTCAGGTCGGCGGCGTGCAGCCAGTCGTAGAGCAGGAAATCCAGGGTCTCGCGCATCGCTGCTAATCCTGTTGTTTCGTCACGGCCATGGTGCCGCTGGCCTTGGCCACGAGCCTGCGCTCACCGCCCTGCACTGCGTACACCTCGGCCTCGGTGAAAGAGACTTGTCGGCCGGGTTTCACCACCCAGGCCTCGCATTCCAGCCGCTCGCCGCTGGCGCCGCGCAGCAGGCTGGTCTTGAACTCGGCCGTCAGCACCCAGTGGCCGTCGGCAGCCATGGTCTGTGCCGCGGCGCCCATGGTGTGATCGGCCAGCGCTGCGACCACACCCGCATGGACGACGCCCGTGTGCTGGCAATGGCGCTTCTCGATGACCAGTCGCGTGCTGACGCGACCAGGCTCGACGGCCGTGGGCTCCACACCCAGGTCGACCATGAAGGGCGCCGAGCGAAAGAAGCCGCGCAGCGTGTCGAGATCGACCTGCATGTTCAGGCGTCCTGCTGGACCTTGACGATGGTGCCCTGGGCCACGGCGCAGAGCTTCTCGACGCCGTCCTTGACCGCGAACACATCGCAGCGGCAGACGGCCTGGGTGCGACCGGCGTTGACGGACTCGGCCCGCGCGATCAGCAGTTCGCCGACGGCGGGGCGCAGATAGTTGATCTTGTATTCGCTCGTCAAAGCGTCGGAAGCCAAGGCCGTGCCGCCCGCAAAGGTCAGCGCGTTGTCGGCCAGGTAGCTCAGCACGCCGCCATGCGCGAAGCCGTGCTGCTGCAGCAGCTCCGGCTTCATCGCCAGCCTCAGCTCGACGCGGCCCGGCGCCACGGCGCCGATCTCCACGCCGAGCAGGCGGCTGAAGGGCTGCGCGGCGAGGATTTCCGCGCCGCGCTCGACGAACTCGTCGTGCGTCACAGCACTTCGAAAACGCCGGCCGCGCCCATGCCGCCGCCGATGCACATCGTCACGCAGACGCGCTTGGCACCGCGGCGCTTGCCTTCGATGAGGGCGTGGCCCGTCAGGCGCTGGCCCGACACGCCATAGGGATGGCCGACGGCGATGGCGCCGCCATTGACGTTGAGCTTGTCCATCGGGATGCCCAGGGTGTCGGCGCAGTACAGCACCTGCACGGCGAAGGCCTCGTTAAGCTCCCACAGGTCGATGTCGGCGACCGTCAGGCCCAGCTTCTTCAGCACCTTGGGCACGGCGAAGACCGGGCCGATGCCCATCTCATCGGGCTCGCAGCCTGCCACCGCAAAGCCGAGGAAGCGGCCCAGCGGCTTGAGGTTGTGCGTGGAGGCGTATTGCTCACTGACCAGGGCACAAGCGCCGGCGCCGTCGCTGAACTGGCTGGCATTGCCGGCCGTCACCAGGCCGCCGGGCACGGCCGAACGCAGGTCCTTGATGCCTTCATAGGTGGTGCCCTCGCGCAGACCTTCGTCGGCGCTGACGGTCACTTCCTTGCTCATCAGGCCCATGACCTTGTCGGCCACGCCCATGGTGGTCGTCACCGAGACCATCTCGTCGTTGAACAGGCCGGCGGCTTGCGCAGCGCAGGCCCTCTGCTGGCTGCCGGCGCCGTAATGGTCCATGCGCTCGCGCGAGATGCTGTAGCGCTTGGCCACGTTCTCGGCGGTCTGCAGCATGTTCCAGTAGATCTCGGGCTTGATCTTCAGCAGGGCCGGGTCGGCCAGCATGTGCTTGTTCATTTCCTGCTGCACGCAGGAGATGCTTTCCACGCCGCCGGCGATGTAGACGTCGCCCTCGCCCGCGATGATGCGCTGGGCGGCCATGGCGATGGTCTGCAGGCCGCTGGAGCAGAAGCGGTTGATGGTGACGCCGCTCACCGTGACCGGCAGACCGGCCTTCAGCGCGATCTGGCGGGCGATGTTGGCGCCGGTGGCGCCCTCGGGGTTGGCGCAGCCCATCAGCACGTCTTCGATGGCGCCGCCATCGATGCCGGCGCGCTCGACAGCCGCCTGGACGGCCCAGCCGCCCAGCGTCGCGCCATGGGTCATGTTGAACGCGCCCTTCCAGCTCTTGGTCAGCGGGGTGCGGGCGGTGGAAACAATCAGTGCGTTGCTCATGTCGTGTCCTTGATCAGGTGAAGCTCTTGCCTTCGGCGACCAGGCGCGCGAGCAAGGGGGCGGGCGTCCAGAACGCGCCGTCGTCCATCGGGTTCTTGGCAAAGCGCTTCATCGCCTGCACGACGTTGAAGAGGCCGACCGTGTCGGCGTAGCACATCGGGCCACCGCGGAAGATGGGGAAGCCGTAGCCGGTCAGGTAGACCATGTCGACGTCCGAGGCGCGCTGGGCGATGCCTTCTTCCAGCAGGTGGGCGGCCTCGTTGACCAGGGCGAACACCAGGCGATGCACGATCTCCTCGTCGCTGATGTCGCGCTTCTTGGCGCCGATGGCCTCGCGGTGCTTGGCCAGCATTTCTTCCACGACCGGCGACGGGATGGCGTCGCGCTTGCCGGGCAGGTAGTCGTACCAACCGGCGCCGGTCTTCTGGCCAAAGCGGCCCAGCTCGCACAGGCGGTCGGCGCTGGCCGAGTACTTCATGGTGGCGCGCTCGACGGCGCGGCGCTTGCGGATGGCCCAGCCGATGTCGTTGCCGGCCAGGTCACCCATGCGGAAGGGTCCCATCGCGAAGCCGAATTTCTCGACGGCCTTGTCGACCTGCTGCGGCGAGCAGCCTTCATCCAACAGGAAGCCGGCCTGGCGGCTGTACTGCTCGATCATGCGGTTGCCGATGAAGCCGTCGCAGACGCCCGACACGACGGCCGTCTTCTTGATCTTCTTGCCAATGGCCATGACCGTGGCCAGCACGTCCTTGGCGGTTTCCTTGCCGCGCACCACTTCCAGCAGCTTCATCACGTTGGCCGGGCTGAAGAAGTGCATGCCCACCACGTCCTGCGGGCGCTGGGTGAAGGAGGCGATCTTGTCGACGTCCAGCGTCGAGGTGTTGGACGCCAGGATGGCGCCGGGCTTGGCGACGGCATCCAGCTGCTTGAAGACGGCTTCCTTGACGCCGATCTCCTCGAACACGGCCTCGATGATGAGGTCGCAGTCCTTCAGGTCGTCGTAGCTCAGCGTGGTGCTCAGCAGCGCCATGCGCTGGGCGTACTTGTCTTCCTTCAACTTGCCCTTCTTGACCTGGGCGTCATAGTTCTTCTTGATGGTCGCGACGCCACGGTCCAGGGCTTCCTGCTTGGTCTCCAGGATGGTGACCGGGATGCCCGCATTCAGGAAGTTCATCGAGATGCCGCCGCCCATGGTGCCGGCGCCGATGACGCCCACCTTGGCGATGGTGCGCAGCGGCGTGTCTTCGGGCACGTCGGAAATCTTGCTGGCGACGCGCTCGGCGAAGAACAGATGGCGCAGGGCCTTGGATTCGGGCGTCAGCATCAGGGCCGCGAAGCCCTCGCGCTCGGCGCGCATGCCGTCGTCGAACTTCAGCTTGACCGCACCCGCCACGGCTTCCAGGCAGCGCAGCGGCGCCGGGAAGTTCTTGCTCATGCCGCCCACCATGTTGCGGGCGAACTGGAAGTAGGCGTCGGCGTTGGGGTGCTTGGCCTTCAGGTCACGCACCTTGGGCAACGGCCGCTTCTCCGACACTTCCTCAGCGAACTTGACCGCCGCATCGACAACGTCGGCGTCGACGATCTTGTCGAACAGCTTCTGGCCCGGGACCATGGCCAGCATCTGGGCCTCGACCGGCTCACCGCTGACGATCATGTTCAGCGCGGGCTCGACGCCCAACGCGCGCGGCAGGCGCTGCGTGCCGCCGGCGCCGGGCAGCAGGCCCAGCTTCACTTCCGGCAGGGCGACCTTGGTGCCGGTCTGCGCCACGCGATAGTGGCAGCCCAGCGACAGCTCCAGGCCACCGCCCATGCAGACGCTGTGGATGGCCGCGACGACGGGCTTGCTGCAGTTCTCGACCACAGCGATCAGGCTGAGCAGATTGGGCTCGGCCAGCGCCTTGGGCGAGCCGAACTCCTTGATGTCGGCACCGCCCGAGAAGGCCTTGCCGGCGCCGGTGATGACCAGGCTGGTGATGGCCGGATCGGCTTCGGCGCGCTCGACGCCCGCGGCGACCGCAGAGCGGGTGGCGAAACCCAGACCGTTGACCGGCGGGTTGTCGAGCGTGATCACGGCAACACTGCCGCGAACTTCGTAATGGGCTGTCATGGGCACGACCTCGGTTGATGGGCCATGCCGCGTCTCCAGCAGGACGGCCCAGAAATAGAACGACCGTTCGATTCTAGGCAGCCGTCTCGCCGCAGTCTTGTCCCGGCAGTGACAAGACTGCTCAGGCCCCTAGTACTGGGACTTCGGGAGTACCACCGTGTCCTTGAAAGGCTTGAGGGCTTCCGCGGGGGCCGGCGGCTGCAGCTTGGACTCCGCATAGCGGCGCGTCGCCTCTGCGGCATCGATGGGCGCGGGCGGCGGCGGCGCCGGACGCGGCGCGGGCCGCACGGCCAGGCGCAGTTCATGGCATTCGCGCTGCAGCTGCTCAATCTGCTTGCGCGCCTGCGTCACCTGCTGCGCGCCCAACTGGCGCGCCTGCTCCACATGCATCACGCGCTCGCGCTCGCGCTTGAGCTGCTTGGCCAACCAGGCATAGACCGCCCCGCCCGCCAGCACCGCCCCCAGCACAAAGCCACCCAGCAAAGGCAGCAGTTGACCGTTGTCCATGTTTTGACCCTCCCTCGACACCGTTGTCCTTGGCACTGTATGCCTGCCGGTGCGTCCCTGCCCGTCCGGCGAGGGTTTTTCACGAGACCCTGCCACCCTTTGCACGTCTTGGACGCACCACAGCCCGCGGCTAGAGTGCGGGCCATGCTGATTCCGGTCGTCTACCCGCCCCACGAGCCCAAACCGCCGCCGCAGTTTTCCCCGCCGCCGCCC
>OUNM010287169.1_pt1 | contig 132184 bp, 121 predicted proteins | sample 1769961 | NCBI WGS metagenome assembly OUNM01 (sample SAMEA3914820, study PRJEB12502) | metagenome | biome: forest; material: soil | place: USA | collected 2012-03-12 | depth 0.3 m
AGTACTTTTGAAAAATTCTTTTTAGAACCGTTCGAAGCACTCGGCGACCCTCTCAAGCTCGCCCAGGCTCCAAATCAACTTGCGTCAGCTCAGAACCTGACTCCTCCAATCACTCCACCGCCAGCTGCCGTTCTCGACAAGCGCTGCGTTGTGATCAGCGAAGCCCACGACTGTAGCACAGGTTTTTACGTATGTGGAAGCCCCTGGCTGAAATTTCCTTCAAGACGCTATCCAGTGCCCCACGACGCGACGCGGCCCGCCACGTCGATCTTCTATCCTATATGGCGAAAACGGCGCTCTGCCAACCCCTCGCCAGCACCTTAGGCGCCGCAGGGCACTTCGGAAGCCTCCGGATGGCCGCCGCCCTCGTCCAGGGGTTGTGCTCCCTGCTGGTTCCTACCTACCGAGCTCGTCCAACCATCCATGCGCCCCGCGCTACCAGGGAGTCGACCTGGTAGCGCGCTGCGCACCGGGCCGGTCTTCAAAAAGCCGCAGGGCCTGGTGACACTTCGTCATGACCAGGCCTTGGCGGGACTGAGGAAGCGCCGTCACGCCTCTTCGTGAAAGGCTTCTTCGCGCTTGTTCTTGATGGACGGCAGCATGACGATAACGATCATCAGCGCCGCGGCGAACAGCAGGCCGGCGGAAAGAGGCCTCGTCAAGAAGGTGCTCCAGTCACCACGCGCCAGCAACAGGGCCCGGCGCAGGTTCTCTTCCATCATGGGCCCGAGGATGAAGCCCAGCAGCAGCGGCGCCGGCTCGCAGTTCAGCTTGTAGAAGATATAGCCGAGCAGCGCAAAGGCGGACGTCAGATAGACGTCGAAGCTGTTGTTGTTCAGAGAGTAGGTGCCGATGCAGCAGAAGACGACGATGGCCGGGAAGAGGAAGCGGTAGGGCACCGTCAGCAGCTTGATCCAGATGCCGATCAGCGGCAAGTTCAGCACGATCAGCATCAAATTGCCGATCCACATTGACGCGATCAAGCCCCAGAACAGCTCCGGGTTGCTAGTCATCACCTGAGGCCCGGGCTGGATGCCTTTGATCGTCATGGCGCCCACCATCAACGCCATCACGGCGTTCGGCGGGATGCCCAGCGTCAACATGGGAATGAAGGAAGTCTGGGCGCCAGCGTTGTTGGCGCTCTCCGGCCCCGCCACACCTTGGATGGCGCCCTTGCCGAAAGGCACGCGGGGATTGCGGACGACCTTTTTCTCCAGCGTATAGGACGCGAAGGAGGCCAGCAGCGCGCCGCCGCCGGGCAAGACACCAAGGATGGAACCCAGGGCCGTGCCCCGGATCACCGACGGCCAGGCTTCCTTGAAGTCTTCCTTGGTCGGCCACAGGCCCTTCACTTCCTTGGTGAAGACCTCGCGGTGCTCCTCGGGCTGGCCCAGGTTGGCAATGATCTCCCCGAAGCCGAACACACCCATGGCGATCACGACGAAGCCAATGCCGTCGGTCAACTCCGGAATGTCGAAGGAAAAGCGTGCCGTACCGGTGATGACGTCTGTATTGACCTGCCCCAGCAGCAGGCCCAGCACGATCATCGAAATGGCCTTGATCAGGGACCCCGAGGCCAGCACGACCGCGCCGACCAGGCCCAGCACCATCAGCGAAAAATATTCGGCCGAGCCGAACTTGAAGGCCAGTTCGGTCAGCGGCGGCGCAAAGGCCGCGATGATGACGGTGCCGACGCAGCCAGCGAAGAAGCTGCCCAGGCCCGCGGCCGCGAGTGCGGCGCCGGCACGGCCACGGCGCGCCATCTGATAGCCATCGATGGCGGTGACGACCGAACTCGACTCACCCGGCACGTTGATCAGGATGGCCGTCGTCGAGCCGCCATATTGAGCGCCGTAATAGATGCCGGCCAGCATGATGAGGGCGGGCGTCGCGTCCAGCGTGTAGATGGACGGCAGCAGCATCGCGATGGTCGCGACGGGCCCGAGGCCGGGCAGCACCCCGATCAGGGTCCCGAGCACGGCACCGAAGAAGGCATAGGCCAGGTTCTGCAGGGTGAACGCGACGCCAAAGCCGATGGCGAGGTTGTGCAACAAGTCCATATCGTCCTCAGCTCACGAAAGCACGGGCCAGATGGGCATGGTCAGGCCCAGGCCATCGATGAACATCCAGCAGCTGAGGCAGATCAAGGTCGCCACCAGCAAGACCACATGGGCAACCTTGCTGGCCGACGGGGGCAAACGAGTCAACAGCAGATAGACGATCAGCGCGAAGGGCGCCAGCCGGCCGCCGAGTGCGATCAACACGCCGACCAGCATGCGCAAACGCGAACCTGCTTCGCCCAGGCCGCCCAGAGCCGCCGTCAGCCCCGACAGGCAAGCCGGCACGACGTAGAGCAACAGCAGCACCGACAGCATCGTGCCGATCACAGTGCCGACGACGTTGCCCAGCCAGTCGCCGCCACGGTCGGCGAACAGCGTTACGCCGATCAGCAGGCCCAGCGAAATCACCAGCCCCAGGCGCGGCAGCGTGAGGCCGAACAGCGCGATGGCCAACACGATGACAAGGAGCGGCCGCCAGGCAATCGCACCCACGGGGTCGCCGCCCTCCGATTCCAGAGTCAGCGCCTTGAACAGCACCAAGCCGCCCAGCAGTGCGAGCACGACGCCCAGGCCGAAGGGGAAATAACCGGGACCGGGCCGGGCCGAAGTGCCGAAGGAATACTCGGTTGCCCCCCACGCGAACGCCACGCCCACCACCAGGAACATCAGCCCGGACCAGAAGTCCCGCTGGCTTTTGATCTTCATTGCCTGTCGCCTCCGGCGCACCGGGGCGCGCATCTTGTTGCCGGCGATTCTGGCAGTCGGGTCATCCCTGCCCGACTGTGGATTACACGTAAGACGTCAGACGTCCAGCCCGCCCTAGCCCTCCCAGGCCGGCGTGCTGCGCAGCACTTCCTCAACCGTCGTCGCGCCCTCGGCCACCTTCATCGCGCCCGCAAGACGCAAGGGCCGCAGTCCTTCCTGCATGGCCTGGCGGCGCAGGGCCGTGAGATCGGTGATCGCGCCTTTCACGCCTTCGCTGACCGTCAGCAACTCGTACAGGCCGGCGCGGCCGCGGAAGCCGGTGTTGCGGCATTCCAGGCAACCCACGGGCTTGTAGGGTTTCACACCGCCGCCCAGGCGCCAGTAGCGCACCAGCTCGTTGAGGCTCTCGCGGGTGACCATTGGATCGGGCTGCTTGCAATGCGGGCACAGCGTACGCACGAGGCGTTGAGCCAGCACGCCGATGACGGTAGCGCTGATCAGATAGCTGGGCACACCGAGGTCCGTCAGGCGTGTGATGGCCGAAACCGAATCATTGGTGTGCAGCGTGCTGAAGACGAGGTGACCCGTCAGCGCCGCCTGGATGGCCATCTCGGCCGTCTCCAGGTCGCGGATTTCACCGACCATGATGATGTCCGGATCCTGGCGCATCAGTGCGCGCAGGCCCTCGGCAAAGCCGAAGTCCAGCACGTTCTGCACCTGGGTCTGGTTGAAGGCCGGCTCGATCATTTCGATCGGGTCTTCGATGGTCGTCACGTTGACCTCGTCGGTCGCCAGGCGCTTGAGCGTGGAATACAGCGTCGTCGTCTTGCCGCTGCCGGTCGGGCCGGTCACCAGGATGATGCCGTGGGGCTGCTTGACCAGGCTCTCCCACCGGTCCGAGTCGTGCTGCCCGAAGCCCAGGGACGACAGATCCTTGACCGCCGTCTCGGGATCGAAGATGCGCATGACCATCTTCTCGCCAAAGGCGGTGGGCAGCGTCGACAGGCGCATTTCAACTTCATCGCCTCCCGGGTTGCGGGTCTTGATGCGGCCGTCCAGCGGGCGGCGTTTCTCGACGACGTCCATGCGGCCCAGCAGTTTGATGCGCGAAGTCATCGCGCTCATCACCGTCGGCGGCAGCTGGTAGACGGTGTGCAGCACGCCGTCGATGCGAAAGCGGATGACCCCCATCTCGCGGCGCGGCTCGAGGTGGATGTCAGAGGCGCGCTGGTCGAAGGCGTATTGCCACAGCCAGTCGACCACCTGCACAACGCCCTGATCGTTGGCGTCCAGCTGCTTGTTGGTCTTGCCCAGCTCGACCAGCTGCTCGAAGCTGGCCACCTGACTCTGCTCGCCGGCCTTGGCTGCGGCGCGTACCGAACGGGCCAGCGTGAAGAACTCCGTCGTGTAGCGGGTGATGTCCAGCGGGTTGGCGACGACGAGCTTGATGGGCTTGCGCACATGCGACTCGATCTGCGCCACCCAGCCTGTATCGAAGGGCTCGGAGGTCGCGATGGTCACGTCGTTGATGCCGAACTGCACTGGCAGGCAGCGCTTGGCTTCCGCATAGCCGACGGACATCACATCGCCGACACGGCCGACGTCGACCTTCAGTGGGTCGATGCGCAGATAGGGCATCTTGGCGCGCAGCGCCAGCCATTCGGACAGGGCGTCAACGTCCAGCGGCTTGCCGGTGCTCAGGCGCACCAGGGCGGCATGCCCCAGCCGGACGATGGGATGCAGGGCGCTGTCGCCCGCTGCAAAGCGCTGCTCGGTGCGCTGCACCTGGCCTTCATCGATGAGGCCATCCTCCTGCAGCCAGTGCAGCAACTGGCGCCATTCCAGGCGGCCTTCGGTCTTGGTGGGGGGAGCCAAGGGCTTGGACTTGGTCGACATCGAGGGCTCAGCTTCTCAAAGGGCGTTGAGGATGCTCATCGGCAGCGGCCGCACCAGCCTAAGCCATTTGCGGGCCGGCAGCTTGAAGCGCGATTCGATATTAGCCGCGCGCTGCTCGAGAACTTCACGGTGGGGGACCGGCACGCCGCGGGCCGCGACGACGATGGTGTTGCCTTCCTTGGTCGGTGCCAGGCTCCAGACCTGGTCGGAACCGAAGGCGCGGGCGATGCGCAGCGCGCTGCGCGCAAAGCTGGCGCTGCGACCGAAGAGGTTGACGGTCATCAGCCCGCCGTCGGCCAGCACGCCGCGGCATGCGGCATAGAAGGCATCATCGTCCAGCACAGGCGCGGCGGCGTCGTGATCGTAGAGGTCGACATTGAGGACGTCGACCGTTTGCAGGTGGGCATCGTCCATGACCCAGCGCGCTGCGTCATCGTTGACGACATTCAATCGCGCGTCATCGGCCGGCAGGCGGAACCACTGCCGGCAGGCGGCGATGACCTGGGGGTTGATCTCGACCGCCGTGGTCTTCATCTTCAATTGACCCTGGCAGAAGCGCGTCAGCGCCGCAGCCCCGAGGCCCAGCTGCACGGCATGGCCCTCACCCAGCGTCGCCGAGTCGCGCCACAGCAGCCAGGCACACATGCGCTGGATGTACTCCAGCTCGAGCTGGTCGGGCTTGCGGATGCGCATGGCGCCCTGCACCCAGATCGAGTCCAGGTGCAGGAAACGCACGCCGTCGAACTCGCTCAGCGTGGCCGGGCCCCAGGTTTGCGGCTTGGCCTTCATTGCGCGGCCACCCAGTCGCTGACTTCCTTCAGCATGGCGTCCAGGCGCTGGCGATCCAGCAGCCGGCCGCGCGTGATGACGGCGTCGATCTGGCGTGTCGCGGCGATGTCGTCCAGCGGGTTGGCCTTCAACACGACGATGTCGGCCGTCTTGCCTTGCGCCAGCGCGCCATAGCGTTCCAGCTTGCCGAGGAAACGCGGCCCGGCAATGACGGCCGAACGCAAGGCCTGGGCTGGCGTCAGGCCTGAACGCACATAGACCGCCATCTCGTCGTGCAGGGCCTGGCCGGGGTAGTCGAAGCTGTTTAAAAAACCCGCGTCCGTGCCGGCAACGATCTCGACACCCGCCTCGACCAGCAGTGGCAACAAGCGAGCCGTCTTCTCGTAGCTGGCGTGGCGGTAGGCAATCGCATCGGGGCCGTCCAGCGCCGCGCGCTTGACCCGCCAGTCATAGGTCTGGCGCAGCTTGGGACCGATGTACTTCAGATAGGCATCGTTGGCGTGGTCGTCCTGGTCCAGATAGGCCGTGATGCGGATGACGGACAGCGTCGGCACGACGGCCGTGCCACGCACGGCCAGGCGCTTGAAGGCGCTGCGGGCCGCGGCCTCGTCATAGCTGGCCAGGCTCTGCTCGGCCGCCGAGCGTGCGGTGAGCGTACCGGCCGCGACCTGGGCCGTCAGCTCGGACTCCTTCGGCGTGGCGGCACGCAGCAGATAGTTCAGATGCTCCAGCGTGCCCAGGCCCGCTTCCGACGCCTGATCCAGCGTCACGGCGCCGTGCAGATGGGCCGAACTCGGCAGCCCACGCGCCTTGGCCTGGCGCAGCGCGTCCAGGTAGACGTCGGCGCGCAGAGTGTTTTCGGTGATCTTGACGAAGTCGGCACGGTCGTTGCGCAGCTTGTCCAGGGCCTGCGTGACCTCCTCGGAGGTGCCGACCTCCTGCGTGCCCTTCCACAGAGGCTTGTAGCCTTCCAGCTTGGCGCCGGAGACAAACAGGGTCGGGCCCAGCAGCTTCTTGGTCGCGATGTCGTCGCGCCACTGCAGCACAGTGTCGCTGAGGTCACCGGCGCAGTCCCGCACCGTCGTGATGCCATGCGCCAGATAGAGCGGCATCAAGTGCTTGTTCTCCTCGATCAGCGCCTCGCCACCACCAAAGTGCACATGGCTGTCCCACAACCCGGGAATCAGATAGCGCCCCTTCAGGCTGATCGTCTTGCTGGCCTTGTAGTCGCCAAGCTTTTTCTCGTCGACCACGGCCAGGATGCGCTCGCCGCGCGTGACGATGGCCTGACCCTTGATCAACCGGCCCGCCGCCACATCGACGACGGTGGCGTCACGCAGGATCAGGTCGGCCGGAATCGCGGCGGCAGCCTGACACCCAGCGCCGGCTGCCCAGACTGCCAGTGCAGTCGTCAACATTCTTTTCATGCGGGCATCCTAGGCCAGATACGGCGCCAGCTCGTCATGCCAGGCCGCGATCTTGTCGGCCAGGCTGCGGCCGGCATGGGCGGGGCTGGTGGACGGCAGGCGCAGCACCGGCACGCGCGGGTCGCCAAGCGCCAGCAGGGTCTGCTTGTGGGCCAGGGATCCATTGCACGCGATGGCGCGCAACTCCGGCAGACGCGCGACCAGATGCGGCAGGTCGCTGGGCTCCGCCGCCTCGATGGCGGTGTCCAGGCTGCCTTCGCGGCGGCAGGCCGCCACGGCGTCCCACAGCGCGACGCGATGCCGGCGCAACGCATCCAGCCTCTCGGCATAGGGCAGTGCGGCCAGGCTGGGGGCAGCCAGCAATGCGCCCATCAGCGGCCAGAAAGCATTGCGCGGATGGGCGTAGTACTGTGCAGCCTGCAGCGAGGCCGCGCCGGGGAAGCTGCCGAGCACCAACAGCCGTGCACTCGCGTCGAACACCGGCGCGAGACCGGTCAGACGCCGCTCGGTTTCGGGGTTTGAGGGACTGGCGCTCGTGGCGCGCGGCTGAGAGGATGCGGGCGTCTTCAAGGGAAGGGACCAACGATGTTGAATACCGAAGCCATCTGGCAGTTTCTCAGCACCCAGGGCATGGACTTCGGCCTCAAGGTGCTGGCGGCCATCGCCGCCTGGATCGTGGGCCGGTGGCTCATTTCACTGGCCCTGCGCCTGTTCTCCGCGGCCCTGCTGCGCGGCAAGCACATCGACTCGACGCTGGTCACGTATCTGCGCTCCATTCTCAGCGTGCTGCTGAACATCGTCCTCGTCCTGTCCATTCTTGACATCTTCGGCGTCAAGACCACGTCCTTCGCCGCCCTGCTGGCCGGCGCGGGTCTGGCCATCGGCACGGCCTGGGGCGGGCTGCTGACCCATTTCGCGGCCGGCGTCTTCATGCAGGTGCTGCGGCCCTTCAAGGTCGGCGACTTCGTGCAGGCCGGCGGCGTGACGGGCACCGTCACCGAGATCGGCCTGTTCGGCACGACGATCACGACGCCCGACAACGTCCAGACCATCGTTGGCAACAACACCGTCTTCAGCGGCGCCATCCAGAACTTCTCGGCCCTGCCCCACCGCCGTGTCGACTGCCTGGCCAAGGTCGCCAACAGCGTGGACCCGCTGGACGCCATCGCCCGCCTGCAACCGGTCATCGCCGCCATTCCCCACGTGATGGCCAAGCCTGCGCCCGACATCGAGATCCTGCAGTTCACGCCCGAAGGGCCGCTGCTCTGCGTGAGACCCTATTGCCACACGGACCACTACTGGCAGGTCTACTTCGACGTGCACAAGGCGGTCGTCGCCACATTCGGCGCGGCCGGCTATCCGGTGCCCGAAACGCCCATCGCCCCGCGCAACCGCTGAACACTTCCAAGACGCCATGGCCGACCTGACCGCCCGCATTGCCGCGCTCTGGCGCTACCCCGTGAAGTCCTGCGCCGGCGAAGCGGTCGACACGCTGGCCCTGGACGCCGAAGGCTGGCCCGAGGGCGACCGCGGCTGGGGCATCGTCGACGCCGGCGGCGAGCTCACCTGGATGGGCGCCCACCCGCGCCTGGCCCTGGTCAGCGCGCGCTGGGCGGACGGCAGCCTGGCACTGGAAGCCGGCGGGCGCGGGCTGCAGGTGGCCGCAGACGCCGGCAGCGAGGTTGCGGTTCGAGGTTGGAATGGCGAACGCCAGGACTTCGACATCCTGCAGGCCTGGGACGCCGGCGACGATGCGGCCGCCCTGCTGCGGGCCACGACCGGCGAGCGCCTGCGCTTGGTGCGCCTGAGCCTGGAGGCCCAACGCCGCCCCATCCTGAACGCCCTGCACCTGGTCGGCGACGGCTCGCTGCGCGCCTGGTCCGAGGCCATGGCCCAGCCCCTGCACGGCCCGGCCCAGCGCGCCCGGCCCAATCTGCTGCTGCGCGCCGATGACGACGGCGACGCCCTGCCCGCCTTCATCGAGGACATCCTGGTCGAGGCCCGCGTCGGTGCCCTGACCCTGACGCGCACCCTGCCCTGCGTGCGCTGCGTCGTGCCGACGGTCGACCCGGCCACCGGCGTGCCCCAGCCGCTGGCGCTTGAAGTGTTGACGCAACTCAGCGCCGAACGCGCGCCTGGCGCCCCGGTGCAGTTCGGCATCTATGCAAGGGGCAACGGCGCTGGCGCGCTGCGCGTGGGCGACCGGGTGGAGTTGTCGCTGAACTTCGGCTGAGCGCGGCTCAGCGCAGCCGCGGCAGCGCGGCGCGGGCATTCGCGCTCGTGACGGCCGCCGTCTTTTCCAGCGACCAGCCGCGCAATTCGGCCAGGCTCTGGGCAATGCGCGGCAACTCTGCCGACTCGTTGCGCGCCTGGCCCGGCTCCGCCTCGCGTTCCTCGGCGGTCTTGTACAGCCAATGCGGCGGGATGTCGGGCGCATCGGTCTCCATGACCAGGGCCGTCTCCGGCACCGTCTCCGCGATGCGGCGGATCTGCAGCGATCGCTCGAATGTCAGCGTGCCGCCGAAACCGAGCTTGAACCCGAGATCGATGAAGGCTTGCGCCTGCTGCTCGCTGCCGTTGAAGGCATGGGCGATGCCGCCATGGCTGAAGCCGACACGGCGCAGGCCGGCCAGCAGTTTGTCCGCGCTGCGCCGCACATGCAGCAGCACCGGCAGGCCGGCGCGCTTGGCCAGCTTGAGCTGCTCGACATAGAAATGCTGCTGGAACTCAGGATCCAGGCCTTCGACAAAGAAGTCCAGGCCGATCTCGCCGACGGCGACCAGGCGCGGGTCGATGTGGTGTGTCTGCAGGGCTTCGGCCAGCTTGTCGAGATCGCCCTCGGCCGCTCGCATCACGCACAGCGGGTGGATGCCCAACGCATACGCAAAGTCGTGCTGGATAGCCAGCATCCGCACGGTGTCGAGGTTGTGAGCGTCGACGGCCGGGATGACGATCTGCGAGACGCCGGCGGCCCGGGCGCGCGCAACGACCGCATCACGGTCGGCATCGAACTCGGCCGCGTCGAGATGGCAGTGGGTGTCTATCCACATGCCTGCTGTTCTACCTCAGCGGAACACCACCGTGCGGTTGCCGTTCAGCAGCACACGGTGCTCGGCATGCCACTGGATGGCGCGCGCCAGCGCCACGCATTCCATGTCGCGGCCGATGCCGACGAGCTGCTCGGGCGGCATGCTGTGGTCGATGCGGGCGACCTCCTGCTCAATGATGGGGCCTTCGTCGAGATCACTGGTCACGTAGTGGGCAGTCGCGCCGATCAGCTTGACACCGCGCTCATAGGCCTGGTGGTAGGGCTTGGCGCCCTTGAAGCTGGGCAGGAAGCTGTGGTGGATGTTGATGGCGCGGCCGCTCAGCTCCCGGCACAGCTCGGGCGACAGGATCTGCATGTAGCGGGCCAGCACGACCAGGTCGATCTTGTTGTCATTGACGACCTCGAGGATCTTGGCTTCCTGGGCTGCCTTCTGCGCTTCCGTGCCACCGAGCAGCGGGAAGTGGTGGAAGGGAATGTTGTGCGAAGCCGCGAGCTGGTAGAAGTCGCGGTGGTTGGACACGATGGCCGGGATCTCGATGGGCAGATGACCCGTCTGCACGCGGAACAGCAGGTCGTTCAGGCAATGGCCGAGCTTGGACACCAACAGCAGCACGCGCGTCTTGCGCGCGCGGGCCACCAGCTCCCAGTCCATGCCGAATTCCTGCGCCAGCGGCTGGAAGGCCGCCTGCAGGGCCGCTTCCTCGGCCGCCGCCTCGAACTCGATGCGCATGAAGAAGCGCGCATGGTCGGCGTCGCCATGCTGGTGCGAGGTCAGGATGTTGCCGCCCTGTTGCAGCAGCATGCCGGTGACGGCGTGCACGATGCCGGCGCGGTCGGGACAGGAGAGCTTGAGGACAAAACGCGGATTCATACGACGGTGGCGTTGGAAAACTGCCCCGCGACCAGACGCAGCTGCCGGTCGCAGCGCGCCGCGAGGTCGCGGTCATGGGTGACGAGGATGAAGGCCGTGCCCTGCTCGCGGGCGCGCTCCAGCATCAGCTCGAAGACGGCGGAGGCGGTGTCGCGGTCGAGGTTGCCGGTGGGTTCGTCGGCCAGCACGCAGGCCGGTCGCGTCACCAGGGCGCGGGCGATGGCCACGCGCTGGCGCTCGCCACCCGACAGCTCGGCGGGGCGGTGCTGCACGCGCTCCTTCAGGCCGACGCGGGCCAGCATCTCGGCCGCGACCTTGTGCGCCTCGGCTGGCGTCTGGCCGCGGATGCGCAGCGGCATGGCCACGTTGTCCAGGGCCGAGAACTCGGGCAGCAGATGGTGGAACTGGTAGACGAAGCCCAGCTGCTGGTTGCGCCAGCGGCCGCGCTCGGCCTCGTCCATGGACGCAAAGGACTTGCCCATCAGCGAGACCGTCCCCGAACTCGGCACATCCAGGCCGCCCAGCAGGTGCAGCAGCGTGCTCTTGCCCGACCCCGAGGCACCGACGATGGCCACCGTCTCGCCGCGCGACACGAACAGGTCCACACCCTTCAGCACGGTGACGTCCAGGCCGCCTTCGCTGAAGCGGCGGGTCAAACCCGTGGCTTGCAGGATTTGCTCACTCATAGCGCAGCGCCTCCGCCGGCTGCACGCGGCTGGCACGCCAGCTCGGGTAGAGGGTGAAGATCAGCGACAGGAACAAGGCCACCAGCACGATGGGCGTGATGTCGCCCCACTGCGGGTCGCTGGGCATCTGGCTGATCAGGTAGATGCTGCCCGGCAGGAAGCTGGTGTTCAGCAAGTGCTCGATGGCCGGCACGATGATGTCGATGTTGAAGGCGATCAACAGGCCGATGACCACACCCGCCAGCGTGCCGATGACGCCCGACACGGCGCCCTGCACGATGAAGATGCCCATGATGGAACGCGGGCTGGCACCCAGCGTCCTCAGGATGGCGATGTCGCTCTGCTTGTCGGTCACTGTCATGATCAGCGTCGACAACAGGTTGAAGGCGGCGACGGCGACGATCAGCGTCAGCACGATGCTCATCATGCGTTTCTCGATCTGCACGGCGTCAAACCACACGGCGTTGGAGCGCGTCCAGTCGCGCACGCGGATCTGCGGGCCCATCTGGGCGCTCAACTCGCCGGCCACGCGGCGCGCCTCGTTCACGTCCTTCAGGCGCAGTTGCACGCCCGTGGGGCCGCCGGTGCGGAACAGCTTGGCCGCGTCGTCCACATGGATCATGGCCAGGCCCGAGTCGTACTCGTAGTGGCCGGAGCTGAAGGTGCCGACGACATTGAAGCTCTTCAGCCGCGGCACGACGCCGGCCGGCGTGACTTGGCCGCCCGGCGCGACGATGGTGATCTTGTCGCCCTCGCCCACGCCGAGCTGGCGGGCCAGCTCGGCGCCCAGCACGATGTTCCAGGCGCCGGGCACCAGCTTGGCGTAGGCCACGTCCTTGAGCTGGGCGCCCAGCAAAGTGACGGTGGCCTCCTCGGCCGGCGAGATGCCGCGGATGACCGCGCCGCGCATGTCCTCGCCGCGGGCGATCAGGCTCTGGCTGGCGATGAAGGGGGCCGCGCCGACGACCTCGGGGTTCTGGCGCGCCTTGGTGGCCGTGGCCTGCCAGTCGGGCAGGGCCTGGCCGCCGGCGTCCAGCAGCTCGACGTGGGCGATGACGTTGAGCATGCGGTCGCGCACTTCCTTCTGGAAGCCGTTCATGACCGACAGCACGACGATGAGGGCCATCACGCCCAGCGCGATGCCCACCATGGACGCGCCGGAGATGAAGCTGATGAAGCGGTTGCGCCGCCCGCCGCGGCCGGCGCGCACATAGCGCCAGCCGACCTGGAGTTCAAACGGCAGGGCCATGGGGCGATGCAAAGGGTGACAGCATGGGGCCGGGATGGTAACTGGGCGGCCCGCGCAGAATGGGGCCTCGACCCTTGGAAACCCGCGATGAAGCCCTTGTCCGTCCTGTTCGCTGCCTGCTTTCTGACAGGCGCCCTTGTCTCCTCGCCCGCCGTCGCCATGCCCGACCTTGTCATCCTCGTCCGCCATGCCGAAAGGGCCGCCGAGCCCGCCGGCGACCCCGCCCTGACGCCCGCCGGCGAGCAGCGCGCCCAGGCCCTGGCCCAGGCGCTGGCCGGCCTGCGCGTGAACGCCATCGTGACAACGCCACTGCGCCGCGCACGCGACACGGCCGCGCCGCTGGCCAAGGCGCTGGGCGTGACGCCCCAGGTCGTGGAAGCCCGCGGCGCCGCCCACGCCCAGGCCGTGGCGGACGCCGTGCGCGCCCAGACCGGTGTCGTCCTGGTCGTCGGTCACAGCAACACGGTGCCGGCCATCATGGCGGCCCTGGGCGGGCCGAAGCTGGCCGACCTCTGCGAGACCAGCTTCCACCATGCCTTCCTGCTGCAGCCCGGCACCGAGCCGCCGCGCTGGGCCCAGTTCAGCTATGGCGCGCCGAGTGGCGCGCCCCAGGCGGGCTGCCTCTGATCAGTTGCTGCCGCGCTTGAGTTCCCACTGCGCCAGCGTGAACTCGCGATAGGGCACGGCCTGCGTCGTGAGCGTGCGCTCGAACCACGGCAGGGCCTCGCCGCGCCGGCCCTGGGCCGCCAGCTGCTGGCCAATGAAGAAATAGGCCTCGGCCAGGCGCAGCCTCTCGGTCTCGGGCTTTTCGCGGGCGCGCTTGAGCAGGGCCTCGCGGTCCAGGCTGCCGCCCAGATAGCTCAGCAGCGCACCGCCCCATTTGCTGGCGTCGGCCGCGGCAAGCTCGTCGGCGATGGCTTCGCGGCCCCGGCCGCCCTGGCGCTCAGCGGCCAGGTACAGCCACAGCATGGTGAACTGGCGCGCCTCGCCGCTGGCGTTGGCGGCGCTGTCGCGCAGGGCCGCCTCGGCCTGGACATAGTCACCCAGCATGTAGTGAGCCGTGCCCAGCCAGCTGCCGCCGCTGCCGGCGAGCTGGGCCTGCTGGGTGAAGGCGGCCAGCGCCTCGGTCGGCCGGCCCAGGCCAACCAGCGCCACGCCCTTGGCCTCCAGAGCGGCGCTGCCCTCGTCGCCCTCGGCACGGATGACCAGGGCCGCCTCGGCATCGGCCAAGGCGGGCGCGAAATCACCCAACTGGTTGCGCGCCTGGGCACGTTCGACGCGCACCCAGGCCGCCAGCCGGCCGCTGGGCGCCACCTGGTTCAGCAGTTCGTCATCGACGAGCCGGTTGATCTCGCTGGAGAGCATCAGCTCCCACAGGGCGTCCGGCCGGGCGCCATTGCGAAAGCGCGCCATGCGCTCGGCGATCTCGGTGAAGGGCGCCTCCAGGGCCTTGCGGTCCACCAGGTTCAGGCGCAGGCGCTGGGCGCCCAGCATCTGGCGGGTGCGGCCGACGCGCTCGCGGTAGCCGTCCACATCGCCGGGCAGCACCTCGTCGGTGCGCCGCTCAACGCGGCTGATGAACTGCACGGTGGGGCCCTGCACTTCCACGCGGCTGTTGAAGGCGAAATGCTTGTCGGCCAGCTGCTGGGGCGCGGGCGCCTGGGCGGTGAAGGGGCGAGCGCCGGTCACGCTCAGGCGCAGCTCGGCCATCCGTGCGCCCTCCAGCTGGAAGGGCAGGCGACGCCGCGCCTCGGGCGGCACCGGCAGGGCGTCGACCAGTTCGGCGGCCGGGAACTCCAGGTCCAGCCAGCCGCGCTGGTAGCGGCCGATGCCGGGATGCTCGAAATGCAGCTTCAACAGCCACTCGTTGCTGTCGCGGTCGTCGACCACCTCGGGCTGGCCCAGGCTGACCAGGCCCGGCAGCAGGCGCACATAGGCGCCGCCGATGGATTCCGCGATGCGCTCCAGGCCGGCGGTGGCCAGGTTGGCGCGCCAGCGCTCGGCGGCCAGGCCGCTGGCCTTGAAGGACGTGGTCAGCTGCACGGGGCGGGCCAGTTGGCTGAAGTCCCAGTCCTGGCGGAAGCTCAAGCTGTCCTGGGCGAAGGCCGGCGGCACCACGGCCACGGGCCCCGTTCCGCCCTGGCCGACGACGAGGGCGGCGCCAAAGCGGTAGTAGCCGCGCTTTTCCAGCGAATAGCCCTGGCCGTTCATCGTCGGGTCCAGGAAGTAGACCGCCTCGCCCAATTGCACTCGGCTGATGACGTGATCGAACTGGTCGTGCGAGGGCAGGAAGCTGCCAATGCCGCGGTTGCGCGCCATCGAGATCAGCGCCGGGTGGGCATCGAAACCCATGGCGGCCAGCAGGCTGTTAAGCAGCAGGGTCTTGTCCTTGCAGTCGCCCAGGCGTTCGGCCAGCGTTTTGGCGGCCGCTTTGGGCCGATGCGAGCTCTCGCCGAGCGAGGCCGAGAAATAGCGCACCTCGTCCTGCACGAAGCGCAGCGCCGCGGCCACCTGCTGCTCGGGCGTCCCGCCCTGGGCCTTCAGCTCGGCCGCCTTGGCCGCGACACCGGCCGCGGCCGGCTCGACGGCGAACAGCCGCTGCGCCCATTGGTCGACTTCGCCCCAGCTGGCGTATTCGCTGACATGCAGGGCTGGATAGACCTTGAACCACGGCGGCGTGGCGGCCTCGTCCTGAACGGCCGGCACATGCTCGCGCAGCACGCGGATGACCTGGCGCCCGCCTTCGTCGAAGCGCTCGGGCACGACGTCCGAGGCAATCGCCTTGACGGCGAGCCTGCGGTCCGGCGGCGCCTCGATGCGCACATGCAGGCGATCCACGGGTGCGTCCGAGGCCAGCTGCATCAGGGCCGAATAGCGGCCTTCGAAGATGGGGTTCTCGCCCTCCAGCGTGTAGGCGACGTCGACGATGTCGCCCACGCGCACATCGCTGAGCACGATCAGGGCCGTGCGCACGCCGTCGATGAGCTGGCGCTCGAGCTGCTGCTCGCGGCGCATCAGCTCGATGCGGGCGCCCTTGAGGCGGTCCAGGCGCTGGCCATCGCGGATGACCACCGCCTGGTGGATGACCAGCTGCTGGTAGGCCGGGTTGAAGCTGATCTGCGGCTCGGACACGTCGCGCAGCGTGGAGGTGTCCAGCGCCTCATGCTGCAGATGGACATAGGTGGCCGTCGTCGAGCGGGGCTGCAGCTGAACCTGGACGTCCACCAGCGGCTCGCGGCGCGCCTTGGCACCGGCGGTGGCGGCCGTGCGGGCTTCGGCGGGCGGCAGGGCGTTGACCCATGCGGGCACGGGGCCGAAGCGGTAGCCGCTGCCGGCAGGTGCAGTCGGATAGGCCGCGGCGGCCGCCTTGGCCGCCGGCTTGGCAGGCACCTGCGCTGCGGCAGACCCCAGTGCCAAGGCCAGCAACAGCCCTGGCCAGAACTTCCCACTCATCCACGTCCTCCCGGCATACCGCCCCGATTGTGCGGCTCGCCGACAGGTGGGTCAGTGAAGCATCTGTTCGACCTCGGCCGCCGGGTCGCCCGCCGCGGCGATCTTGGCGGCCAGCAGCTCCAGGTCCAGATGCAGGTGCTCGATCAGCTCGGGCACGGCCACCTTCAGCGCATGCACCGGCTCATCATGGTGCTCGGAAGCATCGGCCAGCACCTCGGCCACATGCAGGATGGCGGCGATCAGCGAGAAGGGGCGGATCTCCAGCGGCGTGTTGGCGTCCTTGAAGGCCTCCACCATGGCGTCCGGGAAATGCCAGTGCGCGGCCAGCGACGCCGTCACGTCGGCATGGGTGCAGCCGAAGCGGTGCTCTTCCAGCGAGAAGCGGCTCCCGGGCTCGGCCGCGTGGGTCTCGACATCGGCGACGAGATGCGGCTCGTCCATGGCCATCAGCAGCTGGCCGGTGCGCAGCATCAGGCCGGCCAGATAGGCGGTATCGGTCGTCGCGCCATCCGCACCCAGCATGCGGGCCAGGATGCGCGAGTAGTTGGCCGTGGCCACGCTGTGGCGCCAGAAGGTGGCGCGGTCCAGGCCTTCGATCTTGGGGAAGGCGCCGCTCAGGCAGGCGGCCATGGCCAGGTTGCGCAGCGTCTCCAGGCCCAGGGCGTGGGCGGCGTCGATGACGGTGGAGATCTGGTGGGAGGGGCTGTAGTGGGCGGTGTTGGCCAGGCGCAGCACCTTGGCCGTCAGCGTCGAGTCCTTCTCGATCAGGCCGGCGATCTGGCTCAGGCCGACGTTGTCGTCGTCGAAGCTCTTCAGCAGCCGCGATGCCACTTCGGGCATGGTCGGCAGGGCGTTGTGCTTGACGAAGAAACGTTCCGCAGCTGCGCTCATCTTCTGGCCTCCGGGGCGAAAGGGATCGACCCAGTCTAGGCCGAAGGTTTGGCCCGCGCCACGGGCTTCACCTCCCCTAAACGATCAGCAATGCACGGAAGTCGTTGACATTGGTGAAACTGGGGCCTGGCACCAGCAGGTCGCCCAGCGGCGCGAAGAAGCTGGCGCTGTCATGGGCGTCCAGCAGCGCCTGCGGGTTGAGGCCGAGGGCGCGGGCGCGGCCCAGGCTGGTGGGTGTCAGCAGGGCGCCGGCATGGGGCCCGACGCCGTCGATGCCGTCCGTGTCGGCGGCCAGCCCATAGACACCCGGTTCGCAGTGCAGGGCCAGGGCGCAGCCGAGCAGGAACTCGGTGGCGCGACCGCCCTTGCCCGCGGGCTTGCTCGAATCGACCGTCACCGTCGTCTCGCCGCCGGACAGGATGACGCAAGGCTTGGCGAAGGGCTCGCCGCGGCGCGCCACCGCGCGGGCCAATGCCGCATGCAGGCCGCCGACAACGCGGGACTCGCCTTCGATCTCGTCGCTGAGGATGTGGGCGGCAAGGCCCTGTTCCCTTGCGAAAGCCGCGGCCGCGTCCAGGCTCATCTGCGGCGTGGCCAGCATGGTGAACTGATGGCCCTCCAGGCGCCCATCGCCCGGCTTGGGCGTCTCGAAGGCACCCGACTCCAGGCCAGCGCGCGCCGCGTCGGGCAGATGCAGCCGATAGCGCCGGCAGATGGCCAGCGCGTCGGCGCACGTGGTCGGATCGGCCACCGTCGGACCAGAGGCGATCACGGCGGGGTCGTCACCCGGCACATCGCTGATGGCCAAGGTCAGCACCCGCGCCGGCGCGCCGGTGGCGGCCAGGCGCCCGCCCTTGATGCTGGAGAGATGCTTGCGCACGCAGTTCATCTCGCCAATGGCCGCGCCGCTGTTCAGCAGGGCGCGGTTGACGGCCTGCTTGTCGGCCAGCGTGAGGCCCGGCGCGGGCAGGCTCATCAGCGCGGAGCCCCCGCCGGAGATCAGGCAGATGACGAGGTCGTCGGCCGTCAGGCCCCGTGCCAGGGCCAGCATGCGCTCGCTGGCGGCCAGGCCCGCGGCATCGGGCACCGGGTGGGCCGCCTCGACCAGTTCGATGCGCCGTGGCTTCCAGCCACCGGGCACATGGCCATAGCGCGTGATGACCAGGCCCGACAGCGGCGCATCGGCCGGCCAGGCGGCTTCCAAAGCCTGCACCATGGCGCCGCCGGCCTTGCCCGCGCCGAGCACCAGGGTGCGGCCCTTGGGAGGCGGCGGCAGATGGCTCGCCAGCACCCGGCCCGGCAGCGCGCGCGCGACGGCGACGTCGTAGAGCTGTCGCAGCAGCACGCGGGGGTCGAGGGTCATGGCTGCTGCGCCCAACGGCCGATCAGGGCCCGCTCTTCATCGGTCATGCCGGTGGCGTTGTTCAGCGGCATGGCGCGCTGCACGACGACCTGCTGCAGCATCTGGGCCTTGTGGGCTGCGAGGCCCTCGGCCGAATCGAGACGCACGCCCTTCTGCGCCACCTCGCCGGTGTGGCACATCGCACAGCGCTGGCCAACGACGGCCTGCACCTGCTCGAGCGTGACGGGCGCGACCGCGGCCACGACCGGCTGGGGCTTGGGCGCCATCCAGACGATGAGGGCTATCAGCAGCGCCAGGGCCAGCGCGACGGCACCCCAGCTGTTGACGCCCTTGTGGCGCTTGACGAAGAAGATGCGGATGGCCACGCCCGCCGCCATCAGCACGCACAGCACGATCCAGTTCTGCGGGTGCTGGTGCAGCATGCCGTAGTGGTTGCTGAGCATGGCAATCAGCACCGGCAGGCCGAAATAGGTGTTGTGGACGCTGCGCTGCTTGCCGCGTTGGCCGTAGATGGGATCGGGCTTCTGGCCGGCGCGCATCTGGGCGATGACCTTCTTCTGGCCCGGAATGATCCAGTGCGCCACGTTGGCCGTCATCATGGTCGCCAGTGTGGCGCCGACGATGAGGAAGGCGGCCCGGCCGGCAAACAGATGGCAGGCCAGCCAGCTCTCCAGCACGACGAAGACCACGACGACGGCCATCACGCGGCCGTCGTTGCCGATGCTGCCATCCTTGGTTCGACCCAGCGCAGAGCAGGCGATGTCGTAGACGGCCGTGCCGACGACGAGGAAGCCCAGCGCCGCCGCCACCGCCTGCCAGGGCGCGCCCCAGGCGTAGACGCGCGTGTCGATCAGCATCTGGCTGGCGTTGCACAGATAGAGGACGACGAAGAGGGCGAAGCCGCTCATCCAGGTCCAGTAGCTCTCCCAGTAGAACCAGTGCAGGTCCTGCGGCAGGTTGCCCGGCGCCACCATGTACTTCTGCGGGTTGTAGAAGCCGCCGCCATGCACGGCCCACAACTCACCGTCGACGCCCTTGGCCTTGAGGTCGGAGGCACCCGGCTTGACGAGATGGTTGTCCAGCCAGACGAAGTAGAAGGAGGCGCCGATCCAGGCGATGACGGTGATGACGTGCAACCAGCGAATCAGCAGGTTGGCCCAGTCGAACAGATAGATATCCAAGTCGCGAATCTCCGCGGCTCCACCACGGCGGGTGCTGTGAAGCCTCTTGGGTCGCGTCCGCGGGCCGGAAACGTTGAGCAGGTCCCCGCGAGCGTGTGCACCTGGGTACGGGATGCAGCGCAAGGCGCAAACCGGAGCCGGGTTCGATACCCGGCGAGGATTTGCAACGCCGCGATGCGCCCGCAGCCAGGATGCACACGTCGCGAGGGACTTGCTCAGCGTTTCCTGAGGCCCGACACCGCTGCGACAGCGCCCCGGAGTGTATGCAGACGTGACTAGCTTCACGTCGTCGGGCCGCGACGTCATCGCCACGCAAGAAGGGCCTCCCACAATCCGGCCATGCCCGCCCGCCCCTCCCGGACGCCGCGCCGCCTGCTGGTGGCCTTGGCCGCCGCCTGTGCCGGCATGACGGTCCAGGCCCAGGAGCCGGCCACTGTGCGCATCGCGACCAATGTCGAGCGCGCCTATTTCCCGCCGGCCGAAGCCCTGTTGCGCAAGGCTTATGCCGCCATCGGCCTGCAGGTGGAGTTCGTCCCCTGGCCGCTGCCGCGCACCCAGGTGGAGCTGCAAACCGGCCGCGTCGACGCCGTCGCGATGCGCGTCGGGGGTTATTTCGAGCAGACGCCCTATGTGCGCAAGGTCGACGTGCCGCTGCTGAACCTCTTCGTCTATGCCTATGCCCGGCCGCCCTGCCCCGCCGCGCTGGCGGTCGAGGATCTGGGCAAATACCGCGTCAGCTACCAGCGCGGCATGGTCGCGGCCGAGAACCTGATCCCGGAGGCCTCGCGGCTGGCCGCCAACACGCCCAGCGATGCCTTTCTCAACCTCAGCACGGGCGCCGCCGACTACGCCCTGACCTTGACCACGCCGTGGATGGCCGAGGTGCCCGTGGACACCCGCCAGGGCACGCTGTGCCGCATCCCCACGCCGCTGGCCCGCTCGGTGCTGTTTCATGGCGTGCACGAGTCGCACGCCGCCTGGGTGGGGCCGCTGGAGAAGGCCCTGGGCGCCCTGCGCGCCAGCGGCGAGATCCAGCAGGCCTGGGCCGCCTATGAGCGCGAGATCGCCACGCCCAGCAACCGCTACCAGGCCGAACCCGGCCGCAGCCTCACGCTGACGCCGGCGCCAACGACAGGATCTGCGCCAGCACGGCCACCGCGATGACGGCGGGCTGCTTGCCATTCACGCCCGGCACGCCGATGGGACAGACCACCTGGGCGCGCTCGGCGTCGGTGAAGCCGCGCGCCTGCAGGCGCTGGCGGAAGCTGGCCCATTTCGTGCGGCTGCCGATCATGCCGATGAAGGCCAGGTCGCCGCGTTCGCGCTGACGCTTCAGGCAGGCCGCGACGAGATCGAAGTCCTCGGCATGGTTGTGGCTCATGATGAGCACGGCGGAGGCGGGGGCCAGGTCGGCCACGGCGTCTGCCGCCGGATCGCAGACCTCCTGGCGCCAGCCGCGCTCGGGTGGCCGCTCGGGAAACTGGTTCTCGCGGCTGTCTATCCAGTGCAGGCCGAGCGGCAGGTCGCGGGCAATTTGGGCGATGGCCACGCCGACATGGCCGGCGCCGAACAGGGCCAAGGGCCGCAGCGGTGGCCGGGGCAGGCGGGTCGCGAGATCTTCATCCGCGGGTATGCGCTCGAAGGCCAGCCAGACGACGCCGCCGCAGCATTGGCCGAGGCTGGGGCCCAGCGGATAGCGCACCTCGGCCTCCAGCTCATCGCCCTGCAGCGCGCGGCGGGCTCTCGCAATGGCGTCGAACTCCAGATGGCCACCGCCCACCGTGCCGGTGAGGCCGTCGGCCGTCACCGCCATCCAGGCGCCAACCTCGCGCGGCACGCTGCCCGTCGTACGGGCGACGGACACAAGGATCAGCTGCTCGCTCATGACTTTTCGGGCCGAGCGCCGGGCCGCTCCCTAGCCGGCCCGCGCAGGCGATGTGCGTGCGGCTCAATGCCGCACGCATCGCCCTCCCCTCGGGGGACCGACCAGGCTGGCCCGCGTTCAGCGAGGCCAGATTGGGCGAGGGGCTTCATCTCAGCTGCCACGGTAGGTCGAATAGCTCCAGGGGGATGCCAACAACGGCACGTGATAGTGGGAGTTCTCGTCGGCGATGCCGAAGTCCAGCGGCACCTCGTCCAGGAAGGCCGGCTGGGGCAGGTTGGCACCACGGGCGTTGAAATAGCTGGCCACCTCGAAGACCAGGCGGTAGCGGCCGGCCAGGAAGTCGGGCCCTTCCAGCAGCGGGCCGTCGGCGCGGCCGTCGGCGTTCAGGTGCAGGCTGCGCAGCCATTTGGGGCCTTCCGCGTCGAAGCGGTAGAGGCGAACGGCCATGCCGGCGGCCGGGCAGCCGTTGGCGGTGTCCAGCACATGTGTTGTGAGCTTGCCCATGGAATCTCCGTTGATTGATGCAAAGTGTAGGGATGAGCTCACCCCGCTACCCCCGCGATTTGATCGGCTATGGCGAGAACCCACCCCATGCGCAGTGGCCGGGGGGCGCCCGGGTGGCCGTGCAATTCGTGTTGAACTACGAGGAAGGCGGCGAAAACTCGGTGCTGCACGGCGACGCCGGCAGCGAGCAATTCCTGTCCGAGATGTTCAACCCGGCCAGCTACCCGGCCCGGCACCTGAGCATGGAGGGCATCTATGAATACGGCTCGCGCGTCGGCGTGTGGCGGCTGTTGAAGGAGTTCGAGCAGCGCGCCCTGCCGCTGACCGTCTTCGGCGTTGGCATGGCCCTGGAGCGCCACCCGGATGTCACGCAGGCCTTTGTCGAGCTCAACCACGAGATCGCCTCCCACGGCTGGCGCTGGATCCACTACCAGAGCATGGAAGAGGACACCGAGCGCGCCCACCTGGCCCAGGCCATGGCCAGCCTGAAGCGCCTGACCCTGGGCCGGGACCCGCACGGCCTGGGCTGGTACACCGGCCGCGACAGCCCCAACACCCGCCGCCTGGTGGCCGACTTCGGCGGCTTCGAGTACGACAGCGACTATTACGGCGACGACCTGCCCTTCTGGCTGCAGGTGCGCAAGACCAATGGCGACTTGGCGCCTCATCTCGTCGTGCCCTACACGCTGGACTGCAACGACATGCGCTTCGCCCTGCCCCAGGGCTTCAGCCACAGCGAGCCCTTCTTCGAATACCTGAAGGACACGTTCGACGTACTGTATGCGGAGGGCGCCGACAGCCCCAAGATGATGAGCATCGGCATGCACTGCCGCCTGCTCGGCCGCCCGGGCCGCATGCGCGCGCTGCAGAAGTTCCTGGATCACATCGAGGCGCATGACCGCGTCTGGGTCTGCCGGCGGCTGGACATTGCGCGGCATTGGAAAACTGTTCACCCGTTCGACGCTCGAACGGCCTTTGTCTGGGAATGATGACTCTCGATCAACTCAACAACGCCAGCGCCGCGGACTTCGTCGCACTGCTGGACGGCACCTACGAACATTCGCCGTGGATCGCCGAGCGCGCCGCGACGGCCCGTCCTTTCAAGTCCCTGGCCGCGCTGAAAGTGGCGCTGGCGCGGGTGGTGCGCGAGGCCACGGTCGACGAACAGCTCGGCCTGATCCGCGCGCACCCCGAGCTGGCCGGCAAGGCGGCCGTGGCGGGCGAGCTGACGGCGGAGTCGACGAATGAGCAGCAGAAGGCCGGACTGACGGCCTGCACGCCCGAGGAATTCGCGAAGCTGCAAAAGCTCAACGCCGACTACAACGCCCGCTTCGGCTTTCCCTTCATCCTGGCCGTGCGCGGCCCGCGCGGCACCGGCTTCATGCGCCAGGAAATCATCGCCACCTTCGAGCGCCGCCTGCGTGCCCACCCAGATGTGGAGCGGGCCGAATGCCTGCGCCAGATCCACCGCATTGCCGAGATCCGGCTCAACGACAAGTTCGGCGTCAAGCCCGAACTGGGTGAGCAGTTGTGGGATTGGGCCGCGGCCCTGGCCGCGCACAGCGACACAGACGACTTCCTGACCTGCACCTACGCCACGCCGGCCCACACCGCCGTCGCCGCGCAGTTGATGGCGTGGATGCGCGACTGTGGCTTCGACGAGGTGAGCCGCGATGCCGTGGGCAATGTTGTCGGCGTCTACAAGGGCACGGGCGACAAGACATTGCTGACAGGCAGCCACTACGACACCGTGCGTCGCGCCGGCCGCTTCGACGGGCGGCTGGGCATCTTCGTGCCCCTGCTGGTGGTGCGCGAACTGCATCGCCAGGGCAAGCGCCTGCCGTTCAGCCTGGAGGTGGTGGGGTTCTCGGAAGAGGAGGGCCAACGCTTCCCAGCTGACTTCCTCGGCTCCAGCGCCGTCATCGGCGGCTTCGACCCGGCCTGGCTGGACGGCAAGGACGCCGCCGGTACCACGCTGCGCGAGGCCATGCAGGCGGTGGGCTTGGCCGGCACGGCGGAAGCGATCGCGACCTGCAAGCGCGACCCGTCGCGCTACCTCGGCTTTGTCGAAGTCCACATCGAACAGGGCCCGGTACTGGACAGCCTGGACCTGCCGCTGGGCATCGTCACCAGCATCAACGGCAGCCGCCGCTATACCGGCGAGATCATCGGCCTGGCCAGCCATGCCGGCACCACCCCCATGGGCCAGCGCCGCGACGCCGCGGCCGGCGTGGCCGAACTCATCCTGTTCACCGAACAGCGCGCCGCCGCCGTGCCCGATGTCGTCGGCACCGTCGGCATGCTGGAAGTGCCATCCGGCTCCATCAACGTCATCCCCGGCCGCTGCCGCTTCAGCCTGGACCTGCGCGCGACGACGGACGAAGCCCGCGATGCGCTGGACGCCGATGTGCGCACCCGGCTCGACGAGATCTGCCAGCGCCGTGGCCTCAGCTTCACGCTGCAGCCCACGTTGGCCGCCAACGCAGCGCCGAGCGACGCAACCTGGCAGTCGCGCTGGGAAGCCGCCGTCACCGAACTGGGCCTGCCCATCCACCGCCTGCCCTCGGGCGCCGGCCACGACGCCATGAAGATCCATGAGCTGCTGCCCCAGGCCATGCTGTTCGTTCGCGGCGGCAATGGCGGCATCAGCCACAACCCGCTGGAGTCGGTGACCGTGGACGACGCGGAGCTGAGCATCCTGGCCTTCACGCGCCTGCTGGACGCCCTGGCCGGCCCATGACCACCGCGGGCTCTCCGCCATTGATCAGTGCCATGCGAGGCCGGCTCTGGCTGGCCGGAGGGCTGCTGCTGGTCGGCGGCGCCGCCCTGGGGACGCCATATCCTGTGGCGCGCGCCATCGGCACCCTGCTCGCTGGCCTGGCCGTGCTGCTGGCCGTCTTCTCACTGCGCTGCCCCAGTTGCGGCATGAACCTTTTCTGGCACGCCGTCTCCCAACATTCCGTTGGCAGCTGGTTGAGCTGGCTGCTCGACGTCCGCGAATGCCCGGTCTGCCATTACCGCATCGACACCTCCACATGAACAACATCGACGCCTGGATCGCCTCCCACTTCGACGACGAAGTCCGCTTCCTGCAGCAGCTCGTCCGCATCCCCACCGACACTCCGCCCGGCAACAACGCGCCGCACGCGGACCGAACCGCCGAGTTGCTGGCCGAACTCGGCTTCGAGGTCGAGAAGCACGCCGTGCCCGCTGACGACGTGCAGGCGGCGGGCATGCAGTCCATCACCAACCTCATCGTGCGCCACCGCTTCTCGGCAGACGGCCCCGTCATCGCCCTCAATGCGCATGGCGACGTGGTGCCGCCGGGCGAAGGCTGGAGCCATGACCCCTACTCCGCCGCCATCGCCGACGGCAAGCTCTATGGCCGCGCGGCGGCCGTCAGCAAGAGCGACTTCGCGACCTACACCTTCGCGCTGCTCGCGCTGAAGAACTCGGGACTCAAGCTCAAGGGCGCCATCGAGCTGCATTTCACCTACGACGAGGAATTCGGTGGCGAACTCGGCCCGGGCTGGCTGCTGGCCCAAGGCCTGACGAAACCCGACTACCTGATTGCCGCCGGCTTCAGCTACCAGGTTGTCACCGCCCACAACGGCTGCCTGCAGATGGAGGTCACCCTGCACGGCCTGGCCTCGCATGCGGCCTACCCGAGCACGGGCATCGACGCGCTGCAGGCCGCCAACAAGCTGCTGACGGCGCTGTACGCCCACAACGACGTGCTGAAGATGCGCCGCTCCGAAGTGGCCGGCATCACCCACCCCTATCTGAACGTGGGCCGCATCGAAGGCGGCAGCAACACCAATGTCGTGCCCGGCAAAGTCGTCCTCAAGCTGGACCGCCGCATGATTCCCGAGGAAGACCCGGTGGCGGTGGAAGCCGAGGTGCGCGCGCTGATCGAGACCACCGTCGCCCAGAGCGCCGGCATCAAGCTCGACATCAAGCGCCTGCTGCTGGCCAACTCCATGAAGCCCCTGCCCGGTGCCGCGCCCCTCTTCGCCGCGCTGCAAAAGCACGGCGAGGCAGTCTTCGGCGAACCCATCCCGACTTCGGGCACGCCGCTCTACACCGATGTGCGCCTGTACACCGCCCACGGCATCCCGGCCGCCATCTACGGCGCCGGGCCGCGCACGGTGCTGGAGAGCAATGCCAAGCGGGCCGACGAGCACCTGGTGCTGGACGACCTGAAGCGCGCGACCCAGGTGGTGGCCGGCGCGCTGGCCGAACTGCTGGACGCCTGAGCTTCAGGCCGCGGTGATCGCCGCGTTGACCATGTTGACGAGACTGTTCAGGCTGCTCTCGCCCCACCCCGTCTTGATGCCGGCGACGCTGCGGTCGCGATGCAGCACCACCGTGTAGGGCAGCGAACCCGGCGCCTCGAAGGCCTTCTGGCAGGCCTTGGCGGGGTCGTAGGCCAGCGTCAGCTGCACATGCTCGGCCAGGGCGCGGGACAGCTTGCGGAAGACATCGCGTTCCTCGGTGTTGACGGACACGACCTGCAGCCGGTCAGCAGCCGCCCGCTGCAATCTGTCGAGATACGGGAACTCCTCGCGGCAGTAACCGCACCACGAAGCCCAGAAATTGACGACGACGACCTTGCCTTCGTAGTCGGACAGCTTCAGCTCCTTGCCGTCCAGCACCTTGCCCAGCGGCGCGTCGGGCGCCACGCGCTCCAGCGGCGGCCGCTTGGCCTTGGGTGCGTCATCGGCCTGCGCCGGCGACATGCCAGCCAGCGTCGTCGCGCCTGCCCAGGCCAGCATCCCGCGTCGATTCATCCGTTCATCCATGTCAGCTGTCCTCTGCCCTCCCGGGTGACAGCAAGCCTAAGGGCATCTCGCCCCTCGGGGCCACCTAGAATTGCAACATGCCTTTGCTGACGCACGCCCGCGCCCGCCGCCATTCCTGGTGGCTGGTGGCCGTGTTCCTGCTGGGCGCGCTGGCCCCGGGCATCAGCGCCGCGCTGGCGCATGCGCGGGGCGACCTTTCGGCCTGGCAGGACATCTGCCGCTCGCCGTCGGCCTCGACGGCGGCCGTCAAGCCCAAGCCCATCGAGGCCGCGCTGGACCTGCTGGCCCATGGCCATTGCCCGGCCTGCCATCTGGGCGCTGCCGACCTCATCGAACCGCCCGCAGCAGCCGAGCTGCAACTGCGCGACGACCTGGTGCTGGAAGCGCCCGAGCGCTTCTGGACGGCGCCCGTCACCGCCCACGCCTGGCGGCCTGCCAGCGCACGCGCCCCTCCAGGGCTGATCTGAGTCCCTCGCCCTGCCGCGGCCCTCCAGGCCCCGGCGTTTGCCGACGCCCGCGTCGGCGCGACTCCGATCCCGCCCTTCATGAACACCCCCACCCTCACGCGCACGGCCGCCGCCGTCTGCGCCGCCCTGCTATCCTGGCCAGCCCTGGCCTGCGACGATTGCGACTGCGACGACACGCCCGCCGTCGCCGCCCAAGCCAGCGAACCCACGTCGCACAACAAGCTCGACCTGGTGCGCGTGCAAACCGCCGCGCCGTCCTCCCTGCCCACCAACATCCCGACCACGCGCGAGACGGTCACGCGCGAGGACATCGAGCGCAGCGTCAACGCCACCGATGCCGAAGACGCGCTGAAGTACCTGCCCAGCCTGCTGGTACGCAAGCGCTATATCGGCGACTACAACCACGCCATCCTGTCCAGCCGCGCCTCGGGCACGGGCAACAGCGCGCGCTCGGCCGTCTATGCCGACGGCATGCTGCTGTCCAACTACCTGGGCAATGGCGTCGGCGGCCTGAGCTTTCCGCCGCGCTGGGGCCTGGTGACGCCCGAGGAGATCGAGCGCGTCGACGTCATGTACGGGCCTTTCTCGGCGGCGTATCCCGGCAATTCGGTCGGTGCGGTGGTGGACTACCAGACGCGCATGCCGACAAAGTTCGAGGCCCATGCCAAGCTGGGTCATGTCTCCCAGCCCTTCGAGCTCTACAGCACGAACGCCAACTACCGCGCCTGGCAGGCCAGCGCCTCGGTGGGCGACCGGGCTGGGGCTTGGAGCTGGTGGCTCAACCTCAACCGCACCGACAGCGACGGCCAGCCGCTGACCTTTGCCAACCGCCTGGCCAGCACCGGCACGGCGATCACCAACGGCACGCCAGTGACAGGTGCGGTGCTCGTACCCAACAGCAATGGCCAGCCCTGGTATCTGCTGGGCTCGGCCACGACCTACAGCACGCGTCAGGACCACCTCAAGCTCAAGCTGGCCTATGACCTCAGCCCCACGCTGCGCGCCAGCTACGTGATGGGTGCTTGGCGCAACGACTCGGACGGCAATTCCGAGACATATCTGCGAGATGCCAGCGCCAAGCCCGTCTACTCGGGCCCCATCGTCATCGACGGCAAGCAGTTCGCGGCCCTGACCGGCGGCGACTTCGCGCTGACGCGCGAGCAGCTGCTGCACGTGATGCACGGCGTCTCGATCAAGAGCCGCACGGGCGGCGAATGGGACTGGGAGGCAGCCGCCAGCCTCTACGACTACCGCAAGGACGCAAAGCGCCAGAACGCCGCGACCAACCCGCAGCCCGACGCTCAAACGGGCGGCGCCGGTACCTTGGCTGATGGCAGCGGCACGGGCTGGAACACGCTGGCTTTGAAAGGCATCTGGCGCCCCGCCGGCACGGGCCATGTCGTCGACCTGGGCGTTCAGCAGGACAGCTACCAGTTGCGCTACCTGACGTCCAACATCGCCGGCAACTACCTCGCCGACGCGGCGGGCGCCCTGGCCGCCAATGTGCAGGGCCGCACGCGCCTGCAAGCCGCCTATGCCCAGGACGCCTGGCTGCTGGCCCCCGACTGGAAGGCGGTCATCGGCCTGCGCGCCGAGGCCTGGCGGGCCCATGACGGCCGCACCGACTTCTCGGCCACGTCCAGCCAGTCCTACGCCGCGCGCCACGAACACTTCCTGTCACCCAAGGCCGCCCTGTCCTGGCAGGCCACGGCCGACACCGTGCTCAAGGCCTCGCTGGGCCGGGCCGTCCGCATGCCCACGGTTGCCGAGCTGTATGGCGCCACGTCGACAACCAACTCGCAGTACATCAACGACCCCCATCTGAAGCCCGAAAAGTCCTGCACGGCCGAGCTGAGTGCCGAGCAGGCCTGGGGCGCGCTGCAGTCGCGCCTGACGCTGTTCGCCGAGACGACGCGCGACTCGCTGTATTCGCAGACGCTTTTCGACAGCGTGGCCAACAAGAACATCAGCCGCGTGCAGAACATCGACAAGATGGGCACGAGGGGCCTGGAGGCCACGCTGGCAGCCGCCGACTGGCTGCTCAAGGGCCTCGACCTGTCGGCCAGCGCCATCTACACCGACTCCAAGATCAAGGCCAACAGCGGCTTTGTGTCGGCGCCCGGCGACACCGTCGGCAAGTGGCAGCCCAACATCCCCCGCTGGCGCGCCACGGCCCTGGCGGCTTATCGTTTCGACGAACACTGGATCGCCAGCCTCGCCGCCCGCTACAGCGGCCGCCAGTACCGCACGCTGAACAATGCCGACGTGAACGGCTTCGCCTACATGGGCGTCAGCAAATACGCGACGGCCGATGTACGACTGCTGTGGAAGATCGATCGCCAATGGAGCGCCGCGGTCGGCATCGACAACCTGAACAACTACCAGTACTGGAACTTCCACCCCTACCCGCAACGCAGCTACTCGGCTGAGCTGAAATTCGACCTATGAAGACTCACCTCATCGCATCCCTGCTGCTGCTCGCCGGCGGCGCCCATGCCCACATCACGCTGGACCAGCCCGAGGCCCCGGCCGGCAGCAGCTACCGCGCCGTCTTCAAGGTCGGCCATGGCTGCGAAGGCGGCGCGGCGACCAAGGAGATCGTCGTCACGATGCCCGAGGGACTGCGTGGCGCCAAGCCCATGCCCAAACCCGGCTGGACGCTGACGACGAAACAGCGGCCGCTGAAGACGCCCTACGACAGCCATGGCAAGCCCGTCACCGAGGAACTGGCCGAGGTGCGCTGGACGGCCCAGGGCGAGGCCAACCATCTGCCCGACGCCTGGTACGACGAATTCATCCTGCGTGCCTCGCTGCCGGCCGAACCGGGCGAGCTGGCCTTCGCCGTGCGCCAGGTCTGCACCCAGGGCGAGTGGAACTGGGCCGAGCTGCCGACCGCCGCCAACCTGAAGCCGCGCGCACCCGCCGTGAAGCTCAAAGTGATGCCGGCTCGCGTCGAGGGTCATGTGCACTGAAGCTGAAAAAAGCCCTGCCGACCCCGGCTGATCGCGGTTTCGTTCACGGCCGGCTGCGCCGATGATTCAGCCCGTCACCAGTGCACGGCCCCCGGCAACGCTGCGGCCCCTGGCGAGGCGGAACATCGCGATCCGCCCGCGACCATGAAAGCACAAGTTCCCGGCCCGCCCGCGTCACCCCGGTGTCGCCCGTCGACGGCCACCTGCGCTGTGTGAACGCCGCAGCCCTACGCACCTTCGGGTGTGTCCCGGGCGGCGTGAAGCGCTCTTTGCGCCCCGACTGGCTCACGCCAGGCGGGGCTTTCCTTTCTTTCGATCCCGCCTCATCGCACGGCCACGATGCCGCCGTCGGCCGCCCGCGCCAACAGGAACAGACCGGCCTCGCTGCGGTGGCCGCTCTGAACCTGCACGTCGACGAGGCAGGCCTCGCCCACGGCCGTCGTCTTCAGCAGGCGGGTCTTGCGCGGCAGGGGCGAGCGGCCCAGCCGTTCGATCAGCTCCCGGTAAACGGCCTGCCGGCCGGATTCGCCGGCGGCGCCCAGGCTGCCGTCCATGGTGAACTGGGCCGTCAGACCCCAGGCATCGCTGGCGTTCCAGCGGGTGTCGAAATCATCGAGCTGGCGTTGCAGCGCGGCGCGGTCATCGCATGAAGATCCGGCGGCATGGGCTTCCAGAGGGAGGGTGAGTGCACTCGCGGCTACCAGGCCAAGGGCGAGGACGAGGGCCGAGCCCAGGCTCAGCGGGGCAGAGGTATCGGAAAAGCGCTTCATGGAAATCTCCTGGTATGAGGGGGCGCGACGGCGTCATCGACGACCACTCGCGCTGGAAGCCGGCCTGGGTGTTGAGGGCCGGCACGTCGTCAAACCGACCCTGCTTTGTTGCTGGCCGGTCGTCAAAGGCTGTCAGCGCCGGTCCTTGCCACGCCGCCGACGCAGCACGGCGATGCCGAACAGTCCGCCCGCCATCAGGCCCAGGCTGCTCGGTTCCGGCACGGGCGCCGCCACCGGCGAGAAGTGCCCCGAGGCGGACGTGTAGGTCCAGCCTTGCGGCAGGTCCCAGTGGAAGGACATGGTGTGGCTGTAGTCGGCCACGGCACCACTGTGCGCCGACACCGACAGCTCGCCGAACACGTACAGCGTGATGGGCTGGCCGTTGCGCGCCTGCACGCTGCCGCTCACCTCCATGTTGCCGTTGCCCAGCGTGCGCGTGTTCGGCGCGTACCAGCCGTTGGCGGCGGTGCCGATGTAGTACGAGCTCGTGGCCGTGGTGCCGCTGCCGTAGGCCCACGGGCCGCGCTTCCTGAAGCCGTCGATGCTGAACCGGTAGTCCAGCGTCTCGGTGCTGTTCGCCGAGGGGACGATGGTGACGGTGTCCCACACCGACACCGAGGCGCTCGTCTGCCACGAGCAGGTGTAGACGGTGCAATAGACCGGCAGCGTCGGGTTCTCGGACGTCCAGGCCCGCGCATGGACGCTGAACGACTCCGAGCTGCCCCAGGCCTGGGCTTCGGTGTTGCCGCTGGCGCTGCCGTGCGACGCGGACGCGGTGGACTGGTACCAGCCGCCGGCCTTGACGCTGCCGGCCTGGGCCGTCGCGCCGAAGCTGCTGCCCTGCACCACCACCGCGTGGGCGTGCAGCGCGGCCAAGGCCAGGGACAGGGCGGCCAAGGCCCGAGTAAGACGAAAAGACATGAGGCACTCCTGAAGTGGGATCGGGAAAGGGAACGCGCCGCGCCGGGCGCTCGAGGTGAGGATGTGAGCGGGTTTCACTGCGGCCGCCCGAGCGACCAGCTGCGTTCACCCAGGCCCGAGTCCGAGCCCTGGATGCGGCCTCCAGCCACGGCGCCCTGCGCGGACCAGACGTGGCCGCCGACCATGGGCGCGCTGGTGCTGCCCCTCGGGCAGCTGACGGTCAGCGTCGAGTTCCAACGCGTGCTCAAGTCCAGCGTGTAACGGGCCGGGATGGTGGACTCGTCAACGACGAGCTGGCCCGTGGTGTCGGCCTGGGACAGCGACACCCGTGTCGGCGAGACCTTGTGGGTGCAGACCGGGTCGAGCATGGTGTAGATGTGCTCGGCATCGCCGCTCGGACGGTAGACCCGGCGCGTGGTGGTGCTCTGCGCCGCATCCAGGGTCCAGCGCGTGTCGAGCTTGAACTCGTGGCCCGCCAGCAAGTCGCCGACGACGGCCTGCAACGAGCCCACCCAGGCGTCTTCAGCAACGCGCACCTTGGCGGCCAGCACCAGGCGCTGGCCGTTCGCGCTGTTGATGCTGCGAAAGCGCAACGTCAGCGGGTTGGTGGCCGGTACCTGGGCCGGTGCGGTGTAGATGACGCCGGCTTGCGGCTCGACGGCCAGCGTGCCCAGGGCGGCTGCCGGCGTGGCGCTGCCCTCCAGCGTCCATTCGCGCTGGAAGCCGGGCTTGCTGTTGAGCACCGGCACGGTGACGTCACGCACCACCGGCGTCGGCAAGCACAGTTCCCCCACGCTGGCGTTCTCGCAGCCCTCGCTGCCGCGCACCGCGTAGATGCTGACCGGTACGAAGCGCTGGCTGCCGAGCACGCGCACCGTGGCGGCGGCGGGCACCAGCTTGTGGGCCTTGACGCGGACAAACTCGCCCCTCAGCGCTGCGCCTGCAGCAGCCGGCCGGGCCTGCAAGGCCGCGGCGCCGGGCTGGACCGGCCACAGGCCCGGCGGCAGGCTGACCTGCAGCAGGCGCTGGGCCTCATCGTGCGCGGCGAGCGGCAGCACCCACCAGCTGCCGTCGGACTGGCGCAGCGCGATGCGGTCCTGGGAGACCTCTTCGGCGCTCTCATCAGCGCCATAGCGCAGGGACAGCGTCAATGTGCGGGCCGGACGCTCCGGCAGGCTCAGGCTCAGGCCCGGACCGACGCCATCGGCCAACGGGTTGGCGATCGCCTGCAGCGAGGCCGTGCCGGCCTGGCTGAAGCTGCCGGCGGGCAGCTCCAACTGCAGGCTGCCATCCGCCGTGCTCAGGCGCGCGGTGGTGGTCGTGAAGGGCAGCGCCATGGCGGCGCCCAGCACCGCCGGGGCGGCCGTCGTCAGCACGGCTTCACTGCCGGTGCGCGCATTGGCCGAGGCGGCGATGCTGCCGTCCGGGCGGACGAGGCGGTAGGCATAGCTCGTGTCTGCGGCCAGGCCGCCGTCCAGCCACAGGCCGGCGCCGCTGTCGACCTCGGCGACAGCGGCATAGGCGCCGCCGTCGCCGCTGCGCCGCTCCAGCCGCCAGGCGCTGCCGGGGCTGCCGCCACTCCAGCTCAGCGTGGCATGCGTCGCCGATCCCGCCAGCGCGGTCAGCGTGACGCCGGGTTGGGAAGGCGAAGGCGTGGATGGGGTTGAAGGCGTGGAGGGGGTGGAGGGTGCGGTCGGCGCGGCGTTGTCGCCACCGCCGCCGCAGCCGGCGAGAAGCCACAGGGCGGCGCCCAGCGGCGCCAGCAGGCGTGAGGTCAGGAACATGGAAGACTCCGAAAGAGGTTGCGGATCGGCGCGGAGGGCCCGGGCTTCACAGCCAGTGGCGCATCAGCACGACGTCGAGGTCGCTGCCGTTGGCTTCGCCGGCCTGCAGCACGCGCACCGTTGTCACGCGCTCGTCGGGCTGCAGGGCAAGGGCACGACCGGCGTCGGTCTTGCTGCCGGCCGCCACGGCCGTGGTGCGGATGCCGCCGGGGCCGAAGGCGGTGTCGGCGCTGCCGTCGGCCTTCAGGCGCAGCAGCACCGTGTCGGCGCTGGAGCTGTTGCCGGTGTAGACCCAGCCGCCCAGCAGCAGGCGGCCGTCGGCCTGGCGGACGATGGCGGTGGCCTCATCCCAGTTGCTGGCGCTGACGGCGACGACGGCCCGGCCGCCGGTGCCGAAGGCGGCATCCAACGCGCCGTTGGGCAGCAGGCGCACGGCGGCGAAGTCGTGGTCGCGGTGGCCGGCGAGCACCAGCTGGTTGTCGGGTGTGACGACGACGCCGCGAGCCGCGCCGGTGACGCTGCCGAACAGGCTGCGCACGATGCCGCCACTGCCGAAGCTGGCGTCCAGCGTGCCGTCGGCGCGGTAGCCGGCGGCAATGAAGTCGCCCTCGCCGCCCACGGCGACGAGGCGTGAAGCCCCGCCCACCGTCTGCAGGGCCAGGCCATAGACGGTCTCGCGGGTGCTGCCGCTGCCGATGGGGGTCAGCACCTTGCCGCCGTTGCCGAAGCCGGCATCCAGGCTGCCGTCGGCGTTGTAGCGGGCCAGTGCGAAGTCGCTGCCGCTGGCGCCCTGGTCGCTGTCGCCGGCCAGCACGATCTTGCCGTCGGCCTGGACCAACAGCGCGTAGGCCTTGTCGGCGCCGTTGCCAAAGGAGGTGATCACGCGGCCGCCGCTGCCGAAACTGGTGTCCAGCGTGCCGTCGGCGTTGTAGCGGGCCAGCGCGAAGTCGTAGCCGCTGGCGCCCTGGTCGCTGCTGCCGGCAACGAGGATCTTGCCGTCCGGCTGCACCGCCACGGCCTGGGCCTCGTCGCTGCGGCTGCCGTTGTTGAAAGCGGTGCTGACCTTGCCGCCGGTGCCGAAGCTGGCGTCCAGGCCGCCGTCACGCAGGTGGCGCACCAGCATGAAGTCAGTGCCACTGGCGACGGTGGTGATGCCGAAGCCGGCCACGATGGCCTTGCCGTCGGCCTGCACCGCCACGCCACGCACATAGTCGTCGGTGAGGCCGCCGGGCGTCACCAGCGTGCCGCCGCCGAAGCTGGTGTCGATGTCGCCCGCCGCACCGCGCACGGTCACCGTCAGCGGCTTGCTGGCGTTGACCGTGCCGGCCGTGCCCTTGACCGTGACGGCGGTCGGCAGCGAATGCGGGGCGGTGATGGCGGCCTGCAGCGTCAGCGTGCCGGTGTTGCTGCCCGCTGCCACGCTGAGGGCGCCCGCGGTAGCGCCGGTGGGCAGGCTGTCGGCGCTGAACTGGATGGCGTCGGTGAAGCCGGCATCGCGCTGCACGGCGACTGCCACCGTCGCCTGCTGGCCCTGCCAGACGATGGCCTTGGAGGTGTCCAGCGTGAAGCTGAAGCCCGGAGCGGGCGCGGGAGCCGGACCGGGCTGGGGCTGCGGCTGGGGTTGGGGCGCTGGGGCAGGCTGGCTGGTGCTGCTACCGCCTCCGCCACAGGCGGCCAGAGTGGCGGACAGGGCAGCGCTCAGCAGCAGATTGCGGACGCCGGGACGGTTCGTGGATCGAGCAGACATGGGATTTCCTGAGGTGAAAGGTGGAGGGAGCCCCGGGTCGAACGGGCTCCGTTCAGGGGGTGACGGCACTGTGCCGAGCGCCCCTGGCCCGCACATCGCCCCGAGGAGCCATGCGACGGGCCATGGCCCTGGCTCCGGGCCCATGGCCCGTCGGAGCGATGCCAGGCGCGGCGCCGGCCGGAACACTGCCGGCCATCCGGTTCACCTTCGCACCGGCCCCAAGGAGCCCCCATGACACCCCCTGCCCCGCGCCTGGACCTGTATGCCCACATCCACAAGGCGCTGCGCCTCTTCATGAGCGACACGCTGCAGCAGCTGAGCCGCCTGGACGTCGACGATCCGCTGGACCTGGCCACCAGCCTGGCCCAGCTGGATGCACTGCTGGACGCCGCCCGGCATCACGTCGAGCGCGAGAACGAGTTCGTGCATCCCGCCATCGAGGCCCGCCGCGCCGGCGCCAGCGCCGCCATCGAGGCCGAGCATGAGGAGCATCTGGACGCCATCACCGGCCTGCGCGCCGAGTCGGCCGCGCTGCGCGCCATGCCGACGGCCCCTGCGGCCCAGCGCCTGTATCGGCGTTTTTCCACCTTCGTGGCCCACAATTTCGAGCACATGGGCGTGGAGGAGAGCCGCCACAACCAGGCCCTGTGGGCGGCCTACACGGACGCCGAGCTGCTCGAACTGCACGGCCGCATCATGGCCAGCGTCGGTCCGCGCGAGATGAGCGAAATGCTGCGCTGGATGGTCCCGGCGCTGACCCCGGCCGAACGCGCCCTGGTCATTGGCGCACTGCCACCGCAGGTCCAGGCCCCGGTGCTGGCTTCAGCGCGTGCGCTGCTGAACGACAGCGCCTGGGCCAAGCTGTGCCGGGCCGTCGGTCAGCCGAGCGCGCCGGGCCTGGTGGAGGCTTGACGGTCGCGCCACCACGCGGCCGCTTCGCCGCGTGAGTTCAGTACCAGCTTGTCGAGGATGTTGGCCACATGCCGCTTGACGGTGTGCGGGCTGAGATCCAGGGCGCGGGCGATGTGCTTGTTGCTCGCACCCGCGGCGATCTGGGCGATGACCTCGGCCTCGCGCTGGGAGAGCCGGTCGTCCACGGAGGTCTCGGCCGTCTCGGCGACCCGCCGCGTGGCCGGCCGCACGGCTTCGGCCCAGCCACGCAGGCGAGCGAGGCTGGCCGCGTCAAGCAGGCCACTCCAGTCTTCAGCGGCCATCTGCAGCACCCTCGGCACGGCCCACAGCAAGCCGCCGGGCTCGCGGCTGGCCAGCGCCGGCGCCAGCGCCTGGGCGGCGCCGGCACGGTCGCCGCCTTCCAGCAGCACCGCGGCCAGGCGCACGCGCGCCTCGGCGAGCTGGCCGAGCAGGTCGCCACTCTCACCATCGGCCAGGAAACCGCGCCAGGCAACGATGGCTTCGTCGCGCCGGCCCTGCAGCGCGGCCAGTTGGGCCTGCAGGCCCAGCAGCGGCCGCGGCCGGTGCGGCATGACGAGATGAGGCAGGTCGGCGCCGATGCGCACCAGCCGCTCCAGACCCTCTTCCAGCGCCTCCTGATTGCCGGTAGCAGCCGCCATGCGCGCCATGGAGAAATGCGCATGCCAGGCGCCCCAGGCGCCGTAACCCGGCACCTGCTCGGCCAGGCGCAGGCGCATCAGAGCCATGGCCTCCTCATGGCGGCCGGCAATCAGGTCGAACATGGCATGCAGGGCCTGGCCCTGGTTGCGCGCAATGACGATGCGACCCAGCCAGGCCGCATCGCTTTCGGCACGAGACAGCAGCTCGCGGGATTCGTCCAGTTGCCCTTGCCAGAACAGGTTCCAGGCCTGGGCCGTGTGGGCGTTGACGCCGAAAGGCAGCGTCCGGTTGCCCAGTACCTGCATGGCGCCGCGGTACCAGCGGTCGGCCACCGGTGACATGCCGGCGCAGCTGATCTGGCGCGGCGGCGGCGAGCAGATGTACCAGGTTTCCAGCGTGGTCGCGTTCAGCAGTTCGCAGACGAGGGCGTCGAACAGTGGCGCGACGGCATCGAAGCGGCAGCTTTCCATTGCATGCCAGGTGCGGCCCAGCAAAGTGATGCGGCGCAGCTCGCCGCTGAGGGCAAAGGGGTCGAGGTCGCGCAGCAGGACCTCGGCCTCCGGCAGCCGGCCTTGCGCGATCAGCAGGATGCTGCGGTGGCCGCGTGCGGCGAGCAGGCCGGACGCGTCGCCGCGGGCCTCGAACAGCGCCTCGGCGCGGCTCTGGTGCCATTCGGCCTGCTGGGCCTCCCACAGCACCCACAGCGCCAGGGCCTTGACGCGGTGGAGTTCAGGGCTGGACTCGGCGAAGGCCGGGTCGAAGCGCTTGGTCAGCTCGAGCAGGCCCTGGGCACCCAGGTGGTTCATCAGCGGCCCGCCATCGGCCAGCAGCAGCTCGGCGGCCCGCTCGGGGCGGCCGGCTGCCAGCAGCAGGCTCTGGCGGCGCAGCGCGTCGGTCTCCAGCGTGGCGGCGCGCTCCAGCAGATCGCGGTGCAGCTCGGGCTGTTGCTGGCGCAGGCGCTGCTGCAGCATGTCGCGGAAGAGCTGGTGCAGGCGCAGCGTGTGCGGCGCCAGCTCGACCACCGTGACGAAAAGGGAGAGCCTCTCCATCTCGGCCAGCCAGGCGGCCGCACGGGCGTCCTCGCCGAGGGCCTGGCAGCGCGCCACGTCCAGCTCGTGCAGCACGCTGGTGCGCAACAGGAAGTCGCGCAGCCCGGGATCGAGCCGGTCCAGCACCTCGGCGGCGAGGTAGTCGAACGTCGCGCGATCGATGGCCGCGGGCAGCGCCGCCCGCTGCCCCATGCCCAGCGCCAGCCGCAGCCCGGCGGCCCAACCCTGGCAGCGGCGGTAGAGCTCCGCGGCGGCCAGCTCGTCGAGGCCGGCGTCCAGCGCCAGCTGCACGGCCTCGTCCTCGGCCAGCACCAGGTCGGCGGCACCGATGTCGGCCAGGTCGCCGGTCGCGCGCAGCCGAGCCAGCCGCAGCGGCGGTTCGTGGCGTGCCGCCAGCACCAGCCGCCAGCGCCAATCCATGCGCGTCAGCCAGCGATCCAGGAACTGCACGGCCGCGGCGTCCACCACGTGGTGCACATCGTCCAGCACGATGCATCCCCGCGACACCTCGCAGGCCTCCAGCGCATTGAGCATGGCGTCGGCCACGGCGATCAGCTCGGGGCCACCGCGCAGGGCCGCATCGCGCAGGCCCTCGGGCGCCGTGCGCCAGGGCGGGTCAAACGGCTCCAGCGCCGCGAACAGGCAGTCCAGCAGGCGGCCCAGATCATCACCCTCGTCCAGCGACACCCACGCCAGCGCCAGGCCAGCGGGCTGATCCGCCAGCGCCTGGGTCAACAGCGCCGTCTTGCCATAGCCCGCCGGCGCGCACACCAGCAGCACGCGCTGCGTGTCCAGGGCAGCCCGCACGCGTGCCAGCAGCGCGGGTCGAGGCAGCAGGCCCTGGCGCGGCCGCGGGGCTCGTGTCTTGCTCAAGGCCAGCGTCATGGCCGCGGATCATAGGTGCCGGCTCGAGGCGTTCCGCACCCGCCATGCTGCCCCCGCGATTGCGGGGGCGCTGGCCCGCGCACCGCTAACGCTTGCCTAACGGTCGCCTTCAAGACTCCCGGCCATCCACCACCAGGAGTCCCCATGAACCTCGCCCGTCTGATCCTGTGCGGCGCCCTTGCCGCCTTCAGTCTCGCCGCCCAGGCCCAGCAGGGCGTGGACCTGACCGACCAGAGCCACAACCCCGACTTCCCAAGCTGGACGCTGTACGGCAGCGCCCAGGCGCAGAGCTTCACGCCCGGCAACGGCTTCACCTACAGCGTGATGAACCTGACCCAGGCGGGCACGGGCGGGCAGGCGGGCGCCGGCTGGGCACCGCAGTCCCTGGCCCTGGACTTCAACGCCGCCTTCAACTTCCGCTTCTACTTCAACATCCAGAACGACGCGAGCCAGCTGCGCGGCGACGGCCTGACGCTGGTGCTGGCCGATTCGACCGGCGTCGGCAACGGTGGCTCCGACCTCGGCTACGGCGGCCTGTCATCGGCCAGCGTGGCGTTCGCGGTGGACACCTTCCACTTTGGCGGCGAACCGGTGTCGCCCAGCGTGCAGATCCTGACCGGCGGCAGCAACACGCCACTGGCCTTCACCGAGACCGGCCTGGGCGACAGCATCCGCAACGCCAACTACGCCTTCATGGGCGAGCTGGCCTATGCCCCCTCCGGCAACGGCGACAACGCAGGCCTGCTGACGGGCACCATCTCCAACGTCCTGCTGGGCAGCTTCAGCGTGCAGGCCCAGGTGGACTTCGCGGCCCTGGGTCTGGTGGGCCAGCCGGTCTACTACGGCTTCACGGCCGGCAACGGCCTGGCCACCGACGGCCAGACCATCCAGTGGGGCGCGCCGGCTGCCGTGCCCGAGCCCGGCAGCTGGGCCATGATCCTGGCCGGCCTGGCCTGCCTGGGCCTGATCGCCAGGCGCCGCCGCATGAGCTGAGCCAGGAGGGCGCGGACGCGCCTTCCGCTGCGGACGTGAGGCCGCCATACTCCGCCCGGTGCATGCACTCGCGCAGATCCTGATCCTCTTCGTGGCCGCCGTGGTGCTGGCCGCCGCCGCGCGGCGCGCCGGCGCGCCCTACCCGGTCTTCCTGGCCATCGGCGGCGCCCTGCTGGCGCTGATCCCCGGCGCCCCCAGCCTCAGCCTGCCGCCCGACCTCGTGCTGGCCCTGTTCGTCGCGCCCATCCTCGTCGACGCCGGCTACGACGCCTCGCTGCGCGATCTGAAGGACAACTGGGCGCCGCTGGTCAGCCTGGTCATCGTCGCCGTGGGCCTGACGACCGCGGCCGTGGCCGTCGTGGTGCATGCGCTCGTGCCCGGCCTGCCCTGGGCCGCGGCCATCGCGCTGGGCGCCATCGTCGCGCCACCCGATGCCGTCGCCGCCACCGCAGTGCTGCGCCCACTGCGGCCACCGCAGCGCATCCTGGGCATCCTGGAAGGCGAGAGCCTGCTCAACGACGCCAGCGCCCTGCTGATCTATCGCCTGGCCGTCGGCGCCGTGGCGGCCGGCGGCTTCTCGATGCAGGCCGTGGGGCCGACCTTCCTGCTGGGCGTGCTTGGCAGCCTGGTCGCCGGGCCCGTGCTCGGCTTCATCGCGCAGCGCCTGTTCGAGCGCGTGCAGCACATTCCGACGCACATCGTGATGCAGTTCATCGGCACCTTCAGCGTCTGGCAGCTGGCCGAGCATGTCGGCCTGTCGGGCGTGCTGACGACGGTCTGCTTCGCGATGACGCTGGCCCGCCTGGCGCCCGAACGCATCCCGCCCCGCATCCGCATCCCGACCAACGCCGTCTGGGCGACGGTGGTATTCGCGCTCAACATCTTCGCCTTCATCTTCATCGGCCTGCAGCTGCGGCCCATCCTGATCGGGCTGGAGGTAGCAACCCGCGAGCAATACCTCGTCGTGGCTGCCGCCGTGCTGGCAACCGTCATCCTCGTTCGCATCGCCTGGCATATGAGCTTCAACGCGGTGGTGCGCTGGCGCGACCGTCGCCATGGCTTCAACCCGCCGCGGCCCATGCTCAGGCCCACCGTGGGCAGCGGCCTGGTCATCTCCTGGGCCGGCATGCGCGGCATCGTCACGCTGGCCGCGGCCCTGGCTTTGCCCGAAGGCTTCCCGGGCCGCGACCTCATCGTGCTGACGGCCTTCCTTGTCGTGCTGGGCACGCTGCTGATCCAGGGCCTGACCCTGAAGCCGCTGCTGCGCGCCCTGGACCTGCACGACGGCGACCCGGTCGCGCATGAAGAGCACGCCGCCCGCCACCGCATGCTGGAGGCCGCCTTCGCCCAACTGCCCGTCGACGGTTCGGCCGCCGTGAACCTGGTGCGCAAGAACCTGAAGCTGCATCTCGGCCGGCCGCTGCATGAAGACGGCAGCCCCTTCGCCTCCTTCGGCACCGAATACGACGACCGCTACCGCGCCGCCCTGCAGGCCGCCCGCCAAGTGCTGTTCGCCATGCGCGACGCCGGCGACATCGGCGACGACGCCTTCCACACGCTGGAGAACGACCTCGACTGGCTGGAGGTGTCGGACCCGCTCAGGGCGGCGAATGCGGATGCGACGGGCTAGCGCCCGGCCCTACTTCTTCCCCTGTGGGTAGATCGTCTCGCCGCGCTTGAGCATGTCGACGAAGGCCTTGATCTTCTTCTCGCGGCCCGCTGCGGTCTTCATGTTGTGGACGCGAAAGGCGAGTGCAAACCGGTTCTGCGCGCTGAGGCCCGCCAGCATCTTCCTGGCCTTGGGCTCGGCGTCGATGGCCGCCTGGAGATCATCGGGGATCTTCATCTCCTTGCCGCTGCCATAGGCGCGGTCCCAGCGGCCATCCTCCTTGGCCGCCTCGACTTCCCGCAGCCCGTGCTCGGTCATGCGGCCTGCCTCGATCAGCCGGGCCACGTTGGCGACGTTGATCTTGCTCCACACGCTCTTGCTGCGCCGTCGCGTGTAGCGCTGCAGAAAGCTCCGCTCATCCAGGCCCTTGCGCAGGCCATCGATCCAGCCCCAGCAAAGCACCACGTCGATAGCCTGCTTGGGCGTCACGGAGGCCAGCCCCGAATTCACCTTGTGGATCTTGATCCAGATCTCGTCGGCCTTGTCGTGATGCCGCGCGAGCCAGTCGTAAAAGCTCTGCTCATCGGCGAACTCGCGGATGTTGTTGGGGTCGACGACGACTGATGCCATGGGACAAGCGACTCCTCGAACGCTCAGTGTTCCGTCAGCAACTGCTCCAGCCGCTGCTCCCTCAACCCATAGAAGCGCTTGATCTCCGCGATCTGCTCCAGCAGCTCGGGCTTGCGCGCAGCGAGAGCCTCGGCAGCTGCGCCTTGAGCCTTCACGGCCAGGATCATCTTGTTCTTGCTGGTGTGCTCCAGCGCGATGAACTCGAAGACCTGGGTGCGGTAGCCCTGGCTCTCCAGCAGCAGAGCGCGCAGCGAGTCGGTCACCATCTCGGCCTCCTGGCCGAGATGGATGCCGTGCTGCAGCATGGGGCGCAGCACGGCAGGCATGGTCATCTGCGGGCGCAGCTCCTTGTGGCAGCAGGGCGAGCTCATGATGATGCGGGCGCCCGACTGCAGGCCGACATGCAGGGCGTGGTCGGTCGCGATGTCGCAGGCGTGCAGGGCGATCATCACGTCCAGGGGCTGCACGGCCTGGGTGCGCACATCGCCTTGGTCGAAGCGGATGCCGCCGAGCTGCTCGCCGTCGATGACCGCATTGCACAGCTTCACCATGTCGTCGCGCAGCTCGATGCCGGTCACCCGCGGCTGCAGGCCGTGGGCCTGCAGCCAGTCGTGCACGGCAAAGGTCAGATAGCCCTTGCCCGAGCCGAAGTCGGCCACGCGAACGGAGCCGGCCAGACCGGCTTCGTCGACCGCAGAGGACAGGATCTCGACGAAGCGGTTGATCTGTTTCCACTTGCGCGCCATCGCCGGCACCAGGGCCGCTTCGCCCTTGACCAGATGGGTCAGGCCCAGGGCCGACCAGACCGGGTGAGCCATCTCCAGCGGCCGCTGCTTGGCCTTGTCATGGGCGGCAGGTACCGGTGCTTCTGCGCCGTCGATGCGCGTCACACGCAGCGTCTCACGGCCCTTGCGGCTGACGGCGAACTGCACTTCCTCGCTCGCCGTGTGCAGGTGCGCATTGCGAAAGCGCGCGCCCAGCAGCCTGCCGATCTCGGCCAGGCCGGCCTCGGGCGCATGGTTCTTGGTGACGTCCTTGGTGCGGTGCCGCCACAGGAAGGTGAGCGCCGGCTCACCGCGCAACTCAATCGCACGCACGGTCAATCGCTCGATGTCTTCGTCATCACCCACCGGGCCAGACAGCAGCAGCTTGCCGAACTGGCCGCTGGCCAGCGCCAGACGGACGAGATGCAGGAAGCGCTCGTGCGCAGGCGCCGTGGCGGCGGGGGGCGGCGTGATGAGGGACGTGAACAGCGGCGAGGACATGCGCAGGATTGTCCGAGATCGGCCGATGCCCCTGCATGCCGAATGACGCGCGCGAGCTCTGCGCCGCCGGTCCAGCCCTGCCTTGGTGCCGGCACGAGAGCCAAATCCAGTACAAACACGCCTGCCGGCCGCTCGCGGCGCACCCCTGAACCAGCGTCTCCCATGCGTCTACTTCTTGCATCGATGGGTGCTCTTCTTGCCGCCGCCGCGACCTACGCGGCGGGGCCGCTCACCCACTTCAATGTCGTGCTGCTTCAGCCGAGTTCCGTGCTGGAGGCCCGCGTGACGAACGTCGACGCGATGGCCGAGTACGTCAAGGCCGTCGAGGCCGCCTCGCGAGAGGCCGTCGTCGCCAGCGGCGCCAGACAGTCAGTGGGGGGCTTCATCGTGGTCGCCGTCAAACCCGGCCTGAAATCCAATGTATGGCTGGACTTCGACACGCTCACCGACCTCGAAATGCAAAAGCAGATCGTTACCCGCGTCAAAGCCATCAAGCCGTTCGAGGCGACCCAGGGACCGGTCGTGTTCGCGCTCAAGGTGGCCACGTGGGACGGTCGGCAGTCCAGGCGAGCTGCGCCGCTGCCGCCGGAGTGGAAGAACGCCACCCAAGGCCAGCCCCCTGTCGAGATTGGTGATCTCGTCGAACGCGTTTGGCAGGACTAGCCTCCCGCCCGATCGTTGATGGCGACGTCTCAGGCGTGCGTGATGTGCGCCCGCGTCTCGGCCGTGTCCAGGTGCGGCAGGGTGTTGAAGGTGACCAGGTGGTGGCGCTTCGGGTTGAAGGCGAACTCGGTGACGGCCGAGTTGCGGATGCGCAGGTTCAGCTCGACAAAGGTCTCGGGCGGGCAGGACAACACCTGGGCCACGGCCGTTGCAATCGGCCCGCCGCTGGAGACGATGAGCACCTGCTTGCCCACGCCCACGGCCCGCACGCGGGCCAGCGCATCGGCCACGCCGGCGGCAAAGTCGGCGTGCGTGGGCATACCGACCGGCGCCGTCTCGCCGGCCATCCAGGCCAGCAGGCCCTGGCGCAGCAGGCGGAAATGCTGCTTCACCATCTCGGGGTCGGTCGGCTTGCCCAGCGGCCCGGGGTGAATGGCGCGCACGACGGCCTCGCTGTCGTACTCGTTCAAGCCCGGCAGCGCGACGGCAGGCAGGTCCTCGCCATAGCCCTCGACGATGCCGGCCAGGGACTGGGCGTGACGCTTCAGGGTGCCGGTGAAGACGGCATCGAAGCGCTGGCCGCGCTCGCGCCAGTAGGCGCCGAGGTGGCGGCATTGCTCATGGCCCTTGGCACTGAGCTGGTCGTAGTCGGCCGCGCCGAAACTGGCCTGGCCGTGGCGGACGAGGTAGAGGCTTCCCATGGCCTTGATCATGAACGGCAACCAGGCCCGCCGCTGTCGCGACAATGACGCCATGTCACGCCTTAGACAAGCCACCCGCGACGACACCGCCGAACTCTGGCGCGTGCGCTATGCCGTCACCGAAAACACGCTGACCCCGGGCCGCATCTCCGACGCCGAGCTGCATGCCTACCTCGAGGACTACGGCCGCGGCTGGGTCGTCGAGCTGGAGCCGGGCCGCATTGCGGGCTTTGCCATCGGCGACAACCGCGACGGCCACATCTGGGCCATGTTCGTCGACCCGCCGCTGCATGGCCAGGGCCATGGCCGCGCGCTGCACGACGCCATGGTGAACTGGCTGTTCGAGCAGGGCCACCAACGGCTGGACCTCGGCACCATGCCCAACTCCCGCGCCGAGGCCTTCTACCGCCGCGCCGGCTGGACACCCACCGACGAGGGCCTGGACGCCTATGGCGACAAGCGTTTTGAACTCCGCATCGAGAACTGGAAGCCCCATGCTTGACACCGAAGTCATCGAGACCGGCCACAACCCTCGCACGACGGTCATCGTGCTGCACGGACTGGGCGACAGCGGCCACGGCTTCGTGCCCGTCTGCGGCGAGCTGGACCTGCGCTCACTGGGCGCCGTGCGCTTCATCCTGCCGCATGCGCCTGAGCGGCCCGTCACCATCAACGGCGGTTATGTGATGCGGGCCTGGTACGACATCCTCGGCGCCGACCTGGTCAGACGCGAGGACGAGGCCGGGCTGCGCGAGTCGGTGCGCCAGATCACCGAGCTGATCGACGCCGAGCGCCAACGCGGCGTGGCGGCAAACCGCATCGTGCTGGTCGGCTTCTCGCAGGGCTGCGCGATGGCGCTGATGACGGCGCTGCGCTACCCCGAGCGCCTGGGCGGCGTGGCGGGGCTGTCGGGCTATCTGCCGCTGGCCGCGACGACGGCGGCCGAGCGGTCGGCGGCCAACACCGATCTGCCCGTGTTCCTGGCGCATGGCAGCCAGGACCCGGTCGTCGTGCTCGCCCGCGGCACGGCCAGCCGTGACGCGCTGGTGGCGCTGGGGCATCAGGTCGAATGGCATGACTACCCGATGCCACATTCGGTCTGCATGGAAGAAATCAACGATCTGAATGCCTGGCTGCTGACGCAACTGGGCTGAGCAGATGACGCCTCTCGTCCAAGGAGTACCTTGGCCGGTCCCGCGAGGGGGCGGCGATGCTTGCTGCATTGACGGCAAGCACATCGCCCAAGGCGGGCCGGCTCGGGAGCGGCCCAGCGCTCGGCCCGCAATGCGCAATGAAGCGCTCAGATGACGGCTCATTTCACCCCGCTGCATCCGCCGCAGCTCGGCGAAGATCGATGAGTCATGGAGCGCCTGGCCGAACAGATCGTTGACTGGCACAACCGCCACCCGCTTGCGCGGCGCATTGCCGTGGGCGATGTGCACACCGTGGGCGTGGTGGCCCTGCCCTTTGTGCGCGCGACGGCGCAGGCCGACGGCGTGGTCGAGCCCGTCCTGACCGATGTCGTCAGCGCCTTCGACGAATTGCACGGCTCGCCGCCACTGTCGCGCTGGGCGGCCACGCTGCAGCGCCTGAAGGAGTTACCGCGCCGCCTGACCCGGCGCCCGCGCACGCAGTGGCGAGCCTTCAGCGAGAAATTCCTGCCTGGCCGGAGCCCGGCCCAGGTCGAGCGCTTTGCGCTGGCCCATGGTTTTGCGGACCCGCCCGCCACACCCGAGAGCAAGCCCTGGCGCGTCATCGTCATCGACGAGGGCCTGGCCAACTCCCACGGCGGCTGGCCCTTCGAGCTTTATCTGATGACGGCCGGCATCGACGTCGGCAGCAGCGCCCGCACCCGCGTGCTGGCCGGCCGCGGCATCCCGTCGGAAATCATCGGCCGCCGGCTGTGGGACCCGATCCGCCTCGGCGCGGCGGCAGCCCTGCTGGTGGCGCTGGTCGCCGTCGGCGCCTGGACGCTGTGGCCTCGCCACGCCGCGGAGCCGGTTCAAGCACCGGCCGAGGCAGCGTCGGCAGCATCCGCGCCTGCGCCCGTCGTCGTGGCCGCATCCGGGCCGGCCTCCGCAGCCGAAGCCGCAGAACCCGCTTCGGCACCGGCATCGGCCGCCGCCTCGGCGCCCGAAACCGCGGCCAGCGAAGCTGCGGGCGACGCACCGCCTCCCGACATCCGTCCTCACCTGGTCGAGCGCGCGGACGGCATCAAGCGCCCGCCCATCCTGCGCTCCGAGAAGCCGGCCGAGGCAGCCACCGAAAAACCGGCAGGCAAACCCGAGGAAAAAGCCTCCGAGGCGGCCGCCAAGCCCGAACCCGCCGACCCGCGCCTGAGCCGCATGGCCCAGTCGCCGGACAAGATCGTCGTCGCCCTGGTCGGCCCGCCGGGCAGCAAGGCCGAGGCCGAGGCGCTGCTGGCAAAGATGAAGGCCGGTCTGGTCGGCGTTCACAACGACCCCAATGCCTTGCAGGCCGACGTCATCCAGACGCCCGAAGGCTGGCGCGCCACGGTCTGGCCCTTCTCGAGCCGGGAGCAGGCTCAGCTGATCAATGCGACGCTGGTGGCCCGCGGCCTCAAGACCAAGGCCGTGAACTTCTAAGGCTTGCGCCTGACGACGAAGGCGCGTTTGTCGGCAGGATCGAAGCCGCAGCGCTCGTAGAACGCCCAAACCGCCGGGTCCTTGCGGCCGGTGGTCAGCACGACCTTGTAGCAATTTGCCTTCAAGCCCTCCTGGACCGCATGCCGGACGACGGCCTGGCCATGGCCCTGGCCGCGGTGATCGGCATGCGTGACGACGTTCTCGATGACGCCGTAACTGCTGCCACCGCGCGTCAGGTTGGGAATGACCGAGAGATTGCAGCTCGCGATGAGGGCATCGCCAGCGAACAAGCCGAAATGGCGCATGCCCGGATGCGTGAACACCGCGTGCACCGCCTCGGACGAAGGCGGCACGTCGCCAGCATTCAGATGCTGGTAGAGCGCCACCAGGGCATCGGCATCGCCGATGCCCAGATCGCGAATCGCGACCCCTGACTTCACTTCACTTCCAACTTCATGGTGTTGGCGATGAAGGCCAGGATGTCGCTGCGCTCCTCGATGATCTTGGAGGTCGGCTTGCCGGCGCCATGACCCGCATTGGTCTCGATGCGGATCAGCTTGGGCGCAGGACCCGTGTCGGCGGCCTGCAGCGTGGCGGCGTACTTGAAGCTGTGGGCCGGCACGACGCGGTCGTCGTGGTCGCCCGTCGTGATCAGCACGGCCGGGTACTTGGCGCCGCTCTTGATGGTGTGCACAGGCGAGTAGGCGTACAGGGCCTTGAACATCTCCGGGCTGTCGTTGCTGGTGCCGTAGTCGGTCGCCCAGGCCCAGCCGATGGTGAAGTTCTGGTAGCGCAGCATGTCCATCACGCCGACCTGGGGCACGGCGGCGGCGAACAGGTCGGGGCGCTGGTTGGTGACCGCGCCGACCAGCAGGCCGCCATTGGAACCGCCGTTGATGGCCAGCGTGGCCGGGCTGGAGACCTTGTTCTTGACCAGCCATTCGCCAGCGGCGATGAAGTCGTCGAAGACGTTCTGCTTGTTCAGCTTGGTGCCGGCCTCATGCCAGGCCGAGCCGTACTCGCCGCCGCCGCGGATGGAGGCGATGACATACACGCCGCCCATCTTCATCCAGGTCGCGGCCGTCACGCCATAGCCGGGCGTGATGGAGATGTCGAAGCCGCCGTAGCCGTAGAGCAGGGTCGGGTTGGTGCCGTCCAGCTTCAGGCCCTTCTTGGCGGCGATGAAGATCGGGAAGCGGGTGCCGTCCTTGCTGGTGACGAACTCGCGACGCGTCTCGAACTCGTCGGCGTTGAAGGCCGTCTTGGGCTTCTTGAACAGGCTGACCTTGCCGCTCTTGACGTCGTAGCGGTGGATCTCGGCCGGCGTCGTCAGGCTGGTGTAGCTGAAGAAGGTTTCCTTGTCGCTCCAGCGGCCGCCGAAGCCGCTGGCGGTGCCGACGCCGGGCAGCTTGACCTCGCTGAGCTGCTTGCCGTCGGCGCCATGCACGCGCACCAGCGTCGCGGCGTCATGCAGATAGCTGAGCAGGAAGCGGCCACCGACGGCGGAGGCGCCCGTCATCGCATCCGGGCCTTCGGCCACCAGGGTCTTCCAGTTGGCGGCGGTGGGGTTCTTCAGGTCGATGGCGACGATCTTGCCGCGCGGCGCGCCCTTGTCGGTCTTGACGATGAGCTTGCCGCCCACCGCCGCGACCGGGGTGTACTGGGCGTCGAAGTCCAGCGTGATGGGCTGGGGCTTGCCACCGGCGAATGCACCCTTGGGCAGGGGCAGGACCATCAGGCCGTTCTTGCTGCCGGCGCTCTTCCAGACGCTGATCAAGAGCAGTTGGCCGTCATCGGACACCTCGGTGCCGAAGCCCCATTCCTTGTCCTCGCGGTTCTCGGCGACGAGGACGTCCTCGGCCTGCGGCGTGCCCAGGCGGTGGTAGTAGAGCTTCTGGAAGTAGTTGGCGCCCTTGAGCTTCTCGCCTTCCTTGGGGGCGTCGTAGCGGGCGTAGAAGAAGCCCTTGCCGTCGGCCGTCCAGGACGCGCTGCTGAACTTGACCCACTCGATGGTGTCGGCCAGGTCCTGGCCGGTGGCCAGGTCGCGCACCTTCCAGGTCTGCCAGTCGGAGCCGGCGCCGGCGATGCCATAGGCCAGCAGCTTGCCGTCGCGCGAGGGCGCCAGGCCGCTGAGGGCCACGGTGCCGTCCTTGCTCATGGCATTGGGGTCCAGGGCGACGGCGGGCGTGTCGCTCAGCGACCTGGCCGTGTAGATGACGTTCTGCTGCTGCAGGCCGTCGTTGCGGGTCCAGAAGTAGCGGTCGCCTTCATGGAAGGGGATGCCGAAGCGCTCGAAGTTGTAGAGCTCGGTGTAGATGCGGCGCGCCGGCAGGCGCTGCGGCATGGCGGCCAGGAACTTGTCCGTGACCTCGTTCTGCTGCACGACCCAGGCCTTGGTGTCGGCGGCGTTGTCGTCTTCCAGCCAGCGGTAGGGGTCGGCGACGGCGGTGTCGTGATAGGCGTCGACCTGGTCGACCTTGCGCGTGGCGGGGTAGCTGAGGCCCTGGGCCTGGGCGCTGGTGGCGAGAACGGCTGCGAGGGTGATGGCAGACAGGGTGAGCTTCATCGAACGGGTTCCGGGGGTATTCCGTGGAGTCGCGGATTGTCGACGCCGCCCGCAGCGGCGCCGATCGTCATGCGATGAAGCCCTGACAGCAGAAACCCGCAATCAGCTGCGGTAGTCGGCGTTGATGGTCACGTAGTCGTGGCTGAGGTCGCAGGTCCAGACCGTCGCGCCCGCATTGCCGCGGTTCAAGTTCACGCGGATGGTGATCTCGCTCTGCTTCATGACGCGCTGGCCGTCTTCCTCGCGGTAGGTCGCGAGGCGCCCGCCCTGGCGCACGACGGCGACGTCGTCCAGGTCGAGGTCGATCAGACCCTGGTCCAGGTCGCCGATGCCGGCATAGCCGACCGCCGCCAGGATGCGGCCGAGATTCGGGTCGCTGGCGAAGAAGGCCGTCTTGACCAGGGGCGAGTGGGCGATGGCGTAAGCGGCCAGCTTGCACTCGGCCTCGTCGCGGCCGCCTTCGATGGTGATGGCGATGAACTTGGTCGCGCCCTCGCCGTCGCGCACGATGGCCTGGGCCAGTTCCTGGGCCAGGGCGATCAGGGCCTCGCGCAGGGTCTTGGCGTCGGCGCTGTCCAGCGACGTGATCTCGGCATGCGCCGCCTTTCGGCTGGCGATCAGCATGAAGCAGTCGTTGGTGGACGTGTCGCCGTCGATGGTGATGCGGTTGAAGGAGGCGTCGGCGGCTTCCTTGACCAGGGGCTGCAGCAGGGCCGGCGCGATGTTGGCGTCCGTCGCGACGAAGCCGAGCATGGTGGCCATGTTGGGGCGGATCATGCCGGCGCCCTTGGAGATGCCCGACAGCGTGACCGGCACGCCACCGATCTCGATGCGGCGCGAAGCGGCCTTGGGCAGGGTGTCCGTCGTCATGATGCCGGCGGCGGCCTCGGCCCAGTTGTCGGCCTTCAGCGCGGCCAGCGCGGCCGGCAGTCCGGCGGTGATGCGATCCACCGGCAGGGTCTCCATGATGACGCCGGTCGAGAAGGGCAGGATCTGCTCGGGCGCGCAGCCCATCAGACCGGCCAGGGCCTGGCAGGTCTGGCGCGCACGGGCCAGGCCGTCGGCGCCGGTGCCGGCATTGGCATTGCCGGTGTTGATCAACAGGGCGCGGATAGCGGAGCCGCTGGCCAGGTGCTCGCGGCAGAGCTGCACGGGGGCGGCGCAGAAGCGGTTGGTCGTGAAGACACCGACCACGGCCGCCCCCTCGTCCAGCGCGATGACGCTGAGGTCACGCCGGTTGGCCTTGCGCACGCCGGCCATGGTCACGCCGAGGCGCACGCCCGGCACGGGCAACAGGGAGGCGGGATCGGGGGCTGTGAGATTGACGGGCATGGCGCGCTCAGATGGAGTCAGGGAAAGCGCGCGGATTGTAGGAAGCAGAAATGAAAAAGGCTCCCTCGAGGGGAGCCTTTGCAAGCGGGTGTGTCGCGATCAGCGCGGCAGGCGGCGGCGAGCGATCAGGCCGATGACGCCCAGGCCGCCCAGGAACAGGGCATAGGTCTCGGGCTCGGGCACCGGGCCGACGGCCGTGGCGGTCACCAGATCCTGCAGGCCGCTGTTGGTCAGGCGCGTCAGCGAGTACAGGGCCGGGCCGTGATAGCTGGCCGCCGTGTTGATGAAGCTGTTGGCCAGGGCCGCCACTTGCGTGCTGACGGCGTCGCTGCCCAGGACCTGGAAGCTGCCGGCCGAAGCGTCCAGCGAACCACCGGTCTCACGCATGATTTCCCACACGGCGACCTGGAAGGCGGCCTTGTCGGTGTAGGTGTTCAGGTGGCTGTACTCGGTCGAGAACAGGGACTGCAGGCGCTGGGCCTGGACGCCGCTGAAGCTGTCGACGACGTAGTCGCGGTTGATGCCGGCGCGGCCATTGCCCTGGTTGGGCTCGATGCAGTAGGCGACGAAGCTCTTGCCGGTGGCGACGTAGCTGTAGTTCAGCGCGGTGGTGGCGTAATTGCTGGTCACCGGCGTCGACGTGGAGACGGTGCTGTCCTGGGTGCTCAGCTTGGTGCCGGCGGTGTCAACGCCTTGCCAGTTGATCGTGACGGTCGCGGCCTGGGCCGAGGCCATGCTCATCACGGCAGTGAGGGCGATCAGGCTGGGAGCGAAAAACTGCTTCATGAGGTTCTTTCGAAATCTCGGGGCTGAACGAGCTCAGACGGAGCGGCGGCGGCGCAGGCTGGCCAGACCGGCACCCAGCAGGGCCAGGGCGGCGAGCACGGTGCTTTGCGGCTCGGGCAGCTGCAGGCTGGCGTCGTAGCCGTTGCCGGCCTTGTCCGCGTAGCTGACGCCGGAGACGATCAGCTGCCATTGGCCGGCGGCCAGTTGATGGGGCGACACGGCCCAACGCTCGACGCCGTCTTCAGCGGTGTTCCAGTCGATGGCGATGGTTTCGGTCCAGTTGATGTCGGTGCCGACGCGGTGCAGCAGCACATGCTGCACGTCAACCATCGGGAGGCCGCCCAGCGAGGTGTCGGTGAACAGCTTGCCGCTCAGCCAGCCGCCAGCGGCCAGGTTGAAGGTCCAGGTGTCGCTGAAGGCGGTACCGAAGCCGGTGGCGTCCTGCAGGCCGTGGTTGCCGAAGCTCAGGGGCACGGGCGCTGCTGAAACGGCGCCAGCAACAACGAGGCTCAGGGCGGCGAAGGCTTTAGACAACGATTTCATGACGCGCTTTCAGGTTCTCTACTCGGGTCTACCCGGGGTTTGCCGGGTGTATGGGCTGCACTCTAGGGGGGGAAGCGGAGGCCGAGCACCCCCCATGCCGGTGGCGTGGGGTCTTCTCTGTGCTCAAACGCACGGTTTTCCCCCCACTTGGGTGGGGCGGACAGCCCACTGCAAACCAATGCAAACGGGCCGGCAGAGCCGGCCCGTGAGGGATCGCACGCCCGCAGGATCAGGCCAGCTTGCCGTGGCAGAGCTTGAACTTCTTGCCACTGCCGCAGGGGCAGGGGTCGTTGCGGCCGATGTGGCCGTACTCGGCCAGCAGGGTGGCCGGATCGACGTCCTGGCTGATCGAGCCGTCCTCGTTGGGGTGCTGGTAGGTCACGTTGGACACGGCCTCGGCACGGCGCTCCATGGCCTCGGCGGCCTGGTTGGCCTCTTCCTGGCTCTGGATGCGCACATTCATCAGCGTGCGGGTGACTTCCATCTTCACCAGGTCCAGCAGCTGCGAGAACAGCTCGAAGGCCTCGCGCTTGTATTCCTGCTTGGGGTTCTTCTGGGCGTAGCCGCGCAGGTGGATGCCCTGGCGCAGATAGTCCAGAGCCGCCAGGTGCTCGCGCCAGCGATGATCGATGCTCTGCAGCAGCACCATGCGCATGAAGGGGTTGAACTGCTCGATGCCGACGCGGTCCAGCTTGCCCTGGAAGAGCTCGTCGCCGGCCTTGGTGATGGTTTCGAGGATGTCGTCGTCGGTGATGGAATCGCTCTTCTTGACGAGGTCCGTCAGCGACAGATCGACCTGCCATTCGCTCTTCAGCACCTGCTCCAGGCCGGGCAGGTCCCATTGCTCCTCGACGCTTTCGGCCGGCACATAGGTGCGCACGACGTCGGCCAGCGTGGATTCGCGCAGCGAGGCGATCTGGGCGATCAGACTCTCGGCCTCGAGGATGTCGTTGCGCTGCTGGTAGATGACCTTGCGCTGGTCGTTCGAGACGTCGTCGTACTCGAGCAGCTGCTTGCGGATGTCGAAGTTGCGGGCCTCGACCTTGCGCTGTGCGCCTTCGATGGAGCGCGTGACGATGCCGGCCTCGATGGCCTCGCCCTCGGGCATCTTCAGCCGGTCCATGATGGCGCGCACCCGCTCGCCGGCGAAGATGCGCATCAGCTGGTCGTCCAGCGACAGGTAGAAGCGCGAGCTGCCCGGGTCGCCCTGGCGGCCGGCACGGCCGCGCAGCTGGTTGTCGATGCGGCGGCTCTCGTGACGCTCCGTCGCGATGATGCGCAGGCCACCCTCGGCGCGCACCTTGTCGTGCAGACCCTGCCACTCGTCCTTGAGCTGCTGGATGCGGCGTGCCTTCTCGTCGGCGGGAACCGCCTCGTCGGCCTCCAGGAACTTGACCTGGTTCTCGACGTTGCCACCCAGCACGATGTCGGTGCCGCGGCCGGCCATGTTGGTGGCGATGGTGATGACGCCCGGGCGGCCGGCCTGGGCGACGATCTGCGCTTCCTTCTCGTGCTGCTTGGCGTTCAGCACGTTGTGCGGCAGCTTGGCCTGGTCGAGCAGCTTGGAGATCAGCTCCGAGTTCTCGATGGACGTCGTGCCCACCAGCACCGGCTGGCCACGCGTGTGGCAGGCGCGGATGTCCTCGATGACGGCGTTGTACTTTTCCTTGTCAGTCTTGTAGACCAGGTCCAGTTCGTCCTTGCGGATGGTCGGGCGGTTCGGCGGGATGACAACGGTCTCGAGGCCGTAGATCTCCTGGAACTCGTAGGCCTCGGTGTCGGCCGTGCCCGTCATGCCGGACAGCTTGCCGTACATGCGGAAGTAGTTCTGGAAGGTGATGGAGGCCAGGGTCTGGTTCTCGGCCTGGATCTTCACGCCTTCCTTGGCCTCGACGGCCTGGTGCAGGCCGTCGCTCCAGCGGCGGCCGGTCATCAGGCGGCCGGTGAACTCGTCGACGATGACGACCTCGCCGTTCTGCACGACGTAGCTCTGGTCCTTGTGATAGACGTGGTGGGCCCGCAGCGCTGCATTCAGGTGATGCATCAGCGTGATGTTGGCCGCGTCGTAGAGGCTGGCGCCTTCGGCGATCAGGCCGGCTTCGGTCAGCAGCTGCTCGGCGACCTCATGGCCGTCTTCGGTCAGGTGGATCTGGTGCGACTTCTCGTCCACCGTGAAGTCACCCGGCTCGATGACGCCTTCGCCCGTGCGCGGATCCAGCTCGCCGATCTGCTTCTTCAGCTTGGGGACGACGGCGTTGATGCTCTGGTAGACGTCGGTGTGGTCGTCGGCCTGGCCGGAGATGATCAGCGGCGTGCGCGCCTCGTCGATGAGGATGGAGTCCACCTCGTCGACGATGGCGTAGGCCAAGCCGCGCTGTACGCGGTCGGCCGTCTCGTAGACCATGTTGTCGCGCAGGTAGTCGAAGCCGTACTCGTTGTTGGTGCCGTAGGTCACGTCGGCGGCGTAGGCCGTCTGCTTGTCCTCGCGCTGCATCTGCGGCAGGTTGATGCCCACCGACAGGCCCAGGAAGTTGTAGAGCTTGCCCATCCACTCGGCGTCGCGGCGCGCGAGGTAGTCGTTCACCGTGACGACGTGGACGCCCTTGCCGGTCAGCGCGTTCAAGTAGACCGGCAGCGTGGCCATCAGCGTCTTGCCTTCGCCGGTGCGCATTTCGGCGATCTTGCCGTCGTTGAGCACCATGCCGCCTATCAGCTGCACGTCGAAGTGGCGCATCTTCAGCGCACGCTTGCTGCCCTCGCGGCAGACCGCAAAGGCTTCGGGCAGGATGTCGTGGACCGTCGCGCCGCCGGCGATGCGCTGCTTGAACTCCGCCGTCTGGGCGCGCAGTTCGTCGTCAGTCAGGGCCTCGTACTTCGGCTCCAGCGCATTGATCTTCGCCACGGTGCGGCGGTAGTCCTTCAGCAGGCGCTCGTTGCGGCTACCGAAAATCGAGGTGAGAAGCTTGGGCAACATGCTGCAAAGGATGTGGAGCTGCGCGGCACCGGCGGGCTGTCCGACCGGCGAAAGGCGCGAATCTGGGGGCGCGGCGAGACATTGCAAGACGGACTTGCCCGGCCGCGCAAAACGGCGCAGTTTAGCAGTGGGCTTTGGCCGGCCAGCCGCCTGACTACACTGCGGCCATGGCCACCCCGCCCCGATACCTCGTCCCCAAGCGCGTGCGCCCCAGCATCCCGTCGCCGACGCCGGTGGCCGAAGCCCTGCGCGCCCACGAGGGCCTGAGCCAGCTGAGCGCCCGGCTGGAAGCCTCGCGGCGGCGGCTGCGCATCATTGCGCCCGCCCTGCCCGGCAATCTGCTGGCCAGCCTGCAATCCGGGCCGCTGGACGAGGACGGCTGGAGCCTGCTGGCCGCCAACGCCGCCGTGGCCGCCAAGCTGCGCCACCTGCTGCCGCGCCTGGAGGCCTTGCTGGCCCAGGCCGGTCTGCCCGGGCAGATCCGCGTCAAGCTGATCCAGAAATGACAAAACCCACTGTCGCGAGACAGTGGGTTTGCTGTTGGTGCCGGCTATCGGATTCGAACTGATGACCTACCGCTTACAAGGCGGTTGCTCTACCAACTGAGCTAAGCCGGCGAAAGACGAAGATTCTATGCGGTCACCGCGCGCGCTCGCGCGGACTTGCTACTTCACGCGCTTCAGCGAGGGCCGTGGCCCGCCGCTCGGCGCATCGGGCGGGGGGGGCGTGTCGTCGCCCTCGTCGTCGCTGGTTTCGCTGGCCAGACGCAGGCCCGTGCGACGCGGCTCGGCGGCCGCAGGCACGGCCGGCACCGGCGCACCTTCTGCCAGGGGCTCCGGCGCCGGGAAGGCCATGCCCTGGCCGTTCTCGCGGGCGTAGATGGCGACCACATGGTCCACCGGCACGATGATCTCGCGCGCGACACCGCCGAAGCGGGCCTTGAACTGGATGTGGTCGTTGCCGAGGTCCAGACCGCTGGTCGCATCGAAGCCGATGTTCAGCACGATCTCGTTGTTGGACACGTACTCCATGGGCACCTGCACCGAACGATCGACATGGACCGCGATATAGGGCGTGAAGCCGTTGTCCGTGCACCAGTCGTGCAAGGCACGTATCAGATACGGGCGGGTGGAAGTACCCCCACCTGCGCCGCCGGAAGCGGGGGTCTGGTCCATCAGCGGCGCATCACCTTTTCCGAGGGCGTCAGCGCCTCGATGTAGGCCGGACGGCTGAAGATGCGCTCGGCGTACTTCAGCAGCGGCAGCGCGTTCTTGGACATGTCGATGCCGTAGTAGTCCAGGCGCCACAGCAGCGGGGCGATGGCCACGTCGAGCATCGAGAAGTCGTCGCCCAGCATGTACTTGTTCTTCAGGAAGATCGGGGCGAGCTGGGTCAGGCGGTCGCGAATCTGCGAGCGGGCCTTTTCCAGTTGCTTGTCCGTCGCCTTGGTCGTCGTACCCCGGCCTTCGAGGATGTTCACGTGGGCGAACAGCTCCTTCTCGAAGTTCAGCAGGAACAGGCGCACACGGGCGCGGGCGACCGGGTCGCCGGGCATCAGCTGCGGGTGCGGGAAGCGCTCGTCGATGTACTCGTTGATGATGTGCGATTCGTACAGGATGAGGTCGCGCTCGACGAGGATGGGCACCTCGTTGTACGGGTTCATCAATGCGATGTCTTCGGGCTTCGCGAACAGGTCAACGTCACGGATTTCGAAGTCCATGCCTTTCTCGAACAGCACAAAGCGGCAGCGGTGCGAGTAGGGGTCGGTGGTACCGGAGTAGAGGACCATCATGGCTTGGGCTCCCGAGGGGTCAGTCAATCAAAACACACGCGGCGGGTCGCCGCGCAAAAAGCAAACGCAGTGGGTGGCCAGAAGCCCTCCCCACTGCGTGTTTGGCACCGCTTTGAGGCAGTGCCGGGACTTGGCAGTTACTTCACGTCCTTCCAGTACGAGGCATTCAGGCGCCAGGCAAACACGGTCAGGAACAGCAGGAAGATCAGCACGATGACGCCGAGCTGGAAGCGCTGGCCCTGTGCCGGCTCGCCCATCCACTGCAGATAGGCGACCAGGTCGGCCACCGATTCGTCGTACTGGCGCTCGGTCAGGGTGCCGGGCGTCAGCTGCTGGTAGCCCGCGAAGACGTGGACCTTCTTCTCGTGGTCGTGGGGGTCGGCGACTTCCTCGAACTTGGCGGCGCGCTGGCCTTGCAGCTCCCACATCACATGCGGCATCGCGACGCTCGGGAAGGCCAGGTTGTTCCAACCCGTGGCCTTGGTGTCGTCGCGGTAGAAGTTCCGCATGTAGGTGTAGAGGTAGTCGGCACCCGAACCCTTGGCGCCGTCGGCGCGCGAGCGGGCGATGACCGACAGATCGGGCGGGTTGGCGCCGAACCAGGCCTTGGCATCCTTGGCGTCGATGCTGACCTTCATGGTCTCACCGACCTTGTCGGCCGCGAACAGCAGGTTGCCCTTGATGTCGGCTTCGGACAGGCCGATGTCGCGCATGCGGTTGTAGCGCATGTAGGCGGCACCATGGCAGTTCAGGCAGTAGTTGACGAACAGCTTGGCGCCGTGCTGCAGCGCGGCCATGTCCGACATCTTTTCCTTGGGGAACTTGTCCCACTCGATGCCACCGGTGTTGGCCTGCACGGCGCCAACCAGGCCCAGCGTGGCCAGCAGGAGAGCGATCAGCTTTTTCATTGGTGTTCTTGCTCCGCGGCTCAATGGGCGTGGAAGTTCACACGGTCAGGCACCGGCTTGGGCTCCCCCAAGCGGCTCCACCACGGCATCAGCAGGAAGAAGCCGAAGTAGAACAGCGTGCCGGCCTGGGCCACCAGGGTGCCCATGTCACTCGGCGGCTGGATGCCCAGGTAGCCCAGGACCAGGAAGAACACGACGAACACGGCGTACATGTACTTGTGCCAGTCGGGACGGTAGCGGATCGACTTGACCGGGCTGTGATCCAGCCAGGGCAGGAAGAACAGGATGATGACCGCGCCGCCCATGACGACGACGCCCCAGAACTTGGCGTCGAAGACCTTGAGCAGGAAGATCAGCACGCCGGCCGCGACCAGCAGCGCAATCTTGGCCATGCCACCGAACTTGCCCTTCAGGAAGCTCACGACGGCAGCGACGCCAATGACGCCCACCAGCACGTTGACCATGGTGTCGGTCGTGGCGCGCAGCATCGAGTAGAACGGCGTGAAGTACCAGACCGGCGCGATGTGCGGCGGCGTCTTCAACGGGTCGGCCGGGATGAAGTTGTTGTACTCCAGGAAGTAGCCACCCATTTCAGGCGCAAAGAAGATGATGGCGGTGAAGGCCATCAGGAACAGGCAGACGCCGTAGAGGTCGTGCACCGTGTAGAAGGGGTGGAAGGGCACGCCGTCCAGCGGGCGGCCCTGCGCGTCCTTGGGGCCCTTCTTGATCTCGACGCCGTCGGGGTTGTTGGAACCGACGTCGTGCAGTGCCAGCAGGTGGGCGACCACCAGGCCCAGCAGCACCAGCGGCACGGCGATGACGTGGAAGCTGAAGAAGCGGTTCAGGGTGGCGTCACCGACGACGTAGTCGCCGCGGATCATCAGGGCCAGGTCCGGGCCGACGAAGGGCACGGCAGCGAACAGGTTCACGATGACCTGGGCACCCCAGTAGGACATCTGGCCCCAGGGCAGCAGATAGCCCATGAAGGCTTCGGCCATCAGGCACAGGAAGATGGCGCAGCCGAAGATCCAGACCAGCTCGCGCGGCTTGCGGTAGCTGCCGTAGATCAGGCCCCGGAACATGTGCAGGTAGACGACCACGAAGAAGGCCGAGGCACCGGTGGAGTGCATGTAGCGGATCAGCCAGCCCCAGGGCACGTCGCGCATGATGTACTCGACCGACGCAAAGGCCAGGCCGGCATCGGGCTTGTAGTGCATCACCAGGAAGATGCCGGTGACGATCTGGATCACCAGCACCAGCAGGGCCAGCGAGCCGAAGATGTACCACCAGTTGAAGTTCTTCGGTGCGTAGTACTCCGACATGTGGACCTTGTAGGCGTCGAACGCGGTCGGGAACCGGTTCTCCAGCCAGGTCATGGTCTTCACGCCCACCGAGGCGCCTGCGGGAGCTTCTTTGAATTCAGCCATGTCTCGTCCCGTATTCCTGTTTTAGGCCTTCTTGCTCTCGCCGATCAGCACGCGGCTGTCGGACAGGAACATGTACGGCGGCACCTCGAGATTGTCCGGCGCGGGCTTGTTCTTGAAGACGCGGCCGGCCATGTCGAAGGTCGAGCCATGGCAGGGGCACAGGAAGCCGCCGTTCCAGTCGTCCGGCAGCGAAGGCTGGGGGCCGGAGACGAACTTGTCGCTCGGCGAGCAGCCCAGGTGCGAGCAGATGCCCACGACGACCAGGAATTCGTCCTTGATCGCGCGGGTTTCCTTGTTGACGCCTTCGGGCAGCGGGAAGGCCTTGCGTTCGGAATTCGGGTCGGCCAGCTGGGCGTCGTTCTTCTTCAGGCCCGCGAGCTGCTCCGGCGTGCGGCGCACGATCCAGACCGGCTTGCCGCGCCATTCGACGGTGAGCTTCTCGCCGGGCTTGATGCCGGAGATGTCGGCCTCGACGGGGGCACCGGCGGCCTTGGCGCGCTCGCTGGGCGCAAAAGTGCTGACGAAGGGCACGGCAGTCGCGATGCCACCGGCGGCGCCGGCGCAACCGGTTGCAATCAACCAGGTCCGCTTGCCTTGGTCCACTTGCTGGTCACTCATGAGGGTCCTCTAAAGAGACTTCTGATCAGGGGCAACTCAGGATTCTAGCGGACGCTCACTGCCGCTCCCGGGCTTGCGCTTGACTGGCGACCCGAGGTTTACCCGGCTTCTGGGGGCATTGACTTGCGGCCAACATCCGGCTCGGCCCATCCCCCCGCCATCGCCCAAGGAGTCCAGGCATGAGTTTCTTTTCCGAATTCAAGGAATTCGCCGTCAAAGGCAATGTCGTCGACCTCGCGGTCGGCGTGATCATCGGCGGCGCCTTCGGCAAGATCGTCGACTCGCTGGTGGGCGACGTCATCATGCCGGTCGTCAGCAAGATCTTCGGCGGCCTGGACTTCAGCAACTACTTCATCCCGCTGGCCGGCCAGACGGCCACCACGCTGGCCGAGGCCAAGAAGGAAGGCGCCGTGCTGGCCTACGGCAGCTTCCTCACCGTATCGATCAACTTCATCATCCTGGCCTTCGTCATCTTTCTGATGATCAAGCAGATCAACCGATTGAAGCGCGAACCCGTCCCGGCACCCGCCGCGCCGGCCGAGCCGCCGCCCACGCCTGAAGATATTCAATTGCTGCGGGAAATCCGGGACTCGCTGAAGCGCTAAGCTCTCACCCCGCTCCGCCCGCCCGGTAAGCAATGGTTACCGGGCTTTTTTTTGCCACCAAATTGGCAGGCCGCAAAAACCTGCGCTTGTTGCAGGCGCGATACTTTCGAAGCAGCTCGTCCCCCTTTGTTGATGCACGCGCCAGAGATACGCCTGAATCCGCACCTCGAAGCCTCGCTGACGCGAATCCGTCTGGCGGGTGAGCAGGCGGCCGAGCGCTGCGCGGAAGGCCTGGGGCTGTCGGCCCTGTCGGCGGGCAACGTGAAGCGCCGCGACACGCTGCTGGCGGCGCAATTCGTGTTCCGCCAGCAGCAGGCGGTGTTTTCCCAGCGCTTTGTGCAGAGCCTGCGCAAGCAGGTGGCGACCGAGCAATCCGAGACGCCGGGTACGGTTGCCCCCGTCGCCAAGAAAAAAGACTGGGGCGAGCTTTCCCTGATGGACGACGACCAGGTCAACAACCTCGTCGCGGCCGACCGCATCGGCCTGGCCATCGGCCATCACTGTGAATGGGAGCTGCGCGAGGTCGAGTCGTATGTCGCCGGCATCCAGGTCGGCGAGCGCAATCCCTTGCGGCCCGAACTGATCGGCCAGGGCCTGCTGGACGCCATCCAGGCCATCACCGACGACCCCGTCACCCGCCAGACCCTGACCGACGAGCTGACCCGCGCCCTGGCCCAGGAAATGCGGGCCTGCTACGCGGACATCGCGGAACTGCTGCGCTCGCGCGGTCTGCGCCCTCAGGACCTGCGCGTGCGCGCGACGCCGGATGGCGGCAACTCGCGGCTGGGCGGCCTCGGCGCGCCCACCCAGCCGGGCGACCTCGATTCTGGGCATGGCGGCATGTCCACCCGCGGCGGCTACGGGGGCTCAGGCCATGGCGGCCTGTCCCAGCAGGGCGGCGGCCGCAACACCGGCTTCGGCGGCATGGGTGGCTATGGCGGCCGCGGTGGTGGCGGAGGCCTGGGCCGCGTCGAGCCGCAGATGATGGACCTGCTGCGCCGCCTGGCGCAGACCCCCGGGCCGGCCTACGAGCCCGTCCACGACAGCCACGGCAATTCCGGCCGCGTCGGCCTGGACACCCTCCCCGGCGAAAGCAGCAGCGCCTGGGGCCAGATGCCCCTGCCGACCAACCTGATCCATCAACACCGCGACGAGCTGCGCCAGCTCGCCAACGGCCGGCTGGACCACATGGTCATCGACGTCGTCGGCAGCCTGTTCGACCAGATCCTGTCCGATCCCAAGGTGCCGCCGCAGATGGCGCGCCTGCTGGCGCGGCTGCAGTTGCCCGTGCTGCGCGTGGCCCTGGGCGACGAGACCTTCTTCTCCTCGCGCCGCCACCCGGTGCGTGTCTTCGTCAACCGCATGGCGTCTCTCGCCTGCGCCTTCGACGACTTCAGCGACGACCCCGGTCGCTCCTTCCTGTCCCATGTCCGCGACCTGGTGCAGGACGTGGCCCAGGGCGACTTCGACCGCATGGACGTCTACACGGCCAAGCTGGACGACCTCGAAGCCTTCATCGCCGAGCAGACCCGCAACACGCTGAAGGCCGCCGGAGACGCCGCCGCGGTCGTCGAGCGCCGCGAGACCGATCTGCGCCTGCAGCAGCGCTACGCCCTGCAGTTGCAGCAGCAGTTGGCGCGCGTGCCGATGCAGGAATTCCTGCGCAACTTCCTGGCCCAGGTCTGGAGCCAGGCCATCGTGCTGGCCTCGCGCGAAGGCGCGCCGGAGCGAGCCCTGCGCCTGCGCACCCTGGGCCGCACCCTGGTCATGAGCGTGCAGCCCAAGGGCGGCACGGCGGCGCGCGCCGATTTCCTGCGCGAGTTGCCCAACCTGATGCGCACCCTCAACGAGGGGATGGATCTGATCCGCTGGCCCGACGGCCCGCGCAAGGACTTCTTCGGCGTGCTGCTGCCGGCCCACGCCGAATCGCTGAAGGGCCAGGCACCCAGCGCGCTGGACACCAACCTGCTGGTCAAGCAGCTCGACCAGATCTTCGGCGTGGCGCCGCCGGGCGAGGCCGACCTGGCCAAGCCCATGGTCGGCGAGAGCGCGCCCGGCGATCTGGATGCCAGCCAGCGGCTGACGCCCGCCGAGGCCAAGAGCCTGGGCCTCGTCGAGGAGGCCAACGTTGACTGGAACGGCGAGCTGGACCTCGACCTGTCCGGCAACGACGCCGTCGCCGCGGCCGAGCCGCTGCAGGCCGTGGACATCTCCATCGACGGCCTGCCGGCCGCCGAGGGCGCCTCCGAGCCCAGCGGCGGTGCCGGTCTGATGGACAACATGCAGATCGGCTTCGCCTACCAGATGCATACCGGCAGCGAGTGGCAGAAGGTGCGCCTGGCCCACGTCAGCGCGGGTCGCAGCTTCTTCATCTTCACCCACGGCAGCCGCCACCAGGAGACGGTGACGATGACGGCCCGCATGCTCAAGAAGCTCTGCGAGTCCGACCGCATGCGCGCCTTCGAGAACGCCTACCTGCTGGAGCGGGCCACGGCCCGCGCCCGGGCGCAGCTCGCCGCACTGGGCGGCGGACGCTAGGCCGCGCTAGAAGGTCTTGACGTCCCAGCGGAACTTCATGTTGCCGCTGCCGCGCTGACGAAAGTCCATCGGCATGTCGTCCGCGCTGCCCAGCTGGAAGTGCTGGCGCGCCGGCGCCTCGAAAGCCTGGCCATTGAGTTCGGGCGGCTGGAACTCCCACTGGGCCATCGTCGCGCTGGCCCAGCGCAGTACCGAAGGGGGCACGCCGGGCAGGCTCTTGACGTGCACCGTGCCGCAGTGGCCGTCCAGGCCCACCACGCACTCCGCATCGACTTCGCCGGTCCAGCCCGTGCTCAGCCCGATGTCCGAGGGAAAGCCGGCATAGCCCCGCTTGAGCACCAGCGGACTGACGTCCAGATCGGTGATGCGCAGCTGCAGATCCTGCTCGCCGCGGGTCACGGCTACCGTCACGGTCAGGCCCGTGCGCAGGGCCGCCGGTCGGCCGCTCGCATCCTGGGCCGGCGGGACCTTCAGGCCCGTCAGACGGGATTCCAGCGCCACCCAGAAGGAAGCCGGGTAGTCGGCTTCGTCATGGCGGCGCAGTTCGGCGGCACGCCCGTCGGCATCGAAACGGGCATCGAAGGCGGCGCGCACTTGCTGGCTGCCGCCCAGCTTCAGCTCACCGCGGGGCTGAGGCAGGCCCGGGTTGGGGCCTGCGAACTGGCTCTGTGCCAGGCAGGCCGTCGCACCCAGAACCAGAATCACGCCCAGCCCCTGCTTGCCGCATCTCTTCATGGGGCCTCCCTGGCCTGCCTTCATGATTGAGCGGATGCTACTAGCCGGCGCGCCATCGTCAAGGCGGCCGCGAGGCTGGCCGGATCGGCCAGGCCCCGCCCGGCGATGTCGAAGGCCGTGCCGTGATCGGGGCTGGTGCGCACGAAGGGCAGGCCCAGAGTGACGTTGACGCCCTGCTCCACGCCCAGGTACTTGACCGGGATCAGGCCATGGTCGTGCACCATGGCCACGACGACGTCGAACTCGCCACGGCGGGCGCGCATGAAGATGGTGTCGGGCGCATAGGGTCCGCTGGCGTCCCAACCCTCGGCGCGGGCATCCGCGATGGCCGGGGCAATGTGGCGGATCTCCTCGTCGCCGAACAGGCCGCCCTCGCCGGCATGCGGGTTGAGTCCGGCCACGGCGATGCGCGGCGCGGCAAAACCCATGCGCCGCAAGGCCGCGCCGGTGATGCGCAGCGTCGCCAGCACACTGTCGCGGGTCACGCGCTCGATGGCGTCGCGCAGCGAGCAATGGATGGTGACCAGCACCGTGCGCAGCTCCTCGTTGGCCAGCATCATGCGCACCGGTGCGCCGCCAGCGAGGGCCTGCAGCATCTCGGTGTGGCCTGGATAGGGTGAGCCGGCCGCGTGCAGGGCTTCCTTGTGGATGGGCGCCGTGACAAGCCCCCTCGCGCGGCCCGCCTGGATCAGGCCGACTCCAGCTTCGATGCACAGGGCCGCGGCCGCACCGGCGCGGGCATCGACCTGGCCGAGCGGCGCTTGCGCCAGGCCCGCCGGCAGCCCCTCGGGTTGCCAGACCGGCAGGCAGCGAGGCGGCACCCGCCCTAACTCCTCAGGACCACGCAATTCGGCCACGGCCAGTCCGCCGCCCACGGCCGCAACGGCTCGTCTCAGCACCGCCACATCGCCCACGACGAGGGCGTCTCGCAGCGCGTCATGCCGCCACAGCTTGGCGATGATCTCGGGCCCGATGCCGCAGGCATCGCCCATGCTGACGACGAGGGGGGCGCCTAGGGAGTTATCCGGAGTCATGCGTCATTCTTTCATCACGCTCAGGCCTGCGCTGGCAGACTGCCCGCTGCCCATACACGATGTGGAGATTCCCTTGCGACCTACCCTTGTTGCAGCCCTGATTGCCGGCCTGCACCTGACCACCCCCGCCGCAACCCAGCCGGCGCCTGCGAAGCCCGCCACAGCCCCCGCGGCCGACACCGCCCCCAAGGTCCACCAGGCCTTGCAGGCCCTGTTCGACGAAGCCTGGGAAGCCGAGGCACAGGCCGCGCCGGAATGGGCCACGCTGCGCGGTGACCTGCGCTTCAACGACAAGCTGAGCGACCGCTCTGCCACCGGCCTCGCCGCCCGCGACGCCTTCGCCCGCGACATGCTGACGCGCGCCCGTGCCTTCGACGCCAGCCAGCTGGGCGACACCGACCGCGTCTCCCTGGCCCTCTTCATCAACCGCTACCAGCAGGAAGTGGCCATGCAGGGCTTTGCCGGCTGGCGCACGCTGACCCTGGGCACGCTGTACGGCGCCCAGTCGGCCCTGGCCGGCTTTGCGCGCAATGTGCCGGTCAACAACGAGACCCAGGTCAGGCAATGGCTGACGCGCCTGGCCGCCTACCCGGCCCGCGTCGACCAGGAAATCGCCATCCTGCGCCAGGGCCTGGCCCTGGGCTGGGTCACGTCCAAGCCGGTGCTGGCCCGTGCCATCGCCCAGGTCGAGGGCCAGCTGCCCGAGGACGTCACCAAGAGCCCGGTCTACGAGCCCTTTGCCCGCATGACGGTGGATGCCAGCGTCAAGGCTCACTACCAGGCCCAGGGCCAGGCGGCCCTGCGCGATGTCTTCTATCCGGCCCAGCGCAAGCTGCTGGCCGTCATGAAGGACGAGCTGATGGCCAAAGCCCCGGACAGCGGCTCGCTGTCCAGCTACCCCGGCGGCGACAAGGTCTACGAGGCCCTGATCCTGCGCCACGTGACGCTGCCGCTGGCTGCGGGCGACATCCACACCACCGGCCTGCGCGAGGCCGCGCGCATCCGCGCCGAGATGGAGAAGGTCAAGGCCGAGGCGGGCTTCGACGGCGATCTCGCCGCCTTCAAGAAGTTCCTCTACAGCGACCCCAAGTTCTTCAACCAGAGCGCCGAGGAACTGCTGGACGGCTACCGCGCCATCGCCAAGCGCATCGACCCCGAGCTGCCCAAGCTCTTCGCCCAGTTGCCGCGCTCGCCCTATGGCATCCGCGGCATGCCGCCCTATACCGGCGAAGGCGCGGCCGACAACTACAACGGCCCGTCCCTGGACGGCACGACGCCGGGCTGGTTCAACGCCAACGCCATCTCCTTCAAGCGCCGCCCCAAATGGGCCATGGAGACCCTGGTGGCCCACGAGACCGTGCCCGGCCACCACCTGCAGATCTCCCGCCAGGTCGAACTGGGCGAGCTGCCCAACTTCCGCCGCCAGTCGCAGTACTCGGTCTTCAGCGAGGGCTGGGCCCTGTACGCCGAAACCCTGGGCCCGCAGATCGGCCTCTACCGCGACCCTTACGCGCGCTTCGGCCATCTGCAGGCGCAGATGTTCCGAGCCGCCCGCCTCGTCACCGACACCGGCCTGCACGCCCTGGGCTGGAGCCGCGACAAGGCCATCGCCTACATGATCGAGCAGACCGGCCACGACGCCGTCTTCATGACGGCCGAGGTCGACCGCTACCTGTCCCAGCCCGGCCAGGCGCTGAGCTACATGATGGGCGAGCTGAAGATCAAGGAGCTGCGCGCCCGCTCCGAGCAGGCGCTGGGATCCAAATTCGACCAGCGCCGCTTCCACATGGCCGTCATCGACCAGGGCGCCATGCCGCTGCCGCTGCTGGAGCAGCGCATCATTGCCTGGATCCAGGCAGAGAAGGCCCGCCCATGAGCTATGCCATCGGCACACCCGGCCAGCCCTGGGGGCCGGCAGAGGTCACTGCATGGCGAGCACGCCTCGTCAAGCAGCGCAGCTACGCGCAAGACGTGCTCGCCGCCATCGATGCGCTGAAGCGGGATTTCGATGTCAGCGAGTACGGCGCCGTCAGCTACGACGGCGAGCGCTTCCCGCTGCTGGCCATCCGCAGCCGCGGCTGGCGCGATGTGCTGCCCGTCCTCGTCGTCACCGGTGGCGTGCATGGCTACGAGACCAGCGGTGTGCAAGGCGCGCTGCAGTTTCTGCGCGAGCATGGGCACGAGGCCGCCGGCCGCGCCAACCTGCTGGTCGCGCCCTGCGTCAGCCCCTGGGCCTATGAGCGCATCCAGCGCTGGAACTTCGATGCCCTGGACCCGAATCGCAATTTCCGCGCGGGCAGTCCGGTCGGTGAATCAAGCGCCCTGGTCGCGCTGCTGGGCAGCCTGGGTGAGCGGGTGTTGATGCATATCGACCTGCATGAGACGACCGACACCGACGAATCGGAATTCCGCCCCGCGCTGGCGGCCCGCGATGGCGAGGTGTTCGAGCCGGGCGAGATTCCGGACGGCTTCTACCTGGTCGACGACGCCGAGGCGCCACAGCCGGCCTTCCAGCGCGCCGTCATAGCCGCGGTGGCGCGGGTGACGCACATCGCCGAGCCCGATGCCCACGGCCAGATCATCGGCTGCCCCTTGCAGTCACCCGGCGTCATCAGCTTCGCCGTGCGCAGCCGCCACCTGTGCGCGGCCATCACGGGGGCGCGGTTCACGACGACGACGGAGGTCTATCCGGACAGCCCGCGTGCGACGCCGGAGCAATGCAATGCAGCCCAGGTGGCCGCGGTGCGCGCCGCGATCGACTACGCCCTTGCCACCTAGGCGGGGTTGTCCACGTCGATGAACTGCCAGCTCAGCCCCAGGTCCTGGGCGACCTGGGCGCCCACGGCCTGCACGCCATAGCGCTCGGTGGCGTGGTGGCCGGCAGCAACGAAGGCGACGCCGGTCTCGCGGGCGTAGTGTGCCTGCGGCTCGGAGATCTCGCCGGTGATGAAGACATCGGCGCCGGCCGCGATGGCGGCTTCGAAATAGCCCTGGGCGCCGCCGGTGCACCAGGCGACACGGCGCAGCGGACGCCCGTCGCCCGGCACGGCGGTCACGCCGCGGCCCAGGGTCTCGCGCAGCCTGCCGGCCAATGACGCCAGGTCGGTCGCCTCGATGGCAGCGCTGAAGCCCAGGTCCTGCTCGCCGAAAAGCCGGTCCGCCGTCCAGCCGAACAGCGCGCCGAGCTGGGCGTTGTTGCCGAGCAGCGGGTGCGCGTCCAGCGGCAGGTGGTAAGCGAAGAGGTTGATGTCGTGCTGGACCAGGCGCGCCAGCCGCTGCTTCATCCAACCGGTGATGCGGCCGTCCTGGCCACGCCAGAACAGGCCGTGGTGGACAAGGATGGCATCGGCCTTGGCGGCGATGGCCGCATCGATCAGCGCCAGGCTGGCGGTGACCCCGCAGACGAGATGGCGGACTTCGGCCCTGCCCTCGACCTGCAGACCGTTCGGCCCATAATCCTTGAAGCGCACGGGCTCGAGCAACTCGTTCAGTCGACGTTCCAGCGTGGCGCGATCGGTCATGGCTTGAGAAGGATGTTGGGGTGTTGAAGCGGCTCTGGCTGATTTTCGCGCAGGCGGTCACCGTCGCCCTGGCAGTCCTCTTCGTCATCGCGACGCTGAAGCCCCGATGGCTGCAGCAGGCCCGGCTGCGCGACGCCCCCATCGCCGCCACTGCGCGGCAGATCGCCCTGCCCGCTTCGCCCCCCGCCTCCGTCGTTCGCGCGGGCTTCTCGCAGGCCGCCCGCGTTGCCGCACCGGCTGTCGTCAGCATCACCGCCAGCAAGGCGCCGTCCCGCGCCAGCCGCGCCCACGAGCAGCTGTTCGGCTTCCCCTTCGCGCCACGCCAGCCGCGCGGCAATCCTCAGCTGGGCCTGGGCTCGGGCGTCATCATCTCGGCCGACGGCGTGCTGCTGACCAACAACCACGTCGTCGAGGGGGCCTCCGACATCGAGGTGCAGCTCAGCGACGGCCGCCAGGCCCAGGCGAAGCTGATCGGCACCGACCCCGAGACCGACCTGGCCGTGCTGAAGATCGAGCTGGACGGCCTGCCCGTCATCCCGCTGGGCGAGGCCGCCAACCTGCAGGTCGGCGATGCGGTGCTGGCCATCGGCAACCCCTTCAATGTCGGCCAGACCGTCACCTCGGGCATCGTTTCGGCCCTGGGTCGCAGCCAGCTCGGCATCAACACCTTCGAGAACTTCATCCAGACCGACGCGGCCATCAACCCCGGCAATTCCGGCGGCGCCCTGGTGGACGGCGACGGCCGGCTGGTCGGCATCAACACGGCCATCTTCTCGCGCAGCGGTGGGTCGCTCGGCATCGGCTTCGCCATTCCCGTCGATGTGGCTCGCCAGGTGGCCTCGTCACTGCTGCAGGACGGCGTGGTCGCCCGCGGCTGGATCGGCGTGCAGACGCGCGAGTTGACGCCCGAACTGGCCGAGGCGCTGAAGCTGGGCGATGCGAAAACGCCCATCCGGGGCGTGCTGGTCGGCGGCGTCGTCAACGACGCGCCGGCGGCCAAGGCTGGCATCAAGCCCGGCGACGTGCTGACCCGGATCGGCACCCATGCGGTGGCCACGCCGGCCGAGCTGCTGGCCAGCGTGGCGGCCCTCAAGCCCCAAAGCCAGGTCGAGGTGGCCGTGCAGCGCGCCGGCAAGGCCATGAGCTTCCAGCTTGCGGTGGCGCAGCGGCCGCGGCCGCCCAAGGATCAGGACGACTGATCGGGCCTGTCTTCAGGTGCTGGGGGCGCCTGGGTGTGGCGCACGAAGTAGGTCGCGGCGAACAGCCCCACCTCGTAGAGCAGGCACATCGGGATGGCCAGCGCGAGCTGGGACACGATGTCGGGCGGCGTGATGACGGCCGCGACGATGAAGGCGACGACGATGAAATAGCCGCGCCATTCGCGCAGCTTCTCGACCGACACGATGCCCATGCGCACCAGCACGACGACGACGATGGGCACCTCGAACGCTGCCCCGAAGGCGATGAACATGTTCATCACGAAGCCCAGATAGGCCTCGATGTCGGGTGCCGCCGCAATGCTCTTGGGTGCGAAGCTCTGGATGAAGGCAAAAACCTTCTTGAAGACGAAGAAGTAGCAAAAGGCCACACCGCCGAAGAAGAGCAGCGTGCTGCTGACCACCAGCGGCATCACCAGGCGCTTCTCGTGCGAATACAGGCCCGGCGCAACAAAAGCCCAGGCCTGGTAGAGCACGATGGGCAGGGCCAGCATGAAACCGGCCAGCATCGTGATCTTGATGGGCACGAAGAAAGGCGCGATGACATTCGTCGCGATCATCTTGGTGCCTTCGGGCAGGTTGGCGACCAGCGGCGCGGCCAGCCAATCGTAAAGCTGGCTCGGACCGGGATAGAAACACAGCACGCCGAAGCAGACAGCGATGGCGATGATGGCGCGCAGCAGCCGGTCGCGCAGCTCCATCAGATGGGCGACGAAGGGCTGCTCGGTGCCGGCCAACTCGTCGTGGTTGGGGTTCTGGAAGGAGCTCATCAGCGGATACCGGGGGGGCGAAAGCGCGCCACGCGGGCCGCACCGGACTGGGTGTGCCGGCGCACACCGGCCTTCTGCTTGAACCACATCGGCGTGGCCCCACGCTTGAGCCGCCAGTTCTTCTTGGGATGGCGGTACTCGGGCGGCGGCAAGGCAATGCTCGAGGCGGCCTCGTAGGACGACGAATCGCTGGTCACGTCGTGCCAGGTCTGGTTGAGCGCCTGGGTGGCCGAGTCGACCTCCTGACGCACGCTCTGTTCGACGTCCTGGACCGCCGTCTGGAACTGGGTCTTCATCTTCTGAAGCTCTTCCAGTTCGATGGAGCGGTTGACCTCGGCCTTCACGTCCGCGACATAGCGCTGCGCCTTGCCCAGCAAGGTGCCTACCGTGCGCGCAACCCGCGGCAGCTTCTCGGGGCCGATGACGATCAACGCCACCGCACCGATCAGCGCGATCTTGTCAAAGCCGAAGTCAAGCACTTAGGACTTGGTCTTGGCGTCGACGTCGACCGTGTTGGGATCGTTGACCTTCGCTGCAGTGACCTGCTGGACCGGCTTGCCCGGTTCATCGCCGGCCGTGCCGTCCTTCATGCCGTCCTTGAAACCCTTGACCGCGGCGCCCAGGTCGGAACCGACGTTGCGCAGCTTCTTGGTGCCAAAGATGGCGATGACGACGACGAGAACGATCAGCCAGTGCCAAATGCTGAAACCACCCATGATGCTTACTCCTTGAGGACTGGCTCAAATTCTAGGTGAGGGATGGCCCCTAGGTTCAGGGGTCATTTCAAGGCCGAAGGCCCGACGGTGCGATGGTGCTCAAACCCAAGGTTTGGTCACAACCTAGCCTTTCAACCAGGGTCGAGGTCCGCCCATCACATGCAGATGCAGGTGATACACCTCCTGACCACCATCATGACCGGTATTGATGACATGGCGGAAACCATTGGTCACGCCCAGTTCCTTCATCAGTTTCGGCCCCAGGGCCGTCATCTTGCCCAGCAGCGCAGCCTCGGCCTGGGTCACGTCGGCCATCGAGGCGATGTGGCGCTTGGGGATGATGAGGACGTGGACGGGCGCCCAGGGGTGGATGTCATGGAAGGCCAGGACGTCCTCGTCCTCATAGGCCTTCTTGCTCGGGATCTGGCCGGCGACGATCTTGCAGAACAGGCAGTTCGGGTCTTGGCTCATGAGGGGCTCCTTCAAACCGGCATGGGCTTGTTGTCGTTCCAGTTCAGAAAGCCCTTGATGAGGCGGTACATGACCCAGATGCCGTCGACGGCCAGGATCACGAAGCCAACGCCGATCAGCAGGGTCAGGCTGCCGACGATGGCCCAGACCAAGCTCCACCAGAAAGTGCGGATCTGCCAGCTGAAATGGCTCGCGTAGATCGTGCCCGCCGTGTCTTCGCGCTTGATGTAGTTGATGATGAGGGCCGCAATGCCCGACAGGCCCGTGAAGGGGCTCAGGGCATAGAGGACATAGATCGCCAGCGTCAGCTGCTTGAGGCTGGCCAGCTTCTCGGCGGGGACACCCGCCTCCAGCACGGCGGGATTCAGGTTGTCGCTCATGGAGATGCTTTCGGATGGCGGGAAGCGAATTCTTCCAGACCCGACAGCCCCTCCCGACGTGCCAATTCCCGCAGCACGTCCTCGGGTTGGAGCCCGAAATGGGCCAGGGCCACCATGCTGTGGAACCACAGGTCGGCGACCTCGTAGACCACTTTCTGGGCGTCGCCGTCCTTGGCGGCCATCACCGTCTCGGTGGCTTCCTCGCCGACCTTCTTCAGGATGCTGTCCAGGCCCTTGTCGAAGAGCTTGGCGACATAGCTGGTCGTGGGATCAGCGCCCTTGCGAGAGGCAATGACCGCGCCGACGCGGTGGAGGATGTCGTCACTCATAGATCTTTTTCGGGTCTTTCAGCACCGGCTCGGTGGCGCTCCAGACGCCGTTCTCCAGCTTCTGGAAAAAGCAGCTGTGGCGGCCGGTGTGGCAGGCAATGCCCGGCTCGTGGCCAAGCTGGGTGATGGTCAGCAGCACGACGTCGTTGTCGCAGTCCATGCGGATGGCGTGCACCTGCTGGAAATGGCCGCTCTCCTCGCCCTTGTGCCAGAGCTTGTTGCGCGAGCGGCTGAAATAGACCGCCTGCCCGCGCTCGGCCGTCAGGGCCAGGGCTTCGCGGTTCATCCACGCGAACATCAGCACGTCGCCCGTGCCTTGCTCCTGGGCGATGACGGGCACCAGGCCCTTGTCGTCCCATTTCACTTCGTCCAGCCAGCTGCTCATGTTTTCAGTCTAGGTGAGTGGGGCCGACGTAGCCGCGTTCCTCGGCAAACCACTTCAGCACGGGGATGGTGCCAGGCAGCACCGGCTTGAGCTGCACCGGCAGGCTGGCCCAGGCCATCTGCTGGTTCTCCAGCATCTGGAACTCGCCCGTCCACTCGAAGACCTTGCAGAAGTTCAACCGCACCAGGGCATGGGGGTAGTCGAAGATCTCCGTCTTCCACGGGTGGGCGGCGCCAATCTCGATGCCGATCTCTTCCTTCAGCTCGCGTGCCAGCGCCTGCTCGACGGTTTCGCCGGCCTCGACCTTGCCGCCCGGGAATTCCCAGTAGCCGGCGTAGACCTTGCCCTCGGGGCGCGAGGTCAGCAGGAACTGGCCATCCGGCGCGACGAGGACGCCGACGGCGACCTCGGTGATCTTTCTTTCCGTCATTCGGCCCTTCCCGCCATGTCTCGTGCGAACTGGAAGGCGACGCGGCCCGAACGCGAGCCGCGTTCCAGCGCCCAGATCAAAGCCTGCTGACGCGCGCCTTCGATGGCCGCGTCATCCAGGCCGAAGTGCTTCAGCCACTGGCCCACGATGGCCAGGTATTCGTTCTGGCTGAAGGGGTAGAAGCTGATCCACAGGCCGAAGCGCTCGGACAGGGAGATCTTTTCCTCCACGGCTTCACCGGGGTGGATCTCGCCATGCTCGCCATGGGTGCCGGAGAGGTTGTCCACCATCTTCTCGGGCAGCAGGTGGCGGCGGTTGCTGGTGGCGTAGATCAGCACGTTGTCGCTGGCCGCAGCGACCGAGCCGTCGAGAACGCTCTTCAGCGCCTTGTAGCTGGCCTCGCCTTCGTCGAAGCTCAAGTCGTCGCAAAAAACGACGAAGCGCTCGGGACGGGCCGCGACCTGTTCGACGACGTCCGGCAGGTCGACCAGGTCGGCCTTGTCGATCTCGATGAGGCGCAGGCCCTGGCCCGAAAACTCGTTCAGCACCGCCTTGATCAGCGAACTCTTGCCGGTGCCCTTGGCGCCCGTCAGCAGCACGTTGTTGGCCGGCTTGCCGGCAACGAACTGGGCGGTATTGCGCAGCAGCCTTTCCTTCTGCGGTTCCACTTCCTTCAGGTCTGACAAGGAGATACGGCTGACCGAGCGCACCGGCTCCAGGCACAGCGCGCCGTGCCGCCGACGGGCGCGGAAGGCGGTGGACGCAGCCCAGTCGGGCGGCGTGGCGGCGTGGGGAAGAACGGCCTCGAGCCGGGTCAGCAAGCCCTCGGCGCGGGCGAGAAAAGATTCCAGAGCGGCAGACATCGCCGCAGTTTAGGCGGGCAGGACTAGCCGATCGCCTTGAGCGAGGCCTCCAATTGCTCCGTCGGCATCCGCTTGAAGCCCGAACGCGCATAGCGCTGCAGCCGTCCGATGATGAAGCTGGCCCAGACCGAGGCCTGGGCGTTGGCCTGCACGGTGGGCGTCATCGAGCCCTGCGCCTCGGCCGCGGCGCGCAGCACCTGGCGCAGCGAGGACTCGATGCGGTCGAAGAACTGGTTCATGCGCGCCACCAGCCGCTCGTTCTCGTAGACCAGGGCGTCGCCCACCATCACACGCGTCATGCCGGGGTTCTTCTCACCGAACTGCAGGATGACGCTGGCAATGCGGGCCGCCTTGCCCGGCGGCGGCAGGGGATGCGGCGAGTCGGCAATCTGGTTGACCAGGCCGAAGACGCTGGTCTCGATGAATTCGATCAGCGCCTCGAACATCTGCGCCTTGCTGGCGAAGTGGCGGTACAGGGCCGCCTCGCTGACGTCCAGCTTGGCAGCCAGCGCGGCAGTGGTGATGCGGTCGGCCCCCGGCTGCTCCAGCATGCCGGCCAGCACCTGCAGGATCTGGGTGCGGCGCTCGCCGGGCTTGGGGCGCTTCCGGGGGGTGACGGTGGGGTTGTCGGCGGCGGGCTGGTCGGCGTCCATGCCGGCGATGCTAATCGCGGAGCCAGCCCAGGCGACGAGCTTCGTAGATGGCTTCCACCTTCGAACGGACGTGCAGCTTGCGGTAGACCCGCTTGACATAGGTCATCACCGTGTGCGGCGACACCTGCATGAACTGGGCGATCTCATCAAACGTGAAGCCCTTGGCCGCCAGATGCAGCACGCGGGACTCCTGTTCGGACAGGGCGACGACCTCCTCGTCGGCCATGGTCGCGGCCATGGCCTCGGGCGACGGGCCGGACGAGCCCTGGCTGCCGGGCGCCAGGCGCACCAGCAGGCGGCGGGCGATGACGGGGCTGATGGGGCTGCCGCCGGCGCGCAAGCTGCGCAGCTGGCCGGGCAGGTCCAGGGCCAGGCTGTCCTTCAGCAGATAGCCGGTGGCGCCGGCCTCGATGCTGGCGACCACATGCTGCTCGTCGCCGAACACGGAAATGACCATGACCTCGCACTGCGGCCGGGTCTGGGCGGCGTGGCGGATCAGCTCGATGCCGCTACCACCGGGCAGGTCCAGGTCGACGAGCAGCACGTCGGGCTGCAGCTGGTCGAACATGCGCCGGCCCTGGGGCAGATCGGGCGCGATGCCCAGCAGCTCGATGTCGGGCACGCTGCCGAGGGCATGCGTGAAAGCCTCGCGGAAGCGGGCTTGGTCTTCGACGATCAGGACCGAAAACGGGGTCATGGGCTCTGTGGGACTCTTCAAGGCGCGGAAAGCGCATTGTCCGACGAAGATTCCACCTCAGCCATGCGCGTCTTCCTTCATTACAGGGGGTCGCGCAAAAGGGCAGCCAGGGAACGCACCCGCCGGTCGACATAGGCGGGGCGGTGCTGCAGGCGCCGGCCATCGGCTGCCTTGCGCAGCCAACGCTGCATCCAGACCGTGCGCAGCCCCAAGCTGCGGGCCGACTTCTGGTGGATCAGGGTGTCCTCGACGAGGATGCACTGCTCCGGCCTGAGCTTGAGCCGCGCCAGCACGACACGGAACATGCGGGCATCGGGCTTGGGGCGGGCGTGGCCGAAGAGGATCATGTCCTCGACGCAGATCAGCCGCTCGAAGACGTCGCTCAGGCCCAGCACCGCCAGCACGCGTTCGGCATAACTGCGCGGTGCATTGGTCATCAGCAGCTTGCGCCCCGGCAGGCGGCGCAGCGCCGACAGGTCATGGCCATGGCCGTGCAGATGCGCCTCCAGCCCGGGCAGCCTGTGGGTCTCGGCCAGAAAATGGGCCGGCTTGACGCCATGGTGGCGCTGCAGCCCGGTCAGCGTCGCGCCATAGCGTTGCCAGTACAGGGTGCGCAGCACGGCCGCCTCCTCCTCGGTCAGGCCGAGGTAGGTGACCATGTACGCCGACATGGAGGTATTCAGCTCGGCAAAGGCGCGGTGCGAGGCGTTGTGCAGCGTGTCGTCGAGGTCAAACAGCCAGACCTTGGGGCTTCGTCGACTCATCGTGAGCTGATCATCGTTCCGTAAGCTTGGTCTGTCAGCACTTCCAGCAACATCGCATGCGGCACCCGGCCGTCGATGATGTGGACGGCATTGACGCCGCTCTTGGCCGCGTCGATGGCGCCGGCGATCTTGGGGATCATGCCGCCGCTGATGGTGCCGTCCTCCACCAGCTCGTCGATGCGCCGCGGCGTCAGCTCGGTCAACAGCTCGCCCTGCTTGTCCAGCACGCCACGGATGTTGGTCAGCATCAGCAGTTTCTCGGCCTGCAGCACGGTGGCCAGCTTGGCGGCGACGACGTCGGCGTTGATGTTGTAGCTCTCGTTGCTCTCGCCGAAGCCGATGGGGCTGACGACGGGGATGAACTGGTCGTCCTGCAGGGCCTTCACGACGCTGGGGTCGATGGAGACGATGTCGCCGACCTGGCCAATGTCGTGTTCCTTGCTCGGGTCGTCCTTGTCCAGGATCTTCAACTGCTTGGCGCGGATCATGCCGCCGTCACGGCCCGTCAGGCCCACGGCCTTGCCGCCGGCGGCGTTGATGAGGCCGACGATGTCCTGCTGCACCTCACCGGCCAGCACCCATTCCACGACGCCCATGGTCTCGGCGTCGGTCACGCGCATGCCCTGGATGAAGTGGCCCTTCTTGCCCAGCTTGTTCAGCGCGTCCTCGATCTGCGGGCCGCCGCCGTGCACCACCACCGGGTTCAGGCCGACGAGCTTCAGCAACACCACGTCCTCGGCGAAGTCCTGCTGCAGCTCCGGGTCGGTCATGGCGTTGCCGCCGTATTTGATGACGATGGTCTTGCCGTGGAACTTGCGGATGTAGGGCAGGGCCTGGGACAGGATCTCGGCCTTTTCGCGCGGGGCGATGTGCGAGACGTCGGTGGTGTGGGTGGTGGTCATGCGGCGGACTCCGGAAAGCAGCGGGCGGATTCTAGGGAAGCCGCCAAGACCCCCACCCCCCCATCAAAGCCTCATTTGTCGCCGAAGAACACCTGCCGCACAAAGGCCTTCACATCCGCCCGCGACTGCCGGAAGGCGGACTCGTTGCGCCCGACATGCACGCCCCGCGTGACACAGCTGCCGAAGAATTCGCCGAGCCGCGCCGGGTCGACCGTTGCGCCGGTGCGCTCGGCCGTGATCGTCCAGGTCTCGATGTCCCAGCGCAGCACGCCGCAGGGCGCCGCCGACGTGGCCCCCTCCAGCAGGAAGGGCTGGTACATGGCGTCCCAGGAGTGGTTGGCGCCGGCGTACCGGATGCTGCGCACCGGCATGCCGGCCTCGGCATAGCGCTCGGCCAGTTGCTCGCAGGGCCGCGCGGTGGCGTAGTCATCTTCGGCGCCGACCAGATTCAGCAGCGCTGCCTTCCTCAGCTGTGGCGACCAGTAGACCTGGTTGCAACCTGCATAGACCGGAATGTGCAGGGCGAAGCCCAGATCACTCTTCACGACGGCGCGGCACAGCGGCTCGAGGGCCGTCTGGAAAGCCACGCTTCCGCCACGCGAGAAGCCCATGATGCCGATTCGGGAAGCATCGATGCGCGGGTGGCTGGCCAGCAGCATCAGCGCCTGGAAGGCGTCCATCAGGTCGGCTGAATACGGCACCAGCGTCTGGTTCTCCGCCGTGCGCTTGACGCCTCGCGGCTCGAAGACATGGACGACGAAGCTGGCCACGCCGATGTCGTTCAGGGCATCGACCCATTGCGACATGCTGGCCTCCACACCGCCGCTGCCATGCATCAGCACGACCGCCGGCAGCTTGTCGCCGGCCGCCGTCTTGGGCAGGCTCAGCTCGCCCCAGACACGCTGCGCCGCCCAGTTCTGGCGACGCTCGCGCGCCAGATCGAACATGGTCTTGGGCGTGAAGCTGTCGAAGTCGATGCGCCCTTGCGCGTCGGGCTTCAGGTCCACGGCCGATGCGGCCAAGGGCAGGGCCAGCGCCAGCCAAGCAAGCAGGCGGCCCATGAAAGCTTTGTTCATCATGGCGCGCATTCTGCGGGGCCGCCACGGGCCCGCTGACAATGCCGCCATGCAAGCCAGTGCCTACCTCAAGCTGTCGGTCGCGACGGCCATCGTGACCATCGCGCTGAAGACGGCTGCCTGGTGGTGGACGGGTTCGGTCAGCCTGGCCGCCGACGCGCTGGAATCCCTCGTCAACCTGGCCGGTGCCGTGTTCGCCCTGGCCATGGTGACGCTGGCGGCCCAGCCGGCCGACGACAACCATCCCTACGGCCACCACAAGGCCGAGTACTTCTCCAGCGGCTTCGAAGGCATCCTCATCATCGCGGCGGCCCTGGGCATCCTGTGGGGCGCGGCGGACCGCTGGCGGCATCCGCAGCCGCTGGAGTCCATCGGCATCGGCGTGGCCCTGGCGATCGTCAGCTCGGCACTGAATGGCTGGATGGCCTGGGCCATGCTGCGCAAGGCCCGCGAGGTGCGTTCGGTCGCACTGGAAGGCGACGCGCGTCACCTCATCACCGACGTCTGGACCTCGGCCGGCGTCGTCGTCGGCCTGCTCGGCGTCATGGCCACCGGCCTGCAGTGGCTGGACCCGCTGCTGGCCGTCATCGTGGCCCTGAACATCCTGCGCGAAGGCGTACACCTGATGCGCGAGTCCACCGGCGGCCTGATGGACGAGGCCCTGGACGCCGAGTCGCTCGCGAAGGTCCAGGCCGTGCTGGAAGAGTTCCATCATCCCCACGCCATCCGCTTCGACCACATCGCCAGCCGCGTGGCCGGCCAGCGCCGCTTCGTCGACCTGCACATGCACATGCCGGCGAGCTGGACGCTGGGTCGGGCCGCCGCGCTGCGCGTCGACCTCGAACAGGCGCTGATGAGTGCCGTGCCGGGCCTGCGCTGCAGCATCCAGTTGCTGCCCATGGACGTCGAAGCCCACAACATGGACGAGGAGGACCTGGTTTGATCGCGGTATTGCAAAGGGTGCGCGAAGCGCGCGTGGAAGTCGGCGGCGCCATCGTCGGTCAGGTCGGACAAGGTTTCCTGATGCTGGTCTGCGCCGAGCCGACCGACACCGAAGCCATCGCCGAGAAGCTGATCGCCAAGGTGCTGAAGCTGCGCGTCTTCAGCGACGAGGCCGGCAAGATGAACCGCAGCCTGCAGGACGTGGACGGCGGCTTGCTCATCGTCAGCCAGTTCACGCTGGCGGCGGACACCCACGGCGGCAACCGCCCCAGCTTCTCGGGCGCGGCGCCGGCGGAACTTGGCCGCAAGCTCTACGAACACACGCTGTCGTTTGCGCGCCAGCAGCACCCCGTCGTCGCCAACGGCGAGTTCGGCGCCGACATGCAGGTCCACCTGATCAACGACGGACCCGTCACCATTCCCATGCGGATGAACTGATGAAGAAGATCGTGCTGATCGACTCGACCGACGGCCTGGAACCCGCGCATGACCAGCCGCGCGAAGACCGCCGCGTCAGTGGTGCGCCGCAGCGCCAGACCTGGACCCTGCACGACAGCGGCCCGATGAGCGCCGGCATCTGGCAATGCGAGGTCGGCCGCTGGCGCATCGTCTTCCCCGCGGGCCGTCAGGAGTACTTCCATGTGCTCGACGGCCGAGTCCGCCTGCATGGGCCCGACGGCGCAGTCGACATCGGCCCCGGCCAGGGCGGCGTCATCCCGCCGGGTTTCGAGGGCGAGTTCGAAGTGCTGGCGCCCGTGCGCAAGCACTTCGTCCTCGTGGATGTCGGCGGCTGAGCAGGCTTCAGCGCCAGCAGCGGAGAGGGTTTGAACCCCGCGCGGCTGCCGACTGCCTTCATGGGCTCAGGCCGGCCGAGAGGCTCGGAGCGACCCCATCAGGCTGATTGCGGTCCTGTAACTCATTGCCCCGCGGCTGACAGCTACCACCGGCGGATTCAACCGGTCAGCGCAACACATTCGTTGAACATCTCAGCTGAGCGAGGCGAGTCTTTAAGAGTTGCACCACCGGATGCTGATGGATAACGCTCGACATGCTGCCCTGGCGTTCATAGTTCAGTGCTTCGATGATTTCGTCGATCAGCTCAGGTTCGCACTTTTCTATCAAGCTCATCGCGACGTCGAGGCCGCGCAATTCATCGACAGCCAGAAGTATCCCTAGTGCTCCGGCTCTTAGCCACTTGTCTGCAACCTCGCTTGAAGCAAGGCGCAACAGACGCCGCTGTCTCAGGGTGAGCGCGAGCTTTTAGTTCAACCAAAGCCTGCTCGGCGCACGAGGGTTCATCTCGGTGCGTTTCGACGAGCTGGATCAGCACAGCATCTGAGACCGCTGACCAAGAAGGCTCAGAGGGGAACGCAATTTGTATCGATGTCGCTTCGTCCACGCGTGTGACGCCTACGTCAACGCTCAGCGGACGGCGTAGCCGTCCGCTGGAGCGACGGGCTATTGCTCGGCTTCATCGCTAGGCCCGCTTCCCATGCATCCAATGCGAACATAGACGTGCGGACGCGATCGATGCGCTGCTGGCTCCAAAGCGGAAAGTCAGGTTGCCCATAGGAGCGGCAATATGAAACGGCTTCGCTCTCCGATTTGTCACGAAAGCTCATCCGAAGGGTTTCCAGAATCACCTTTGCTCTTGCCGCATCAACCGGGTCGCCGTTCGAGTGTGGAAGCGGAACAAGTGGAACAAGTCGATTGAAGCGACGTTCGATGTCGGCGCGAAGTGTCGCGTGTTCGTTTTTCCATGCATCGAACCGTGCAATGCGCTCCGAGTTGCCGTCAACATCAACGCGCCGGCAATATCGAAGGATCGCATCAGGCGCCAAGCGCCAGGCCTCGATCATCCCTAGGTATGTCTGGACCGCATAAGTGTCGGGAACATCGGCAGCTTCACAGTGCGCGTGCGCAAACGCTGCAATCGCGAATCCGACGAATGACCGAATGACCGGCATACGTGAAGAGCTATAACGTCAGAGGTGAGCGGGCGCCGGAGGCATCCGTTGCAGTGATGGGATGGACTCTCCCGTTTGTTTGCCGCGCAAGATTGCGGCGCTGGTTTCCATGGGCGTGGGGATCAGTTTCACAAACACGAGGAGTCCGACATGCATGCTACGACCGTGGCCGTGGATCTGGCCAAGAGTGTTTTCCAGATTGCCGTTGCCGATGAGCATTGGCGCGTCGTCGAGACGCAACGCCTCACGCGCACCCAGTTCGAGCGTTGGTTCCTCAACCGCGAGGTCGGCCTGGTCGTGATGGAAGCATGCGGCTCGGCCCACCACTGGGCGCGCTGGCTGAACTCGCTGGGCGTCGAGGTGCGCCTGCTGCCGGCCCAGTACGTGCGCGCCTACGTGCGGCGCAACAAGACCGATGCCACCGATGCCGCTGCGCTGTTGGAGGCCTGTCGTTGCGCGGACCTGCGCCCGGTGCGCGTGAAGTCGGTAGAGCAGCAGGCGCTGCAGGGCCTGCACCGCATCCGCTCGTTGTGGATGGGCACGCGCACCTCGCGCATCAACGCGCTGCGTGGCTTCTGCCGCGAGTTCGGGCTGGCAATTCCGCAGGGCGCACGCACGGGGCTGGAGGTGTTGGGCCGCGTGCTGGCTGACCCGAACACGGCCGTGCCGGGGCTGATCCGAGACAGCGCCAAGCTACTGCTCGAAGAGGTGCGGCTGCTGGAGGCGCGCATCGCGCTGGTCGAGCGTGAACTGGCCAACGCTGCGAAGCACAGCCCGGCCTGCACGCTGCTGCTGAGCGTGCCCGGCATCGGGCTGCTGACCGCCACGGCGATGGTGGCGGCCACATCGGGTGACGTGACGCACTTCCAGGACGCACGCCACTTCGCGAGCTGGTTTGGCCTGACGCCCCGCGAGTTCAGCTCGGGCGGCACGCGCCATCTGGGGCGCATCTCCAAAAAGGGCGACCGCTACCTGCGCATGCTGCTCACGCACGGCGCACGCAGCGTGCTCCGTGCGGCCAGCGCAGCCGTCGAGAAAGGCAAGGTCTCGAGCGGCGTGCGGCACTGGGCACTGCAGGTCCAGGCGCGCTCCAACCACAACAAGGCCACCTGCGCGCTGGCCAACAAGCTCGCGCGCATCTGCTACGCCACGCTGCGCGACCACGAAACATTCGACGAGAAGGCGGCTCTTGAAAGGAAAACTCAGCGCCAGAGCTTCGCCATGCCGACCTGAGCGCCAGCCCTTCTCAACAACCCAGCTTTTTCCACCACTTGCGATGGGTCTGATCGACCATCATGGCCAGCCGGGAGCCCTCCCACACCGCGCGACGCCGATAACTCTTCCGGCAGCTCAGCCTGCCGCTTGCAGCGTGTGGCGCCGCGGTGACGCAGATTCCATGTCGGCACGGGACATCACAGATCCCACACCAGATGCCGGATATACGACTGCAGGTGCTTCTCTCAGCCAGCCCCAAGCATCAGGCCTTTGCCGTTGTGGGGGAGTCCATATACGACGGTTAGCCAGCATTACTTGACCTCCGTGACAGCGCCGTCTTTGACAGCAAAGGTCAATCGGATGGGCAATGACGGGCAGCAACCGGCATCAGACTCAGACCAAGCCGCGCCGGCGATTTCAACTGCGCTCGGCTTCAACTTCATGGTCTCGAACTTGAATGTGCGCCAGGATCTCCCGCCGACCTGCCTTACTGCCACCAACCGAAAGGAATGCTGCTTGTGGCCAGGCCAATCCTCGGGTTCGACTGCAGCAAAGAATGCAAGGTATTCGGCCTGCGCATTGCCGCCGTGAAAGCCTTCGAGCGTGAAGAGCACGACAGCATCGTCAAGCCTTTCGTTAAAGACCTTTCCGAACTTGACATGCCGAAACTGCGGATAGCTGACAGCAAGGCCATCCGAGTAGAGATTGGCCAACTGCACGACCGCAGCATTGACTTCGGCGCGATCGCCTACCGCCGTCGCTGCGAAGCACGGCGCGTTGAGCCCGATGAGAACGAAGAGCAGCGGTCGGAGCATTGCTGGCTAACGTCGGAGTTGTGGGGCGGCGAAGCCGTCCCACACGAACGACCAGTTAAACCTCTGGCACATAAACGCCAGCTTTCGGAGCGCCCGCGCGAACCGCGAAATCGGCGCCCGTATCAAGCAGGTCGGCGATTTGCTGCACTGTCATTTCGAGCTCATCCTGATTGCAAAGGTACTCATCGATCTTTCCATATGAGAAGTACCGAGAGCGGTTGAAGCCATATTCGATGTCGTTGTACCAAACGACCATGCTCCCAATAACAGCGACGACCCAAAACCCGCCGCCCACACCGCCATAGGATGGCTCGGCCCACTTCGCGGGCTGAATCCGGATGGCCTCCCAGAGTCTTGCCTGAACGATGTCCATTCGCATTTCTGCTGCGTTGATCAGATCCCACAGCGACGCTTCGGAAATCGGCTCCCAATCCATGGACGTACTCAAAGAGGTTTAACGTTCGCGCTCAGCGGGCGGCGTAGGCGTCCGCTGCAGCAACCGGTTGAAGCTCATTGTTCCCTCTATTCCTGAAGCACGCGGAGAGGACGTTCTGCTCCGCGCCACAGCATTACTTGATAGTGATCCTCGCCGGTGAGCCCGTCGGCGCTGAGCGAATCTAGGCGCGAGTACAGAACGGCAACTTCATACTGCCCCGGCTCAAGCTGCCAACTCAGAACAGCGCCCCCGGTGCATTCACTGACTTGAAGATGCCCGCTGGGCAGAGCCAACGAACACACAACGACGTGATCGGCTGCGCTGTTCTGCAATTGCGGAGCCACATCGTGCAGTTCCACTTGCACCGGGACCGTCATGTTCCGAACCGGACAGACCACTACAACGTGGGCTGCTGCTTTCGCGCGGTGTGCAACGTCAGCATCAGTCCAATCTTCGGGCGCGGGCGGATTCACCGTACCGTCCTGGACGTAGAACTGGTAATAGTCAGCGAAGACTTCAAGGGACTCAGTGCGAATGCAGGGCATGGCCGATGAGCTTCAACTATTGGTTTATCCAGCACGCAGTGCTGCAGAACTCCGCGGCTTGCCGCTTAACCAACCCGCACTGTGCCGCTGCAAGCCTTTGACCGGCATCCGTAATTCGTCGATGCACTGTCGTTTCATACAGCATTAAATTCCTGTGTAAAGCGGCATGCTCCGGGCGGCCGACTGTGCCAGTCGCTCCCGGGGCATGCAACGGTGGATTTTTACTCCAGCGAGGAGGCATGCATGCCCGGTCCAGCTCCCGAAATGCCGGCTCGCGCAACGTTGAGGCCTGGCTCCGCACACCGTCTGCCGCCATTGACGGCCCCTCGACTGCCGGACCAGTTGCGCGAGCGGATCCGCTACCTGCACTACAGCCGCAGCACCGAGGACATCTATGTGTATTGGTGCCGCGCTTTCATTCGCTTCAACGGGCTGCGCCACCCTCGCGACATGGGTGGTCCGGAGGTGGAAGCCTTCCTGACCTGGCTGGCCGACGAGCGCCAGGTGGCCAGCGCCACGCACAAGCAGGCGCTGTCGGCTCTTCTCTTCCTGTACACCAAGGTGCTGGAAGCGGAGCTCCCATGGGTCGCAGGCATTGAGCGCCCGCGGGTGCGCCGCCGGCTGCATGTTGTGCTGAGCCGTGACGAGGTGGCGGCGGTACTGAACCTCATGACCGGGGAACTCGGCCTTTTGGCCAGGTAGCTCTACGGCACCGGCATGCGCATCAACGAAGCTTTGCAACTGCGGGTCAAGGATATCGACTTTGCACACCAGGCCCTCATCGTGCGGGCGGGCAAAGGCTGCAAGGACCGGGTGTTGATGTTGCCGCAATCGCTGGCCGCTCCGCTGCGCGAGCAGCTCGCCGCGGGGCGGAAGGTGTGGACGGCCGACGCAGCAGCGGGCAAGGCGGGCGTCGAGCTGCCTCATGCACTGGAGCGCAAGTATCCGCGCGCCGGCGCCTCATGGGCGTGGTTCTGGCTGTTCCCGCAGGCCGAGCACTCAACCGACCCGCGCAGCGGCGTCGTGCGCCGCCATCACCTTTACGACCAGACCTTCCAGCGCGCCTTCAAGCGAGCCGTGCAGGCGGCGGGCATCGCCAAACCGGCGACGCCGCACACGCTACGCCACTGTTTCGCCACCCACCTGCTGCAGTCCGGCAGCGACATTCGCACGGTGCAGGAGCTTCTCGGGCATGCAGATGTGGCCACCACCATGATCTACACCCATGTGCTGCGCCTGGGTGGCGGTGCAGTGCGCAGTCCGTTCGATACGCTGCCGGTGGATGTAACGACCTGAAGCGGACCGTCAGGAGTGACTGCGCCTGGCCGAGGCCCGCCATCGTGCGCCAGTGACTGAGGGCGACAACCGCTGCAAAGCAGGCCTCCAACGCGCACTCGTCAGCCCAACTCAACGGTCCAGCGGTGCACGCTGCCCGGCGCCGGCCTGGCCAGGGCCAACGCGCCCAGGCGATAGGCATGCGAGCGGCGCTGCGCAGGGATCTCCTGGCCGGCTTCATCCCGAACGTACTCGACGCCATGACCGCGCGGGCCGACGCGGTAACTCAGCTCGAAGCGCAGGTCGGCCAGCGCCAGCTGCACCGTCAACCCGTCCAGCACGGCCGGCATGACGGGGTCGACGATCAAGGCGCCATGCTCCAGCCTCAGGCCCAGCAGCGAGTGGATGACCAGACCCAGCGCAATGCCCGGGCCGCTGGAGTAGATGCGCCAGCCGCCGTCCAGCGCCACCTCGCCGGCCAGCGCGCGGCCGTATTCGGCCTGGGCGACATAGCGGTCGGGGAAAGCGGCGTCGGAGCTGGAGTAATAGCAATTGGCCTGGCGCCTGCTGGCGCTGGGCACGCGGTCGGTCAGCGCGATCGGGTGGGCCAGCGTCAGCGCCCGCAGGAAGGCCTCCGCATGGCCGAGATGGGCCAGCATCTGGGCATAGCGCAGATGGGCGTGCATGTACATGATGCCGATCTCGCGACCGAAGAAGCTGCTGGTCTCGGCGCGCTGGAACAGCGTCGACGGCCCACCACGGTAAGGCAGGGGCGCGTCGAACAGGCGAGCGCCGTCGGGGCCCTTCAGATGCTGTTCGATCAGCGCGGCCTGGGTCGCGGCCTGTTCGGGCGTGAACAGCTCGTCGATGACGGCATGCATCATGGGCAGCAGGCTGTAGCGCAGGCCGGTGCGGGTGTCCTGCGGGTGGATCCACAGCTCGCGTTCGCCCTGTTCGGGGAAAAGCGCATAGCCGGCCACGACGTTGTCCTGCACCAGCAGGCGCTGGAATTCGGCGCGCACGCTGACGGCCTCAGCCGTCAACGCCGCGGCCTGGTCGGAGCGGCCGAGCTGGCTGAAGGCGGTGGCCAGCGTGTGCAGCATCTGGTGATGCAGGGTCACGGTCCAGGCACTGCACAGGCGCTCGCGCAGGGCCGGATCGGCGGGCTGGAGCGAATCGTTCCAGTCGCCATGCCAGTAGGCGGCCAGGCCGGTGCCGGGCACGACGCGCTGGCGGATCAGGGCCAGGGCTTGTTCCACATGCGCGGCCAGCGGGGCCGGTTCGCCGCCGTGGAAGGGCACAACCTCGTCCAGCAGCACAGCGTCGCCGCTGGCGATCAGGTATTGCGCCAGGCCCAGCAGCGGCCAGAAGACGATGTCGCCATGCGAGTCGCCGGCGCGTATCTTGGCCTCGCGCTCGAAGAACATGAACCACTGCGGCCAGTCGCCGTCGGGATTCTGGTTGGCGAAGACACGCAGCAGCAGGTCGCGCACGGGTGCCGTCTGGCCCAGGGCCAGCAGCATCTCCAACGGCCCCTGGCAGACGTCGCGCGTGCCCCAGCCGCCGCCCGAGTACTGCTCCAGGCCGCGCGGCGACAGATAGTGCACCAGCGCGTTGTGGGCATACCAGGGCAGGATGTCGCCGAGCTGGGCCAGGGCCGGGTGCTGCCATTGCGGCAGCGTCAGCGGCTGCGCCGGCGGCGGTGCGGCCTCCAGCAGTTCACCGCGCAGCGTCATCGTGAAAGCCGTGGCCGCCGCGAAGTCGAGGCAGACGATGGGATCACCACGGCCGACACCGTCGTCGTACAGCCGGCCGTCATCGCCGACGATGGCGACGCCCGGCGCTTCGATGACGAGGCCGCCGCCAGGGAAGCGCTCCGCCAGCTCGCTGCCCTCGGGAGGCGTGATGCGCAGCCGCTCGCCGCTGTGTTCCCACACCGGCTTGAGCGTCGCGGCACCGTCATCGCCGCCGACGGCCAGGTTGAGGCTGGCCCGCAGCCGCAGTGCGCGGCCCTTGAGCAGGCGCAGGCTGAGTTCCATCACCTCCGGCGCTGCACCGGCCGACGCAACGACCTCGATGACGCCGGCGTCGAAGGCATAGATCCAGCGGCAACGCTGCGGCTGGATCTCGAAGGCCGAGGGCAGGCCGAGCAGTTGCCAGTCGCTGAGCTGGGGCTGCACGAACAGGCGCAGGCCGGCCGTGCCGAACAGGCCGAGCAGGCTGCGCTGCGTCGACAGCAGGCGGTTGATGCTGACATGGCCCTGGGTCAGCATGGAATGGAAGACGCCGCCCATCCAGCAGGTGGAGGTCAGAGCGCCTTCGTCGGGCACCAGATGCTCGCCGCTGCGCAGGATGTGGCCGTGCGGCCGCTGCACGATCAGCTCCTTGGCGCGCAACACGACATGGCTGGCCTCGCCGCTGAAGAAGCTCAGGCGCTGATCGCCCTGCCATTCCTCATGGCGGCGCTCGCCGGGCAGCCAGGCGTCGAGGTCTTCATCGCCGAGGTCGCGGCTGGCCAGCATGGGCGCGCTGGCAAACAGGCTGGCTGCCGGTGCCAGGCCGGGCGCGTCGACCATCTTGGCGGGCTGGGCTTCGGGCAAGGCCAACAGGGCCCCCAGGCGATCGAGATCGGCCGCAGTGCTGGCCTCGGGGTGGTGGGCTTGCAGCGCCAGGAAGAAGCCTGCCGCCACCCGCTCGCCGGGCGCGAGCGTGCGGGGCTCGTCCTGCAACGCAACCACCGCGTGCTCATGCTGCAGGCGCTGTCCCGGCAGGCCGTTCAACAGCCCCGGCGGCAGCGCACCTTTGCGGGCGGCATGGCCCCAGACCTGGCTGGCGTCGGTGGCAAAGCTCTCGGCACGGCGCAGCGAGCCGGCCAGCAGCCAGGGATGCTTGCCGCCCTGTGCCTGGTTCTGGCGCGCGGCCAGCAACGTGCCGTGACCGGCTTGCTGCAGGGGCTGCAGATCGATGTAGTGGCTGACGTAGAACTCGTTGGTGCGCACCGCGCCGTAGTCGGCCAGGCCGACGTCCTGCACCAGCAACGGCGAGATGTCGCAAGGCGCCTCGCCGAGGTTGGCGGCCTGCAGATGCCAGAACAGCACCGGCTCGTCCGCGGCCAGGCGCAGCGACAGCCTCAGGGCCAGGCCCTCCCACTCCCCGCGCATCTCGAAGCCGTCTTCGTCCGCGAACACGCTGAGCGGCGACAGCGGGCCGAGCAGCGGCGTGACGCGCCATTCACCGCCCGCATCGCGTCGTCGCAGCCAGACATTGGCCGGCCCGCCCTCCAGCTCGTTGCCGGGAAAGAGGTTGAGCATCAGCGCCGATCCGAACATCAGGCGACGGACGGCGCCGTGAGAAAGCAGCTCGGCCTCGAGGCCGGCTGAGTTGCGAAGGGAATGGGCGGTCATGTCAGTTTCTGCGCCAACAACCAGGGCAGCAGATCGGGGTCGTTGTAGGCGGGCGTCCACGAGTCGTGGCCGACGCCGGGATAAATGGTCAGGCTTGCCTTGCCGCCGGCCCCGCGCAGGGCTTCGACGCAGGCGACATGCGGCGCCAGCGGCACGACCTGGTCCTGGTCGCCGTGATAGGCCCGCACCGGCACGCTGCGCATCGCCGCCACCTTGGCCGGATCGCCAAAGCCGCAGACGGGGGCGATGGCTGCGAGGTCGCGCGGATAGGCCGTCGCCCAGTGCCACACGCCGAAGCCGCCCAGGGACAGGCCGGTGCCGGTGCAGCGTTGCGCGTCGATATTGAGCTTGGCCTTCAGGGCGCCGAGCAGCCGGTGCAGGCGCTCGGGGTCCCAGCGCAGGCCGTCTTCGAGCTGCGGGCTGACGAGGATGGCCGGCCAGGCAGCGCCGGCGGCGACCAGCTTGGGCGGGCCATGCACCTTGACCTTCTCCAGGTCGGTGCCGCGCTCGCCGGAGCCATGCAGGAAGACCACCAGCGGCCAGGCCTCGGTGCGCTGGCTGTACTCGCGCGGCAGCCAGATCCAGAAGCGCTGGCCTTCGAGTTCCCAGGCGCGTTGCTCGCCCGCAGCCAGGCCGGCGGGCGGCGTGGATGGCACGGCGGCACAGGCGGACAGCAGCGCAGGCGTGGTCATCAGCAGCTGGCGGCGGGAGATCGTCATGGCGTGGGCTCCAGTTGGAGGGTGGTGGTGTTGGCCGGCAGAGGCAACTCGCGGCCCTGCCATTCCAGCGCCCGAGTCTCGACGTTAGCGCGCGGTAACTGCGCCGTACCCGGCCAGGCCAGGCGCAGCTCGCCGGTCAGGCGCTCGGGTCGACGGTCGATGTGCAGGGTCCAGCCGCCGTCGGCACGCCTGAGCAGGCGGTAGTCCAGGCGGCCCCAGGCCGTGGACAGGCCGGTCACGCCGACGTCGCCCGCCACGCGCCAGGCTGGCGGGATACCAGCGGCCAGCACCAGGCTTGCGGTGGCCTCGCGCTCATAGGCCAGCAGGTCCAGGGCCGAACGCAGGAAATCGGATGAAATCCAGGCATGCGGCATGTCGCCGCGGAACTGCGGCTTGCGCGCGTCGGGCAGCACGACCTCGGCCCACTGGTTCCAGCCCATGGGCGCCTGGTGGCCCATGAACCAGGCCAGCAAGCGGTGGGCGTCGTCGACCCGGCCCAGGCGCACCAGGGCACTGACATTGCGCCACTCGTAGGGCGTGTAGTCCAGCCAGGGCTTGCGGCCGTCGATGCGGGCGAAGGCCTCGGTCACATAGCGGTCGAAAGTGCCCCGCAGCAGCTCAGCCGGCAGCTTGCCCTCGGCCTGGGCCGGGTTGAGGGCCATGGTCGTCGACGTGGCATCGAAGTCACCGCGGTCGGCGGCGCCGGCAATGTGGCCGAGCTTGTAGTGCTGGGCCGTCGCGGTGATGGAGGCGCTGAGGTCAGCCTCGAATTCGTCCCGCGACACGGCCCAGCGCACGGCGTCGGCGGTCTGCCCCAGAGCCTGGGCGATCTGCACCGCGTCCTTGTAGCCGCGCAGGGTCCAGAAGTCGTCCCAGTAAGAATAGGCAGGCTTGTCGGAATAGCCCTCGTGGCTGATGGACGGCGGCATCAGCCCCTTGAAGCGCGGGTCGGCGCCGGGCTTGCGTTCGCTCAGGCGCAGCGCTTCCATCCAGGCAACGACGCGCTGCACCTTGGGCCAGTGGCGTTCCAGCAGCGCGCGGTCCTGGGTATGCCGCCACAACTCGGCCACGGCGAACAGGTACTGGCCCTGGCTGTCGTTCTCGACGACGGGGTCGGCGCCGCGCTGATCCACGCAGCACGGCACCTTGCCGGATTCGAAGATGTGGCCACCGAACCAATCGACGAACTCGCGCGCCGCCTGGGTCTCGCCCATGCGCACCAGGCCGGCCACCATCATGGCGCCGTCGCGCACCCAGGAGCGGGCATAGGAGCGCGTGCCGGGCCGCAGCGCCGGGCCGTCGCGCGACATCAGCATCTGGGCCAGGGCGCTGCGCATGGTCTCGGCAACCGGTTGGGCCTGGGGCGGCAGGTTGAGCTCCAGCACGCCGAGGCGGTCGCGCCACTGCGCGGCGGCGACGGCCATGCGGGTGTCGAGGGTGGCCGCATCGCTGCCCGTCACCCAGCCGAAACTGCGCGACTCGCCGGCGGCCAGCTCGACGTCGAAGCGCATCAGGGCGGACGGCAGGCTGGTCTCGGTGTCGACCAGATGGGTCAGCGGCGCTGCCTGCAGCAGCGTGGCCAGGCTGGGGCCGGCACCGAAGGTCGCAGCGCGGACTTCCGAGGGCGTCTCGCGGGGCGTGACGCGCAGGCCCGGCGAGGTCAGCGCGCCGTTGCCCCAGTCCACGGACGGCAAAGGGCTGACGCCGCCCTGCGTCGACAGGAACTGCTGCGGCGGGTTGACCTGCCAGGGGCGCAGGACCAGCAGCAGCGACAGATGTTGCGGCTTGGCCGTCGGGTTGCGCAAGGTGTAGCGGGCCAGCAGCTTGGGGTCCCTGGCCGGGCCATCGGCCGCCGCGTCGATACGCAGCTCGATGTCCGCATGCCGCCACTGCACGACCGGCAGCGCGTTCTCGACCAGGCTGTGCTCGGCCCTCACCTGGGCCCAGGTGATGACGCGGCCATCGGCGAGGCGCACGGCGGGCTCGATGCTCGGGCCGCCCCGGCTCAGCTCGATCGCGCCGTCTTCGCTGACCAGGCCCGAGCGTTCAGCACCACCATCCACACCGACGACGGTCCAGTAGTTCTGCTCGCCGACAAAGGCACGCGGCAGGTCGCCGCGCGGCAGGGCCTTGGCCAGCTCGGCGACGGCGGCATTGCGGTCGGGCCATCGGGCGGCGTCGCGCAGTTCGACCTCGGGCGGCTTCTTGCCGTCGTAGCGCAGGCGAATCCAGCGCCATTCCTGCTCGCCGAGGAAAAGGGCACGACCGGGCTGGGTGGACAGCGGCTTCCAGCGCCGGTTGTCCTCGGACGCCTCGACGCGCAGGGCCGCGCCACTCGCAAACCACAGGCCGTTGAACTCGCGCAGGCTGCCGTAATCCAGCGTCACCTCGCCGGCGCCCTGCCTGCGACGCGGCTCGGGCCAGGCTTTGGGGGCCGGCGCGCTCGCATCCAGGCCCAGGCTGGCAACGCACAGGGTGCCCGGCCCGCCGCCATCCCGCTGGCCGGCGACGACGACAAATTCGATGAAGCGGCTCTTCTTCAGCACGCGGTCCTCAGTCGGCCCCCAGGCGAAGGCGACATGGCGGCGCTTGAAGCGCATCTCGGTCAGCGTGTCGGGCAGGTCCAGGGCCGGGCGGTTGACCCACCAGACGTTGTCGCCGCTGGCGTCGACGAACTTGATCTGCACATCGTTGCGCCCGCCCTTGCCCTTGAGCTGGGTGGTCAGCGCGAAGTCGGCCGGCCAGTCCAGCGGCAGTTCGCGGCGCATGACGGCATAGCCCGACACACCGGCAAAATCGTAGTCCAGGCAGAGGCTGTCGTCGCGGGCATCGCGGCGCAGGCTGGCCTTGACCTGGTCGGAGGCGCTTGCCTTCCACGGGCTCGCATCCTTCATGCCGTCCAGCACAGCAGCATCGGCCCACGCCGACGCCCACAGCAGGACGCAAGCCAACAGCTTCTTCACTTCACGCTTCCCATCAACAAGCCCTGCATGTAATAGCGCTGCAGCGCCACGAACAAGGCCAGCACCGGCAGCACCGTGATGACAGCCCCGGCCATCATCAGCTCGCTGTCCTGCACATGCTCGCGGGACAGCGCGGCCAGTGCGACCGGCAGGGTGTGCATCTCGCCATCGGTCAGCACGATCAACGGCCACATGAAGTCGTTCCAGCTGCCCAGGAAGGCGAACACGGCCAGCGTGACCAGCACGGGCTTCAGGGTCGGCAGCACGATGCGCCAGAAGATCTGCCATTCACCGGCGCCGTCCAGCCGCGCCGCCTCCAGCAGCTCGTCAGGCACGCCGCGCGCGTACTGACGGACGAGGAAGATGCCGAAGATGCCGGCCATGCCAGGGATGAGCACGCCCATCCAGGTGTTCACCAGGCCCATGCCCTTGAGCATCAGGAAGAGGGGCAGCATGGCGACCTGGCCAGGGATGACCAGGGCCGCAATCAGCAGGCCGAAAACGCGCTCGCGATGGCGGAATCGCAGCTTGGCGAATGCGTAGCCTGCCAGCGTGTTGAAGCTCACCGAGATCAGCGTGCTGGCGATGGCCAGGCCCAGGCTGTTGACGAAGGCGCGCTTGAGGCCACCGTCGCCCAGCAGCTGGCGGTAGTGATCCAGGGTCGGATGCGCGGGAATCACGGGCGGCGGTAGGCTCTGGGCCGTGCCGGCCGGCATCAGCGACACGCAGACCATCCACACCAGCGGGAAGGCGGCCAGGGCCGCGAAGGCCCACAGCAGGCCGTTGACGAGAAGGGCTCTGGACTTCATGCGCCCTCCCCTGTCAACCGGCGCTGCACCGCGATCAGCCCCTTGCTGACCGCGACGATGACGACGAAGAGGACGAAGGCCACGGCCGAGGCCAGGCCCAGGTTCCACCACTTGAAGCCCTCGTCGTACATCAGATACAGCACGCTGACCGTGCTCTGCAGCGGCCCGCCCTGGGTCATCACATAGGGCTCGGCGAAGAGCTGGAAGTAGCCGGCCGTCGTCAGGATGGTGACCATCAGCAATGTGGGCGCGATGCTGGCCAGCGTGATGTAGCGGAACTGGGCCCAGCTGCGCGCGCCGTCCAGCCGCGCGGCTTCGTAGAGGTCATGAGGCACGGCCTGCAACGCGGCGATGAAGATGATCATGTTGCCGCCGAAGTTCTTCCAGGCCGCGAACAGGATGATGGTGGGCATGGACCAATGCGGGTCACCCAGCCAGTCCACCGGGTCCAGGCCCAGGGATTGCAGCGTGTAGTTGACCAGGCCGTACTTGACGTGGAAAAGATAGCGCCAGATGACGGCGACGGCGACCAGGGTCGTGACGACGGGCGCAAACAGCGCCGTGCGCAGCAGCGGCTTGAAGCGCACCAGCTTGCTTTGCAACAGCACGGCGGCGGCGAGGGACACGCCAATCGACAGCGGCACGCCCAGCACGACGAAGTAGACGGTGTTGCCCAGGGCCTTCCAGAACAGCGGCAGGCTCAGCACATGGACATAGTTGCTCAAACCCTGCCAGCGCAGATTGCGCAGATCGGCCAGCGCGTAGATGTCGAAGTCGGTCAGGCTCAGGGCCAGGCCGGCGAAGACGGGCACGCCGAAGAAGAGCGCGATGACGATCAGCGCCGGGGCGGCGAAGGCCCACGCGGCCAGCGACTCGCGACCGGAATGCTTCATCCGTGTCGCTCCAGCATCCAGCGCCGCTTCTCGAGGATGCCGTCAACGAGGGCATCCAGCTTCTTCACCGTCGTGTCCAGGTCGGTCACGCCATGCACCGCGCGCGTGGCGGCGAACTGCATCTCCTTCTCGATGCGCTCCCACTCCGGCACGGCCGGGGCCGCACGCACGCGCTGCAGCTGGCGGTGGAAGGCCGCGGCGTGGCGGTCCTCGGCCAGCGTCGCGCCGTTCAGCGGCAGGGCCCAGGCGCTGCGCCGCGCCGGCAGGTCGCCGGTCAGGCGGTAGAACTCCAGTTGCACGTCGGGCCGGCTCAGATAGCTGATCAGGGCCCAGACCTCGGGCTTGTGGCGGGCGCGCTTGAACATCACCAGGCTGGCGCCGCCGGCGATGGAGGCGCCGGGGCCGTCCGGTCCAGGCAGCTCGGCCGTGATCCAGGCGTTGGCGAGTTCGGGCGGCAGACGGCGCTTGAACTCGCCGATGTCCCAGGGGCCGGACATGTAGAAGGCGAAGTTGCCGCGGCCAAACTCCTGCCAGAGGTTGCCGATCTGCACCTCGCTGACGCCCGGTGCCTCGCCGCGCTGGAAGCGCTCCAGGTAGAAGGCCAGGGCCTTGCGGAAGCCCGCGCCGGAGAAGTTGCCGTAGCGGCCGCCGTCGCGCAGCACCTCGCCCGGCTGCTGCAGGGCCAGGGCCAGCAGCGGCGCGGACTCGTTGGTGGGCAGCAGCATGGGCTTGTCCATGCCGTGTTCGCGCAGCCGGGCCAGCGTGGCGCGCCAGTCGTCCCAGCTCACGGGCATGGACGGGATGCCGGCTTTCGCGAGCAGGTCCTGACGCACGAACATCAGCCGCGTGTCCACATACCAGGGCAGGCCGACGCGCTGGCCGCTCGGCGCATTGGTGGCCCAGATGCCTTCGAAGTAATCGCCGGCCGCAAGCATGGGCGTGCGCGCCAGCCAGGGCTCCAGCGGCTCCAGCGCGCCCAGGGCCTGCATCTCGGGCAGCCAGGTGTTGCCGACCTGGGCCAGGTCGGGCGTGGCGTCACCCGCAAACGCCGTCAGCAGTTTTTCGTGCGCGGCCGTCCACGGCAGTTGCTCGACCTTGACGCGCACGCCGGGGTGCTCGCGCTCGAAGGCCGGCATCAGCTCGGCCACGACCTCGCTCTCGCGGCCCATGGCCCAGAAGCGCAGCGTGGTAGTCCCGTTGTCACGCGTACAGCCGGTGAGTGCCAACGTCGAAGCGGCGAGCAATTCGCGGCGCTTCATGATCATTCGACCCATGCAACACAGCCACAGAGGCACGGAGACACAGAGAGGGTTTCAACCCTCGACCTCTGTGCCTCTGCGCCTCTGTGGCTTTGTTTGAATTTCATCGTCACCCCAGCCAGCCGCCTGTAAAGCCGGCGCGCTTCAAGCCACGCACCAGATGCGGGTTCTTGCGCATCACGCTCCAGACCAGCTCGCCGCGGTGGTTGCCCATCATGGCCAGCATGGGACCCTGGTCGATGCCCAGCATGTCGGTGTCGACCCAGCCCTTGCCGGGCTCGATGCGGCCATGCGTCAGGCGCACATCGGGGTAGTTGAAACTGGGATTGAAGGCATCCCAGAAGCCGTAGCGGCCCCAGGTGTGCGGGTAGCGTTCCTTGATGGCCATCAGCGCCGGGATGACGATCTCGGGCGCGAAGGCGATGGAGCCGCCGGCCGCGTAGGGCGCCAGCGTGCCGTCGTCGTACAGGCCCATGCCGCGACCGGCATAGCTGATGAAGCGGCGTTTCTCGGTCTTGCCGGCGGTCGTCGTGTAGGCCAGCTTGATGTCGGCCGGGCCGTCGCTGGCGCTGATGCCCCAGATCTCGGCGCTGTAGCCCTGCCAGCCCAGCGGATTGGCGGCGGCGTAGTCGCGCTGCACATAGGTGGCGCGGCGCGAGTTCTCGAAATAGTCCAGGCCCTTGGCGCGCATGTAGGCGTCGCGGATGCCGCGGAAGTCGACCCAGCAGTGCGTGAACTGGTGGCCGAACAGCGGCGGGAAGCGCAGCAGCGTCTGGCCGTGGCTCTCGCCCCAGCTGTGCTCGTCGTAGGTGCTGAGCCAGGCGTCGTAGGCCTCGGGCTTGACCGGCTTGGTCGGCGAGCCGAGTGCCAGCAGATAGACCATCATGGCCTCGTTGTAGCCCTTCCAGTCGCTGGGGATGAAGCCCTTCTCGGGCGTCCAGCCGTGGCTGATCGACGGCGGGCGCACCTGGGCCCAGGCCCAGTCGACGCGGCCGTAGAGCTCGTCCACCAGCTTGCGGATGGCGGCCTCGTCGGCCTGCTCGCCATCGAAGAAGCTCTGGGCATGCAGGGCGCCCATCAGCAGCAGGCTGGTGTCGACGGTGGACAGCTCACACTGGGCGAAGCGCAGGCCCTCCTTCATGTCGAGGAAGTGATAGAAAAAGCCCTTGTGGCCGGCCACGCCGGTCTTGCCCGGCCCTTGCGGCAGGCCGGCGAAGAAGCGCAGCGTGGTCAGCGTGCGTTCACGCGCCTGGGCCCGCGTGATGTAGCCGCGCGCCACGCCCACCGGATAGGCGCTCAACGCGAAGCCGACGGCGGCGATGCTGGCGAAGGACGGCGTGGGCCAGCGGTCAGGCGCCAGGCCCGTCTTCGCGTCGGTCGTCTCCCAGAAGAAGTCGAAGGTGCGGCGCTCGAGGTCGGCGAGGAAAAGGTCGGCGGCGGGCGCCGGTGCCTCGGCCCAGCTGGGCAGGTTGGCGGCCAGGGCAAGGCCGGCGCCGTGTGCAAGGACGGCGCGTCGGGTCAGCAAACTCATGATGGGTTGATTGTGGGAGCCAGCGCGGGCTGGCTCCCGGGCTTCAAAGGATCAGAACGTGTAACTCACACCCAGCTTGAACTGCCGCATGCTGCCGCGCACGCCGGTCTTGGTGTCGAAATGGGCGTTGTCGCCACCGAACGCGTTCTGCGGCGGGGTGGAAGGACCGCCGATCCAGTCGTCGTAATAGCCCCAGTTGGCGGTGTTGAACAGGTTGAGCACGTCGGCGCGGATCTGCAACTCGCCGCCATAGACCTTGAAGCTCTTGGCCAGGGCCATGTCCAGCTGCTTGAACGAATCGGAATCGCGCTTCAGATAGACGCAGGTGCCGGGCACGTTGTCGTGCGGGAAGCCGCCATGGCAGTCCGTCACCTGACGCGGCTGGCCACTTCCCAGCGTGAGCTTGCCTGACACCTGCAGACCCCAAGGCAGCCTGTCCCAGAAGCCGCCCACGACGAGGCGGTGCTTCTCGGCGTCCTTGTTCGGGTTCCAGCCATAGCCCGAGCGACCATAGGTCCAGTCGAACACGTCGCTGTCATTCCAGTCGCGGTCCTTGGTCTGGGCATCGGTGTACGTGTAGGCCACGGTCAGGCTCCAGCCGCTGGCCGGCGTGTAGGGTTTCTCCAGCGACAGCAACAGGCTGTTGGCCTTGTTCTCGCCGACGAAGTCGCCCAACACCAGCGTGCCGTAGCCCGTCGGCCCGCCGCCCAGGAAGTCGACCGGGCTTTGCGTGCCCCAACCGCCATTGGGGTCGCGATTGCCGCCGTACCAAATGAACTGGTTCTTGGCATGCACGCTGGACAGCGCGACGTCCAGGTTCCAAGCGCCCACGGCCTGTCGCACGCCGACGCTCATCTGATCGGCGAACGGCATCTTGAACTTGTTCTTGATCAACCAGATCTCGCCGCCCACCTGCGCGTTCTTCTGCAATTCGTCGAGCGCGTTGTTGGCCATTTTGCGGTCGTAGCTCCGGCCCCAGCCGCCGTAAACGACGGTGGCCTTGTCGCCATTGACGTCGTACGACGCGCCCAGGCGTGGCGCGAAGGCACCCTTGAAGGGCTTGCGCGAGTTGCCGTCGGAGATGAAGTCCTCGATGCTGACGCCGCCCTTGGCCAGCGATTGCGCATACGTCTGACCTGCAGGCGCGGTGATGCCCGCAAGCGTACGGCCGTCCAGCCCGCGAAGCGCGGCGACACGGTCGGCCGGCGTGACGTAGCTGTTGTTCAGCATGTTGTCTTCATAGTCCCAGCGCGCGCCGACGTTCAGCTCCAGCTGCTTGGTGACCTTCCAGTCGTCCTGCAGATAGATGCCGTACTGGCTGTTCTTGAAGTTGGCCGAGGCGGTGGGGATGGCCAGGTTGATCTCGCACTGGTCGCTCTTGAGCCCGTTGCTGGAGACGTTGCTGCCCGTGCAGACCAGCCCGTTGTAGTAAGGCTGACCGGTCGTGGTGTTGAGGACGGTGTTGATCGTCGGCACGCGGAAAGCCGTGCCACTCAGCTCGTACTTCATCGCCTTGAACTGCACACCGCCCTTGATGACGTGGCCCGCCAGGCCGGTATAGCTCAGGTCGTCCTTCAGGTAGAAACCCTTTTGCCGACGGTCCTGCGAGTTCGGCGAGCCCCCGGTGAAGAAGATGTCCTGCACGTTGCTGAGCGCGTTGCTCGGCGAATACTTGTAGCGCACCTGCGGGTCGGTGGAGTCGGACTGCGGGTTCCACTTGGCGCTTTCCGCGCCGATGCGCGCCTCGTTGAGCCAGCGGTCGCCGGTGTACTCATGCGTCAGGTCGACGCGGTACTCGTTGTTGTTGTTGTTGATGGCCGTGTTGGGTGCGAAGCGGTCGCCGTCGACCGCGTAGCTGGTTTCCTTGCGCAGCGTGGTCGAGATGTCCAGGCGTTGGCGGTCGTCGATCTCGGCCGACAGCTTGGCGAACAGCAGATGCTCCTTGAACTGGCCCTTGAAGGCCCCCTGCTGCGAGGCGATGTCCGCAACGACACCCGGGCTGTTCGGATATTTCTCCAGGTTCATCGCCGTCAGTTGGCGCGGCTTGTCGATGGACTTGCCGTCGTAGGCGACGAAATAGTGCAGCGCGTCGGGCTTGATAGCACCACCGATGCTGAAGCCGCCCTCGATCTGGCGGTTGGACGGCGGTGGGACGCCGTTGGCCTCGTCCTGTTTCTGGATGGGGCTCAGCGAGGTCCAGTTGCTGCCGGTGCGGTTGACGTAGACGCTGCCATGCGTCTCGTTGCCGCCGGACTTGGTGACGGCCGCGATGGCGACGCTGGAGACCTGGTCGAACTCGGCCTTGTAGTTCTGCGTCAGCACGCGGTACTCGGCGATGGCCGTCTGCGGGAAGGGGTTGCCCTGGCTGGTGTCCTGGCCGGTCAAGCCGCCGCGCAGGATGTTGTTCTTGTGGCCGACGCCGTCGATGAAAACGTTTACAGCATCAATGTTTTGCGAGCCCCCGCGCAGACGCGTGTTGCCGCTCGGATCGGTGTCGAAGCGAACGCCCGGCGCGAAGTCGGCGGCCGACAGGAAGTTGCGTGTGGCCTGGGGGATGGCCTCGATCATCTTGTTGGAGACCGTCGTGCCGACCTGCGAGTCGATGACGCCCTGGCGCTGGGCGCTGCCCTGGACGACGACGGTGCCGAGCTTGGCGTCCGTGCTGCCGAGGTCGAGCGTCGCGTTCTGGCCGACCGACAGCGTGACCTCGCTGCCGCTCGGCGCGCCGGCAACGCGGATGTCGTAGCTGCCCGGGTTCAGCCCCAGCAGCACATAGCTGCCGTCGGCCAGGGTCTTGGTGCGGTAGGTGCTGCCGGTGGCCTTGTTGACGGCGATGACGTCAGTGCCGGCGGGGGCAGCCACACCGGCGGCCGTGATGGTGCCGCGCACCGTGGCGTTGGAGGTCTGGGCCGAGGCCGCGCCGGCCAGTGCGAAGCAGACGGCCGTGGCGAGGGCGTGGCGGCGCCAATGTTGGCGGGTGTTGCTCATGATGTCCTTGTCTCCTGTTGTGTGTGATGTGGTTCGGACGGGATTCAGCTCGGGCGACCGCCGCAGGAGCGGCGCACGATGAGTTCGACGGGCATGACGGTGGCGTCGGCCGGGCCGCTGCGCGGCTTCACGACGGCATCGGCGAGTGCATCCAGGGCCTGGCCACCCAGGGCCGCGATGGGCACGCGCATGGTGGTGAGGGCCGGCGCCACATAGCGCGCGATGGGGATGTCGTCGAAGCCGGCGAGGGCGATGTCTTCGGGAACACGCATGCCGCCGGTCATCAGCGTGCCGAGCAGGCCGATGGCCATGATGTCGTTGGCGGCGAAGACCGCATCGGGCCGCTCGGCCGCGGGCAGGGCCAGCAGGGCCGCGCCGGCGCGCTGGCCGCCGCCTTCGGAGAAGTCGCCTTCCAGCAGCCGCGGCGTCGCGCCGCCGGGCAGGCCGGCGCGATAGCCGCGTTCGCGCTCGCGGGCCTCGAAGTTGGCGGCCGGGCCGCCGAGGAAGGCGATGCGCCGCCGGCCGATGCGGACCAGGTGTTCGGTCATGGCCTTGGCGCCGCCGAAGTTGTCGACCGCGAAGACGGGCTGGGTCGGCGAGCGCACGCCGGAGTTCAGCAGCACGGCCGGCAGATTGAGCGGCAGGTTCTGCGACAGGAAGTCGTCGTCGGCATGCGGCGACATGACGAGCAGTCCGTCGACACGGCCGTTCATCGCGCGCAGGGCCGCGGCAGCCTCGTTGGCGTCGTCGTGGGAGCTGGACAGCAGCAGGTGCAGGCCGCGCGAGCGGGCCGCCTGGTCGATGCCGCGGATGAGCTCGGAGAAGAACTCGCCGTGCAGGTCGGGCAGCAGGGCCCCCACCGTGTCGGTGCGGCGCGTGATGAGGCTGCGCGCGGCGCCCGAAGGTGCGTAGCGCAGTTCGCGGGCCACTTCGATGATGCGCTCGCGGGTGTGGGGCAGCACGTTCTCGGCACCGTTCAGCGCCCGGGACACGGTGGCCACCGAGACGCCGGCAACGCGGGCGACATCCTTGATCGTGGCAGGAGCGACTGTCATGTTGTTGTCAGAGATTCGTGCCATGTGCGGCGATGACCTCAGCATAGAAGCGCGCGCTGTCCTTGGGCGTGCGTTGCTGTGTCTGAAAGTCCACATGCACCAGGCCAAAACGCTTGGCGAACCCGAGGGACCACTCCAGGTTGTCGAACATCGACCAGGCGAAATAGCCGCGCATGTCGGCGCCGCGCGCCATCGCGTCCTGCACGGCGGCGATATGGGTGCGCAGATAGTGCTGGCGCAGCGGGTCGTCGATGCGGCCGTCAATGGCCTTTGGCGGGTCGTAGAAGGCGGCGCCGTTCTCGGTCACATACAGCGGCAGGCCGCCATAGCGCTCGTGCATCCACACCAGGGTGTCGGCCAGGCTTTGCGGATGCACCTCCCAACCCATCTCGGTATGGATGGCACCGGGCTGGCGCTGCGGCGCGGCGGGCACCGGCCAGGCCTTGGCGTCGTGGCGAACGACGGCGCGGGTGTAGTAGTTCAGGCCCAGGAAGTCGACGGGTTGCTTCAGCGCCTGGACCTCCGCCGCCGGCCAGTCGGGCCAGGCCTCGCCGAAGACCTCGCGCAGCTCGTCCGGGTAGCTGCCGAGCAGCGCCGGGTCGAGGTACTGGCGGTTCATGTAGGCGTCGGCCAGGCGCGCCGCATGGCGGTCGGCGTCCGTCGCGTCGGGGGGCAGGTGCTTGGGCTCGATGTTGACGACGAGGCCGATCTGGTTCTTGCCCACGGCGCGATAGGCCTGCACGCCCTTGGCATGGGACTGCATCAGCCGGTGCGCGACGATGGCCGCCTCGAAGGCGCTCTTGTGACCCGGCGCCAGCGCGCCCTGCATGAAGCCGCCGTCGGCGACCACCCAGGGCTCGTTCAGCGTGACCCACAGCGGCACGCGGTCGTCCAGGGCCTTGAAGCAGACCTGGGCGTAATCGGCAAACCAGTCCGGCATGTCGGGATTGAGCCAGCCGCCGCGGTCGTCCAGGGCGGCAGGCAGGTCCCAGTGGTGCAGGGTCGCCATGGGCTGGATGCCGGCGGCCAGCAGTTCGTCGACGAGGCGTTCGTAGAAGCCCAGGCCGGGCGCGTTCACCTGGCCGCGGCCTTGGGGCAGCACACGGTTCCAGGCGATGCTGAAGCGGTAGGCGGTCAGGCCCAGCTCGCGCATCAGCGCGACGTCGTCCTTCATGCGGCGGTAGTGGTCGCAAGCCATGTCGCCGGTGTCGCCGCCATGCACGCGGCCCGGCGTGCGCACGAAGCGGTGCCAGTTGCTGACGCCAGCCCCATCGGCGAGCGGCGAGCCTTCGATCTGATACGCGGAAGTCGCGCAACCCCAGAGGAAGCCGGGCGGGAACGGTTGTCTCATCCGTCGTAGCGGCTCCGCTTGCGCAGGCCGGTATCTCAGTAATCATGTAAACGTTTACATGCATTCTTTCCAAACTTGCCCGAGGCGTCAACAGCGCGTTTACCCCGGGTACCGCGCCGCCACCCGCGTGCTCGCAATCACGCAGTTCGGGAGCCGGGCCGCGCTGCTATCGTCCGGCCCCGTCAACAAGGGAGGACACAAAAATGGAAGACCCCATCGTTCGGTCGGCTGCGCGCTGGTTCTGGTGGATTGCCGGCATGTCGCTGGTCAACGCCGGGATGTTGCTGTCCGGCAGCAACACCAATTTCGTCATCGGCCTGGCCATGACGACGCTCGCCAGCGCCGCGTTCGCCAACCAGTTGCCCATCGCCGTGGCACTTATCGCCATCACCGTGGGTTTCTACTTCTTCATGGGCCAGCAGGCGCAGCGCGGCAAGCTCTGGGCCTTCTATGCAGGCCTGGCCGTCTACGCCGTGGATGCACTGATCTATGCGCGCTTTGAAGACTGGATGCCTGTAGGCTTTCACGCCCTCGCCGGCTTCTTCATCTTCAAGGGCGTGATGCGCCTGCGCGAACTGGCGAACGCGCCCACTGCTGCATGAGCACACCACCCGACGACCTGCCGGTCTACCGCCTGCTGACCGGCCCCGACGACGCCAGCTTCTGCCACCGCGTCAGCGAGGCGCTGGCACTGGGCTACCAGCTTTACGGCTCGCCGGCCGCGACCTTCAATGGCGAGCGCGTCATCGTCGGCCAGGCCCTGATCTGGCCGGCGGCCGTGCCCAAGCCGTAACCCGCCGGTTCGCCGGCATGGCTAGCATGCGCGCCCACCATCAACCGGGAGGGAGCCCATGCTGGACCACGCCGTTGGACATGTTTTCGAATCGAGCCCCCTCGACGCCCTGCCGCCCAGCCAGCGCCTGCACCTGATCCTGCTCGGCGTGGCCAGCGTCGCCCGGTCAACGGCGTTCTACGCGGCGCTGGGCTGGACGCGGTCACCGACGAGCAGCGAAGGCTTCGTCAAGTTCGACCTCGGCGGCTATGCGCTCTGCCTGATCTCGCACAGCGATCTCGCCAAGGACGCCGGCTTCGACGCCTCGCAACGCACCGGGTTTGCCGGCGTCGCGCTGATCCACCTCGCCAGATCTGCGCAAGACGTGCCACGCATCCTCGCCAAGGTGCAAGAAGCCGGTGGCCGCATCGTCAAGCCGGCCACCCGCACGCACTGGGGCGTGGCGGGCTATTTTGCCGATCCGGACGGGCATCTCTTCGAGGTCGACTACGAGGACAGCTGGGTGCTCGACGCCGAGCACCACCTCGTCGTCGACCCGCGCTGTCAGGGGTAGCTCAGTGTGAGCGTGTAGGTCTGGGTGCTGCTGCTGCCCGAGTAGGCGCCCACGCGGATGTAGACGGCCAGGGCCGACGAGCCGGTGTTCTTGTAGCTCAGCGACTCGGTGCAGGTGGCGCTTTCCGACGAGGTCAGCGTCGTGCCGCTGCTGTTGTGCAGATAGAGGTCGTAGTCGAAGGCCGCCGGGCAGCTCATGTCCACGCGCAGCGTCTTGCCCGCGGCCAGCGTGACCTTGAAGTAGTCCTTGTCGCTGGTCGAGGACATTGCACCAACGATGGTCGTCTGGTTGCTGACGACGTTGGCGGTAGCGATGGTGCCGTTGGACTCGGTCTCGTTCAGCGACGCGCTGGCATTGCTGATGTTGAAGTTGACCGCGGTCGACGCACCAGAGTTGCCGGCCGCGTCATAGGCGCGGGCCACCAGGCTGTGGCTGCCGTTGGCCAGCGTCGTCGAATCCAGCGTCGTCGAATAGGGCGAGGTTGTGTCGCTGCCCTTGACGACGCCATCGACGACGAAGTCCACGCGGGCCACGCCGACGTTGTCGCTGGCCGTGGCCGACAGCGTGATGGTGCCGGCCGTGCCGCTCTCGCTGGCCGTCGCCGTGGGCGGCGTGGTGTCGACCTGCGAGTTGGATTGCGTCACCCAGACCGGCGCGCTCCACAGCATCTTGCCGTCGTTCTGCGTGATCTTGGCGTAGTAATAGTGCTCGCCGACGGCCGGCGTCGTGCTGGCCGTGCCGCTGCTGGCCAGCAAGGTGACGGTGCCATTGCGCTTGGGCACGCCCTCGTAGATCTGCACGCTGGTCGCCGTCTTGCCGCTGGTGCTGGCATAGCCCACGCTGAGGCTGAGCACGCCGCTGTTGGCGAAGCGTTCACCCATCACGTGGCCGTTGGCCGTCAGCGCGATCTGGCCGGTCTTGTCCATGGTGGCAAAGACGCGGCGCGCCTTGATGGCGTCGAGGAAGCTGGTCTTGTTCAGGGCCGTGCCCGTCGGGATCAGCACGCCGGTGCGGTTGGTGTAGGACTTGCCCCAGTTGGCGCAGTGGTTGTCCTGGTTGCTGGCGGGTGCGACGTGATAACCGCGTTCCAGCAGCTTGTTGAAGGCATCCTCGAAATTGGACAGGCCGGTCTCGGTCTCGGTCGTGTTGGACGAGAAGGCCGAGCTGTTCAGGATCTCGGTCAGCGCCATGACCTCGTCGCCATCGGCGCTGTAGCCGAGGTCGGTGCCGCCGACGAGGAACTGGCCCGTCGTGTCCGGGTGGTTGAACTGGCCGACGAGGCCCAGGCTGCGCATGGTGGCGTACAGGGCCGCATAGTCGCTCTTGGCCGTGAAGCGGTCGCCGAAGAGCTGGTTGCTGCTGTTGTATTCCCAGGCGAACAGCTCGTTGCTGTTGAAGATGTTCATGTGGCCGCCATTGCTGATGACGCCCCACTCCATGCCGTAGATGGCGAGATAGGTCGAGGTCGTCGCAGCGGTGGCAGCGCTCAGACCCGCCTGGTAGCGGCTCTTGGCCGTGGCGGCGCTGCCGCTGGCATTGGTGCTGGAAGAGCCGTCAAAGTAGTGGTTGTGCTCGGACGACATCAGGATGTCCAGACCCGCCGTCTTGCCATAGGCGAAAGCGTCGGCCGGGCCGTAGGCGCCGGTCTGGGCCGGCTGCGACGAGGAGCAGTTGCTCAGCGCACCACCGCCGTCGGAGTCATTCGTCTGGCTGTGCAGATTGGCGAAGTAGACGGTGTAGGGCAGGCTGTTGATGGCCGGCGCCGACTGCGCCTTGACGAGACCGCGGTCGGCATTGGTGGGCATGGCCTTGAAAGGCGGCAGTTCGACGCTGGCGGGCTGGCCCAGCGCGATGGGCCAGCGTTGTTCGGCATGGTCCAGCGGGGCCGCAGCGGCCAGCAGGCGGTCAGCGCGGCCGGTGGTCGCACCCTGGCTGACGGCGGTTGCGGCATCGAGGCTCGCCGCTTCGAGCTTGAGCTGGTAGAGGCCGTCGGCGAGCGCCGTGCCGCCGGTGCCGCGGCCGGCCCAGTTGACGCTTGCCGTCACCGGCGCGCCGGCATAGCGGGACTCGCCGCTCCAGCGCTGCAGCACCCGGCCGCTCTCATCGACCAGGCTCAGCGTCCAGGCGAAGACCTGGCCGTCGGCGATGCCGGGATGGTCCATCTGCACCGTGAAAGTGCGCCCACCACTGGCGGCCGTGACCGCGAACGGTGCGGACAACGTGGCCGAGAACTCATGGTGGTCGGGATCCTTGGCGCGCGGGCGGGCCGCGGCGGTCTTGGCGAGGTCGCCAACATCGGCCTGAGGCGTGACCTGGGGATCGTTGCCGTTGTTCCCGCCGCCGCAGGCGGCGAGCAGCAGCGTGAGCAGGGCGGGCGGAAGATGGCGGGCAAGGGTCATGGACGCGTCCTTCGGCGGGCGCCGGCGGTGGCCGGCTGTGCTGGCGAAGGGGCGGACTGTGGTGGCGGTCCGCCGCACGGTCCATGCGGGGCTTCCTGTCACCGATTCAGGTTCAGGTCGGTCCCGATGTTTTCAAACGCGGGTCACACGCTACGGCGATCCTCGATGACCCGGCCGTCGTTGGGCAGGGTGCCCGGCGCAACGAGTTCGACCTCGCCGCGCAGCTTGGTGATGTCGCGCAGCGCCGCCTGCAATTGCTCGACGAGGCCGGCCGGCTGGACCTCGACCTCCAGTTGCAGGCTCATGCGGTCGTTGGCCAGTTCGCCATCGACGACGAGGCGCGCCCGCCCACGCTGCCCGCAACGCGCCAGCACCTCGGCCACCTGGCCCGCGTGCACGAACATGCCGCGCACCTTGGCCGACTGGTCGGCCCGACCCAGCCAGCCGCGCAGGCGCTGGTTGGTGCGGCCGCAGGGGCTCGCGCCCGGCAGCACCGCCGACAGGTCACCGGTGGCGAAACGGATCAGCGGGTAGCCCGGCGACAACGTCGTCACGACCACCTCGCCGACCTCGCCATCCGGCAGCGGTTCACCCGTGCCTGGCCGCACGATCTCGACGATGACGCCCTCGTCGACGATCAGGCCTTCGCGGGCCGAGGTCTGGTAGGCGATGAGGCCGAGGTCGGCCGTGGCATAGCACTGGTAGGCCTCCACGCCGCGCTCGGCAAACCAGGCCACGAGAGCCGGCGGGCAGGCCTCGCCGCTGACGAGGGCGCGTTGCAGATAGGGCAGCGCATGGCCGCCCTCGGCGGCCTTCTCAAGCAGGATGCGCAGAAAGCTCGGCGTGCCCGCATAGGCCTCGGGTTGCAGGTCCAGCAAGGCCTGCAGCTGCAGCTCGGTATTGCCGACGCCACCGGGAACGCTGGCCGCACCCAACGCCCGCAGGCCACCTTCCATCATGGCGCCGGCGGGCGTCAGGTGATAGCTGAAACTCACATGGGCGAGTTGGCCCGCGCGCACGCCGGCCGCGTGCAGGGCACGCGCGACTCGCCAGGGGTCGCCACCGTCGGCATCGGGCTCCGGCTCGTACAGCGGCCCCGGCGACTGGAAGATGCGCCGCGGCATGCCGGCGGCAAAACCACCAAGGCGCAGCGCGCGGCGCGCCGCCTGTGCGGCGGCCAGGCTGCTCTTGCGCGTCAGCGGCAGTGTGGCGAGGGCGGCGCGCGAGGTGATGTCGGCCGCGTTCACACCGGCGAGCAACTCGGTATACGCCGGGCTGCTGGATTGCGCGTGGGCGATCTGCTCGGGCAGGGCCGACATCAGCGCGGCCTCGCGCTCCGCCGGGTCGCGCGCCTCCAGCGCGTCGAAGAACTCCGTCACTCGTCATCCTTCCAGCGCGTGAGCCGGCGCTTGATCTCGTCCTGCAGCTTGCGCGAGTCCGTGGCCGCCTTCAGCGTGAACGTGTCCCACTCGGGCGTGCGGGCGGGCCGCTTGGCCAGTTGCACCTTGACCGTCGCGCCGTCGACAGCCATCTTCATCACCAGGTCCGCACCCATCAGCCAGCCTTCGCTGCGCTCGGCCAGCACACGCTGGTCGCGGACGAAGCGCTTCAGGGTCTGCAGCGCCGCGTCCGCGTTGAACGGCGGTGGTGCGATATCCCAGCTGTCATCCATGTCGGCCCCCACGTCGCTTTGCTCCTGCCCCCCGACGGGGCGCCGCCGGCTTGGGGCGGCCCTGCGCTCGGCTACTCATGCCAACCACCTCTTTCTGCGCTTGTAGCTCTTCACATCCTTGAAGCTGCGCCGCCCTTCCCCGCCGACACCGAGATAGAACTCCTTGACGTCCTCGTTCTCGCGCAGCTCGGCCGCGGCGCCGTCCATGACGACACGGCCGTTCTCGAGGATGTAGCCATAGTCGGCATAACGCAGCGCCATGTTGGTGTTCTGCTCGGCCAGCAGGAAGGTCGTGCCCTCCTTGGCGTTGAGGTCACGCACGATCTCGAACACCTCCTCGACGATCTGCGGCGCCAGGCCCATCGAAGGCTCGTCCAGCAACACCATCTTGGGGTTGGCCATCAGCGCGCGGCCGATGGCGCACATCTGCTGCTCGCCGCCCGAGGTGTAGGCCGCCTGGCTGCCGCGGCGCGTCTTCAGGCGCGGGAAGTAGTTGTAGACCTTGTCCAGCGTGTCGCGCACCGCGGCCTTGCCGTCCTTGCGCGTGTAGGCGCCGGTCATCAGGTTCTCCTCGATGGTCAGGTGGGCAAAGCAGTGCCGCCCCTCCATGACCTGCACGACGCCACGCTCCACCATGGCCGCCGTCGACAGCTTCTCGATGCGCTCACCGCGCAGCTCGATGCTGCCCTTGGTGACCTCGCCGCGCTCACCTTCCAGCAGGTTGGAGACGGCCCGCAGCGTGGTGGTCTTGCCGGCGCCATTGCCGCCCAGCAAGGCCACCACCTGGCCCTCGGCCACACGCAGGCTGACTCCCTTGAGCACCAGGATGACGTGGTTGTAGATGACCTCGATGCCGTTAACGTTGAGAAAGATGTCACTCATGTCCGTCCTTGGGCGCCATAGGCGCCCTCCCCCGCCCGGCGGGGGCAGGGGGTGCATCGGACCCCTCCCGCTTGGCGGGAGGGGAAGGGGTAGGTGCTCAACATGCTTGGCACGGCCAAGGCTGACCAGCGCAGCGGGTCAGCTTTGGCATTCCGCAGACGTACGGCGGGTGAGCTTCTTCTCGCTGGCGTACTTGTCCGCCGCCACCTTGACCATCGGCTTGATGATCTGCTCGTCGGCCTGGTACCAGTCGGAGCTGAAGTTCCACTGCTTGCCGTCCCAGGTGTGCACGCGCACCGAGGTCGAACCCTGGTGGTCGAAGCAGCTGGTGCTGATGGGGCGGATGACGCCGGTCAGGCCCAGGGCCGCCAGCTTCTTGTCGTCCAGCGCCAGGTTTTCCAGGCCCCAGCGCACCTGCTCGCCGGTCATGACCTTGCCCTTGCCGAAGCGCTCCTGCGCACGCCGCACGGCTTCCACAGCCAGCGCCTGGATGACGAGGCCGCGCGTGTAGAGCACCGAGCCGACCTCTTCCTTCGGCCCCGTGCCCTGGCCCTTGCCATGCACCAGCTTCAGGATGTCCTGGACGACCTTGGGCGCCTGGCCCGAGGTGTTGAGGTTGAGCGCGTTGTAGCCCTTGGCGCCCTCGCCCACGTCCTTCACATCGGGCTCGGCGCCCGACCACCAGACGCCGTACATCTTCTCGCGCGGGTAACCGGTGGCCTGGGCCTCCTTCAGCGCCGTGGAGTTCATGACGCCCCATCCCCACAGCAGCACATAGTCGGGCCGCGCCTGGCGCACCTGCAGCCAGGCCGACTTCTGCTCGACACCCGGCGCCGTCACCGGGATCTTGATCAGCTCGAAGCCGTGCATCTTCTGGCGCTCCTCCAGCATGGGAATGGGTTCCTTGCCGAAGGGGCTGTCGTGGTAGACCAGGGCGATCTTCTTGCCCTTGAGCTTGTCCAGGCCGCCCTCCTTCTTGCCCAGGTGCTGGATCAGCGCGTCGGCCGCCGTCCAGTAGCTGCCCATCAGCGGGAAGTTCCAGGCGAAGACGCCGCCATCCGCCGAGGCCGACAGGCCATAGCCCAGGGTGATCAGCGGGATCTTGTCGTTGGGCACCTTGTCGGTCAGCGCGAAGGTGATGCCGGTGGCCTGCGGGTCGAACAGCGTCGCGTTCTTGCCCTTGAGCCGCTCATAGCACTCCACACCCTTGTCGGTGGCATAGCCGGTCTCGCATTCCTCGAAGGTCAGCTTGACGCCGTTGACGCCGCCGTCACGCGCATTGATGAGCTTGATGTAGTCCTGCTTGCCATTGGCCCATGGCGTTCCGTTGGGCGAATAGGGCCCGGTGCGGTAGACCAGCAACGGGAAGAACTGCTCCTTGGCCTGGGCCACGGCGGCGGGCGCCGCGAAGAGTTGCAAAGCGGCCAGTGCCGCGCACGTGATCAGTGTCTTCATTGCCATGTCTCCTGTCGTTGTGGGTATCAATGCGGAAAGGGCCAGAGTCTGAGCTTTTCCTTGGCGGTGGCCCAGAGTCGCGCCAGGCCGTGCGGTTCCTTGATGAGGAAGAACACGATGAGGGCGCCGAAGATCATCAGCGCCAGGTGCGAGGCGGTGGCTGTGTCCATGGGCAGGCCGGTCCAGTAGGGCAGCTTGTCCAGCAGCAGCGGCAGCACGACGATGAAGGCCGCGCCGAAGAAGGCGCCCGAGATCGAGCCCAGGCCGCCGATGATGACCATGAAGAGCAGGTCGAAGCTGCGCGTGATGCCGAAGGCCGCCGGCTCCCAGGAACCCAGGTGCACAAAGCCCCACAGCGCACCGGCCACGCCGATGATGAAGCTGCTGACGGCGAAGGCGCTGAGCTTGGCCTGCATGGGCCGGATGCCAATGACGCTGGCCGCCACGTCCATGTCGCGCATGGCCATCCACGAGCGGCCGATGTGGCCGCGCACGATGTTCTTGGTGATCAGCGCGAAGATGACGACCACGCCCAGGCACAGCAGATAGCGCGCTGCCGGCGACTCGATGGGCACACCGAAGAGGTTCAAGTTGGCAACGCTGACCGAGCCCGAGGTCGAGTCATTGGTGACCCACTTCAACCGCAGGCAGGCCCAGTCGACAAAGAACTGCGCCGCCAAGGTCGCCACTGCGAGGTACAGGCCCTTGATGCGCAGCGACGGCAAGCCGAAGGCCACGCCCAACACGGTGGCACCGAATCCCCCGGCCAGCAGCGACACGATCAGCGGCATGCCTTCGAAGCGCGCCTGGCAGTTGTAGGCCACGTAGGCGCCGACGGCCATGAAGGCGCCCGAGCCCAGCGAGATCTGGCCGCAGTAGCCGACCAGCACATTCAGACCCAGTGCCGCGAGGCTGAGGATGAGGAAGGGGATGAAGATGGCGCGCAGCAGGTATTCGCTGGAGACCATGGGGACGACGACGAAGGCGGCCGCCAGCATCAGCGCCATGGCAATGCGGTCCTGGCGGATGGGCAGGATCTGACTGTCTGCCGGGTAGCTGGTCTTGAACTGGCCGTTTTCGCGGTAGAGCATGTTCAGTCCCCAACCACTGAAGAAACAAAGCCACAGAGGCACAGAGACACTGAGAGACCGAGCACTGGAAATTCCTCTGTGCCTCTGTGACTCTGTGGCTGTGTTGTGTAGGGCCTAGACGCGATCAATGATCTTCTCCCCAAACAGCCCCTGCGGCCGGACCAACAGCACAACCAGCACGAGCACGTACCCGAACCAGTACTCGATGCCCCCACCCAGCATCGGCCCCAGGTAGGCCTCCGACAGCTTCTCCCCCACACCGATCAGCAGCCCACCGACGATGGCGCCCGGCACGCTGGTCAGCCCACCGAGGATCACCACCGGCAGCGCCTTCAGCGCCACCAACGACAGCGAGAACTGCACACCGAGCTTGCTGCCCCAGATCATCCCGGCGACCAGGGCGACGAAGCCCGCCACGCTCCAGACGATGACCCAGATGCGCGACAGAGGGATGCCGATGCTCTGCGCGGCCTGGTGGTCGTCAGCAACAGCGCGCAGGGCGCGGCCGGTGGTCGTCTTCTGGAAGAACAGGCTGAGGCCGGCGACCAGGGCGGCGGCGATCAGCGCTGCATAGAGATCTTCCTTGCTGACGAGGATGCCGCCCTCGAAGGTCTGCTCGAACAGGAACATCGGGTCCTTGGGCAGCCCGATATCGATCTTGTAGATGTCGTTGCCGAACAGCATCTGGCCCGCGCCTTCGAGCAGGTAGGCAATGCCCAGCGTGGCCATCAGCAGCGTGATGCCCTCCTGGTTGACGAGCCTGGACAGCGCCAATCGCTCGACCAGCCAGGCCACGACGACCATGACGGCCAGCGCACCGGCAAAGGCCAGCATGTTGATCAACACCTTGCTGTCCATGCCCGTCAGCTGGGGCAGCCATTCCGCAAAGCGCGCCATCGCCAGCGCCGCAAACAGCACCATCGCGCCCTGCGCGAAATTGAAGACGCCGCTGGCCTTGAAGATCAGCACGAAGCCGAGCGCGATCAACGAATACAGCATGCCCGCCATCAGGCCGCCGATCAGGGTTTCGAGGAATGGCCCCATCGTCAACCTGCCTCGACCCAAGGAACACAGCCACAGAGGCACGGAGACACAGAGAGACCTTCATCCCACTGCCTCTGTGCCTCTGTGCCTCTGTGGCTTTGTTTGAATTTCATCTCAGTGCCCTGCTCCGAGGTAAGCGCGAATCACGTCTTCGTTCCGGCGCACCTCATCCGGCGCGCCGTCGCCGATCTTCTTGCCGTAGTCCAGCACGACGACGCGGTCGGAGATGTCCATGACGACGCCCATGTCGTGCTCGATCAGCACGATGGTGGTGCCGAACTCGTCGTTGACGTCGAGGATGAAGCGGCACATGTCCTGCTTCTCCTCGACGTTCATGCCGGCCATGGGCTCGTCCAGCAGCAAGAGGCTGGGCTCCATGGCGAGAGCCCGGCCGAGGTCGACGCGCTTTTGCAGGCCATAGGGCAGGCGGCCCACCGGCGTCTTGCGGTGCGCCTGGATCTCGAGGAAGTCGATGATGCGTTCGACCTGTTCGCGCTGCTCGGTCTCCTCACGCCGTGCGGGGCCGAGGTGCAGGGCCTGCCAGAACAGCCCGCGCTTCATGCGCAGGTTGCGGCCCGTCATGATGTTGTCCAGCACGCTCATGCCCTTGAACAGGGCCAGGTTCTGGAAGGTGCGCGCCACGCCCATTTCGGCGACCTGGCGCGGGCTCATGCCGCGGTAGGTCTTGCCGCGCAGCGTGACCGAACCCTGCTGCGGCTGGTAGACGCCGTTGATGCAGTTCAGCATCGAGCTCTTGCCCGCGCCGTTGGGGCCGATGATGGCGCGAATCTCGTGCTCGCGCACGTCGAAGCTGATGTCGGTCAGCGCCTTCACGCCACCGAAGGCCAGCGAGATGTTCTTCACGTCGAGGACGACGTCGCCGATCTTCTTATTCATGCCGCCGCGCCCTTCACGGCCGGGAAGGTGCGAGCCTCGACGATGCGCAGATCGGCCGCCACCATCGACGTGCGGCCATCCTCGAACTTGACCTGGGTCTCGATGTACTGCGAGACCTTGCCCTCGTAGAGCGCGTCGATGAGCACGCCGTATTTCTCGGCGATGGCACCGCGGCGCACCTTGCGCGTGCGCGTCAGCTCGCCGTCGTCGGCGTCGAGCTCCTTGTGCAGCACCAGGAAGCGGCTGATCTGGCTGCCCGCCAGCAGTTCGTCCTGCGCCAGGTCGGCATTGACCTTCTCGACGCAGTCGAGGATCAAGTCATAGACCTCCGCGCGCTGGGCCAGATCGGTGTAGCCGGCATAGGGCAGGTTGCGGCGTTCGGCCCAGTTGCCGACGGCCTCGAAGTCGATGTTGATGAAGGCGCAGACCTTCTCGCGCTTGTCGCCGAAGCAGACCGCTTCCTTGATGTGCGGAAAGAACTTCAGCTTGTTCTCGACGTATTTGGGCGCAAACATCGCGCCGTCGAAGGCGCCACCCATCAGCCGGCCGACATCCTTGGCGCGGTCGATGATCTTCAGGTGGCCGCCCGGCGTCAGGAAACCGGCGTCGCCGGTATGGAACCAGCCGTCCGCCGTCAGCGCTTCGGCCGTGGCGGCGTCGTTCTTGTAATAGCCCTTGAGCAGGCCGGGGGAGCGCACCAGCAGCTCTCCTTGTTCGGTCAGCTTGATCTCCACGCCGTCGATGGGCACGCCGACGGTGTCGGAGCGCGCCTCGTGGTCGGGCTGCAGGCAGACGAAGACGGCCGTCTCGGTCGAGCCGTAGAGCTGCTTCAAGTTGATGCCGATGGCGCGGTAGAAGCTGAACAGGTCGGGGCCGATGGCCTCGCCGGCGGTGTAGGCCACGCGCACGCGAGAGAAGCCCAGGGTGTTGCGCAGCGGGCCGTAGATGAGCGCGTCGCCCAGGGCATAGGCCAGGCGATCCAGCAGGCCCACCGGCTGCTTGTCCATCAGTCGTGGGCCGACGCGGCGGGCCAGCTTCATGCAGCGATCGAACAGCCAGCGCTTGACCGCCGACGCATCCTCCATGCGGATCATCACCGTCGTCAGCAGGCCCTCGAAGACGCGAGGCGGCGCGAAGTAATAGGTCGGGCCGACCTCCTTCAGGTCGATGCTGACCGTGGAGGCCGACTCCGGGCAGTTGACGACATAGCCCACGGCCAGCCACTGCGCATAGCTGAAGATGTTCTGGCCGACCCAGGCTGGCGGCAGATAGGCCAGCACTTCTTCGTCGGACGTCAGCTTGTCGAAGCGCTGGCCAGCCTGGGCGCGGTCGATCAGCGTCGCATGGGTGTGCATGACACCCTTGGGGTTGCCCGTCGTGCCCGAAGTGAAGAACAGCGCCGCCACGTCGCCAGGCAGGCAGGCCGCGACCTCGGCGGCGAAGAACTCCGGGCGCTCGGCCGCATAGGCGCGCCCCCGCGACGCCAGCTCGTCCAGGGACGCAAGACCCGGCTCGTCGTAGTTGCGCAGGCCGCGCGGGTCGTCGAACCAGATGCACTTCAGCTGCGGGCACTGCTCGCGCAGTTCCAGCAGCTTGTCGACCTGCTCCTGGTCCTCGACGATGGCAAACGCAATCTCTGCGTTGTTCAGCGGAAAGACGAATTCGGCCGCGACGGCATCCTGGTACAGGGGCACCGGCACGGCGCCCAGGCACTGCGCGGCCAGCATGCTGGCATACAGGCGCGGCCGGTTCTCACCGACGACCACCAGGTGTTCACCGCGCCGCAGACCGGCTGCCGACAGGCCCAGGGCAAGTTCCTGCACGAGGGCCGCGAGCTGAGCCCACGACAGCGTCTGCCACACGCCAAAGGCCTTCTCGCGCAGTGCAGGCGCGTCGGGCCGCTGGGCGGCATGGTCGAGCAAGAGCCGAGGGAAGGTCGCGGTCAAGCCTGTCTCCGTTGCAGGGACTGGAGCCCCTGTCTGTGAACGCATTCTTGCCAGGACTTTGACGCCCATCTGTCGGTACGACGACAATTTAGGGGTCTTCACGGCCCAGACTTTCCCGCCCCATGGCTGTCACGCCCCTGCCGCTCAGACAGCGCACCCGCCGGCCGACGCCCACCGAGCTGGACGCCATCCCCTGGCTGAAGCTGCTGGACGGCCCGCTGCGCGAGCGTGCCCTGACGACGCTGGAGGTCGGAGATGCCGAGCCCGGCGAGCGCCTGTGCCGCATCGGCCGCCCAGCCACGTTGTGGTTCGGCGTGGTTGACGGCCTGTTGAAGATGAACAACGACGACTCCATGGGTCAGGCTGTCACCTTCACCGGCATCCCGCCGGGCGGCTGGTTCGGCGAGGGCACCCTGCTCAAGCGCGAGGTCTACCGCTACAACATCCAGGCCCTGAGGCCCAGTGTCGTGGCTGGCCTGCCCATCGACAGTTTCCATGCGCTGCTGGACGGCAGCATCGCCTTCAACCGCTTCGTGCTGGATCAGCTCAACGAGCGCCTGGGCCAGTTCATCGCGGCACGCGAGACCGACCGCATCCACGACCCCGACGTGCGCGTCGCCCGCAACCTGGCCGCCCTCTTCCACCCGACGCTCTACCCGGGCGTGGGCAACTGGCTGCGCATCACCCAGCAGGAGCTGGGCTATCTGGTCGGCCTGTCACGCCAACGCGTGAACCAGGCGCTGAACCGGCTTGGCGGCGCCGGGCTGATCCGCATCGAGTACGGCGGCCTGCGGGTGCTGGACCTTCAAGGTCTCAGACGTTTCGCCTGAAACGCCGAGGGGAGATCTGCTCGGCCGTGACGCCCATATCGGCCAGGTCCCGCGGCAGCGCGCGCCCCAGAGCCAGTGCTGCGGCCGCACGGCCGAGAGCCGGCGACGTCTGGATGCCATAACCGCCCTGCCCCGCGCACCAGAAGAAGCCCGGCACCGACGCGTCGAAGCCGACGACCGGCGAACGGTCGGGGCTGAAGACGCGCAGCCCCGCCCAGCGGTGGCGCACGCGGCGCACGGGCTGGCCGGTCAGCGTCTCGAAGCGGTCCACGGCAATCGCCACGTCCAGCTCCTCGGGCTGGGCATCGCAGGGCAGGCTGGGCGTTTCGTCGGCGGCCGAGATCAGCAGCAGGCCGGCATCGGGCTTGAAGTACTGGCTCTCGTCGATGGCGACGACGGCCGGCCACAGCGTGGCGTCGATGCCCTCCGGCAGGTCGATGAGGACAGCGGTGCGGCGCAGCGGCTGCAGCGGCACGGGTGCGACACCGGCCAGGGCCGCCACATCGTCGGCCCAGGCGCCCGCCGCGTTGATGACGACGCCGGCGCGAAAGCTGCCGGCGGCAGTGTGAGCCAGCCAGTTCGAGCCCTCGCGCTCCAGCCCCTGCAGGCGGGTGCCCAGGTGCAGTTCGGCACCCGCCGCGCGGGCGGTGCGCAGAAAACCCTGATGCAGCAGGTCGACGTCGATGTCGGCCGAGGTCGTGTCCAGCAGGGCGCCAGCCACCTGGTCGCGCTGCAGCACCGGCACGCGGGCCAGCACCTCGTCGGCGCTCAGCGTCGTCGTGCGTTCGCGCACATCGGCATCGGCCGTGAAGCCGGCGACGAGGTCGAGCTGACCCGTGCCAACCAGAAACAGCGTGTGCCGCTCGCGCAGCAGGGCTTCCTTGACCATGCCCTGCGACGGTGTCAGGAAATAGGGGAGGCTGGCCCGCGTCAGCGCGCGGATGGTGGCGTTGCCATAGAGGGCCGAGTACAGGGCAGCCGAGCGGCCCGTGGAGTGGTAACCCGCATGGGGTTCGGCCTCCAGCACGGCCACACTCGCGCCGCCGGCGAGCGAGGCCGCCACCGAGGCGCCCGCGATGCCCGCACCGATGACGATGCAATCCACGTTCTTCGTCGGTGGCGTGACTGTCTGCTGGCCCATGGCTGTTTGCATGTAATTTTCCAATTTGGAAAATAACTGTACCATCACGAAAATCGTTGGGCAATGATGAAATCGGTGCAGTCGGTGCCGTTTGAAGGAGATTGAGTGGACGCTTCCCTGCAAGCCCGCGCTCCGGCGCAGTGGTTCGGCCAGCCGCGTGGCCTGGTGGTGCTCTTCCTGACCGAGACCTGGGAGAAGTTCTCCTTCTACGGCATGAAGGCGCTGCTGATCTATTACATGATCCGGCACCTGAACTTCCAGCAGGCCGACGCGTCGACCATCTACGGCGCCTACACGGCCGGCGTCTACCTGACGCCCATCTTCGGCGGCTACATCGCCGACCGCTGGCTCGGCCGGCGGCGCGCCATCCTCATCGGCGGCTCGCTGATGGCGCTGGGGCATTTCGTGCTGGCCTTCGAGACGGCCTTCTTCCCGGCGCTGGTGCTCATCGCGCTGGGCAACGGCCTCTTCCTGCCCAACCTGCCGAGCCAGGTGGGCGACCTCTACGACGAGAAGGATCCGCGCCGCGGCGGGGCCTACAACGTCTACTACGCCGGCGTGAACCTGGGCGGCATGCTGGCGCCGCTGGTCTGCGGCACGCTGGGCGAGCTGTACGGCTGGCATGTGGGCTTTGGCGCCGCGGGCGTGGGCATGTGCGTGGGCCTGGCCGTCTACCTGCTGGGCTCGCGCCATCTGCCGCAGGACCGGCAGCGGCCCACAGAGGCGACATCTGCGCAGCCCACGGCGCGAGGCGGCCGCAGCTTTGTGCCGTTGCTGCTGGTCGCGCTGGCGGTGGTCGTGTTCCGCAGCGCCTACGAGCAGAGCGGCAACACCCTGGCGGTGTGGGTGGAGGCCGGCGTCGACCGCTCCTTCTGGGGCATCACCCTGCCCATGACCTGGGTGCAGTCGCTGAACTCGCTGTTCGTGCTGCTGCTGACGCCTTTCGTCATCGGCAGCTGGCGCCGCGCCGCGGAGCGCGGACGGGAGTTGTCGTCCCTGGCCAAGATGGCCACCGGCGCTGCCGGCGTGGCCCTGTCCTACCTCGCCCTGTCGCTGCTGGTGCTCGGCCACGGCGGCACGCCCGTGAACATGCTGTGGGTGGTGGCCTTCTTCGTGCTCTACACCCTCGGCGAGCTCTACATCCTGCCGGTGGGCCTGGGGCTGTTCGCGAGACTCGCGCCGCGCGGCATGGGGGCCACGGTCATCGCGGCCTGGTTTCTCGCCTCCTTCGGCGGCAACTTCCTGGCCGGGTTGGTCGGGCGTGGCTGGGAACCGCTAGGGCCGGCCGGCTTCTTCGCCGCACTGGCAGGGATCGCTGGCGTCGCGGCGCTGGCGCTGTTCGCGCTGAGACCGCTGCTGCGGCGCGTGGAGAGCGGCTCGTCTAGCGACGCGTAGGCTTCGTCGTCTTGGCCTTGGCGGCCGGCCTTGCCGCCCTGACCGGTGCCGGCTCGGGCGCCGCCAGGCGCTGCGAGGCCTCGACGAAGTGGTGCGTCATCACGTCGCCGCTGCCGTTGCGCGGCGCACAGGTGGCCACCAGCCGGCAGGTGCCCTCCGAAGCCTTGAGGTAGGCGTGGCCCATCTCGCTGTCGAAGAAGATGGAGTCGCCCGGCTTCAGGATGACGGGCGCATACAGCTCGGAGTGGAAGGCCACCTCGCCCTCGATGACGAAAGCGAACTCCTCGCCGGGGTGGCGGATCAGGTCGCCGAACTCGGCCTTGAACTCGTCCAGCGTGCGCGCCCTGACCTCGGCGATCAGCGGCGTGAAGCGCTTGTTCAGCAGCTCTGACGCCAGATAGGTCTGCTTGTAGCTCTGGGTGTCGACGACCTGGCCGTCGCCCGCGCGGTGCACCACGCGCCGGCCGCCGCCGCTGGGCGCGGGCCGCGCGCCTTGCGCGTCCTGCAGCAGCTCCGCCATGTCCACGTCGAAGCCGCGGCTGAGCAGCATCAGCTTGTCGTAGGACAGGGAGACGTTGCCTTTTTCCAATTTGGACAACGTCGACACCGCCAGGCCGGTGCGCTCGCTCACCTGGGCCAGGGTCAGGCCGAGGCGCTTGCGCACGCTGCGGATGTGGTCGCCGGGAGAGGTGCTGGAACTGGCCATGTCTCTGGGAAGAGCACTGAGGAAGGGAGTCGTTTCATCTTAGGTCATGCCCGCCCTTGGCCCCTCTGCTCGCTTGCCCTGAGCACGATTCGGCATTTCATCTAAGGTTTACACCAATGGGAAAGAATTTTCCAAATTGGAAACTTCATGGATCGTACAACCCGACACCATCCTGGAGCTGCCATGAGCCGGTCCGTCTCTCCCACCCGTTTGAAGCCCCGCAAGCTCGCCGCCTTGCTGGCGCCCGGCCTGGCCGCCTTGTGCGCGTCGCCGCTGTGGGCGCAGGCCCAGACTGCCGCCGCCGACGGCAGCAAGGCCGATGTCGAGAGGCTCGACGTCGTGACCGTCACGGCCACGCGGCGCCGCGAGCCGGTGCGCGATGTGCCGCTGCGCGTCGAGACGCTGAGCGCCGACACCATGGACCGCGCCGGCGCGGCCTCGCTGAGCGACTACGTGGGCGGCCTGCCCGGCGTCGACGTGAAGAGCTCGGGCGGCCCGGGCCGCAATGCCGTCACCATGCGCGGCGTCAGCGTCGGCGAGCAGCAGATCGCCACGGTCGGCATGTATGTCGACGACGTCGCCTTCGGCTCCAGCAGCGCCTTCGTCGGCGGCGCCAACACGGCCCTGGACCTGTCGCTGCTGGACCTCAAGCACATCGAGGTGCTGCGCGGCCCGCAGGGCACGCTGTATGGCGCGGGCGCCATGGGCGGCCTGCTGAAGTACGTGACCAACGAGCCCGACAGCTCGCAGTTCTCCGGCAAGGTCGGCGTCGGCATGCGCCAGGCCCGCGGCGGCGGCCTGGGCCACATCGAGAACGCCGTGCTCAATGTGCCGCTGAGCCAGGACGTGGCAGCCCTGCGCGTCGCGGCCTTCAACGACCACGAGGGTGGCTATATCGATGCCGTCGGCAAGGCCGCGGGCGAGCACATCAACGACGGCAACACGCGCGGCGCGCGGGTGTCGCTGCTGGTCGAACCCATGGCCAAGATGAAGCTGCGCCTGGCCCACACCCAACAGGACATCCAGCGCAACGGCCTCAACACCATCGAGTACGACGCCGCCAAGGGCCAGCCGATCTACGGCGACCTGACCCGCCACCTCGATACGCGCGAGGCCTACAAACTGAAGACCCGCCTCAGCTCGGCCGACTTCGAGTACGACTTCGGCTGGGCGCGCTTCAATGCCATCGCGTCGTCTCAGCGCCTGGACAGCGCCACCGGCCAGGATGCGACCGCCCTGCTGGGCGGCAACCCGGCCTTCGACTTCGTCTCGCTGGACAACGCCTTCGGCCTGCGCAAGCAGACCCAGGAGCTGCGCCTGACCTCGCAGCGCGGCAGTGTCGAGTGGCTGCTGGGCTTCTACCGCACCAAGGAAACCGGCAACGTCGGCCAGCGCCTGTGGGCCCAGGTGGCGGGTGGCGGCGGCGACATGACGCTGACCACCACCGGCCAGCCGTCCGAGTACCGCGAGCGCGCCCTCTACGGCGACCTGACCTGGAACATCGACCCGACCTGGTCGCTGACCCTGGGCGCCCGTGTCGCCAAGAACGAGCAGGTCTACACCGTCTATGTCAACGAGCAGCTGAACTCCTCGGCGCCCAGCGACGACACCGCCAAGACCTATCTGGCCACGCTGCGCTACGCCCTCGACAAGACCAGCAACGTCTACTTCCGCGCCGCCAGCGGCTACCGGCCCGGCGGCCCCAACTCGCCGGCCATTGACGCCAATGGCCAGGTCATTCCCGGCACGCCGATGACCTTCGGCCACGACACGCTGTGGAGCTACGAGCTGGGCTACAAGGCCGACCTGCTGGACAAGCGCCTCAACTTCGAGGCCGCCGTCTTCAACATCGACTGGAAGGACCTGCAGCAGCCCAAGGCCGTGGGCGCCAGCACCATCGTCGTCAACGCCGGCAAGGCGCGCGTGCGCGGCCTGGAACTGGCGGCCCACTACAAGCTCGATGCCCACTGGAACCTGGACGGCAGCCTGGCCTGGACCGATCCCAAGCTGACCGAAGGCTCCGAGGCGCTCGGCCCCTCGGGCTCGCGCCTGCCCAACACCGCCAAGCTGGCCTTCACGCTCGGCGCTCGCTACGCCTTTGACCTGGCGGGCAATCCGTCGTATGCAGGACTGAATGTCCGTCGCGTCGGCCAACGCAATGCCGGCTACGACTCGGCCGGCAGCTCGGTGCCCAACTTCAGCCAGCCGGCCTACACGCTGGTGGATGCGCAATGGGGCCTGGAGATGGGTCGCTGGCAGCTGTCCACCTTCGTCCGCAACCTGACCGACAAGCGCGCCATCGTCGCTGCCGACACCGCCCTGACCGCCTTCGGCCTGCCGCTCAACGTCACCACGATGGCACCGCGCACCGTCGGCGCCAACCTGACCTTCAACTTCTGACCCTGGAATTCCCATGAAGCAGTTGTTCAACCGCCTGCGCATCGCCGCGCTGGCCCTGTGCGTCGGCGCCGTCACGTCCGCCTTCGCCCAGCCCAAGACCGCCACGCCGCTGACGGCCGTCGATGTCGAGGCCTTCATCGACGGCATGGTCCCCACCGCGCTGCGCAACGCGCGCGTGCCCGGCGCCGTCGTTGTCGTCGTCAAGGACGGGCAGCCTCTGCTGCAAAAAGGCTACGGCCTGGCCGACTGGGACAAGAACATCCCCGTCGACCCGAACAAGACCCTGTTCCGCCCCGGCTCGGTGTCCAAGCTGTTCACCTGGACGGCCGTCATGCAGCTGGTCGAGCAGGGCAAGCTGGACCTGGATGCCGACCTCAACCAATACATCGACTTCACGATCCCGGGCCGCAACGGCAAGGCACTGACGCTGCGCCATGTGATGACGCATACGACAGGCTTCGAGGAGACGGCCCGCGACCTGCTGACCTACGACACCGCCGGTCCCGACCTCGGCAAGGTGCTCAAGGCCTATATCCCGCCCTATGTCTACGACCCCGGCACGACGCCCGGCTATTCCAATTACGCGACCTCACTGGCCGGCTACATCGTGCAGCGCGTCAGCGGCAAGCCCTTCGACGACTACATGGACCAGCAGGTCTTCGCGCCGCTGGGCATGAAGCAGTCGACCTTCCGCCAGCCCCTGCCCGAGGCGCTCAAGGGCCAGATGTCGCAGGGCTATATGACCTGGGACGAGAAGCCCAAGGGCTTCGAGGTCATCAGCATGCCGCCGGCCGGCAGCCTGTCGTCCACCGGCGCCGACATGGGTCGCTTCATGCTGGCCTATCTCGGCCAGGGCAAGCTCGGTGATGCGCAGATCCTCAAGCCCGAGACCGTCAAGCTGATGCATGGGACGCTCACGCGGCCGCTGCCGGGGCTGCTCGGCATCGGCCTGGGCTTCTACGAACAGAACATCAACGGCCACCGCGTGCTGGCGCATGGCGGTGACACAGTCCTCTTCCACAGCGACTTGCTGCTGTTCGTCGACGACGGCATCGGCCTCTACATCTCGGTCAACGCGCCGGGCCACGAGCGCCAGGGCGGCTGGCTGCGCGACAAGCTCTTCGAGGCCTTCGCCGACCGCTACCTGCCCGACCAGCGCCCGGCCACCAAGCCGGAAGTGGATGAGGCTACCGCCAAGCAGCATGCCCAGCAGATGGCCGGCAACTATCGCAACACCCGCCGCGAGGACTCGACCTGGCTGTCGGTGCTCCAGCTGCTGAGCCCGGTCAAGATCCAGGCACTGGACGACGGCCGCCTGTCCATCGAACTGGCCGGCGCGCGCAGCAACTACCGCGAAGTGAAACCCTATTTCTGGGAGGAGGAGCACGGCAAGCGCCGGCTGCAGGCCGTGGTGGAGAACGGCAAGGTCAAGCACTGGGGCCTGGAGCCCTATGTCTTCGCCTTCATCTTCGAGCCCGTGCCCTTCATGGCCAGCACGACGGTGCTGGTGCTGATGGGCCTGTCCATCGGCACGCTGCTGCTGACCACGCTGCTGTGGCCCATCGCCGCCGTGCTGCGCCGCCGCCACCATGTCGCCGTGGCGCCGGCCAGGCAGGTGACCTGGGTGCGCAGCGCCAGCGTCGGCGTGATGGTGGCCCTGGGCCTGTGGGGCGTGGTGGTGTCGTTGCTGGAGAGCCTGGGCGACACGACGCTGCTGCTGCCGCTGGCCCAGCTGGCCTTGGCACTGTCGGCCATTGGCGGCCTGGTGGTGTCAGGGCTGAATGCACGCAGCGTGCTGAAGGTCGGCGACACATGGGCCAAGGCGCTGGCCATCGTCTGGGTCTTGTCCTTCGCCATCCTGCTGATCGTGAGCCTGAGCCACCATCTGATCAGCTTCAACCAGTGGTACTGACATGAGCGCCAAGCCGATGCGGCTCTTCCTCGGCGGGCTGGTGCACGAGACCAGCAGCTTCTCGCCGCTGCCCACCAGCGTGCAGTCCTTCCGAGAAGGCGTGCTGATCCATCGCAGCGACCCGCGGGCGCTGCAGCAGGTGGCGGCCCAGCCCAATCTGATGGGTGTCGTCGCCGCCGCGGCGCGCCAAGGCGACACGTTGCTGCCGGGGCTGTATGCCGAGGCCCAGCCTTCGGGGCCGCTGTCCCGCGCCGATTACGAGGCGCTGCGCGACGAGCTGCTGGGCGACCTGCGTGCGTCCATGAGCCAGGGGCCGGTCGACGCCGTGCTGCTGGTGCTGCACGGCGCCATGCTGGCCGAGGGCTATCACGACTGCGAGGGCGACCTGCTGGTGCGGGTGCGCGAGCTCATCGGCCCGAACGTGCCGCTGGGCGCGCTGCTGGACCTGCACTGCAACCTCAGCCCCGCCATGCTGGAGTCCGGCGCGGCCCTGGTCGCCTGCAAGGAGTACCCCCACATCGACTACGCCGCCCGTGGCGAGGAGCTGCACGCCATGCTGGGCGCCATGGCGCGCGGTGAGCTGGCGCTGAAGGCGCATTGGAAGCGCGTGCCGCTGCTCGGCATCTTCGGCACCACCGTCGCGCCGATGAGCGATTTCGTCGCGCGGCTCAAGGACAGCGAAGACCGGCTGCCCGGCATCCTGTCGGTGTCGGTGCTGCACGGCTTCCCCTGGGCCGACACGCCCCACACCTGCGCGGCCGTGCTGGTGCTGGCCGAGGACTCGCCGGCTGCGGCGGGCGTGGCCTCGGGCCTGCTGGAGGAACTCGCCGAGGCCTTCTACGGCATCCGTGAGACGGCGGCGGCCAAGCGCCTGCCGCTGAAGGAGGCCCTGGACGCGGCCGAGGCCGAGATGCGCCTGGCCAGACCCGGCCCGGTCGTGCTCGCTGACACGGCCGACAACGCCGGAGGCGGTGCGGCGGGTGACAGCACCTTTGTGCTGCGTGCACTGCTGGAGCGTGGCATCCGCGACGTGGCGCTGGGCATGATCTGGGACCCCCAGGCCGTGGCCATCGCGACCTTGGCCGGCGTCGGCGCGCGGCTGCCGCTGCGCATCGGCGGCAAGGTGGGGCCGATGTCGGGCGACCCGGTCGATCTGGAGGTGGAAGTGCTGGCCTGCCGCGAGGACGCCCGCCAGCGCAGCCTGACGCCCGGTGGCACCGATCCCCTCGGTCCTTCGGTGGCGGTGCGTGCCCAAGGCATCGACATCGTGCTGAACAGCATCCGCCAGCAGGTGTTCTCGGCCGAATGCTTCACCCAGCTGGGCATCAACCCGGCGGCCAAGCGGCTGGTGGTGGTCAAGTCGACCCAGCATTTCCGCTCCGGCTTCGACGCCATGGCCGCGGCGGTGGTCTATGCCGACTCGCCCGGCAGCCTGCAGGCCAATATCGGCAGCCTGCCGTTCAAGCACCTGCCCAGGCCGGTGTGGCCTATCGATTGAGCGCTGAGATCAGGCCGCGAAAGCGATCGCTTCGGGTTCGCCGCGCGGCAGCGTGGCCCAGCGGTCGGCGCCCAGTTCGTACAGCAGGGCCGCGGCGCTGCCGGGGCCGTCGGCCAGGGTGCCCTTGAGGCGCAGGCCGAGGCCTTCCAGCGTCTTGCGCGTGGGCGCATTGCTGGGCAGCACGGCGGCCACGACGGCGCCTTCACGGTGCTGCTCGAAGGCCTGGCTCATCGCGTACTGGGCCATTTCGGACGCCAGGCCGCGGCCCCAGGCCTGGGGCGTGATGCGGTAGTAGAGGTAGAGGCCGGCATGGCCGGCGACGCTGCGGTGCATGAGACCGCCAAAACCGATGAGGTTGTCGGGCTGCTCGCGCTCGGCGATGGCCCAGTGGCCGAAGCCGCGGGTCTGCCAGTGGCCGATCCAGGATTGCAGCTGAGCTTCGATCGCTTCGCGGCCCTGCGGCGTGGCCGCGGCGCAGAAGCGGTTCACCGCCGGGTCGGCGTGCAATGCCGACAGGGTGTCCAGATCGCTGGCCTTGGGCGGGCGCAGTACCAGGCGGCGGGTGACCATGGCGGCCGGGACGGCGGCGACGGGCTCGCTGAACTCAATCTGGACCATCTAGTCAGAAACTCGGTGAAAACCCTAGGAGGGTAGCGGCGAGTCGACTGGTGCGAAAGCCCGCAGCGGCGGGAGTTGTCTCAAAACCGTCACAAAACCACGTAAAGACGGCCGAAGCCTCAGCTTTGACGGGTCAACGCCCCAGGATCAGCGCGTTCAGCTCCTCGGCGACGACGCCGGGCCTGTCCTTCTGGATGTAGTGGCCGGTGCCCGCCACCTCGCGGCGCGTCGTGCCAGGCAGCAGGATGGGCCAAGCGGCCTGGAGACGATGCATCAGGGCTTCGAAGTCCCCCTTCTCGGCCAGGCCGTAGTCGGAGCGCACCAGCAGGCGCACCGGCAGGAGCGGCGCGGGCCGGGCCTGGAGTTCTGCGCCGCAGGCGAGCGAGGCCTGGGCATCGAACTCGCTGCGCATGGCGGCGCTGAACAGGGTGGCCCGCGCAGCGCCCAGCAGGCGAGCCGGCCCGGGCGCCTCTTGCTGCATGCGGGCCCAATGATCCGGGTGCGTCGGGTCGACCAGCAGCATGGCCGCCACCTCGGCGGGGTAAAGACGCGCGAAGGCGTATTGGTAGAGGCCGCCGATCGAGTGGCCGACCAGCACATAGGGCGGGCGTTGGCCGGCCGCCTGCAGCGCGGCATGCAGCTCATGCGCAACGGCGCAGGGGTCGCGCCGCTCCGCGGGAAGGGGGCCGCTGCCGCCATAGCCGGGACGGTCGTAGGCGAAGACGGCGGCACCGGGCGACAGGCGTGGGATCACATCGGCCCAAACGTCCTTGCCATCGCCCAGCCCCGACTGGAAGACGGCGACCGGCTGGCCGGTGCCGGACTGCAGATAGGCGATGCGACTGGCGCCGACCTGGACGGTCTGGCCTTTCTGACCAGACTGCAGGCTGGCACAGCCCGCCAGGGCGAGCATGAGGAAGGCAGTGAGGAGGCGCATGGCCATGCAGGCTATGCGCTCGACCTCAAGCCCTCCCAAAGACGCCGCTTCAGCCGATCAGCAGCGCATTGACGCGCTTCACATAGGCCGCCGGGTCTTCCAGATGGCCACCTTCGGCCAGCACGGCCTGGTCGAACAGCACCTGGGCCAGGTCGTCGAAATGAGCGCTGCCGTCCAGCTTCTTGACCAGCGCGTGTTCCGCGTTGATCTCCAGCGTCGGCTTGCTTTCGGGCGCGTTCTGGCCGGCCTGCTTCAAGAGCCGCGCCAGGTGGCCGCTCATATCGCCCTCTTCCACGACGATGCAGGCGGGTGAGTCGACCAGGCGGGTCGTCACTCGCACGTCCTTGGCGCGGTCCTTCAGCGCGTCCCTCAGCTTGTCGAGCAGCGGCTTCAGGCTTTCGGCGGTCTCCTCGGCCTTCTTCTTCTCGTCCTCGTCCAGCAGCTGGCCCAGGTCGACGGCACCCTTGGCGACGGACTGCAGCTGCTTGCCTTCGAACTCGTAGAGGTGGCTGAGCATCCACTCATCGACGCGGTCCACCAGCAGCAGCACCTCGATGCCCTTCTTGCGGAAGAGCTCCAGCTGCGGGCTGTGCTTGGCGGCAGACAGCGAGTCGGCGGTGATGTAGTAGATGACGTCCTGGCTTTCCTTGGCGCGGCCGACATAGTCCGCCAGGCTGACGTTGGCATCCGCATGCGTGGACGCGAAGCGGAACAGCTTGGCCAGGCGTTCCTGGTTCTGGTGGTCTTCGCCGATGCCTTCCTTCAGCACCTGGCCGAAGTCGGTCCAGAAGGCGGCGTACTTGGCGCGCTCGGCCTCGTCCTCGCTGTTGGCCAGGCTTTCCAGCATGCCCAGCACGCGCTTGGTCGAGCCCTCGCGGATGGCCTTCACGTCGCGGCTTTCCTGCAGCAGCTCGCGGCTCACGTTCAGCGGCAGGTCGGCCGAATCGATGACGCCCTTGACGAAGCGCAGATAGACCGGCATCAGCGCTTCGGCGTCGTCCATGATGAAGACGCGCTTCACATAGAGCTTCACGCCGCCGCGCTTGTCGCGGTTCCACAGGTCGAAAGGCGCCTTGGCCGGGATGTAGAGCAGCTGGGTGTATTCGCTGCGGCCTTCCACGCGGTTGTGCGTGTAGGCCAGCGGCGCGTCGCTGTCGTGGCTGATCTGCTTGTAGAACTCTTCGTACTGTTCCGGGGTGACTTCGCTCTTGGAGCGCGACCACAGGGCCGAGGCCTTGTTGACCGGCTCCCACTCGTCGAGGATGACCTGCTTGGCGTTGTCGGCGTCCCACTCTTCCTTCTTCATCAGGATGGGCAGGGAGATGTGGTCGCTGTACTTGCTGATGGTCGACTTGACGCGCCAGGTCTTCAGGAACTCTTCCTCGCCGTCGCGCAGATGCAGGATGACATCGGTGCCACGACCCGGCTTGGTGATGGTCTCGATCTCGTACTCGCCGGTGCCTTCGCTGCTCCAGCGCACGCCCTGGTCGGCCGGCAGGCCGGCACGGCGGGTCTCGACGGTGATTCGGTCGGCGACGATGAAGCCGGAGTAGAAGCCCACGCCGAACTGGCCGATCAGCTGGGCGTCCTTCTTCTGGTCGCCTTCGAGCTTGGCCATGAACTCGCGCGTGCCGCTCTTGGCGATGGTGCCCAGATGCGAGGCCGCCTCTTCGGCGCTCATGCCGATGCCGTTGTCGCTGATGGTCAGCGTCTTGGCTTCTTCGTCGAAGCTGACGCGCACTTCCAGGTTGGGCTGGCCCTCGAACAGGGCCGCGTTGTCCAGGGCCTCGAAGCGCAGCTTGTCGCAGGCGTCGCTGGCGTTGGACACCAGCTCGCGCAGGAAGATCTCCTTGTTGGAGTACAGCGAGTGCGTGACGAGGTGCAGGATCTGCTTGACTTCGGCCTGGAAGGCGTGGGTTTGCTTGGTCATGGCGATGGAGAATTCAGGGTTCTTGGGCTGAACCGCCCGATGGGCGGCCAGTTGAGGCCGGCCCGGCGGTTTTCAAGGCCCGGCAGCGTAAACCCATTCCCACCATGGCGACCCTCCAGAACCTGGGACACGGCATCAACCGCCTGTCCAACGTCTTTTCGCCCGTTGACTGTCGCCGCTTCATTGCCCAGGCCGAAGGCTTCGGCTTCGAGCCCGCCACCATCAACACGCTGACCGGCGCGAAGCTGGAGAGCGAGGTGCGCAACAACGACCGCGTCATCTTCGACAGCCCCGAACTGGCCCAGGAAGTCTGGAGACGCGTCGCCCTGGATCTGCCGCCGGTCTGGATGGCCCGCGGCCTGGCCGGCCTCAACGAGCGCTTCCGCTTCTACCGTTATGCCCAGAACCAGAAGTTCGATTGGCATGTGGACGGCCCCTTCGAGCGCAGCAACGGCGAACGCAGCCTGCTGACCATCCTCATCTATCTGGGCGGCGCGTACGAGGGCGGGGAGACGACCTTCGACATCAACGGCCAGCTGATCGAGGTGCGCGGCGACGAGGGCGACGTCGTCGTCTTCCCGCACCGGCTGCGCCACCGCGGCTCGCTGGTCACCTCGGGCACCAAATACATGCTGCGCAGCGACGTCATGTACTTCCCGCTGACGGGCGCCTGCACGTCCACATTTCCCGGCCTGGACGCGCTGCGAGCGACATCAGGCGCGGCGTAAGGGACACGACAGCAAAACCGGACATCAATTTCGCCGTCGTCCCGGCTACAGAGGACGGTGCGGCACAAAGGCCTGCTGCCTGCCTACCATCGCCAACACCGTGCCGTCTGGGCACGCAGGGAGTACGCCATAGTGCGAAACCTACTGGTGGCGGGTCTGGGCATGTCGGCGCTGGCGAGCCTTGCGTCGGCGGCGCCGCACTTCTCCGCGACGGCGCAGGCCAACAGCGGCACGATGAACATCCCCGGGCCTAGCGACTATCGCTCCGACGCCGGCGCGGTCCCGCTGGGCTTCTCGGCCACTTCGGCACAGCGCGAAAGCTTCGGGCCCGGCGGCATGGCACAGGCCGAGGGCACGTCCGCCGCTTTCGCTTCCGCCGCTGGCGGCGGTCTGCGCGTGTCGGCCACCGCCGGCGCCAATGTGCAGGGCGTCGGCAGCTCCAACATGAACGCGCAGGGTGGCAGTGGTGCAAACGCCAGCCTGGATGACGCCTTCACCCTCGTCGCCAACCAATGCGGCAACCCGGCCCTGTGCGGCAACGGCGTGCTGGGCACGCTGAGCTTCTCGGTGGTCGCGCACGGCAGCATCGGTGGTGGGGGTGGCCCGGCCTACGGCGTTGGCGGGCAATGGACGGCGGACTTCTCGTTGACGACCGGCTATTTGCCCGGCTCGCCACTGGCGACCAGCGCCGCCTGGCATGGCGATCACGCCATCTCCGAGTCCAACGGGACCGTTCCCACCGACGATTCCCACGATTCCCTAGGCACCAAGACTTTCGTCGTCAGCTTCGCTTTCGGCACGCCCATCAACCTGCACATGGCCGCCAGTGCCACGGCACAGGCGGGCGCCAGCTTCATCTACGGTCCGAGTTCGGCCGGCTTCGTCACCGATCTGTCCCACACCATGGGCTGGGGCGGCATCAGCGGTGTCACCGACGCTGCCGGCAACGCGGTCAGCTTTTCGGCCCAGGGCGCCAGCGGCTTCGACTACGCCCAGGCCTTCACAAGCGCCGTGCCCGAGCCCGGCTCATGGGCACTGATAGGCGCCGGCCTGCTGGCCCTGCTGTCCCTCAGTAGGAGACAGCCAGGCGCGCCACGTCGACCTTGATCAGCGCCTTGGACAGGGCGCCCGCCGCAGCGCGGGCGTAGTCCAGGGCCCACGCCTCATCGGCAAAGGCGGCCGGGCCGGCGGCCAATGCAATGCCGACCAGCTTGTCGGCCAGCAGCACCTTGCCCGAGCCCCGCAGGGGCTCGCATTCCAGGCGCACGAAGTTCTCGTCCAGCCAGCGCCGCGCGGCCTCGAAGCCCAGCACCTCGGCGCCGTCGAGCTGGATGTCGACCGGTGCGCCGGTGGCGAAGACGACAGTGATGCGGGCTTGCATGGCCACCGATTGTGTCAGCGGCGCGCCTTGACCGCCTGCGACAACACGTCCAGCACGGCCAGGGAGTCGTCCCAGCCCAGGCAGGCATCGGTGATGCTCTTGCCGTACTCCAGGGCGGCGGGGTCGTCCTTGCCCGGCGTGAACTTCTGGGCACCGTCGTTCAGATGGCTTTCCACCATGACGCCGAAGATGGCGTTGCTGCCCTCGCGCATCTGGCCGGCGATGTCGCGCGCCACGTCCAGCTGGCGCTGGTGCTGCTTGCTGGAGTTGGCGTGCGAGCAGTCCACCATCAGGCGCTGCGGCAGCTTGGCCTTGTCGAGGTCGGCACAGGCCTCGGCGACGCTCTTGGCGTCGTAGTTGGGCGCCTTGCCGCCGCGCAGGATGACGTGGCAGTCGGCATTGCCGCGCGTTTCGACGATGGCGACCTGGCCGTTCTTGTGTACCGACAGGAAGTGGTGGCCGCGGGCCGCGGCCTGGATGGCGTCGGTGGCGATCTTGATGTTGCCGTCGGTGCCGTTCTTGAAGCCGATGGGCGCCGACAGGCCCGAGGCCAGCTCGCGGTGCACCTGGCTCTCGGTCGTGCGCGCGCCGATGGCGCCCCAGGCGATCAGGTCGCCGATGTATTGCGGCGAGATGACGTCCAGGAATTCCGATCCGGCCGGCATGCCCAGGCGGTTGATCTCCAGCAGCAGCTGGCGGGCGATGCGCAGGCCCTCGTCGATGCGGTAGCTCTCGTCCAGGTAGGGATCGTTGATGAGGCCCTTCCAGCCGACGGTGGTGCGCGGCTTCTCGAAGTAGACGCGCATGACGATCTCGAGAGAGTCGGCGTACTTCTCGCGCTGCACCTTCAGGCGGCGGGCGTACTCGATGGCGGCCGTCGGGTCGTGGATGGAGCAGGGGCCGATGACGACGAGCAGGCGGTCGTCCTCGCCGCTCATGATCTTGCGGATGCGCTGGCGGGTGTTGCTGATCAGGCCTTCCATCGCCGTGCCGCGGATGGGGAAGAAGCGGATCAGGTGCTCCGGCGGCGGCAGCGGCGTGATGTCGAGGATGCGCTCGTCATCGGTGGCGCTGGTCTTGTCGTCCTGGGAATACCAGCGCTGGGCTTCGGGTTCGACGGAGGAGACTTTGGCGTTCATCTTCGGGCACCTCAAAAAGAAAAACCGCCGGGCTTTGGGGCCCGGCGGTTCTGGGGAGTTCTGTGTTCAGCGCGCGCGCTCAGGACTCTCCACCGCCGGGGCGGGGAAAAAACCAAAAGCTAAAGTAAGCGGCGCGGGACATGGGGATGGAATCTAGCACGCCGGCCGGATCGAGCTTTCGGCAGCGGGCAAG
>OUNM010665571.1_pt1 | contig 131597 bp, 132 predicted proteins | sample 1769961 | NCBI WGS metagenome assembly OUNM01 (sample SAMEA3914820, study PRJEB12502) | metagenome | biome: forest; material: soil | place: USA | collected 2012-03-12 | depth 0.3 m
CGACGAGATCCTGCGCGGCCTGCGCATCGTCCACCAGCACAAGATGCTGCACCTGGACATCAAGCCGGCCAACATCTTCATCACCAACGACAACAAGGCCGTGCTGCTGGACTTCGGTGCCGCGCGCGAGGTGCTGAGCAAAGAAGGCAACTTCATCCGCCCGATGTACACGCCGGGCTTCGCCGCGCCCGAGATGTACCGCCGCGACGGCTCGCTCGGCCCCTGGACCGACATCTACGCCATCGGCGCCTGCATCTACGCCTGCATGCAGGGCTATCCGCCCAATGATGCGCCGCAGCGACTGGAGAAGGATCGCCTGAGCCTGAGCCTGAGCCGCCTGCGCAATGTCTATTCCGACAACCTGCTCGAAGTGACCGAGTGGTGCATGTCGCTGGATGCGCTGTCGCGCCCGCAGAGCGTGTTCGCGCTGCAGAAGGAACTCGCCCGCGAGACCGAGAGGCGCTATACCAAGCTGTCTTTCAGTGAACGTCTCAAACTCCAGCTCGAAAATCTGAAGTCCGGAGCGAAAGCGTGAACCCCCACGCGTACGTTTGTCCGCTGCCCCCCGAGGGGGCGCAAGGCTGCCCTAGGGGCGGCCCGTCGGGAGCCTTAGCTTGAGATTCAGCGTCTTCCAAGTCAGTCGTCGCGGTGGCCGCGAGACCAATGAAGACCGCATGGGCTATTGCTTCACGCGGGAAGCCGGCCTGTTCGCGCTGGCCGACGGCATGGGCGGCCACCCCGAAGGTGAGGTCGCGGCCCAGATCGCGCTGCAGACCCTGGCCGCACTCTTCCAGCAGGACGCCCGCCCGGTCATCGAAGACCCGCAGCGCTTCCTGCAGGAAACCATCGTCATCGCCCACCAGCAACTGCTCCGCTACGCGGCCAGCAAGGGCCTGCACGACACGCCGCGCACGACGGTCGTCGCCTGCATCCTGCAGGGCAACCAGGCCTGGTGGGCCCATTGCGGCGATTCGCGCCTCTACCTGGTTCGCGCCGGCCGGCTGATCGCCCGCACCCGCGACCACTCCTATTCCGAGTTGCAGGAAGCCCTGGGCCGCGTCTCGCCCGGCGGTGAACCGTTCAACCGCAACGTCCTCTTTACCTGCCTGGGCAGCCCCGGCAAGCCCATGGTGGATTGCCAGGGCCCGCTGGTGCTGGAACCGGGCGATCGCCTGCTGCTGTGCTCCGACGGCCTCTGGGGCAGCGTCGAGGACGGCGATATCGTCCAGCATCTGGCCGATCAGGCCATCTCCGAGGCGGTGCCCGATCTTGTCGAGCAGGCCCTGCGCGTGGGCGGTGCCCGCAGCGACAATGTCACCGTGCTGGCCGTCGAATGGGAAGGCGAGGGCGAACCCAGCGGCGACACCACCCAGAACCTGGGCAACTCGGGCTTTGCCTCCACCATCCAGGGCGCCCTGGATGCCGACCTCGTCGCCGCCATGGACGACGAGGAGATCGAGCGTTCCATACGCGAGATCAATGAAGTGATCCGCCAGTCCGGTCGCGGCGCCCACAAGCGCTGAGCGCCGCCAACTCTCTTTCCCATGACCAAGACCTTCACGCGCAGCGCAGGCCGCGCTGCCAATCAATTGCGCCCGGTGCGCATCACCCGCGGCTTCACCGTGCATGCCGAGGGCTCGGTGCTGATCGAGTTCGGCGGCACCCGCGTGCTGTGCACGGCTTCGGTCGAGGAGCGCGTGCCGCCGCACAAGCGCGGCTCGGGTGAGGGCTGGGTCACGGCCGAATACGGCATGCTGCCGCGCGCCACCCACACGCGCGGCGACCGCGAAGCCGCCCGCGGCAAGCAGAGCGGCCGCACGCAGGAGATCCAGCGCCTCATCGGCCGCTCCCTGCGCGCGGTGTTCGACCTGGCCGCTCTGGGTGAGCGCACCATCACGCTGGACTGCGACGTGCTGCAGGCCGACGGCGGCACGCGCACCGCCGCCATCACGGGTGCCTTCGTCGCGGCCCAGGATGCCGTCAACAAGCTGCTGGCCGACAGCAAGCTGTCGCGTTCGCCCATCAAGGAGGCCGTGGCCGCCATCTCGGTGGGCATCGTCGATGGCGTGCCGCTGCTGGACCTCGAATACATCGAGGACGTCGCCTGCGACACCGACATGAATGTCGTCATGACGGCCTCGGGTGGCTTTGTCGAACTGCAGGGCACTGCCGAGGGCGTGGTCTTCACGCGCGACGAGATGAATGCCTTGCTGGACCTGGCCGACAAGGGCATCCGCGAGCTGATCGAATTCCAGAAGAAGGCATGAAGCTCGTCCTCGCCTCCAACAACGCCAAGAAGCTCGTCGAGCTGCAGGCCCTGTTCGCGCCGCTCGGCATCGAGCTGGTGAACCAGGGCAGCCTGGGCATCCCGGAGGCCGAGGAACCGTTCGAGACCTTTGTCGAGAATGCGCTGACCAAGGCGCGGCACGCCGCCAAGCTGAGCGGCCTGCCGGCCCTGGCCGACGACTCGGGCCTGAGCGTCGAAGCGCTGGGCGGAGCCCCCGGCGTGCGCTCGGCCCGCTATGCGCTGGATGCCGGCGGCGAGAAGAGCGATGCGGCCAACAACGAGCGTCTGCTGCGCGAGATGGCCGCGATCGAAGACCGCCGCGCGCGCTTCGTCTGTGCCCTCGTTGCGGTGCGCAGCGCCGACGACCCCGAGCCGCTGATCGCCATGGGCCGTTGGCAGGGCGAAATCCTGAGCGTGCCGAGCGGCGAGGGCAGCTTCGGCTACGACCCGCTGATGCACATTCCCGCGCTCGGCCAGACCGTGGCCAGCCTGGGTGCCGAGATCAAGAATCGCCACAGCCACCGCGCGCTGGCGGCCGTGCACTTGATCCAGCAGTTCCGCGAGGTCTGGCACCTCGGCTGAAGTCATGGCTGAGCTTCTGAATCTGATGCGTCCGGGCACGCTGCAACTGCCCGCACTGCCCCCGCTGTCGCTCTACGTCCATCTGCCCTGGTGCCTGCGCAAATGCCCCTACTGCGACTTCAATTCGCATGAGGTCAAGGCCGGCGGACTGACGACGGACACGGCCGAGGCCTATCTCGCTGCGTTGCGGGCTGACCTTGAAGCTGCGCTGCCGCTGATCTGGGGCCGCCACGTCATCAGCATCTTCATCGGCGGCGGCACACCCAGCCTGTTCAACCCCGAGCAGATCGCGCAGCTGATCTCCGACATCCGCGCCCGCCTGCCGCTGGAGCCGGGTTGCGAGATCACGCTCGAGGCCAACCCGGGCACCTTCGAGCGCGAGCGTTTCGCGGGCTTCCGCCAGGCCGGCGTCACGCGGCTGTCGGTCGGCGTGCAGAGCTTTGACGATGCCCAGCTGAAGACCCTGGGCCGCGTGCACAGCTCGACCCAGGCGCGCGAGGCCCTGGCCGAGGCGGCGGGCGCCTTCGAGACCTTCAATCTCGACCTGATGTATGCGCTGCCGGGCCAGACCCTGGACGACCTGGCGCGCGAGCTGGACGCGGCGCTGAGCTTCAAGCCGCCGCATCTGTCCATCTACCACCTGACCATCGAGCCCAACACGGTGTTCGCGACGCGCACGCCCGAGCACCTGCCCGACCCCGACCTGGCCAGCGACATGCTGGACCTCATCACCGAGAGGACGGGTGCCACCGGGTTGTCGCGTTATGAGGTCTCGGCCTATGCCCGCGAGGGCCACCGCTGCCTGCACAACCTGAACTACTGGCAGTTCGGCGACTACCTCGGCATCGGCGCCGGCGCTCACAGCAAGCTGAGCTTCCCCAATCGCGTGCTGCGCCAGGTGCGCTGGCGCGAGCCGGCCGCCTTCATGGCGCAGGCCAACAAGGTCAGCAACGAGCACGAGGTGGCCCGCAAGGATCTGCCTTTCGAGTTCATGCTGAATGCGCTGCGCTTGAAGGAAGGCGTCACGATGACGCAGTTCCTGGAACGCACCGGCCTGCCGGTGTCCAGCATCGCCAAGGGCCTGGAGACGGCTCGCGGTCGCGGCCTGTTGACCACGGACGCATCGCGCATCCAGCCCACCGAGCGCGGCTTCGACTTCCTCAGCGATCTGCAGCAGCTGTTTCTGTGAGTCGTTGTTGAAGGGCGGCGATCTCGGCGTGCAGCCAGTCGCAGAAGGCCCGCACGGCCGGGTCGTCGCGCAGGGCCTCCGGGTAGACGACGTGATAGTCGCGTCCCGCGTCGAGGTCCAGTTCCTGAGCCGCCACGCGCACGAGGCGGCCATCCAGCAGGGCGTCGCCGGCGATCAACTCGCGGGCCAGGGCCACGCCCATGCCCTGCTCGGCGGCCTGCAGCAGCACGCCGGCATCGTTGAAGCTCGCGACGACGACCGGCGCGATGGGCAGGCCGGCCAGCGCAAACCATTCGCGCCAGACATCCACGTCGTCCAGCAGCGGCTGCGAGGCCAGGGCCTCCAGCGGCTGGCCGATCAGGCGGTGCGCCAGCGCTGGTGCCGCGACGGCGATCAGCGGTGAATGGAAGAGGCGTTCGTTGACGAGGCCGGGCCAGCCGCCGCGCCCGACCCGCAGGCCGATCTGGTAGCCCTCGCGCTCCAGGTCGACAACCTGCTGGCCGGTGTGCAGATCCAGCGTGATGCAGGGTTGAAGGGCCTGCCAGCGCGGCAGGCGCGGCATCAGCCAGCGCTGGGCGAAGGAGGGCAGGGAGGTGATGCGCAGCAATTGCGCCGCGTTGCCGTGGGCCTGGCCGGCGGCGAGCAGGCCGGCCTGCAATTCAGCGAACACCTTGCTGACGGCGCGCTGCAGGGCCTGGCCGGCCGGGTTCAGCACCAGGCGCCGGCCCTGGCGGGTGAAGACTTCGAAACCCAGCGCGGTCTCCAGGCCGCGGATCTGCTGGCTGACGGCGCTGTGCGTCAGGTGCAGGCTCTCGGCGGCGGCGCGCAGGTTCTCGGTCTGGGCGGCGGCACGGAAGGCGGCCAGGTAATGCAGCGGAAAACGGTCGAGCGAGGCCATTTGGTAAGCGAATTCAACCAATCAGTGCAGAAATAAGCGCTTCGTGGCGGCGTGTTGGATGAATAGCATAACCAGCACTTGAAGGAAACGCCTCATGAACACGCTGCCCCGCTGGATCCCTTTTGCCTCGTTTGCCGCCGTCCTGGTGCTCGCCACCACGGGGGTGCAGGCTTTCACGGACGCCAATGCCGACCTGAAGGAAGCCGCCGCCGACCGCACGAACCGCGTCGTCGTGGTCGGCAAGGCGGAGCGCCCCGTGCAGATGGCCTATGTACCGGCCAGCCCCAAATCGCTGGACGGTTTCAAGCCGGTGTTCCCGGCGGATTCGGTGGTCGTCGCACGTCAGCGGCCCCTGCTGGTGGCCAAGGCTGAGGTGTCCGCCAGCGCGACCAAGCGCTGAAGGATCAGACGCGGTTGAGCGAAATGCCCGAGGTCGCGCGCAGCCGTTCCAGCACCTTGCTGGCGATCTGGTTCAGCGGCAGAACCTCATCCGCTGCGCCGGCCGCGATGGCCTCGCGCGGCATGCCGAAGACGACGCAGCTGGCTTCGTCCTGGCAGTAGTTGTAGGAGCCGGCGTCCTTCATGACCTTCATGGCCTTGGCGCCGTCGGCGCCCATGCCGGTCAGCATGATGCCGATGGCGTTCTGGCCGACCACCTTGGCAGCCGACAGGAACAGGGCCTCGACCGACGGCTTGTGCCGGTTGATGGGCTCGCCGTCCTGCACGCGGGCGATGTAGTTGGCGCCGCTGCGCTCCACGCTCAGGTGCATGCCGCCTGGCGCGATATAGCCGTGGCCGGGCAGGATGCGCTCGCCGTCCTGGGCTTCCTTGACGCGGATCTTGCACAGGCCGTCCAGCCGTGCCGCATAGCTCTTGGTGAAGCCGGGCGGCATGTGCTGGGTGATGACGACGGCCGGGCTGTCGGCCGGCAGGTTGATCAGCACGTCCTTGGTCGCCTCGGTGCCGCCGGTGGAGGCGCCGATGAAGATGATCTTCTCGGTGGAGGCCTTGCCCAGGCTGGCCATGGTGACGGCCTTGACGGGCGCCGGTGCGGCCGTGCCGGGTGCTGCCGGCGGCGGCGCGCGGCGGATGTGGGCCTTGGAGGCGACGCGGATCTTGTCGGTGATGTCCTGGGCCAGCAGCTTGATGCCGTCGGCCACGCCGATCTTGGGCTTGGCGACGAAGTCGACGGCGCCCAGCTCCAGCGCCTTCAGCGTGACCTCGGCACCGCGCTCCGTCAGCGTGGACACCATCACCACGGGCATGGGCCGCAGCCGCATCAGCCGCGACAGGAAATCGAGGCCGTCCATGCGCGGCATCTCGACGTCCAGCGTGATGACGTCGGGGTTGAGGTTGCGGATCATCTCGCGCGCGACCAGAGGGTCGGCCGCGGCGCCAATGCATTCCATGTCGGACTGGCGGTTGATGATCTCGGTAAGGATGGAGCGCACCAGCGCCGAGTCGTCCACCACCACGACCTTGGTCTTGGCCATCGTTGGCCTCCTCAGAACAGATCGATGGAGCCGCCGCTGCTGGCGACCGGCTGCACCTTTTGAATTGCGGCTTTGTCCTGCTGGACCAGCGCGTCGGTGTTGGTCGGCGCCAGGCGCTTGACCATGGCCTTGCCGCTGGCCGGCAGGAAGCAGACCTTGCGCGGGTACACGTCCATCACGTCCTTGGACACGATGGGAATGCGCTCCAGTTTCAGGAAGTCGATGACGAAGTTGGTGTTGCGCTCGCCGACGTTGAGCGAGTTCATGCCCGAGATGACGGCGCCGCCGCCGAAGATCTTGGCTTCCATGCGGGCCTTGCTGGCGCCGCGCTTCATCATCTCGTTGATCAGCAGTTCCATCGCGAACGAGCCGTAGCGGCCCGAGTCGCCGTTGCCCTCGGGCAGCATGAAGTGGTTCATGCCGCCGACCTTGGCGACGCGGTCCCACAGGCAGGCGGCGATGCAGGAGCCCAGCGTCGTCATGACGAGCAGGTCCTCGGTGTCGCAGAAGTACTCGCCCGGCAGGATCTTGACGGCCGCGTTCTTGAAATGGGCGTCGTAGAAGAAGAAGGAGGCTTCACCCTGCTTGCGGGGCTGGGCCTTGAGCTGGTTGACCCGCGCGACGGCGACGGGGTTGCCGAGGCCGATGGTGGGCGCGGAGGCGAGGGGAGTGCTCATGCTCAGACCCGTTCGTAAATGGTTTTGCCGCGCAGCTTGAACAGATCGCGGGCTTCGGTGAAGTTTTCCGAGTGCCCGACGAACAGCAGCCCTCCCGGCCGCATGACGCGGTGGATGCGCTCCAGCACCTTGCGCTGGGTGGGCGCATCGAAATAGATCATGACGTTGCGGCAGAACACCATGTGAAAAGGGTCGCCCAACTGCCACTGCGTGTCCATCAGGTTCAGCGGGCGGAACTCGACCCAGCGCTGCAGCTCGGGCTTGACGCGGATCTTGCCGGCGTTGGCGCCGGTGCCGCGCATGAAGAAGTTCTTCAGCTTGGTGGCGTCCAGGCCGCGCGCATCGGCGTTGTAGACGCCGCGCTTGGCGGCGGCCAGCACATTGGTGTCGATGTCGCTGGAGACGAGCTGCACCGAGGCACTGGGCCCCAGGGCCTCGCTGCAGGTCATCAGGATGGAATAGGGTTCCTCGCCCGTCGAGGCGGCGCAGCACCAGATGCGCACCGGCTTGCCCGCGAAGGGCTTGAGGTCGTCCTTCAGCGCGTGGAAATGGTGTTCCTCGCGGAAGAAGGAGGTCAGGTTGGTCGTCAGGCAGTTGACGAACTCCTGCCACTCGGCCGCGCCGGACGCGCCGCTGGAGGACTCCAGCCATTGCAGATAGCTCGCGAAGCTCTTGTGCCCGGTCTCGCGCAGGCGGCGCGACAGCCGGCTGTAGACCATGGCGTGCTTGCCGTCATGCAGGCTGATGCCGGCATGCTTGTAGATCAGCTCGCGCACACGGTCGAAGTCGGCCTTGCTGAAGCTGAACTCATGATCGAGAGAGTCGTTGCCGGTGGCGAGGTCGGGTGCGGGCATGTCTAAAAATCAGATTTGTTGGTGCTCGCAGCAGTTCTGGCGTTGGCGCGCCGATTCTGCACCGCAGGGCCTTTGTACGGTCCTGGTCCGGTCCAGCATAGTGCAAACAGGCTCCAGGAACGTGCCTGTTTCACGACCTGGACATAAGGAGGCCGCTGCTAGACTGCCTCGAAACCACAATCCGGCCATCCGCTCCCACAGCCGACCCCTTTGGAACAACGCCTGCCCGCCACCCACCTGATCGACGCTCAAACGCTCGATCTGGACCAGGCCCTGCAGTTGCTGCAGCAGGCCGGCGCGTTGCTTCCGGACGAGGCACCGATGAGTGCCGCCTGGCTGCAGGCCGTGCTGGATGCGCTGTGCGACCTCTCCAGCAAGGACGCCCTGACCGGCCTCGTCAACCGCCGCAGCTTCGAGATGGCCCTGGCCCGTGAAGTCGACCGCGTCGCCCGCTCCGGCGAGGCCGCACTGCTGCTGATGCTGGACATCGATCACTTCAAGGCGGTCAACGACACCCACGGCCATGGTGCGGGCGATCAGGTCATCCGCGCCGTGGCCCGTGCGGTCGAGCAGACCGTGCGTCCCATGGACCTTGTCGCCCGTGTGGGCGGCGAGGAATTCGCCATCATCCTGCCCAACTGCGCCTCGCATGTGGGCCTGGCCGTGGCCGAGCGCGTGCGCGAGCGCGTCTCCGAGCTGGCCATCGAGGTCGGTCCCGGCCAGATGCTGAACGTCACCGTCAGCCTGGGCGGCGCCTTCGCCCCGCAGTGGGTGCGCTCATCGCCGCTGCTGTGGACGGAGCGGTCCGACCGCCAGCTCTACCGCGCCAAGGCCGAAGGCCGCAACCGTGCCTGCCTTGAACCCCAGATCGATTCCCTGGTCAGCGCCGAAGAAAAGGGCATGTTGTTTGCCACCCTGAATTTCGAAACGCAACAGGACCTGCCATGAGCACCACTACCGATCCTGCTGCTCCCACGCCGCCGCCACAGCGCCCCGCCCGCACGGGTGGCGCCCGCACCCTCGCCGTCACCAGCGGCAAGGGCGGCGTCGGCAAGACCTTCGTCACCGCCAACCTCGCCGCAGCCCTGGCCGCACGCGGCCAGAAGGTGCTGGTGCTGGACGCCGACCTCGGCCTCGCCAACCTCGACGTGGTGCTGAACCTGCACCCCAAGCTGACCCTGCACGACGTCTTCACCGAGAAGGCCACGCTGGAGCAGGCCATCCTGCCCGCGCCCGGAGGTTTCAGCGTGCTGCTGGCCGGTTCGGGCATGGTCGAGTATTCACGCCTAACGCCTGAAGTGCGCGACAAGCTGCTGCACATCATCGACCTGGTCAAGCCGCGCTTCGACTGGGTGTTGCTGGACACCGGCGCCGGCATCTCCGACGTCGTGCTGTTCGCGATCTCGCTGGCCACCGACGTCCTTGTCGTCGCCACGCCCGAGCCCACGTCGCTGACGGATGCCTACGCCACCATCAAGGTGCTGGCCACCCAGCAGGAGCGCCGCCAAGTCGGCCTGCTCGTCAACCAGGCCAATCGCGTCGGCGAGGGCAAGCTGATCTGCGGCCAGCTGCAGCAGGTGCTGCAGCGCTTCGTCGGCCCCGCGCCGGGCCAGAACTTCAAGCTCGAGCTGTATGGCGAGGTCAAGGCTGACGTGGCCGTCAAGCAGGCCGTGCTGAAGCGCCAGCTGATGCTGGAGCATTACCCGGGCTGCGACGCGGCCCAGGCCATCAAGGCGCTCGCCTCAAAAATTCTTGGTGGAAGTTGAGCCCCTCGTCCAGTCTCGCCCGCTGAACGCGGGCGTTCCTGGTAGGTCCCCCAAGGGGACGGCGATGTTCGCGGCATCGAGCGAACATCGCCTCAAGCGGGCCGGCTTGGGAGCGGCCCGCGCTCAGCCCGCGAATGCAACGCGATCCCGTGAATATGAATCCCGAGACTGCCTTTGAGTGGGTGGGCGGCGAGGCGCGCGTGCGCGAACTCGTCGACCGCTTCTACGACCTGATGGACCTGGAGCCGGCCTATGCGCGGCTGCGTGCGGCGCATGGCGATTCGCTGGACAGCGCGCGCGACAAGCTGTTCTGGTTCCTGTGCGGCTGGCTGGGTGGCCCCGACCACTACATCAGTCGCTTCGGCCATCCGCGGCTGCGGGCGCGCCACATGCCCTTTCGCATCGGCATCGCCGAGCGCGATGAATGGCTGGCCTGCATGGGCCAGGCCATGCAGGAGACCGGGATGGACCCGGCCCTGCAGGCCCGGCTGGCCGAGTCCTTCGCAGGAACGGCCGACTGGATGCGCAACGTCGGCGGGTGAGGTCGACGCGCGCGCGAGTCATCTCACGACTTTGTAACTGTCGCCAGGAGGCAGCGCAGGCTCACTTAGCATTTGCGCAATGAGCGCCGCTGCCGACCCCTTGCCGCATATCCTGATCGTCGACGACAACGTCGATGCGGCCGAAGTGCTTGCCCTGCTGATCGAGATGGAGGGTTTCAGCGTGTCCACCGCACGCACCCTGGCTGAAGGCCGCGAACAGATCGTCCGCCGGCGCCCGCGCTTGATCTTCCTGGACCTCAACCTGCCCGATGGCAATGGCATGAGCCTGCTCGCCGACGTCAAGGCCGACCAGATGACGGCGGCCATTCAGGTGGTGATGCTCAGCGGGCGGATGGAGGACGAAGTCCGCGAAGAAGCCCATCTGCTGGGCGCGCAGGCCTTCGTCGTCAAGCCCATGGAGCATGACCGGATGACTGCATTGCTGGGAGCGATCTGAGCAGTGGGGGCGGTCGTTCTGTCGCTGTCGAGTCCCGCGCCGGCGAGCGCGTTGGGGCGCGTGCTGTCCGCACGCTGCCAGGCCGGCCGCGTGCCGGCGCAAACCCTGGATACGCCGATCGTCACCTTCGAGGCTCCGCTGTCGTGACGCCGAGCCTGGACCCGACATCGACGCTCGCGGCGGATTGCGCCAGCGAGCCTATCCGCGTGCCCGGCGCCATCCAGCCGCATGGCTGGCTGTTGTCGATCAATGCGGTCGATGGGTCCGTGATGGCATGGAGCCACAACTGGGGCGAGCTGCTGGGGGATTCACCCGCCGAAGCCCTGGCTGGGTTCGCCGCCTCTGTGCACGACGAGACCGCTGCACTGGTCGATGGCGAGGGCGCGCAGTCGCTCGGCCTGCAGACGCTGGGCGGGCGAAAGCTGCATGTGTCGGCCCACCGTTTGGGTGGCCTGGTGCACCTCGAGCTGGAACCCGCCATGGCCGACGAGGGCGCCCGCGCGCCCATCTACAGCCTGGCGCGCCATGTGGTGCCGCAGATGCAGCGCACGACATCGGTCCACGAGGTCTGCCAGGTTGTCACCGCGGAGATGAAGCGCTTGACCGGATTCGGCCGCTGCCTCATCTACCGTTTCGATGCGGATGGCCATGGCGAGGTCCTGACCGAGGCCTTGGACGCGGGCTACGAGGCCTACCAGGGCCACCATTTCCCGGCCTCCGACATCCCGGCCCAGGCGCGCGCGCTGTACCGGCTCAATCACCTGCGGCTGATCCCCGACGCCAACTACACGCCGGTGCCGGTGCGCTTTGCAGATGGCCGCTCTACCGCTCTGGCCCTGGACCTGTCACAGGCCCAGCTGCGCAGCGTGTCGCCGGTGCACCTGGAATACATGCGCAACATGGGCACGCTGGCCTCGATGTCGGTGTCCATCATCGTGCGCGGCGAGCTGTGGGGCTTGGTGTCCTGTCATGACCACGACCCGCGTGCGCTGTCCTACCAGACCCGCATGGCCTGCGAGCATCTGGGCCAGCTGCTGTCGCTGCAGATCGAGGCCAAGGAGGAGAACGAACAGGTCAACCAGCAGCTGAAGCTGCGCGAGCTGACGCTGGCCATGGTGGCCCATATGGCGGACAGTGACGCGACGCTGCAGCGCCTGGTGGACGAGCCGGGTCCGCTGCTGCGTCTGGCGCGCGCCGCGGGCGCGGCCGTCATCCTGAATGAGCAGTGCTGGTGCGTCGGCGACACGCCCGACCGCGATACGGTACTGCGGGTGGGGCAGTGGCTGGCGGGCCGCATCGACGATGTGATGCACACGGACCGGCTGGGGCAGGAGGAGGCTGACTTCGCGGCCAATGGCGCGGTGGCCTGCGGCGTGCTGGCCATCTCCATCTCGAGCCTGCACCGACATTACATCGTCTGGTTCCGGCCCGAGATCGCGCAGACCATCACCTGGGCCGGCGAGCCGCGCAAGGAGGCGCTGGCCCCGGGCACTCAACTGCACCCGCGGCGCAGCTTCGCGAGTTGGGTCGAGCATGTCAGCGGGCGTTCCCTGCCGTGGCGGCCGGCCGAGATCCATGCCGCGCTGGAGCTGCGCCAGGCGCTGATCGGCATCGTGCTGCGCCGCGCGGAGGAGATGGCCGAGGTGGCCGCCGAACTCGGCCGCGTCAACAAGGAGCTGGAAGCCTTCTCCTACACCGTCTCCCACGACCTGCGCGCGCCGATGCGCCACATCTCAGGCTTCGTCGACCTGGTGATGGAGATGGACGGCAAGAGTCTCAGCGAGCGCACGCGGCGCTATCTGGCCCACGTCAAGGAGGCCTCGGCCCATGCCGGCATGCTGGTGGATGCGCTGCTGGACTTCTCCCGCATGGGGCGCCTGGCGCTGAAATGCAGCTGGATCAATACCGAGGCGCTGGTCGACGACCTCATCGCCGAGCAGGCCGGGGCGCCACGCGAAGGGCGGGTCGAATGGGTGGTGCAGCGCCCGCTGCCGCGGCTGTGGGGCGACCCAGTGCTGGTGCAGGTCGCGCTGCGCAACCTGATCGGCAATGCCGTCAAGTACAGCCGCACGCGCGAATTGGCGCGCATCGAGATCGCGCCTGTTCAAGACGAACGTGGCACGGGTCTTTCCATCAGCGACAACGGCGTCGGCTTCCAGATGAAATACGTCAACAAGCTGTTCGGCGTGTTCCAGCGGCTGCACCGCAGCGAGGCGTTCGAGGGCACCGGCATTGGCCTGGCCAGCGTGCGCCGCATCATTGAAAAACACGGTGGCAGCGTGGAGGCCTACGGCGAGGTCGACCGCGGCGCGCGCTTCACGTTCGTGATGCCGCTGCCAGATTGAGAGGAGAAAACGCCATGCACACCCCCGCCACGCTCAAACCCATCCTGCTTGTCGAGGATGATGCGCGAGACCTGGAGCTGACCCTGGTCGCGCTGGAAAAGAGCCAGCTTGCCAACGAAGTCATCATCGTGCGCGACGGCGCCGAGGCGCTGGACTACCTCAACCGCGAGGGCGCGCATGCAGGGCGCGCCGAAGGCAACCCTGCCGTCGTGCTGCTGGATCTGAAGCTGCCCAAGGTCAATGGCCTGGAAGTGCTGAGCACCGTGCGTGCCACCGCCGCGCTGAAGAGCATCCCGGTCGTCATGCTGACGTCGTCGCAGGCCGAGTCCGATGTGGTGCAGAGCTACGAGTTGGGCGTCAACGCCTATGTCGTGAAGCCGGTCGAATTCAAGCAGTTCGTGACGGCCATTTCCGACCTGGGCATGTTCTGGGCTGTGCTGAACGAACCGCCCCCCGGCTCGCTGCGCACGCATCGGCGCTATGAGTGAGGGCGACCTGCAGGTGCTGTTGCTCGAGGACTCGGCGTTCGACGCCGAGTTGCTCGGCACGTCGCTCGACGCGGCGGGGCTGAACTCGCACATCACCTGGGTGCAGGACGAAGCCGGCTACAAGCAGGCGCTGCAGCGGCAGGCTTTTGACTTGATCCTGTCCGACTACCAGCTGCCGGATTTCAACGGCGGCGAGGCGCTGGACCACGCCCGCACGGCGGCGCCGCAGACGCCCTTCATCTTCGTCTCCGGCGTCATCGGCGAGGAGAATGCCGTCGAGCTGCTCAGGCGCGGCGCGACCGACTACGTCACCAAGGGCCGCCTGTCGCGCCTGCCCCTGGTCATCGAGCGTGCGCTGCGCGAAGTGGCCCAGCGCGAGGCACAGCGGCGCGTGCAATCGCAATTGCGCGAGGCCGACGCGCTGTATGCGCGCGTCGTCAACTCCCTGCACGACTACGCCGTCGTGCTGCTGGATCGTGAGGGAATGATCCGAGGCTGGAACCGCGCCGCCAGCGGCATGTTCGGCCGCGCGCTGGAGACCGTGGTCGGGCACTCGGCCGACTTGCTGTTCTCACCCGAGGACCGGGCCGCCGGCGTGCTGGCCCGAGAAATGGACACGGCGCTTGCCGACGGTTCGGCGCGTGACGACCGCTGGCTGATGCGCCAGGACGGCACGCGGCTGCGCGCCGAGGGCGTGATGACGCCCATCTTCAGCGCGGCCGGCGAACACACCGGCTTCTCCAAGATCGTGCGCGACGTGACTGCGACCTACGAGGCCTCGCAGCAACTGCGCCAGGCCAAGGAGGAGGCCGAGCGCAGCAACGAGCTCAAGGACCAGTTCCTCGCCGTGCTGTCCCACGAGTTGCGCTCGCCGTTGAGCGCCATCAGCGGTTGGGCCGACATCCTGGAAAAGCAGGCCTCGGGCAACGAATTGCTGGCCAAGGCGGCCCTGGTCATCCGCCGCAACGCCCAGTTGCAGACCCGCATGATCAACGACCTGCTGGACATGAGCGCCGTCGTCGCCGGCAAACTGGTGCTGCAGCGGGACACCGTGGATCTGGCCGCGCTGACAGCCGAGACCCTGCTGTCCCATGTGCACACAGCCCAGGCACGCGGCATCCAGCTGGAGTGCCAGGGCAGCAGCGTGCTGTGGGTGGCAGGTGACGCGCAGCGGCTGACCCAGGTCATTTCCAATCTGGTGGGCAATGCGCTGAAGTTCAGCAACGACGGCGGGCGTGTCATGGTCACGACGCGCCAGCATGAGGATGGCACGGTGGTGCTGTCGGTGCAGGACGATGGCCGCGGCATCTCACCTGACTTCCTGCCCCACGTCTTCGATCGCCTGCGCCAGGAGGATGGCTCGCGCACCCGCAAGGCGGGCGGCCTCGGGCTTGGCCTGGCCATCACGCGGGCCATCGTCGAGCTGCACGGCGGCCACATCGCCGCGCACAGCGATGGTCCCGACCTGGGCGCGCGCTTCGACGTGCGCCTGCCGGCGGCGGCGCCCCCCGCGGCATCGACGGCACCGGCCGCGCCCCCTGTCGATGCGCATGCGCCTCGGCTCGACGGCGTGCGCCTGCTTTTGGTCGACGACGAGGACGACGCCCGCGAAGTCGGCCAGGCCGCGCTGCGCGACCTCGGCGCCGACGTCGTTGCGGCCGGCAGTGCGCGCGAGGCCCTCGCCCTGCTGCAGACCGACAAGTTCGACCTGATGGTGTCGGACATCGGCATGCCGGAGATGGATGGCCTCGCGCTCGTGCGCGCGGTGCGCAGCCAGCCGGTGACGGCGGATCTGCCCGCCGTGGCGCTGACTGCCTTCGCCATGCTGCCCGACCGCCAGGCGGGGCTCGCTGCCGGCTTCCAGCGCTATGTCGCCAAGCCCATCGACATCCGCAGGCTGGGTCAAGCCATCCGGGAAGCGTTGCAGTCAGCCCGGCAGCCCGCCGCCTGACGCCATCCGGCGCCGGCGGCGGCATGCTCGAGCGTCAGTCGAGGCGGAAGGCGAAGTCCTGCTGGAAGGTCGCGTCACCCTGGCATTGGTAGCCGGCGAGGGCAGATTCGACCGAGCGTTGCAGTGAGCGCCTGGTCTTGCTGTCCAACGCACCTTGCGCGACCTTGAAGTCGCTACCGACGACGCGGCCGCCTCGCACCGTGGCGATCACCTGCAGCACGGCTTCGCCAGCCCAGCTGACGGCAGGCACCTCGGGCTTGGGCATCACGGAGCAGACGGCGCCGGGTGTCTTGATGCCGGTGTCGGGCTTGGCAACCGGAGGAGCGATCGTCGGACCGGTGGCGGTCGTCGGCCCATCCGTGATGGGACCAGGCTCGCGAACCACGGTGCCGCGGATGGGAGGATCTTGCGGCGTGATCACGGGATCCTTGGGCTCCGGAATCGGGAAATGAATGTCACGGATGATCGGCTGCGTCGCTTGCACGGGTTGAGGGGGAGGCGGAAGCTCCCGGACCTCGGGCGGCAGTGGCTTGAGCGTGATGTTCTCCGGCGCCTTGGGCGGCGTCTTGATCAACCCCATGCTCAGCGCATAGATCGCTGCGACGTGCACGGCAACGACCAGACCAATGCCCACATAGCTCTTGGGCTGGGGTGCGCGGTCAGAAAAGGTCAGGGACATGGGCTCTCCTCGTTGGGGCTGCGAAAAACCAGATGTCGCGCGGATGGCGGCTTGAGCCCAGACTACTCCGGGCTAACAACACCGGTCAATGGCGTTGCACCCCGTGTCGGCGGCGCGACGCGACAGCCTGGTGTTATTCACCGTCAGCGGCGCGTCAGGCGAAGGCCCGCACACCGGCCGCCGGCGGCATGCGTGCTACCGTCCCCGGCTTGCGCACTGCGCACTGCGCGCTTCGCCATCTCGAAGGGACGCTCTCCATGCACCGGAAACTTTTCTTCTGCATCGCCCTGGCCGCCAGCGCACTGGCTCATGCCCAGCCGGCGGCGGATGCCTGGACCAATGTGTCGCCGGCGCCGGATGACCGCTATACCAACCCGAAGAAACCCCTTTACGCGGGCCCCAACGGCTGGTTCAACTACGGCGAGTTGCGCGCCAGCGCCGGCGCCAAGCAGTACAGCTTCAAGGCCGGCCTGCAATACCTCTCCACGCCCGAGGCCTTCGTGCTGACGCCCAGCGACAAGCTGCAACTGGCCTCGCTGGACTTCGGGAGTGCCACGCCGGCGCCGGGCGTCTACCAGGTCGCTGCCAAGCCCAATCTCGCGGCGCGCCAGGTGAAGGTGAACTTCGCCGACGTGTCCAACAAGAAGATCGTCGAATGGAACTCCAGCGGCGCTGCCAAGGGCAGCGTCACGGTGAGCCAGGTCAATGGCTTTCTGTATTTCAAGGCGCGTGACCTGCAACTCACACCCTCGGGCATGCACAACGTGGGCGACCTGAAGAACCCGCTGGTGCTGGGGATCGAAGGCGCCAGCAAGATCCAGTAGGCGCGTTGCGCCGCCCCGTCAGGGCGTTCCCGCCAGCAGCACGATGAGGGCGCCCGCACCGCCGTCGCTGGCGCGCGCCTGCACAAAGGCCAGCACCTCGTTCTTCTGCACCAGCCAGCGCCGCACCCGGCCCTTGAGCACTGGCTCGCGTCCCGGCGAGCCGTGGCCCTTGCCGTGCACGACGCGTATGCAGCGCAGGCCGCGGCGGGCGCTGTCGTGGATGAAGAGGCCCAGGGCCTCGCGGGCCCCGTCGCGGCGCAGGCCGTGCAGGTCGAGCTGGGCCTGCAGCGACCAGTGGCCGCGGCGCAGCTTGCGCACGACCTCGAGGCTGATGCCTTCGCGGCGGAAGGACAGCGTCTCGTCGGTGTCCAGCAGCGACTCGACGTCGATTTCATCGGACAAGGCCTGCAGCAGCACGGCACGTTCGTCGGCCTCGCGCTGGCGCGGCTCGGGGGCGGGCTGCTCGAGGGTGTGGACGAATCTGTCGGTGCTGCGCAGCGGCGTCACCGGGCCGACGGTCAGCTCGAAGACCCGCCTTTCCTGCTCGGCCAGGCGCATGGCCGCGGCGACCCGCTCGCGCTCGACTTCGGCCGCCAGGCGTGCCGCGGCCAGCTCGCGGGCCAGCGGCTTCAGGTCGGCCAGGCTGCGCACCGACTTCGTGCTCACAGCAGCCCCCGTTCGGCAAAGGACACCACTTCGCCGGCACCGACGATGAAATGGTCGACGACGCGCACGTCCACCAGTGCCAGCGCCTGGCTGAGCTGCCGGGTGAGCAGCTCATCGGCCTTGGAGGGTTCGGCCACGCCGCTGGGGTGGTTGTGGGCCAGGATGGCGGCGCCGGCGCCCAGCGCCAGCGCGCGCTTGACGACTTCGCGAGGGTGGACGGTGGTGGACGTCAGCGAACCCTGGAACAGCGTCTCCAGGGCGATCAGCCGCAACTGGGCGTCCAGGAAGAGCACGGCGAACACCTCGTGGCCCAGGCCGCCGAGGTGCAGGCGCAGATAGGTTTTCACCGTGTCGACGTCGTTCATGGCCGGCTTTTCGGCCAGTTGCTGGTTCAGCGAACGCCGGGCAATCTCGAGAACCGCGGCGATCTCGGCGCGCTTGGCCGGCCCCAGGCCCTTGACCTTGCCCAGGTCCTGCACGCTGGCCGCCAGCAGCCCGGCCCAGCCGCCAAAACGGTCCAGCAGGCTCTGCGCCAGCTGCAGCACGGGCATGCCTTTCAAGCCGGTGCGCAGCAGCAGGGCCAGCAGTTCGGCGTCCGCCAAGGCCTGCGGTCCGCGGGCAAGCAGCTTCTCGCGCGGGCGGGTGTCCGGGGGCAGATGGGTCAAAGACATAAAATCGCGCCCAGTCTAGCCAAGCGGTCCCCTCTCTCGCATGAACCCCATCCAGGCCGGGTCCTTCCTGACCCTGCATTACCGGCTCTCGGGCCCGGACGGTGCCGACATCGTCAACACCTTCGACGACAAGCCCGCCACGCTGTCCCTCGGCATCGGCCAGCTGTCGCCGGCCATCGAGTCGCGCCTGATCGGCCTGCCCGAGGGCGCGCACGAGCGTTTCGAGCTGGCGCCCGGCGAGGCCTTCGGCGAGCGCAATCCCGAGCTGCTGCAGCGCGTCAAGCTGTCGCTGCTGCGCCAGCTGGGCGACCCCGACGAGGTCTACAACGTCGGCGACGTCGTGCAGTTCCCGGGCCCGGACGGGCAGGGCGGCTATGCCGGCGTCGTGCGTGAACTGGGCGACGAAGCCCTGCTGTTTGATTTCAACCATCCTCTCGCGGGCCAGCCGGTCAGCTTTGAAGTCCAAGTGATCGGGGTGCTGTGATGAACGCCGTCGTACAACCCCAGGAAGTGCTGCTGGCCGAGCCGCGCGGCTTCTGCGCCGGCGTGGACCGCGCCATCGAGATCGTCGAGCGCGCCCTCGTCAAGTTCGGCTCGCCCATCTATGTGCGCCACGAGATCGTGCACAACACCTATGTCGTCAACGACCTGAAGTCGCGCGGCGCCATCTTCATCGAGGACCTGGCCGAGGTACCGCCCGGCGCCACGCTGGTGTTCAGCGCCCATGGTGTCAGCCAGGAGGTGCGCCGCGAAGCCGCCGCGCGCGGCTTCCAGGTGTTCGACGCCACCTGCCCGCTGGTGACCAAGGTCCACGTCGAGGTGGCCAAGCTGCACCGCGAGGGCTACGAATTCATCATGATCGGCCACAAGGGCCACCCCGAGGTCGAAGGCACCATGGGCCAGCTGTCCGAGGGCATCTTCCTGGTGGAAGAGGTCGAGGATGTGGCCAAGGTGCAGGTCAAGGATGGCGCCAAGCTGGCCGTCGTCACGCAGACAACGCTGAGCGTGGACGACGCGGCCGAGATCCTGGCTGAGGTGAAGCGCGTCTTCCCGCAGGTGCGCGAGCCCAAGAAGCAGGACATCTGCTATGCCACGCAGAACCGCCAGGACGCCGTCAAGGTGCTGGCGCCGCAGGTTGACGTCGTCATCGTCGTCGGCAGCCCCACCAGCTCCAACAGCAACCGCCTGCGCGAACTGGCCGAGCGCCTGGGCACGCCGGGCTATATGGTGGACGCGGCTGAGGACCTGAAGGCCGAATGGCTGGAAAACCGTCCCCGCGTGGGCCTGACGGCCGGCGCTTCGGCGCCCGACGTGCTGGTGCAGGCCGTCATCGACCGCCTGCGCGCTCTCGGCGCCACGACCGTGCGCAGCCTGCCGGGCGTGGAGGAGCACGTGCGCTTCCCGCTGCCCATGGGCCTGGGCGACAAGTCCATGGCCGAGGTGAGTTCCTCCCGATCTTGAAGCCGGTGCCTCACGCATCCGGCGGCGCCTGACATCGGCGCCGCTTTCGCATCCGAATCCTGAAAGACACCCATGCTTGACATCACCCAGCTGCGCAAGGAACTCGATACCGTCATCGAACGCCTGAGCGCGCGCAAGAACCCCCAGCCCTATCTCGACGTGGAACGCTTCAAGTCGCTCGAGGCCGAACGCAAGGGCGTGCAGACCCGCACCGAGGAACTGCAGGCCCGCCGCAATGCGCTGTCCAAGCAGATCGGCATGGCCAAGGGCAAGGGCGAGGACGCTTCGGCCCTGATGGCCGAAGTCGGCGGCATTGCCGATGAACTCAAGGCCGGCGCCGAGCGCCTGGAAGCCATCCAGGTCGAGCTGAACGACCTGCTGATGGGCGTGCCCAACCTGCCGGACGCCAGCGTGCCGGCCGGCACCGACGAAACCGGCAATGTCGAAGTGCGCCGCTGGGGCACGCCCCGCAGCTTTGACTTCGAGGTCAAGGACCACGTCGACCTCGGCGCGCCGCTGGGCCTGGACTTCGAGACCGGCGCCAAGCTGTCGGGCTCGCGCTTCAGCTTCCTGCGCGGCCCCGTGGCCCGCCTGCATCGTGCGCTTGCCCAGTTCATGCTCGACGTGCAGACGACCGAGCATGGCTACACCGAGTGCTACACGCCCTACATCGTCAACCGCGAGATCCTCGAGGGCACGGGCCAACTGCCCAAGTTCAAGGAAGACATGTTCTGGGTGCTGCGCGGCGGCGACGATGAGCAGGCCGAGCAGTACCTGATCTCGACCTCGGAAATCTCGCTGACCAACACCGTGCGCGAGAGCGTGCTGAAGGCCGACGACCTGCCCGTCAAGATGACGGCCCACAGCCCCTGCTTCCGTTCGGAAGCCGGCTCCGCCGGCCGCGACACCCGCGGCATGATCCGCCAGCACCAGTTCGACAAGGTCGAGATGGTGCGCATCGAGCAGCCCGACCACAGCATGGCCGCGCTGGAAGAGATGACCGGCCACGCCGAAGCCATCCTGCAGAAGCTCGGCCTGCCTTACCGCACCATGCTGCTGTGCGGCGGCGACATGGGCTTCGGCGCGGTCAAGACCTATGACCTGGAGGTCTGGCTGCCGGCGCAGAACACCTTCCGCGAGATCAGCTCCTGCTCGAACATGGGCGCCTTCCAGGCCCGCCGCATGCAGGCGCGCTTCAAGAATGCCCAGGGCAAGAACGAGCTGGTGCACACGCTGAACGGCTCCGGTCTGGCGGTGGGGCGCACCCTTGTCGCGGTCCTTGAGAACTACCAGAACGCCGACGGCAGCATCACCGTGCCGGAAGCGCTGCGCTCCTACATGGGTGGCGTTGAAGTGCTGCGCGCCTGATTTGTTCGGTTGGGCGAAAAAACCTGGCTATAATGCAAGGCTTCGCTCCACATGCAGCGCACCGAATCAGGAGAGGTGGCAGAGTGGTCGAATGTACCTGACTCGAAATCAGGCGTACGGTATCCCCGTACCGTGGGTTCGAATCCCACCCTCTCCGCCAAGTTTCTCCCATGAGAAACACCCCAAGAAAGCCACCCTAACCGGTGGCTTTTTTCTTGCTTGGCGCGCCGCCACGGCGACCCGTTGCCGATGGCGGCACGCGGGCTCGAGGGCGCCGGCAGGCCGTCGCTACAGCGCGCTGCGAATCTGTTGCGGCAGCAGTTCCAGCACCAACTCGCGGCGAAGCCCGTGTGGGCTGCCGGTGCCCGAAGCTTCGAGCGAGAGCGTGGGGTCGGCATTCATGGCGCGCCTGATGGCATCGATCAAGGGCACGCGCACGCCTGGGTTGTCCCCCGCGGCGTTGAAGGCGGCCTGGCAGATCAGTCGCAGGGCGTCCAGCTGGGCGCCGCGTATCTCGACCACCTCGACGAGCGCGTCCATGCGCGCGGCCATGGAGGCCATGGTGGCGTGCAGATGTGAAGTGATGGACAGCGATTGGCCCGAGGCCATCAATTCTTCTTCGTTCATGGGCGCCCCCTTTGGCTTGTTGGTTGGAGTTGAACCCTCCAGCGTAGCCGAAACGGTCCGCTCTTTCGGCGTCAGTCCTCCAGCGAGCGTTGCCTCCGCGCCGGCGCCAGCAGCGACCTCACCGCTTCGCCGACCTGCTCGCGCAGCCATGCGTGGGCGCGATCGCCGTCGTGGCGCCGGTGCCAGGCGGCAATGACCGGCAGCGGCGGCGCCTGCACAGGCAGCGGGGCTGTCTTGAGCTTCATGGCCTGGATCAGCTTCGCGCACACCCGTTCCGGTACGACCACCAGCAGGTCGGAGGCGCTCGCCATGCACAGTGCCGCTGCCGCCGTGGGTGCCGATGCGACCACCCGGCGTGCCAGCCCCTGGACGGCCAGCAGTTCGTCCACCTGATCGCGCAGCCGGCCTCGGCGCGACACCGTGACGTGGTCCGCCGCCGCGTAGCTGCGCGCTGTCAGCCTGCGGCCGGCCAGCGGGTGCTGCGCGCGCAGCGCGACCACCACACGTTCCTCGCCCAGCACCGCATGCGCGACGTCCGCCTGCGAAGGGATGGCCGCGCTGAGGTGCAGGTCGACCTGGCCCTGGCGCAGTTCGGGCGTCTCGATATTGGCCTCCGCCAGCATCCGCAGGCGCGCATTCGGCGCGGCCTGCCTCAGGGCGGCCAGCAGCGTCGGCCCCAAGGCGCCGGCCAGCGCGTCGTGGCACTGGAGGGTGAAGCTGCGTTCCAGCCCGGCAGGGTCGAAGGACTGCTGGCGGGCCAGCACGGCCTGGGCGCGCAGGACCACGGCATGCACTTCTTCCTGGATCGCCAGCGCATACGGCGTGGCGGCCATGTGGCGGCCGGCGCGCACGAGGATGGCATCGCCCGTCATGTGGCGGATGCGATCCAGCGTGCGGCTCATGGCGGGCGAACTGACGTGCATGCGCGCCGCGGCACCGCCCACGCTGCCCTCGTCGAGCAGCGCGTCCAGCGCGAGAAGCAGGTTCATGTCCAGTTGCATTTGGGTTAACTGATTCGTAGCGACGTTTGATTTGATGTTAATTGAACAGCCGCCCAAGATGAGGCCATGTCTTCAAACCAAGGAACCGACATGGACCTCCCGAACCCCCTGATGCAGACGGCCGAACGCCTCTCGACCCAGGCCGGTGTCGCGCTCGACGACGGCGCATTGCTGGCCGCCGCGGTGGCCGCTGTACGCGCGGCTGGCGCCGTCATGCTGGCCCGCTTCGACGCGCAGACCCGCACGCCCGACGACCTGGCCGGCGTCGTGCGGGCCATCCACGCCAACGACGACGCCTCGCTCGCCGTGGCGCGCCGGCTGCTGGAGCAGGCCCGGCCGGGCGCCGGCTGGGTGGACGACGAGCTGGAAGGCGGCGCGCTGCCCGACGGCGAGTGGTGGGTGTTCGACCCGGTGGAGGGCAATGTGAACCACGTGCATGGCCAGGTCGAGTGGGGCATCAGCGCGACCCTGGTGCGCGACAACCAACCGGTGCTGACCGCCGTCTACGAGCCGGTGGCGGATCGCCTGTACACCGCGGTGCAAGGCAGCGGCGCCGCCTATGTGAACGGCGTGCCGATGCGCGCATCGACCAAGACCGAGCTGAAGGCCGCCATCGTCACGACGGGGCAGGCCAGGCCGGGTGAAACGGCGGACACCTACCGGCGCCTGGGCGCCTCGGTGACGGCCATGCTGAATGCGGCCCTCGTCGTGCGCATGACGGTGCCGGCCACCTTCCAGCTGGGCCAGGTGGCGGCGGGCCAGATCGACGGCTTCTGGCAGTACAGCGACGTGCGCTCGGGCCTGGCGGCCGGCGCGCTGCTGGTGGCGGAAGCGGGCGGCCGCGTCACCGACACCCAAGGCCGGCCGTGGACACTGGCGAGCGTTGACTTCCTGGCCAGCGCACCCGGCGTGCATCGCGAAGCTGTACAGGCACTGGCCGAGGTGGCCTGAACAGCAGCCAAGAACTAGATCTCAAGGAATACGTCATGAACATCAGCATCCTCGGTGCCGGCCGCGTCGGCGCCACGCTCGCCAAAGCCCTCGCCGACAAGGGCCATGCCATCACGCTGGGCCATCGCGATCCGCAGGCCGGAGCCAGCCGCTGGCAAGGCCCGGCCGTACGGCACGCCTCACTGGCGGACGCTGCGGCGGCTTCGGCCCTCGTCATCAATGCCCTGCCGGGTGAAGCGGCTTTGCAGACCTTGGCGGCGCTGGAGGCGGCGCTGCAAGGCAAGGTCTTGCTGGACGTCGCCAACGCCACGGTGCGTACGGCTGACGGCATGCCCGGTGGGCTGCTCTATCCCGACAGCAGCCTGGCCGAGCAGTTGCAGGCGGCGCTGCCGCAGACGCGCGTCGTGAAGGCGCTGAACACCATGCTGTTCACGGTGATGGTGTCGCCACACAGCCTGACCACGCCGCCCACTGCCTTCCTCAGCGGCAATGACGCACAGGCCAAGGAGCAGGTGAAGGCGCTGCTCGGCGAACTGGGCTGGCCGGCGGAGTGGCTGCTCGACCTCGGGCCCATCGAATCCGCCCGCGCCACGGAGGCCTTCATCCTGATGGCGCCCCGCCTCATCGCCGCCAGAGGCTTCAAGCCCTTTGCGCTGACGGTGGCGGGCTGAAGCCGACCTCAGTGGCCGTGGTGGCCCTGGGGCTTGCGCACCTGCACCTCGACGTTGGCAGGCTGCGGGGCGGAAGCGCCAGGCGCAACGGCTGCGGGTGGCGCATCGTCCACCTCGCGAGCCAGCGTGTCGGGCGGATGCTGGAACCAGCCCGGGTCTGAATAGTCGCCGCGCTTCAGTCCGCGCCTGACCTTCAGCATGCTGAACATGCCGCCCATGGCGATGGCCCCGAAAGGCCCGTCCCCGGCCATCATGGGCGCGGTGTTCTCAGGCCCCGGCATGCTCATTTCCGTCATCTCGTGCATGCCGTTGTGGCCCATGGCCATATAGCCCGGCACCAGCTTGCGGATCTTGGCCTCCAGGTCGCTGGCATCCACGCCCAGCATGGTCGGCACGTTGTGGCCCATCGCATTCATCGTGTGATGGGCCTTGTGGCAGTGGAAGGCCCAGTCGCCTTCCTCGTCGGCGATGAACTCGAGCTGGCGCATCTGGCCCACGGCGATGTCCGTCGTCACCTCGGGCCAGCGGGCCGTGCGCGGCACGGGGCCGCCATCCGTGCCGGTGACCTCGAACTCATGCCCGTGGATGTGGATGGGGTGGTTGGTCATCGTCAGGTTGCCGACGCGGATGCGCACGCGCTCGCCCTGGCGCGCCACCAGCGGCGCGATGCCGGGGAAGATGCGGCTGTTCCAGCTCCACAGGTTGAAGTCCAGCATGGTCATGACCTTGGGCGTGGCGCTGCCGGGCTCGATGTCATAGGCATTCAGCAGGAAGGCGTAGTCGCGGTCCACGTCGGCGATCTGGGGATGCCTGGCCTTGGGGTGGGTGATCCACAGGCCCATCATGCCCATGGCCATCTGCACCATCTCGTCGGCATGCGGGTGGTACATGAACGTGCCGGGGCGGCGGGCGACGAACTCGTAGACCCAGGTCTTGCCCGGTGGGATGGGTGGCTGGGTCAAGCCCGTCACGCCGTCCATGCCGTTGGGCAGGCGCTGGCCGTGCCAGTGCATGCTGGTGGCCTCGGGCAGGCGGTTGGTCACGTAGATGCGGACGCGGTCGCCTTCGACCACCTCGATGGTCGGGCCGGGGCTTTGGCCGTTGTAGCCCCACAGCCTGGCCGTGAAGCCAGGCGCCATCTCGCGCACAACGGGCTCGGCGACGAGGTGGAACTCCTTGACGCCGTCCTTCATGCGCCAGGGCGCCGTCCAGCCGTTCAGCGTGACGACGGGGTTGTAGGGCCGGCCATTGGGCGGCACGAGGGGGGCTTGCGTGTCGGGCGAGGTCTGGATGACGGGTTCGGGCAGGGCCGCGAGGGCCGCCGTGGAGACCGCGGCCAGCGAGGTGCCGGCAAGCAGGGAGCGTCGATTGAGCATGGGATCCTCGGGAATCAGTGGGGCGCTGCAGCGGCGGGCGCGGCGGCAGTGGCCTGCGGCAGGCTGGGCTGGGCGCGGCCGACGAGAGCCTGGTCGAGGTCGGCCTGGGCGATCCAGAAGTCGCGCAGGGCGTCCTGCGCGGCGCTGACGGCCGCAGCCTGGGCGCGCGCGTCGGCCAGCAGCTCGAAGACGCCGATCAGCATGGCGTTGTAGCGCAGCAGTTGCTCCTGGGAGACGCGCTGGGCCAGCGGCAGCAGTTCGTCGCGATGCTGGCGGGCGACGTCGAAGGCGCTGCGGTAAAGGCCGTAGGCCTCGCGCGCCTCGGAGCGTGCCTGGATGGCCGTGTCGGCCGCGATGTGTGTGGCCTCGCGGGCCAGAGCTTCGGCCTTGGGAGTCGGACCGGGGCCGAACAGCGGCAATTCCAGAGCCACTTCCCAGCCGCGTTGCGTCGGCTGCTCGTTGGAGGAGTTGCGCACCGTGCCCAGCTCCAGCATCGAGACCCAGCGCGTCGCGCGCGCCAGGTCGAGCTGCTTGCCCGACTGCTCCAGCGACAGCCGCGCCGCCCGCACGTCCAGGCGCTGGACCAGAGCCTGCGCTTCGACGCTGGCCAGTTCGCGTGGCGCCGTGGGCAGTTCGGGCAGGCGCTCGGGCAGGCGCAGCGCCTGGCCGTCCTCCAGGCTCAGCAGGCGCACGAGTCGTTCGCGTGCCGCGAGACGCTGGGTTTCGGCGCGTGCCAGGGCCAACCGCGCGTCGGCCTCGAAGCCCTGTTCGCGGGCTCGTGAGAGTGCGTTGAAGTTGCCGGCCACCTCCATGCGCTTGGCCAGCTCGGCGCCGGCCTCGGCAGCCTCCATCACCTGGCGGCGGTAGACCAGGACTTCTTCGGCGGCAACGGCGCGCACCCAGGCGCGGCGTGTGTCGGCGGCCAGGGCCAGCGTGTCGGCGGCGGCCTGCTGCTGCTCGGCCTGCAGGCGGCGCTGTTCGGCGGCGCGCACCAGCGGCAGGGTCAGCAACCGGGCCAGGTCGACATGCCAGCCGCGCTCGATCTCGACTTCGCTGCCGCGGGTCAGGCGGCTGAAGCGGAAGCCTGGGTTGGGCAGCCGGCCGGCCGCGTCGACCTCGGCCGCTGTGACACCCAGGCGCGCCAGCCGGGCCTGCAGGCCGCGGTTGTTCTGCAGGGCGAGCTGCACGGCGGCGTCGGCCGTCAGCGGCTCGCGCAGGCGTTCAGCGATCTGGTCAGGCGAGGGCAGGGTGGTCGACAGCGGCTGGGCGGTATGCGGCTCGGTCAGCCTGGAGACCGGCGCGATGTCGTCGGGCGGCGCGGTGGCGCAACCGGCCAGCGCCGCCAACAGCGCGAGCCCGCAGGCGCGCGCGAAGGAAAGGGAATGCATGCAGAGCCTCTCGGGCGGTGCGAAGACGCCCGCCGCGCGATGGACGGCGGCGGGAACGGCGGCAGGCAGAGGCTCAGGCCCTGGGAGGCGGGTCGGGCAGGGGCGGCACGATGCCGGCCCAGGTCTCGGCTGGCGCCTGGGCCACGCGCACGGAAGGTGCGGTGGGTGCCGCATCCAGCGTCAGAACAGGCGGAGGCGCGGCGGCGAGGCAGCAGGGTGCGCAGAGCTTGCAGGGCTTGGCCGCGTGGTCGTGGGCATCGCCCTGCGACATCGCGTGATGTTCATGGCCAGCGTGCTGCTGCTGCACCGGCATCGGCTCACAGCCCAACTGGCCGGCCGCAAGCAGGCTGCGCAGGGGCAGCAGCACGAGCAGCAGGCAGAGGACGAGACGATGCATGGGCGGCACTTTAACTTTGCTGCAGCCATGCCCGCGGCGATAGCCCTTGGTGGCGCTGGGCGAACAGCCGGCTCAGGGCCGAGGCGTTGGCATAGCCCAGCTCTGTCGCCAGGGTCTTCAGTGGCTTGCCGGCCTGCAGCTCGGCGCGGGCGATGGCCAGGCGCCAGTCGGCCAGATAGTCGGCCGGCGTCTGGCCCACGGCCTCGCGGAAGGCCTCGGCAAAGCGGCTGCGCGACATGCCAGCCTCTTCCGCCATGGCCGCCAGGCTCCAGGCCTCGCCCGGCCGTGCATGCAGGGCCGTCAGCGCGTGGGCCAGGCGCGGCTCAGCCAGGCCGCGCATCAGGCCCAGCGGCAGGGCGGCGTCGCGTTGGTCCAGCATCCAGCGCAGCAGTTGCAGCAGCAGCACCTCGAACAGCCGGTCGGCCAGCAGGCGCTGGCCGCAGCGCACCCGCTCGGCTTCGCTGAACAGCAGGCCGAGCGTCGCTTCCAGGCCTTCCACCTGGGCCAGGGGCAGCACGACCAGGGGCGGCAGGGCCTGCACCAGCGGGTGGCCGGCCTCGAAATCCAGCGTCGCGCAGACAAAGTCCGCCCCTTCGGCCGGCGCGTTGTGGAAGTCATGGGCCAGCGGCCGCGGGTAGAAGACCAGACTCGGCTCGCGCACCCACAGGCTCTCGACGAGACCCGTCGCGGCGGCGTGCCTGACCTCCATCTCGCCGTTGCGCATCACATGCAGGAAGCCGCGGCCGGGCTGGGCGTCGAAATGGGTCACGCCGCACAGCGGTCCGGCGTGGAAGAGGCTGGCGCGCACGCGGAAGCGTTCGAACAGCGGACTGAGGCGATCCAGCGGGGGTACGTCGGTCACGGGACGATCTGGTTGATTTTGTGGACTTGATGATACCTATCGACCTGCATGGCGCGCCACAGTGGAGGCCTTCCTCCACAGCAACCGAAAGGTGAATCCATGAACGCCCGAGTCCCCCTCGTTTCCGCCACCGACACCCCCGCCGCGAGCCGCACCACGCTGGACGCGGTCCACGGCGCCTTTGGTGCCACGCCGAACATGTTCCGTGCCGTCGCCAACTCTCCGGCCTCGCTGCAGGCGCTGTGGGGCTTCTTCGGCGCCCTGGGTGGTGGCACGCTTCCCGCCAAGCTGGGTGAGCAGATCGCCGTCGCCGTGGCCGACCGGAATGCCTGCGAGTACTGCCTGGCCGCCCATACGGCTTTGGGCCGCAAGGCGGGAGCGACGTCGGCCGAGATGAGCGCGGCCCAGGCGGGCGAGTCGGCTGACCCAGCCACGGCTGCGGCGCTGCGTTTTGCGCTGAAGCTCGTCGAGCAGCGCGGTCAGGTCGGCGATGCCGACGTCGCCAGCCTTCGCGCCGCGAGCTTCAGCGACGGTCAGATCGTCGAGATCCTGGCCCATGTCGCGCTGAACCTGTTCACCAACTATGTGAACGTCGCCTTCGCCGTGCCGGTGGATTTCCCCGGCGTGAAGCTCCGTTCGGCAAGCTGATCGTGAGGCGATGATGGCGCCGATGAAAACCGCTCTCGCCCTGCGCCATCTCGCCTTCGAGGATCTCGGCCTCATCGAGCCCGTGCTGCGCGCACGTGGCTTCGAGGTCCGTTATCACGAGGCCGGTGTCGATGACTTCAATGCCGTCGACCTCGACGTCATTGATCTGCTCGTCGTGCTGGGCGGGCCGATCAGCGTCGAGGACGAGGAGCGCTTCCCCTGGCTGATCGACGAAGTCGCGTTGATCCGCCAGCGGCTCGACTCGCAACGTCCGCTGCTCGGCATCTGCCTGGGCGCGCAGCTGATGGCGCGGGCTCTGGGCGCGCGGGTCAAGCCCATGGGCGTCAAGGAGATCGGCTTTGCGTCGCTGACGCTGACGGCCGCGGGGCAGGGTACGGCCCTGGCGGAACTGGGCGATCAGCCCATGCTGCACTGGCACGGCGATCAGTTCGAGTTGCCGGTCGGCATGACTTCGCTGGCCGCCACGGCCATCTGCCCGCACCAGGCCTTTGCACCGCATGCCAAGGCCCTGGGCCTGCAATTCCATCCCGAGGTCGATCCGGCCCGCTTCGAGCAATGGCTGATCGGCCATATCGACGAGCTGGAACACGCCGGCATCGCGCCGGGCGAGTTGCGCGCCGCGATGGCGGGCGAGGCGGAGGGTTTGAAAGCCGCCCTCAGGCGGCTGATGGGGCGCTGGTTAGACCAGGCCCTGCTTTGACGCCAGCACAGCCGCTTCGGCGCGGCTGCTGACGTTGAGCTTCTTGTAGATGGACTTGATGTGGTCGTTGACGGTGAACCACTTGATGCCCATCAGGTTCGCGATCTCCTTGATCGTGAAGCCCTTGCTCAGATAGGTCAGCACTTCGCTTTCGCGCGGCGTCAGGCGCTCCCATTCGGGCGGCGGGTCCAGGGCCACGCTGCGGCTGCTGGCAAACGGTGCGTGCGCGGTGGACAGGGTGCCGAAGCCGGAATTCAGCGGCATGGTGCCGCTGTCGCCGCTCTGGCTGGGCCGGAAATGGGTCAGCAGGCGGCGGGCGATCGCCGGCGACAGCGGCGGCTGGCCGCGCACGATGCGCTGCAGCTCTTCCACCAGCACCTCGAAGCGGTCTTCCTTCAGCAGATAGCCGTCGGCGCCGCATTGCAGGGCGGGGAAGAGGTGGTCGTCGTCGGAGTACAGCGTCGTGACGATCTTGATCGCCGTCGAGCCGGCCAGCTCGGTCAGGAACTCCATGCCATTGCCGTCGGGCAGTTCGAGGTCGACGAGGATGAGCTTGAAGCTGATCTCGGGGTTGCCGTTGGACAGCTTGGCGACCTGGCGGCGCGCGTTCTCGAGGTCACCGACTTCGGTGATCTCCATCGCGTCGCTGAAGCTCTCCCGCACCACCCGGCACAGAAAGCTGCGGGCGACGGGGTTGTCTTCGATGATGAGAACTTTGACGGTCATGGGAGATCGGCTGTCGATTCGACCGACAGGAATGTAGCGCACAGACCCCTATAAACCCGGAGCTGTCGCTGATGCGCACGACCCCGTTTCAGGCTTCACGAATTGGTAAGAACTAACTTGCCGACCACTTCGCGCGCCGCCATGCGCGCGAAGGCCGCTGGCAATTCATCCATGGGCAGCACGCGGTCCAGCACCGGCTTGATCTTGCCGGCCGCATACCAGCCGGCCAGTTCGCCCAGCATGCGGGCGTTGTTGCCGGGTTCGCGCTTGGCGAACTCGCCCCAGAACACGCCGACGAGAGACGCGCCCTTCAGCAGGGCCAGGTTCAGCGGCAGGGCCGGGATCTGGCCTTGGGCGAAGCCGATGACGAGATAGCGGCCGCGCCAGGCGATGGAGCGGAAGGCGGCCTCGGCCATGTCGCCGCCGACCGGGTCGTAGATGACGTCCGGACCCTTGCCCTCGGTCAGGGTCTTGAGCTCATCGCGCAGGTTTTGCGTGGTGTAGTTGATGGCCGCGTCGGCGCCGAGTTCCTTGCAGGCCTGGCATTTGGCGTCGCTGCTGGCGGCAGCGATGACCTTGGCGCCAGCGGCCTTGGCGATCTGGATGGCCGCCGTGCCAACGCCGCCGGCGGCGCCCAGGATCAGGACGGTCTCGCCGGCCTTCAGGGCGGCGCGGTCCATCAGCGCATGGTGGCTGGTGGCATAGGTGCAGATGAAGGCCGCGGCGTCTTCGAAGCTGAAGCCGTCGGGCAGGGGCATGGCCAGCATGGCCGGGATGCAGACTTCGGTGGCAAAGCCGCCCAGGCCGCCGAAGGCCGCGACGCGCTGGCCGACCTTGAAGCCCTTGACGCCTTCGCCGACTTCCGTGACGACGCCCGAGAACTCCGTGCCCGGCACGAAGGGCAGGGGCGGTTTCATCTGGTATTTGTTCTGCACGATGAGCAGGTCAGGAAAATTCAGGCTGGCGGCGCGGACGTCCACGCGCAGATTCCCGGCGGCCAGGGCTGGTGCCGGCAGTTCACGCCATTGCAGCGCCTCGACGCCCACCGGGTTTTCGCAGAGCCATGCCTTCATCGTCATCTCCAGATTTCGGGAAACGTTGATGATAGGAATCAGGGTGGTTACACCCGGTCTCGCAGGTGACGCTCTCCCTACAATTGGCCCCTATGCGAATCCTGATTTCCAACGACGACGGCTACCTCGCGCCGGGCCTGGCGGCTCTTGTGAAAGCCTGTGAAGGCCTGGGCGAGATCGACGTCATTGCCCCCGAGCAGAACGCCAGCGGCACCTCCAACTCGCTGACCCTGAACCGGCCCCTGAATGTCTACCGTGCCGCCAATGGCTTTCGCTATGTCAGCGGCACGCCGTCCGACGGCGTCCATCTCGCGCTGAGCGGCCTGCTGGGCTATCGGCCCGACCTGGTGCTCTCGGGCATCAACAACGGCGCCAACATGGGCGACGACACGCTGTATTCGGGCACGGTCGCCGCCGCCACCGAGGGCTATCTGTTCGGCATCCCGTCCATCGCCTTCTCGCAGGCCGAGAAGGGCTGGGTCGAGCTGGAGGCCGCGGCGCGCACGGCGCGCAGCGTCGTCGAGCAGGTCATTGCCGGCGGCCTGGGCCAGGGATTTCTGCTCAACGTCAACATCCCCAACCGGGCCGATGCCGACACTCTGCCGCGCAAGATCACGCGCCTGGGTCGCCGCCATTCGGCCGAGGCCATCATCGAGCAGATCAATCCGCGCGGCGAAACCATCTACTGGATCGGCCCGGCCGGCGACGCCCGTGATGCCGGCGAGGGCACGGACTTCCATGCCACGGCGAACGGCCAGGTGTCGATCACGCCGTTGCAGGTGGACCTGACCGAGCACTCGTCCCTCGGTGCCTGGGCCCAGCGCCTGGGTCTCTGAATGTCGACATCCACGCCCAAGCGCTTTCCCGCGAGCCTGAAATCCGCCGCGGCGCCGCAGCGCGAGCTGCTGATGCCGCAGCGCCATCTGCACCAGGCCACGCGGGATGCGGCAAGGCTCGCCCGGCCCAGCGGCACGGGGCTGGACAGCGGCGCCGTGCGCCAGCGCATGGTCGAGCGGTTGCGCGCCGAGGGCAAGTTCGACGAGCATGTGCTGGCCGCCATGGCCAGCGTGCCGCGTCATGAATTCGTGGACAGCGCGCTGGCCGCGCAGGCCTATGAAGACACGGCCCTGCCCATCGGCCATGGCCAGACCATCTCCAAGCCTTCGGTGGTCGCCCACATGCTGGGCCTGTTGATGGCCGGCGCCGGTGCGCGCCAGCGCGGCTCGCTGGGCCGTGTGCTGGAAATCGGCACCGGCTGCGGCTACCAGGCCGCCGTCATCGCGCTGCTGGCCCGCCAGCTGACATCCATCGAGCGTGTGCAGGGCTTGCACGACAAGGCCAAGCTGAATCTGCAACGGATCGGCCTGCCGCGCGTGCCGCGCCTCATTTGGGGCGACGGACGCCTGGGCCACGCCGCCAGCGGCCCCTTCGACTGCATCATCGCGGCGGCCGGCGGCGAGGACATTCCGCCCGCATGGACGCAGCAGCTGGCCCCTGGCGGAAGGCTGATTGCCCCGACGGCGGCGAGCGGCCGCGGCCAGGTGCTGGTGGTGCTGGACCATGTCGTCGAAGGGGGCGTCAGCCGCTGGGCGCGCAGCGAACATGAGGCGGTTCTCTTCGTCCCCCTAAAATCCGGCGTCCTCTGACGGGCCGTCGGCGCACCGCGCTACACAATCGGGTCGGCCTTCCAACGTGCACCAGCCACACGATGCCCTCAAGTCTGCGTCTCTTATTCACTGCCATCGCCACCTCGCTGCTGCTGAGCGCCTGCGGCGTCACACCACGCCACCCCGCGCCGGTCGAGGACCGCAACCCGCAGCCGGCCGCCGCCGCTTCGGCGCCGGTGTCCGCGGCATCCGCAGCCTCCGCGCCTGACGTCAAGCCGCCACTGCCCGGCGCCGAGAACGCCGGCAAGCCGGGCTACTACACCGTCAAGCCGGGCGACGCGCTGATCCGCATTGCGCTGGACAACGGGCAGAGTTGGCGCGATGTCGCCAAGTGGAACAACCTCGAGAACCCCAACCGCATCGAAGTCGGCCAGGTGCTGCGCGTCGTGCCGCCCGGCGTCGACCCGAGTGCCGTGGCGGCTCGGCCGATCGGCAATGCCGCCAAGGTCGAAACCCGCCCGCTGGACGCCAAGCCGCCCGTCGCGGCCGCCAGCGCCCCGGCTTCCGCCCCGGCGGTCACGCCCCCGAGCACGCCCACGCCGGCCGCTGCCGAGGACGACAGCATGGCCTGGGGCTGGCCGGTCAGCCAGCCCATCAGCGCCGGCTTCGACGAGCAGCGCAACAAGGGCCTGGACTTCGCCGGCAAGCCGGGTGACCCGGTGCTGGCTGTCGCCGATGGTCGCGTTGTTTACGCCGGTTCGGGGTTGCGCGGCTACGGCAACTTGGTCATCATCAAGCACAACAACACCTACCTGACGGCGTATGCCCACAACCGGGCGATGCTGGTCGAGCAGGACCAAGTCGTACGCAAAGGTCAGAGGATTGCCGAGATGGGTTCCACCGAGAGCGACAGCGTCAAGTTGCACTTCGAAGTGCGCAAGCTCGGCAAGCCTGTCGATCCTGCCAAGCTGTTGCCGGCGCGCTGAGAAAGCCGCCGTAGCGACCCTTCACGCATCGCGCCAGTGACCACGCCATGAAACGCGATGCCCCCAAACTCAACGGTCACGGCAGCCATGGCGGCGAGCCTGGCGTGCTGCTGTCGGCCATGAATGGCAACGGCGGCGAAGCCGAGCCGGCCGCGGACGGCGGCGATGAAGAAGGGCAGGTGCTGCGCAGTTCCGGCGACGAAGTCGAACTCGGCAATGCACTGCAGGCCTATCTGCGCGACATCCGCCGCACGCCGCTGCTGACGCCGCAGCAGGAATTCGACACCGCCGTGAAGGCGCGTGCGGGTGATTTCGATGCCCGCCAGGCCATGATCGAGCACAACCTGCGCCTGGTGGTCAGCATCGCCAAGAACTACCTTGGCCGCGGCCTGCCGATGAGCGACCTCATCGAGGAAGGCAACCTCGGCCTGATGCATGCCATCGGCAAGTTCGAGCCGGAGCGGGGTTTCCGCTTCTCGACCTATTCGAGCTGGTGGATACGCCAGAGCATCGAGCGCGCGCTGATGCACCAGGCTCGCCTGGTGCGTCTGCCGGTGCATATCGTGCGTGAGCTCAACCAGGTGCTGAAGGCGCGCCGCGCGCTGGAGGCCCTGCAGAGCGCCAATGGCTCCGAAGGCCGGGTGCGTGCTGAAGATGTCGCCCAGGCCCTGGGGCGGCCGGTTGACGAGGTGGCCGAGCTGCTGGCCTATGCCGAGCTGCCGAGTTCGCTGGATTCACCGGTGGACCGCAACGGCGAGGGTGGCGAGTCCATGCTCGACCTCGTCGCCGACGACCAGGCCATCGACCCCATGGGCCTGCGCCTGTCGCACGAGGTCGAGGAGTTGCTGCAGCATGGCCTCGCCAGCCTGAACGACCGCGAGCGGGAGGTGCTGTCGGGCCGCTATGGCCTGTCGGACCGCGAACCGGAGACGCTGGACGTGCTGGCCATCCGCCTGAAGCTGACGCGCGAGCGCATCCGCCAGATCCAGATCGAGGCACTGGCCAAGTTGAAGCGCAACATGATGCGCCACGGCGTGGACCGGGACAGCATCTTTTAGGCTCTGCGCGCGGCCCTCGGATAATCGGGGGATGACTCCAACAACGACAGACTGGCTCAAGGTCGAGAGCATCGAACTTGAGGCGCAGGGCGTGGCGCACAACGCCGAGGGCAAGGTGGTCTTCATCGACGGCGCTCTGCCGGGCGAGATCGTCAAGGCGCAGATCGCGCGCCGCAAGAACAACTGGGAGCAGGGCCAGCTCACCGAGATCAAGAAGGAAAGCCCCCTGCGCGTGACGCCGGGCTGCCCCCACTTCGGCCTGCATGCCGGCGCCTGCGGCGGCTGCAAGATGCAGCATCTGCAGGCCGGCGCCCAGGTGGCCGTCAAGCAGCGCGTGGTGGAAGACCAGCTCTGGCATCTGGGCAAGGTCAAGCCCGAGGTGCTGCTGCGGCCTATCGAGGGCCCGACCTGGGGCTACCGCTACCGTGCGCGCTTCTCGGTGCGCTATGTGCAGAAGAAGGGCGTGGTGCTGATCGGCTTCCATGAGCGCAAGAGCCGCTATGTGGCCGACATGCAGGTCTGCAAGGTCGTGCCCAAAGTCGTCAGCGACCTGCTGATGCCCATGCGCGAGCTGATCGCCAACATGGCCGAACGCGACCGCCTGCCGCAGATCGAGCTGGCCATGGGCGACGAGGTCGTCGCCCTGGTGCTGCGCCACCTGAACCCGCTGCCGGATGGCGACGTCGCCATGCTGCGCGAGTTCGCGACCAAGCATGGCGTGCAGTGGTGGCTGCAGCCCAAGGGGCCGGACACGGTCAAGCTGCTGGACGAAGGCGGCCCGGAGCTGGCCTATGCGCTGCCGGAGTTCGGCATCCGCATGCCCTTCAAGCCGACCGACTTCACCCAGGTCAATCCGCACATCAACGCGAGCCTCGTCGGCCGCGCGCTGCGGCTGCTGGCGGTGCAGAAGGACGAGCGCGTCATCGACTGGTTCTGCGGCCTGGGCAACTTCACGCTGCCGCTGGCCACGCAGGCGCGCGAGGTGCTGGGCATCGAGGGCAGCGAGACCCTGGTGCAGCGTTCGCGCGAGAACGCGGCCGCCAACGGGCTGGCCCACAAGACCAGCTTTGTCGCGCGCAACCTGTTCGAGATGACGCCCGAACTGCTGGCCCTGGACGGCACGGCCGATCGCTGGCTCATCGACCCGCCGCGGGAGGGCGCTTTCGCTCTCGCCAAGGCGGTGGCCGACATCGCCCAGGACCCGTCGTTGGCGCCGGACTGGACGGCTCCGAAGCGCATCGTCTACGTCAGCTGCAACCCGGCGACGCTGGCGCGCGATGCCGGCCTGCTGGTCAATGTGGCGGGCTACCGCTGCACGGCGGCCAGTGCGGTGAACATGTTCCCGCACACGGCCCACGTGGAGTCGATAGCAGTCTTCGAGCGCTAGAACGCGATCCGCACCTGCCGAATCCCGGCCCGCCCACCGCGGCGGCCGGGATTTTTGCTTTCCGGCCTACGTGTTAGTCCGGACTCGATGCCGGTTTTTACTAGACAAAATAAATAAACATCGTTGTTTAGTTGTTTTGTCGAGCCATGGACCACCGGGGCCGACCTTCGCACTTCCACAGGAGACAAGCCGGCCATGCCCCTCATCAACCCGCTGCCCCGCATCCTCGGCGCCGCCTGCCTGGCCTTGGGCCTCGCGTCGGCCGCGTTGGCGCAACCTCCAGTGGCCCTGCCGCAGCTCGCCCTCAAGCGGGGCGTCAACGCGCTGGGCTATGACCCGCTGTGGAGCGATCCGGCCAAGGCGCGTTTCCAGCCGCGCCACATGCAGGCCATCCGCGATGGCGGCTTCGACCATGTGCGCCTGAACCTGCACGCCTTCGAGCACATGGATGCGGACGGGCGGCTGTCGGCCGACTGGCTGAAGACGCTGGACGAGATGACGGCCGCGGCGCTGAACGCCGGCCTGCAGGTCATCCTCGACCAGCACAACTTCAACGACTGCGCCAAGGAGATCGACAAGTGCCGCGCGCGGCTCAAGGCCTTCTGGCGCCAGATCGCGCCGCGATTCAAGGACGCACCGGACGCGGTGCTGTTCGAGATCCTCAACGAGCCCAATGGCGCGGCCGATGCGGTCTGGAACGACATGCTGGCCGAGAACCTGGCCCTCATCCGCGAGACCAACCCCAGGCGCCGCGTCGTCGTCGGCCCCAAGTTCTGGAACTCGCTGGACCAGCTCGACAGCCTCAAGCTGCCCGAGGCCGATCGCAACCTGGTCGTGACCTTCCACTACTACACGCCCATGGAGTTCACCCACCAGGGCGCGTCGTGGACGCCGCAGTTCCAGAAGCTGTCCGGCGTGACCTGGGGCACGGCCCAGGAACTCGACAAGCTCAAGCAGGACTTCGACCGCGTCAAGGCCTGGAGCCAGCGCACTGGCCGGCCCATCCTGCTGGGTGAATTCGGCGCGCTGGAGACGGCCGGCATGACGCAACGCGTGGCGTGGACGGCGGCGGTGGCCCGCGCGGCCGCGGCGCGCGGCTTTGGCTGGAGCTACTGGCAGTTCGACTCCGACTTCGTGGCCTGGGACATGAAGGCCGACGGCTGGGTGAAGCCCATCCTTGGCGCGCTGGTCCCCGTGCCCGGTGCGACCCAGCCCGTGGCGCGCGGCGGCGACCCGGCGTTGGACCACTTGATCAACGTGGCCAAGGTCAGTGCCTGGTCGGTCTATGGCGAGGGACAGTCCACGACGCAGGTGCCGTGCGAAGCCTCGGGCAAGATCTGCCTGCGCGTCGATCTGCAGGGCAAGCGCGCCAACCCCTGGGACAACGGCGTCATCGCGCCCATCACGGCCGACATCCGCAAGGGCGACAGGCTGCAGGTGCTGGTCTGGATGCGGCTGGATACCGACGACGCCAAGGCCAAGGTCGACGTGCCGCTGTCGCTGCAGCTCAACGCAGCGCCTTACACGGCCCTGGTGTCGGGCACGGTGACGCTGACAAGCAGGCTCGAACCCGTGGTGCTGAACGGCACGGCCCAGGAGAACCAGTCCACGGGCTCGGTGATGCTCTCGGCCCATGTCGGCAAGGTGGGTCAGCCGATCATCATCAGTGCCCCCTTCGTGCTGAGGAACTACAAACCAAGCGGCCAATAAAAAAGGAGCCGCGTCAGCAGGCTCCTTCATCCAGCGGCTGCCGTGGAACCGGCTTTGCCGGGCCACTGGCAGCGCCCCTTTGAGGGGGAGGCGCGCAGCGCCTTCGGGGGTGGGTCAATCAGTCGCGCTCGCCGCCGAAGATGCCGAGCAGGCTCAGCAGGCTCTGGAAGATGTTGTACAGGTCCAGATAGATGTCCAGGGTGGCCGTGATGTAGTTGGTCTCGCCACCGTCAATGACGCGCTTGATGTCATACAGCAGGAAGGCTGAGAACACGCCGAGCATCAGCACCAGGATGGTCAGCATCAGCGCCGACGACTGCAGGAAAAAGTTCGCAATGCCGGCGACCATCAGCACGACGGCACCCACCGTCAGGAACTTGCCCATCGACGACAGATCGCGCTTGATGACGGTGGACAGGCTGGCCATGGTGAAGAACACGGCGGCCGTGCCGCCGAAGGCGGTCATGATGAGCGAGGTGCCGTTCTTGAAACCCAGCACATAGCCCACCAGGCGCGACAGCATCAGGCCCATGAAGAAGGTGAAAGCCAGCAGCGAGGCGACACCGGCCGAGCTGTTCTTGGTCTTCTCGACCAGGAAGATCAGGCCAAAGGCGCCAGCGAAGAACACGATCATGCTCATGCCGGGCTTCATCGCGGCCATCACGCCGGTCGCAACGCCGATCCAGGCACCCAGCACGGTCGGGACGAGGGACAGCGCCAGCAGCCAATAAGTATTGCGCAGCACGCGCTGGCGGTCGGCCGCGAGGCCATTGCCGGCGTAGCCGTAGGAGGTTTGCAGACTGTCGTTCATGACGATGGACTCCGGGAACAAATTGACCGCGGGAATTTCAGGGTCCCGCCAGGCCGCTACATTGAGGCCTGTCCCAGGAATTCAAGACCATGAAACAGCAAGCCCAACTCGAACTCGCCGACGTCAAGCGCATCGCCGCCGCCTCCGAAGCCCACGCCCTCAGCAAGGGCTGGGCTGTGTCCATCGCCATCGTCGACGCCGGCGGCCATCTGCTGTGGCTGCAGCGCCTGGACGGCGCCTCGCCCAGTTCCGCGATGTTTGCGCCCGCCAAGGCCCACACCTCAGCCCTGGGCCGCCGTGAATCCAAGATCTACGAGGACATGATCAACGGCGGCCGCCAGTCCTTCCTCAGCGTACCCGGCATGCACGGCATGTTGGAGGGGGGTGTGCCCATCCTCGTCGACGGCCAGTGCGTCGGCGCCGTGGGTGTCAGCGGCGTCAAGTCCAGTGAGGACGCCGAGATCGCCAAGGCCGGCATCGCGGCCCTCTGATGCGCGATTCGAGGCGTCACGAAGCCGTCACCGAACGCTCGCGAAGCCTCCGTACTTACCCCAGTCGGCTATACTCGATGGGTTTACCTGAACCCACCTGCTGCCCGGCGAAAACCCTCTAGGTTTCCTCAAGTTGATCCGCTCTCGGGCGGGTTGATGCCGGGCACGCGCCCCACTTGCGGAGACCCTTGTGCTGACCGACCTGCTCCATCCCCCTCAAGCAATTCTGGCTCTGGCGGATGGGACGGTGTTCCGAGGCCAGTCCATCGGCGCGACGGGCCAGACGGTCGGCGAAGTGGTGTTCAACACCGCGCTGACCGGCTACCAGGAAATCCTCACCGACCCCAGCTACTGCAGGCAGATCGTCACGCTGACGTATCCGCACATCGGCAGCTACGGCATCAGCGAGGAAGACGTCGAGGCCTCCAAGGTCTTCGCCGCCGGCCTGGTCATCAAGGACCTGCCGATCCGCGCCTCCAACTTCCGCTCCGGCAAGACGCTGGACGCCTATCTGCGTGAGCAGGGCACGGTCGGCATCGCCGGCCTGGACACGCGCCGCCTGACCCGCGTGCTGCGCACCAAGGGTGCTCAGAACGGCTGCATCCTGGCCCTGGCGGCCGGCGAGGCGGTCACGCAAGCCCATATCGACACAGCGGTCGCTGCCGCCAAGGCCGCGCCCTCCATGGCCGGCCTCGACCTGGCCAAGGTCGTCAGTCGCATGGCATCCGAAGCCTGGACCCAGACCGAGTGGAAGCTGGGCAGCGGCTACGGCAAGCAGACGGCGCCCAAGTTCCACGTCGTGGCCTATGACTTCGGCGTCAAGCTCAACATCCTGCGCATGCTGGCCGAACGCGGCTGCAAGGTGACCGTCGTGCCCGCGCAGACGCCTGCCAGCGCCGTCTTCGACCTGGAGCCGGACGGCGTCTTCCTGTCCAACGGCCCCGGCGACCCGGAGCCCTGCGACTACGCCATCAAGGCCACCGCCCAGCTGATCGAGTCCGGCATTCCCGTCTTCGGCATCTGCCTGGGTCACCAGATCCTGGCCCTGGCCTCGGGCGCCAAGACCTTCAAGATGAAGTTCGGCCACCACGGCGCCAACCACCCGGTCAAGGACCTGGACAGCGGCCGCGTCGGCATCACCAGCCAGAACCACGGCTTCGCGGTGGATCCCGAGACGCTGCCGGCCCATCTGCGCGCCACCCACATCAGCCTGTTCGACGGCACGCTGCAGGGCATCGCCCGCACCGACAAGCCGGCCTTCAGCTTCCAGGGCCACCCGGAAGCCAGTCCCGGCCCGCACGACATCGCTTATCTGTTCGACCGTTTCGTTTCGATGATGAGCAAAGCCTAAGGAGGGCCTTCTCATGTTCGGCATCACCGACCTCGGCACCTTCCTCGCGGCAGCGATCTTCATCATCCTGCTGCCCGGGCCCAATTCGATCTACGTGCTGTCCGTGGCGGCGCAGCGCGGCGTGCGCACCGGCTACACCGCTGCTTGCGGCGTGTTCGTGGGCGACACGGTGCTGATGACGGCCGCGGCCGCCGGCGGCGCGTCGCTGCTGATGGCCAGCCCGCAGATCTTCTTCGTCGTGAAGATGGTCGGTGCGGTCTACCTGGGCTGGATCGGCATCCAGCTGCTGCGCGGTGCCCTGAGCACCTGGCGCGGTGATGCCCAGGACGAGGCGCCGCGCGTGGTCGATGCCAGCCAGCCCTTCCGCAAGGCCCTGGTCGTCAGCCTGCTGAACCCCAAGGCCATCGCCTTCCTGCTGTCCTTCTTCATCCAGTTCGTCGACCCGGCCTATCCGTCGCCGGCGCTGACCTTCCTGATCCTGGGTTCCATCATCCAGGTGCTCAGCTTCGTCTATCTCTCGACGCTGATCTTTGCCGGCGCCCGCCTGGCCGCGGCCTTCCGCGCCCGCCGGCGCCTGTCCGGCGCGGCCAATGCCAGCGTCGGCGCACTTTTCGTTGGGTTCGGGGCCAAGCTGGCCACGGCCACGCTCTAAGAAGACTCGCAAGCCATGCCAAAACGTACTGACCTCAAGAGCATCCTCATCATCGGCGCCGGCCCGATCATCATCGGCCAGGCCTGCGAGTTCGACTACTCGGGCGCCCAGGCCTGCAAGGCGCTGCGCGAGGAGGGCTACAAGGTCATCCTGGTGAACAGCAACCCGGCGACCATCATGACGGACCCGGACACGGCCGACGTCACCTACATCGAGCCCATCACCTGGCAGGTGGTCGAAAAGATCATCGCCAAGGAGCGCCCGGATGCCGTACTGCCCACCATGGGCGGCCAGACGGCGCTGAACTGTGCCCTGGACCTGCACAAGCATGGTGTGCTGGCCAAGTACAACGTCGAGATGATCGGCGCCAACGAGGTTGCCATCGAGAAGGCCGAGGACCGTCTGAAGTTCAAGGACGCGATGACCAAGATCGGCCTGGGCTCGGCCAAGTCGGGCATCGCGCACACGCTGGAAGAAGCCTGGACGGTGCAGAAGCGCATCCATGCCGACATTGGCGGCAGCGGCTTCCCCATGGTCATCCGCCCCAGCTTCACTTTGGGCGGCACCGGCGGCGGCATCGCCTACAACCCGGAAGAGTTCGAGACCATCTGCAAGCGCGGCCTGGACCTCTCGCCCACCAACGAGCTCCTCATCGAAGAGAGCCTGATCGGCTGGAAGGAGTACGAGATGGAAGTCGTCCGCGACAAGGCGGACAACTGCATCATCGTCTGCTCCATCGAGAACCTGGACCCGATGGGCATCCACACCGGGGACTCCATCACCGTGGCGCCCAGCCAGACGCTGTCGGACAAGGAATACCAGCTGCTGCGCAATGCGTCGCTGGCCGTGCTGCGCGAGATCGGCGTGGACACGGGTGGTTCCAACGTGCAGTTCTCCATCAACCCGAAAGACGGCCGCATGGTCGTCATCGAGATGAACCCGCGCGTGTCGCGCTCCTCGGCGCTGGCCTCCAAGGCCACCGGCTTCCCCATCGCCAAGGTCGCAGCCAAGCTGGCCGTGGGCTACACGCTGGACGAGCTGAAGAACGACATCACCGGTGGCGCCACGCCGGCGTCCTTCGAGCCCAGCATCGACTACGTCGTCACCAAGATCCCGCGCTTCGCCTTCGAGAAGTTCCCGATGGCCGACTCGCGCCTGACGACGCAGATGAAGTCCGTCGGCGAGGTGATGGCCATGGGCCGCACCTTCCAGGAGTCCCTCCAGAAGGCCCTGCGCGGTCTGGAGACCGGCATCGACGGCCTGACCGAGCGCAGCAACGACCGCGAAGAGATCGTGCAGGAGATCGGCGAGGCCGGCCCCGAGCGCATCCTCTTCCTGGCCGATGCCTTCCGCATCGGCATGACGCTGGACGAGATCTATGAAGAGACCGCGGTGGACCCGTGGTTCCTCGCCCAGATCGAGCAACTGGTGCAGATCGAAGGCGCGATCAAGGGCCGCACGATCGAATCGATCACCGAGGCCGAGCTGCGCCTGTTGAAGACCAAGGGCTTCTCGGACAAACGCCTGGCCAAGCTGCTTGCGACTAACCAGCATGCCGTGCGCGAACGCCGCCATGCGCTGAATGTCCGCCCGGTCTACAAGCGTGTCGATACCTGCGCCGCCGAGTTTTCGACGCAGACGGCCTATATGTACTCGACCTATGAAGGCGAGGGCGCCGAGTGCGAGGCCGCACCGACAGACAAGAAGAAGATCATGGTGCTGGGCGGTGGCCCCAACCGCATCGGCCAGGGCATCGAGTTCGACTACTGCTGCGTGCACGCGGCCCTCGCCATGCGCGAGGACGGCTACGAAACGCTGATGGTCAACTGCAACCCAGAAACCGTCTCCACCGACTACGACACCAGCGACCGCCTCTACTTCGAGCCGGTCACGCTGGAAGACGTGCTGGAGATCGTCGACAAGGAAAAGCCGGTCGGCGTCATCGTGCAGTACGGCGGCCAGACGCCGCTGAAGCTGGCGCTGGACCTGGAGCGTGCCGGCGTGCCCATCATCGGCACGACGCCCGATTCCATCGACATCGCCGAGGACCGCGAGCGCTTCCAGAAGCTGCTGCATGAGCTGGGCCTCAAGCAGCCGCCCAACCGCACCGCGCGCACCGAAGAGCAGGCCGTCCTGCTCGCCAACGAAATCGGCTACCCCCTGGTCGTGCGCCCGAGCTATGTGCTGGGTGGCCGCGCGATGGAGATCGTGCACGGCGACAAGGACCTGGAGCGCTATATGCGCGAGGCGGTGCGCGTCAGCGAGAAGTCGCCCGTGCTGCTGGACCACTTCCTGCAGGACGCCGTCGAGGTCGACGTGGACTGCATCAGCGACGGCGTCGACACCATGATCGGCGGCATCATGGAGCACATCGAGGCGGCCGGCATCCACTCCGGAGACTCGGCCTGCTCGCTGCCGCCGTACACGCTGGCCGCCGATGTGCAGGATGAGTTGCGCCGCCAGACCGCGGCCATGGCCAAGGCGCTGAAGGTCGTCGGCCTGATGAATGTGCAGTTCGCCATCCAGGGCGACGTGACGAAGGGCCTGTCGGCCTGCACGATCTATGTGCTGGAAGTGAACCCGCGCGCCTCGCGTACGGTGCCCTACGTCTCCAAGGCCACCGGCCAGCAGCTCGCCAAGATCGCCGCGCGCTGCATGGCCGGCCAGAAGCTGCAGGACCAGCGCGACCGCAAGGGCCGCGTGCCGGCCGAGGTCGTGCCGCCTTACTTCAGCGTCAAGGAAGCCGTCTTCCCCTTCAACAAGTTCCCGGGTGTGGACCCCATCCTCAGCCCCGAGATGCGTTCGACCGGCGAAGTCATGGGCGCGGCCAAGACCTTCGGCGAAGCCATGCTGAAGAGCCAGATCGGCGCCGGCTCGCGGCTGCCGCGCCAGGGCAACGTGCTGATCACGGTCAAGAACAACGACAAGGCGCGCGCCATCGCCATCGCCAAGGACCTGCATGCCCTGGGCTTCGGCCTCGTCGCCACCAAGGGCACGGCGGCGGCCATCATCGAGTCCGGCGTGCCGTGCAAGCTGATCAACAAGATCAAGGACGGCCGTCCGCACATCGTCGACGCGCTCAAGGGTGGCGACATCCAGCTCGTCTTCACGACGGTGGACGAGACCCGCACGGCCATCGCGGACAGCCGCTACATCCGCCAGGCGGCCCTGGCCAACCGCGTGACTTACTACACGACCATGGCCGGCTGCGAAGCCGCGGTCGAAGGCATGAAACACCGCGACGGCCTGACCGTGCAATCCCTGCAGGAACTGCACGCCGAGCTGGCTTAAACTTCGGCCTCACTGATTCCGCCGCCTCAGCCTGGACATCCGGGCTGCTGCGGCGGAACTCTTTTGCCCATCGAGTTTTGACATGACGACCATTCCCCTGACCAAGCGCGGCGCCGAAGCGCTGAAAGCCGAGCTGCACCGCCTCAAGACCGTCGAGCGTCATGCCGTCGTCCAGGCGATCGCCGAGGCCCGTGCCCAGGGTGACCTGAGCGAGAACGCCGAGTACGACGCGGCCAAGGACAAGCAGGGCTTCATCGAAGGCCGCATCCTCGAGATCGAAGGCAAGCTGGCGGCGGCGCAGATCATCGATCCCTCGTCGCTGGACGCTGGCGGCCGCGTGGTCTTCGGTGCCACCGTGGACCTGGAAGACGAAGACAGTGGCAATGCCGTGACCTACCAGATCACCGGCGACGACGAAGCCGACATCAAGCTGGGCCGCATCTCGGTGGGCTCGCCCATCGCCCGCGCCCTGATCGGCAAGGAAGCCGGCGACGTGGCGGAAGTGCAGGCCCCCGGTGGCGTGCGCCGCTACGAAATCATCGAAGTTCGTTACGAGTGATGTTTGCCCGGCTCCAAGCCCTGCTGGCCGCCCTCTGGGGCGGCTTTTTGCTGTGTATAGCCTTCGTGGCGACGCCCAGTGCGTTCGCGGTGCTGGAGCGGGCCCAGGCGGGTGCCTTCGTCGGGCGCGTGTTCGCCATCGAGGCCCAGGTCAGCCTGGCCCTCGGCCTGGTGCTGCTGATGATCGAGCGCCGCATTGCGCGTGACGCGGCGGAGGCGGGCGGTGCGAGCAGCCAGTTCTCGGCCCGGTTGCTGCTGCCGGTCGTGGCGCTGTTCTGCACCATCGCCGGCTATTACGGCCTGCAGCCCATGATGGCGGGCGCCAAAGCCGGCCAGGGCGTCGCGTCATTCGCGGCGCTGCATGGCCTGTCGCTGGCTTTTTTCGGTGTGAAGGGCTTGGTGGTGATGGCCCTGGCCTGGATCAGTCAGCAGCGGTCTTCTTGACGCTGGTCATCTTGCTGCGCTTCTTGATGCGCTTGATTTCGCCGCCCTGGGTCACGCGCTCGTTGCCCATGAGCTTGACCTTGTTGATCTGAGGGCGACCATTGCCGCTCTTGGAGAACTTGACGATCTTGACGACGCGCGGGCCGGGCATGGCGTTTTCGCGCTCGGCCTTGGGTTTTTCGGGGATGGGGCGCCACAGCACCAGCAGCTTGCCGATGTGCTGGATGGGCGCGGCGTTCAGTTCGTCGCAAAGTTGCACGAACATGGCCTCGCGCGCCTCGCGGTCGTCACCCTGAACCCGCACCTTGATCAGGCCATGGGCGTTCAGCGCGGCGTCGGTTTCCTTGACGACGGCGGGCGTCAGGCCCTCGCCGCCGACCATCACGACCGGGTCGAGATGGTGGGCATCGGCGCGCTTTTCCCGGCGCTGGGTGGGAGTCAGGTTGATTTGAGGCATCCCCGTATTATCCCGTAGGCATGAAAACTCAAACCAAAAGCAAAAAACTGAACAAGGCGTGGCTGAACAACCATGTCTCGGATCCCTATGTGCAGCAGGCGCAGAAGGACGGTTACCGCTCCCGCGCCGCCTACAAGCTCAAGGAAATCGATGAGGAACTGAAGCTGATTCGTCCGGGTCAGGTCGTCGTCGACCTGGGCGCGACGCCCGGCGCCTGGAGCCAATACCTGCGCCGGCGCTTCGCGCCTACAGAGGCAGGGCGGGGCGGGGCGGCGGTGGGCCAGCTCAACGGCACCATCATTGCGCTGGATCTGCTGGAGTTCGAGCCCATCGAGGGCGTGCACTTCATCCAGGGCGATTTCCAGGAGGACGCGGTGCTGGCGCAGCTGGAAGAGGCCCTGGCCGGCAAACCCGTGGATGTCGTCGTGTCGGACATGGCGCCCAATCTGTCGGGTATTGCTTCGACGGACGCCGCCCGCATTTCCAACCTGATCGAACTGGCCGTCGATTTCTCCGACAAACACCTCAAACCCGAGGGCGCCCTGGTGGCCAAGGTCTTCCACGGCAGCGGGTACAACGAGCTCGTCGACCTCTTCAAGGCGCACTTCAAGGTCTTCAAGGTCGTCAAGCCCAAGGCCTCCCGCATCCGGTCTTCCGAGACATTCTTGGTCGGCATCGGGTTGAAAAACCGCTGATTACAGGGCTACCCCCCTTGCCGGCCCTAAAATCGCCCCCACTGTCCTGAAACCCGCGCTGGGCCATCAGGGCCAAGGAGTCGCAGTGAACAATCAATGGTTTTCGAAGTTCGCCGTCTGGATCGTGATCGCGCTGGTGCTGTTCACGGTCGTCAAGCAGTTCGGCGGCACCACGGCACCCGGTAAGCAAGTCACCTATTCCGAGTTCCTGGATCTGGTCCAGGCGCATCGCATCAAGACGGCGACCCTGCCCGACGGCATCACAGGCGACATCTACGCCGAGGACACCGAGGGCAACAAGATCCGCACCCTGGCCACCTACCAGGACCGCGGCCTCGTCGGCGACCTGCGCAACAACGGCGTCAAGTTCGACATCAAGCCCCGTGAAGAGCAGAGCTTCCTGGTCAGCATGCTGATCAACTGGACGCCCATGCTGCTGCTGATCGGCGTCTGGGTCTACTTCATGCGCCAGATGCAGGGCGGTGGCAAGGGCGGGGCCTTCAGCTTCGGCAAGTCCAAGGCCCGCATGCTGGACGAGGCCAACAACTCCATCACCTTCGCCGACGTCGCCGGTTGCGACGAGGCCAAGGAAGAAGTGAAGGAGCTGGTCGACTTCCTGAAGGACCCGCAGAAGTTCCAGAAGCTCGGTGGCCGCATCCCGCGCGGCGTGCTGATGGTCGGCCCTCCGGGTACCGGCAAGACGCTGCTGGCCAAGTCCATCGCCGGTGAAGCCAAGGTTCCCTTCTTCACGATTTCCGGTTCCGACTTCGTCGAAATGTTCGTCGGTGTCGGCGCGGCCCGCGTGCGCGACATGTTCGAGCAGGCCAAGAAGAGCGCGCCCTGCATCATCTTCATCGACGAAATCGACGCCGTCGGCCGCCACCGTGGCGCGGGCCTGGGCGGCGGCAACGACGAGCGCGAGCAGACCCTGAACCAGATGCTGGTCGAGATGGACGGCTTCGAGACCAATCTCGGCGTCATCGTCATCGCCGCCACCAACCGTCCCGACATCCTGGACCCGGCCCTGCTGCGCCCGGGCCGTTTCGACCGCCAGGTCTATGTGACGCTGCCCGACATCCGCGGCCGCGAGCAGATCCTGAATGTGCACATGCGCAAGGTGCCCATCGGCCAGGACGTCAATGCATCCATCCTGGCACGCGGCACGCCCGGCATGAGCGGTGCCGACCTGGCCAACCTGGTCAACGAGGCGGCCCTGTTCGCCGCCCGCCGCAATGCCCGCCTCGTCGAGATGATCGACTTCGAGCGCGCCAAGGACAAGCTCTACATGGGCCCCGAGCGCAAGAGCATGGTCATGACCGAGGACGAGAAGCGCGCCACGGCCTATCACGAATCCGGCCATGCCGTCGTCGCCGAGTTGCTGCCCGGCACCGACCCGGTCCACAAGGTCACCATCATGCCGCGCGGCCGTGCCCTGGGCGTGACCTGGCAGCTGCCCGAGCGTGACCAGCACAGCCTCTACTTCAAGCAGATGCTCAACAGCATCAGCATCATGTTCGGTGGCCGCATCGCGGAGGACCTGTTCGTCCACGACATCTCCACTGGCGCGTCCAACGACTACGAGCGCGCCACCCGCATGGCTCGCGACATGGTCACGCGCTACGGCATGAGCGAGGCGCTGGGCCCCATGGTCTATGCCGAGAACGAGGGCGAAGTCTTCCTCGGCCGCAGCATGACCAAGACTGCCAACATCAGCGAGAGCACGCAGCAGAAGGTCGACAGCGAAATCCGCCGCATCCTCGACGAGCAGTACGCCGTCGCGCAGAAGATCCTCGAGGACAACAAGGACAAGGTCGAGGTGATGACCGACGCGCTGATGAAGTGGGAAACCATCGACCGCGACCAGATCCTGGACATCATGGCGGGCCGCCCGCCGCGTGAACCCGGTGGCGGCACCCCGGTGGCCCCGAGTGGCCCCAGCGGCGGCACGCCGCCCGTGAGCACCGACGGCGCTCCCGCCGCGGCCTGATCCGTGAACCCCTGACGGGCCCGGCTTCCACCGGGCCCGTTTTTCATTCCGATCCTCATGCACTGGCAGACCCGCCGTTTCCGCATCGACTTGCGCCGCCCGCGCGTGATGGGCATCGTCAACGTGACGCCGGACTCTTTCTCGGATGGCGGCCGGCATGACGACAGTCGCACGGCCATCGCTCATTGCGAGAGGCTGGTGGCCGAAGGCGCCGACATCCTGGACATCGGCGGTGAGTCAACCCGTCCCGGCGCGCCACGCGTCGATGCCGACAGCGAATGGGCGCGCATCGAGAAGGTCCTGACCGCGGCAGTGACCTTGGACGTGCCGGTCTCTGTCGACACCTGCAAGCCCGAGGTCATGCGCCGTGCGCTGGACGCTGGCGCAGACATCATCAACGACGTGCAGGCGCTGCAGAAGCCCGGCGCGCTGTCGGCCGTGAGCGGCAGCGGCGCCGGCGTCTGCCTCATGCACATGCGCGGTGAGCCGGCCTCGATGATGGAGCTGGCGGTTTATGACGACGTGGTCGCCGAAGTGGAGGCTTTCCTGTCCCAGCGCGCTCGGGCCGCACTGGATTCGGGCATCCCCGCCGAGTGCATCGCTCTGGATCCCGGCTACGGCTTCGCCAAGACGGCCGAGCACAACCTGCGCCTGCTGGCCGGCCAGCAGCGCTTGGCCGAACTGGGCTATCCGCTGCTGGTGGGTTGGTCCCGCAAGCGCACCCTGGGCGACATCACCGGCCGGGCTGTGGATCAGCGTCTGCCGGCCAGCCTGGCGGCGGCCTTGCGAGCCGTCAGCCTCGGCGCAAACGTCGTGCGCGTGCACGATGTCGCTGCCATGGTCGACGCGCTCAAGGTCTGGGCTGCCGTCGATGCGGCGACAATCCCGACCCTTGAATAGAAGGAACTGCTCGATGAGCCGCAAGTATTTTGGAACCGACGGCATTCGAGGCACGGTGGGCCAGGACCCGATCACGCCCGACTTCATGCTGCGTCTGGGCCATGCCGTCGGCAGCGTGCTGCGCAAGAGCGCCAAGCGCCCGACGGTGCTGATCGGCAAGGACACGCGCATCTCGGGCTATATGCTCGAGTCCTCGCTGGAAGCGGGCTTTGCGTCCGCCGGCGTCAACGTGCTGCTGACCGGCCCGCTGCCGACACCGGGCGTCGCCTACCTGACCCGCGCCCTGCGCCTGGACCTGGGCGTCGTCATCAGTGCCTCGCACAACCCCTTCCAGGACAACGGCATCAAGTTCTTCTCGGCCAAGGGCGAGAAGCTGCCCGATGCCTGGGAATTGGCCGTCGAGGCCGCGCTGGAGGAGGCCCCGCAGTGGGTGGACTCCGCCAGCCTCGGCCGCGCCAAGCGCCTGGAAGATGCCCGCGGCCGCTACATCGAGTTCTGCAAGAACAGCTTCGGCTCCGACCTGACGCTGAAGGGTCTGAAGATCGTCGTCGATGCCGCCCATGGCGCGGCCTATCACGTCGCCCCCGACGTCTTCCATGAACTGGGAGCCGAGGTCATCTCGATCGGCTGCAAGCCCGACGGCTTCAACATCAACGCCGGTTTCGGCGCGACGGCGCCGGGTGCCCTCGTCGAGGCCGTCAAAGCCAACGGTGCCGATTACGGCGTGGCCCTCGACGGCGATGCCGACCGCCTGCAGCTGGTGGACGCCAGCGGCCGCCTCTACAACGGTGACGAGCTTCTCTATGTGATGGTGGCCGACCGCCTGGCCCAGGGCGTGCGAGTGCCCGGCGCCGTCGGCACGCTGATGACCAACATGGCGGTCGAACTGGCCCTGCGTTCGCGCGATGTCGAATTCGTGCGCGCCAAGGTGGGCGACCGCTATGTGCTGGAAGAGCTGGCCGCCCGCGGCTGGCAGCTGGGCGGCGAGGGCTCAGGCCATCTGCTGGCCCTTGACAAGCACACCACCGGCGACGGCATCGTCAGCGCCTTGCTGGTGCTGCAGTCGGTCTGCCGCAGCGGCCGCAGCCTGGCCGAGCAGCTGCAAGGGGTCGACCTGTTCCCGCAGACGCTGATCAATGTGCGCCTGCAGCCCGGCCAGGACTGGAAGAGCAACACCCGTCTCGCCGAGGAGCAGACGGCGGTGATCGCCGAGCTGGGCGACCGCGGCCGGGTGCTGATCCGCCCGTCGGGCACGGAGCCCCTGGTGCGCGTGATGGTCGAGGCCTCGGATGCCACCCTGGCGCAGCGCTGCGCTCAGCGGCTGGCAGACACGTTGGCGGTCTGATTCGGCTGTCATGCGTGAATGGCCGCCCTCGGGCGGCCTTTTTCATTGCATTTCGGGCCGAGTGCCGGGCCGCTCCCGCCGGCCCGCTGAACGACGGCGTCGTCCGCAGTGACGAAGCCGCCGGACTTGACGAGGGGCCGTCGCGCCCGGGTGGGGCTTGGAAGCGCAGGCGTGACGTCGGCGGCGGCGATGCTGCCATCGATGACGTGATAGCCCAGCAGGGGCTTGAAGGCGTCGTCGGCAACTCTGGTTGGGTCTGGAAACGGCGTGTCTGGACTCTGGAAGCGCCGTGTGACGGTCGCGTGAACCAAAAATGACACTGTCACAAAGCGGTTCAGGTGGCTTCCCAGCGGGCCCTTGACGCGCTCCAATGGCCGCAACGATGACTGGGCGGTCACTGAATCGTCACATTCGATCCCTAGGATGACAGGCATCGTCAAAACCGCGCTGCGGAAGGTACACAGATGAACTTTGTCCAGGTCAGCAAGTCGCTCGCGATCGTCGCGGGTCTGTTCGGTGCCCAGGCGGCCCTTGCCCAGGACGTGACCGGTGCCGGTGCCACTTTCCCGGCCCCCATCTACGCCAAGTGGGCCGATGCCTACAACAAGGCCACGGGCGTTCGCATCAACTACCAATCGGTCGGTTCCGGCGCCGGCATCAAGCAGATCAAGGCCAAGACCGTCGACTTCGGCGCGTCCGACATGCCGCTGAAGGACGAAGAGCTGGCCAAGGAAGGCCTGCTGCAGTTCCCGACCGTCATCGGCGGCGTGGTGCCCGTGGTCAACATCAAGGGCATCGCCCCGGGCCAGATCAAGCTGACCGGCGCCGTGCTGGCCGACATCTACATGGGCAAGATCACCAAGTGGAACGACCCCGCCGTCACGGCGCTGAACCCGGGCGTGCCGCTTCCTGATGCTGTCATCGCCCCGGTGGAGCGTGCCGACGGTTCGGGCACCACCTTCATCTTCACCAACTACCTGTCCAAGGTCAGCCCCGAGTGGAAGGAAAAGGTCGGTGAAGGCACAACCGTCAAGTGGATGACGGGCACGGCCGGCAAGGGCAACGAGGGCGTCGCCGCCTTCGTTCAGCGCCTGCCCAACTCGATCGGCTACATCGAGTACGCCTACGTCAAACAGAACAAGATGACGTTCGTCCAGTTGAAGAACAAGGACGGCCAGTGGGTCAACCCCAGCGATGACGCCTTCAAGGCCGCTGCCGCCGGTGCCGACTGGGCCAAGACGTTCTACCAGATCACGACCGACCAGCCCGGCAAGGCCTCCTGGCCCATCACCAATCCGACCTACATCCTGATGTTCAAGTCGCAGGACAAGGCCGCCCAGGCAGCGGCCGTGCTCAAGTTCTTCGACTGGGCCTACGGCAATGGCGACAAGATGGCCGACGACCTCGACTACGTGCCCCTGCCCGCCTCCGTCAAGGATCTGGTGCACAAGCAGTGGGGCGAGATCAAGGATGCGTCCGGCAAGGTCGTTTCCTACAAGTGACGTCCTGGCGATGAGCAAGGCCCGGCCCAGCCGGGCTTTGCCACATCGGCGCGCTTCTCTTTTCTCAGACTTCAGGAGGTTCCTTGGCAGCCATCCTTCCAGCCAACAACGCCAACAACGTTGATCGAAGCGAACCTCAGCCGCATTCCATGAAACCCCAGCCGCCGCGCCGCCGCGTCGCCCCGTGGGCGGACACGCTGTTCGCCACCCTGTCGCAAGGCGCCGCCTGGGTGACGCTGGCCTTGATGATCGGCATCATCGGCTCGCTCATCATCGGCGCTGCCCCCGCCTTGAAGGCCTTCGGCCTCGGCTTCCTGACCAGCGCGGAATGGGACCCGGTGCAGGAGAAGTTCGGCGGCCTGGTGATGATCTACGGCACGCTGGCCACTTCCATCATTGCGCTGCTGATCGCCGTGCCGGTCAGCTTCGGCATCGCCATCTTCCTGACCGAACTTTCGCCCAGCTGGCTCAAGCGGCCCCTGGGTATCGCCATCGAACTGCTGGCGGCCGTGCCGTCCATCGTCTACGGCATGTGGGGCCTGCTCGTGTTCGGTCCCATCCTCGCCACTTTCGTGCAGCAGCCGCTGCAGGCCGTGTTCGGCGGCGTGCCCTACATCGGCGCGCTGTTCTCCGGCCCGCCGGTGGGCATCGGCATCCTTTCGGCCGGCATCATCCTGGCGATCATGATCATTCCCTTCATCGCCTCGGTGATGCGGGACGTGTTCGAGGTCACGCCGCCCATGCTGAAGGAAAGCGCCTACGGCCTGGGTGCCACGACCTGGGAGGTCGTCTCCAAGGTGGTGCTGCCCTTCACCAAGACCGGTGTGGTCGGCGGCATCATGCTGGGCCTCGGGCGCGCGCTGGGCGAGACGATGGCCGTCACCTTCGTGATTGGCAACATGACTCAGCTGAAGTCGCTGTCGGTCTTTGAAGCCGCCGCCAGCATCACGTCGACGCTGGCCAATGAATTCGCCGAAGCCGGCGAAGGCCTGCACCAAGCGTCGCTGATGTACCTGGGCCTGGTTCTTTTCTTGATCACCTTCGTCGTGTTGGCCATCTCCAAGGTGCTGCTGATCCGCCTGAAGAAGGGCGAAGGAGCGCGTTCATGAGCACCGCAATCGACGCTCGCCGCCTGGCGATGCACCACAAGCGCAAGCGCACCAACGTCATCGCGCTGACGCTGTCGCTGGGTGCCATGGCTTTCGGCGTGTTCTGGCTGATCTGGATCCTGTTCGAGACCATCTACCTCGGCATCGGCGGCCTGAACTGGGCCACCTTCACCGAGATGACGCCACCGATGCAAAGCGAAGGTGGTGGCCTGGCCAACGCCCTGATGGGGTCGTTCATGATGGTCTCCCTGGCCACGCTGATCGGCACACCCGTCGGCATCCTGGCCGGGGTCTATCTGGCGGAATACGGCCAGAAGACCTGGCTGGGCAGCGCGGTGCGCTTCATCAACGACATCCTGTTGTCCGCCCCGTCCATCGTCATCGGCCTGTTCGTCTACGCCATGGTCGTCGCGAAGATGCACACGTTCTCGGGCTTCGCGGGGGCGCTGGCGCTGGCGCTGCTGGTGATCCCGGTCGTCATCCGCACGACGGAGAACATGCTGAGCCTGGTGCCCAACGCGCTGCGCGAGGCGGCCTATGCGCTGGGCACGCCGAAGTGGAAGGTGATCCTTTCGATCACGCTGAAAGCCGCGCGATCGGGCGTCATCACCGGCATCCTGCTGGCGCTGGCACGGGTGTCGGGCGAAACGGCACCGCTGCTCTTCACCGCGCTGAACAACCAGTTCTGGTCTACCGACCTCACCAAGCCGATGGCGAATCTGCCGAAGACGATCTACGACTTCGCGATGAACCCGGATCAGCATCTCCAGCAGATTGCCTGGGCCGGCGTCTTCCTGATCACCGTGGGCGTGCTGCTGCTGAACATCCTGGCCCGCGTGCTCTTCAAGAACAAACACTAAGGACTCGACCTATGGACGCCAAGATCGAAACGCCCGTGGGCGAGCGCGCCAAGCTCTCGGTGCGCAACCTGAACTTCTTCTACGGCAGCTTCCACGCGCTGAAGAACATCAACCTCGACATCCCCGAGAAAAAGGTCACCGCCTTCATCGGCCCGTCGGGCTGTGGGAAGAGCACGCTGCTGCGCACGCTGAACCGCATGTTCGAGCTCTACCCCGAGCAGCGCGCCGAAGGCGAGATCCTGCTCGACGGCGAGAACATCCTGCAGAGCAAGGACGATGTCTCGCTGATCCGCGCCAAGGTCGGCATGGTCTTCCAGAAGCCCACGCCTTTCCCGATGTCCATCTACGACAACATCGCCTTCGGCGTGCGCCTGTTCGAGACGCTGCCGCGCGTGGAGATGGACGAGCGCGTCGAATGGGCGCTGAAGAAGGCGGCCCTGTGGACCGAGGTCAAGGACAAGCTCAACCAGAGCGGTTCGGGCCTGTCCGGTGGCCAGCAGCAGCGCCTGTGCATTGCCCGCGGCATCGCCATCAAGCCCGAAGTGCTGCTGCTCGACGAGCCCTGCTCGGCCCTGGACCCGATCTCCACCGGCAAGATCGAAGAGCTCATCCATGAGCTGAAGAGCGACTACACCGTCGCCATCGTGACCCACAACATGCAGCAGGCCGCGCGCTGCTCGGACTACACCGCCTATATGTATCTGGGCGACCTGATCGAATTCGGGCCGACCGCTGAGCTCTTCATGAAGCCCAAGCGCAAGGACACCGAGGACTACATCACCGGCCGCTTCGGCTGAACAAGGAGGACGGTTATGGTGGACAAACATCTCTCGACCCAGTTCGACGCCGAGCTCAGCGGCATCTCGACCCGCGTGCTCGAAATGGGCGGTCTCGTCGAGGCCCAGGTGGCCCAGGCCGTGCAGGCCCTGGCCGACTTCAGCGCCGAGTCGGCCGATGAAGTGCTGGCCAAGGAAGGCCGCGTCAACACGATGGAAATCGAGATTGACCGCGATCTCTCGACCATCATCGCGCGCCGCCAGCCAACGGCCCGCGACCTGCGCCTGCTGATCGCCATCAGCAAGAGCATCGCCAACCTCGAGCGCGTCGGCGACGAGGCGGCCCGCATCGCCCGCACCGTGCAGCGCCTGGTGACGGGTGGCGTGTCCAGCCGGCTGCGCCTGCCGATGGGCGACCTGGCCTTCGAGGCCGAGCTGGCCATCAAGCAGTTGCGCAAGTCGCTCGACGCCTTCGCACGCCTGGACGTGGAGCGTGCTCTGGACGTGCTCAAGCACGACGACGAGATCGACAAGGAATTCGACGGCCTGCTGCGCAAGCTCATCACCTACATGATGGAAGACCCGCGCACCATCTCCTCGTCCATCGATCTGGTTTTTGTCGCCAAGGCCATCGAGCGCGTTGGGGACCATGCCAAGAACCTGGCCGAGGTGGTCATCTACGTGGTCAAGGGCCAGGACGTCCGGCACGCGTCGCCGGAAGCCGTTGAAACGATGGTGCGTTGATCATGAGCCGAGTCCTTGTCGTTGAAGACGAATCGGCGATTGCCGAGCTGATCTCCATCAATCTGCGCCACGCCGGCTTCGAAGTGACGATCGCCGGCAGCGCCACCCAGGCGCAGTACGAGGTCGATCGCGTGCTGCCCGACCTGGTCGTGCTGGACTGGATGCTGCCCGGCCAAAGCGGTGTCGCCCTGGCTCGCCAGTGGCGCACCACGGCCCGCACCAAGGAACTGCCTGTGATCATGCTGACGGCGCGTGCCGAGGAAGGCGACAAGATCGCCGGCCTGGACGCCGGTGCCGACGACTACATCACCAAGCCCTTCTCGACCAACGAACTGCTGGCCCGCATCCGCGCCGTGCTGCGCCGCAAGGCGCCCGAGGCCCTGGACAGCGCGGTCGAGGTCGGCCCGCTGCTGCTGGACCCGGGCACGCGCCGCGTCAGCCGCGATGGCGCCGAGGTCAAGCTCGGTCCCACCGAGTTCCGCCTGCTGCACTTCCTGATGACGCATCCCGAGCGCGTGCACAGCCGTTCGCAGCTGCTGGACCGCGTCTGGGGCGACCATGTCTTCATCGAGGAGCGCACCATCGATGTCCACGTCAAGCGCCTGCGCGAGGCGCTGGAGCGCGTGCAGTGCGCGCGCATGATCGAGACCGTCCGGGGTGCCGGCTACCGACTGACGCAACAGAGCAGCGCTCTGTCCGCTTGAGCCTCGTCCCCAGTACATGACCTGGTTGCTGCCCCGACTGCTGATGGCCCTGGTGGCCTCGCTGATCGGGTTTGTCATTGGAGTGGCGGTCCGTACTGCCACGGGTATCGACAGCCTGGGGCTGGGGCTGGGCGTTGTCAGCGGTGTCGTGCTGATGATGTTGGTCGACGCCGTGCGTGGCCACCGGCTGCTCAACTGGCTGCGCGGCAACCAGCTCGAGAACGCGCCTCGCGACACGGGCCTGTGGGGCGAGGTGGGTTACCGCATCGAGCGCGCCGTGCGCGACCGCGATCGCGCCGTCGCCCGCAACCGATTGGAGCTGGAGCAGTTCCTGTCGGCCATCGAGGCTTCGCCCAACGGCGTGCTGATGCTCGATCCGCAGGAGCAGATCGTCTGGTGCAACCGCGTCGCGGCCGATCACTTTGCGCTCGATCCGCAACGTGACCTGCGCCAGCGCATCACCAACCTCGTGCGCGCGCCGGCTTTCGTTGCGTACCTGCAGGCCGGCAACTTTGCCGAGCCGTTGGTTCTTGGCAATGGCCGCGGGCCGGGCACGCTCTCCATCATCGTGCGCGAGTACGGCGAGGGCATGCGCCTGGTGCTGTCGCTGGATGTCACCGAACGCATGCGCTCGGACGCCATGCGGCGCGACTTCGTCGCCAATGTCTCGCACGAGATCCGCACGCCGTTGACGGTGCTGTCGGGCTTCATCGAGACCATGCACAGCCTGCCGTTGACGACGGTCGAACGCGAGCGGGTGCTGGTGCTGATGAACCAGCAGACCCAGCGCATGCAGACCCTGGTGGCCGACCTGCTGACGCTCGCCCAGCTCGAAGGCAGCCCGCGTCCAGCCCCGGACCGCTGGGTGGGCCTGGACGGCCTGCTGCTGCGCATTGCCGCGGATGCCGAGGCCTTGTCGGCGGGCCGCCATCCGTTGCGTCTCAAGCCGGAGACCAACGTCGAGCTGGCCGGCATCGAGAGCGAGCTGCTCAGCGCCATCGCCAACCTCGTGACCAACGCCGTGCGCTACACGCCCGATGGCGGCGAGGTCGAAGTGGCGTGGCGGCTGCTGGAAGGCGGCGATGGCGAACTGACCGTCATCGACACCGGCCCTGGCATCGCGCGCGAGCACATCCCGCGCCTGACAGAGCGCTTTTACCGCGTCGACGGCAGCCGCTCGCGCGAGACGGGGGGCACAGGCCTGGGCCTGTCCATCGTCAAGCACGTCATGCAGCGCCATGGCGGCGAGTTGATGATCCAGAGCGAGGTCGGCAAGGGTTCGCGCTTCCGCCTGGTCTTCCCTGCCGCGCGCGTGCGTCAAGCCAGCGATTCGGCCCTGGGCGACGAGGCGGCCTTCAATACCGCCGCACTGTCAGATCACTGACGCTTCAAGAGAACCAGGCCGGCGCTGCCGCTGCGGTCCGTCGGCCGCTTGACCTGGGCGACCACCTGCCATCCCTGGGGCGTCGGCTGACCGGCGCTGATGACGGCAAGCTTGCAGGCCGAGGTGCTCAGATTGCCGCGCCCCTGGACCTGCCAGCCGCCGTGCCATTCCAGCGCCGCCAGCGTCGCCAGGTTCTGGCCCTGCGCGGCCAGGCAGCCGGCTTCGGCGGGCATGCGGGCCTTCAGCCGTGCCACCAGCGGCGCCAGGCTGCGGCCGTAGTCCAGCGGCGGCAGCAACAGACTCATGACCAGCAGCCAGCCCAGGGCGACGCCGCCGGCAGGCAGCGCCAGGCTCTTCCACAGCGCATGGCGGTGGCGGGCCGTGCGCCAGCGCACCAGAGCCAGCCAGGCCAATGTCGCGGCGATGGCGAACACCAGGGCCAGCAGGCTGAAGCGCGGCTCGAAACCTTCGGCCAGGCGGCGCAGATTGGCCATGGGCCGCTCGGGCCAGCCCGTATGCATGGACACGTAGTACAGCCAGCCGAACAGGGCCACGGCCGAGAAGATGAAGACGCAGAACCAGTCCACCGCCGCCGAGACGCTGCGGCTCAGCGTCGGCAGCGCAAAGGCGGCCAGGATGGCCAGGGACGGCAGGGCCAGCAGCAGGGCCCGCTCCGAGCCATCCATCGTGATGCAGGCCATCAAGGGCACCAGCAGGGCGATGGCGGGAACGGTGATGTGGCGGCGCAGGCCATGACGGCGCCAGCGCCACAGCGTCCACAGCGCCAGCGGCCCGGCCGGCCAGCAGAACCAGGCCAGCAGGCTCAGCAGGGACGTGAACTGAAGGCCCGGCCTGATGCGCCAGGCCCAGCCGTCGAAAGCCCAGGCCGCGATGACGGCCAGCGTCAGCGAACCCAGCAGCCAGACGCGCTGGGCCTTGGCTTCGTCGTAGCTGGAACGGTGATTGAGCAGCAGGCCCAGGATGCCCAAGGCGCAAGCCACGGTCGGGGCGCCGCTGGCGGCCAGCACGGGCAGGGCCAGCAGCACGGCGGCGCGTGAGCGGCCGCGCCTGAAGGGCGCTGCGGCCAGGCCGTAGAGATAGCCCGAGATGGCCAGCAACTGCACCAGCTCCGGCGTCGTCTCGTGGCCCAGTTGCAGCAGGCCGAGGGACGCCATCAGCGCCAGCAGTGCACCGTCGGCCAGGGCTCGGGCGTAGTCGATGGCCTGGGCCTCGCCGCCGAAGGCGAAGGCCACGGGCTGGGCGGCGTCGGTGCGCGCCAGGTGGAAGCAGGTGTACCAGACCGCCACGAGCACGCCCACCAGCACCAGGGCATAGGGCAGGCGGGCGGCGATGGGAGCGTCCAGGAAGGGCAGGATCTTGATGGCCAGGGCGCCCAGCCAGTAGGGCAGGGGGCCGCCTTCCGCGGGGATGCCGGCGATGGCCGGTTGCCACCAGGGCGCGTGGCCCTGGGCGATGCTGGCCATGAAGCCGAAGCTGCTCAGGTCGGCATTGCGCCACGGATCCCGGCCGAACAGGCCGGGCAGCACATAGGCCGCGCACAGCAGGATCAGCGCCAGGCGCGGCAGGCGCTCGACACCGCGTTCGGCGACGATGGCGGGGGTGGGGAGATTCACGCGCGGATATCGGAGAGGTCGGCCGGCATCATGCCGTCAAACGGCGCCCGGAAATGCAAAAGGGCTCGGCGGATGCTGCGGAAAAACAAAAGGGCAGCCTGAGCTGCCCTTGGGTCGTTGGCGCGGCGAAACGCCGCCAAGCCAATTACTTCTTGAGGTGAGCGAACTTGTTGCGGAACTTCTCGACGCGACCGCCCAGGTTGTCCACGCTCTTTTGCGTGCCCGTGTAGAAGGGGTGCGACTCGCTGGTGGTTTCCAGCTTCACCAGCGGCAGGGTCTTGCCGTCGATTTCGGTGGTTTCCTTGGTCTGCACGGTCGAGCGCGTGACGAACTGGAAGCCGTTCGACAGGTCGATGAACGCCACGTCGCGGTAGTTGGGGTGAATGCCGTCTTTCATGGGAACCTCTTGGCTAGGTTGGGAGCCACGCCGACCGCATATCTATAGCAGTGGACGCACTTTCCAGGGTGTCTGGGCGGAAAACCGGCGATTGTAGCCGGCTTCCCCGCGGTTTGGCTAGTTCCGGGTGAGAAGGATCACCCGCCGCGCCGCATCATGTCGAAGAAGTCCAGGTTGTTCTTCGACGCCTTCATCTTGTCGAGGATGAACTCCATCGCCTCGATCTCGTCCATGTTGTAGAGCAGCTTGCGCAGGATCCAGCTCTTTTGCAGGATCTCCGGCTTCAGCAGCAGCTCTTCACGACGGGTGCCCGACTTGTTGATCAGGATGGACGGGTAGACGCGCTTCTCGGCCATGCGGCGATCCAGGTGGATTTCGCAGTTGCCGGTGCCCTTGAACTCTTCGTAGATCACCTCGTCCATCTTGGAGCCGGTGTCGATCAGGGCGGTGCCGATGATGGTCAGCGAGCCGCCTTCCTCGATGTTGCGCGCGGCGCCGAAGAAGCGCTTGGGGCGCTGCAGGGCGTTGGCGTCCACGCCGCCGGTCAGCACCTTGCCGGAGCTGGGCAGCACGTTGTTGTAGGCGCGGGCCAGGCGGGTGATCGAGTCCAGCAGGATGATCACGTCCTTCTTCAGTTCCACCAGGCGCTTGGCGCGCTCGATGACCATTTCCGCGACCTGCACGTGGCGGGCGGCGGGTTCGTCGAAGGTGGAGCTGATGACCTCGCCACGCACGGTGCGGATCATTTCGGTCACTTCCTCGGGGCGCTCGTCGACGAGCAGCACGATGAGGTGGCAGTCGGGATGGTTGGCGACCAGCGCATGCGCCAGGCTCTTCATCATCTCGGTCTTGCCGGTCTTGGGCTGCGACACGATCAGGGCGCGCTGGCCCTTGCCGAGCGGCGCGATCATGTCGACGATGCGACCGGTGATGTTTTCCTCGCCCTTGAAACCTTCGCGCTCGAGCTTGAACTGCTCCTTGGGGAACAAGGGCGTCAGGTTCTCGAACATGATCTTGTTCTTGCTCTCCTCGGGCGTCTGGTTGTTGACGCGGTCGACCTTGACCAGAGCAAAGTAGCGCTCGCCATCCTTGGGCACGCGCACTTCACCTTCCACCAGGTCACCGGTGTGCAGGTTGAAGCGGCGGATCTGGCTGGGCGACAGGTAGATGTCGTCCGTCGACGCCATGTAGCTGGCTTCGATCGAGCGCAGGAAGCCGAAGCCGTCGGGCAGGACTTCGAGCACGCCGTCACCGAAGACCTGCTCGCCAGCCTTGGCGCGCTTCTTCATGATGGCGAACATCAGCTCCTGCTTGCGCAGGCGGGTGACGTTGTCGATCTCCAGCTCCTCGCCCATCTGGATCAGGGCGGAGACGTGAAGCGCTTTGAGTTCGGAAAGATGCATGGGTGAACACCCGTCAGGGGCCGCGGCGCCAGCCAAGGCGCAACGGCGATTCCACGGCCACCCCGGGGAATGGACCGAAAAGGCAAACACTCAAACAGCGAGCGATGCGGATTCAGAAAGTGGGGGAGGGGGAGCCGAGGCCACGCTGGCTGGACTCCTGATCAGCTCAGGAAGCCCGGGGCGTGTTGGCTTTGGCTGCTGCAGCGGGGCACCGGGAGGTGCATCATGCGCTGCAGCAGTTGGACGCGATTATAGGTTCGCGTCGAGGAAGGCGGTCAACTGCGCCTTGGAGAGGGCGCCGACCTTGGTCGCGGCGAGCTGGCCGTCCTTGAACAGCATCAGCGTCGGGATGCCACGGATGCCGAACTTGGCCGGCACCTCGCGGTTCTCGTCGACATTCATCTTGGCGATCTGCAGCTTGTCACCATAGCCGGTGGCGACCTCGTCCAGGATGGGCGCGATCATCTTGCAGGGGCCGCACCATTCGGCCCAGTAGTCCACCAGCACCGGCTTGCCGGACTGGATCACGTCGGCGTCGAAGGACGCGTCGGAAACATGCTTGATCAATTCGCTGCTCATGGGAGGGTTCCTTGGCCTCAAAGGTTGGCGGTCACCACGGGTGGGGCCGTCCGAATAGGCAAAATCATTGTGACATAGCCACTTTTGCCCGGACGGTCACGAGGGTGACCGAAGCAATGGCATAGATCTGGGCGGGAGGCCCGCTTTACAAGTGCAACAAGCCTTGAAACTGGGTCTGGCACCCGACGAAGACCTCGAATCCTTCTGGCGCCGCGTCGCCGCCACCTGCGCCGACTGGCTGGCGGAGCAGGGGGCGCCCCTGCGCGACGCCGTGCTGCTGCTGCCCTTTGCCCAGCAGCTGGCCCCTGCCCGCCGCGCCTTCCTGGCTCGCGGCGGCTGGATGCCGCGCATCACCACCAGCCACAGCCTGGCCTCGGCCCTGGGCCCGGCCACGCTGGCGTCGCCGGACCAGCTCTCCGGCGACGCGGCCATCGACGCCTTCACGGCCGACCGCCTGCTGGCCGGTCAGAGCTGGGTCGAGCCCCTCAAGCTCAGCAGCCCGCGCGACTACCGCGTCGCCGTGGCCCGCCTGGTCGACACCGCCCAGGCCCTGGCCCGCGCCGCCGCCCAGGTGCCGCCGCAGGATCGCCCCGCCTTCTTGGACGATGCCCGTCAACGGCTCGCCGCCCTGGACGCCGGCCCCGGCCAGTTGGAGCGTGCCCTGGCCCAAGTCGCCCTGGTCTGGGTCGCCACCGACGAGCGCCGCCCGGCCACCGACACCCTGTTCGCCCTGCGCCCCAGTGCCTGGATCTGGCTGCGCGTCGGCGGGCCGGACCCGCTGTCCCGCACCTTGCTGGCCCAGGCCGGCGACGTGCCGACCTTGTGTCTGGATGCCGACCTCGACCTCGACCAGGCCTGGAGCGGCTTCACGCCCACGGCGCGGGTGGAAGAGGCGGTCGCACCCGACTTCGAAACCTTGGCAGAGCAGACGGCCACCGCCGTCATCCAGCACCTGAACGCTGGCCGTCGGCCCGTCGCCCTGCTGGCCCAGGACCGCGTCGTCATCCGCCGCGTGCGCGCCCTGCTGGCCCGCCAGCAGGTGCCGGTGCACGACGAAACCGGCTGGACGCTGGCGACGACGCCTGCTGCTGCCGCTGTCATGGCCCTGCTGCGCGCCGCCCTGACCGGTGGCGCTGTGGATGACTGGCTGGCCTGGCTGAAATCGGCCCTGGCGGCCGCTTGGGACCCCGAAGGCCTGGCCGGGCTGGAATCACGCTGCCGCCGTTTCGGCTGGCGCCAGGCTGCGCAGCTCGACGCCGCCACCTTGCCGCCCGCCGTCGGCACCGTCTGGCAACGCGCGCGCCGTCAGCTGGAGCCGCTGGCCGGCGGTTCGCGGTCGCTGGGCGGCTGGCTGGTCGGGCTCGGTCAGGCGCTGAACGGGCTGGCGCCGCTGGCCGAGGTCGAAGGCGGCGAGGCCCTGCTGGAGACGCTGTGGATCTCTCGCAACCCCTGGGCCGGCAGCGCCCACGAAGCCGCGCTGGCACAGACGCGGTTGCGTCCCGATGAATTCCTTGCCTGGGTCAACGACACGCTGGAGGCGGCCCAGTTCGAGCCCACCGAAGAAGGCGGTGCTGCCGAAGTCGTCATCACGCCGCTGGCCCGCGCCATGCTGCGGCCCTTTGGCGCCGTCGTGCTGCCGGGCGCCGACGCGGCGACCCTCGGCCCCGTGAATCCCCAGGCTGGCCTGCTGGCAGACGCCGACGCGGCCGCCCTGGGCTTGCCCAGTCTGGCCGAACGCCGCGAGGCCGAGGCCCTGGGCTTTGCCCAATTGCTGCGCGCGCCGGTGCTGACGCTGCTGCGCTGCGCCTTTGCGGGTGCCGAGCCTCTGCCGCCCAGCCCGCTGCTCGAGCGCCTGGCGGGTGCCACAGCCAAGGCGGGCCTCGCATTGCCGCTTTGGGTCGATGAGCGCACGCCCGTCGCGGTGACCGAGCATCCGCAATCCCGATCGGCGGCCGATGCCGCTGGCCGCCTGCCGGCCGCCCTCAGCGCCAGCGCCATCGATGCGCTGCGCAACTGCCCCTACCAGTTCTTCAGCCGCGTGCTTCTGGGCCTGCGCGAGGCCGATGAGCTGGAGCAGGAGCTCAGCAAGCGCGACTACGGCACCTGGCTGCATGCGGTGCTGAAGCGCTTCCACGAGGCACGTGCTCCCGATGACGACGCAGCCTTGCGCGCCGCCGCCGAGACCGAACTGGCCCTGCTGGACGCTGCCGACTTCCTGCCCTTCTCGGCCGCCTTCGAGCGCCTGCGCCCCCACTACCTGGCCTGGCTGGCTGAGACCGAGGCCACCGGCCAGCGTTATGCCGCCGGCGAAGTGGACCGCGCGGCCCATCCCTTTGCGGCGCCACTGGACGGACTGGCCGTGAAAGGCCGCATCGATCGCATTGACGACGCGAAAGGCGTGACCTGGCTGCTGGACTACAAGACCGGCGATGCCAAGGCGCTGAAGGAGAAGGTGGCGGCCAAATTGGAGGACACCCAGCTCGCCACCTACGCCTTGCTGAGCGGTGCCGAGCGCGGGCTGCAGGCGGCCTATCTCGTGCTGGACGACGGCAAAGGCATCTCACTGCTGCCGCACGAAGACGTCAGCGCCACTGCGCTGGCGCTGCGCGACGGCTTGCAGGCCGACCTCACGGCCTTGCGCGAAGGCGCGGCGCTGCCCGCATTGGGCGAAGGCCGGGTCTGCGATTACTGCGAGGCCCGCGGTCTGTGCCGTCGTGACGATTGGAGTTCGACATGAGCAACGCCGAACTCGCCTACTGGGCCGACGGCTATCGAATTCCCCGCGAGCGCTTCTACGAACTCGCCTGCGATCCGGCGCGCAGCATCGTCGTCGAGGCCTGCGCCGGTGCGGGCAAGACCTGGATGCTGGTCTCGCGCATCCTGCGCTCGCTGCTCGCCGGCGCCGAGCCGCAGCAGATCGTCGCCATCACCTTCACGCGCAAGGCAGCCGGCGAGATGCGCCAGCGCCTGGCCGAATGGCTGGCCGAGTTCGCGCATGCCACCGAGGCCGAGCAACTCGTGGCCCTGCGCCAGCGCGGCGTCTCGGCCGAAGAGGCAGTCACGCTGCGGCCGCGCCTGGCGACGCTGCAGGCCGAGCTGCTGCGCGGCGGCCGGGCCGTCGAGGTGCGCACCTTCCATGGCTGGTTCTCGCAGCTGCTGCGTGCCGCGCCGCTGGCATTCCTGCAAACCCAGGGCATCGCGCCCGAGCTGCAGCTGATCGAGGACGAAGAGGAGCTGATGCCCACGCTGTGGCGGCGCTTTCACGTCGCCGTGCTGGCCGACGAAGCGCTGCGGGCCGACTTCCAGGCGCTGACGCAATCGCGCGGCCGCTTCAACCTGCGCGAATGGCTGCTGGGCGCCTTTGCCAAGCGCGTCGAGCTGCGCCTGTCCGAGGCCGCGGGTGTGCTGGCATCCAGCCTGCCCGGCGCCGTCGACCTGCTGGGCACGACGCCGGAACTCTACTTCGGCCACCTGCGCGAACCGCTGAAAGACCTGGCTCGGCAACTTGGCGCAGCCAAGGGCAAGAAGGCCCAGGACGCGGCGATGGCGCTGGAGCGGGCCGAAGACTTCGACGCCTGCTTTGCCGCGCTGTTCACGCAGAAGGCCGAGCCGCGCAAGCTGGGCGTCGACAACCCCGACCTCGACGAGTTGTGCGAGGAGCTGCAGCGCCTGCGCGCGGCCATCGCCCAGCAGCGTGCCGCCGACGAACACGCGGCGATGCGCCGCCTCGCCCTGGTGCTGGTCGAGGCCTTCGAAGGCCTCAAGCGCGAGCGCGGTCTGGTCGACATGAATGACCTGGAGCGCGGCGCCCTGGCCCTGCTGGCCGATGCCCAGACCGCGGGCTGGGTACAGCAGCGCCTGGACGCCCAGGTGCGCCACCTGCTCATCGACGAATTCCAGGACACCAGCCCGCTGCAATGGCAGGCCCTGCATGGCTGGCTGTCGGCCTATGCCGGCGCCGGCGCGGGCTCGCCGCTGTCGGTCTTCATCGTGGGCGACCCCAAACAGAGCATCTACCGCTTCCGTCGCGCCGACCCGCGCGTGTTTGCGGCAGCGCAGGAATTTGTCTGCGATGGCCTGGCCGGCGTGCGCCTGGCCTGCGACCACACGCGGCGCAATGCACCCGAGGTGCTGGCCGTCGTCAACGCCGCCTTCGACAGCGCCCAGCGCGCAGGCGACTACGAAGGCTTTCGCATCCACACCACCGAGGTCGGCCAGGTGGACGAACTTGCCGGTCTGTGGGCGCTGGATGCCGAGGTCAAGGCGGCACCCGCGATCGAAGACGTCGACCCCTTGCGCTGGCGGCCCAGCCTGACCGAAGCCCGCCACGAGGCCGAGATCAGCCGCCGTGCGCCCGAGTGCCAGCGCGTCTGCGCGGCCATCGTGGGCCTGCTGCGCGAGCGCCCCGAGCTCAAGCCCGGCGACCTCTTCGTGCTGGCCCGCAAGCGCGACCCGCTGCGCCAGCTCAGCGAAGCACTGACGGCCGCCGGCGTGCCTCACGCAGCGCCCGAGGAGCAGCCGCTGGTCGAGTTGCCTGACGTCGCCGACCTGCTGGCCCTGCTGGATGTGCTGGCCTCGCCCGGTCACGACCTCTCTCTGGCGCATGCGCTGCGCAGCCCGCTTCTTGGCGTGGACGAGGCCGACCTGCTGACGCTGGCCGAAGCTGCCGGCACCGCCGAATGGCTGGGGCATTCGCCCCGGGAGCGACTGCGTTGGTGGGACGCCTTGCAAGGCCTCGCTGCCCCCAGCCCTGCACTGGCGCGCGCCCAGGCGCTGCTGCGCGACTGGGCCGAGCAGGCCCGCCTGCGCACGCCGCACGAATTGCTGGACCGCATCGTCCAGGAAGGCGAACTGCTCGCGCGCATCGCCGCCGCCGTGCCGCCCGCCGACGCCGCCGTGCGTCTGCAAAGCGTGCAGGCTCTGCTGCATGCTGCCCTGGACCTGGACGGCGGCCGCTATGCCCAGCTCTACGGCTTTGTGCGCGCGCTGAAGAGCCGGCCCATCAAGTTCGTGCCGGCCGCGGCGCCGGATGCCGTGCAGTTGCTCACCATCCACGGCGCCAAGGGCCTGGAGGCCGAGGTGGTCTTCCTGCTCGACACCGACGCCGCGCCGCCCAAGCCCGACACCCTGGGCCTGCTGCTGGACTGGCCGGTCGGCCAGCAGTCGCCGCGCCGCGCCGCCTTCCTCGCTTCCGAAGCCAAGCCGCCGCCATCGCTGCAAGCGCTGGTTGACGACGAGCGCATCGCCCGCGAGCGCGAGGAGCTGAACGGCCTCTACGTCGCGCTGACACGCGCGCGCCGCGCCATCGTGCTCAGCCACACGCCGGGCCGCAGCCATGCGACGAGCTGGTGGGACCGGCTGCAGCCGCTGGCCCGCCACTGGCCCTTCGCACTGGACAAGGACGCGCGTACCGGCACCGCCTCCCCACGCCTCGCACCCCTGCCGCGCTGGAACGCCCCGCCGGCGGTGCCCGTGCGCGACGGCACCGCGCGCAACGAGCGCGAAGCCAAGGTCGGCGAGGCCCTGCACCGCGCGCTGGAGTGGGCCTCGGCGCCGGGTCAGACTCAGCCGCTGGACGCGCTGCTGGCCGCATCGGCCCAGGCCTTCGGCCTCGATGCCAAGGCGCGCGAGCAGCATGCGCGCGCGGCCAGGGCCATTCTCGACAGCCCCGACTGCCGACCCTTCTTCGACCCGGCCGAGCTGCTCTGGGCCGGCAACGAGGTGGCCGTCGGGCAGGGCAGCGAAGACCAGCGCATCGACCGCCTCGTGCAGCGCCGCGACGGCACATGGTGGGTGCTGGATTACAAGCTCGGCGCCACGCCCGAGCGCGAGCCCGCCTATATCGCCCAGATGCGCGGTTATGTCGCGGCCATCCAGGCGCTGCAGCCGGGCGAGCCTGTGCGGGCGGCGCTGATCAGCGGCACGGGGCGCTTCGTTGCCGTCAGCTGACCGGGAAATCTGTCACCTTCCGGCCCGCCACGTTGCCGATCACCGAGGCCAAGATGCGCGCGGAGTACAACCGCTTCTCCGGCCTGGGGCGCAAGGAGTACCAGGTGCGGCACATCCTCGTGCAGACGGGCGAGCGGGCCCAGGCGGCGCTGGACAGGATCCGCGGCGAAGAGCCTTTCGACGCCGTGGCCAAGGCCGTGTCCAAGGACCCCGGCTCCGCCGCCAGGGCGGCGACCTGGGCTGGACCCTGCCGGTCCATTTCACGCCCTTGTTCGGCGACGCCATGCGGCGCCTCGCGCCACGCGGCCTCGTCGATGCGCCGGTCCAGACGCCGTTCGGCTGGCATGTCATCGAAGTTACCGACATCCGGCCGCGCGTCGTGCCGCATTACGACAGGGTCAAGGCCCGCATCCGCGAGACCATGCAGAAGCAGGCCGAGCAGGCGAAGGGGTCCTAGCGCACGAAGTCCATCGCGCCGTACTCCCAGGTCCACGGCACGCCGGTCTCGCCAAGGATGAAGCGCACCAGCTGAGGAAATGCCCGCTCGGCCCGCACGTCGTTGGCGAGCACGACGACGCAGCGTTTGCTCGGCTTCACGCAGACCCAGGTGTTGCCGGTGCTGTCGTCATGGCCGCCCTTGTAGTAGGCCGGCCCCTGCGGCCCCTCGAAGGTCACGACGCCCAGACCCGCGGCAAGATCGGCGCGGCGCCTGGCGGGGGGCAGTTCGGGCTGCAAGGTGGGGAACTGCGACGCCGTCGTGATGGGCAGGCCGGGTGCTGTCATGGCGGCCGTGGCCTGCTCCGAAAGATTGATGCCGTTCAGGTGCGCGGCCGCGATGCGGGCCATGTCGGCGATGCTGGTGTCCATGGAACCGGCGGCCCGCACCCGGCTGCGCTTGCTGTGCGGCTCGGGGCTGCCGTCGGCCTTCCAGCCATCGGCCACATTGGGTACGAAGTCGTCGCGCCACTGCATGCCGGTGCGGCGCAGGCCCAATCGGTCGAAAATGCGCCGCTGCATGGTCTCGCCGACGTTGATGTTCAGCCCTTTCTCCAGCACGAACTGCAGCAGGATGAGGCCGTCGCCGGAGTAGGCGTAGCGGCTGCCCGGCTCGAAGTGGATGTGCAGCTTGCGGTCGGGTTCCAGGAAGGCGAAGTTGGCGAAGCCGCCGCTGTGCATCAGCAGCATGCGCGGCGTGATGCTTCGCCAGCGCGCGTCGCCTGCCAGGTCGGCCCAGGCCGCGTATCTGCCCTCGGTGGGGTAGTCGGGCAAGGGCTGGGGCAGGCGGCTGGCGATGGGCTCGTCCAGGTCCAGCTTGCCGCCGTCTGCGAGCTGCATGACGGTGTAGGCGAACACGGTCTTGGTCAGCGAAGCGCCGTACATGACGGTGTCGGGCAGCAGCGGCTCGCCCGCCGCATTGCGCTTGCCGTAGGCGGCCACGTGCACGACCTGGCCGCCGTCGATGACGGCCACCGCCAGGCCCTGGGCCTGGGTGGCGGCCATCAGGCGCGCGGCCTCGGCGTCAATGGCGGCGTTGCCCGGCAACGCGGGTGGCGTGGCCCAGGCCAGCAAGGGCAGGGCGGCGAGCAGGGCGACGAATCGAATCAGGTGCATGGTGCCGGCTGTTCAAATGCGTGGGTGCCTATTCTTCATCTCATCCCACCCACCCTTGAAGTCGCCGACGAACTGCTGCGCTTCGAGACGGACAACCGCGCCTTCTTCGAGGCCCGCATCAACTCGCGACCGCCGGACTACTACTCGCCGGAAGGCGTGAGGGCCGCCATTGCGCTGGCCGGGCGCGAAGCCGCCGAGGACAAGGGCTATCAGTTCCTGGTGCGCAACGAGGCCGGCGAGCTGGTCGGTCGCGTCAATCTCGCCAGCGTGAAGCGCACCCACTTCCAGATGTGCGACCTCGGCTATCGCATCGCCGAATCGGCGGGCGGCAAGGGCTATGCGAGCGAGGCCGTGCGCCTGGTGCTGCTCAAGGCCTTCGGCGAGCTGGGCCTGGCGCGCGTGGAGGCCAATGCGCGCGTCGCCAACGAGGGCTCGATCAAGGTGCTGCTGCGCAATGGCTTCCGCGAGTTCGGCCGCTCACAGCGCAGTTTTCTGCTCGACGGCGTCTGGCACGACCGCTTGCATTTCGAGCGGCACGCCTAGGGCAAGGCCCGCAGCGTCGTCTGCAGCGGGATCTGCAGCCGCTGGCGCAAGGCGACGTCCTGCAGGTCGAGCACATGGGCCAGCAGCGGCCAGAGGAACTCGCGCAGATTGTGCAGATCGATCCAGGCGGTCTCGTCCAGGGCCTTGGCCTTCATGACGGGCGCCACCAGTTCGTCCAGCCAGCGCTGCCATTCCGCGGCATCGGCGCCGAGCTTGAGCTGGATGTTGAGCGCGGCCCGCGCCAGGCGCGCGCCTTCGCCGAAACGGTAGCTGTGCTTGTGGTCGGCCAGCACCTGCTGGCTGACGGCGGCCAGCAGCCGGCGGCGCTGATCGGCACTGAGCGTGTCGTTCACGCCGAGCTGCAGGGCCAGGTCGGCGCCGTGGGCGACGCCGTGGCGCCAGCCCTCGATGGCTGAGGAGCCACGATAGTCGCGCACACCGGCCAGATAGCGCACCGCATGGGCCACCAGATCCTCGCGTTCGGCGGGCGACAGATAGGGCTGCACACGGTCCACGCGCGCCACTTCCGACAGGGCCAGCGCGGCGAAGGGCTGGTGAACACCGGCGGCATCTGCCGGCCCGTCCAGCACCGCCAGCAGTTGTGCGCGCAGGCGCTGCAGCGTGGCCGCCTGCAGCTTGCCGGAGCGGGCCCAGGTGTAGAAGGTGTCGAACGCGAGCTGATCGCGCAGCTTGGAGTCGGGGTTGGCCAGGCAGGGCAGCAGGTCCTCCGCGAGCCGCTGGATGCGGGCCGGGTCCAGCTCGCCCTGCAAATTCGCTGGCGGTGAACAGGACGGCGCGGCTCCTGCGTTCAGTGACAGCAGCAGGGCGGCGACGGGCAGGCGAAGGCGCAGTGTTTTCATGGAGGCAGTCAGCACAGGCGGCAATCGAAGTTGGCCATCTCAGCGGGGATGTTGTACTGCTTGCCGTCGAACTGGAGGCGATAGACCCGCTGCTGTCTGTGCACCGGCGTGTCATCGCAGTTGCCTTGCGCGTCGGCCTCCTCGTCCCAATCGTCGAGCGTCTCCTTGACGAGCAGGTCGAAGAAGCCGTGGTTGCGGCGCTTGTCGATGACGATGATCCGCTCGGCCTGGCGGTTCTTGCGCATGCAAGGTGAACCGCGGTTGGTGAAGTAGATTCGCATGGCTGCGTCGGACAGGATCTCGCGGATTTCCGACCCTTGCACGATGAAGAGGCTCAGCAGATCCGAGGAGGCAAAGCTCATGCTCCAGCCAGCGCGGATGCCGAAGGCCCGCAGGCCGGGTGCGACTTCGTAGCGAGCGGTGTCGATCTTCATGTCGGTGAAGCGGACGCCACCGCCGTTGCTCAGCTTCCTCGCAAAATGCGCGGTCATCTCGGGCTTGCGGCCCGTGATGGTGAGGTGGAGGTCGTAGGAATCGTTTTCGGCGTCCTCGATGCCACGCTGCAGGCAGGCTTCCGCAACGATCTTGGCGCCGGGAATGCCCGGAAGAGGCTTGATCTGGCGATCAACCACCTGCGGCTCGTCCTGTGCAGCTTCGTCAGCTGCTGAGGTTTCGGCCGACAGCGCAGGGCGCGAACCCGCGCCCAGAGCGGCGGCAAGCAGGAGCAACTGGCGGCGGGAAGCGCGAGGGGATGTCGGCAATGGATTCGGCGGCGGCGCGGCGCTCTGCCGCGCCGTCATGCTAGCCGGCGTGGGCCGGCCGAAGGCTGTTCAAGCCGTCGGATAGCTGCCCGGCACCAGGATGTCCCGTGTCACATTCGTCAGCTGGGTATGGCCGCAGAAGGCCATGGTCACGTCCAGCTCCTTGTGCAGGATGGCCAAGGCCTTGCTCACGCCTTCCTCGCCCATGGCGCCCAGGCCGTAGGCCATGGCGCGGCCAATCATGGTGCCTCGTGCGCCAAGGGCCCAGGCCTTGAGCACGTCCTGGCCGGAGCGGATGCCGCCGTCCATCCAGACCTCGAGCTGCGAGCCCACTTCGGCCGCAATGGCCGGCAGCGCGTGGATGCTGCTCGGTGCGCCGTCGAGCTGACGCCCGCCGTGGTTGCTGACGACAATGGCGTCGGCGCCCGCCTGCACGGCCAGCTTGGCGTCCTCGACATCCATGATGCCCTTGAGGATCAGCTTGCCGCCCCACTGTTCCTTGACCCAGGCGATGTCGGCCCAGCTCAGGCGCGGGTCGAACTGCTCATTGGTCCAGGCCGACAGCGACCGCATGTCGCTGACGCCCTTCACATGGCCCACCAGGTTGCGGAAGGTGTGGCGCCTGGTGCCCAGCATGCCCAGGCACCAGCGCGGCTTGGTGGCCAGGTTGACGATGTTGGCCAGCGTCGGCCGCGGCGGCGCGGTGAGGCCGTTCTTCAGGTCCTTGTGGCGCTGGCCGATGACCTGCAGGTCCAGGGTCAGCACCAGGGCCGAGCATTTGGCGGCCTTGCAGCGCTGGATCATGCGCGCCATCGCATCGCGGTCGCGCATCATGTAGAGCTGGAACCAGAAGGGCGCCGAGGTGTGCTCGGCGATGTCCTCGATGGAGCAGATGCTCATCGTCGACAGCGTGAAGGGGATGCCGAACTTCTCGGCCGCGCGCGCCGCGTGGATCTCGCCGTCGGCGTGCTGCATGCCCGTCAGGCCGACGGGCGCGATCGCCACGGGCATCTTCGCCGCCTGGCCCGCCATCTTCACCGCCGTGCTGCGGCCTTCCATGTTGACGGCCACGCGCTGGCGCAGTTTGATGGCATGGAAGTCGCTCTCGTTGGCGCGGTAGGTCGTCTCGGTCCAGGAGCCGGAGTCGGCGTAGTCGTAGAACATGCGCGGCACGCGCTTCTCGGCGAGGCGGCGCAGGTCTTCGATGCAGGTGATGACGGGCATGGCGCGGGCGGGCGGTGGGGATCAACCGTGGATTCTGCGGCGTGCCGCGCCCGCGAGTTCTCAGCGCGCTGAGTTTTTGCTCGGCACGGCGCCGCCTCAGAAATTGATCGTCGTCGGACCGGCGTCGCGCGAAGGCGGGCGCAGGTAGTGGCCCAGGGTGCCCGCCATGGCGGCCATGACACCGGCGGCCAGCCGGCCGGCCTTGCGCCAGCGCCGCGACCGGTTGGCGGCAGCGGCTCGGGCTTGCAACGGTTGGGCCACGGCATGCCGCAGGGCCAGTTCCTGCTGGCGCTCCTGCACCAGGAAGATCAGGCGGTTGGGGTCGGCGAAGCGCAGGGCCAGCGTGCGCACGATCTTGAGTTCGCGCTGTTGCACCCGCACGCCCTGGGCACGCAAGGTGCAGCCCAGGGTACGGCTGCGCAGATAGAGGGCCTTGGCGGCCAGGCGGTCGGGCAGGCAGCCCACGCCCGCGAAAAGACAGTTGGCGAGGTTGAAGCAGGCTTCGGCGTGACCCATGGCGGCTGCCGCCACATAGGCCGAGAGGCCGCGCTCTTCGTCGGCCGGCCCACCGCGGCCCGTCATCAGCACCCGTCCGAACTGGAAGCGACCGATGACGCTGCCGCGTGCCGCGGCCATCTCGAGCAGCTTGCGCGCTTCGGTGGGGTCGGCCGGCATGCCCAGGCCTTCCAGCTGGCACAGGCCAAGCATGGCGAGGCCGTCGCCGTCGCCGGCATCTGCGGCGGCGCGAAACCAGCCGGCCGCGCGGGCGTAGTCAGGCGAGACGGCATGGAACAGCTCCATGCCATGGTGCAGAGGGTTGAGGGCCGTCGCGTCGAAGGCCGCAGGCAGTGTCGGGGCGAGGCCCGGATCTCGGGAATTCATCCAACGCAGTCTTTGTTATGGAGGCCCGGCAAGGCCTAATCCCTAGATTGTGGGCAAGCGCTGGGCGCGGCATCGTTTGCACGGGCGCAGGGTTGCAAGGTGTAACTTGTTGGCCGCACGGAACGTGAAATATTGCCGCTGTTTTTGGCCATCCCCGGCCCGCCCGACCTCAGAAGTCGAGCTTGGTCGGGCCGGCGTCTCCGGCCGTCGGCCTCAGAAACTGGCCCAGCGTACCGGCCATGGCGGCCACGACGCCGGCGGCCAGGCGGCCCGCGTTGCGCAGCGTGCCCGGCGGGGCATCGGTCGCCGTCGCCTGGGCCGAGCCTTGCAGGGCGGCATAGGCCTGGGCCAGCTCTTGCTGGCGCTCCTGCACCAGGAAGAACATGCGATTGGGGTCGGCGAAGAGCTGGGCCAGCGCGCGCACCGACTTCAGCTCGCTGCGCTTGACCAGCACGCCGCGGGGCCGCAGCGTGCAGCCCAGGGCGCGGGCGCGCAGATAGAGGGACTTGGCGGCCAGCCGGTCGGCAATGCAGCCAACGCCGGCGAACAGGCAGTTGGCCAGATTGAAGGTGGCTTCGGCGTGGCCCATGGCGGCGGCCGACACATAGGCCGTCAGACCGGCGGCTTCGTCGGCTTCGCCACCGCGGCCCGTCATCAGCACCCGGCCCAGTTGAAAGCGGCCGAGGGCGCTGCGGCGTGAGGCGGCCTGTTTCAGCACCACCCGGGCCTGCACAGCATCGGCCGGCATGCCCAGGCCTTCCAGCTGGCACAGCCCCAGCATGGCCAGGGCGTCGCCACTCCCGGCGTCCGCCGCGGCGCGGAAGCAGCGCACCGCCGACTCGTAGTTCGGCGGCGTGGCCTCGAACAGGGCCATGCCGCGTTCGAAGGCGGTGACAGGTGGCGCTTTGATGGGGCTCAAGCCCGGGTCTTGGAGGAGCATCCGGCAGGCGAGGGTGCGGTGGAGGCAACGGCAACTGGCGGGCCAGGAGCGGTGACAAGTTGTGTTTCCGCGATTGTCGGCAGCCGGTCTGACGCCCAGCCCACAACAGCCTGTCGGGCATGCCGCAAATTGCCGCTATTGCCGTTTGTGAGAACGAGAATTGCCGGCTCACCACCTCGGCCGGCCTGGCATCGGGCCTCGCACCATGAGTTTTTCCACACTCGCCAAGTACGCGATGGCGCTGCCCGGCGCCACCGAGGACATCAAGTGGGGCGCCGACTGGGTGGCCAGCGTTGGCGGCAAGATGTTCCTGGTCGGCGGCCCGCATCCGGGCCAGTGGACGCATTGCAGCTTCAAGGTGGACGACCACCGCTTCCTGGAACTGACCGGCGTGCCCGGCATCGCGCCCGCGCCCTATGCGGCGCGCTTCCACTGGGTGGCGGTGTCCGACCCCAAGGCTTTGCCCCTGTCGGAGCTCAAGGCGCTGGTGAAGCGCTCGCATGAGCTGGTGGCGAGCAAGCTGACCAAGAAGCTGAGGCTGAGCCTGGGCATCTAGCGCAGCGACGTCGAAAAAACGTTGACTCAGCGATCTACTAATGAAATAGTACTATCAAGTTAGTAGATCGCTTTCCATGACCAACCCCCTCCCCACCGACGGCGAACTGGCCATCCTGCGTGCGCTCTGGGCCCTAGGCTCACCGGCCACCGTGCGCCAGGTGCACGAGGAGCTGCTGCGCGGCAAGGACACGGCGTACACCACCGTGCTGAAGATGCTGACCATCATGACGGAGAAGGAGCTGGTGCAGCGCGACGACTCCGAGCGCAGCCATCGCTACACGGCGCTCTACTCGGAGCCGGTGGTGCAGTCGTCGCTGCTGAAGAGCTTCATGGCCAACGCCTTCTCCGGCTCGGCCTTCAAGCTGGTGCAGAGCGCGCTGGACGACGACCAGGCCAGCCCCGAGGAGCTGGAAGCGATCTCGCGCCTGATTGCCCAGGCCAAGAGCCGCCGCAAGTCCTGACCCCGGCGCCGCGGTGATGAATCTCCAGCTCAGCCTCGCGTCCGCCCTCATGCAGGCGCTGCTGCATTCGGTCTGGCAGCTCGCCCTCATCGGCCTGCTCGCCTCGCTCGGCTTCAACCTGCTGTCCGACGCATCGGCGCGGGCGCGTCACGCCTTGGGCATGGCCTGCCTGGTCGCCATGCTGCTGGCACCGATCGCCACCTTCCTGCTGTGCTGGCAGCCGCCGTCGCCCACCGCGACGACCAACCTGCCCTGGCTGGGTGGGGTGGAGCAGGAGCCCGGCGCACAGGCCTTGGCGTCGGTTGCGGTGCCGTCCTGGCAGGACTGGCTGCTCGTTGCGTTGTCCCAGCTCTGGCTGGTCGGCGTCGCGGCCATGACGCTGCGCCAGGCCGGCGGCTGGCGGCTGCTGCGCCGCATCGAAGCCCAGCCCTTCGCCGCGCTGCCGCCGCACTGGCAGGCGCGTGTCGATGTGCTGGCCGTGGCGCTGGGCGTCACGCGCCGCGTCTCGGTGCGGCTGGCCCAGCACATCGTGTCGCCCTTCACCACGCATGTGTTGCGGCCGGTGATCTGGCTGCCGCTGGCGCTGCTGGCGCGCCTGCCGGCCGACCAGGTCGAGGCCCTGCTGGCCCATGAGCTGGCCCACATCCGCCGGCTGGACTGGTGCTGGAACGCGCTGCAGTGCCTCATCGAAGGCCTGCTCTTCCACCACCCGGCCATGTGGTGGCTGAGCCGGCGCATCCGCGATGAGCGCGAGCATGCCTGCGACGACCTGGCCGTGACGGCCTGCGGCGATGCCGTGGTGCTGGCCGAGGCGTTGGCGGGCCTGCAGCGCGGCCGCTTGCCGCTGCCGGCGTTGGCTGCGCGGGGCGGCGGGTTGCTCAAGCGCGTCGAGCATCTGCTGGCCGGCAGCGCGCGGCCGGCGAACTGGCGCAGCACCGCCGTGCTGAGCTTCTCGGCCTGCTGTGCGCTGCTGGTGGCCTTGCAGCTGGCACCGCCGGCCCATCTGCTGACCAACCTCACCATCGATGCCTCGTCCAGCGGCGAGCTGACGCCGGGCAACCACCGCGATTACACGGCCAGCTACCTGGGCGAGCGCCAGCGCCACTACCGCATCAGCATGGATGCGCGAGGGCAGGTGCAGGAGAGCTACAGCGAGGACGGCGAGGCCCGGCCCATCGACGCCGGCGTACGCCACTGGCTGGCGGCGATGACCGCCATGGGCGCCAACCCGCCGCAGTCTGGCAAGCCGCAGCTGGCGCCACCGCTCGGCCTGCCGGCGCTGCCCGAACTGGCGCCGCCCGCCGCGCCGCCGCGCGCCGCCTTGTCCGAGGAGGCCCAGGGCCTGATGCAGGCCATCAGTGCCGACGCCCGCGTGACCGCCGTGACGGGGCAGCCGGCCACCTTCGACCGGGCGAGCTTCCATGGCCGCATCCGCACCTGGGGTTCGCGCGACTTCCGCCTCTGGGGCATCGACGACCCGGTCGGCGGCAAGGCCAACTTCAGCATCGTCTTCCAGGGCCCTCAGGGCCGCGCTCGGGTCGGCTACGCCGGCCGCACGGTCAGCGGCGGCGACTGGGTGGTCGAGACCCTTGAAGTGCAACCGCTGACGGACTGAACCGCACGCGCTCAACCCGCTTCCTGCTTTCACGCCAGGCGCGCCCCAACGCGCCTTTTTCAAAACCAATCTACTAATTGTTTAGTAGTCAACGCTAGGACCTTTCCATGACGCCATCGCCACTGCTGGCCTTCATCGCAGCCTCCACGCTGGCCTGCGCTCAGGCTTTCGCGGCACCGCCCGAGCCGCTCGCCCTGACGGCGCAGCAGCGCGCCGACGTGATGAAGACGCTGTCAGCCAAGCTGACCGCCCACTACGTCTTCCCCGACGTCGCCGCGCAGATCAATGCCGCGCTGCCCGCCAAGGTGCAGGCCTATGGCGCCGCGGTGCCCGCGCCGGAGTTCGCGTCGCTGATCTCCAAGGACCTGCGGGCGCTGGGCCACGACAAGCATTTCCGCGTCTTCTTCGACCCGCAGTTCCGCGAAGAAGCGCCCGATGCCGTGCCCAGCGCCGCGGACATGGAACGCCAGCGTTCCGAGATGGGCCAACTGGGCTTCGGCCTGGAAAAGGTGCAGCGCCTGCCGGGCAATGTGGCCTATGTGGAGCTGCGCGGCTTCGGCCCGCCCGACCTCGTCGGCCCGGGCTATGCGGCCGCCATGACGCTGGTGAACGGCAGCGAAGCCCTCATCCTCGACCTGCGCCGCAACGGGGGCGGCGCACCGGGCGCCGTGGCGCTGTGGATGAGCCACTTCTTTGCCCTCGGTGACGAGCGCCACCTGAACGACATCTACACCCGTTCCACAGGCAAGACGCAGCAGTTCTGGACGACCGCTGTCGTCTCGCCGCGCTACAGCAAGCCCGTCTATGTGCTGACCTCGGCGCGCACCTTCTCCGGCGGCGAGGAATGCGCCTACGACTTCCAGACCCAGAAGCGCGCCGTGCTGGTGGGCCAGACGACGGGCGGCGGCGCCAACGCCGGCGACCGTTTCGCACTGGGCCATGGTCTCGTCGTCAACATCCCCACGGCGCGGGCCATCAACCCCATCACGCAGACCAATTGGGAGGGCGTGGGCGTCAAGCCCGACATCGACGTGCCGGCCGCGCAGGCGCAGCAGACGGCCTATGTGGCCATCCTGAAGACGCTGGCGGCCCAGGCCAGGGACCCGCGCGACGCGGGCCGGCTGAAGGAGTTGCTGGCGATGGCGGAGAAGGGCGAGAGCCCCGCGCCGGTCTACGAGATGCGGCAGTGATCAGCGGCAGAGCGGGCCCGTCAGCGCCGCTTGGCGCAGGGCCTGCATCTGCTGCGTGGCGGTCGGCGGGTCGCGGTTGGCCAGCACGACGAGCACGAGCTCATCGGCCGGAAAAACCAGGGCCTCGGCATTGACGCCGGGCGCACCGCCGTTGTGACCCCAGCCCGCATGGCCTTCCCAGTCGAAGACGCCAAAGCCCAGGCCGTAGTGCAGGCCGGGGCCGGGCTCTATCTGCGAGCGCGTCAGCTCGGCCAGGGTGTCGGCGCCGACCAGCTTGCCGGCGCGCAGCGCGTCGAAGAAGCGCATCAGGTCGGCGGCCGTGCCGTAGGCGCCACCGGCTGGCGAGCCGGGCAGGGCGGCCTCCTCGGCCGGGCGCTGCGGGCTGTCCGGCGATGGGCGCTGCATGTGCGCAACGCCCGTGCCGGGCTTGGGCAGGCGCGTGAAGCCCGCGGTCGCGGCGCGCGGCTGTGCGGGGCTCAGCGAGGTTGAGGCCATGCTGGCCGGCGCGAACACCTGCTGCTGCAGATAGGCGTCGAAGGGCTGGCCCGACACCTTCTCCACCGCCAAGCCCAGCAGCAGGAAGCCGTTGTTGGAGTACTGGAAGCGCGAGCCCGGCGGGAATTGCGGCGCCGTGTCGCGGGCGAGGGCGCGCAGGTCGGCCAGGCTGCGGGCCTGCTGCATGGCGGCCACGTTGTCCGGGTTGAAGAAGTTGCCCAGGCCGCCGCTGTGCGTCAGCAGCTGGCGCAGCGTGACGGCCGCCACCTCGGGCGTCAGGCCTTCGACCCAGCGGCCGATGGGCGCGTCCAGTTCCAGCTTGCCCTTCTCGACCTGCTGGGCCACGGCCACGGCCGTGAACATCTTGCTGACCGAGCCGAGGTTGAAGCGTGTCTCCGTGCCCAGCTCGGCGCCCTGAGCCGCCACGCGCAACTGGCCTTGCTGGCGCAGCAGGGCGACGCCCGAGAACTCGGGCTTGGCCGCCAGCTCGGCCTGCAGGCAGGCGTCGCCGGCGTGGGCCGTGGGAGCCAGCAGGCAGGCAACCAGAGACGAGATCCAGGTCAGGCGCAGGGAGCGGGGAGGTGCTGTCATGAGGGCCTCGGCGGATGCGATGGCCGCCACTCTCCCGCAAGCGAACTTCAATCGCCAGTCTGGCAATTGAAGTAGAAAGCGGCTTGACTCGGCGAATCGAAGAAAGCACCTGCCATGCGTGAACGCATCGACATCGAGGACGCCGCGGCGGCGGCGCTGCTGAGCCGGCCCCAGTTGCAGCGCGTGGTCACGGCGCTGATCGCGAGCGAATGCACGATGACCGAGCTGGCCGGCATCACCGGCATGTCCTACAGCCTGCTCAGCCATCACCTGAAGCGGCTGCGGGACTGCGGCCTCGTCGAGGTGACGGGCCAGCAAGCGCGCGCTGGCCGGGCGGCCTTGCTGTACCGAGCCACGGCGCGCAGCTATTTCATTCCGGCGCGCTGGTGCCAGACCCTGCCCGGCGAGCGGCTGGCACGTGATCTGCGAGAGGCGCTGGACGGCAGCGCCGGCCCAAAGGGCGTGCTGCTCTTCCACGACGATGGGCCGCGCGTGCGCCTGGTCACCCAGGAGGCAAGGCCAGACGTCACCGAGCTGTGGCTGTGTCTGCGCCTGTCGGCCCCGGCCGCACGCCAGTTCAACGAGGAACTGCGCGAACTGTTCGAGCGCTGGCGCGGCCAGCAGAGCCCGTCGGGGCGCAGCTATCTGCTGCATGGGGCCTGCGCGCGGGCCCCCGAGGCATGACGATCGGTATGTGGCCGGCGGGCTGCCGCTGGCTACCCTTCGGCATCCCCCTCGTGAGCGCATGCCATGCACAGACCCACCATCGCCCTGGTTCTTCTGCTCGCGGTCACGGCCGCCTTTGCCCAGGGCAAACCCGTCGCGGTGGCCCGGCAGGTGACGGCCTCGTACGCCATCGACATGGCGCCCGCGCCCGACGGCAAGCGCGCCGTGCTGATCCGGGTCATCTCGGGGCGGCAGCAGCTCTTTGTGCGCACGCTGGCCGACGGTGCCGAGCAGCAGATCACCTTTGACGCCGCCGAGCACGAGGACCCGGCCTGGTCGCCCGACGGCCGCCACATCGCCTTTGTGCTGATCAAGGCCGACGACAGCAAGGTCGTCCACCTGATCGCGCCCGACGGCAGCGGCGACGAAGCCATCACGCCGGCCGGGCAGAGCGTCCTGCATCCTTCGTTCACGCCCGACGGCAAGACCATCCTCTACTGCACCGACGACGACCTGCGCCCGCCGGCCAAGAACGAGTCCAGCATCTACGCCATCGATCTCGCCAGCCGCCGCGTGACGACGCTGATCTCGGGCGGCGTCAACACCTTCCCGGTGATGTCGCCCGACGGCCACCGCGTCGCCTTTCGCCGCATCGTCGGCGAGATGAATTCGGAAGTCTTCGTGGCGGACGCCGATGGGAAGAACGCCAGGAACCTGACCAACCACTGGTCCTTCGAGGGCTGGCCCGCCTGGTCGCCCGACGGCCGCACCATCGCCTATGCCGGCAACCGCAACAACGCCGGTTACCAGATCTTCCTGATGGACCCCGATGGTGGCAATGTGAGGCTGCTGGCGGCGACCGAAGGGCGGGGCACGGCGCCGAAGTGGTCGGCCGACGGCAAGGCCGTGTACTTCACGATCTGCCGGCAGAGTCAGGAGCACCGGGGGTGCGATATCTATTCGGCAGATGTCTAGGACTAGCCCCGACTCCACCGACTCGGCACCGACCAGAACACCAGCAGCCCCACCAGCGCCACCGCTGCCACCGCATGCGGCATGTCCAGCGGCCCCCTCGTATTCGCCACCAGCGCGGATGTGCCGAAGGCCGCAGCGCTGATAGCCACCCATTGCGCCCGCCGGGCCCATCGCGCCCAGCGGCGCTGCTGGGACGTCACGCCTTTGGGCTCCAGCGCGGCCATCACGTGCAGGCTGAAGCCGTCGTCGGCGGGTTCCGCTCCACCAAGCAAATGCTCGCGCAGCGCCTCGTCAAAGGCGCTGTCGTGCTTGTCGTCGTCGTGATTCGTGATCGGGGTCGTCATGGTGTGTTCTCCCATGCCTGCAGTTGCTCGCGCAGCTTGGCCTTGGCGCGCAGCACTTGGGTCTTGACCGTGCCGAGGGGCCAGCCCAGCACCTGGGCGGCTTCGGCGTGACTCAAGTCGGCGCCGTAGCAGAGCAGCAGCGCGTGGCGCTGGGCCTCGCTTAAGTCCGCCATGGCGCGGTCGAGGTCGATGCGCCAGTCGGCGCCGGGGGCGAAGTCGCTGTGGGCGCCCAGTTCGGGCGGCGCGTCGTCCACCGTGGGCAGGGCCGGCCTCTCGGCCGACAGCGCGGAATAGGCCAGTCGCGTCAGCCAGGTGCGAAAGCGCGATTCACCGCGGAACTTGGGCAGGGCGCGCCAGGCGCGCACAAAGGCTTCCTGGGCGAGGTCGTCGGCACGGCCCTGGTCGCCGCGGCAGACGCGGCCGAGCAGCTTGCGCAGATAGCCCTGGTGGGCCTGCACGAGGGCGGCGAAGGCCGTGCGGTCGCCGGCGGCGGCGCGGGCCACCAGGCGCTCCTCCTGCACGACCGCCTCGGCGGGCGCGGCGGGAACGCCGGAGGTCACGGCTGGTTGTTCTGTTGCGGCTTGCGTTCGACGGCCCAGTACAGCACCAGGCCCAGGCCCAGGAAGAGCGGAATCAGGCCGATGCTCCACAGCCAGGCGCCCGGCATCATGGCGTTGAACATGCCCATCAGGCCCAGGCCGATGCCGATGTTGATGACGGCGGGAATGAGGATGCGGTTGGGGTTGGCCTGGTCGCGCCTGGCGCGGTGGAAGTCGCTGTCCTGCACGTCGTTGAGCAGCTCGGGCGGGATGGGCTGGCCGGCCCGGGCCAGCTCGCGGATGGTCTCGTGGCGCTGCTTCTCGGTGTGGGCCTTGCCCAGGTAGTGGGCCACGATGGCCACGATGGGAATCAGCAGCGACAGGATGGGGATCATCAGCGGGCTGACGTCCGTGAAGCGGTCGAAGAACATGGCGGGCGGCTCCGGGGCAACAGGTGGATGGTGCTTCCTTGGAGCGGCTCGCCGCGGTGTTTGGATTCAGGCGGTCGAAAAAAACTTGTCTGCCGAGGTTCGTGGGTTATTTCGGGCCGAGCGCCGGGCCGCTCCCAAGCCGGCCCGCCTTGGCGCTGTGCTTTGCGGCTCGTTGCTGCAAGCATCGCCGTCCCCTCGGGGGATCGGCTGGGCTCGCCCGTGTTCGGCATTGCGAGGGCGGGCGAGGGGTCTACCTGGATTTGCCGAAGTCCTGCGTCCAGTAGGTGCGGTAGGTGGTGCTGGTGTTGCCCGCCACGCAGGCCACGCCGATGTCGCGGTAGGACGCGTTCATCAGGTTGGCGCAGTGGCCATCGCTCTTCATCCAGCCGTCCACGACCTCGGCGACCGTGCCCTGGCCGGCGGCGATGTTCTCGCCCAGGCTGCTCCACACATAGCCGGCGGCCGTGGCGCGGCTGCCCAGGGTGCTGCCGTCGCTGCCGGTGTGGCTGAAGAGGTTGTGCGTGACCATGTCGTCGCTGTGCCCGACGGCGGCCTGGGTGAGGGCGGCGTTCCACGTCAAGTCAGCGGCCGGCGGGAAGCTGCCTTGCGCACCACAGGTGGCACCGGCGCGGCGGCGGGCGTTGACGGCGGCCAGCATGTCGGTCTGGAAGTTGGCCAGGTTGCAGGTGATGCGCGTACCGGCGGTGGCCGGTGGTGGCGCCGGTGCGGGCGTGGGAGCGGGCGCTGGAGCCGGAGCTGGTGTGGGCGCTGGAGCGGGCGAGGGGGCCGGCGCAGGCGCAGGTGCAGGTGCAGGTGCAGGTGCAGGCGCAGGTGCAGGTGCAGGTGCAGGCGCAGGCGCGGGAGGCGTGATGGGCGAGGCGGCCGGCGAACTGGTGTCGGACCCGCCACCACCGCAGGCGGTCAGCGAAACCAGGGTGGCAACGGCGAGAGGGGCAACAAGGCGGGCAGAGATTTGGCGCATAACCCATCAGGGTCTCACGCCTGCCTCGGTCCCGAGTTACCGGGTGCAGCCGCTTCGCGGCGGCTGCAACATCCCCACACAAAGAGGGCTTGTCAGGCCTCGGGCGCGTGGCAGACGGCCTCGATGTTGTGGCCGTCGGGGTCGATGACGAAGGCAGCGTAATAGTTCGCGTGGTACTTGGGGCGCAGGCCCGGCGCGCCGTTGTCTCGGGCGCCGGCTTGCAGTGCCGCGCGGAAGAAGGCGTCGACCTGCTGGCGGGTCTGGGCCATGAAGGCGATGTGCAGATGGGCCGGCTTCTCGGTGGCCTGGAAAAGGCACAGGCTGGCCAACTGGCCGGGGACGACCAGCTCGATGCCATAGCTCGGCTCGCCTTCCCCGGCCACCGTGGCGCCCAGCGGCGCCAGCGCCTGGATGTAGAAGGCCTTGCTGACGGCGAAATCGCTGACGCCGAACTTGACGTGGTCAAACATGAACCAACTTTACCCCTCGCTCAGTCCCGCGCCGCTGCACGCGGGCGTGCCTGATCGGTCCCCCGAGGGGACGGCGATGCTTGCGGCATTGAGCCGCAAGCACATCGCCACGGCGGGCCGGCTCGGGAGCGGCCCAGCGCTCGGCCCGTGATGCGGGCGCGGATGCGCAGCGCTACAGCTGCCACCATGCCGGCAGCAGGGCACGCACCTCCGGCCGCGCATAGCGCTTGTCCAGCAGCCAGACCCAGCCCTTGTCGTCCACCGAGCGCAGCACGCGGCCGGCGGCCTGCACGACCTTCTGCAGACCCGGCACGAGGTCGGCGTAGCCATGGTCGGCGCCGAACAGGGTGTCCAGTCGCTCGCGCACCTGGTCCTGCAGCGGCGATACCGGCGGCAGGCCCAGCGTGGCGATGAAGGCGCCGATGAGGCGGGTGCCGGGCAGGTCCACGCCCTCGGCGAAGGCACCGCCCAGCACGGCAAAGCCGATGCCGCGGCCGCCTTCGACGAAGCGGTCGAGGAAGGCGCGCCGCGCGCCATCGCCCATGGCGCGGCCCTGGCTCCACTGCACGACGTGAGGGTGGCGCAGGGCCAGGCGGGCCGCGGCCTTGTCGAGGTAGTCGAAGCTGCTGAAGAAGGCGAGGTAGTTGCCGGGGTGCTCGTTGAACTGGGTGGCGAGCAAGTCCACCAGGGCATCCATTGACGCATCGCGGTGCTCGTAGCGCGTGGACAGGCGATGGGCCACCTGCACGACGAGGTGCTCGGGCGGGAAGGGCGCGGGCACGTCGATCCAGGCCGTGTCATCGGGCATGCCGAGCAGCTGGCGCGGGTAGTCGGGCGGTCCCAGCGTCGCCGAGAACAGCGTGACACTGTGGCAGCCCTCGAAGCGCTCCTTCAGGAAGAAGCCCGGCACGATATTGCGCACCGACAGCACGACGTCGCGGACCTCGCCGGTGTCGACGGGTTCGCTGTTTGCGTCCGGTTCCAGCAGCGACAGGTTGAGCGGCGCATCCGCCACCAGCACACGGCCGGCGCTGCGCTGCAGGTCGCACAGCGAGTGGGTGTCGAAGCGGTCCAGCAGTCGCTGCAGCCCCAGCACCTCGAAATAGAACTCCAGCAGGGCGCCAACCTCCAGCGGGTGCTTCTGCACATGGTCGCCCAGGGCGACGTTGACGCGCTGAAGGGCCTCGGCCAGCGCGTCGGGCACCTGCTTCAGCGGCTGGTAATCCTCGACCTGTTCGCGCCCCAGCCGTGCCAGTTCGCCGGCCAGGCGGCGCAGCGGCGCGCGCAGACTGACCGTCGCACCGGCGAGCACCTCGCGCACCCGCGCCAGGCTGAGGCTGACGCTGTACATGTCGCGAGCCCGGTCGATGAGGTTGTGGGCCTCGTCCACCAGCAGGACCAGCTTCCAGTCCTGCGACTGCGCGAGGCCGTAGAGCTGGCCATAGGGGTCGAAGGCATGGTGAACGTCGCCGACGACGACATCGGCCCAGCGCAGCAGCTCCTGGCCCAGGTAGTAGGGGCAGACCTCGTGCTGCAGCGCGATGCGGCGTTGGGCCGCCGGGTCCAGCCAGGCCCGCTGCACGGCCTCGGCGCGAGCCGCGGGCAGCTTGTCGTAGAAGCCGTTGGCCAGCGGGCAGGCATCGCCATGGCAGGCCTTGGTGGGGTATTCGCAGGCCTGCTCCTTGGCCACCAGGGTCAGCACGCGCAGCGACTTCTTCGGCGAGACCTCGCGCAGTGCGTCCAGCGCTTCCAGCGCGGCGATGCGGCCCGTGCCCTTGCAGGTCATGTAGCCGATCTTGTCCAGCTGCTGCGTGGGCATGGCGCGCAGCAGCGGGTAGAGGGTGCCCAGAGTCTTGCCGATGCCGGTCGGCGCCTGGGCCAGCAGGTGGCGGCCATTGGCGGCGACGCGGTAGACGGCCTCGGCGAGCAGGCGCTGGCCGGGGCGCAGCTCGCCCTTGGGGAAGGGCAGGGCAGAGAGGTCTGCATCGCGCTCCACGCGGTGCTCCGCCTCCTGTCGCGCCCAGGCTTCGAAGGCGGCGCAGCGCGCTTCAAACGCCGCTTGCAGCGCAGCGGCCGCCACCTTCTCGCGCAGCACGGTCTCGTTCTGCGTGTCCGCGTCCACATAGACCAGGGCCAGCTCCAGTTCGACCAGCCCGCGGTCGGCGGCGATGAGGGCGCCGTAGGTCTCGAGCTGGGCCCAGTGCAGGGCGCGGCGGTTGTCGGGGATGAGGTCGACCGGACCTCGGATGGTCTTGATCTCCTCCAGCCGGTTCACGTCGGCCTCGTAGCCGTCGGCCCTGCCGCGCACGCGCAGATGGCCCACGACGGCTTCCAGCGGCAGCTCGATCTCATAGCCCGGCGAGCGCCGCGCCAGCACGGCCAACTGGCCGGCCTGGCCTTCCAGCGCCGTGGCGGACGGCGTGAAGCGACGGTCGAGGCTGCCGCGCTTGGCGGTGAACTCGCACAGGCTGCGCACCGAGACGCTGTAGCTCCAGAAAGACGCCATGAGGCTAGCCGGGCAGCCGGGTCAGCACGACGGTCAGGTGGTCGTCTTCGTCGCCGCGCGGGTAGGGTGGTTTGCTCCAGGTCCAGCGGTCGGCGCTGAAGAGGGCGCGCATGGCGTTGATGTCGCAGTGATAGGGCGGGCCCTCGACGCGACCTTCGGCCGCGCCGGGGCGCAAGGCCTGCTCGAACTGGGCGAACAGCCGGCCGCCGGGCCGCAGCCAGGCATGCAGCTGTTGCGAATAGCGCTGCCAGTGGTCAGGGTGCAGGGCGCACAGGCAGGTGCGTTCGAGGATGGCGCCGACGGGTGCGGAGGGCGCCCAGACGAGCACGTCGGCCTGCTCGACCAGGGCCAGCGGCGCGGCCAGATCGGCTCGCGTGAGACGTTCGCGCGCCAGTTCGACGGCGGCGGGCGTGTAGTCGATGCCCGTCACCGGGATACCGCGGGCCGCGATCAACGGCAGGTCACGGCCCGAGCCGCAGCCGGGCACGAGGACGGGTGCGTCCTGCGCCGTCAGCTGGCCCGTGTCCAGCCAGGCCAGCAACTCGGGATCGTCGGCGCCGTCGTCCCAGGGCGTCTGCCGGGTCAGGTAGCGCTGCTGCCAGAAGGGGATGTCGGGACCGGGCATGGTGGGCCTAGAACAGTGAGAGGTTTTCGCGCTGCGGCTCGGCCGCGATTTCCCTGGGCGCGGGCTTGTCCAGCACTTCGCTGGCATGCACGAGGTTGCCGATGCGCACGCCCATCAGGCGCAGGCGCTTGTCGAACTTGACGCGCTTGAGGCACAGGCCGACGGCCTGGCGGATGTCGGCGGCGCTGCTGACGGGGCGCTTGAGCGTCTGGTCGCGCGTGACGGTGACGAAGCCTTCGAAGCGCAGCTTGATGCCCACCGTCTTGCCCGCGTAGCGCTTGCGGGCGAGGTCTCGCGACAGGCTCTCGCACAGCTCATCCATGATCTGGCCGAGCAGGACCTTGTCGTGCACGGCGCTGAGGTCGCGCTCGAAGGTGGTCTCGCGGCTGATGGAGACGGGCTCGCTGTGGGTGACGACGGGGCGCGAATCGCGGCCGTGCGAGGCGGCGTGCAGCCACTGGCCGTAGCTGTCGCCGAACTGCTCGATGAGCCAGCGCGGATCGGCGGCGGCGATGTCGCCCACGGTCTCCAGGCCCAGCTTGACGAGCCTGTCGCCGGCCTTGGGGCCGATGCCGTTGATCTTGCGCACGGCCAGCGGCCAGACGCGCGTCGGGATGTCGTCCATCGTCAGCACCGCGATGCCGTCGGGCTTGTCCAGCTCGCTGGCGATCTTGCTGAGCAGCTTGTTGGGCGTGATGCCGATGGAGCAGGTCAGGCCCGTGGCGCGGCCCACCGAGTTCTTGATCTCGCGCGCCACGGCCTTCACGCCGCCCAGCGGGTCGTGGCCGACGGCGTCGCGCACGCCGGGCACGTCGGTCAGGTCGATGTAGATCTCGTCGATGCCGCGGTCCTCGATGACGGGCGCGACCTCGGCAACGGCGGCCTTGAAGAGGCGCGAGTATTTGCGGTAGCTGTCGAAGTCGGCCGGCAGCAGGATGGCGTCGGGAGCGCGCAGAGCCGCCTTCATGAGGCCCATGGCCGAGAACACGCCAAGGTCGCGGGCGGCATAGGTGGAGGTGGTGACCACGCCGCGGCCGGTGTAGTCGCGCAGCTTGGAGTACTTCCAGCTGCCGTCTTCCCGTTGCTGGGGCGCATCCGCCCGCCGGCCGCCGATGACGACGGCCTCGCCCCTGAGCTGCGGATAGCGCAGCAACTCGACGGACGCGTAGAAGGCGTCCATGTCGAGGTGGGCGATCCAGCGATCGGGCTGCTGCATGGCTTGCATTGTCACTGGGAATAAAGACAGGGTCTGGCAGCAGGGGACTACCACCGGATTGAAGGGATGGTCGTCCTCGCCCGCGCCTGCGCCGTCCCCTCGACCGCGGGGCCGGCGAGGCATCTAGGGGGACCACCGCGCCCGCCGCGGTCCTATGGTGCGGGCCACGCTGCCGGCATCGGCCCGGCTTTCAAGGAGGTTTCCATGTCAGATCCCGCCATCTCGATCCGCAAAGCCCTGGTCGCGAGTTCGATCAGCCTGCTGGCTCTGGCCGCGCCCGGCCTGGCGCACGCCGACCTGCTGCTGGCAGGCAGCAGCGTCGCCTTGAGCGGCACCACCGTGGCCGCCGAGCCCCAGCTGGCGGGCGTGGTGCTGGAAGACCGCACCGACGGCTTCAGCTTCGCCGGCGCCCATGGCACGGTGTCGGGCAGCATCCAGTCGCAGGTGGTGCGCGCCATTGACGGCACCCTGGACTTCTACTGGCGTGTGTTCAGCGACGCCAATTCGTCGGACGACATCGGCAGCTTCCGCCTCGGTGAGGAGCACACCACCGACTACCGCGTGAACTGGCGCTCCGACGGGCTGGGCGATGTGTCGGCCAGCTCGGCCATTCGCTTCGCCGGCGCGATGAGCAGCTATCTCAACTTCAATTTCAACCACTTCAGCGCGACCGGCGCGCCGGCAGGCCTGGGCGCCGACCAGTCGTCGTACTACATGTTCCTGGACACCGACGCCACCAGCTATGCCTACACCGGCATCATGGACGTGGCCGACATGAACCAGAGCCACATCGCGAACACGATGCTGACCTTTGCGCCGACCGCGGCTGCCGTTCCCGAGCCGGGCAGCCTGGCCCTGGTGGGCCTCGCCTTCGCGGCCCTCGCGGTGCGCCGGCGGCGCCCGGGCTGAAAGCCCGCCGCGGCAGGCGGGCGTACTGCGCGCCGAATCGGCAGAATGCACCGGATCTCAAGGGAGAGAGGCCCGATGCGCGTCCTGCTGCTGTTTTGCACCTGCCTGATCGGGCTGTCGTTGGCCGCCTGTGCCAGCGCCCCCATCAACCCGCCGCGCAACAAGCCGGCGGCCGCGCAGAGCATGCAGCGCGCCCTCAAGCCGCTGGAGAACGACACCTTCGTGGCCTTGAGCTTTTCGGGCGGGGGCTTGCGCGCGGCAGCCTTCTCCTATGGCGTGCTGGAAGGCCTGCGCGAGCAGCCGTCCTTGCCGGGCCACACGCTGCTGGACGAAGTCAGCTTCATCACCAGCGTGTCGGGCGGCTCGCTGACCTCGGCGTATTTCGGCCTGCACGGCGCCGAAGGCCTGCGCGACTTCCGCGACAAGGTGCTGATGCGCGACGGCGAGCGCGGCCTGCGCTTCAGCCTGCTCAACCCCAACAACCTCAGGCGGCTGTTTGCCGGCGGTCTGAACGACCGCAGCGACTTCAACGACTGGCTGGAGAACGACGTCTTCAAGGGCGCGACCTTCGCGGACATGTTCAAGCGCTCGAGGCCCGTGGTGTGGATCAGCGCCAGCAATGTCCAGTACCGCCTGGCCTTTCCCTTCCACGAGCGGGCCTTCGACGCGCTGTGCAGCGACCTGGCGAGCTATCCGGTCTCGGAAGCGGTGGCCGCGTCCATGGCGGTGCCGCTGTTCTTCGCGCCGGTGGTCGTCGAGCGCTTCCCCGAGGCCTGCCAGGTGCAAGTGCCGCCGGGCCTGAACGCCCGCCCCGACGAGCGCGACGACCAGTACCGGCTGCGCCTGGCGCTGGCGCGGCTGTTCCGCGACAACCTGGACCCCAAGGCCGGGCGCTACCTGAAGCTGGTCGATGGCGGGCTGACCGACAACCTCGGCCTGGTGGCCATCCTGCAGAGCCGCGTGCTGCTGAACACGCCCTACGGCCCCATCCCCGAGGGAGACGCCGCGACGATGCGCCGCCTGCTCTTCATCGTCGTCGACGCCGGCCAGGGCCCGAGCGCCGACTGGGCCCGCGAGGTCGCCGGCCCCTCGGGCATGGACATCGCCGCGGGTGCGGTCGACACGGCCATCGAAAGCACCATGCGCATGAGCTACGCCGCCTTCCTGCCCATGGTGCGTAACTGGGAACGCGACCTGGTGGCCTACCGCTGCGGCCTCAGCGAGGAGCGCAAGGCCGCGCTGCGGGCGCTCAACCCCGGTTGGCATTGCGAGGACATCAAGTTCAGCGTCACGCAGATCAGCTTCGGCGACCTGCCCGAGGCCGAGGAACAGGTGCTGAACGCCATCCCGACGCGGCTCAAGCTGCCACCCGAGCAGGTCGACCGGTTGATCGATGCCGGCAAGCAGGCGGTGGCGCGGGACGGCGTGGTGAAGCGCTTCAGTGCTGCGGTGCAGCGCGGCGAATGAGGCTGCAGGCCCTGTATTGCTGACAGGTCATTTCACCGCAAGGTGAAACCAAGGGTTTCCCGCGTGTCGGGGTATTTGCCACCTTCAAACGTGGGGGTCATTTCACGAGGGCTGAAGGCCTTTGTCCTACTGGACCGTCCTACAAGCGGCAGCGCCTTGGCACGGTTGATGCGCTAGGGATTGCGCTGTGCTGCCGGCGTGTCGTTGCGCTGGCGGTGCGCGCAAAACCCTCGCCACCACTGGAGACAACCCATGATCAAGAAGATGCTTGCCACGGCGGCTTTCGTCGGCCTGGCCCCGCTCGCGGCGCATGCCGGCTTGACGACATTGACCGCTGCCGACGGCTGGCCGCCTGCCGGCAGCAGCGGCCTGGAGACCGTGCAGTTCGCTGCCGTGGCCGCCAGTGGCGTGAAGGTCGCGATCGGCGCCCATGCCTACAAGAACAGCGCTTTCCTGGCCAACGATGGCGTGCGCAACTTCTATGCGCAAAGCGGCGTCTACCTGCCCGACGGCAAGAACTACGCGAACTGGAGCTTCGATTTCGCGTACGACATCCGTGGCTGCCAGGGCTGCAAGATCTGGCTGGGCATTGACACCGACAGCAGTGCCGCCGTGAACTACACGGACATCGACCTGCTGAACGCGGGCCTGCCGACCTTCCTGGGCGAGTCGTGGAACCTGGAGATGTCCTTCCTGACGACGTCGAGCTTCAACTTCGACCCCTATTCGGCCAGTGCGACGGACTTCCGCCTGTTCGTCACCGATGCGGCCGGCGGCGTCCTCGCCACCACGGACATCACCGTCCACGTGCCCGAGCCGGCCTCGCTGGCCCTGGTAGGCATTGCGCTGGCGGGCCTGGCCGCGGGGCGGCGTCGGCGCGCCTGAGCTTCACGCTGAAACGACAAAGCGGCCTGCGGGCCGCTTTTTTCTTGACTCGTTCGCGTTGCTGCTGGCACCTGGGCCGGTCTGGCCGGCGGCTTCAGGCTGAAAGCAGACCAGCAGCACTCACTCAATCGAGCGGCAAGGCGAACTTTGAGAGGCGGTCCTCAACGCTACTTTGGAGCGCGCTTGTCGAAGAACTCAGTCAATTGCGGATCGTTGACCTTCAGATCAAGCTTTCCAGCGTCAACAGCCTTGAAGTAGTCCTTGCACATTGCATCACCAGCGCCGTTTTCCTTCGCAATCTGTATAGGAGTTATGGCGGCCTGCGTCTGGCTCTGGACCATACGCGGGAGCCCATCTTCAAGAAGTTTTCGAATCTGGGCACGATTCGCCTCTGGATAGGACTTATCCGATAGTGCCTCTTTCGCTGCAGCCCGATAGCCAGAGGAGTGCCGAAGGTAGACCTTGTGCCTTTCTACCCAGCGCGCGTATGCACCGTCCGCAGCCGTCCTGACCGACTGAAAGTTCTTCGAACAGAACTGCACCACGTTCAATAGAACGAGCCTGGTGCCCTCGGGCGAAGCCATCGCAGCACCGACAAGCTGAGCTTCGTTGTCATAGCTGAAGGTCTGGACTTGCGCATTCGCGGGTTGATTGACAAAAAGCGCTCCGGCAAAAGCCAGAGCTGAAAGCAATTTCTTCATTCACGACCTCCCTGTCCTAAGGTTGAAGCTTCTTTAGCTGCAGTGTCTCATCGCATTCGATGTCCGCTTTCGCTGCAAAGCCGTCCCCTGACCTTGTTTTCAATCCGGTTGCACATCATCGCCAGGCACGGACACTGGCTGTCCAACTTCTGGGGTTCAGTTCAAAGCGAGGGGGCTATCAGTTTCAACACTCAACGCGAACAGAACCCTTTTTCTTCAGGCCACGCGGTTCACCAAAGCGAGTGCACCTGCGGCGCGATGCGGCGCTGGTAGAGCTCGGCCAGGGCCTGCATCAGCGTCGCGGGCAGGGCGGCGAGGTCGGCGGCGCTGACGTTCTCGTCCACCTGGGCCGGCGTGCGGCCACCGGGGATGGCGGTGGTGACGGCATCAAACATCAGGATCCAGCGCAGCGCCAGGCGGGCCATGCTGACGCCCTCGGGCAGCAACTTGCGCAATTCCTCGACGGCGGCCAGGCCCTGCTCGTAGTCGACCCCCGAGAAGGTCTCGCCCTTGTCGAAAGCCTCGCCCTGGCGGTTGAAGCCGCGGTGGTCGTCGGCGCCGAAGGTGCTCTCGCGCGTGAACTTGGCCGTGAGCATGCCGCTGGACAGGGGCAGGCGCGCCAGCACGCCGACCTGGGCAGCGCGGGCCGCGGGCAGGAAGACTTCGGCCGGGCGCTGGCGGAACAGGTTGTAGATGATCTGCACCGATTGCACGCCGGGGAACTTGAGGGCGGCCAGGGCCTCATCGATGCGCTCGACGCTGACGCCGTAGTGGCGCAGCTTGCCCTCGCGCACCAGATCGTCCAGAGCACCGAAGACCTCCGGCATGGTGTAGACGGCCGAGGGCGGGCAGTGCAGCTGCAGCAGGTCGAGGGCCTCGGTCTCCAGGTTCTTCAGGCTGCGCTCGATGAAAGGCTTCAGGTCGCGGTAGCCCTCGGCCGCATGCGGGTTCAGGCGCCGGCCGGCCTTGGTGGCGATGTGGAAGGCGTCGCCGGGGCGCTCGCGCTTCAGGCGGGCCAGCAGGCGCTCGCTGTGGCCGTCGCCATAGACGTCGGCGGTGTCGAAGAAGTTCACGCCGCGGTCCAGCGCGCGATGCAGGGCGGCCATGGCCGCCGTGTCGTCGGTGTCGCCCCAGGTGCCGCCGATGGCCCAGGCGCCGAAGCCGATTGCAGAGATGTTCCAGCCGGTGCGGCCGAGGGGACGGTAGATCATGGTGGGACGTAAGGAAGTGGCGGGCGCATTGTGATTGATAGCGCTCTCATTTTGTGGGTCAGGCCCATGGCGGCCTAGCCGGGCTGCTGCAGCAACTGCGGGCCGGCGGCCTGGGCGGGGGCCTGCTGGGGCGCTAGGCCTTCTTTTCCCAGGCGTTGCACCAGCCCTTGGCGAGCACGTCCTTGCCGTAGAACAGGCCGCAGCCACCCGAAGGCTTGCTGCCGTCGGGCGCGTACAGCGAGCAGTTGGCGCAGGTCTGGCCGGCGGCGTATTTGGGCGACTTGGCCTTGTCGACCTTGCTGGCGTCGGCGCGGTAGTCCACCGCCCTGGCCTCGTCGTCGCTTTCCTTCAGAAGCGGCTGGGCCTGGGCTTGAGCAAGCCCGGCGCCCAGCAGCGGTACCCACTGGATCAGTCGGCGGCGCGAGATCGAGGCCATGCGGTGGTTCTCCTTTTTCAGAGCACTTCCGAAGCGAAGTCCGCCAGGCGCGAGCGCTCGCCGCGGGCCAGCGTGACATGGCCGCTGTGGGCCCAGCCCTTGAAGCGGTCCACCGCGAAGGTCAGGCCCGAGCTGCCCTCGGTCAGGTAGGGCGTGTCGATCTGCGCGAGGTTGCCCAGGCAGACGATCTTGGTGCCGGGGCCGGCGCGGGTGATCAGGGTCTTCATCTGCTTGGGCGTCAGGTTCTGGGCCTCGTCGATGATGACGAACTTGTTCAGGAAGGTGCGCCCGCGCATGAAGTTCAGGCTCTTGATCTTGATCTTGCTGCGCACCAGGTCGTTGGTGGCGGCGCGCCCCCATTCGCCGGCCGACGAGCCGCCCTTGGCCAGCACCTCGAGGTTGTCGTCCAGAGCGCCCATCCAGGGCCCCATCTTTTCTTCCTCGGTGCCGGGCAGGAAGCCGATGTCCTCGCCGACGGGCACGGTCACGCGGGTGACGATGATCTCGCTGTAGCGGCGCTCATCGAAGACCTGGGCCAGGGCGGCGGCCAGGGTCATCAGCGTCTTGCCGGTGCCGGCAGTGCCGGTCAGCGTGATGAAGTCGCACTCCGGGTCCATCAGCAGATTGAGGGCGAAGTTCTGCTCCCGGTTGCGCGAGGTGACGCCCCAGACGGCGTGCTTCTGGTTGCCGTAGTCCTTCAACGTGCGCAGCACGGCCGTCTTGCCGGTGATCTCGGTGACCTTGGCGTAGAGCGGCGTCTCGCCGGGAGCCTCCAGGTAGACCAGCTCGTTGATCAGCAGCGTCGGCACCAGGGGGCCGCTGATGCGGTAGTAGGTGGTGCCGCCCTGCTGCCAGCTCTCCATGGTCTTGCCATGGCGGTCCCAGAAGTCCGCGGGCAGGGCCTGGACGCCGGTGTAGAGCAGGTCGGAGTCTTCCAGCGTCTTGTCGTTGCGGTAGTCCTCCGCCGGCAGGCCCAGGGCGCGGGCCTTGATGCGCATGTTGATGTCCTTGGACACCAGCACGACTTCGCGACCCGGGTGCAGGCCCTTCAGCGCCTGGACGACGCCCAGGATCTGGTTGTCGGCCTTGCCCTGAGGCAGGCCTTGCGGCAGCGGCGTGTCGATCAGCTCCGTCTGGAAGAACAGCTTGCCCTCGGCCTCGCGGTGGCCGGTGCCGGCCAGCGGCAGGCCTTTGGACATCTCCTCCAGACTGCTGGTTTGCAGCCCGGCGGCGAGTTGGTCGAGCTCACGGCTGACCTGGCGCACATTGCGGGCGACTTCGGTCATGCCCTTCTTGTGCCCGTCCAGCTCTTCGAGCGTGATCATGGGCAGGAAGACGTCGTGTTCCTCGAAGCGGAACAGCGACATCGGGTCGTGCATCAGCACATTGGTGTCGAGCACGAAGAGCTTGGCCGCGCCGGCCGCTTTGCGCGTGCGTTTGGGCGCCGCGGCCTTGGCAGGGGCCTTGCTCGCGGTCTTGGTGGGCAGGGCCGGTTTGGCGGCCGCGGGGCTGGAGGCGGGGGTGGGGAGGCGCAGCACTTCGGCTGTCGGGGCTGCAACCGGCGAAACCGGGGCAACGGAAGGCGCGACCGGAGGTGTCGCGCGCGGTTTGCTGGGGGTCAGAGTGGCCGAGTAAGCAGTGGCATCGAGGCGGCTGGCGCGTTGTGCAGGAGGCTTAGGCAGTGGCATGTACGGCGTGTCGACGGGAAGTGAACCCCACGCGATCCAGGCTCCAGAAAGCAAAAAGCCGCACAGGATGAGTGCGGCTTTGACGTCTGAGACAAGGATTCGACCCGGGGCATGAGCTGATTATGCACATACCGCGGGTGCCCGCGATGTCAGCAAACAACGCGTTTTCACCGGTTCAGGCGGCTTCCTTCTTGAGGCCCTTCACGGCCTTCAGGACCTCGTCGACGTGGCCGGCGACCTTGATGCCGCGCCATTCGCCCACCAGGATGCCGGTGGGGCTGATCAGGAAGGTCGAGCGCTCGATGCCCTTGACCTTCTTGCCGTACATGATCTTGTTCTTGACCACGCCGAACATGTGGCAGAGCTTCTCTTCGGTATCGGCGATCAGCTCGAAAGGCAGCTCCAGGGCCTGCTTGAACTTCTCGTGCGACGCCATGTTGTCGCGCGAAACGCCGAGCACAACTGCGCCAGCCTTCACGAAGTCCTTGTGGCGGTCACGGAATTGCATGGCCTCGGTGGTACAACCCGGCGTGTTGTCTTTCGGGTAGAAATACAGCACGACCGACTTGCCCAGGAAGGCATTGGCAGTGAACTTCACGCCGCCGGTGGCTTGAGCCTCAATTTCCGGCAGGGGTTTGTTGAGCGCAGGCGTCATTGGGGGTGCAGCAGAAGCGTTGTGCCCGCGGGGTCCCCGGTTCGTGGCGCTGTGAAGCAATTCACTAGAGCGTTACACGCGGGCGCCCGCAAGCAATAGCCCGTGATTATAAAGCCTCGCCCGGTCTCCCGACCGCCGGAGGTCACCCCTCGATGAGCAATGCTGCCAGAACGTTGCGACCTTCACTGGCAAGCACGTTGTAAGTCCGGCAAGCGGCTGCGTTGTCCATCACCTCGAAACCGATGCGCGCCTCGACCAGCCCACGCCACAGCGCAGGGCTGGGAAAGCGCAGTTTGGCGCCGCTGCCGAAGACGACCAGCTCGGGATTCAGGGCCCGGATCGCTTCGAAATGCGCAGTTTGAAGTTCCTCGAAGCGCGAAGGCGCCCAGGCGACGACGTCACCCTTCCAGGGGACGAGGACACTGGCCGTGTGGGGGCGGCCGTTGACCCAGACGCCCTGGGCGTCATGGCGGGAAATGCTGTTGCCGCCTTGCGGCTCGTCGAGCTGGAACTTCATGGAAAACAGGCCGGATGGCCCAGGAAAGCCGGGCGCGAGTGTCCCTCAAGTCGGCGGGGCGCGTGTGCTGCCCTTGCTTAAACTCCAAGGTCCACCTTTCGCCCCATGTTTTGCACTGCAGCACCGCTGCCTCGGAGCCCCTTTTGAAGCCCATCGCCAAGTCCAGCAAGCTCGCCAGCGTCAGCTATGACATCCGCGGCCCCGTGCTGGACAAGGCGCGCCAGATGGAGGAAGAGGGCCAGAAGATCATCAAGCTGAACATCGGCAACACCGCCGTCTTCGGCCTGACGCCGCCGGACGAGATCGTCCAGGACATGATCCGCAACCTGGGCGATGCCGGCGGCTACACCGACAGCAAGGGCCTGTTCGCGCCGCGCAAGGCGGTGGTGCACTACTCGCAGGAAAAGGGCGTCAAGGGCGTGACGGTGGACGACGTCTACCTGGGCAACGGCGCCTCTGAGCTGATCCAGATGGCCATCAACGCCCTGGTCAACGACGGCGACGAGATCCTGATCCCGGCGCCGGACTTCCCGCTCTACACGGCCGTCGTCGGCCTCTCGGGTGGCCGCCCGGTGCACTACCGCTGCGACGAAGCCGCCGGCTGGCTGCCCGACCTGGCCGACATCGAGGCCAAGATCAGTCCGCGCACCCGCGGCATCATGGTCTGCAACCCCAACAACCCGACCGGCGCGCTCTACCCGGACGACCTGCTGCTGGGCATCATCGAGATCGCCCGCAAGCACCAGCTGGTCGTCTTCGCCGACGAAATCTACGACAAGACCCTCTACGACGGCGTGACGCACACCGCCATGGCCTCGCTGGCCGACGATGTGCTGTTCATCACCTTCAACGGCCTGTCCAAGAACTACCGCTCCTGCGGCTACCGCGCCGGCTGGATGGTGGTCAGCGGCGAGAAACGCCACGCCCGCGACTACATCGAGGGCCTGAACATGCTGGCCTCGCTGCGCCTGTGCTCCAACACGCCGGGTCAATTGGCCATCCAGACGGCTCTGGGCGGCTACCAGAGCATCAAGGACCTCGTCGCCCCGACCGGCCGCCTGGCCCGCCAGCGCGACCTGTCCTACGAGCTGCTGTCGCAGATCCCGGGCGTCAGCGTCGTCAAGCCCAAGGCGGCCCTCTACATGTTCCCGCGCCTGGACCCCAAGATGTACCCCATCGCCGACGACCAGCAGTTCGCCTACGAGCTGCTGGCCGAGGAGAAAGTGCTGATCGTCCAGGGCACCGGCTTCAACTGGCCCGAGCACGACCACTTCCGCCTCGTCTTCCTGCCCAATGTGGATGATCTGCGTGAAGCCATCGGTCGCATCGAACGTTTCCTGAGTGGCTACCGCCGCCGTCATTCCTCCTGAGAGCCCCGCGATGAAAGCGATTCAAGTCGGCCTGATCGGCCTCGGCACCGTCGGTGCCGGCACCTTCAACGTCCTGCAGCGCAACCAGGCCGAGATTCGTGGCCGCGCCGGTCGGGGCATCGAGATTGCGATGGTCGCCGCCCGCAATGCCGAGCGCGCAAAGGCCTACCAGGCCATCGTGGGCGACGGCGTGTCCTGCGTCGGCGAGGCCCAGCAACTGGTGAACAACCCGGCCATCGACATCGTCGTCGAGCTGATCGGCGGCATCGAGCCGGCGCGCAGCCTGGTGCTGCAGGCCATTGCCAACGGCAAGCATGTGGTCACGGCCAACAAGGCCCTGCTGGCCCTGCATGGCACCGAGATCTTCGAGGCCGCGCGCGAGAAGGGCGTCGTCGTCGCCTTCGAGGCGGCCGTGGCCGGCGGCATTCCGATCATCAAGGCCCTGCGCGAAGGCCTGACGGCCAACCGCATCGAGTGGATCGCCGGCATCATCAACGGCACCACCAACTTCATCCTGTCGGAGATGCGCAGCAAGGGCCTGGACTTCGGCGTCGTGCTGAAGGAAGCCCAGCGCCTGGGCTATGCCGAGAGCGACCCCACCTTCGACATCGAAGGCGTGGACGCCGCCCACAAGCTGACAATCATGAGCGCCATCGCCTACGGCGTGCCGGTGCAGTTTGACAAGGCCCATGTGGAAGGCATCTCCAGCCTGCAGGCCACTGACATCAAGTACGCCGAGCAGCTCGGCTACCGCATCAAGCTGCTGGGCATCACGCGCCGCCGTGACAACGGCATTGAATTGCGCGTGCACCCGACGCTGATCCCGTCGACCCGCCTCATCGCGAATGTCGAAGGCGCCATGAACGCCGTCGTCGTGCAGGCCGATGCCGTCGGCACGACGCTGTACTACGGCAAGGGCGCCGGCTCCGAGCCCACCGCCTCGGCCGTCGTCGCCGACCTGGTCGACGTGACGCGCCTGCACACGGCCGACCCCGATCACCGCGTGCCCCATCTGGCCTTCCAGCCCGATGCCATGAGCAACACGCCCATCCTCGAGATGGCCGAGGTGCACACCGCCTTCTATCTGCGCCTGGTCGTGGCCGACCAGCCCGGGGTGCTGTCGCGCATCACCACCATCCTGGCCGAGCACGACATCTCCATCGACGCGGTGCTGCAGCGCGAATCCGCCGAGGGCGAGCGCCAGACCGACCTCATCATCCTGACCCACGACACCGTCGAGGGCCGCATGAACGAGGCCGCGGCCAAGATGCAGGGGTTGCCGACCGTGCTCGCCCCCATCGTGCGCATCCGCAAGGAAGAGCTCGCCTGAGCCGGACACTGACATGAAGTACATCAGCACCCGCGGCGACCAGACCGAGCGCGGCTTCTCCGACATCCTGCTGGAGGGCCTGGCGCCCGACGGCGGCCTCTACCTGCCCAAGACCTACCCGCGCGTCGATGCCGCCACGCTGGCGCGCTGGCGCGGCCTGGCCTATGCCGACCTGGCCTTCGAGATCCTGTCCCTCTATATCGACGACATCCCCGCCGATGACCTGCGCGCCATCACGCGCAAGGTCTACACGGCCGAGATCTTCGGCTCGGAGGCCATCACGCCCTTGACCTGGCTGGGCGACCACATCGCGCTGCAGGGCCTGTCCAACGGCCCGACGCTGGCCTTCAAGGACATGGCCATGCAGCTGCTCGGGGCGCTGTTCGAATACGAGCTCGGTCGCCGCGGCGAGACGCTGAACATCCTGGGTGCCACCTCGGGCGACACCGGCAGCGCCGCCGAATACGCCATGCGCGGCAAGAAGGGCGTCAGCGTCTTCATGCTCAGCCCCAACGGCCGCATGAGCCCCTTCCAGCAGGCCCAGATGTTCAGCCTGCAGGACGCCAACATCCACAACATCGCCATCGACGGCGTGTTCGACGACTGCCAGGACATCGTCAAGGCCGTGTCCAACGACCTGGCCTTCAAGCGCGAGCACCGCATCGGCACCGTCAACTCCATCAACTGGGCGCGGCTGCTGGCCCAGGTCGTCTACTACTTCGCCGGCTATTTTCAGGCGACCAAGAGCAACACGGAGAAGGTCAGCTTCACGGTGCCGTCGGGCAACTTCGGCAATGTCTGCGCCGGCCACGTCGCGCGCATGATGGGTCTGCCCATCGCCAAGCTGGTGGTCGCGACCAACGAGAACGACGTGCTGGACGAGTTCTTCCGCACCGGCGCCTACCGCCCGCGCGGCACGGCCGACACGCACGAGACGTCCAGCCCTTCGATGGACATCTCCAAGGCCAGCAACTTCGAGCGCTTCGTCTTCGACCTGCTGGGCCGCGACGGCGCACGCGTCAAAGCGCACTTCGGCGCCACGCAGTTCGAGCTGGGCGGCGGCGAGCATGCCGACATCGCCGGCTTCGGCTTCATCTCCGGCCGCAGCACGCACGCCGACCGCGTCGCCACCATCCGCCGCTGCCATGCCGAGCATGGCGTCATCATCGATCCGCACACGGCCGATGGCCTCAAGGTGGCGCTGGAAAAGCGCGACCCCGCCGTGACCATGCTGGTGCTGGAGACGGCGCTGCCGGCCAAGTTCGCGGCCACCATCGTCGAAGCCCTGGGCACCGAGCCGCCGCGGCCCGCCAACCTCGAAGGCATCGAGCAACTCCCCAAACGCGTGAAGGTCATGCCGGCCGATGTGGGCCAGGTGAAGGCCTACATTCACGCCCATGTCTGAAGCCCCCAAGAAGTCGTCACTGATCCCGCTGGACGAAGCGCTGGCCCGGTTGCTGGCCGAGGCCCAGCCCTGGGCCGGGCGTGAATCGCTGGCCACCAGCGCGGCGATGGGCCGCGTGCTGGCTGCCAACCTGATCTCGCCCGTGGACGTGCCGCCCGCCGACAACTCGGCCATGGACGGCTACGCCTTGCGGGCCGCCGACGTGGGCCGGCCGCTGCCGGTCACCCAGCGCATTCCCGCCGGCACCGTGCCCGCGCCGCTGCCACCGGGTGAGGCCGCCCGCATCTTCACGGGGGCCCACGTGCCCCCGGGTGCCGACACCGTCGTCATGCAGGAGTTCACCGAGCTGGTGGGGGACCAGGTCAGCGTGACCCAGCCCATCACGGCCGGCGCCAATGTGCGCCTGCGCGGCGAAGACGTGCGCGCCGGCGCGGTCGTGCTGCCGGCCGGCACGCGGCTGGATGCCGTTGCCATCGGCCTCGCGGCCACCGCTGGTGCGGCTGAGCTGACGGTGACACGCCGTCCGCGCGTCGCCCTGTTCTCCACCGGCGATGAACTCGTCATGCCCGGCGAACCGCTGCCGCCCGGTGCCATCTACAACTCCAACCGCTTCACGCTGCGGGCCCTGCTGGAAGGCCTGGGCTGCGAGGTCATCGACCTGGGCATCGTGCCCGACCGCCTCGACGCGACGCGTGCGGCGCTGCGCGAAGCGGCCTCGAAGGCCGATGTCATCCTGACCTCGGGCGGCGTCTCCGTCGGCGAGGAAGACCATCTGCGCCCCGCCGTGCAGGCCGAGGGTCAGCTCGACCTCTGGGCGATCGCCATCAAGCCGGGCAAGCCGTTTGCGTACGGCCGCGTTGGCGGCGTCCACTTCATCGGCCTGCCCGGCAACCCGGTGTCCAGCCTGGTGACTTTCCTGGTGCTGGTGCGGCCCTTCCTGCTGAAGCTGCAGGGCGCCGCCCGCGTCACGCCGCGCGGCTACCGCCTGGCGGCGGGCTTCGACTGGCCCAGGCCCGACAAGCGCCGCGAGTTCCTGCGCGTGCGCCTGGACGAGGAGGGGGGCCTTGCCCTGTTCGGCAACCAGAGCAGCGGCGTGCTGACCTCGGCCTTCTGGGCCGACGGCCTGCTCGACAACCCCGCCGGCCAGGCCTTCAAGGCGGGCGACGCTGTGCGCTTCATTCCGTTCGCGGAGCTGCTGGCGTGACCGTCACCGTCCGGTTGCGCTTCTTCGCCTCGCTGCGCGAGAAGCTGGGCGAGGGCGAAGCGCTGGCATTGCCCGAAGGCAGCACAGTGGCGGTGGCCCGCGAAACGTTGACAGCCCGGGGCGGTGTCCATGCCGAGGCGCTGGCGCGCGGCCGCGCCGTGCGCGCAGCGTTGAACCAGAAGATGTGCGCCGAGTCTGCCACGCTGGCCGATGGCGACGAGCTGGCCTTCTTTCCTCCTGTCACCGGCGGCTGACGTGCAGGGCCTGCACCTGACGGCCGATCTGCACGGCGTCGATCCGACGCTGGCGGTCATGCGCGACGCCGATGCCCTCGCCGCGCTGTGCCGCGATGCGGTCACGCGATGCGGTCTCACCGGCGTCGCCGAACTCTTCCACCGCTTTGCGCCGAAAGAAGAGCAGAGCGGCATCACGGGCGTCGTGCTGCTGGCCGAGTCCCACCTGGCCATCCACACCTGGCCCGAACTGGGCGGCGTGACGCTGGACGTCTATGTCTGCAACTACGGCGCCGACAACAGCGCCAAGGCCGAGGCCCTGCTCGATGCCTTGCTGAAGGCCTTTGCGCCGCGCGAGGCCGAGGTTCAGAGGCTGAGCCGCGCCGCCGCCTCGACGCCCGCCGTGTAGGCCTCTTCGAACACCGAATATCCCGCGAGGTCGCTGTGCGCAAACACGACGCGGCCATGCTGCGCGTTCAGCGCCGCCAGCTCGACCGAGCCGCGCAGGCCGGGAGTCGGGATGCTCATGGCATGGCCGAAGCGGCACAGGTCGATGCGTTCCAGCTTGCCCGGCAGGTCGGGGTGGGTCCGGGCCAGTTCCTGGCTGACGACCTGGGCCCAGTGCTGCCAGGGCTGCTTCAGCAACTCGCCGCGCTGGGTTTCGGGCAGGGCGAGATAGGCGGTCAGCAGCGGCGCGCGGGGCGTCGGGTCCAGAGTCTGGTGGCGCGCATCGACATAACCCAGCGCCGTCGAGCCATAGCGCACGTTGTCCCAGGAGGGTGGCGCGCCGGCGCGCTGCAGCAGCGGCTCGCGCAGCGCGAGGTTGGCCGTCAGCCAAGGGGCGTGGCGCTGCGTCAGCGATCGCAGCGCATCGGGTGGTGCGGCCAGCAGACGGGACGAGACGAACAGCTGCGTGGCCATGACGACGGCGCGGGCCGTCCAGCGCTCGGGCGAGTCGGCGGCCTCGTTCCAGGCCAGCAGCTCGATGCCTTCGCGCTGCTCGGTCACGCGCAGCACGGTGCGGCCCAGGTGGATGCGCTCGCGCAGCGGCGCGGCGATGCGGGCGCTGAGCCAGCCATTGCCTTCGGCCCAGGTCAGCACCGGCTCGCGCTCGCCGGCTTCGTCGCCCGGCGCGTGAAAGCCGTGGCGGCTGGCGAAGTAGTGAATGCCGGCCCAGGCCGAGACCGTGTCGGCACCGGCTCCGAAATCGTCGCGGCAGCAGTAGTCGAGATACCAGCGCAGGCGGGCGTCGTTCAGGCCTTGTTGATCGAGCCATGCAGCCAAGGTCTGGCCATCGAGGGTCGCGTGGCCGGGCGTCCAGCGCGCCCGATGGCTGGGCATGGCGAAGCCGAGCTCCCGCTGGGCTTGCGTCACAAGGACCGAGAAGCGCCGGTACTGGGCCAGCGCGGCGGCGTTCTCCGGTGGTGGGAGCAGGCCGTCGCGCCATTCACCGTCGATGAAGAGACGCTCCTGCGGGCTGTGGCAGAGGTGCTTCTCATCCCAGACCGTGCGGCCCAGCTGCTCGCGGGCCAGGCCCAGCTCATGCAGCAACTCGTTGACCTCTCGCGCGTCGGTGCCGGGCACCGGCAGGTAGTGGGCGCCCAGCGGGCAGGCCGAGCCGCCGACGCTGTGGCTACGGCTGTTGCCGCCGGCCTGGTCTTCCAGGTCGAGCAGGGCGAAATCGTCGACGCCGCGCTTCGCCAGTGCTCGCGCACAGGCGAGGCCCGCGATGCCGGCGCCGACGATGAGGACGCCGGTCGTCTTCAGCGGCCCGTCGGCCCGGGGCAACTCACCGCGCAGGCGATGCCCGCGCTCGGAGTGCGTGCCGACCCAGCCGCCCTGCAGGGTCGGCGCATCGGTCGTGCAGCCGCTGGCCAGCAGGCCGAGCACAACCGCCCGGCGCGAGGGGCCGGCAGCAGCGACGTGGGGCGGAGAAGAAGGGCGGGGCGGGCGCAAGGGCGGCAGGGTAGCAGCCTGCGCCGGCTCAACCGGTCAACTCGTGGCGGGCGCCGCGTCCTTGCCGTCGCTGTTCGAGCGCCATTCGCGCAGTTCTTCGGCCAGCACCGGATGGTGGTCGGCCGCCGCGCGGCGCATCAGTTCCTCGACGTTGGCTTCGGTCACATGTTCGTGGCCGACGCCGTGGACGAGGTTGTCATAGATGCTGTCGAGGTTGCCGGCATCGGTACCGGCCGGTGTGGAAGGCACGTGGACCTGGGCCAGGGCTTCGGGCTTCAATTGGGCAGTCTGCATGGGTGGCTCCTGCGCCAGCGTTGGATGCCGGCGAGTCCATCTTGCAGCAAAAGACGTTCCTAGTGAACCTGTCCCCACTCGGTTTCAAACTCTTGCACCAGCACCTGGTTGCTGAGACGGTTCACTTCGGTGGGCACTCGGGCCATGTCGGGCGGGAAATCCAGCAGCGCCGGCAGGCTCTTGAGGCTGAGGAAGCGCAGCCCGGTCGGCAAAGCGGCGGGCGTGTGGAAGGGCCGCCGCGAGGCCAGCACAAAGCCCCATTCTCCAAAGCTCGGCACATGGGCGTGATAGGGCGTGGCGGTGAGCCCGACCGATTCCAGCGTCGTGACGACGGTCCAGAAGCTGCGCCGCGCGATCAGCGGCGAGGTGGTCTGCACGACGGCATAGCCGGCGGCGCTCAGGTGCTGGTCGACCAGTTCATAGAAGCTGGCCGTGTAGAGCTTGCCCAGGGCGAAGTTGGAGGGGTCGGGAAAGTCGATGACGATGACGTCGAAGACGTCGGGGTGTTGCTCCAGCCAGCCGAAGGCGTCGGCGTTGACGATGTGCAGCTTGGGGCTGGACAACGAATGCCCGTTCAGCGCGGACAGCTTGGGGTTGGACGTGAACAGGCCCGTCATCAGCGGGTCCAGCTCGACCAGGGTCACCTGCTCGACGCTGGGGTATTTCAGGATCTCGCGCACCGCCATCCCGTCGCCGCCGCCCAGCACGAGCACCCGCTTGGGTGCCCCCTGGGCCGCCATGGCGGGGTGCACCAGGGCCTCGTGATACCGGTACTCGTCGCGCGAATGAAACTGCAGATTGCCGTTCAGGAACAGACGTGTGCCGCCACCGCCATCGGTGACGACGATGCGCTGGTAGGCGCTGCTCTGCTTGAAGACGATGTGTTCGCCATAGAAGCGCTCCTCGGACCAGCGTGTCAGCGCATCGGCGCCGAGCAGGGCCGTGAGCAGCAGCACGGCCGACAACGCGCAGGCCACGGCCTGGCTGCGGTGGGCGCGCAGCTCGGCGCGGAAGATCCACAGCGCCCACACCGCCACGCCCACGTTCAGCAGGCCGAAGGCGATGCCCGTGCGCACCAGGCCCAGCTGGGGCACCAGCACCAGCGGGAAGGCCAGGGCGACGAGCAGGGCGCCGAGGTAGTCGAAGGTCAGCACCTGCGACACCAGGTCCTTGAGGCCGTAGCGGGCGCTGAAGTGGCGCTTCAGGATGCGCATGACCAGCGGGATCTCCAGCCCGACCAGGGCGCCCACCAGCAGCACCAGGGCATAGAGCAGGGCGCGAAAGGCCACGCCTTCGCCGGGCGGCAGCAGGCTGTGCACCGCGAACAGGCCGGCCGGCATCAGGCCGCCGATGACGCCCACCAGCAGCTCCACCTGCAGGAAGACGCCAACCAGCTGGCGCTCGACGAAGCGCGACAGCCAGGAGCCCAGGCCCATGGCGAAGAGATAGACGCCGATGACGGTGGAGAACTGCAGCACCGAGTCGCCGAGCAGATAGCTGGCGAGGGCGCCGGCCGCCAGCTCGTACACCAGGCCACAGGCGGCGATGACGAAGACGCTGGCGAGCAGCAGCAGCTCGGCAATGCTTGCGCGGGTGGAGGGCGTGTTGTTGTCGGGAATTGGCATCGGCATGCAAGGGCATTCGTGGCGGCTTCTCCAGCGCCGTATGGATACAGCCTCGATTCAGCGAACGACAGGTCTCTGTTGTTGAAGGTCCCAATCGGCGTCGACGAAGTAGATCAGCAGGCGGTCCTGCGGCATGAAGTCGCTATGCCGGAAGCTGATCTGCCGGGGGCCGGCCCGCACGGCCTTGCCCGGAAAGCACACCGACACCAGTTGCTCGGGCCTGTCCTTCAGGATGACCAGTTCGAAATCCTCGATCGGGCCTTTCCAGTTCTTGCCCGTGCCGAGCACGTACTCGACGCTTTGGATGTTGATGTCGACGGACGTGTAGTCCCTGGGGGCGGTGCTCTTGACCAGGCCCTTGGTCGCGACGCGTGCCGCGGAGGCCAGGAAACCTTCGTCGATGCAGGCATTGCCGACGAGTTCTCGATCGGCCGCCAGCTCGTCGCGGACGCTCCAAGCATCGACGCGGCTGTGGAAGTAGGCCCCGGCCTTGGCGGCATATTCGTGTGCCACATGGAGGGGCTTGCGGGCCGGGAATGTCTGCGTCCAGTAGAGGGTTTCGCTGATCTTCCAGCCCGGTGCGCCGGAGCAGCCATCGCACAGCTGCTCGAGCTTGCGCTTTTGCGCGGGCGTGTAGTGGCACTTGAACTCTTGGGAGCCGGCGGCGCTTGGCCCGTAGCGGCAGGCACCGCTGCCACCGAAGATTTCCTGCTCGCTCAGCCCCAGCGAGCGCAATTCGACCGTGATGTCCCGCTCGCCCAATTTGGCCAGACGCACGCGCCTGGATGCAACGGGCGAGCCTTCGACCCGGGTCGCGAAGTCTTCCAGCGGCCGGACAGTGTCGCTGCCACTGATGCCGAAGACAGCCGGGTACTCCGGCATCGGGAAGGCGAGCGTTTCGGTCGCGTCTTCGCCGGCGTCGCTCAGGAATACATAGTTGACCTTGACCCGCTGAGTGGAGATTTCCAACCGCTCCTTCACCATCCGGATGTCGCTGCTCTTGATCGGCACGATGCCGCCGCCCGCGGCACGCACCAAGGTGTCATTGCATTCGCCGCTGAGGGCCAGCATGCCGAGCAGCAGCGGCACCAGGCCTCGCGGGGACGGCAGGCCGCGCGTCACGGCTTGGGCGTGGCCATCGTCACCGAGAAGGCCAGGCGCTTGCCGTCCGGGCTGGCGGCGATGTTGCGGATGGCGCCGCCGACGTCGGCGAGTTCCGCGAAGGGCTGGAAGCTGCTGCCCGCCTTGCCGTCCCAGCGCAGCAGCAGCTTGCCGCGTGCCATCAGCAGCGAGCCGTCGGGCAGGGCCGCGAAGTACTGGCTGCGGTTGGGGTCGTTGATGCCTTCGGGGCCGACGGGCGTGTCCACCAGCAATTGGGGTTGCTTGTCGCCGACGCCCATCGCGGAAATGCGCCAGTAGTTGGCGTCGGTCTGGTCGACGAAGAGGGCGCGCTTGCCGTCGGCCGTTCGGCCCAGCGAGCGCCCGGGCTTGGCGGTCATCGACGTCATCTGGCCGGTGGTGCGGCTGATGAGGACGGCGCGATGGGCGTTGCGCTCCGGCACGTCGTCGACGAGGAAGGCGGCGATGAGGTCGGGGGTGATCCAGGCGTGATAGCCGATGCGCCTGGTCTTGACGACCGGCGCGACCGGCTTGCCGTCCCAGCCGAACAGCCACAGCGAGGGCTCGTTCATCTCGATGCCGTAGGCGGGGTCGGGCGTGATGACGCGGATCGCCGAAAAGCCGTTCCCATCGGCCAGCGGGGTGGGCGAGTAAAGGTTCTCCGTCGTCGCCGTGACCGCGGTGGTCGCGGCCTTGGCGATGTCGTAGCGGTAGATGTTGTTCGAGCCGGAGCGGCCCGAGGTATAGACGACGGCCGAACCGTCATGGGTGAAGGCGGGCTGGAAATTGCTGCCCTTGCCCGGCGTGATGTTGCGTGTGTCGCTGACCTTGCCGGCCTTGAGGTCGAGCTGGGCGATGAAGACGGCGACGTCGGGCGGCGCATCGGCGGCCAGGACGGTGCCGGCGATGGCGAGGAACAGGGCCGGGATCAGGCGGCGGACGGAGAAGCTCATGGCTTGCCTGTGCAGTCGTTCAGCGGATCGCGAGTGTCGGCCATAACGGACGCCTGGCCGGCCGTGGCCCGTTGCTCATGGGGCAGGCGGGCGAAAAACGGAAAACCGGACATGGACACGTCCTCAGGCCTCTGGACGGCGTCCCCGCTTCGCCGGGGGTAGAGGCTTGCCCATCCGATGGCCCTCCGCACCTAACGTGTCTCCCATGGCGCCGGCGGTTCGGTGCATGGAGAGTGCGGAATGAGTGAAGACAAGACGACCCTGCTGCGCCGCAGCGCTTCGATGGCGGGTCTGCTGCTGGGCGTGGCCCTGAGCGCGCCGGCCCATGCCGTGTCGGTGACCTGGTATGTCCAGGGCCATATGAACCCGTTGATGGCGGGCACGCCGGCCGATCTGGCAGGGCTCGCGCCGGCGGGTTCGGTCTTCGAGGCCAGCTTCACGTTCGACACGGCGATCGCGTCCAGCCCGATCTCCATGATTCCCGGCCAGCGCACCGACTACGTCAGCAACGCCGCCCAGGGCGGTACCACGCTGGACGTCGCCGGCCACCATTTCGCCAGCTCAGGCAGCCGCTTCATCGAGTACGCCGATTTCAACGGTGAACAGCTGACGCTCAATGGCGGCGCCGTGTCCGGCGCGGTGCCGGCCGGCTATTCCTTTGGCGCACTGGACGTGCTCAACATCAACCACTTCGGCCCTGGCAACGCCAGCCAGGCCGACAAATACCCGTGGTTCTCGCCGTTCACGGGGGCGCAGGGCCAGTTCCAGCTGGCGCCCATGCCCGACCTGAGCAAGGGCGACCACCCCGCGACGATGGACTTGTTCTTCTTCAATCCGACCACCAGCACCTACTACCACCGCATCGGCACCATCGAAGCCATCCAGACCACGCCTTTCGCGGCCGCGGTGCCCGAGCCGGGCGTCTGGGCACTGATGCTGGCCGGGCTGGCGACGGTCGGCATGCGCCGCCGGCGCGAACGCTAGAAGGTCACCGGTTGAGGCAGGGCCTTGCTCCAGTAGAAGATGTCCCAGCCGGCGCGCAGGCCGCCGGTGGTGAAGGGATCGGTGGCGATCAGGGCTTCGACGGTGGCCTTGTCAGGGGCCCGCACCACCCACAGGCCGCCGACCGGCGTCGACCCGGGCGACTCGCGCAGCGAGCCGATGGCCCTCACCATCTCGGCGTTCTCCGCGGCCCATTCCAGATGGGCCTGCAGCAGCTGGCGGCGCAGCTCGCCGGCACCCGGCTTGTCGTGGAAGCGGATGGCGAACAGTGTCCAGTCTTCGTGGGCGTTGGTGGTCAGGGTGGCGAAGTCGTTCGATGACATCACTCTTCTCTTGTGCTCGGGCCGAGCGCCGGGCCGGCCCTAGCCGGCCCGCGTTGGCGATGTGCTTGCCGGTCGACCCGGCAAGCATCGTCGTCCCCTCGGGGGACCGACTGGACTTGCCCGCGTACAGCGTGGCAAAACCAGGCGAGGGGCGCCATTTTCACGGTGTGCCCATCGCCTCTCGATAGCGCATCGCGTCCAGGATGCGGTTGCGCGTGGTGGGGTGGTGGAAGAACACGAACTCTTCCAGCGCGCCGGCGTCGGCCTTGCGGTACTCCACCAGCCGCAGCTGAGCCTCGGCAAAGCCATGCGGCTCGCGCGAAAGTGCCAGGCCGAAGCGGTCGGCCTCGGTCTCCTGCGTGCGGGTGATGGTGTTGTTGATCGGCGTGGCCAGCGTGAAGAAGATCGAGAACACCGCCATCAGCAGCGGCAGACCGGCCACGTCGTCGACGCGGGAGATGCCGGTGGCGCCGGCCAGCCGTGCCAGCAGCCAGCGCATGGCGGCCTGCACGATGTAGAAGCCCACCAGCAGCAGCAGCGTGATCATGACCAGGGTCTTGACCATGTGGTTCATCACGTAGTGGCCCAGCTCGTGGCCCATCACGGCGCGCACTTCGGCTTCGGAGGTGCGGCGCAGCAGGTTGTCATTGAGCCGCACGGCGGCCGTTCCGAACAGGCCTGCCACATTGGCGCTGATGCGGGTGGTCTGGCGCGAGGCGTCGAACTCGTAGACGTCGTGTGCCGGCACGCTGCTGGCGTGGGCCATCTGCAGCACGGCGCGCTTGAGCGGCCCGTCCTCGACCGGCTTGTAGGTGTTGAACAGCGGTTCGATCAGGATGGGGCTGACCGCAATGAGGACCGTCATGACCCCGATGGCACCCGCCGTGCCCCAGATCCACCACCGCTCGCCGGTGCGGCGGATGACGGCGTACAGCCCGCCGAGCACGAGAGCGCCGATCAGCAGCGTGATCGCGGTCGACGCGGCCCATTCGCCGAACCAGGCCGGCAATGTCTGCGTCGACATGCCATAGGCCTGCTCGCGCCACCAGCCCTGGTAGACGGTCAGTGGCAGGCTGAGCAGCTCGCTGATGGCCAGATAGGCGCCGGCGAACAGCATGTCGCGGCGCACCGGACCGCGGCCGACGCGCGCGGCCCAGTCGCGCAACCGTGCGGCGCGCCGGCCGACCAGCAGCAGGGCGGTGATGGCCAGGCCTGCCAGCAGGTTCCACAGCTGCATCCAGTGGCCGCCGTCCCAGTAGGCGGCCGACTTGGCCTGCACGTCGGCCGGCAGCCTGTCCAGATAGGCCTGGGTGGCGGCCTCGGCATCGCGGGGCAGGGCGGCGCGCCACGCGTCATCGACGGGGCGGATCTTGAAGCCGGAGGCCTGGGCGGCGGCGTCGGCCTTGCGGGCCTGTTCGGAGGCCTTGGCCGCATCGTCGGCGGCGTGGGCCAGCGTGAGGCTGAGCGCCAGGGCGGCTGCGGTCAACCAAGTCTTCATCGTGTCCTCCTGTTTTCGAAGCGGCGCGATTGTGGCGACGCTCGCCGCACCAGGAGGCGCGGTGCGACAGGCTGCGTGCAGGACGGGATGGACGGCGTCAGCCGTGGATGGCTGCCGCGACGATGTGGCCGATGGACAGGCACATGGCGCCGACGACGATGGCCAGGGCCACGTTCTTGTGCTCGACGATCTCCTCCCACAGTTTGTAGGGGGTGATCTTGTCCACGATGATGAAGGACACCCAGAAGATGACGACGCCCATGACGGCATACATCATCGAACCGAGGATGACTTCGGGTTTGAGCCAGTCGAGGGTCATGCTGTTCTCCTAGGGTATCGCTTCACTTGTGGCCACCGCCACCGCTGCTGTAGCCGCCGTAACTGCCGCCGCTGCTGCCACCGCCGATATAGCCGCTGCTGCGTGAACTGCGGCATTGCCGGTATTCATTGCTGTTCTCGCCGAAGCTGTCCTTGTAGCCCTGGCAGTCGTCGCTGGAGCAGGCGCGCAGCAGGGCGAACAGCAGCACGATGAGGAAGAGGGCGATGATGATGTTGCGCAACAGGTTGCCGCCGCTCTTGAAGGCCGAGGCGTCGCGCGTGAACTGGGCCGTCGTGTCGCGCAGATTGAAGGCCTTCTGCACGGCATCGGCCGGGATGGGGCTGCCGCCGCTCCAGGTGATCTCGGGGCCTTGCTGCTCGCGGCTCAGCAGGTATTGGCCGTCGCGGCTGATGTAGTCGGTGACCTGGACGCGGTCTTCCAGCCTCACGGGCCAGTAGAACTCGCCCAGCACATGGGTGGTCTTGGCGCCGTAGACCCAGCGCTGGGTGTAGTCGCGGCCCTGCCAGTTGGCGCCGCCGCGGCCGGCGGTGGGTGCACCCGTCAGCGTGCGCACCAGGCTCCAGCCCTCGCGGGTGTCGACGAGGAAGGCGAAGCCCGCCAGGCGGTTGTAGAGCAGGTATTCGCGCCAGAAGCTCTGCTCGTCGTCGGCATCCTCGGGGATGTCGCAGCGCTCCTGGTAGCCGACGACCGTCCAGGCTTCGGGCTTGCCGTCCACGCCCAGCGTGCCAGTGCGGCCCAGCGGGATCAGCGGCGGCAGGCCGCGGCTCTGCGGCGTGAAGCCCAGGGCCTGGGCTTCGCCTTCGGGAAGGTCGACGACGGCATTGCACTGGGCGCAGACCATGCTTTTGGTCTGCGACAGCTTGGGCTCCAGTGGCGCGCCGCAGCTGGGGCAGCCGATGGCCCGGCCCTTGAACTTGGCTTCGGCGACCGATTCGCCTTCGGCCGTCTGGCGCAGGCCCTGCAGGGCCATGTCGGCCAGGGCGACGCTGCGGCCGACCGACCAGATCGGCGGCGAACCTTCGCGGTATTCCAGGCTGCCGACCTCGCCCTGGGCATTGCGCAGCTCGATGATGCGGCCCGATTTGGGCGGCCGCGGCAGCTCGCCCTCGGCAGCGCGCAGCGCGGCCTGGACGATGGCGGCGACCTGCCAGCGTTGGCCCGCGACCGTCAGCGGCAGGCCCAGGCCCGGCGCCTCGGGCGGCAGTTCGGCGAGCGGCGCCTCCAGGCTGACGACGAACTGGCCGTTGTCCTCGCTGAGCCAGGCGGCGCGCGGGGTGTCGCCACCGACGTCGAACAGCAGATGCCATTCGTTCCAGTTGCCCAGCTCGGAGCCGCGCTGCACACGGCCGACGACCGTGAAGCTGCGGCCCATCCAGCGGCCGCTCGAGCCGAGCTGCAGCGGCGAATAATCTTCAAAGATCTCGGCGCTCTGGCCGATCTGGCTCAGCGTGTCGCCGTCGCGCAGCAGCGTGCTGCGGCAGAAGCCGCAGACGGCGCTGGCCGAGGCTGCGCTGGCGAACTCGACCGGCGCGCCGCAGTTGGGACAGGCGGCGCGCCAGCGACGCTGCGCGGCTGGCGCCTGATCAGCCAAGTTTCTTCAGCAGGTCGGCCTTCTTCGCGGCGAATTCCTCGTCGGTCAGGATGCCCTTGGCCTTGAGGTCGCCGAGCTTTTCCAGCAGCGAGACGATGTCTTCGGGCTTGCTGGCCGCCGGAGCCGGTGCCGCGGTGCCGACACCGGCCAGGCCCTGGCCCAGGGTCTGGGCCAGCGTCTGGCCGAGGGCCACGCCGGCACCCAGGCCGATGGCTTCGCCGGCGATGCCGCTGCCGCCACCACCGCCGCCCTTGGCCATCTCGGGCAGAGCCTGGGCGGCCTGGTACTGCATGAACTGGCCCATGTTCTGGCCGATGATGCCCATGCCGATGCGCTGGTCGAGGATCTTCTGCAGTTCCTCGGGCAGGGACACGTTCTGCATCGTCACCGAGATCAGCTCCAGGCCGATGGCGGCGAACGATTCGGCCGTGGCGTTCTTCAGCGCGGCGGCAAACTCGACCTGGTTGGCGGCCAGGTCCAGGAAGGGCGTGCCGCTGCTGGCCACCGCGTCGCTGATGTGCTGCAGCATCAGGCCACGCAGCTGGCCGTCCAGGTCCTGCACCGTGTAGCGCTCGCGCGTACCGGAGATCTGGCTGTGGAAGGTCTTGGGGTCCTGGATGCGGTAGGCGTAGTTGCCGAAGGCGCGCAGGCGCACCGCGCCGAAGTCCTTGTCGCGGATGGCCACCGGCTGGCTGGTGCCCCAGCGCTGGTCGATCTGCTGGCGGGTGCTGAAGAAGTAGACGTCACTCTTGAAGGGCGACTCGAAGAGCTTGTCCCAGTTCTTCAGATAGGTCAGCACCGGCAGGGTCTGGGTCGTCAGCTTGTGGGTGCCGGGGCCGAAGACGTCGGCGACCTGGCCTTCATTGACGAAGACGGCGACCTGGGATTCGCGCACGACGAGCTGGCCGCCGTTCTGGATTTCCATGCCCGACATCGGGAAGCGATAGGCCAGCGTGCCGTCACCGTCCTCCGTCCACTGGATGACGTCTATGAACTGTTTCTTGATGAAATCCATCAGGGCCATGTTGGTTCCTGCGTGCGGTGAAAAGGAAATGACAGCAAGTATCCGGCGGCGACCGGGTGCCCAGACGCCCAAACATGTGAATCTCACCCGCGGGGCGAGGTGAGAATCCGTGCCATGCCCCGAGTTTGCATCCAGACACAGGACTTTGACGTCGGCGCCGAAACTTCCTCCCTCCGGACGGGGGATGGCGGCGTTGGCGCCGTCGTCGCCTTCGTCGGCACCGTGCGCGAGCACAGCAGCGGCGCCGCCGTTTCGGCCATGGAGCTGGAACACTACCCCGGCATGACCGAGGCGGCCATCGAGGCCATGGTGGATGAGGCGCTGGCGCGCTTCGACATCCGCGCCGCCAAGGTCATCCACCGCGTCGGCCGCCTCGAAGCGCGCGACCAGATCGTTCTTGTGCTGGTCACCGGTGCCCACCGTGGACAGGCCTTCCAGGCCTGCGAATTCCTGATGGACTACTTGAAGACCCAGGCCCCGTTCTGGAAGAAGGAGCACACGCCGGACGGCGCCCGCTGGGTGGATGCCCGCGTGGCGGATGACGAGGCGCTGGCGCGCTGGGGGATTGCCGGGGGGAATGCGGTTTGAGCCGCGCAGCGCCGGGCCGCCCCAAGCAAGCGGCGGTCCCCTCGGGGGACCGTCCGACGTACTCGTCGGACGAGGGGCAGACATGAACGCCTTGGCAGTTTCGATAGGCGCCGCCTTGGGCGCCCTGGCGCGCTGGCAGGCCGGCGTGCTGTTCAACACCCGCTGGGCGGGCTTTCCCCTCGGCACGCTGCTGGTCAACCTGGTGGGCGGCCTGCTGATCGGCATGGCGCTGGAGTGGTTTGGCCGCCAGCCGAACGAGTTGCTGAAACTTTTGCTGGTGACCGGCTTCCTGGGCGGGTTGACGACGTTCTCGGCCTTCTCGGGTGAGTCTCTGGCCCTGCTGAGGCACGGGGAACTGGGCATGGCGGCGGCCCACACCCTGGCCCACGTGCTGGGAGCGCTTTTTGCCGCGTGGCTGGGAATGAGATTGGTTCAGGCGTTGATCTAGCGCAACTTGAAAAGCGCTTCCTGGCGCCCACTTGTCTTCGCAACCGGAGGATTGATTCACCATGCGTGCCGACAAGTTCACCACCCGCTTCCAGGAAGCCCTGGGCGAGGCGCAGAGCCTGGCCCTGAGCCGCGACAACCCTTATATCGAGCCCGTCCACGTGCTGGCCGCCATGCTGGCCCAGGACGAAGGCCCGCGCGCGCTGATGGAGCGTGCCGGCGTCAACGCCGCCGGCCTGCGCACGGCCCTGGACGGCCTCATCGCCGGCCTGCCCCAGGTCAGCGGCTCGGGCCAGACCGTGCAGGCGGGCCGCGACCTCGTCGCCCTGCTGCAGGCCGCCGAGAAGGAGGCCACCAAGCGCGGCGACCAGTTCATCGCCAGCGAGATGTTCCTGCTGGCCCTGACGGAGGCCAAGACCGACCTGGCCGGCGTCGTGCGTGGCCACGGGCTGACGCGCCGCTCGCTCGAGTCCGCCATCGAGGCGGTGCGGGGCGGCCAGAAGGTCGAGTCGGCCGAGGCCGAAGGCCAGCGCGAGGCGCTGAAGAAGTACACGCTGGACCTGACCGAGCGCGCCCGCCTGGGCAAGCTCGACCCCGTCATCGGCCGCGACGAGGAAATCCGCCGCACGATCCAGGTGCTGCAGCGCCGCAGCAAAAACAACCCCGTGCTGATCGGCGAGCCGGGCGTCGGCAAGACGGCCATCGTCGAAGGCCTGGCCCAGCGCATCATCAACGGCGAGGTGCCCGATTCACTGAAGGGCAAGCGCGTGCTGGTGCTGGACATGGCCCTGCTGCTGGCGGGCGCCAAGTACCGTGGCGACTTCGAGGAGCGGCTCAAGGGCGTGTTGAAGGAAGTCAGCCAGGACGCCGGCCAGACCATCCTCTTCATCGACGAGATTCACACCATGGTGGGCGCCGGCAAGACCGAGGGCTCCATCGACGCGGGCAATATGCTGAAGCCCGCCCTGGCGCGCGGAGAACTGCATTGCATCGGCGCGACCACGCTGGATGAATACCGCAAATACGTCGAGAAGGATGCCGCGCTTGAGCGCCGCTTCCAGAAGGTGCTGGTCGACGAGCCGAGCGTGGAGGCCACCATCGCCATCCTGCGCGGTCTGCAGGAGAAGTACGAGGTCCACCATGGCGTGGAGATCACCGACCCGGCCATCATTGCCGCGGCCGAGCTGAGCCACCGCTACATCACCGACCGCTTCCTGCCCGACAAGGCCATCGACCTCATCGACGAGGCCGCGGCCAAGATCAAGATCGAGATCGATTCGAAGCCCGAGCCCATGGACAGGCTGGACCGCCGCATGATCCAGCTCAAGATCGAGCGCGAGGCCGTCAAGAAGGAAAAGGACGAGGGCTCCATCAAGCGCCTCGGGCTGATCGAGGACGAACTGCTGAAGCTGCAGCGTGAGTACAACGACCTGGAAGAGATCTGGACGGCCGAGAAGGCTCAGGCCCAGGGCTCGGCCCACGTCAAGGAAGAGATCGACCGCGCCCGCCAGCAGATCGAGGAATGGAAGCGCAAGGGCGACTTCAACAAGGTCGCCGAGTTGCAATACGGCAAGCTGCCGGAGCTGGAGAAGCAGCTCAAGGAAGCCCAGGCCAAGGAGGCCGGCAAGGCCGGCGACGCGAGCCGTCCGCAGCTGCTGCGCACGCTGGTCGGCGCCGAGGAGATCGCCGAGGTGGTGGCGCGCGCCACCGGCATCCCGGTCTCCAAGCTGATGCAGGGCGAGCGCGAGAAGCTGCTGCAGATGGAGGCCAAGCTGCACGAGCGCGTCATCGGCCAGGACGAGGCCATCCAGGCCGTGTCCGACGCCATCCGCCGCTCGCGTGCCGGCCTGTCAGACCCGAACCGGCCGCTGGGCAGCTTCCTCTTCCTCGGCCCCACCGGCGTCGGCAAGACCGAGCTGTGCAAGGCCCTGGCCGGCTTCCTGTTCGACAGCGAAGACCACATGGTGCGCATCGACATGAGCGAGTTCATGGAGAAGCATTCCGTGAGCCGCCTCATCGGCGCGCCTCCCGGCTATGTCGGCTATGAGGAGGGCGGCACGCTGACCGAGGCCGTGCGCCGCAAGCCTTACTCCGTGCTGCTGCTGGACGAGGTCGAGAAGGCCCACCCGGACGTCTTCAACGTGCTGCTGCAGGTGCTGGACGATGGGCGCCTGACCGATGGCCAGGGCCGCACCGTGGACTTCAAGAACACCGTCATCGTGATGACGTCCAATCTCGGCTCGCAGCACATCATGGCGCTGTCGGGCGAGAAGGACGAGGTCATCCGCGAGGCGGTGTGGGGCGAGGTCAAGGCCCACTTCCGGCCCGAGTTCCTGAACCGCATCGACGAGACCGTCATCTTCCATGCCCTGGGCGCCGACCACATCAAGTCCATCGCCCGCATCCAGCTGCGCCAGCTCGAGGCGCGCCTGGACAAGCTGGAGATGAAGCTGGACGTCAGCGAGGCGGCCCTGGACGAGCTGGCCAAGGTCGGCTTCGACCCGGTCTTCGGTGCGCGGCCGCTGAAGCGGGCCATCCAGCAGCGCGTCGAGAACCCGCTGTCCAAGCTCATCCTGCAGGGCAGGTTCGGCCCGAAGGACGTGATCCCGGTGCAGGTCGACGGCGGCGAATTCAGCTTCGGCCGCGTCGTCCACTGACACGCAACACGCTCGCGGGCCCGCAACGGTCGGGCCGTGGGCGTGACGGTGCTCTGAGCCGCGTCGGACAGCGCGCGGCTCCTTGGCCGCCTTCTCGCAGGAGAGGGCGGCTTTTTTCCGTCTTGTGTATAAAATGAGAATAGTTCTCATTTGTATTCGCAAGCAAAAATGCGCCCCGACCCCAGCGATTCCTCCCGACAGCGCTTTCAAGCCGCCATGAAGCTGTGGGGCTGGCCCATCACCCTGGGCCTGCTGAGCGCCAGCGGCCTCGTGTCGGCCCTGGTGTCCGACAGCTGGGGCGATGCCTGGGCCTGGTTCGCACTCGGCTTTCCGGTACTGGTCATGACCCGCTACGCCCTGCGTCGCTGAGCTTCTCTCCCCCATTCCCACCGTCTTCCCACCGACATGAAGAACAACAAATTCCTGCTGACCACCTGCGCCCTGGCTGCCAGCGCTGTCATGGCGCCGGCCCAGGCCCAGGACTCGAACGCCAACCTGCAGACCGTCGTGGTCACCGGCAAGCGCGCCAACCGCGTCTCCAAGGGCGCCACGGGCCTGCCCATGGACGTGAAGGAAACGCCGCAGACCATCAGCGCCATCGACCAGGAAGACATGGCCAATTTCGGCCTGACCGGCAGCAACGAGGCCCTGGGCCTGGCCACCGGCATCAACGTCGAGCAGTACGAGACCAACCGCGCGACCTTCAACGCACGCGGCTTCGAGATCCAGCTGACCCAGGTCGATGGCCTGGGCATGACCAATTCCTACGGCACCGTCGTCGGTCGCGAGGACACCTTCCTGTTCGAGCGCATCGAGCTGATCCGCGGTGCCAACGGCCTGCTGACCGGTGTGGGCAATGCGTCGGGCACCATCAACTACATCCGCAAACGCCCCAAGAACCAGGACAGCGGCGAGTTCAACGTCACGCTGGGCTCCTGGGGCCAGAAGCGCGCCGCCCTGGACTACAACAAGGTGCTGACCGCGGACGGCGCCTGGGCCGGCCGGCTGGTGGTGGCGCACGAGGACAAGGACTCCTACCTGCGCGACCTGCTTGACAAGCGCAGCTCGATCTACGGCGTGGTCGATGGCCAGATCGGCGACAACGGCGTGCTGACGGTGGGCGTGACCGCCGTCGACTCGAAGCAGGATTCGCCGATGTGGGGTTCGCTGACGCTGCTGCGCTTGGACGGCACGCAAGCCGACTTCCCGGTGGGGTCGTCCACGTCGCAGAAGTGGACCTACTGGAACAACAGGTCCTACAACGCCTTCGTCGAGTACACCCACCGCCTGGCCGAAGGCTGGGAAGGCAAGCTGACCTACAACTACCGCCACGGCGACGAATCGACGCGCCTGCTCTACGCCTACTCGCCCACCGGCGTGCTGAAGCCGGACAACACCGGCCTGGTGGGCTGGCCCTACCGCAGTGAGGGCGACGCCGACCATCGGGTGCTGGACGCCAACGTCAACGGCGAGTTTTCCGCCTTCGGCCGCAAGCACCGCCTGCTGCTGGGCGTGAGCCAGTCGCGCGAGAAGACGGCTGTCGACATCAACCCCGTGCAGAACCACATGCTGGACGCGCTGCCGGCCTTCCCCTATGGAGGCGACAGCTATGTCGAGCCGACCTGGGGCGCCCGCGAGCCCAGCACCCGCGGCCAGCAGAAGCTGACCCGCCTGTATGGCGCCGCGCAGATCTCGCTGACGGATTCGCTGAAGGGCATCCTGGGCGTCAACGCCGTGCGCCTGGAGCGCACCGGCGCCTCCATCTACGGCAACGCGGCCACCAACACCTTCTATCCCGACACCAAGGAAACCAGCCCCTACGTCGGCCTCACCTACGCCTTCGGCCCCGACGTGACGGCTTATGTGTCCTACTCGGACATCTTCCAGAACCAGGACCAGACGGACAAGAAGGGCGAGTACCTCGCGCCCATGAAGGGCGTCAACACCGAGGCCGGCGTGAAGGCCGAATGGCTGAACAAGGCGCTGCTGACCACCTTCGCCGTCTTCACCGCCAAGCAGGACGGCCTGGCGACCTACGGCGGCGTCATCAGCGGCACCGGCACCAACCTCGACGGCCAGTACTGGTACGAGGGCAAGGACGTGAAGTCCAAGGGGTTCGAGCTGGAGGCCACCGGCCGCGTCGGCAAGGACACCAAGCTGACGCTGGGCTATACCCACCTCAACCTGACCGGCCCCGACGGCAACGACATCTACGAATGGGTGCCCCGAAGCACCGTCAACTTCCGCGCCGACACGCGCCTGCCCATGCTGCCGGCCCTGCGCTTGGGCCTGGGCGGTCGCTGGCAGTCCGACGTCAGCAAGATCGGCAGCGCCAGGCAGGGCGCCTACGCGGTGGTCAACGCCTTCGCGGCCTATGAGTTCAACGACAAGACGACGCTGCGCCTGAACATCAACAATCTGTTCGACAAGAAGTACATCGGCGGCCTGGCCTATGGCGCGATCTACGGCGCGCCGCGCAATGCGTCGGTGACCCTCGACTACAAGCTTTGATCTGACGCCATGAACCTGACGCCGCGCGCGCTGCGAACCTGGGCCTGGCTGCACACATGGAGCAGCCTGGTCTGCACCCTCTTCATGCTGCTGCTGTGCCTGACCGGGCTGCCGCTGATCTTCCACCACGAGATCGGCCACCTGACGGGCACCGAGATCGAGGCGCCCCAGCTGCCGGCAGCGCTGGAGAAGCAGCGTGTGTCGGCGGACGCAGTGATGGCCTCGGCCCGCAAGCTGTATCCGGACCGCATCGTGCAGTTCATGGGCAAATCCGAGGACGATGAGCGGCTCTGGTGGACGACGCTGACGCCCACGCCCGAGCCGACGATGGACTACAAGTCGGTGACGGTGGACGCGCGCACGGGCCAGGTCGTCGGCGAGTACAAGGTCGGCGAGGGCTTCATGGACCTGATGTTCCGCCTGCACGTCGACCTGTTCGCGGGCCTGCCCGGCAAGCTCTTCCTGGGCTTCATGGGTCTGCTGCTGCTCGTCGCGCTGGTGTCGGGTGTCGTGCTGTACGCGCCCTTCATGCGCAAGCTGGACTTCGGCACCGTGCGCCGCAAGCGCTCGACGCGCACGCGCTGGCTGGACCTGCACAACCTCATCGGCATCGTCACGCTGGTGTGGTGCTTCGTCGTCGGTGCGACAGGCATGATCAACACCTGGGCGGATTTGCTGATCAAGTATTGGCAGCAGGAGCACCTGGCCGAACTGCTCAAGCCCTACGCGGGCCAGGCCCTGGTGCCTGAGGCCGAGCGCCTGCCGCTGCAGCGCTCGCTGGAGGCCGCGCAGGCCGCCGCGCCGGGCAAGAAGCTCTTCTTCGTCGCCTTCCCGGGCACGTCGATGTCCAGCCCGCACCACAACACCTTCTTCATGCGGGGCGACACGCCGTTGACGTCCAAGCTGCTGCAGCCGGTGCTGGTGGACGCGCGCACGGCCCAGGTCACGGCGGCGCCGCAGATGCCCTGGTATCTGGACGCGTTGCTGATCTCGCAGCCGCTGCACTTCGGCGACTACGGCGGCCTGCCGATGAAGCTTCTGTGGGCGCTGCTGGACATCGCCACCATCCTCGTGCTGGGCAGCGGCCTCTATCTGTGGCTGAAGAAGCGCGGGCCGGCGATGTCGGCCAAGTCTGTGGGTGCCAGCGAGCAGCAGCAGGCGCTGGACCCGCCGCGCTAGGAAGCCGTCGGATCAGTGCGGCGCGAGATGCCGGGCCAGAAAGGCCTCGACGCGTCGGAAATAGTCCAGCTCGTTCGGCAGCGCCCAATAGCTGTGCCCTTCGCGATAGGTAACCCACTCGGGTGGGTTGCCGGCCTGCTTGAGCGCGTCCCGCATGCGCTCGCCGTGCTCCAGTGGCACACGCCTGTCGAGCTCTCCATAGGCCAGCAGCACAGGTGCCTTGATCCGCGCGGCCTGCTTCACCGGCGAGTTGGCGGTGATCATGGCGGCGTCCTTCTTCGGGTCCGCGACCCGTTCCGGAACGAGCTTCTTGCGGGGGCTGGAATAGTCGTCATCGACCCAGAAACTGCCCTCCACCAGCAGACCAAGATCGGCGGGCGCTACCGACGCCACCGCGCAGCGGTAGAGGTCAGCATGCCTGACCAGACCCATCAGCGCGCTGTAGCCGCCATAGCTCGCACCCATGATGCAGGCGCTCTCGCTGGCCAGCCCCGCCTTTTGAGCCCACAGCAGGGCATCCGCCACGTCGTCCTGCATGGCCTGCCCGAATTGCCTGAAGCCTGCCTTGAGATGAGCCAGGCCATAGCCCGTGCTGCCGCGCATTTCGGGCTCGATGACCAGATAGCCGCGCGAGGCCAGGAACTGTCCTTCGGCCGACCAGCCCCAACTTCCGCCGCGTACCCATGGACCACCGTGCACCAGTACGACCGCGGGCAGAGGACCGGAGCGTGCCGCTGGGCGCGTGATCCACACCGGCAGGTCGCGGCCGTCCCGGGCCTGGATGCGCTGGAACTCGACCTTGGCCATGCGAGATGGGTCGATGGCGGTGCGAATCGGACCCAGGTCCAGCCAGCGCTCCTCGGCGCGCGCGGCGGCGGCGCGATACACGCGCAGCCGGCCGGGCTCGCGATCGCTGTAGGAGCGGACCAGGGCGACCATGTCCGTTGCTCCGCAACGGCGGCAGTCGATGCGGTTCACCCCGTCCGGCAGCATCTTGTCGACGCTTGCCTGGAAAGCCCGCATGGCTTGCGCCTTCCATACCGTCGTCTCGCGATCATGGTCGACGCGAAAGCCTTCCGCATCCACGCTGCCTGTGTCGGTGATGACGCTACCGCGGAAATCGAAGTCGGGCAGGGCCATGACAGTCGTCGACGATGCCGCGCCGTCGACAAAGTCCAGCTTGGAGAGTGCTGAAGCGTCGCTTGGGTCTACCAGCCTTGTGGAGTAGAGGACACCGCGTCCGTCGATGCCGACGATCTTGGGCATCAGCGCCTCATCGTTCCCCGGCTCCATGGGCATCAGCTCACCGTCGGCCGTTGACGTCAGGGGTACCCATTCGCCGGTATCGGTAAGCCGGCGCAAGGCCTTGGGCTTGAGTCTTTCCTCGATCACGGCCACGCGGGGTTGGCCATACGGGTCGGTGAGCAGCCGCAGGATGGGGGCCTCCAGGCCGAAGCTGTCGGGGCGTTGTTCTCGGGTGCGGACGTTCAGCCAGAACGGGTCCAGCTGGTCGCGCTCCTTGACGAAGGCCATCAGCACCTCCTCGTTGACCTGGCCTTCCTTTGGCAGGGGGACCTTCACGAGGATGGAAAGGCGCGTGACCATCGGGAAACCGGCCGCCTTGCCTGCCTGCTCCTCATTGGCCAATTGGCTGGTTCCCCCATTCCAGCCATAGCTGCTGCGCACCGTCAGTTGAAGCAATCCGCTCGCGTCCGCATTGATGGCATACAGACCGGGGTCGGTGTATTCCTTGGCCTTGTTCCTGTCGACGATGCCGGCACGGAAGATAAGGCGCTGGTCGTTGACCCACTGCACGTTCGCGACGTCCGCATCGCCGAGCTGCAGTACGCCCAGAGCCTTGCCACGCTGGGTCAGATCCAGCACCACCAGTGCACGCTTGGCTCCCGGCTTGCTCGTCACGAGAGCCAGCTTGTCCCCGCTGGGCGACAGCCTCACCTCGGGCAGATTGGGCGGGCCGAAGAAGGCCTCGGCCGGCAGTGGCGGCCGCGGAGCATCCTGCGCTGCTGCCATTGCCGGCAGGCATGCCGCCGTTGCAAGAAGAATGGCGTGCAGCATGCACGATCGAGACTGGCCTGCGCCCATGGTCCTCCCGGGATCCTTGTTCTGTGTGGGGCGCAGGATATAGCCAGCCTTCACCACCTCGAGTGATGGTCTTCCGTCACGCCCAGCAACTGGTTGACCTGGCGCAGCGGCGCCCCCGGTCCCGCGCACACGGTGCCTGAGAAAGTGCCCACCGGCTGCACATAGCGGCTGGCCGCGATCCATAGATCGCGATCGTCGCGGCGCGCGCCTTCGGGCGTGAACACGAGGTCGAGCAGGCCGTCCTCGGTGCGCACATGCCAGGGGTCCAGCGGACGCTCGGCATCGAACTCGAAATGGGCCGCGCCCAGCGCGATGGGGCGGCCTTCCAGCCACATCACGTTCTCCTGATTGCCGAAATAGCCCTGCTGCAGGTTGAAGCCGATGTCGGGCCGGTGGGCGCTGGCCCAGCGCCAGGCGGTGTCGCGGGCCAGCAGGCCGTTGGACGCGTCGACGGCGGCCCAGGTGCCGTCCAGGTCGAAGCGCTGGCCCTCGGCCTCGGCCCAGCCCAGCACAGGCAGGGCAGTGGTCTTCTGCGTGGCGTGGGCGACGCCGCCTTCGATGGGGCCAATGGCCAGCAGCGGGGGTGCCATGGCGTCCAGGTCGAGCTGGGCCTCGACACGCAGGGCCCGCGTCCTGACGTGCAGCAGCAGGCTGTCGTCGGACTGGTGGCGCAGTTCCAGCCGCGCGCCGGGGCCGCGGAACCAGGCGCGCGCATTTTCCAGTGGCGCATCCGTCACGCCGCCTTGCAGGCCGGGCAGTCCGTCCTGGTGCCAGTCGGCCAGCAGATGACGGCGTTGGCGGTCGAAGCAGTAGGCAAAGGCCGTGCAGGTCCAGCCCAGGTCGACGATGGCGACGCCGATGAAGACCTCGTCGTGGCCGAGGCCGATGTAGTGCCAGCGCTTGTGATGCAGCTGGCGCCACAGCCAGTTGGGGCGGTCACGCAGGGCCGACCAGTCGATGCGGTCGATGCGGCCGGCGTAGCGGCCATGGGCGGGCAGGCCGTCGCGCACGACGGTCTCGGGTGGTTTGAACATCATGCGGTGGGGCGCTGCTGCTGCCGGCGCCATTGAAGCGGGGCCTGGCCGGTCCATTGCCGGAAGGCGCGGGTGAAGGCGCTCTGCTCGGAGTAGCCGAGCAGCAGGGCCACCTCGGCCAGCTCGACATTGGCGTCGCGCAGGTAGGCCTCGGCGAGCTGCTGGCGGGTCTGGCCGAGCAGGGTCTGGAAGCTGTGGCCCTGTTCGGTAAGGCGGCGCTGCAGGCTGCGCGGACTCATCTGCAGGCTCTGGGCCAGATCGGCCAGCGAGGTGCGGCCGCTGCGGATCAGGCCGACCAGGGCCTGGCGCCAGACGCCGACCGGCTCGCTGACGGCGGCCACCTCCTGCAGCAGGCGCTCGGCCTGGGCGTCGAGCAGGGCCAGCAGGGCCGCGTCGGCGCCGCGCAAGGGCAGGGCGAGATCGCGCATGGACAGCACGATGCGGGTGCTGGGCTGGCCGAAGCGCACCGGGCCGCCGAAGAAGTCCTCGTACGGCCTCACATCGGCCGGCCGCGGGTTGACGAAGTCGACGGCCAGGGCGCGCACCATCTGGCCGGTGAACTCACGCGCCAGTTGCACCAGGGCCGCAATGGCCGTCTCGTCGACCAGGGCTCCGGGCCGGCCGCGCTCCACGCCCCATTCGATGCAGATGCCCTCGGGCACGGGGCGGACCTGGGCGACGTTGGCGTCGTAGACCGAGCGGTGGTAGCGCTCCAGCCGCATCAGCGCCTCGGCCAGGGTGCCGCTGGCCAGGGTCGCGAAGCCGACGACCCCGAAGTGGCGCGGCGCGATGCCGCGCGCCAGGCGCAGCGCGAAGGTGGACTTGGGGCCGGGGTCGAGGTCGCGCGCCTGCTCCAGCAGGGCCTGCCAGCGGCGCATGGAGACGAAGGTCTCGGTCGCTGCCGGCGGCGCGCCCAGCGCGTCGGCACGGCCGAGCTTGGCCAGGTGCTCGAAGAGCAGCTGGACATAGCTGGCGGCGACGCGGGTCTCATCCATGGGGGCGCGATGATGCAGCAGCAGTTTGTGCGCGCACGGCCGGGATAACGCCAGCGCTGGCGCGATTTGTCAAAAAGCTGGGGTCACCCGTCAAGCCAGGGGGGCTGCGAAGTCGCATCATTCCGGCATGGACTGGCTGCTCGACCCCCTGCTCGACCTCTACCACCGCCATGGCGACTGGCGCGACCTGACGCTGGTCATGCTGTCGCCCATCTTTGGCGTCTTCATCGCCATGGAAGCCTGGCGCTTCCGCAAGACGGGCACCTTCGAGCTGTGGGACACCTTCGACAGCATGAACAGCGGCGGCAGCTATCTGGTCGCCGACCTGGTCCTGCTCGTCGTGCTGGTGCTGCCGGCCATGGGCTGGGTCTACGACCACCGCCTGTTCACCCTCGACGTGACGGTCTGGCGCTTCGTTGGCTTGTTCTTCCTGGTGGAGTTCCTCTATTACGGGTTCCACCGCGGCAGCCACCGCATCCGCTGGTTCTGGTGCGCCCACGTCGTGCACCACGGTTCCGAGAAGATGAACTTCGGCACGGCCCTGCGCCAGAGCTGGTTCTATCCGATTGCCGGCAACTGGCTGTTCTACCTGCCGGCCGTGTGGCTGGGCTTCGAGCCGCGCTGGGTGCTGTTCGCGCTGTCGCTGAACCTGGGCTACCAGTTCTTCGTGCACACCAGCTGGGTGGACAAGATGCCGGCCTGGTTCGAGTTCATCTTCAACACGCCTTCGCACCACCGCGCCCACCATGGCCGCAACCCGCAGTACATCGACAAGAACTTCGGCGGCATGCTGATCATCTTCGACCGCATGTTCGGCACCTTCCAGCCCGAGGAAGAGCCGGTGGACTACGGCCTGGAGCATCCCTTCTACACGCACAACCTGTTCTGGCTGAACGCCCATGAATGGCGCGCCATGTTCCGCGACATGGCCCAGGAGAAGACCTGGGGCATGCGCCTGGCCCACCTGTGGAAGCCGCCGGAGTGGCGGCGGCATTCCAACGGGTTCAAGGGCTAGCCGGGAAACCGAGCGCCGGGCCTACTCAATGTCCGTTGCAAACACGCTGTGCCTTTCGATGGGGCGGCCTTTCAGATCGATGGGGCCACCGTCAGGCAGCTTGATCAGACCGTCCTGGGCCATGAAGCGCAACAGGATGCCCGCGGTCTCTTCGGCACGAATATTGGGCTGGCTGTCCACCAGGCGCCAGCCCAGGCGCAGGGTCCAGGCGGTCTTGCGCGCCGAGCGGTCGATCAGTTTGGTCTCGAACCAGACGGTCTGGATCCCTTGCGAGACCTCATATCGCACGCTCTGGATCGACAGCAGGTAACGCGGCGAGTCCACCTGCTCCACCAGGCGCAGGAACTCGTCGCCATAGACATCGCTGCCGACGGACTTGAACAGCGGGAGTTTCAGGCCGTTCTGGGTCAGGACGGCTGGAATGAAACGCTCCAGCGCGGCGCGTTGCTTCGCGCTGATCGGGTCCATCGAGCCGCCGCCCGGCCGCTGGAGTGTGCCTATGCTCAGCAGCAGGTCAAAGGAGCCGAGCGGCCCGTCGACCGGCAGCATCTTCTCCGTGAACGGCTGCACAGCCGCATGGGTACCCAGGCAGAACCAGCCACCTGCCAGCAGCAAGCTCCGGCGGCCCAGCTTCATCGTGTCGGTCATGTTTCGCTTTCTCTCCGTCCTCATTCGAACAGGCCCGCGAATTCAGGCGACGACACCGATTTTTTCACCAGGGTCTGAACATTTTTCATGAACTGCGCGGGCGCGTTCTGGCAGAAGGCGGTGGCGTTCAAGCCGCCATGGAATGAAGTCTCGCTGGAGATCCGCATGGTCTTGCCATTGGATGAACGGAGAACGACCGTCATCGCCCATCTGGCATCGCCCTGGCCGATCAGTCCCCAACCAAAGTCCATCGATTCCAGCCGGCCCGTGAGCACGGTGGGGCTGCCGCTGCTCAGCACGCCCGCCGCGTTCATTTCCTTTTGGAAGGCATCGTGGACATAGCCGAAGAACGTCTGGCCGTTCTGCAGCGTCATGGGGCCCATGCCACGGCAGGCCACCTGCAAGTTGTCCTTCAGGCTCGACTCGAAGGCGCCGAGCTGAGCCGTCTTGCCCTTCAGGGCTCGCAAGGCAAGCAGGCTGTCGGTGTCGCTGACGTAATTCGGCACCGTCCGAGGCGCCTGGCAGCTCGCGAGCACCAGGGGCGCCAGAACTGCAGCCGCTACAAGGGCTGAACGCATAGAGAACTCCCCCATTCCATCCGGCCGCTTCAGGAGGGGCGGCTCGTCATCAACGCACTGTATCTGCTGACTCGGAGCCGCGTGGCGTCCATGATTGCGGCTGCAGTTGCAGCGATCTCACGGCTGCAGGTACTTCGCCAGGAAGGCCTCCATGCGCTGCGCGAAGTCCACCCGGTTCTTCAGCACCGCAAAGCCATGGCCCTCGCCCGGGTAGGTCACCCAGACCGGGTCGTTGCCGGCCTCGTGCATGGCCTTGCGCAGGCGCTCGCCATGGGCCAGGGGCACGCGCAGGTCGGCCTCGCCGAAGGCCAGCAGCAGCGGGGCCTTGATGCGCGCCGCTTGCTTGACCGGTGAATTGGCGGCAATCAGCTCGGCGTCCTTGACCGGGTCGCCCACCATCTCGGGCAGGGTGTACTGGCGGCCGGCCTTGCTGATGTCGTCGCTGATCCACCAGGAGCCGCTCAGGTAGAGGTCCAGGTCGGACAGCGCCACCCAGGCGACGCCGCAGCGGTAGAGGTCGGGGTCCTTGATGAGTCCCATCAGCGTGCTGTAGCCGCCGTAGCTGGCGCCGGCGATGCAGGCCTTGTCGCTGGCAATGCCCTGGGCCTGGGCCCATTTCAGCGCGTCGGCCACATCGTCCTGCATGGCCAGGCCGAACTGCTTGAAGCCGGCGCGGAAGTGGGCCTCGCCATAGCCCATGCTGCCGCGCATCTCGGGCTCGATGACGACATAGCCGCGCGAGGCCAGGAACTGGGCATTCGCGTGCCAACCCCAGTAGCTGCCGCGCAGCCAGGGTCCGCCGTGCACGAGGACGACTGCGGGCAGCGGGCCCTTGGCGGCGGGATCTTTCGTGACCCAGACCGGCAGCTCGCGGCCGTCCCGCGCCTTGATGCGATGCAGGTCCTGCGCGGCCATCTGCTCGGGCTTGACGCCATCGCGCACGGGTCCGATGACCGTCCAGGGTTTTTCGCCCTCGGGCGGCTGGGCCTGGTAGACGTAGAGCCGGCCCGGGTCGCGGTCGCTGGATGAGCGCACCAGGGCCACCATGTCGGGCGCGCCGCAGCGGCGGCAGCTGATGCTGTTGACGCGGTTGGGCAGCAGGCGGTCGGCGCGTTCCTGCAGCGTTTTCATCCCCTCGTCGAACCACACCGTCGTCTCGCCGTCGACGAGCAGTCGCACGCCCAGCGTCTTGCCGCTGTCGTCGCTGACGATGTGGCCGGTGAAGTCGAAGCCCGGCGTGACGACCAGCGGCTTGGCCTCCGGCGCGTGGTGCTCGAAGTCGTAGCGTTTCAGCACGCGATAGCCCTGCGGGCCTTCGCTGCGCGTCACGTAGAGGCCGCCGGCGTCGTCGGCGGAGACGATGTTGAAAGGCACGTTGAGCAGGTCACCTTCGTAGAGCTGCGTCCAGCCTTTGGCGGCGGCAGGATCGCGCCAGTAGGCGGCCTGGCGGTCCTTGCTGTGCGTGAAGGCCACGCGGGGCTCGCCGCGGCTGTCCGTCAGCCAGCCCACGGTGTTGGGCGGCTCCTTGAAGTCGGTGTCGCGGGCGCGGCCGGTGCGCGTGTTCAGCCACATCGGCGTTTCGCTGTAGTTGTTGCTGCTCGGCGTGAACTGGACGATCAGCACCTCCTCATTGCGCGTGCCCGCACGCGGCGCCGGCACTTGCAGCAGGCGGTGATTCCAGCTGAGCAGGCGATCTTCCTCGCCGTTGGTGATGAAGGGCTTGCCCATGCGGCGCACCAGCTGGCGGAACTGGCTGCCATCGGCATTGACGGCGTAGAGCCCCGGCGCGCCGTTGGGCCGGCCGCTGCCGTCCGACAGGTCCATGACGCCGAACACCAGCCGGTCCTCGTTGACCCATTGCACGTGCCAGACGTCGCCATCCGTGAACTGCGCGACCCGCGCCAGCTTGCCGCCCGGCCCGAGTTCGAGGACAACCAGGCCGATGCGCTGCGCGCCCTTGGCCGAGGTGATGGCCAGCCGCTTGCCCGAGGGCGACAGCACGGCCTCGGCGATGTCGGCGTCCTTGTAGAACACCTCCGCGGGTGGCGGGGCGGCCTGCGCAAAGCCCGCAACCAGCAAAAAGCCGGCAATCACGCCGGCCCAGTCGAATGTCTTCATGTGCTTCCTCGGCTGTGCTTCGTCGACAGCGCGCGCAGCATAGCGAGGAGGCAGGGTCATCGACTGGGCAATCCTCACCTTGGCACGGGGCTTGCGCCCCTGCACGACAATGCCCGGCCATGACTGCAGCTTCCCGCGACGACGCACCCGTCGTCATCATCGGCGCCGGCCTGGCCGGTCTCACCGTGGCCCTTCATCTGGCCGACAGCGTGCCCGTTGTCATCCTCGCCAAGCGCGAGCTGACCGAAGCGGCCACGGCCTGGGCCCAGGGCGGCATCGTCGGCGTGCTGGGCAGCGACGACTCCATCGACAGCCATGTGCGCGACACCCAGGACGCCGGTGCCGGCCTCGTCGACGAAGCGGCGGCTCGCTTCATCGCCGAGCGCAGCGCGGCCGCCGTGGGCTGGTTGGTCGACCAAGGCGTACCTTTCACCACCGACGACACCGGTCCCATGGGCCTGCACCTGACGCGCGAGGGCGGCCACGCGGTGCGCCGCATCGCCCACGCGGCCGACGCCACCGGCAAGGCCATCCACGACCAGCTGCTGGACGTGGCCCGCAAGCACCCCAACATCACGCTGCGCGAGCGCTGGATGGCGCTGGACCTCATCACGTCGCGCCATGTGCAGCGCGACGAAGTGCCGCGCGTCTACGGCGTCTATGCGCTGGACATCGACGCCCAGCGCGTCGAGACCCTGCCGGCCCGCGCCGTCGTGCTGGCCACCGGCGGTGCCGGCAAGGTCTACCGCTACACGACCAACCCCGACACGTCGACCGGCGACGGCATCGCCATGGCCTGGCGGGCCGGCTGCCGCGTGGCCAACATGGAGTTCATCCAGTTCCACCCGACCTGCCTGTATCACCCGCAGGAGCGCAGCTTCCTCATCACCGAGGCGCTGCGCGGCGAAGGCGGCCACCTCAAGCTGCCGGACGGCACCCGCTTCATGGCGGCGCACGACGAGCGCATGGAGCTGGCGCCGCGCGACATCGTCGCCCGCGCCATCGACTTTGAGATGAAGAAGCACGGCCTGGACCACGTGTGGCTGGACGCCACCCACCTGGGCGAAGCCTTCCTCATCGAGCATTTCCCCAC